>FWPU01000203.1_pt1 | contig 190171 bp, 193 predicted proteins | sample 2228361 | NCBI WGS metagenome assembly FWPU01 (sample SAMEA103939777, study PRJEB20133) | metagenome | reverse complement strand
GATTTCATCTAAGGGCACGTATAGAGGAATATTCCGCTTGGGCATGGGTAAGTTAACAAAAAATTAAATGGACAGCTCAATTTAATATTGACTTCTGAGAAACTTGTTTGTATGGTCTATGTGAATGGGATTACCGCGAAACCAACTGATAAAGGCATCCCATTTTTCGTTGTTTTCGTTTAGCCATTCGTTAAACTCATGGTCATTGCCTTCTGAAAGAATCCAGTAATTGTAAGCCTCAAAGTGGCCGAGCTCCATCAGGTTTTTATGATAGTTAAAAAGCACGTTGGGGTATTCAATATGCCGGTTGTGAAGAAAGTAGCTTTCTGTAAAACGTGAGCGTATCCGGTTTAATGCAGCAAGCGTAATGGCATTTTCTCCACGGGCGGCAACGGATAGCAGCGGAACGTATACGCTCAGGCCGTAGGGGATTTGAAGTTTCTTGCCTGAAAAATAAATGGTGCGGCTGGCCAGAATCACCGAAACGGTGGTGTCTGACGGAAAGGTTATGTTTTTGGCATAGGTATTATACAGCCACCGGCTTACGTCGGCTGTGCGCGGAGTATTTCTTTCCAGGTTCATAAACAATTCACCGTAAATCAGGCCCCAGTACTTGTCGTCCGAGCTAAGGAAAAGCTGTGCCAAACGGTAGTAATTGGATGGAAAACCGGGCTCGGCATCAATTCCTTTTTCATAGTATTCAACGGCTTTATTATAATCCTGATCCATAGCGTACATCGTTCCCAGTTCCAGGTACAGCCTGCCGGAGAAGGGAAATTTCTTCAGGCCACTCAGATAAGTATCAATGGCTTTTTGTTTGTTGCCGGTGTAATCGTAGCAATTGCCGACAAACTGAAAATAAATGTCTTTGGCGTCTTTTTTTCTTAACAGAGGTTTTACTATTTCAATCGCCTTCACATAATCCTGTTTCAGATAGTAGGCATATCCCAGTTCATAATAATAATCAGAAGATTCATGCAGTTTCAGGGCCTCATTAATCAGCCGGATGGATTCATCTACATAACCCTGATCCATGAGATTTATAGCCTCTGCAATTTTTTGATCGGCCAGTTCTTTATGATTCTGGGCTGCCAGCATGCCGGTTGCCATGAGCCACCATATGAAGAGGGCGTGGGCCTTTATTTTAAAACAGCGCATAGGGAAAGCAATTGTAACCGAATGGCCTTACAATTTCACGACTTTATTTAACAATAAAAAATCGGCTGTTACCAGGGCAGCCATGGCCTCTACAATGGGCACGGCACGGGGAACCACGCAGGGATCGTGGCGGCCCCGGGCTTCTACCACCGTTGGATTGCCCCCGGCATCCACACCGGGTTGACTTTGCATAATGGTGGCCACGGGCTTAAAGGCTACTCTGAAGTACACATCCTCGCCATTGGTAATGCCACCCTGCACGCCTCCCGAATAATTGGTTTGGGTGCGGATGCACCCGCCTTCGTTTACAAAAATGTCGTTGTGTTCGGAGCCGCGCATGGTTACTCCGGCAAAGCCACTGCCGTATTCAAAACCTTTAACCGCGTTAATGCTCAGCATGGCCCTTCCCAGTTCGGCATGAAATTTACCAAACACCGGTTCGCCAAGCCCCGCCGGTACCCGGCGGATAACACCTGTTACCACGCCTCCAATGGTGTCGCGTTCCTTGCGCACCTGTTCAATAAGTTGCATCATTTTATCGGCCGTTTCGGCATGGGGGCAACGTACGGCATTGCTTTCGGTTTCAGAAAGATTCAGTTCAGTGAAGTGGGGGGCTGTAATGGACCCTACCTGCGATACGTAGGCAACCACTTCAATACCATATTCATGCAGCAGCAATTTGGCAATGGCACCTGCTGCCACACGGGCTGCCGTTTCGCGGGCAGAACTGCGGCCACCCCCGCGGTAATCGCGTAGGCCGTATTTAACCTGATAGGTGTAGTCGGCATGCGAAGGGCGGAAGGTATCTTTCAGGTGCTGATAGTCTTTGCTTCGCGCATCGCGGTTTTCAATAACCAGTGTTATGGGTGCTCCGGTGCTTTTGCCTTCAAACACACCCGATAGTATGGCAAACGTGTCGTCTTCTTTGCGCTGGGTGGTTAACTTCGATTGGCCCGGTTTTCTTCGGTTCAGTTCATGTTGAATAAAGGCTTCATCAATGGTCAGCCCGGCCGGGCAGCCGTCAATTACCACCCCTATGGCAGGGCCGTGCGACTCGCCAAAGGTTGTTATGCGAAACAGGTTGCCGAAGGTGTTCATAAATAACCTGCCTAAAATTGAGTATTGCCGGGCATTATGCCAAATACTTCCGGTTACTTGCGAATAAAGGCAGCGTAAACTGAAATAATCAGCAACATAACCGCCACCAGGTTAAGGATAATGGGATATTGCTCATGCCATGGCCTGCCGTGCAGGGTATTGTCGGCCACATCAGCCAGATTATACAGGTAGCTTTCTCCGCCCGAGTCTATCGTTTCGTTGGTGAGGCTCTCACCGGTAACCTGCAGGGTAGCTGTGGCTTTCAGGGTATCGTACAGGCCGGTGGTGGGGTTAAAAAAATACCATTCCAGTAAGTCGCCCAGATTATAGGTTCCGGGCTCTTTTGGAATAAGATAGTAGCTAAAGGTTGCGCTGCCTGTTACGCGATTGTTTTCGCGCCTGATATTTTGCCGTACGCTGGGGTCGAATACATCGAATGCACGGTTTGGCTTTGTTTCGGGCCGGGTAATGGCACCAATGTTACCTTCGCCATAAATAGTGAATTCGTATTTAACACTTTGGCCGGTGAGGGCCTCTTTTGGATTAAGATTTTCGGTTAGCCGGTAATTGCCCACTGCGGCCACGTTTCGCAGCTGGTGAGGGGGCAATTCTTTAACTCGCACGGTTTTGGGTTTTGAATAAAACTTCTTAAAGTCGCGTTGCCGGTTGGGGCTGAAGAACGATGGATTTTTGGCTACCTTGTATTTAATCATTTCCAGGCTTACCGAAGGAAAGTCTACCTGCCCGGGAATTAGCGGGTAATAGGTGGCCTGATAAATTTTATACTGTGTATAAGGTTTATTGTTTATGGTTACGGCTCGTGCTTCAATGCTTTCTATATTAAAATTTTCTTCCCAGCAGTTTTTAGGCTTTAGTTTTTGCACAATTTCGGTGAATTGCCGGTTAATGTCGTACCAGTCCATGGCAGCTCGGTTGTTTTCGGCTACATAAAAGGCAAGTACCGTGTTAAAACCTTCGCCCGTGTACACCTCATTTTTATCGGTGGTAAGGGCCAAAAAGGCATCTTCCTTAATGTCAATAAATTCGGTTGGCGTACGTGTGCCGGGAAAAGCATCCGGAAAATTATCGAAAAGGCTCCTGAACGGATCGTGAGCGCGGGCATTTACCGGCGGTCCAACCCTGACTTTCTTGCCGGGCGATGAAACTAACAGCCCGTTAATTTTCATGGTAAAAGGTGGAACGGTAATAATGCCCTGTTTTTGTGGAATGTAAGTGGCAGTAAGGCTGAAAGAAGTGGTCGATTGCCCGTTAATAATGCTGGTTTGGGACGAGGCAGACTGCCCGCTTTTGCGGAAGCCTTCAATATCCGGAAAATTGTCGTACGATTTCAGCCGGTCGTTATGCACGGTAATGGTAATGGTCCAGGCCTGGTTTTCAGCAATTTCGTCAGGCCCAAGCAAAATTTGCGGTGCCTGTGCATGCGCCTGCTGAAGAAAAACTGCCAGAAAAAAAAATCGCATCATTCGCAATCTTTATGCCGAAAATTACGTAACAAAACTTAAAATGTTCTTGACCTGTGCATACAGAGGTGGTAAATTTACTCATCGCCCGGTTTAAATGTTTAATTTGATTTAACACTGGTAACCATGCTGAATTACGTAAAAGCCGTTTTAACCAAAGTAAGCTTCGATGCCCGCCTGTTTGAAAAAGAATTGCGAAAAGCCATAAGGCTGTTAATACGGGAAGAACTTGCAGAGTTAAAACGCTGGTGTTATGAGCGGTTTGGTAACCGTTACAGCGATATTCTGCACCGTTGCTTTGCCGCCGGCTGATTACCCCCGATGAAACTTATCAGGCTAGTGCGCATAAAATCTTTTCCATTTGAAGCTTTTATTTGGCTTATTGCCCTTTTTGCACTGGCTGTCAGTACCCCCGGGCAGGAGAGCTATGTTGTGCTTTGCCCGGTAAAATACATGGGTTTCGACTTTTGTCCGGGTTGTGGCCTTGGCCGGTCAATGACCTGGGCATTGCATGGTAATTTTTTTCGCTCAATAAACACCCATCCTTTAGGAATATTCGCGGTAATTGTTCTACTTTATCGCAGCATAACCCTATTGATTTCTTATTTCAAATTGTATGGCAAAAATTATTGAAATCCTTCCTGAGCTTACGGGCGAGGAAATGGTATATGTTCAAAATATAATAAAAGACTGGGATGACGATAAGGCCCGCAGTTTTGCCAGCGTGTACCGTACCCGAAGAAGAGATCCGCAGATGATACTGATTGTTACCATAGTGGGGTTGTTTGGATTAGCCGGTATTCAACGGTTTGTTACCAACCAGATTGGTATGGGTATTCTGTTTTTCTTTACGCTGGGTTTATGTTACATAGGCACTATAATTGATTTGATTAACTACCAGAAAATTGCCTTTGAATACAACCAAAAGACGGCCAACGAGGTGGCTACTATGGTTAAATAATTATCAGGCGCCTTTTTGTGCAAAGGCAATGTTTCGCTTAAGGCCTTTATAGCCGGCACGCTTAACGGCCGACTTTTTGAACAGCCGCTTAAAAACGTCTTCAGTTATTTCGATCCAATCCTGCTTTTGCATGTGCTCCAATTCGGCAGCCGGGTCAAAGCGCGGTTCATTATGCGGGCTTGCAAAACGGTTCCAGGGGCATACTTCCTGGCAGATGTCGCACCCGAATATCCAGTCCTGAAACTTTCCCCGAACTTCCAACGGGATTTCTTCTTTAAGCTCAATGGTAAAATACGATATACATCGGCTGCCGTCTACCACATGGGGTTGAGGAATGGCTTGTGTGGGGCAGGCATCCATACAGGCAGTGCAGGTGCCGCAGTAGTCCTTTACGGGGCCGTCATATTCCAACGGAAGGTCTACAATCAGCTCAGCCAGAAAGAAATAGCTGCCCATCGATCGGTTAAGCAGCAATGAATTTTTACCAACCCAGCCCAATCCTGCCTTTTGGGCCCACGATCGCTCCATAACCGGGGCAGAATCAACAAATGCACGGCCGTTTATTTCGCCCAGCCGGGCGCGCATGCGTTGCAGCATTTCCTTCAGCTTGTCTTTTACCACGTGGTGATAATCTTCGCCATAAGCATATCTGGCAATTTTAAAATTACCGTGCCGTGACAGGTCTTTTTTAGGGAAATAGTTGTAAATAAGGCTAATTACCGATTTGGCGCCGGGCACCAATAGGGTTGGGTCAAGGCGTTTATCGAAGTGGTTTTCCATGTACTTCATTTGGCCATGGTAACCTTGCTTAAGCCACTTTTCAAGGAGGGGAGCTTCTTCTTCGAGGAATCGGGCTTCGGCAATACCGCAATAACTAAAGCCCAGTTCGCGGGCAAGTTGCTTGACCAGCGCAGTTGCCTGTGCCTTGTTTGCAGAGTGGCTCATCAGTTAAATAAACCGGGTTGCAGGTTTTGTGGCGGAACAATTTTAAGATGGCGGTAGGCTCGATCGGTAACCTCCCTTCCGCGCGAGGTACGTTTTATATATCCCTCCTGAATGAGAAAAGGTTCGTACACTTCCTCCAGTGTTTCGGCCTCTTCGCCCACGGCTGTGGCAATAGTCGAGATGCCCACCGGTCCGCCTTTGAATTTTTCGATAATGGTTAACAGAATGCGGTTGTCCATTTCATCCAGGCCGTCTTCGTCAACATCCAGGGCCTTCAGGGCAAGTTGGGCAATTTCGCGGGTAATGAATCCGTTGCCTTTAATCTGGGCAAAGTCGCGGGTTCTGCGTAACAGCATGTTCGCTATACGGGGTGTACCGCGGCACCTGCGGGCTATTTCAAAGGCTGCGTCATCGTCAAGCGGCGTTTGCAATATGGAGGCCGAGCGCTTTACAATGCGGGTCAGCAGGTCGGAGGTATAGTATTCCAGCCTGGCATTAATGCCGAAGCGTGCCCGGAGCGGTGAGGTGAGCAGGCCTGCACGGGTAGTGGCGCCAATTAGGGTAAACGGATGCAGGTTAAGCTGTATGCTGCGGGCATTCGGACCGGAATCGATCATAATGTCAATCCGGTAGTCTTCCATAGCCGAATACAGGTATTCTTCCACCACCGGGTTAAGCCGGTGGATTTCGTCAATAAACAGCACATCGTTTGGCTCCAGCGCAGTAAGCAGCCCGGCCAGGTCGGCCGGCTTGTCGAGCACCGGGCCCGATGTAATTTTAATGGAGGCACCCAGCTCGTTGGCAATAACAAAGGCCAGGGTGGTTTTGCCCAGTCCGGGCGGCCCGTGCAGTAAAACATGGTCTAATGCCTCACCACGCTGCAGGGCCGCCTGAACAAATACCCGTATGTTTTCCACAATTTTATCCTGCCCGGTAAAATCGCTGAACGTAAGGGGCCGCAGTGCCTTTTCGGCTTCGCGGTCAGCTGCCGTAAGCGATTCGGTACTGCCTTTCAGATAATCTTCGCGCATGGTACAACGTAACAGACAAAAGTACGCAATATTTTGGCAGTCATTTCCGGCAACTATGTTGCATTAATCTTAATTCGGCTAAATTGCGCACGCTTCTTATTATGAGCCCCCGCGCCCGCAACCTGCTTTATTCGCTTATACTCCTGGTGGCTATTCTGGCGGTTTATTATTACCGCAGATATCAGCAGGCACCTGTAAAAATAGAGGGCCCCACCATGGGCACCACCTATCACATCACCTATTTTGACAAGCAAAGGCGCAACTTCAAGCCTCAGGTTGACTCGCTGCTGCGCAAAATTAATGAAGGCATTAACACCTATCTGGAAGATTCGGAAGTAACGTTATTTAACCGCTCGGCTTCATCCTTTCGGTTTCGTTTACCTTATCTGCGCGAAATGCTCGAACGCTCAGGTCCAATAGCAATAGAATCGGAAGGAGCTTTCGATCCCACCGTTATGCCGCTGGTAAATGCCTGGGGTTTTGGACCTGCTCAACCCCTGCAGGCCAGTATCCCCGATGTGGATTCGCTTCGCGCCTTTGTAGGCTTTGAGAAAATAGGGTTTAATACCGACAGCGTCTGGAAAACCGACCCTCGCGTACAGCTGGATTTTGGCGGCATTGGCCAGGGCTATGGTGCCGATGTGATTGCTCGTTTCCTGAAACAACAGGGCATTACTGATATGCTGGTTGAAATTGGGGGCGAAGGCCTGGCCTGTGGCATAAACCGCCAAACCGGAAAACCCTGGCAAATCGGCATATTGGACCCTAACTCCACACCCAGCAAGTTGTTTTTCAAGGCATACGTTTATTTGAAAGACGAGTCGTTTACCACTTCGGGCGGATATTTCAATTATCGCGAAATTGAAGGAAGAAAATTCTCGCACACCATCGACCCGAAAAGTGGATATCCGGTTAATAATCCGCTGCTCAGTGTTTCGGTATTTACAAAAGATGCCACCTCGGCCGATGGCTGGGCCACTGCTTTAATGGTAATGGGCCCGGAAAAGGCGCGCAACTTTTTAGATGCCCACCCCGATATGCAGGGAATACTAATGTACACAACCGACAAGGGTGATATGGAAATATACATAACTCCCGGGCTTTCCGGGAGGGTTAAATTAAATGAGCAGGCCCAATGATTTTTAAGTTGCTGGTGTTGTTTTTGGTACCATTGCTGGCAGGGTTACTGGTGTTTATAGTGCCTACCGGCAAAATGCGCAACTACAGGCTGTTGTTGGTGTTTGCTGGTTCTTACCTTTTTGGTATTACCGTGGTGCATATTCTTCCGGAATTGTATAGAACCAGTAATGAGCTGGAGCTTACCGGTCTTTTTGTGCTGGCCGGCTTTTTTATGCAGCAGTTGTTGGAGTACCTCACAGCCGGAGTAGAGCACGGGCATCTGCCTGTACATGAACATTCCCACCATCATCCGCACTATCACCGGCAGATTTCCGCCCTGGTGCTGCTGCTGGCGCTGTGCGTGCATGCCTTTCTGGAAGGAAGTATGCTGGCACAACCTGTAACCATGGGCTTTGCCTACGATGTAAACGCCATATTGCTGGGTATAGCCCTGCACCGGGCCCCTGCTGCCTTTGCGCTCACGACGGTTCTGGTGTACCAGTTGCACCGCAAAACACAAACGCTGCCCTACCTTATTGTCTTTTCGCTGGCTGCTCCGATCGGCTTGCTACTGGCTTCCTATCTGGCCAGCCAGCAGGTGCTTACCCACTCAGGATTAACCTGGCTTTATGCTTTGGTAAGCGGCAACTTTCTGCATATTTCCACCACCATAGTTTTTGAAAGCAGCCCCGACCACCACTTTAACGCTCGCAAGCTTACCGTGGCCATGCTGGGAGCGCTCATTGCCGTAGGTGTTGAATATATATTATAAGCAGCCGGTTAAAAGTACCCGTAATGAGTAAAGCGGCAGCGCTCCGTTATTTTTTGTTTTTTCTGCGAAAGTAGAAAAAATAAAATGCTGCCAGCAGAAAAGGCGTTACCAGATACAACAAAATGTTTTCCCATTGGCTAAAGTCAACAGGTTCGGTTTGATGGGGAATATCCTGCGGAATTTGCAACAGGTAAAACAAAAGCGGCAGTAAATTCATAAGGCCTAAGTTACAACAACCTATTCAAAATGCCTTGTTTTTTTCGTTTTGTTATCTGATTTTCGTTTTCATCATCAATACCCGGATTATCATGAAAATTATTCATACACCTGCCGATTATCAAAGCGAATACCGAAGAAGTGTTGAACACCCTGAAGTTTTCTGGGCCGATATAGCCGGTGATTTTACATGGCGAAAAAAATGGACCCGGGTGCTGGAATGGGACTTTCACAAACCCGAAGTAAAATGGTTTGTTGGCGGCAAGCTGAATATAACCGAAAACTGCCTGGACCGGCACCTCTCTGCACGGGGCAATCAGGTAGCCATTATCTGGGAACCAAACCATCCGGATGGCGAACCGCGGTACATTACCTATGCCGAACTGCACCAACAGGTTTGCCGTGTTGCCAACATGCTTAAAGCGCAGGGTGTGCGCAAGGGCGACCGAGTTTGCATCTACATGCCCATGATTCCGGAAACGGCTTATGCCATGCTGGCCTGCGCCCGCATTGGGGCCGTACATAGTGTGGTGTTTGCGGGATTCTCGGCTGGTTCGCTTACCGACAGGATAAACGATGCCGGCTGCCGCCTGGTGCTTACAGCCGATGGGTCGCTGCGCGGAGATAAAATCGTTAACCTGAAAAATATTGTGGATGAAGCGCTGAAAAGCTGCCCTTCAGTTGAAAAAGTTATAGTGGTGAAGCATGCCAACACCGAACACGCCATGAAACCAGGCAGGGATTATTACTGGCAGGATGAACTGGCAAAAGCCACCAACCGGTGCGAACCGGAAGAGATGGATGCAGAAGATCTGCTTTTCATCCTCTACACATCGGGCTCTACTGGTAAGCCCAAAGGCATGGTGCATACCTGTGGGGGTTACATGGTGTACACGTGCTATACCTTTTGCACAGCCTTTCAATACCGCGAAGGTGAGGTGTACTGGTGCACAGCCGATGTGGGATGGATTACCGGCCACAGTTATATCATTTATGGTCCGCTGCTGGCCGGGGCTACTACCCTTATGTTTGAAGGCATACCCTCCTGGCCCGACTGGGGGCGCTTTTGGCAGGTAGTGGAGCGGCACCGGGTGAACATATTTTATACTGCCCCCACAGCCATCCGCTCGCTGCAGCAGGCGCCGCTTGATTTTGTTAAGCGGCATAACCTTTCATCGCTGCGGGTACTGGGTACCGTAGGCGAACCCATAAACGAAGAAGCATGGCATTGGTACCACCGGCACATTGGCAACGGCAAATGCCCGGTGGTGGATACCTGGTGGCAAACCGAAACCGGCGGGTTTATGATTTCGCCTATAGCCGATGTGTTGCCGTTAAAACCCGCACATGCCGGTTTGCCCCTGCCGGGTGTTCAGCCTGTGGTGATGAATGAACAGGGAATGGAAATACAGCAGCGACCAGCTGAAGGACGGTTGGCCATTAAGTTTCCATGGCCTTCCATGGCCCGCACCATCTATGGCAACCACCAGCGATTCAGGGAAACCTATTTCAGCACATTTCCGGGTTACTACTTTACCGGTGACGGCTGCCGGTGTGATGCCGAAGGTTATTACCGCATAACCGGCCGGGTAGATGATATCATCATTGTTTCAGGTCATAACCTGGGCACTGCCGAAATAGAAAGCGCAATTGACGAACATCCTGCCGTTTGCGAGTCGGCTGTGGTGGGTTTTCCGCATGATATTAAAGGGCAGGGCATTTACGCTTTTGTAGTGGGGTACACTATGCCCGTACGGGATGAGCAGGATAAACTACGGGCAGAAATACGCGATACGGTAGCCCGCATTATCGGGCCTATTGCCAAACCTGATAAGATTCAATTTGTAAGTGGCCTACCCAAAACACGGTCGGGTAAAATTATGCGAAGAATATTGCGCAAGGTGGCCGAAGGCGACACAACAAACCTGGGCGATACCACCACGCTGCTGGACCCGAACGTGGTAGAGGAGATAAAAAAAGGAGCCCTGTAAATCCGGGCGTTGCGCACCAGCTGTATATGGCAACAGGGTATTGGAATGCTTGGGGTGTTAGGTATAAATATTGTACTTTAGTTCCTGTTCCAGAAAAGATTCCAGCTTCTTTAGCAGGGCGAGCTGGTTTAACCCCCGGTGCAAATTTTGATCCGGGTAAGCGGTTTGGTAATACACATCGCCATTCAGATAGTCGGTTATAAAACGCAACGCCTGCATGTATGCCATTAATAAGCCGGCGTGGTGAATATGCTTGTTTTCGGTTAAAGTAAAACGGGCATGCCGGGTGTAGCCGCGCAGTATGGCGTGGTAAAGTTCTTTGCGTATCTCCATCCGATTTACATGAGCATCTGACTCAGGCAGTGTTGCAACGGCACTTCGTATCAGGTCGCCCACATCCGAAAAAAAATATCCCGGCATGGCGGTATCCCAGTCTACCGGACAAACCGGCTGCCGGGTTGTTTGGCTGAACAATAAATTACCGGTCTTGCAGTCGCAGTGCATAATGCGCAAGGCAAATTCGCTGTTATGCTGCACCTGCTCAAAAAACTGAATGTAATACATGCGATGCTGCAAATCGGCCACCAGGTCGTCAATATTTTTTCTGCGGCTGCATCTATCCTGCCGGCAGGCCTCTTCAAACTTCAGGTAGCGCAACTTAAGGTTGTGAAATTCGGGAATGGAGGGCATCAAAACCCCAACAGGCAAATCGCTTAATGCGGCTCCGTACCGGGCAAAGCAGGCGGCTGCCTTTTCGGCATCGTCTGCCTGCATGTTGGTGGTAAGAGTAAAAGTTTGCGGCACGTAAACCAAAGCCCTCCACACGCCCCCTGTGCTGTCGTAAAAACAATAGTCGTTGTTAGCCGTGCAGATGGCCTCTGGCAGAAAGAGATGTTTTTTTGAAAGGTGGTGCCACAGCGTAAGGTAGTTTTTGATAAGATGCTGCGGTTGGGTAAAAATGCCGGTGTTGATTTTTTGAATGATAAATGACCGCGAAGATTCTGTTGCTCTGAAGGTATGGTGGATAAGCCCTGCCGAAAGCGACTCGACTTCAGGTTTGTTCATTCCAAAGGCCCTGGCAGCATGCCATGCCGCCAACAGGAGATCAGTACTCATCGGTTAATGCAAATTCATTTTTGCGGTACATCCACTGTCCTCCAGTAAAGTCGGGGAAGTCAACCGTTTTGTTACCTAACTCTATGCTCATTTCACTTAACGGGGTAATGGCGCTCCAGGCTGCGGCATCGTAAACATCCATGGGCGTGTTGGCCTGTCGTTTAATGGCTTCAACAAAGGCGTGCAGCACGAAGAAGTCCATGCCGCCATGCCCAGCACCAGCGGTTTCTTTAATCCAGCGTTTCCACAGCGGGTGGTCGTACTTTTCCAGATAGGGTGTGGCGTCTTCCCAGCGATGGGGTTGGGGGCTGGTACCTTCCAGATAGATGGACCTGTTCACATCCATCCATAAGCCTTTGGTACCTTGCACTCTGAAGCCCAGCGAGTAGGGGCGGGGCAGGTTGGTGTCGTGTTGCAGCAAAATGGTTTCTCCGTTGGCACAGCTTATTTGTGTGGTTACCACATCGCCCAGCTTGAATTCCAGTTTGGCGTTGGGGTGGTTTTCACCGCCATGGGTTACGATATAGTTGTGCAGTCCCCGGGCTTTTGAAGCTAAAGAGTTCAGGGCAACGAAGCGATTGCCTCGGTTAATGTTAATCATTTCGGCCAGCGGGCCAACGCCGTGTGTAGGGTAGAGGTCACCGTTACGGTGCAGGCTATGATGGGTGCGCCAGGCGGCTTCAGAAAAACCTTTTTCACCAAACTCAACACCTCCGCCGTAGGGTTGATTTCCGTTGTTGAATTTCACTTCCCGCAGATCGTGCTGGTAGCCGCCCTGCAGGTGGATGATTTCGCCAAACAGCCCCTGGCGCACCATGTTGAGTATGGCCATCACGTCTCTGCGGTAGCATACGTTTTCCAGCATCATTACATGGGCTTTGTGTTTTTCTGCCGCTTTTACCACATCCCAGTGGTCCTGCAGGGTAATGCCCAGTACCACCTCGGTGCCCACATAGGGGATGCCGGCTTCGAGTGAGCCAATAATCATGGGGGTGTGCCATTCCCAGGGGGTGGATATAATTACGCCATCCACCTCTTTTAACTCCAGCATTTTCTTCCATGCATAGGGGCTTCCGCTGAAAATTTTGGGCATGGGTTTACCTGAGTTTTTAACGATGGAAGCCGCCATTTCCAGCATCTGGTTGTTTATGTCGCACAGGGCCAGCACTTCCACATCGTGTCTGCGCAAGGCCAGGCTAAGGTGGTTTTGGCCGCGCAGGCCCACACCAATAAAGATGAGGCGTACCGGCCGGCGGCTGCCCAATGAAAGGGAGGGAAGTATGCTTATGCCTGCTGCTGCCAGAGCAGTTTTTCGGGAAAATGTTCTTCGGTTCATAACCGGAAGATAAATGGTTTAATGATAATGAATTTTTGACAGAAAAATCAGATAGCAAAAAGAAACCCCGGCATTACCGGGGTTTTCAAGTCAGGTGCCGATCAATCAACTGCCACAGGCTTCGCATGCCTCCGGATTATCGAGCGAGCAGCTCATATCCGCCTTTTTCTGTTCGTAGTTGGCTACGCGTTCCTGAGCGGTTTCGGGTGCTGTGGCCTGGTTTTTAACCACGGGCTGCTGCAAGGCTGTTTTATCGAGCGTAAACTTAATAGCATCGGCAGCGGCAGTGGAGCGCAGGTAGTACATGCCTGTTTTCAGGCCTTTTTTCCAGGCATAGAAGTGCATGGAGGTAAGTTTTCCGAAGTTGGGGTCTTTAAGGTGGATGTTAAGGCTTTGCGACTGGCAGATGTAGGCTCCGCGGTCGGCTGCCATGTCAATAATAGCACGCTGCGGTATTTCCCAAACCGTGCGGTATATGTCTTTAATGTGTTGCGGTATTTCGGGTATGGGCTGCACCGATCCGTTGGTGGCGATGAGTTTCTGCCGCATGGTTTCATTCCACAGTCCCAGATCAATGAGATCTTTCATCAGGTGTTTGTTCACCACAATAAATTCGCCCGAAAGGGTTCGGCGGGTGTAGATGTTGGAAGTGTACGGCTCGAAGCATTCGTTGTTGCCGAGAATCTGCGAGGTAGAGGCGGTTGGCATGGGTGCTACGAGCAGGGAGTTGCGCACACCATGTTTTTTTACTTCCTGCTTGAGTTTTTCCCAGTTCCAACGGCCGCTTTTCGGGGTAACGCCCCACATGTCGAACTGGAAGATGCCTTTGGATACGGGCGAGCCTTTAAAGGTTTCGTAGGGACCATCTTTTTTTGCCAGCTCCATGGAGGCCTCCATGGAGGCATAATAAATGGTTTCGAAAATATCTTCGTTTAACCTGCGCGCCTCGGGCGAATCGAAGGGCATGCGCAACATGATAAACGTATCGGCCAGGCCCTGCACGCCAATGCCAATAGGCCGGTGACGAAGGTTTGATGTACGGGCTTCTTCAACCGGGTAGTAGTTAATGTCGATAACCTTGTTGAGGTTACGGGTTACTACCTTGGTAATTTCATAAAGCTTTTGGTGGTCGAAGGTGCCTTCGGGGGTAACAAATTTGGGCAGTGCAATGGAGGCCAGGTTGCACACGGCCACCTCGTCTTTGGAGGTGTACTCAATGATTTCGGTGCACAGGTTGCTGGACTTAATGGTGCCCAGGTTTTTTTGATTTGATTTGCGGTTGGCGGAGTCTTTGTAAAGCATGTAAGGAGTTCCGGTTTCGATCTGCGATTCCAGTATTTCGAACCAGAGGTCCTGTGCCTTTACCTGTTTGCGGAATTTACCTTCGCTCTCGTATTTTTCGTATAGCCGTTCAAACTCTTCGCCCCACACATCGGCCAGGCCGGGTGCTTCGTTGGGGCAGAACAGCGACCACATTTCGTTGTTTTCTACCCGTTTCATGAACAGGTCGGGTATCCAGAGGGCATAGAACAGGTCGCGGGCGCGCAGCTCTTCTTTGCCGTGGTTTTTCTTTAATTGAAGGAAGTCGAAAATATCGGCATGCCACGGTTCCAGGTATATGGCAAAGCTTCCTTTGCGTTTTCCGCCTCCCTGGTCAACGTAGCGGGCGGTCATGTCGAAATTGCGCAGCATGGGCACAATGCCGTTTGAGGTGCCGCCTGTGCCTTTAATATAGGAGCCTTTGGCGCGTATGTTATGAATGCTCAGGCCAATGCCCCCGGCCGACTGCGATATTTTGGCACATTGTTTCAGGGTGTCGTAAATGCCGTCAATGCTGTCGTCCTTCATGGTAAGCAAAAAGCACGAAGAGAGCTGGGGTTTGGGTGTTCCGGCGTTGAAGAGTGTAGGAGTAGCATGGGTAAACCAGCGCTCGGACAACAGGTTGTAGGTTTCTATTACAGCGGGTATATCTTCGCCATGAATGCCAACAGCTACACGCATAAGCATGTGCTGGGGGCGTTCAACTACCTTACCGTCAATTTTCATCAGGTACGAGCGCTCCAGGGTTTTAAAGCCAAAGTAGTCGTAGCCAAAGTCACGGTCGTAAATAATGGCTTCGTCCAGTTCGGCTGCATGTTTCTGCACCACGCGCCAGGTTTCTTTGGATATGAGCGGGGCATTCTGGCCGGTTTTGGGGTCTACGTAAGTGTAGAGCCGTTTCATGGTACTGTAAAACGACTTGCTGGTAACCTTGTGCAGGTTGGAGATGGCCAGCCGGGCGGCCAGCTTGGCGTAGTCGGGGTGCCGGGTGGTCATGGTGGCAGCGGTTTCGGCTGCCAGGTTATCCAGTTCTACGGTGGTTACGCCATCGTACACTCCGTTAATTACCTTCATGGCAACTTCTACGGGGCTCACATATTTCATGTCGAGACCGTAGCAGAGCTTTTCGATGCGGGCAGTGATTTTATCGAATTTAACGGACTCTCTCCGTCCATCTCTTTTTATAACGAGCATGGTGTTTAGGGTTGTTTAGTTTAAAAAATTGAAACGTGGTTTGAAGGTATTAAAAATCTTCGTCCAGCGAAAATTTTTGTGCCGATTCTTTTTTCTCGGCCTGTGCCAATACGCCGGCTTTCTGGTAATCGCCCACGCGTTTTTCGAAGAAGTTGGTTTTACCGCGCAGCGAAATCATATCCATAAAGTCAAACGGGTTGGAAACGCCAAAAATCTTTTTGCCGATAAGTTCATTTAGCAGGCGGTCGGCCACAAATTCAATATACTGGCGCATGAGTTTGGCATTCATGCCGATAAGGTCTACCGGCAGGGCATCGGTTACGAATTCTTTTTCTATTTCAACGGCTTCTTTTATGATGTTGATTACCGTTTCTTCGGGCAGTTTGTTTACCACGTGCCGGGTGTAGAGGTGGCAGGCGAAGTCGCAGTGCAGGCCTTCATCGCGCGAAATGAGCTCGTTGCTGAAGCTCAGGCCGGGCATGAGGCCGCGTTTTTTAAGCCAGAAGATGGAGCAGAATGAACCGGAGAAAAAGATGCCCTCTACGGCTGCAAAGGCAATGAGGCGTTCTTGAAAGTTGCCTTTTTCAATCCACCGAAGGGCCCAGTCGGCTTTTTTCTTTACGCAGTCCAGCGTTTCGATGGCATGAAACAGCCGGTCTTTTTCCTGGGGGTCTTTTACGTAGGTATCTATTAATAAGGAGTAAGTTTCGGAGTGAATATTTTCTATGGCTATCTGGAAGCCGTAAAAAAACTTGGCTTCGGTATACTGCACTTCGGCAACAAAGTGTTCGGCCAGGTTTTCGTTTACAATGCCATCGCTTGCAGCAAAGAAGGCCAGCACGTGTTTAATGAAATGACGTTCACCGTCGGTCATGTTTTCCCAGTCGGTAAGGTCGTGGCTCAGGTCAATTTCTTCAGCCGTCCAGAAGCTGGCCTCGGCCTGTTTGTAGAACTTCCAGATGTCGTGGTGCTGGATGGGAAAAAGCACGAAACGGTCTTTGTTTTCTTTTAAAATGGGTTCTTCGGCTGTAACATTGTTCATGGGTGCAAGGGTTTTGTGGTTGTAAATATGTTTTGGGTCGCTCTGTTTGGTAAAACAGGGCGACAGGTTAAAAAATATTTTCCTGGCCTTGTTTGCCGGAGGGGGTTTTCCTGCTTCCGGCGTGGGCGTGCGTACAAATATTTGAAATGCTGATTGGAAAACAAATACCGGAAAGGGAAGTTAAATTGCCCCCGGATGGACCTGCAGGTAATAACAATTTGTGTTTTAAGCCCTTGGCACAAGGCAGGGCGGAAAAACTTTCACTAAAAAAATTTCAGAACTGGAAACGGGACAAGCAGGTGGCTGATTTTTTTGATTGGTATTCTTTTCCTACTTTTGCAGTCCTTTTAAAAACAGCTATGTACGCAATAGTAAACATTGGCGGAACCCAGTTTAAGGTGGCCCAGAATCAGTACATCTATGCCCCCAAAATGGAGGGCGAGGCGGGTTCCAGCGTTACTTTCGACCAGGTATTGCTGGTACAGGAAGGTGACAAGGTAGAAGTAGGCACCCCATTGGTAAACGGGGTAAAGGTAACCGGCCGAATTCTGGAGCATGTTAAAGCCGATAAGGTTATTGTTTTTAAGAAGAAGCGCAGAAAGGGCTATGCCGTTAAAAACGGGCATCGCCAGCAGTTTACCAAGGTAAAGATTGAAAAGATAGGGTAAAAACCTAAAGATTTAACATTTATGGCACACAAGAAAGGCGAAGGCAAAGTAAAGAACGGCCGGGAGTCGGAAAGCAAACGGCTGGGTATAAAGATTTTTGGCGGGCAAAAAGCGGTTGCGGGCAATATTATTGTCCGTCAGCGCGGCACAAAGCACCACCCGGGCAAGAACGTGGGCATGGGTAAAGACCATACCCTTTTTGCGCTTACCAGCGGGGTGGTGGTTTTTAAACGGGGCCGGCAGAACCGGTCGTATGTGTCGGTAGAGCCGCAATAAAAGAAAGCAAAGCTCCAAAAAGCCCTTTATAAGGGCTTTTTTAATTTATATACACCCTTACGTTGCTTTCGGGGGAGGTTACATATCTATCCGGAGAACAATGCGGGCGTAGGCACGTCATAGCCATAGACGTACTTTAATTTTAACGGTAAAAAGCCGCTTCTACTCCTCCCTAAGGAAGCAGAAAATTCCTTTCATTTTTTTTGTGAATTATTTGGCAAAAACCTATTTTTTTCCAAACTTTGCCTGAACAAACCTAAATCTATGAGAAAGATTCTACTGCTAGCAATCTGGGCGTTGTCCGCAGTGACTTATGCCCAAGAAAGAACCGTTTCCGGTAAGGTAACTTCTGCCGAAGACGGTTCGCCCCTTCCAGGGGTAAACGTTTTACTGAAAGGCACCACCAATGGTGCGGTCACGGATGCAGATGGGAGGTATCAGTTAAGTGGCGTTCCGGCTTCCGGTGGCTCTCTGGTGTTTTCGTTCATCGGTTTAAAAACAGAGGAGGTTGAAATTGGCCAACGAACCGTGGTTGATGTTCAACTTTCGATGGACGTTGAACAGCTATCGGAAGTAATTGTTACTGCGCAGGGTGTTACACGTGAAAAGGCTTCATTGGGCTTTGGTGTAGCCACCTTAAAAGCCGATGAATCGCTGTTTGGACGTCAGGAAACAGACATAGCCCGCTTATTGCGGGGTAAGGCCACCGGGGTTGACATTAACGCCACTTCCGGCCTGGCGGGTTCCGGTACCAACGTCATAATAAGGGGTTATACAACGATTACGGGCTCCAACCAACCGTTGTTTATCGTGGATGGTGTTCCATTCAACACAGATAACAACACGGGCAATCAAACTTTCACAAGCGGTAGTGCCACAGCGTCTTCCCGCTTTCTTGACTTAGACCCTAACTCTATTGAGGATATTACTATTTTAAAAGGGTTGTCGGCTACAGTTCTGTATGGAGAAGCAGGAAAAAATGGAGTAATTCTGGTTACTACCAAGGCTGGAAAGGCTGGGGGTACCAGCCGAAAGAAAACAGAAATAACGCTGAATCAGGGCACCTACATTTCGCAGATAGCCAACCTTCCCGATTATCAGAACACCTATGGCATGGGCTTTAACAGTGGGTTTGGCTGGTTTTTCTCTAACTGGGGTCCTGCCTTCAGCGATTTATCACCTTCTTCTTACGGTGGTGACTTTAGAGGGGTGGACAACGGGGTGGTTTTGATCACGCACCCATACGACCAATCGCAATATGCCGATGACTTTCCGGAATATGCCGGTGCGCGCTACGAGTACAAGCCCTATAAAAGTGTAGAGAACTTCTTTTCGAAAGGCATCTCCTCTAATACTTCTTTAAGTATATCTTCCTCTATTAACCAGAATACTTCCATAACTGCTACCTACAGCTTCCTGAGTGAAGAGGGGCTAACGCCCCGGTATGGTTTTTATACCTACGACCGTACAGGCGGAAACTTTACGCCTATTTATCATGAAATATCGGGTAAGGAAGGAAGGTCGAATTACATTGATAAGCACAACTTTGGCATAGGCTTCTCTACCAAACTGCAGAATGGTCTTAAGATCAGAAGTTCTTACAATTTTGTGGATACGGACAGAGAGAACCCCATTACCGCTCCTGCATTTGGGGGCGATGGAAATGGTCTGTTTGCAGCCATTATGTTTACCCCGCGTTCCATGGATTTGATGGGCCTTCCCTTCCAGTCGCCGGTTGATGGCTCGAACGTTTACTACAGAAGGGGTTCGGCCATTCAAAACCCACGGTGGACGTTAAACAACTCTGCTCAGCATGAAACCGTTAGGCGATTCTTTTCAAGTACCGACCTGTCGTATGAGCTTACAAATTTTCTTACCGCAGCCTACAGGCTTAGTCTGGATACCTACACTCAGATTAATCAGCGCCATATCAACAAAGGCGGACCTCAGGTTCCTGATGGGGAGATGCGAACATTTAATATTAGAAGAAACACGGTTGACCATGTGTTTAACCTGTTGTTTGACTTTAAACTCCCCAACGACCTGACATTGGATGGTACCCTTGGCTTTAACAGCCGTCGCCAGGTGAGAAATGAAACCGGCTTAATAAGCACCCAACAATTTATTTATGGAATAAAGGCTCATAACAACTTTATTAACCATAACTCGTACTCCGATTTCTTCGAATTTAACACCAATGGGCTATACCTGAGCGCTACTCTGGGATACAAAACCTGGCTTTACCTGAACGTTCAGGCACGTAACGACTGGACCTCGTTGCTGGAGAAGGAAAACCGGTCTATCTTGTATCCTTCGGCCAGTCTTTCATTCCTGCCGAGTGATTTATTCAATATATCCAGTTTTGATAACCTGAAATTCCGGGTTAGCTATGGTACCTCGGCCGGTTACCCCAACCCTTATACAACCAGAACAGTTCTGGCTACTTCCACCAATGTGTTCGAGTCGGCCGGAGGTACTGTTATTAACACCAACTCGGTTTCCGATTTTTTGGGTAACCCCAATTTGAAGCCCGAATTGCATTCAGAGTTGGAATTTGGTATTGAATCGACCTTTAAAGGAGGGCTAATAGGTCTGGACCTGAATGTATACAATAAGTTATCGGAGGATTTGATTGTTAATCTGCCCCTTGATCCATCAACAGGATATACAGCCACTACCGTAAACGGGGCTTCAGTCCGTAACAAGGGTGTTGAGCTGGCGTTAAATATTAATCCATTGCGCTCCGGTAATGTGAAGTGGAACAACACCTTCAACTTTACGAAAAACATCAGTACGGTTGAGTCCATTATAGCAGGCTTGAGTCTGATAAATATAGCCGGTTACACCGATTTAGGTAATGTGGCTATTCCGGGTCAGCCTTTCGGTGCTTTATATGGGAGTTCGTTTTTGCGTAGCCCCGATGGATTTTTGGTGGTAGATCAAACCGGCCAATACCTCGAGTCGGGTGTGAATACCGTTATAGGCGATCCGAACCCGAACTACACGCTGTCCTGGATTTCGAATCTTTCTTACAAGGGCTTTAGCTTTGGGTTTACCTGGCAGTATACGGATGGTGGTGACATGTACTCCTCAACCGTTCAGGCCCTGCTGGCCAGAGGAAATACTGTAGATACCGATGTTGACCGGCGGATACCCGTTATTATGCCTAATGCTGTAAAACAGGTGGGTGTAGACGGTGACGGCAATCCAGTTTACGCGCCAAATGATATTCAAACCTATATGGGCGATACATTCTTCTCTGCCTATTTTGGCGCCAGTGAAGGGGGTGTTTTTGACGCCACGGTTATTCGTTTAAGGGAAGTTTCGCTTTCCTACCGCTTGCCCCAAAGTGTACTCTCAAAAACTCCTTTCGGAAGGATTGTGGTAACCCTTTCGGGTGAGAACCTGTTCTACAATGCACCCAACTTCCCTAAAGGCATTAATTTCGACCCGGAAGTTAACAGCTTAGGTGTAGGAAACGGAAGGGGATTTGACTTCCGAACCGCTCCAACGGTGAAGAAATATGGCCTTAATGTAAACATCACCTTTTAAATAATGTGGATATGAAAATATTAAGAAAAATATCACTTATAGTCGCAATTGTTCTGTTGGCAGGAAGTTGCGATAACCTGGATATGGAAGGCCTGCAAAGTAATCCGCTGGCCCCCGGTGCAGGGCAGGCTAACGTTAATGACCTGTATAACAGTATACAGCTATCATTTAACGCTGTTTTCCAGTCGGCCAATTTTACGCCTGGAGCGGCCGCGCGCATGTATATGAGTGTGGCCTACACCTACCGGACTATGGCACCCAATACTGCATTTAACGCCTTATGGCAAAATGCATATAATTGGTTCTTTCCGGATGCCCAGGCATTGATTGCGCTGGCCGAGGGACAGAATCTTGGTAAACATGTTGGCTCTACCAAAGTTATGATGGCTTACGTTTTGTTTACCCTTGTGGATATATTTGGCGATGTACCCTATAGTCAGATAGGACAAGGCACTAACGTGATAAGTCCCGATGTTGACTCTGGAGCTGATGTATATGCTGCTGCTATTGCCCTGCTTGATGATGCGATAACCGACCTTAATAATGCTGCCAGCCATCCCAACCCGGCTTTTGATAATTTTTACGGCGGCAACATAACCAAATGGATAAAATTGGCCAATACCTTAAAATTACGGGCCGCCATAACAAAAGGTGATGTGCCAGCCATTAACTCCATTGTAGCCGAAGGTAACTACATTACCTCTAGTGCTGACGATTTCCGATTTCAATACGGCAACAAGCGGGCTAATCCTAACTCCAGGCACCCCTATTATAACAACCATTATGAGATCAATGATGGTGATTATCTTTCGAATTACTACATGTGGTTACTTCGGGCAGAAAAGGTTAGTGTTGTTTCGGGCGTAGAAATAATCGATCCCCGGATACGGTATTATTTTTACCGCAAAGTGAATGATTCCGTTAATCAGGATCAGACTACTTATGGGTGCCACTTTTCAGATTTGCCCGATCAGGCCTTTCAACCAGCGCACTGGGCAGAAGTTGACCCTCGTTTGCCTTATTGCTATGCTTCTACCGACGGCTATATAGGTCGTGACCATCTCAATGGTGAGGGTATTCCGCCTGACGGACCAATTCGTACCTCATACGGTTTGTATCCCTTTGGCGGACAGTTTGACGACAACACCTTCCAGGACACTAGAAAGTCCGGAACTACAGGTGGTCTGGGTCAGGGAATCAGTCCCATTTTGTTATCCTCTTTTGTGGATCTGATGCGGGCCGAAGCCGTTATCCGTCTCGGAGCGACTGGTGATGCCAGGGCCTTACTGGAATCGGGCATAAGAAAGTCACTCGATAAAGTAGAGAGTTTTGAAAGCTTGGTTCCTACGACCATGAGCAGATTGGTAAGTACACCCGGTGGCCCGCAAACCGTAAAAGCGGTTTACGGTATGTCAACCACCCGGAAACAAAACTACGTTGATGAAGTGCTGGCTATTTACGACGCTGCGTCTACTGACGGAAAACTGGATCTAATAATTAAGGAGCTCTACATAGCGGCGTGGGGTAACGGATTGGAGGCCTACAATGCCTACCGCAGAACCGGTAAACCCGGCAACCTTGAGCCAGCTCTCGAGCCGAATCCCGGAGCCTTTCCGCTGTCGTTTTTCTATCCGGCCGTTGCAGCCGACAGGAACCCGAATATTCAGAGCAAGCAGAAAGCTGACTTGAATGTTAAGGTTTTCTGGCAGAACGATGGCATAGCTGCAGGTTTGTATTAACGCTAAAAACTAAAGTTCGATTATGAAAAACAAAATTCGTTATTCCATAAAAGGCATAACCGCCTTTGTAATACTTTGGCTGGCTGGGGGGTGTGAAGACCCCAGCAAAGGGCCTCTAGTAACCTTTGAATCTGCTGGTAAGGGGGCGTATATCCGCCGCCTGGAGTCGTCAGGAGCAACCTTTTTTAACCTGCTTACTGAAACTGATTTTAATAACTCAGTTTTTACCTACTCGGTAGAGTTCATTGACGGAGCAGGCGGAACACGCGTGCAGGAATACAAACTTACGGTTGAGTATGTGGATAATAATCCCGGAAATGGGGATAATTCTTTTGGACCTGCCAATTATCTTGTTGTACCCAGCTCGCAATTTGTAGATGGACCTAATGGAAACAAGGCCGTGTTGAATATTGAATTGTCAGCCCCAGATGTAGCTGCCTTTGTGGGCACCACCTATACTGATATCAAGGCAGGAGATCAGTTTATTTTCAGGGGAGAAGTTAAAGTTTCTGAAACGCTGTCGTTCAACAGTGGAAATTCTTCTTCAACTGTTGAAGGCACTGCTTTTCAGGGGTTCTTTGACTTTAGCTTTAATGCCAGCTGCCCCTCTAACCTAGCCGGAACATATAATTATGTTGCATCGAACTACTGGTGTGATGGTGAAGGAGGCACCGGTACGGTTAATATTATTTCGCTTGGTGGAGGTAAATATACTTTTAGCGACTGGTCGTTTGGTGCATATCCTCACTGCTATGGCGGCAATGCAGCAGGTTGGGGGACCCTGAGTTTTCAGGAGGTTTGCGAGGTGGTTTCGTTTTCAGGTTTTACCGACAATTATGGCGACACCTGGTCATTTAGTTCCTCTATCGTTGGCAACGATTGGGTAATTAACTGGAGCAATACTTATGGTGAGTCTGGAACTGCTGCAATCAACTTCCCGGGTGGGGTGCCGTTTACCTTAAATTAAACTGCTTTTGCTTTTCATGAAAGGCCGGATAAACAATCCGGCCTTTTTTTGTTAATTTTCGGTGTATGAAATGGTCAGAGAAAAAACATTCGGTTAAAGATATTTGTCTGTATTTGACCCTGCTTTTAATAAGTGGTAGCTTGTATAGCTGTCAGCGAAGTGATAAGGTAGCAAATGCTGATTTTTTTCCCGTGTTTGAGATAATTAAAGGCAAGGGAAATGACTTTGAAGGATATTTATTTCTTCGTAAAACCGATAAACCGGGCATGCAATTAATGGTAGATAACCATGGCAGTGTAGTTTGGTCTTTGTTAACCGACTCTGCTGTGAGCCGGGAGTTTTATCCGCTGGAAAATTCCTTTATATGCCTTTCGGATGGTCGAAGCTTTTTTGAGATATCATATAAAGGCGATACACTTGTTAAAATTTCAGACCCCGACTTTTCCTTTCCAAACGAACTGCATCATGAAATCATTAAGCTCAAAAACGGTAACTATGCAGCACTTACCAAAGATGTTTTAATGTATGACTACAGCCGGTTTGGTTATAAGAAAACAGACAGCTTGATAACCGATGGAATAGTGGAGTTTAATGCTTCAGGAAAAGCACTTTGGCGATGGAGTTTCACGTCAGTAATAGACACTCTGCAAACAAATACCATCGATATTTTTCAACTTAAAAATGATTGGGTGCATGCCAATTCACTAAGCGAGGATGATGACGGTAATTTTCTTGTATCGTTTCGCGATTTAAACGAGGTATGGAAAATTAACCGGACTGACGGCTCCGTTTTGTTTCGGTACGGTGGCCAGGGCAAAGAAGGTTCGCCCGGAAAGTTTAAGGCTCAGCATATGTTTTATCGCCTAAACCCGGAGACCTATATTGTTTTTAACAATGGTCCTGCTCGGGACTCCATTAATTCATCTGCCGCAGTTTTCTTTAAATATCTTCCTGAAAACAACAGCTTTGTCAATACGCGGATTATTCGTTTACCTGATTCGGTATTCACACTAAAGGAAGGAAGCGTTGTGCCCATTGAGCCGGACAAATTTCTATTTTCAATTTCCAGGACAAAAGATATTTTAATAATTGATTCTGCCGGACAAGTTCAGTGGTGGGCTAAATCCAACCTGGGGTTTTACCGGGCTTATTTTGTCAAAAAATCTGTATTGAAAGATAAAGGACTTTTTGATTGGCTGCCTTTTTAATTTCGCTTTTAAAAGTCGGAAGCATTTCCTTTGGTGGCCATGCTTCGCTTGTTGCAGTTTTGCAAAAGGAGCTTGCCGAAAAGAAGTTGCTTTCAGATGAGTCTGTACTGGAATACTTTACAATAGCATCCATACTTCCAGGGCCTGTCGCGGTTAATGTGGTAGCCTGCGTGGGATATCAACTATATGGGTGGCTGGGTGCTGTTTTGAGTATTGCGGCTATTTTACTGCCATCGGTTTTCATGCTTTCTTTTTTCTATTTTTTTGCAACAGAATTTGCTTTTTCTGTATGGCTGAATAAAGCTGTAAGTGGAGTGTTGCCTGTTGTGTCAGCCATTGTTTTATCAGCAGGGTATGATATGACTGTTAAGCAATGCAAATCATTTTGGCAGTATATTTTGCTTTTCACAATTTTTGTATCCCTGCTCTTTAATCACTCAATTTTCTGGATTCTGATTTATTTTCTTTTGGGAGGTGTTGCTGTTTTCTTTTTCGGAAGCGATAACCGCATAAACATTAACAATTCCGGTTTAAAAATGAATCCCCGCCAGCTGATAATCGCCCTAGTATTTATTAGCGCCATGATGACTTCAGATGCATTTTTAAGTTCTGAGGTGGTTAAGCTTTTGGCGGTGTTTAGCAGGCTGAGTGTTACCTTATTTGGTGGTGGATATGTTATAATACCTATACTGAAAGAGATTTTTGTTGAACATTTTAATTGGGTAACGCTTGCCCAATTTAATCAGGCAGTTGTTTTTAGTCAGGTTACTCCAGGTCCCATCCTTATTGTTTCTACATATGTTGGATTTATCAGGGCAGGAGCTGCGGGAGCTTTTTTTTCTACCCTGGGAATGTTTATTCCTTCGGCATTTCTTTGCATAGTTGTGGCCTCTTCTTACGGTAAGCTTACTAAATTCCCATGGTTTAAGTCGTTTCTGATAGGACTGCGGATTGCGGGTATTGCTTTAATGATTTATGCCTCGTTTATTATCCTTAATCCTGATTCTGTCTCGTATACTTCATGGCTGGTTTTTTTCATTAGTTTTCTGTGTATAAGGTTCAACACACTTCATTATTTAGTTTTAATATTGTTAGGTGCTATTCTTGGCATATATTTGTAAAATTTAACCATGTACCGTTCAATACAGTTTATAGGCACCCAGCGGTCGGGTTCTAATCTGCTTCGGCTTATCCTCAATCAGCATAACGCCATATCGGCTCCTCATCCTCCTCATTTGCTACATGTTTTTTATCCGCTTTTGCCTGCTTATCAGAAAAAGTACAAAAATTGGATTACGGTGCTTGCCCACGACATGTGCAAATGGGTAGCAATAAATCCTGTTCCATGGACGCAAACTTTTTTAGATCCTAATGAAATTTCGGCAGAGGCTGAATCCATTTTTGATATAGTCCGATTAATTTATATCCACAAGGCCAAAGCTGATAATGCTGAGATATGGTGTTGTAAGAGCACCTTCAATGTTCATTTGCTTCCGGAAGTAGAAAGAAATTTTCGTCCGTTTTATATTCACTTGTATCGCGATGGAAGAGATGTGGCAGTTTCTTTTAAGAAAGCATATGTAGGTCCTAAGCATGTATATTTTGTGGCCCGCCAATGGGCTGATGAACAGCGGCTATGTTTAAACTTTTTAAAAAATCTTCCTGATGACAGAAAGCTCACCTTGTCTTATGAGGCATTACTGACTGATCCAAAAGGCGTGCTGCAAACTTTGTGTACAAAACTAAATATTTCCTTTTCAGACAAGATGCTTGAGTATTATAAGTCGGAAGAAAGCATCCATACTGCTGAGGCCGGAAAAATGTGGGAGCATGTAAAGGAGCCTATTTTACACCATAACCATGGTAAGTTTTTTAAAGAATTATCTGAGGATGAAATTGGAATTTTTGAAAAAGTGGCAGGGGAGATACTTGTAGAACTGGGATATCGGCTGGTCAATAAATCATTCAACCATATAAAAATTGATGAAGCAGCCTATCGCATAATAAATGATAAACTAGCCGAAACCGTAAGGAAGAACGCTTCTCCACAGGAAATTGCCAAACGAAAGCATCAGGAAGATTTCCTCATTGAAATAAAAAAGAAACTGGGGCTGCTTATGGAATCCATTAACTCTCCAGCATTCTAAGCAGGGTGGTAAGGCGGCTTTTCAGGTTTCTGCGGTCAACAATAAAATCCAGAAAACCGTGTTCCAGCAGGAATTCTGCACTCTGAAAACCGGGAGGAAGATCTTTGCCGATGGTTTCGCGTATAACCCTAGGCCCGGCAAAGCCAATCAAAGCGCCGGGCTCGGCTATGTTAAAATCGCCCAACATGGCAAACGAAGCCGTTACACCACCCGTGGTCGGATCGGTTAACAGCGAAATGTACGGAATACCGGCCCGGTCGAGCTGAAGTATTTTGGCCGAGGTCTTGGCCATTTGCATCAACGAAAGCCCGGCTTCCATCATGCGCGCACCGCCACTACGCGATATAATCAGTACCGGCTTGCGGTGCTGCAGGGCGTGGTCCATGGCGCGTGCTATTTTTTCGCCCACTACCGAACCCATGGAACCGCCGATAAAACTAAAATCCATGCAGCCGATAACAATATCAATACCGTTCATTTTACCATAGGCAGTACGAACGGCATCCTTCAGTTCGGTTTTCTCCTGGGCTTCCTTAATCCGCTTGGGGTAGGGCTTGGTATCAACAAAATTCAGCGGGTCGGCCGACTCCATGTTGGGGTCCAGTTCAGTGAACTGGTTGTTGTCGAAAAGCAGTTCAAAGTACTCGCGCGAGCCTATGCGCACGTGGTAATCTTCTTCCGGAACCACATAGGCATTGTTTTTCAGCTCCCGCGTGTGCACAATTTTTCCGCCGGGCGACTTGAACCAGAGCCCATCGGGCACTTCCCGTTTCGATTCGGTGGGAGTAAGAATGCCCTTGTCTGTACGCCTGAACCAGGTCATAAGCAAATGGGATTAGGCAATGGTAATTTGCTTGTCGAGGTAAACATCCTGTATGCCGTGAAGGATTTCAACCCCTTCTTTCATCGGACGCTGAAAGGCTTTACGCCCGGATATCAGCCCCATGCCGCCTGCACGTTTGTTAATAACCGCTGTGCGCACGGCATCGGCCAGGTCGCTGCTGCCTTTCGACTCGCCACCGGAGTTGATCAGGCCGGCCCGCCCCATATAGCAGTTGGCTACCTGATAACGGCACAGGTCAATAGGATGGTCGCTGGTAAGCTGGGTATAAATGCGCTCATCCAGTTTGCCATAACTGCTGCCACCGGTGTTCAGTGCTTTGTAGCCGCCATTATTTTCGGGTAGTTTTTGTTTAATAATATCAGCCTGAATGGTTACACCCAGATGGTTGGCCTGGCCGGTAAGATCGGCCGAAACATGATAGTCTGTTCCTTCCTTCTTGAAGGCATTGTTCCGGATGTAGCACCACAGAATGGTAGCCATGCCCAGCTCGTGGGCACGCTCGAAAGCCGCTGCCACTTCCTGAATCTGGCGGGTAGACTGGTCGGAGCCAAAATAAATGGTAGCTCCCACCGCAACAGCCCCCAGATTCCAGGCCTCATCTACCGAACCGAACATGATCTGATCGTACTTATTCGGATAAGTGAGCAGTTCGTTGTGGTTTATTTTAACAATAAACGGAATGCGGTGCGCATATTTTCTTGACATTAACGCCAGCACGCCAAAGGTGGTGGCCACACCATTGCAACCACCTTCTATAGCCAATTGCACAATGTTTTCGGGGTCGAAATAGACAGGATTTTTGGCAAACGAAGCACCCGCACTATGTTCAATACCCTGGTCTATGGGAAGAATAGAAAGGTAACCGGTGCCGGCAAGCCGCCCCGTATTAAAAAGCCATTGCAGGCTTCTAAGCGTTTGCGGGTTGCGGTTGGAGGGCACAAAAATGCGTTCCACAAAGTCGGGCCCGGGTATGTGAATTTGATTGGAAGGAATGGTTTTACACTGGTGTGAAAGCAGGCTTTCGGCTTCGCTGCCCAATAATTCTTCAATTTTTGTTTTTCCCATTGTTAAAAATTTGATGCCGGGGCGACAAAGTTATCAATTATTCCGAACCCAGGGGTATGGGCCAGAAAAGCAAAAAAGCCACTCATGTGTGGCTTTTTGCGTTTATGGAATGAAATTATAATTGCTCTTTAATGCGGGCCGATTTACCCTGGCGCCCTCTGAGGTAGTAAAGGCGTGCCCTGCGCACCTTGCCCCGCCTGATAAGCTCGATTTTTTCAATATTGGGCGAGAGAATCGGGAAGATACGTTCTACCCCAATGCCATCCGAAACCTTGCGTACGGTAAAGGTTTCGCCATTGGTGCCCCTGCCCCGGCGCTGAATAACTACGCCCTGAAACTGCTGGATGCGCTCCTTGTTTCCTTCACGGATTTTAACGTGTACGTTTATGGTGTCGCCAGCCTTGAAATCGGGGTGCTTCTGGCGGGCAGAAGCGGCCTCCTGTTCAACAATTTTAATAAAATCGGCCATACAAACCTGAGTTTTTGGTAAAGGACTGCAAATGTAGGGAAAGTAACCGTATTTGAGAAATTTAAACGCCAATAGCCAGCAATAAAGCCATCCCGATTCGGCCCCGCCTTATTCCTTCAGTAGGTCTGGCCTGCGCTGACGGGTTCTAATCAGGGCCTGCTCCTGGCGCCATAATTCTATCCGGGCGTGGTCGCCCGAGAGCAGCACATCAGGCACCCGCCAGCCCTTATATTCGGCAGGGCGCGTATAAACCGGGGGTGCCACCAGCCCATCCTGAAAAGAGTCGGTAAGGGCGGAGGTTTCGTCATTTAAAACACCGGGTAACAGGCGAATTACCGCATCGGCAACCACGGCAGCAGCCAGTTCGCCTCCCGAAAGTACGTAGTTGCCAATGCTTATTTCACGGGTTATCAGGTGCTGCCGGACGCGCTCATCCACTCCCTTATAATGCCCGCAAAGCAGTATGAGGTTCTGCTTCATGCTGAGTTCGTTTGCCATGCCCTGATTGAACAGCTCCCCGTCGGGGCTGAGGTAAATAACCTCGTCATAATGCCTTTTTGACTTCAAATCGGCCAGGCAGCGGTCAATAGGCTCAATCATCAGCACCATGCCGGCACCACCTCCAAAGGCATAGTCGTCAACCGTTTTGCGTTTATCGGTGGCGTAGTTGCGCAGGTCGGTTACTTCAATGGTAACCAGGCCTTTATCCTGAGCGCGCTTCAGAATGGAATCCTGAAAGGGCCCTTCGAGCAGGCGCGGCAGGCAGGTAACAATGGTTAAGTGCATGGCATGGCAGGTTAAATTTCCAGGAAGCCGTCGGGCAGTTCAACCTGTATGGTTTTGCTCCGGCGGTTGATTGCGGTAATAAACGGCCCGTTAACCGGAATCATCTTTTCCTGATGGTTGCAAAAGATAATAATTTGCCGGCTCGGGCCGGTACGGTCAACCCGAATAACGTTCCCCAGTAGCCCGGCTGTTTTATCCCGAACAGCAAAGCCGGTAATTTCGTCATCATAAAAATCCAGGCCCGAGCGTTTGGGTCTATCAGATATAGGCAGATACAGGTTTCGTTGCAGCAGCGGGGAGGCGTCCTGCGGAGTAGATACCTGACTGAACTTTACAAAGGCGCGTAAACCTTTTACGGATATACGTTCAATGCGGTGGGGGATGAGCTGGCCGTTCAGGTCTACAAACAAACCTTTCAGTTTTTGCCAGTAAACAGGAGCATCGGCATCCAGGGCCACGGTTACTTCGCCCTTCAGGCCATGGGTGCGCAGAATGTAGCCTATTTTAAAATAACCGGCCGGGGTGTTCATGGCTGCTCACAGAATGCTTTTCGGATTTTCGGGAATAAAAAACCCAAAGAAAAAACCCAAAGGTTGTGCCTTTGGGTTTGGGTTCAAAGCCTTACCGGCATTACTGATTTTCTGCAGGAGCATTATTTTGTTCAGCTTCGGCTGGTGTTTCGGCAGCCTGTGCTGTGGCAGCGGCCTCTTCGGCAGCGGCTTCAGCCTTTTTGCGTAATGCTTCGGCCCGTGCCTCACGTATTTTGCGTTCGGCTTCCCTGCGCGCTTCGGCCTCGGCCTTGCGGGTATCGGCAACGCGATCGCGTTTGGCCTGTATTTTGGCTTCTTTGGCTTTTTTCCATTCAGCCAGTCTGCGATCGGCCTCTTCCTGCGTCAGGGCTCCTTTAATAACACCAATTTGCAGGTGTTTGCGCAGCAAAATGCCGCGGTAGGAAAGCATAGCCCGCACCGTGTCGGAGGGTTGAGCACCCTTCATTAACCATTGAAAGGCTTTTTCCTCATCCAGGTTAATGGTAGCCGGGACGGTTAATGGGTTATACGTTCCGATTTTTTCAATGAAGCGACCATCTCGTGGTGCCCGGGCATCGGCTACAACTACGTCAAACCGTGCCAGTTTTTTGCGGCCCCTGCGGGCCAGTCTGATACGTACCATAATTCAGTGTTTTGTGGAACTCGTCCGTTAAGGGGTGCAAATATAAAGCTTTTATGCCAACGGCCACCCTGCGGGGCAACCAAAAAATTATATTAATAATTGCCTAAGCGATTTTTCAGTTTTTTAATTGTATGCCTGTTCCTTACTTTTGGTAACTTATCCGAGATTCAAGACCATGGATTCTTATTCGTATATCTCCAATGCCGAAGTAGGCTATTTAGATCAGCTTTATCAAAATTATAAAAAAGACCCGGCATCAGTCGACCTTACCTGGCGAAGGTTCTTCGAAGGCTACGAATTTTCGCTGCAGCGATTTGGTGAAAACGGCGGCACAGAAGTGGCCGATGCGCAGTCCATAAAAGAAACGCGCGTTCGAAACCTCATATTTGCTTACCGCTCGTTTGGGCATTTGCTCTCCAAAACCAACCCGGTAAGGCCGCGCAGAAACCATAACGTACACCTCGACCTTAAATTTTTTGGCTTGACGGAAGCCGACCTGGACCAGGAATTTGATGTGGCAGGCGAGATTGGCATGAAGCGAACGACCCTGCGCCAAATCATCAATAAGCTGCAGAAGATATACCTGGGCCCCATTGGTTTTGAATACAACTACATCCGCAATGACGATATCCGCCAGTGGTTCTTTCAGAAATGCGAAACCGAGTACTATCAGTACCAGCCTTCGCTGGAAGAGCGCAAAGGCATACTCAGCAAGTTAAATGAAGCGGTGGTATTCGAAAACTTTCTGCATACCAAGTTTCTGGGGCAAAAGCGCTTTTCGCTGGAGGGTGGAGAGAATACCATACCGGCCCTGCAGGCTTTAATAAACAAAGCAGCCGAACTGGATATTCACGAAGTGGTTATTGGCATGGCACACCGTGGCCGGCTTAATGTGCTGGCCAACATTTTGGGCAAAACCTACGAGCAGATTTTCAATGAATTTGAGGGGAACATCGATCCCAATGCCACCATGGGCGATGGTGATGTAAAATATCACCTGGGTTACGCCAGCCGTATAACTACCCCATCGGGCAAAAAAATTTATGTAAAACTTACGCCCAACCCTTCGCACCTCGAAGCGGTCGATCCGCTTGTTCTGGGGTACACCCGCGGCCAGATTGATGACGAATACAATGGCGACCTGAAAAAGGCCATGGCCATCCTCATTCACGGTGATGCGGCCATTGCCGGCCAGGGTATTGTATATGAAATCGTGCAGATGTCGGGCCTGCCCGGATACACCACCGGGGGAACCATCCACTTTGTCATCAATAACCAGGTGGGCTTTACCACCGACTACGATGATGCCCGCACCTCTATTTACTGCACCGATGTGGCCAAGATTATCGATGCTCCCGTACTGCATGTAAATGGCGATGATGCCGAGGCCCTGACCTTTGCTGCCAACCTGGCCGTTGAATACCGCCAGAAGTTCGGAAAGGATATTTTTATTGACATGCTGTGCTACCGCAGGCATGGACATAACGAAAGCGATGAGCCCAAGTTTACCCAGCCTAAACTTTATAACATCATTGCCAAGCATCCCAACCCGCGCGAGGTTTACGTAAAAAAACTTAGCGAAAGCGGTGTGGATGCTGCAGCGCTGGCCAAAGAGATGGATGCTTCCTTCCGCAAGTTGTTGCAGGACAGGCTTAATGAAGTTAAACAAAAAGCGCTGCCCTATAAATTTCAGGAAAGCGAGGAAGAATGGGCAAACATGAAAAAAGCCGAACCAGAAGATTTCGATCAATCGCCCGACACTTCCATAAAACCTGAAGCGGTAGAAAAAATAGGCCGGGCACTCATCACCATTCCTGAAGGTTTTAAGCCCATAAAACAGATAGAAAAACTGCTTAAAGAGCGCAAGGAGGCCTTTTTCGAAGCCCGGCAGCTGGGCTGGGCCGAGGCCGAGCAACTGGCCTTTGGCTCGTTGTTGCTGGAAAAATACATTGTGCGCATGTCGGGACAGGATGTCAAAAGGGGTACGTTCAGTCACCGGCATGCCTGGTTCTGGGATGCCAACACCAACGAAACGTATTGTCCGCTTAATCACATAGATGCCAACCAGGCCACTCTGCATATGTATAACAGCCTGTTGTCTGAATTTGGTGTTATGGGTTTTGAATACGGCTATGCCATGTCAACTCCAAATGCACTGGTTATATGGGAAGCCCAGTTTGGCGATTTTGCCAACGGAGCCCAGGTTATAATAGATCAGTTCATTACCAGTGCCGAATCGAAATGGCAGCGCCAGAACGGCCTGGTGCTTCTTTTGCCGCACGGATATGAGGGGCAGGGGCCGGAACACTCCAGTGCTCGTCCCGAACGATTCCTGCAAATGGCAGCTGAACTGAATATGGTGGTGGCTAACCTTACTTCTTCGGCCAACTACTTTCATTTGCTGAGGCGACAGGTAAAATGGCCATTCCGCAAACCCTGTGTGGTGTTCTCGCCCAAGTCGTTGCTGCGACATCCAGGGGTGGTGTCGCCTCTGTCGGCATTTACTTCAGGCAATTTTATAGAGGTTTTTGATGATGAACAGGCCAATGCAAAAGAAGTTAAACGTGTGGTACTTTGCACCGGCAAGGTGTTTTTCGATTTGCGGGAATATCAGCAAAAGAAAAAGATAAAAGACACCGCGTTGATTCGCATTGAGCAGCTCTATCCTTTTCCGAAAAAGCAGCTTAACGATGTGCTGAAAAAATATAAAAACGCCCAGCTCATTTGGGTACAGGAAGAACCTTATAACATGGGATACTGGGCCTATATGCAGCGCTTTATGCCCGATGCAGGATGGAAGGTGGTGGCACGCAAATCAAGCGCGTCGCCTGCAACAGGTTACAACAAAGTACATAAAATGGAGCAGGACAAAATTGTTGCCCAGGCATTCGAAATCTGAAAACCAACCTAATCAAACCCTAAAATATTCCAGATCATGGCAGTACAAGTAAATGTGCCCCCGGTAGGCGAATCCATAACCGAAGTAACCGTAGCCAACTGGCTTAAAAAAGATGGCGATCCGGTTGCCATGGATGAGGTCATTGCCGAGCTTGAATCAGATAAAGCTACTTTCGAACTAACCGCGCCGGTAGCCGGTACGCTGCGTATAAAAAAACAACAGGGCGAGTCAGTTGCCATAGGCGATTTGGTTTGTGAGATAGAAGAAAACGGCACTTCGGCCAAAACCCAATCCAGGCCCGAAAATACGGAGAGCAAACCGGAGAAAACTGCCGTAAGCTCCACATCCATACCTACCGGTCGGGTTAAGGAAATGAAAGTGCCTGCAGTGGGCGAATCTATTACTGAGGTTACCCTTTCTACATGGCTTAAAAAAGATGGCGACTTTGTGAAGCTGGATGAAGTGATTGCAGAAGTGGAGTCGGATAAGGCTACTTTCGAGCTCCCCGCAGAAGCTACCGGTATTTTGCGCATTGTGGCTAAAGAAAAAGAAACCTTACCCATTGGAGGCTTAATCTGTCGTATTGAAGTAACCGATGAGGAAACCGCAGTTAACCAACCACAGGGGGCAACCGTGCCTGCACCGCAATTGGATACTGATAAATCGTATGCAGCCGGCCACCCTTCGCCTGCGGCCGCTAAAATCTTAAAAGAAAAAGGAATCGATACCCAGTCGGTAACCGGAACCGGACCCGGTGGGCGTATAACAAAAGAAGATGCCCAAAAGGTACAGCCGCCTGCTGCCCAGCCTGAAAAACAGGCCGAAAAAGCAACCGCGTCAACAGCTGCCTTTTCGCGTAATGAGCGAAGAGAAAAGATGACGTCTTTGCGTAAAACCATAGCCCGCAGGCTGGTGGCGGTAAAGAACGAAACAGCCATGCTCACCACCTTTAATGAGGTGGACATGAAACCCATTATGGACCTGCGCTCCCGCTACAAAGACAAATTCAAGGAAAAGTATGGCGTAGGTCTGGGCTTCATGTCGTTTTTCACCAAGGCGGTTTGCCAGGCGCTTAAGGAGTGGCCTGCTGTAAATGCCCGCATTGATGGCGATGAAATTGTGTATCACGACTACTGCGATATTTCCATTGCAGTATCCACGCCACGCGGACTGGTGGTTCCGGTAATTCGCAATGCCGAATCGCTTACTTTCCATGAAATAGAAGCCGAAATCATGCGGCTCGCCCAGCGTGGCCGGGATGGTAAACTCTCTATTGAAGAAATGACAGGAGGAACGTTCTCCATAACAAACGGAGGTGTGTTCGGCTCCATGCTTTCCACACCTATTATCAACCCTCCCCAGTCGGCCATTCTGGGCATGCATAACATTGTGGAGCGGCCGGTAGTAAAAGACGGTGAAATTGTTGTGCGGCCAATCATGTATGTGGCCCTGTCGTACGACCACCGAATAATTGATGGCAGAGAGTCGGTAAGTTTTCTGTACCGGGTAAAAGAAATGCTGGAAGACCCGGGAAGGTTAATCCTGGGCGTATAGTTTTTCCGGCAACCTGAAAATGCACTTCAACATAAAATTCAATTTACAAAACTGTTATGCAATATAACGTAACCATTATCGGCTCGGGGCCGGGCGGCTATGTGGCCGCTATCCGTTGTGCACAGCTGGGCTTTAAAACTGCCATTATTGAAAAGTATAACACCCTGGGCGGTACCTGTCTTAATGTAGGCTGCATACCCTCTAAAGCCCTGTTAGACTCGTCCGAGCATTACTATAATGCCACCCACACTTTTGCTGAGCATGGAATCGAAACCGGTAAGCTTAAAATAAATTTTGAACAAATGATAAAACGTAAAGCCGGTGTGGTAAAAGCCAATGTGGACGGCATTGCTTTTCTGATGAAGAAAAACAAGATTGACGTGTACACCGGCGTGGGTTCTTTTGCAGATAAAAACACCATTCGCATAACCGCATCCGATGGCAAGACCCAAACCATTACTTCTGAAAAAATTATTATTGCTACCGGATCCAAGCCTGCACCACTTCCCTTTGCCCCGTTCGACAAAAAGCGGATTATCTCCAGCACCGAAGCCCTTGAACTTAAAGAAATACCCAAACACCTGATTGTTATAGGGGGTGGCGTAATTGGCATGGAGCTCGGATCGGTTTATGCCCGCATCGGTGCGAAAGTAACAGTGGTGGAGTTTCTGGATTCCATAATACCCACCATGGACAGTACCATGGGCAAAGAGCTGCTCAAAGCCACCAAAAAGCTGGGTATTGAATTTTATCTGGGACATAAAGTAACCGCACTGGAAAACAAGGGGAAGGAAGTGTTGCTGCAGGCCGAAGATAAAAGCGGCAAAAAACTTGAACTAAAAGGCGACTACTGCCTGGTTAGCATTGGCCGAAGACCCTATACCGAAGGCCTGGAACTTGAAAAGGTGGGCATTAAAACCGAAAAAGGACTAATACCCGTAAACAACCACCTGCAAACTGCAGTAGAAAATATTTATGCTATTGGCGATGTGGTTCGCGGCCCCATGCTGGCCCACAAAGCCGAAGAAGAAGGCATAATGGTAGCCGAACAACTGGCCGGCCAGAAACCGCACATTAACTACCTGCTTATTCCAAACGTAGTATACACATGGCCTGAGGTAGCCGGAGTAGGCTACACCGAGGAACAACTTAAACAAAGCGGCCGCTCCTATAAAATCGGATCATTTCCTTACAAGGCCCTGGGCCGTGCGCGCGCTTCTATGGATTTAGATGGTCTGGTAAAGGTGCTGGCTGATAAAACCACTGATGAAATTCTGGGAGTACATATTATCGGGGCGCGCGCTGCCGATATGATTGCTGCAGCCGTGGTGGCCATGGAATACCGGGCCTCGGCAGAAGACATTGCCCGCATGTCACATGCTCATCCCACCTACATGGAGGCTTTTCGCGAGGCTTGCCTGGCCGCAACAGCCAACCGGGCAATTCATATGTAATGGCGTTAGCTTTTAGTTTACCAGAGCTTGCTTCGAACCCGCATGTTTATCCATGCACGAAGCAACAAGCTAACCACTACCGGTACCAGCGCCGTATTTATTTGCTGCGGCAGCCAGAACCAAAACAACAGCAGCAGTAACAGTATTAAAGCTGTTGCTTTAAAGTAAACAGCAAGCCATTTGGTGGTTTTCTTTAATTGACCTGCAGCAATAACGTGAGTGGGTAAGGCCCATAATAAGTTAAAATTCCATGCGGCTGCCCAATGATCAGTGGCAATCCACAACAATAACAGAACGATGCCCAATAACCCGGCAGTTCCAAAAAAAAGTCGGTCGAACCAAATTGAAGTTTTTTTGTGCTGAAAATTATGGAAGGTAATGATCACGGTAACAGCCAGCAGGGCACTGAACACGGCCATGGGCGTTAGCCACTTTCTGGCCGGCTTTACCGGGATGGGCTGGTAGATAATATTTTTTTGTTTCACAACAGGTAGGTTGTTTAGCGTGGCATTATCCAAGCCGGCCTCTACAAAATCGGGTAAAAACATGTACTCATGTGGTGTTGCCTTTTTGTCCATGGGCAACCCCAGGCAAAGATCAATACCCAAATCACCCCAGGGTTGCCCGGAAAGATACAGGTCGGTAAGCTGACGAAAGGAATACCCGGTGTTTATGTGTTGATAATTAAACCTGAGTGAATCACCAAAAAGGTGCTTCAGTACCGTGGGAATTTTGGTGGCACAATTGTCATAAAAGTAATCGTAACGATACGAGCAATTTTCGGGCAGCGCATTCCACTGCAGGAACTCAAAGAGCCTTTGCTTTTGATGCGTATTTAAATTAAGCACCTGCTCGTGTATGAACCGGTTATAGTAGCGATAGAAATATTCAAAATGCGGGTAATGCTGAACAGCAAGCTTATAGTAATTGTTGCCACGGGCAAAGTTGAGGTAAAAGTTCGGCTGGCTGAAATCGAACACCCCGTAGTTATAAACTTCATCCAGTCCTAGAACGGGGTCGTAAACCCGAAAAGCGCTGTGCCCGAAGGCTGAGTACAGCTCGGTTTGCCCCGGACCACAGGTAATAACCGAAATAAATGATTGCGGTGAAAGCTGCTGTGCCCACAGAAAGGCCGGCAGCAGCAAAAAAATTAAAATACGCATACCCAATTTCGCCCGAATATAAGTATTACCCCTTAACCAGATTATGTAAATTTTCAACGCAGCCTTTTTACCTTGCAGATAAACTTTATGGGGATAAGCGATATTAGCAATGGCCTTAAAAAACTTACTTTACCCCGGGTGCGCAACATGGCACAGGTGCTGGGCAGCTACTACCTTTCGCGGGCAACGAAATCACCTCGCATAAGCGGTTTTCCTGTAGCGCTTGCTTTTGAGCCCACCACATCGTGCAATCTGCGTTGTCCGGAATGCCCCAGCGGGCTTCGGTCATTTACTCGGCCTACGGGTATGCTCAGTCAGGAACTCTTCCGCGATGTGATTGACCAGGTGGCCGACAGGCTGTTATACCTTACTTTTTATTTTCAGGGCGAGCCCTATCTTCACCCGCAATTTTTACCCATGGTTGCATATGCCGAAGCCAAAGGGCTGTATACGGCTACATCAACCAATGCTCACTATCTCAATGATGAGCGAGCCCGCCAGACGGTTGAATCGGGCCTGGATCGCCTTATTATTTCAATTGACGGCACTACACAAAATACGTATGAGTCGTACCGGGTGGGAGGAAAGCTGGAAAAGGTGCTGGAGGGCACGGCAAATATTATTCGCTGGAAAACAAAACTCAGAACAGCCACACCCCATGTTGTTTTTCAGTTTCTGGTAGTTGGGCCCAACGAACACCAGATACCAGAAATTTATACGCTTGCCCGCAAACTGGGTGTTAACGAGGTTAAACTAAAGACAGCCCAGATTTATAATTACCGCCATGGCTCGGAGCTGATGCCCAAAAATGAGAAGTACAGCCGCTACCGCCTTTTGGCCGATGGAACGTACATGCTGAAAAACGCTCTGCATAACCACTGCTGGAAAATGTGGCACAGCTGTGTGGTTACCTGGGATGGCAAAGTGGTGCCCTGTTGTTTCGATAAAGATGCGCAGCATGTGTTGGGCGATCTGCGTGAGCAAACATTTGAGCAGGTATGGAAAGGCAGGGCTTACCGGGATTTTCGTGCCAGACTGCTGCAGGCGCGCAGCCGTATAGAAATGTGTGCCAACTGTACGGAAGGTACGCGGGTTTGGGCCTGATTAACCCAAAGCCGATTGTTTTTCTTTGATTTTGCGTTCGAGTTTTGCAAAATCAACTGCATTGCATTTTCCGCAGCCCGATGCGCAAGTTCCGGAACGAAAACTGCGCCAAGCCTGCCGACCCAGATAAACAACGGCCGTAACGAAAAGCAGTATAATAATCAGGTTTTGCGCCATGGGTACAAAGTTAATTGTTTTGATCTGGTAAAAGTTCATTCATCATATACCGGCATGCCAGATATTTTTTATCACCTCGGTCATTTCGGCATGGATGGCACCTGCGGCAATTATTTCGCCTCCGTGCAAAAACTGGTCGCCTCCGCTAAAATCACTCACTTTACCCCCTGCCTGCTGAACGATAAAGGCGCCACCGGCCACGTCCCATGGGTTAAGATTGTATTCAAAAAAACCTTCAAATCTTCCGCAGGCCACATAGGCCAGATCAACCGAAGCACTGCCCAACCTGCGTATGCCATGTGTTTTTTCGAGGAATACGCGAATAATATGCAGATAAGCATCGCGCTTTTCGGTGTGATAGTATGGAAATCCTGTAGCCAGTAGGCTTTCGTTCAGGGTGGTTATTCCGGATACACTGATGGCCTTTTTGTTGCACCGGGCTGGCTGGCCTTCGGACGCATGGAAGCATTCATTGCGGGTAATTTCATAAACTACGCCTAATTTAAGTTTATCGCCTTCGGCAAGGCCTATGCTTATGGCATAAGGAGGTATTCCGTGCATAAAGTTGGTGGTGCCATCCAACGGGTCAATAATCCACGAAAGTCCGCTGGCCGATTTGCTGTGCGTGCCTTCTTCTGCCAGAAAGCCACAACCGGGTATAAGTTTGTCCAGGTCGTTTACCAGCCTGAGCTCAGCCTCTTTGTCAACGTACGAAACCAGGTTGTTGAACCCCTGTTTGAACTCAATATCACTTCGGTTAAAGCGAGCAGCTTCTTCGCGGATAAATGATCCGGTTCGCAACACTATATCAATAACCTGATTTTCAAGGGCACGCCAGTTCATATTAATATTGAAATAATCATGTTGCGAAAGTATAACACTGCTTCGAACGGAAAAGTTAACTTTTACCGCCTACCACAATAACAATTTCGCCTTTAATGCCGGTTTGGCTAAAACTTTCCAGTAATGCTGCAAGGGTGCCGGTTCGGGTTTCTTCGAAGTGTTTGGTAAGCTCGCGCGATACGGAGGCCGGGCGGTTATCGCCAAAGTACTCGGCAAGTTGTTTAAGGGTTTTGAAAAACCGGTGAGGCGACTCATAAAAAATCATGGTACGTGTTTCGTCCGCCAGGCTTTTTAATCGGGTTAGTCGTCCTTTTTTATGGGGTAGAAAACCTTCAAACACAAAGCGGTCGCAGGGCAGGCCCGATTTTATTAATGCAGGCACAAAGGCGGTAGGGCCTGGCAGGCATTCTACGGCTATGTTTTCCTGAATTGCAGCGCGCACAATCGAAAAGCCTGGGTCTGATATACCTGGTGTTCCTGCATCGCTTATCAGTGCCATGCGTTCACCGTTTTTCAGGCGTGCTATAATCGATGCAGCTTTGTGGTGTTCGTTAAAGGCATGAAAGCTTTCCAGGGGTTTCTCAATTTTATAGTGTTGCAACAAATGCCGCGAGGTACGGGTGTCTTCGGCCAGTATTACATCAACGGCATTGAGCACTTCAATGGCCCGCAGGGTAATGTCGGCCAGGTTGCCGATGGGCGTGGGCACTACGTACAACTGGGCGCAGAATGTCATGGGGTTGCAACCAGGGTATCGATAAGTTGCGCCAGTTGCCGGTCTTTTTCAGTAATTACATTGCCGGCATCGTGGGTGCTTAGTTCAATATGAACGGTATTCCAGGTGTTGGTCCATGTGGGATGATGATTCATCTTTTCTGCGGCCAGCGCCACCCGGGTCATAAAGCCAAAAGCCTGATTGAAATCGGCAAAACGAAACGTTTTGGTTAAGCGGTTGTTTTCTTCTTTCCACATATGCATAGGTATTTGTACGAATGTACAACAAACCGGTAATCAAAGCATTATTATGCCCGGAATACGGGCGGCTTCGCGGTACAGGGCTATAACCTTGTCGGCCGAATCCATGTGCAGGGTAACCGTTATGCTTATGTATTTTCCTTTACCCGATTGGCGGATGAACAGCTTTTTGCCCGGAAAGAGGGCAGCAAGTTCATTTCGCTGCGTGGCAGGGGCGATAAACTTAAACAGGTAGTCAGCTGGCCAGTTGTATTCCCTGTTCAGCTTTGCCCGGAATGATGCATAGGCATCGCTGTTCATTGGTACTAGTAAAATCTGTACCGTTTATCTTCAATGCCTGCAGCTTCTTTAATGGCTTCGGCAATGTTAAAGCTGTTGGTTCGGCTGGTGGTTTGTTCCAGCTGGTTTTTATAATAGCTGTAGTCGCCAATGGCTGGTGCAATGGTTTTGGCCGTCATTTCAAACACAATTACACCATTTTCTCCGGTAACAGGAGCCGAACGCTTATCGTTTTCGAGGGCAAATACCTTGCCTATGGCCACGGGCTCAAATCCTACAAACGGCAGGCTGTTGGTGTTGAGTTTAATGTTGCTGGAGGTGTACACCGTGGCGTCTTTGCCGTATGATTTGGCCATTTCATCCAGCGTACCGGTAAGGGTGCCCAATTTATCGGCAATAATTTTGCCTTTCTTTTCTTTAATTACCTCGGGCCGGATTTCTTCTTTAACCAGCTCAAAGGGCTTATAGCCTTTTTCTATCTCGCCGGTCATAACGGCCACCACATACTGATCAGTAAGGTCGAAGGCATCCGAAACTTCTCCAATTTCAGCATCGCGAAACAGCCAGATAACAATATTTCGGGCTTCGCTCAGGGTGCCTGCACGTCTGTCGGCCACGCCAATGTTTTTTGCTTCCTGAACCTGCAGGCCTTCTTTTGCGGCACGTTCATCAAATGCTTTAACTCCCGATAGGCCAGAGGCAAAGAGCTCGGCTTTTCGCAGGGTTTCGTTTATGGTGGCATCACCGGGTGTTATTTCTACTTCGATGATAGCCAGCATGTAATAGGTGTTGTCTTTTGGTTCGGTAACGCTTATGATGTGATATCCGAATTCGGTTTCAACCACATCGTTGAGCAGGCCGGGTTTGGTGGCTGCGAACACAGCGTTTTCGAATGGTTTTACCATGGCGCCTTTGCCGAACCAGCCCAGGTCACCGCCCTGCATGGCCGTGCCGTCGGTGCCATGTTGCCGGGCCATGGCGGCAAAGTCGGCTCCGGCTTTGATTTCGTTAAGGATATTACGTGCCTTTTCGCGGGCAGCTTTTTTGGCTGCTTCGGAGGTATCGTCCCAGCGAATCAGAATGTGACTGGCTCTGGCCTGAAAGGTGGTGTCTTTACCAATTTTTGACACTTTAACCACTTTAAAGGCTGTTCCGTCAATAACCGGTCCAATTACGTTGCCTTCGGTAAGGTCGGCCGGCTGTATGAATGCAGGCAGATTGGCTTTGGTATAGCGTGCGTAGGCATTACTGTTATCGGAGTTGAGCACGGCATATACGGAGTCGTTTTCGGCTGTTTTCAGTTCGGTGGCCATTCGGCTTATTTCCTGCCGTATCTCCAGGCTGTCGGTGGCTGATGGGACCACCGGGAATACCACATATTTGATATCGCGTGTGTGTTCGGTGCGGTATTTTCCTTTGTTTTTGTTGTAAAAATTACGCAGTTCAGAATCGTTTACTGTTACGGTGGTATCGCTTATGGAGAAGTAGGGAATGTACAGATACTTTGCCTCGGCCACATCGTTTTGCATGTGGTATTCCAACTCGGCTTGTGCGGTAGTAACATAAGTACTTTTGATAAGCAGATTTTCGTATTTAATGCGTTCGCGAGCAGGGCGGAGTTCACGCTCGAAAATTTCCCAGCGAACGCGGGGTTCTGAGCCGGCGGGCATAGCTTTAATCTGGTTAATGTAGGTACCCAGCGCGGCCCGGTCGAATTCACCGGTTTGCTGATTAATAAACGACTGGCGGATGGCTTCGTCCACATTTTTTCCGGTAATCATATCCACCACTTCATCATCAGTAACCTTTAATCCTACTCTTTCATACTGCGGTTGTATGGCGTATTTAAGTATGAGCATATCCCAGGCCTGTTGCCGCAGGGTTATCATTTCGCGCTCGCCGGGTTGCCGGTTAAAGTTGAGTATGTAGCTGGCTTCGCGCTCTTTTACGGCTTGCTGGAACTCTTCCAGCGAAATGGAATGACCGGCAATTTCCCCTACATCGTTCTGGTTAAAGAGCATGGAGTTGCTGCTGAACAAATCGCCCAATATAAACAGCCCGATGGCTACAAAAACAAAAACAGCCACCCAGGCACCCATTTTCTCGCGTAACCTGCCAATAAAAGCCATAGATTAAATTTTTAAAGACCGCAAATTTAACTCACTTTTTGCAATGGCAAAACTGCTCCCGCAGATTCGGTTTTTGGTTAACAGGTTGGTTATCAGCCAAATGGGTTATTCCTGAACAATTTCCAGCCGCACGGTATCGATGCGGTTGTCGAGGGTTGACTGAACGGTGAACTGGTAGGGGGGTATTTTAATGGTTTCGCCTGCCCGGGGCAGGTCTTCGGTAAAGCTAAGGATGAGTCCTCCCAGGGTTTCATAATCGCCCTTGGGCAGTTGCCAGCCGTAGGTTTCGTTCAGATAGTCAATTTCCAGCCGGGCGCTGAGCAGCCAGGTAGTGCTGTTTAGCTGTTGTTCAACCAGATCGTCCCGATCGTGTTCGTCTTCTATTTCACCAAAAATTTCTTCAATAATATCTTCCATGCTCACCAGGCCTGCCGTTCCTCCGAATTCATCGACCACAACGGCCAGGCTTTTTCGCTGGTTAATCATATTAATCATCAGGTCGTTGGCCAGGGTGGTTTCGGGTACGGTAATGATGGGGGTAAGGATGTCTTCAATTTTTTGAGGATGTTTAAAGAGGGCTGCTGAGTGGCAGTAGCCTATAATGTCGTCAATGGTTTCTTTGTAAACCACAATTTTGGAATGCCCGGTTTCTACAAAAGCCTTGTGCAGTGCCGTAAGTCCATCGGCCAGCTCAACGGCAACAATCTCCGTGCGGGGAATCATGCAGTTGCGCACCTGCACGGTTTTGAAGGCAAGTGCTTTGGTAAAGATTTTTTTGTCCAGTTCAATGTTTTCGTTTTCATGTCTTATGCCCTGCATGTTTTTAAGATATTGACCCAGGTCGGTAAGGCCGTATGCGGGACGGTCTTCCGAGAAACCGGCACGCAAAAAGTGTCGCATAATAAAACGGGAGAAGCTTACAACCGTAAACACAAGCGGAAATAACACATAGTAAGCGGCTGCAAACGGAACGGCCAGCGAGGTGATCATTAAGTTGGGATTGATAAGAAAAAGACTTTTGGGAAGAAACTCGGCACTAATTAATACAACCAGGGTGGAAAGAACGGTTTGTGTAATGAGAATTACAGCCTCGTTGCGTAAGGGTGGAGGAAGGAGCTCGTGCAGGACCGGCTCAATAAGTTGTGCCATAAACATACCGTAAATAACCAGTGCAATGGTGTTGCCGATAAGGGTGGTGCCAATAAACAAATAGGGCTTTCTGATAAAGTGTCCAAGAGAAATTCCGGTTAAGGTTTTTTGACGGCTGGCAACTTCCAGCTGCAACTTGTTGGAGGCCAGGTAAGCAATTTCAATCCCTGAGAAGAAGAATGAAAAAGCTAATGAAATTAAAATATAAGGTATGAGGGAATAGTCCATTATCTTCGCTTTCGGTAACTGTACCACAGAAACAACCCCGAAGAAAGCATAAACAAGCCATATGCATAGCCAATACCCCGTACAATGAGTTGATGGATGCCAATTATAAGAAATGCTGCAGCCAGCGACAGAAGTACAGCGTCGGTAAGTTTCATGAGGTTCAAAGTTAATTATTTTGCCGACTCTTCTGTGAGTACAAATTCGCCCTGCGGGCGCAGGATGGTGTAATCAGACATATCCTGCCGTGCGCGCAATCCTTCGCCATACAGTACTTCGTTTTGCATTTTGATGCTCACAAAACTTTCGGTGAAGATTTCTTCTGCGGCAGGTTTCCAGAACAGCTCTTCGGTGTTGAGCTGCTCGTTTTTTTCAAGATTGATAAGTTCTACTTTGCCCCGTGCGCGCCATTGGTCTTCTTTTTTTAAATACCGGGCATGGTTTGCTCTTAGGGTAGAGGTAAGCTGCCCGGTTTCGTTGTAAAACTCAAGGTAAATGCCTTCCGGAAATTCGCGGTCGCCATTTTGAAATTCCAGCACCTTCCTGGCCAGCAACTTTACCTTAAGCATAAGATTTTCTGTGTAAAGTAGTTCTACCGAATCGGCTGTACGTACAGGCCCTTCGTAAATCAGGGGTGGGCCTGATTCAGGCTGAGTACAGGCCAGGGGTAGCAGCAAAAACAAATAGTGGTGCGGGCGCATAGGTAAAAACAAAAGGCCATAGCAAATCTATGGCCTTCTGTAAATTTAATTTGATTGATTTAATCGCGGGTGCGTATGGTGGTGGTTTCGTTAATCCAGCAACCCACGCGTATGGTTTGGCCGGCCTGGTAGTTCACCAGAAAGATTTCTTCTTTTGAGGGAAACTGCTCTTTGGCCATAGCCATTTTTTTGGTATCGCCTGCCCGGGCGTACATATCGTATGCGGCCAGGTATACCAGTCGGTCATCGGCCATATTTTGTTCTTTTTTGCATTCATTAAAACTTTGGTAGTACAAGTCGCCAATTTTTTCGTATGCCTCTTTTTTGGAGTTGTCGGCAGCAAGGGCCTGACGAAACAGCTCGCGGGCCGCGGCTTTGCTTCCGGTTTTGGCTTCAACCGAGCCCAGGTAAATCAACATGTCGGCTTTATCAGCAGCAGTGGGGGCCAGCTCCAGTGCTTCTTTAAACAGCTGGGCCGCTTTGGTATAGTTTTCCATTACCAGATACCGTATGCCCAGGTTTTTCGCCAAACCAAAGTCTTTTTCCACTTTATGAATGGCTTCGGCTGCTTCCAGCCACAAAGGGTCTTCGGTGCACTTATCCTGCAGCATAAAGGCAAATATTTTCTTGGCCGTGCTGATGTCCGACGGGTTCTGCCGGAATTTGGGGCCCAGTTTTTCGCGAGCAAAGTCGCAGTTTACCGTTACCATGCTGAAGAGAATTTTGTCGACATCGTCTTTCATTTCGCGGTAGCGGTTGGCCTGGTCCTGATTGGCCTTGCTGGAGGCTACTTTAATTTTTGCATCCAGAATGCCCATCACGCGATCGTAACGGGCCAGCACGTCATCGTCTGAAAGGCTTTTGAGTTTGAGCTTGTTTATTTTTATTACCTGCATGTAAGGAATAATGGTGCCGTCCATAATGTTGTTGCCATTCAGCTCAAAGGCCTTGTCCATCAGTTCCAGCACGTAAGCTTCCTTACCATCTTCGTTGGCGTAATATTTGGCAGCCATGAGCGCCTTTCGGTTGGTTACCGGAGCCTCCTCACCGCAATTGGCAATGCGAAGGTCGTGTATAAGCAGCAGCGAGTCGATGTAAACGCGTTTTTTTGCGGGGTCTTTCTCTGAGCTTGCCACCCGGTCAAAAATTTCGGCCCCGTTTATGTAAATACTGGAGTTGAGTTTCGGACTGTTTTTTAATAGCCAGTTTAGCGGAGGCAGGGCCTGCCGGTATTGTCCGTTGGCTTTTGCATCCTGATACAGGGTAACCTTTTCCTGTTCGCGTGCCTTGGTGGCGCCATCTTCGCTCCATGCCCACTCCCGGCACTGGCTAAAGCCGGTTAAAGCTGAAGCAGCAAGGAGGGTTAAAATTAAAACTGGTCTCATTTTTACACTTATTTAGTCAAACTTTCTGCGAATAAACCACTGGTCGTTAAAAGTTAATCCAAAATATAACCGGAAGTAACGTTCATCCAAGCTGGTTTCTGACCGGCTTCCTCGCTGACCGATGGTAAATGCCAGGTCAATACTGGATCGGCCGGCTGGCAATGAAAGCCCAAAATTAATGCCAAAATCCTTTACCTGATTACCGTTTACCAAAAAAGGGCTGTATTCATAGCGAAATCCCGTACGGTAGGTTACCCGATCCAACAGTTTTTGCGACAGGTAATTGGGGGTTAACTCTGCCCCGGCCGCCATGTACCACGATTTGGCCAGCTCGCTCCGGTTGTTGTCCAGGCCGGAAAAAACCTGCCAGCCCTGCAAACCCGCTTCGGCCGAGGCAGCCCATTTTGAAGCTTTGCTTATGGCCACGCCAAACTGCCAGGCAGCCGGAATGGTTATGCTTCCGGTTGTGCGCAACAGGGTGTCGCGGGTAATGGGGTCGTTGGTTGAATTTCTTCTTTCATAACGTGTAATCTGGTCGGCCTTCAGGCCCGACTGCCCGGCAAAGGTAACACCGACACTCAGAGCCACGTCTTTTCGCCTGCCCAGCGAGTCTTTGCTAAACACCACCCCGCCGGAAAAACGGTAGCCTTTTCCATAGGTTTGTTCTTCTACGGCAATAAGAAACGGAACCGGTGAGTTGATATTGATGAGTGTATTGGCGTAATCGTTGTTTATTGCACCAAAGATGTGGCTGGCCTGAACCCCAACCGACCAGTTATCGTGCAGCCTTACACCGTTACTCCAGTAAACCTGGTTAAAGCCGCCCAGGCCGCTTTCGCGGATAGCTATGGTATCAATAGGGTTGTTGTTGATGTCCAGCAGCGATTCATAATACAGAAACCTGTAGTTTACCCTTGTAAAAGGCATAATACCCACTGAGGTGGTCCACCTGCGTGGCTTAACCGGAAAAGCCGCCACCAGGTAGCTCAGGTTGCTGCCGCTGTTTGTATTGCTCACCGAATCGGCCCGTACCGTAACGCTTTCGGCCGACATTGCGGCGGCAAACACAGTGTAATAATTAAACGTCAGAAGGGCCGGGTTTTGATTGTTAACAAACCAGTATTGTGGCTGGGCCACGCCTGTTCCACCCATGCCCTGGTTGTGAATCAGTGCCTGGGTAAAGGGCTGCCCTATACCAAAAGCAGAAAAAGGGGTACGGGCTGTTTGCCCAAACAGCGGCAGGGCAGCAACCAAACAGATTATGATAAAAAATTGCTGGAAAGAAGGCATTCCGTAACGTAACGTTATGATGTTAAGATTATTTGGCCTTTAAAGGACGCAAATATGCGGGCTTTCGGCTGGTTTTCAAAAAGCCGGTTTGCAGTGGCAGAGCCAACCGGCATGGTATTAACCCCAATAAAACGATTAGTTTTGGGCCTTGTGAGCCGTAAAATGAACGCCCCAAACCCATGCCGGATGATAGGCCTCATGTCAGGTACATCAGGCGATGGGGTTGACCTGGCCTGTTGCGATTTTAGGCTGCATGCGGGTAAATGGAATTACCATATCCATGCAGCCGAGACCATTACCTACAATGCCACCTGGCGAAAGCGCCTGCAGGAGGCGCATCTTTTGCCGGCCGATGCCCTGCTGGAGCTGCATGCCCAATACGGCGAGTATCTGGGAACGCTGGTTCAACAATTTTGCAAGGCAAAAAAAATTCACAATGCCCATGCGGTGGCTTCACACGGCCATACTGTTTTTCATCAGCCCATGCGGCGTTTTACCTTTCAGCTGGGCAGTGGGTTTGCACTTCATGCAGCCTGCGGCCTCCCGGTATTCTGCGATTTTCGCTCGCTGGATGTTGCACTGGGCGGTGAGGGAGCTCCGCTGGTTCCCATCGGTGACGAACTGCTTTTTCCTCAATATGATGTGTGCCTCAACCTTGGAGGTATTGCCAATCTTTCGTACGGCAACAGAAAAGGGCGCTTAGCATTCGACATTTGTTTTACCAATATGGCTTTGAACTACCTGGCACAACAAGCAGGCTGGCCATACGATAAGGGCGGCAAACTCGCCAGTACCGGTGTGGTTAACAAATCCTTATTAAAAAAGCTTCGCACTTTTTATAATAAAACAGGTAGGAACCGGCCTTCACTGGGTCGTGAGATTTTTGTGCGTTACGTGCAACCGCTGCTGGATGAACCGAAAATTTCTGTTGCTGACAAGCTGGCTACCTGTACCGAAGCAATTGCCGAAACCATTGTGCGTGCCCTGCCTGAAAAAGACCGGCTTACCGTGCTTTGTACCGGTGGTGGCGCACTAAACACTTATTTAATGTATCGCCTGCTGGAACACGGAGGCGACCACATACAGTTTATCATTCCCGAAGCAGTAATTGTGCATTACAAGGAAGCACTGATTTTTGCTTTCCTGGGTGTTTTGCGGTGGCGCGGTGAAGTAAACACATTGTGCAGTGTAACCGGTGCCCGGCACGACTCATCAGGCGGAGTTCTTATAGATAGCGGAAAGAGGAATCATTAACCATATGCTAAAAGATTTACTTGAAAAATTTGAGAAGAAACATCCCGAGATTGTTTTTGAGTGGCACGATGATGAAACCGATGCCCACGGCTGGGTGGTTATCAACTCCCTGCGCGGCGGTGCTGCCGGCGGAGGCACACGCATGCGCCAGGGCCTGGACCGGGCCGAAGTGGAAGCCCTGGCCAAAACCATGGAGGTAAAATTTACCGTGTCCGGCCCTCCGATAGGCGGGGCCAAATCGGGCATTAACTTCGATCCCAACGATCCGCGAAAACCACAGGTGCTCCGGCGCTGGTATGCTGCCGTAATGCCATTGCTGAAATACTACTACGGAACCGGGGGCGACCTGAATGTGGATGAGATTCATGAGGTGATACCCATTACAGAAGAAGCAGGCCTCTGGCATCCGCAGGAAGGCGTTTTTACCGGGCACTACCGGCCAACAGAACCACAAAAAGTAAACCGCATTGGACAGCTGCGCAGAGGCGTTACTAAGGTAATTGAAGACGAAAGGTTTACGCCTTGCCTGCAGAAGAAATATACCGTTGCCGATTTGTGTACAGGCTATGGCGTAGCACAGGCCGTAAAGCACTATTACCAGCTGTGGGGAGGCGACATCAGGGGAAAACGCGCCCTTATACAGGGCTGGGGTAATGTGGGTGCGGCAGCGGGCTTTTTTCTTTGCCAGATGGGAGCCAAAATAACCGGTATACTGGGGCGTGAAGGTGGGCTGATTAACAGGCAGGGATTTACAGCCGAAGAAGTTAAGACCCTGATGCTAAACCGCCAAAAAAACCGGTTGGTCTCCGACAACCTCATTCCGTTCGAAGAGGCCAACGAAATGATCTGGGACGAACCCCTGGAAATATTTATTCCGGCTGCGGCCTCACGGCTCATAACCCGCCAGCAGATTGGCCGCATGCTGCAGGCCGGGCTGGAGGTGATAAGTTGTGGTGCCAACGTACCGTTTGCCGACCCTGAAATTTTCCTGGGGCCAACCGGCCTGTATGCCGATGAACATTGTGCCGTGATTCCCGATTTCATTGCCAACTGCGGCATGGCCCGTGTGTTCGCCTATCTTATGGAGCGCGAGGTGAGCCTGGAAGATGAGCACATCTTCGGGGATATATCCGCTACGATCAGGCGCGCTCTGGAAGCTACCCATAGCCTAAACCCTAAAACCACAAGGCTTGCTCAAACTTCATTTGAAATAGCGCTCAGGCAGTTGGTTTAAGGCAGGCTTATTAGTGATGCACGGCCAGGTAGGGCTGAATAATCAAATAAATTATGGCTCCGGCAAAATATCCCAGCAATGCCAGAAGGGAAGCGCGCTTCATATACCAGATAAAATCAATTTTTTCCATGCCCATTACGGCTACACCTGCTGCTGAGCCGATGATCAGCACACTGCCCCCGGTACCGGCACAATAGGCCAGGTATTCCCAGATAAGATGGTCCTGCGGGTATATGCTCATATCGTACATGCCCATACTGGCAGCCACAAGGGGTACGTTATCGACAATGGATGAAAGTATGCCGATAAGGGTAATTATAATGCGTTGGTCGCCAACCGTTTTGTCCAGCCAGGCCGCAAAATGATGAAGGATACCCATTGATTCAAGCGAGCCCACCGCCAGCAATATGCCGAGAAAGAAAAGTACGCTGGGCACATCAATGCGTGTAAGAGCTCCCGCAGCAGTATAGGGCCGTTTCTCGGCCTCATCCATATCCGGATTAATGAGTTCGGAGGCTACCCATAGTATCCCAAGGGCCAGCAACATACCCAGGTAGGGGGGCAGGTGGGTAAAGGTTTTGAATATGGGTACGGAAATCAGCCCGCCTACTCCCAGAAAGAAAATAAGTCTGGATCCTCTTATGGGTTTATCGGGATGAGGGCGGTGTCCATGCGCGTGTGAATGATGGGAGTCTGTGCTTTCTTCCGAGGCATGGCCCAGTTCGCCTTTAAGGGTAAACTGCAGGTATAACAGGGGAATAAGCATGCAAACCATGCTGGGCAGCAGAAGGGTAATGATAATATTTCCGGCCGATATCTGGCCGCCAATCCACAACATGGTGGTGGTAACATCGCCTATGGGCGACCAGGCCCCTCCTGCATTGGCGGCAATTACCACCATGGCAGCAAAAAACAAACGCATTTGCTTGTTGGGTACCAGCTTGCGAAGCAGCGATACCATAACTATGGAAGTGGTAAGGTTGTCTAATATGGCCGAGAGGATAAAGGTTACCCAGCATACAATCCACATCAGGGTTTTTGGGTTTTGCGTCTTTATCCGGTCGGTAATAATCCTGAATCCCTGGTAGGCATCCACCAGCTCTACAATGGTCATGGCTCCCATAAGGAAAAACAGGATGGCACCTATTTGACCGAGGTGATGGGCCAGTTCTTCGCTTATAAAGTCAATTTTTTCGTGCTGAAAAACAGCAAACAAGGTCCAGCAGATTACACCGGTAAGCAGGGCGGTTGCGGTTTTATTAACCTTTAGCGGATGCTCGAGCGCAATACCAATGTAACCGATAATAAAAAGGGTAACAATAAGGGCTTCCATATTTCGGGTTTGGGCTGAAATATGGAAAATTTATAGAGTATGCAAAAGCAAATTTGCAGCGCGATGAATAATCTTTTTGTCAGGGTAGCCCAAACAGTTGTTTGTTAAGGGCTGTAAGCGCCTGTTTTTTATAGTCGGAGGGGATAAGCAGCGAAATATTATTGGCGCTGCCGCCCACCGAAACCATACGAATGGGCACCTGACTTAAGGCACCGAATACGCGTTCCAGTATGCCCTGTTGTCCTTCTATTTTATGGCCTACTATGCAAACAATGGTTTGGTGGGTATCTACCTCAATGCTGCCGAATTTTTCGAGCTCCTGCTTTATCTGCGGAAGGTACCGGGTGTTGTCAATGGTAAGCGAAACAGCCACTTCGGAGGTGCTGATCATGTCAATGGGGGTGCGGTAATGCTCGAAAACCTCAAACACCCTGCGCAAAAAGCCATAGGCCATGAGCATGCGCGAAGACTTTATTTTAATTGCCGTAATGCCATCTTTGGCAGCCACGGCTTTGCAGGTACCCGCTGTACCCTTGTTGCTGATAAGTGTGCCGGGCGCTTTTTCGTCCATGGTGTTTTTCAGGCGAACGGGTATGCCGTATTTCTGTGCCGGCACAATGGTTGATGGATGCAGTATTTTGGCACCGAAGTAGGCCAGTTCAGAGGCTTCATCAAACGTTAATTCCGATATGGGAATGGTTTTGTCTACCACACGAGGATCGTTATTATGCATGCCGTCAATGTCGGTCCATATCTGAATTTCTTCGGCTTTCAGAGCTGCACCAATAAGCGAAGCGGTGTAGTCGCTTCCGCCGCGTTTCAGATTGTCTATTTCATTGCGGTGGTTACGGCATATGTACCCCTGGGTAATAACAATGTCAATGTTTTTCAACGAGGCTATGAGCGGCTTGAGGCGCTGGGCAATTTTTTCAAGCTCCGGCTCCTCGTTTTCATCTATCGACATAAAATGAAGGGCGGGCAGCAGGCGGGCTGAAATTTTTTGTTCCTGCAGGTATTGATAAAACAACTCGGTAGAAATGAGTTCACCCTGTGCCAATAGCTCGCGGTAACTTTTATCGTCAAATTGCCCGGCAGCCAGCAGGCGCATGAAAACAAAAAAGCGGCTTACAATTTCCTGACCTATGGCCAGAAAGTTTTCTGAATGATAAAGCTCCTTTATAAAAGCCTGATAATGTGCTTCCAGAGATGCAATTTCCAATTCAGCTGCTTCGGGCTTACCGGCTAACAGGTGTTCACCTATCGAAACCAGGGTGTTGGTTGTGCCGGACAGGGCCGAAAGTACTACTATTTTCTGCCCCGGTGTATCGGTAACCAGGCGGGCTATTTTTTTCATTCGTTCCGGCCTGCCTACCGAAGTGCCCCCGAATTTAAGAATCAACATGGTTGTAAGGGTTTTGTAAAGCAGGCAAAGATAAAAAGCAGGTTTTTTTGAAGGGAAAAATAAAGGGCCCTTCGGCCCCGATTTTTTTTAGCCTGACAGCTGATTTTTACAGCTCAGTAAGCATTTCGGCTGTAATGACAAGCTCAGTAATTGAACCGGCTGTTGCTTCAACGGGGCCATACTTACCCACTAATGAGTTGAACTCGCCCGTTTCATCGAAAGCGGCAAAAATCAGATGGTATGTACCGGCCTCCAGAAAGGAAAGGGTAAAGGTTCCGTTTTGGGCTACTGTGGCACTGGTTGTGGCATTGGGGAAGCGAGCCATTCCTTCTTGCGGATTGGCCGCTTCGTCCGGGCTGAACGTTCCGGCCGGATAGGCATAGGCAACTAGTTTGGAATATGTTTCCGGCAACGAAATAGTACCCCGAATCATAGATGCGTTTTGGTTGGCAACCAAGCGAATTACCGGCTTGAGGAGAAAAATTCCGCTTTGGCCGGCCTTAACAATGGACTTCCTCAGGTCGAAATCGAGCGTAACCGCCACGGTACCTGCAGGGGGCAGGGTAAAAGAGCCCTTGGCTTTGTAACCAGTCTGTGCACCGCTAGGTACATAAATCGGAGTTTTGGTCTGGTCTGTGTACTGCAGGTAACAGCCCGGATTACTTACCGGTGCGCCGTTTTGCTGAGGGGCGTTTAAAATAAGCCGGACTTCTTTATAAGTACCTGCAGGGAAAATGTTTTCTGTGAGAAAATAGGCCGACCCGTTCTGGTAGTCAAGCAGGTTAATTTGAAGTGGTGGATCGAACTCGCTTACGGTTGTCCAACCCGCAGGACCATGGGCTTCAACGCGGATAACTGACAGAACTACGGCCTCAATATTTTCTGCATCTATCGGTGCGTCAGTAAGGTACAGGCTAAGTTTTCCGGTAGCTTTTTCTTCACTGCAGGCGGTAAACCCTACAGCCGCCGCAAATATCGCTGCTTTCAAAACGTTGTTCATTGCTTTGTGGTGTTTATGGGTTTTTTCTGAAAATTCAATAACCCATTATTTAAAAAATACCCATATCCGTTTAACTGCATCAGCGCACGTTAAACAGTAAGCCGGTTCCTTTGGCTGTAGAAAAAAAAAGAGGCTGACCTAACGGGCAGCCTCTTTCCCAAAAGGGATATGCGGATTTTATTTTTTATCGTTAACCTCTTCGTATTCCACGTCCGAAACGTTGTTGTCAGATGCGCCGGTGCTGCTTTTTTCAGCACCTGCGGTTGCGCCTTGCTGTGTAGCCTGATACATTTCCTGCGAAGCATTTTGCCAGGCGGCATTCAGGGCTGCAATAGCTGTATCGATGGCCGCCACATCCTGATTTTTATGCGCCTCTTTTAGTTTTTCAAGGGCACTGCCAATGGCACTGCGGTTGCCTTCCGACAGCTTGTCGCCATAATCCTTCAGCTGTTTTTCGGTTTGGAATATTAGCGAGTCGGCCTGGTTTATTTTTTCCGCCCGTTCTCTGGCCTTGCGGTCTTCTTCGGCATGGGCCTGGGCTTCGCGTTTCATGCGTTCAATTTCGGCTTCGGTAAGGCCGCTGGAGGCCTCAATGCGTATTTTCTGCTCCTTGCCGGTGCCTTTGTCTTTGGCCGAAACGTGCAGTATGCCATTGGCATCGATGTCGAAGGTTACCTCAATCTGGGGTATACCGCGCGGTGCAGGCGGAATGCCATCGAGGTGAAAGCGTCCTATGGTTCGGTTGTCTTTGGCCATAGGGCGTTCGCCCTGCAGCACGTGTATCTCTACCGAAGGCTGGTTGTCGGCAGCGGTAGAAAAGATTTCGGACTTACGGGTAGGTATGGTGGTGTTGGCTTCGATGAGCTTGGTAAACACCCCTCCCAGGGTTTCGATGCCCAGCGACAGCGGGGTAACATCCAGTAAAAGCACATCTTTCACTTCACCGGTAAGCACACCACCCTGTATGGCGGCACCCACCGCTACCACTTCATCGGGATTAACACCTTTCGAAGGCTTTTTACCGAAGAATTTCTCTACTACTTCCTGTATGCGGGGTACACGGGTTGAACCGCCAACCAGTATTACCTCATCAATATCGTTTACTGTAATGCCGGCATCGGCTACGGCTTTCCGGCACGGTTCAAGTGTGCGCTGTACCAGGTCGTCAATAAGTTGTTCGAATTTGGCGCGCGTTAATTTTTTTACCAGATGCTGCGGCACTCCGTCAATGGAGGTAATGTACGGCAGGTTGATTTCGGTTTCCTGCGAGCTCGAAAGTTCAATCTTTGCTTTTTCGGCAGCTTCCTTGAGCCGCTGGAGGGCCATCGGGTCTTTGCGCAGATCTACGTTGTGTTCAGTTTTGAACTCATCGGCCAGCCAGTTAATAATGCGCATGTCGAAGTCATCACCACCCAGGTGTACATCACCGTTGGTGGATTTTACTTCGAACACTCCATCGCCCAGTTCAAGAATGGATATATCGAAAGTACCGCCACCCAGGTCGTACACGGCAATTTTCATGTCTTTGTTTTTCTTGTCGAGTCCGTAGGCCAGTGCGGCTGCTGTGGGCTCGTTAATAATGCGCTTAACATCCAGGCCCGCAATTTGCCCTGCTTCCTTGGTGGCCTGGCGTTCGGCATCATTAAAGTAGGCTGGCACGGTTATAACGGCCTCGGTAACCGGATGGCCCAGGTAGTCTTCGGCAGTAGATTTCATTTTTTGCAAAATCATGGCCGAAATTTCCTGCGGGGTGTACAGGCGGTCGCCAATGCGCACCCGCACGGTGTCGTTCGGACCCTGCTCAATCTGGTACGACACCATTTTCATTTCTTCTTTTACATCGGTGAATTTTTTACCCATGAAGCGCTTTATAGACATGATGGTGTTTTTGGGGTTGGTAATGGCCTGCCGCTTGGCGGGATCGCCTACCTTGCGTTCGCCCTTACCACCGTCCATAAAAGCCACCACCGAGGGCGTGGTTCTGCGGCCTTCGCTGTTGGGTATAACCACCGGCTCGTTACCTTCCATTACGGCAACGCACGAATTGGTTGTTCCTAAGTCTATTCCAATAATTTTTCCCATGGCTGTATATTTAAGGTTTCCTGTAATGCTTGTGCAATTCAATTCATCAATGCAAATGCCAGTTGGAGTATTGGCGGAAAAATATGCCACATTGGCAGATAATTATTAATCCCCCCTTGTTTTTCAGGACTTTTTGGGCTTTGTGTCGGTTGGGTAAACGGGGCTTTTATACTTTCGCGGTTTAATTAAAACTACAGGCGTGTTTTCATGGAATTAATGAAGGAAATAAGCAGGCGCAGAACCTTTGGAATCATTAGTCACCCCGATGCGGGCAAGACCACCCTTACCGAAAAGCTTCTGCTGTTTGGGGGTGCCATTCAAAAAGCCGGGGCGGTAAAGTCGGCCAAAATAAAAGACCACGCCCGCAGCGACTGGATGGAAATTGAAAAACAGCGCGGCATTTCGGTGGCAACTTCGGTTATGGGCTTTACTTACAAAGACATCAAAATCAATTTGCTCGACACACCCGGCCACCAGGACTTTGCCGAAGATACATACCGCACCCTTACGGCTGTTGACAGCGTGGTGATGGTGATTGACTGCGTAAAAGGCGTGGAGATTCAAACCGAGAAGCTCATGGAAGTGTGCCGCATGCGCAGCACACCGGTAATTTGCTTTATAAACAAACTTGACCGCGAAGGACGCGACCCGTTTGACCTGCTGGACGAAATTGAAAACAAACTTAATATCAAAGTGCGGCCGCTTACCTGGCCCATAGGCATGGGCAAAACGTTTAAGGGCGTTTATAGTTTGTATGATAAAAACCTGCTGCTGTTTACCCCCAGCCGCACGGTGGTGGAAGAAGGAGTTGAAGTTAAGGATATTCACAGCCAGGAGCTTGACCAGCTGATAGGCGAACAATATGCCACACAGTTGCGGCACGATGTGGAATTGATAGAGGGAGTTTACCCCGTCTTTAATACAAGCGAATATCTTGAGGGCAGAGTAGCACCCGTTTTTTTTGGTAGTGCCGTAAATAACTTTGGTGTGCGCGAGTTGCTCGATACGTTCATCCGCATTGCACCGGCACCGGTGCATCGGCACACCAATGTGCGCATAGTAGCGCCAGACGAGCCGGGGTTTACAGGCTTTGTTTTTAAGATTCATGCCAACATGGATCCGCGCCACCGCAACCGGATAGCCTTTGTACGCGTGTGTTCCGGGCGTTTTCAGCGGGGTAACAACTACTATCATGTAAGGCAGGGTAAAAACCTGCGCTTTTCAAACGCCACTGCTTTTATGGCACAGGATCGTGAGACCATTGATGAAGCCTGGCCGGGCGACATTGTGGGTATTTACGATACCGGAAACCTGAAAATAGGCGATACGCTAACTGAAGGTGAGAAGCTGATGTTTACCGGCATACCCAGCTTTTCGCCCGAAATATTCAAAGAGGTTGAGAACCTCGATGCCATGAAATCGAAGCAACTGGAAAAAGGATTGCAGCAACTAATGGAAGAAGGCGTTGCCCAGCTGTTTACCTACGAGTTGGGCTCCCGCAAGGTAGTGGGCACGGTGGGGGCACTGCAGTTTGAGGTAATTCAGTTCAGGCTGCTGCATGAATACGGGGCTTCTGTACGGTTTGTCCCACAAAATATTTACAAGGCCTGCTGGATAAGCTGCAGCGACCCCAAAAAACTTCAGGCATTCATAGCTTCCAGGCAGCGCCACATAGCCCGTGATAAAGACGGAAAACCTGTTTTTATGGCCGAATCGAAGGCCTGGCTGCAGATGGTGCAGGAAAACTCTCCTGAAATAGCGTTTCATTTTACATCCGAATGGGATGTGCCCCGCTAACGGGCCTACCGCATCATATAATCGTAAATTATCTTTGATGCCTGAGCCAGCGCTGCAGTTCCTTTTCTCATATCGGGAAGATTTTTGGAAAGCAGCACCAGCACATATTTGCGGCCGTCGGGCAGAAAGACAATGCCGCTGTCGTGGTGAACACCGGTGATGAATCCTGTTTTATGGGCAACTTTTACGTTTGGTGGAAGGCGTGCCGGTATCACATCATTGAACTGCTGATCGAGCAAAATGGCAATCATTTGTTCAGAGGCTTCGGCATTAACCGCCCGGCCGGTAGCCAGCTTTTCGAAAATTACCAACAGGTCGTATGCGGTAATGGTATTGTTCATACCTTTTTCATAAGCCCGGATATCTTCCACCCCCCGCAGCACCTGTAAATGCGGAGCACCCAGCTGGCGCATGCTTTGGGTAACCTTTTGTGCATCCGCATATTCTATTAAGATGTTGGTGGCCAGGTTGCTGCTTCTGATAATCATGTCATACACCAGGTTATATACCGTTTCCTTTTGGCCAATCCGGGTGTAGAGTTCTTTTTCACTGTCCTCTTCCGGCGTCAGCGAAAATTTACTACCATCGGCAATGCTCGTAAAATTGTTTATTACCGGCACGGAATCAGACAGTTGCCAGCGGCCCTGTGCTGCCTGTTTGTACACTTCAATCATTACCGGGGTTTTCATGGTGCTGGCCGCGTGGAATACTTCATTTTCATTAATGAATAGGGTTTCTCCGCTGCTCAGGTCCTTAAAGGCCACGGCGAATACACCTGGCTGTGCTTCAAAATGACGTCTTAGCTGGTTCTCCAAACCGGCCATGTTCTGCCCTGAAGAACAGGAAAGGAGAGCAGCAAAGGTGGTTAAAACAAAAACCATTAATGGCCCATTCACAGATCGGATGATTTTGGTTAAGCTTAAATAACCGTACTTTGCCCACTGCCGGTGCAAGGCAAATTTTATATTTGAACAGGGATGCTTCATTCGCAGGTTTTGTACGAAGATAATCATCTGCTGGCACTGAACAAGCAGGCGGGCCAGCTGGTGCAGAGCGACCGCACGGGCGATGTGCCTCTGGCGGAGCTGGCCAGGCAATATCTGAAAGAAAAATACAACAAACCCGGAGCGGTGTTTCTGGGGGTAATACACCGGCTCGACCGGCCCGTGAGCGGTGCAGTGGTTTTTGCCCGCACCTCGAAGGCATTGTCAAGAATGAATAATCTGTTCAAAAACCGGCAAACCGAAAAAACCTATCTGGCCGTGGTGGGCCATAAGCCTCCCAGGGTTGCCGGTACGCTGGTACACTGGCTCCGAAAATCAGAAGAAAAAAATAAGGCCACGGTTTATTCCACTGAGGTCCCGGGCGCTTGGCGATGTGAGCTTAGCTACAGGCTGTTGGGCCGGCAGGGTGGTTTTTACCTGCTGGAAGTACGGCCATTAACCGGGCGACCGCACCAGATAAGGTCTCAGCTGGCAGCCATTGGATGCCCCATAGTTGGCGATGTGAAGTATGGCTTTTACCAGGGCAATGCCGATGGTCGCATCCATCTGCATGCTTTTTCGCTTGCCTTTACCCATCCGGTAAAAAATACAGCGGTAATTATCCGTGCACCGTTACCGGATGAAAAAATATGGAACTACTTTAAGGGCTTTAAATACGAAAATGGCGCGCTGGACTGAAAGACTTAAGGCCCGGTGGGGGCTTAAAAACACGCTTCAGGTGGTGGTGGTTTTGCTGGTGTTTGCCTGTACCGGCACCACCGTACTGTTGCTGAAGTACCCCCTTTTTGCCTGGTGGTTTCCTGATGGGCAGCGGCCACTGTGGGCAACTGTAATCTATTATGTGCTCATACTGCCGGTGTACAATATTTTCCTTTTGATATACGGAGCGATTTTCGGGCAGTTTACTTTTTTCTGGTCGTTTGAAAAGCGGTTTTTCAGCCGGTTGTTCAGAAAGCAAAAGCGCCCGGATGGTACGGGCGCGGGCAGATAAAAAGCTTGGGTTAAGTTATTGGCTGTCCAGGGTACCGTCGGCCAGTACCATCACCCTGTTCGATAGCACCTCTGCCACACCGCCTGTAATGCGCACGGTGTGGGTTGCGGTTTTGTCTTTATATTCAATGATACCTTCTTTCAGCAGGCTTACCAGCGGGGCGTGGTTATCGAGCACCTGAAAGGAGCCGTCAGCGCCCGGCAGGGTAGCAATAGTCACTTCGCCTTCGAAGATTTTTTTTTCTGGTGTAAGTATTTCGAGATGCATGGTTGTTTAGGCTTTAGCTTCGGCCAGCATGCGCTCGCCTTTTTCAATGGCCTGCTCAATATTACCAACCAGGTTAAAGGCCATTTCGGGCAGGTGGTCGAGTTCGCCATCCATAATCATGTTAAAGCCCTTAATGGTATCTTTTATATCTACCAGTGCGCCCTTCAGGCCGGTAAAGGCTTCGGCCACGTGGAAGGGCTGCGACAGGAAGCGCTGTACCCTTCGGGCGCGGTGTACCACCAGCTTGTCTTCATCGCTCAGCTCGTCCATACCCAGAATGGCTATGATGTCCTGCAGTTCCTTGTAGCGCTGCAGGATGGCTTTTACGCGTTGTGCGCAGCGATAATGCTCTTCTCCTACAATATCGGCACGCAGAATGCGCGAAGTAGAGTCGAGGGGGTCAACGGCAGGGTATATACCCAGTTCGGCAATTTTACGGCTCAAAACGGTGGTGGCATCCAGGTGGGCGAAGGTGGTAGCCGGTGCGGGGTCGGTCAGGTCATCAGCCGGTACGTAAACTGCCTGAACGGAAGTAATAGAACCGTTTTTGGTTGAGGTAATGCGTTCCTGCATGGCGCCCATTTCGGTGGCCAGTGTGGGCTGATAACCTACTGCCGAGGGCATTCGGCCCAGCAGAGCTGAAACTTCAGATCCGGCCTGGGTAAAGCGGAAGATGTTGTCAATAAAGAACATGATGTCGCGTCCTTTGCCTTGTCCGTCGCCATCGCGGAAGTACTCGGCAATAGTGAGACCCGACAGGGCTACCCGGGCGCGTGCTCCGGGGGGCTCGTTCATTTGCCCGAACACGAATGTTGCTTTGGAATCTTTCAGGGCTTCTTCCGATACTTTCGAAAGGTCCCATCCGCCGGCATGCATGGATTTGAGAAACTCTTCTCCATAGTTTACAATACCGGCTTCAATCATTTCGCGCAGCAGGTCGTTTCCTTCGCGGGTACGTTCTCCCACGCCGGCAAATACCGAGAGGCCCGAGTAGGCTTTGGCAATGTTGTTGATGAGCTCCTGTATTAACACGGTTTTACCTACACCGGCACCGCCAAACAGCCCGATTTTACCCCCTTTGGCGTAGGGCTCAATAAGGTCGATTACTTTAATACCGGTGTATAAAACTTCGGCCGAGGTAGACAGCTCTTCGTAAGCCGGAGCCGGCCTGTGAATGGGCAGGTGCTTGTCGCCTTTGGGTTGTTTAATACCATCTATGGCCTCGCCTACTACGTTAAACAGGCGGCCTTTTATGTCTTCGCCAATAGGCATGCGTATGGGCATGCCGGTATCAACCACCTTCATGCCACGCACCAGCCCTTCGGTGCCATCCATGGCAATGGTGCGTACGCGGTCTTCGCCCAGATGCTGCTGGCATTCCAGCACAATGCGGGTGCCATCGGGTTTGGTTACTTCAAGCGAGTCCAGAATGTTGGGAATCTTCGAGCCGGGTTCATCGAAAGCCACGTCTACTACAGGGCCGATAACCTGGGTAATTTTACCAATGTTAGCCATCTATTGTGTGTTTTGAAAGCGGTTTGTGCGTAAAATAAACCTGCCCCTTCAGGCAGGTCGCAAAAGTAGCATGATTGCGCCTTTTAGCCAATAATTTGGCAGCTGATTATTAACCGATTTCAGCAGGTTCTGCCGGAAGCTCTATACGAAAAGTTGTGCCCTGGTTTTCTTCTGAAGATTTAACGAAAATTCTGCCATTGTGGTAATTTTCAATAATTCGTTTGGCCAGTGCCAGGCCCAGCCCCCATCCTCTTTTTTTGGTGGTGAAACCGGGCTTGAAAACAAGGGGCAAATTGCTGCGGGCAATGCCTTTGCCGGTGTCTGAAATGTCGATGTAAATTTTGCTGTTACTGCCCCTGAGTATTTTTATGGCAATGCGTCCGGAGGTGCCGATGGCATCAACGGCATTTTTGCATAGGTTTTCGAGCACCCATTCAAACAGCGGGGCGTTTACGCGCGCCCTGAGGGTGTCTGAAAGGCTGTATACTTCCAGGCTTATTCGCGAAGAAATGCGCGGCCGGAAGTAGTTAATAACGTGGTGCACCAGGGCAACAATGTTTTCTGATTTCAGCGCAGGCACCGACCCTATGTTGGAGAACCGTTCGGTAACGATGGATAGCTTGCGGATGTCTTTTTCCAGTTCGGATATGATTTCCTTGTTTTTTAAGCCGGGGTCTTCGCGCAGTACTTCTGCCCAGGCCATGAGCGAGGAGAGCGGAGTGCCCAGCTGATGGGCGGTTTCTTTGGCTAATCCAACCCATACCTGGTTTTGTTCGGCTATACGAGAATAATTAAAAGCCAGGTATGATATAAAGGCAAAGATGGCAATAACCGATAGCTGGATAAACGGATAGTAGGTAAGCTGGGTAAGTAGAAATGAATTGCGGTAATACACATAGCCATATTCTTCTGTCTCGCCCAGTTCATTTCTGTAGGTAATTGGAATGGGGTCGTACAGGGCCTTCATGCGTTCCAGTTCCTTGTCCAGCGCCTTGCGTTTTCGTGCTTCGCTCCAGTTGCTTTCCACGTCAACATTCCGGTATTGGTATTCTCCATCGCGGGTTATCCAGATTACCGGAATAGAATTGTTTTTCAGGATGATTTCTTCGGTAACGAACAATATGTTTTCATCGGGCTGGCCGGCCAGGGTGTATTCCAGTGCGCGGGCAAAGAGTTCTATCTGCTGGCGTTCGCGGTCTTTTAGCTGTTTAACCAGCACATTGGTGTACCAGATAGACCCTGCGCTAATTATAACCGAGGCACCCAGCACAATCCATTTCAGGTTGGTGTGGGGGCTATATTGTTCGGCACGGGGCATGCCCGGTAAATTTGATAAAAATCAGCCCTTCATCATAAACCAGCGGGCCAGCACCTTGTAGTTTACCTTGGTTCCGGTCATGAGAATACCCACGCGATAGATGCGTCCGGCAACCCAGGTGGTAAGAATAAACCCGCCTACCAGCAGGGCCATGGAGAGGGCCAGTTGCCAGCTGGGCACACCAAACGCAATACGGCCTACCATGGCAACGGGTGAGGTAAAGGGAATAACCGACAGCCAGAAGCTTACCGGCCCGTGGGGGTCGCGGAGAATGAACATGAACAACCCGATGTAGCCGATGAGCAGGGGCAGCGTAATAGGAAACTGAAATTGCTGGGAATCCTGAATAGAATCTACCGCACTGCCTACTGCGGCAAACAGGGCACCATACAGCAAATATCCTCCCAGGAAATAAAACAGGAATACCAGCGTAATTTTTCCGAAAGGAATTTGGTTAACCTGTTGCATGAGTTTAAACATCTGGGAGTTTTGGTTTTGCATGGCCTGTTGTACTTCTTCATTACCCATTTGCACCGACATTTGCTCCATGAGTTCCTGCTGGGGCATATTCATGCCGAAGTAGGCAAAGACGGCCGAAGAGAGCACGCTTATTAATACAATCCAGATGAGAAACTGCAGTAAACCAACCGAAGCTATGCCGATTATTTTTCCAAGCATTAGCTGAAAGGGTTTAACCGATGATACAATTACCTCTACAATGCGCGAGCTCTTTTCGTCAATTACTCCCTGCATTATCTGAACGCCATAAATCATTACGAACATGTAAATAAGTATTCCCAGTATAAACCCGGCTGCGTACAGAATGCCCGAGTTGCTGGATTGCTCCTCTCCGGTTTCGGTAATGTTGAATTGTTTGATGTTTACATCAACCTTCAGTTTTTTAAGTACTTCCCTGTCGATGTGGTAGGCTTCAAGCTTCAGGTCATGGATGCGATCTTTCAGGATGTTCCGCAACGACTCTATTTTTTCAATGCTAGGATTTTCGCGGGTGTAGAGGGAAAAGCCTTCGGGGTTTTCGAGATCAAAAGCGGGAATGTACAGCAGGGCAAAATTTTCGCTTTGTTGAAAAACCTTTTTGGCTTCGTTTAAAGGCACATTTAACTGAACGAACCTGAACCGCCGGGTGCTGTCCAGGTTACACTGGCCGCTTTCGTCTACCACCAATACCGTGTCGGGTCCGGCCGATTCTATTTCTTTTACCATAATATACACCAGCACCCCTATAATGGCCGGAAAGATAAGTGGCACGAGAATGGTGGTTATGAGAAAGGATTTCTTCTGTATGCGGTTAAGTATTTCGCGTTGTATAATGAGCCAGATTTTATTCATATCGGTACAATTATGCTTCGGTTAAATGTTTTTTCAGTGCTTCATCGCCTTCGCCTTTTACCAGTGAAATAAAAATATCGGCCATGGTGGGGAGTTTTTCTTCAAAGCGATGCACTTCGGTTTGTTCCACCAGTTCGCGTATCAGCTGGTTGCCTTTAATACCTTCACCGGCCCTGATAAGAGTTTGGTACATATCTTCAGCAAGGGGGGTTTGTTGCAGTATCTGGTATCTTTCGGGCGGCAGTTGCAGCGTATTACCGGAGTGTTCTACCAGAAAAGTGTTGGAGCGGTATTTTGACTTTACATCTGGTTTGCTGCCTTCCAGAATTACCTGCGATTTGTTGATGAGGGCAATATGGTCGCACAACGATTCAACGGTTTCCATGCGGTGTGTTGAAAAAACAATGGTGCTACCGCGGTCGCGAAGCTCCAGAATGTTTTCTGTAATAAGCTGGGCATTAACCGGGTCGAAGCCCGAGAAGGGTTCATCCAGAATAATGAGTCGCGGTTCGTGCAAAACGGTTGAGATAAACTGAATTTTCTGGGCCATGCCTTTGGAGAGGTCTTCTACCTTTTTGTTCCACCACTCTTTGATTTGAAATTTTTCGAACCAGAACCGTATGCGGTCTAGGGCATCTTTGCGGGATAGTCCTTTTAGCTGGGCCAGATAAATAAGTTGTTCACCGACTTTAAGCTTTTTGTAAAGTCCGCGTTCTTCTGGTAGATAGCCGATAAGGTTAACATGGTGAGGCTCCAGGGGCTGGCCGAAAATTTCGATGGTACCGCTGTCGGCGCGGATGATTTGATTAAGGATGCGGATGAAGGTGGTTTTACCGGCTCCGTTTGGTCCCAGCAAACCGTAAATGCTTTTTTCCGGAATGGTTAACGAAACCGAATTAAGCGCCAGGTGGTTGGTGTACGATTTGGTGATTTGGCGGGCAGATACAGCAGCGGTCATGATTCGGGTTTTGGTTATGCCAAATTAGTGGCAAAAGATAAACCCGAATTACGAAAAAAAAGATATAGCTTTTTTAATTCCGGCTTTTTTCCTTGAAAACAATATTGCCCATGGAAACGTCCAGGTCGAATACCATGGCGTTGGGGGCGCTGCCGGTGTACGACGGGGTGGCGAAGGTGCCCTCGCTTATTTTACGAAGGGAGGGTGTCATTTTTACGTTACACATCCAGGAGTCTTTAACCTTAACCAGTACGGGTATGGGTTCATTCGGCAGAATAACAATCAAATTGCCGGCGCCAACGCTTCCGCGTATGTTAAGGGGGTTCATGGGTTTATTGCTCATATCCAGTGTAATGTTGCCGAAGCCCACATCGGCAATAACGTGGCGGGCCCGCGAGAGGCAGAGGTTGTTAACCTTTACCGAACCCAGCTCTACCTTTACGCAAAAAGTATCCATGGGCACCTGGTTTTCAACACCGGTAGGGTAGCCTACCTGTATGTCTGAACTGCCCGAAAAAAGCCTGAAATTTTCGATAGCCAAACCGCTGAGGTCAATATTGGCTTCGCCCAGAGCATAATGCAGTACCAGGCGGTAGGGCTTCTGCTGGGTAAGGTATACTTTCCAGTAGTTTTGGGTGGCTGGCTTTTCGCTTCCGAAAAGCTGGCTGGAGATGGTTTGCCCAAAACCTTGGTGGCCGGGTTCTTCTACGGCTATTTTTACATCGCATACTTTTCCGTTTATTTCCTTGATCAGCCTGTGGGCGAAGGCATCGGGGTTTTGGTTGCTGTACATGCACACCACCTCCTGGTTATGGGTAGGCTTAATAAAACAGGTGCCCGCATTGGCCTTGAGCTGCAGGTTAATGGTTTTGCACTGGGGGTGGTCGTCAACACTAATCAACTTTTTTACCTGGGCCTTTAGCGCCAGGGGAAATGCCCAACCCATTACTACCCATATAAAGATTGTACGCATGCTGATTGTTTACGCAATTGTTGCGGTAAGGTTACGCCATGTAAGGAATAGACCAAAATAGTATAAAACCGGCATGCGGGCATAATATATGGCCGGGAGTTAGCCAAAGAATTCCTTCATGCGCTCAAAGAAGCTTTTATCGTCAGTACCGGGCTGGGGCGCAAAGTTGGGCGAGTGGCGCAGGCTTTCGAGGCGTGCCCGTTCATCGGGGGTAAGTTTTTTGGGTACCCATACATTTACGTAAATAAGTTGGTCGCCCGTTTCGTAGCTGTTTACATCGCGCAGGCCTTTGCCGCGCAGGCGCAGTATTTTACCCGGTTGGGTACCCGGCTCTATTTTTATCTTAACCTTTCCGGTAATGGTGGGTACTTCGAGTGTGGTGCCGAGCGCAGCATCGATAAAGCTAATGTGCAGGTCGTAAACAATGTTGTTGCCATCGCGCTTCAGGGTGGAGTCTTCCACCTCTTCGATTACAATAATCAGGTCGCCCGGGATGCCTCCGCCAGGCGGTTCATTGCCTTTGCCCGACATGGACAGCTGCATGCCTCCATGTACGCCGGCTGGAATTTTTACTGAAATAACCTCTTCTTTATGTACCAGGCCGGAGCTATCTACACCCGGAGGGCGTTTGTCGAGCAGTTCGCCTGTACCGCCGCACTGGGGGCACACCGAAGTGGAGACCATTTGGCCCAGCATGGTGTTTACAACCTTGCGCACCTGGCCGCTGCCCTGGCAGGTGGGGCATGTTTTAAAGGTTACGCCTTCGGCCCGTACCAGGCGGGTAACTTTAATTTTCTTTTCAACGCCCTGCGCAATTTCGCTAAGGGTTAGCTTGAGTTTAATGCGCAGGTTGGTGCCTTTGCGCTGGCGCCTGCGCGTACCGCTTCCAAAAAACGAATCGAAAGCGCTGTGGCCTCCGAAGATATCGCCAAACTGGCTGAAGATATCCTCGATATCCATGTGGTGGGCACCGCCAAAGCCACCATTACCGCGGGTGTGCCCATAGCGGTCGTACTGGGCGCGTTTGTTCTCATCGCTCAGTACTTCATAGGCTTCGGCAGCTTCTTTAAATTTTTCTTCGGCCTCTTTATCGCCCGGGTTTTTATCCGGATGATATTTTAAAGCCACCTTGCGATAGGCCTTTTTTATTTCATCGGCCGTTGCATTGCGGTTAACACCCAGTATTTCGTAGTAGTCGCGTTTTGCCATAGGCTTAATTTCCGATTACCACTTTGGCGTGGCGAATAATTTTGTCGTATAAAAGATATCCTTTTTCTACCACCTCTACCACTTTGCCTTTCAGGTCATCGCTTGGGGCGGGTACCTGGCTAATGGCTTCGTGGTACTCGGGGTTAAAATCAGAGCCTTTGCCAAGCTCCATGGGCTTTACACCATTTTGTTCCAGAATTTTGCGGAATTTGTTGCTGATAAGCTGCAGCCCTTCCAGGTCTTTGGGGTTGCTGTTCTGAAATGACTTTTCGGCCCGTTCAAAGTCGTCCATAACGGGGAGCATTTGTTTTAGGGTATTTTCGCCGGCTGCGAGTAAAAGCTCCTGGCGTTCGCGCAGCGTTCTGCGCCTGAAGTTTTCAAAGTCGGAGTATAGCCGCAGGTATTTGTCTTTCATTTCTGCCAATTCGTCCTTCAGGCGGGCGAGCTCAGCCTCTTGTGAGGGCTGGTCTGAACCGCCTTGTGTGTCATATGACGAAGGCACTTCGTTTTTAATGTCGGTTTGCAGGTTATTTTCGGGTGCAGTGTTGTTTTCAAGAGTGTTCTCCATACGGCATAGTCAGTTCAAAATCGCGCAAAAATTAGTCAATTATTCTGCCAAAAGCCTTTTCTATGCCACAATGGCATATTGGGTTATTCGTGAAGGGTTTTCCATATCAGGTCTTTCAGTTCGGTAAGGCCTTTTCCGGTTATGGCCGAGATAAATACGGCGGGTACATCAGGGGGTAGTTCGCTGTGCAGTTGCCGGGTAAGCTCTTCGTCCAGCAGGTCGCATTTGGATACTGCCAGCAGCCGCTTTTTGTCAAGCAGTTCGGGGTTGTATTTGCGGAGTTCGTTTACCAGAATGTTGTATTCTTTTTCGATGTGCGCGGTATCGGCCGGGATGACGAAAAGAAGTATAGAGTTGCGTTCGATGTGCCGGAGGAACCGCAAGCCCAGCCCGCGTCCTTCTGCTGCGCCTTCAATTATGCCGGGTATATCGGCCATGACAAAAGATTTGTCATCGCGGTAGGCCACTACGCCCAGGTTGGGGGTAAGTGTGGTAAACGGGTAGTTTGCAATTTTAGGTTTTGCGGCCGATACTACCGAAAGCAGGGTTGATTTGCCGGCATTCGGAAAACCAACCAGTCCTACATCAGCCAGTAATTTAAGTTCCAGCACAATCCATTCTTCCCGTCCGGGTTCTCCGGGTTGGGCGTAGTGGGGTGCCTGGCGGGTAGCGGTAGCAAAGAAGAGGTTTCCTTTACCACCTCGGCCGCCTGGAGTAAGGATAAACTCCTGGCCGTGTTGGGTGATTTCGGTAATTATTTGGTTGGTTTGGGCGTTTCTAACCACAGTTCCCAGGGGCACTTCCACGATTTCGTCTTTGCCATCAGCTCCGGTGCAGTTCTGGGCCCCCCCGGGCTGGCCGTTGCCTGCTATAACGTGTTTGCGGTATTTAAGATGGAGCAGGGTCCAGAGCTGGGCGTTGCCTTTTAAAATTACATGTCCGCCCCGGCCGCCGTCACCACCGTCAGGCCCTCCTTTAGGCACGTACTTTTCGCGATGGAAGTGTACGCAGCCAGCTCCGCCGGCTCCTGAGCGGGAACAGAATTTAACATAGTCGATAAAGTTGAGAGATGACATGGCTTTAACCTATGCAATTCCGGATAGGGCGTGGCCCGGATGCTATGCTTGGTCCAGCACCGCACAGATAGATGCAAAGATATCGTCAATTTTACCTATTCCGTTAATGCGTACCAGGCGGTTTTGTTTTTCGTAAAAGGGCAGCACATGAACGGTTTTGCTAAAGTACTCGGTTATGCGCTTGTTTAGTTTTTCTTCTTCGTCATCGGCACGGCTTTCCAGCGCCCTGCGTTTGGCGATGCGTTGGCGCAGCTCATGTTCGTTTACCTCCAGTGCTATAACGTGGTGTATGGCTGTTCCCAGCTCTTTCATGAGTGCGTCCAGGGCTTCGGCCTGGGCTACCGTTCGGGGAAAGCCATCGAACAAAAATCCATTTGCTTGTGGATGCCTCCCCACCTCTTCGCGAAGCATGGCAATGGTTATTTCATCGGGTACCAGCGCACCGCTGTTCATAATTTCCATTACCTGGCGGCCCAGGGCAGTTTGATTTTTGGTGTGCCACCGGAACAGATCGCCCGTGGAAATGTGCACGAAGCCGTATTTTTGAATGAGCTTTTCGCTTTGGGTGCCTTTGCCGGCTCCCGGCGGCCCGAAGAGTACAACGTTTTTCATTAAAGGTTTGAATGGGTTAAACAAAGGTGGCTAAGATAATAAAACCGCGGCAAAGCGGGGGTGTTGCAGGCGAGTTGGGCACGGCCCGGTTACCTTTTGCGGTAAATATCGGGCAGGTTGCGGCCAAATCCTTCATAATCCAGGCCATAACCTACTACAAACTCATCCTGAATATCGAAGCCCACGTAGCGTGGTTGTACAGCATGTTTACGGGCTGCCTGCTTGCGGATGAGTGTAACAATTTCAACCGATCGGGTACCCAGGCTGCGCAGTTCTTCAACCACTTTGCTTAAGGTAAGGCCGGTATCCATGATATCTTCCACGATGATGATGTTCTGGTTAAACAGGCTTTCGCTTAAGCCGATAAGCGTTTTAAGCTTTCCTGAACTAACGGTGCCATGATAGGATGAGTGTTTTACAAACGATACACGGCAGGGAAGCTGTATATGCCGTATTAAATCGGCAGCAAAAACAAAAGAGCCGTTTAGAATGGGAAGAAATAAGGGTGTTTTGCCGTTGTAGTCTTGTTGAATTTGTGCGGCCAGCTGTTGGATTTTTTCGTGAATGCCGGCAGCAGGAATAAAGAGTTCAAACTCCAGATCATGCAGCTTCATAGGGCGGCAAAAATAAGATAAAGTTCGATGGGTTGGGTACAGGTAACACAGCCTGCCGGGGTGGCACCGTAGGTTGCCGTATTTAAAGGGTTTGCATTAAAATGCGGTACAGGGCAATCATGCTTTGCACATCGCGCTTATGCACTTTTTCATGAGGGGTATGGGCAAACTGCTGGGGTGCACCTACAAAACACCAGTCGAACGGATAGGGTGAGCGCTGCAGTTCACCGCCATCGCTGGAGCCTTCGCCTTCAACCTCCAGCTGGTAATCGATTTTGTGCTGTTGGGCTATGGAGATAATCTGTTCAATGAATGACCTGCGCGGAATGTTCCGGTCGCGCAGGGAAATAACCACCCCTTTACCTGGCATGATCCCATCGGAGCACCAGGTGATGTCGGATATTAAGGCTTTGCTGATTTGCCATTGTTCGTAGAGGTAGCGCGCCAGATATGAAACCGAACCTCCGCCGTGTTCTTCCCAGCATGAAAATACCAGCATACCATGCTGCAGGGTTTCGGCAACGGCAAGGGCATTATAAATTCCCAGGCGGTTGTCGAGATGGGCCGACTGAATGTAGGTGCGGTCTTCCTGAAAATTAACCTTGTACACCAGCGAAGTGCCGCGGTCAATGCTGCGGCCGAAGCGATACAGGGCATGGTGTTCGTGGTCATAGTCCAGCAGGCACTCAATTTCGCCCAGGCTGTCTTTTCCGGTTAATATGGTTCCGGCCTCAGCTTCGGGGCTGCCAATGGGCAGAAGCTGGTTAAAGTAGCGTACGGTAAACCCAACGGTATCCATGTGAGCAAAAATGGCGGTGCGGGGTTTGCCAAACCGCAGCAACAGGCAATCCTGCAGACCTTCTCCCTCAATAATTTCGGGTTGTGTTTGCCAGTGCTTCTGCTGACTTAATACGTAGGTTTTCAGGAAGGCCTTCATCCGGTATTCTTCGCCCGAAGGGGCATGGATTTCGCATAGCGATTTGAGGAGGCTGGCATTAAGCCGTCTGTCTTTTGGTGTTTTTGCGGCAGGCATGCGCAACTTTATCGTAAATTTTCGGCAAATAAAATTATGGTGCATATTCTGGGCGAGCAATTATCGGTTGCGCAAACTTTTCTTGAGGGTTTACGCGACACCGGGCAACAAACCAACCGGTGGTATTTTCGCAGTTTGGTTACCCGGTTAGGAGAGCTAATGGCCTACGAAATTTCTACGGCACTGGCTTATGAAAAAAAGCAGGTGCGCACGCCATTAGGCTTTGCCGAGGCCCATGTATTAAAGCGGCAGCCCGTGCTTATAACGGTTATGCGTGCCGGGTTGCCTTATTACGAGGGTTTTCAGCGCATGTTTACAGGAGCGCCAGCCGGATTTATCGGAGCCATGCGGAAAGAAGGCGGGCCGGTGACAGAAGACGTAGCTATTGAATTGTCGTATGTGGCAGCTCCGACGTTGAAGGGCGAAACGGTTATTCTTATTGACCCCATGCTGGCTACGGGCAAATCGTTTGTGCGTTCGGCTGAGGTGCTGGCCAGGAACGGAAAGCCGGCCCACGTGCACATAGCTGCGCTGATAGCCGCTCCCGAGGGATTGGAATATATTCAAAAGCATTTTCCACTGCCAAACGAGATATGGGTGTGGGCTGTGGATGAAGCCCTTAACCAACAATATTATATTGTTCCCGGGCTGGGCGATGCGGGTGACTTATGTTTTGGTGAGAAGATGTAAGCAATAAAAAGCAGCTGGCTTTATGTGGGGAGAAATATTAAAAGCACTTCCGGTGGTCTTTTCGGCAAGCCTGAAATTTATATTGGGTCCGTTGGGCGGCTATGCGGTCGGACTGCATCCGGTTACCACCATAATTGCAACAGTTACGGGTATGATGGGCAGCGTAGTGGCTTTTGCGTTTTTTGGCGATTGGCTTCGGGAAAAAATCATCGGCAGGTTTTTCAATAACCGTAAAAAGTTTACCTCCAACAACCGCAGGTTTGTTCAGGTATGGAAGAAATACGGTGTGGGAGGTGTGGCTTTCCTCACGCCGCTGCTGCTTACACCTATTGGCGGTACGATTTTGGCAGTGGCATTTGGCAGCCCGAAGGACCGGATTTTGATTTTTATGTTCGTAAGTGGTGCGTTGTGGTCTACAATATTTACGGTAATGATTTACACCTTTGGCAACACCATTCTTCCGGATTTTATGCAGAAATAAGGCGCTATGCAGCATCAGAAGAGAACTTTCTTAATGCATTTGTTTTTAAAACGCTCTCAGAAGTAAGAGAAAAAGCTCAGGAGTGAATGCATGATTACGACAACCACTCTCATCGGGATTTGAACTATCAAACACCCACAGGAGTGCTTACGGGGATTCTTGCTCCTGCTGAATGGCCATTGAAAAAAAACCCGGCTTAAGCCGGGTTTTGAGGTTTATACGGGTTTGTTTTCAGCGTTTAAATCCAAGGGCGCTGCCACCGCAATAGGTCGAGGAGCCATCGAAGGTGTACTGAATGTAGTAGATGCCCGTAGCGTTACATGGGTAGGCAATGGCCGAAATGTACTGGCCGTTTACCTTGCTGGTGGCTACCTTATTGCGGTTGGAGTCGTACAGGGTTACCACAATTCCATCGGTGGGCTGGTTGGGCGCGCAGATGTTAATCATATACTGTGTGCCCTTGGTGAAAACGTATGAGTATTCCACCTTGTCTTTAGAGCCTCCTTCACCGTCAATTTTGTAGCTCTTCAGGAAGTTAAATCCCGAAGCCAGCTTGGGTATGCACTGGTTCGACAGGGCATCTGCGTTGCATTGGGCCGTGGCGTCAGTCAGGCCAAATGCTAAAAGGATACAGATAAAAAATGTTAATCGTTTCATAGTGGCTTAACTGATAATCTTGGTACGAATAGTTGTAAGTATGTTTTTAATATCGGTAATATCCTGTTGCGTGATATCGATGGTTGTGGTGCTGTTGTCTTTAATAACCATTACACCGTTAACCACTTCAAAAGTTGATTGTTTGTAGGTATAGGTTATGTTAACCCGGTCGAATACTTTTTTCAACTCTTCCATATCAGTAAGCAGGGTGGCCATGTTTTGGTCTTTTTCCTTATAGAAAGAGAGGAGCAGCATAATGTTTTCGAGAATTACCTTTTGTTCGCCAATTTTTTCCTGCAACACCTTGTTGCCGGGGTCCAAGGCGGCCACGTTGCACATAATGTGTACGGCCTCAATCCATCCGCCGGTAAGCAGCAGCACGCTCAGGTTGGCCCGGCTCTGGGTTTGCAAATAGTGGTTAATGGAGTTAAAGTTTTGGGTAGTAATAAGCAAAAGTGAGTCCAGATTTTTGCTGTTGGAGGCCAGTCGCCCAATGGTTTCAATATCGAAAAACTGCCCGATGTTCAGGCCGTCGGCCAGCGATTTTATGGCGCTGATGTATTTGATGCCATCCTGGTTTTGTTCGTAAATGTTGGTATAACCCAGGTCGGCACCGTAAATGCCCAGGTTCAGCGCTTTTTGGTAGTTGCTGTTGTATTTAGGTAGGTTATCGGGCGAGTTAAGCAGGGAGGCATTGTATTTTTTGCCCGACTCCTTTAATAATACGGCTATTTCCAGCGGGCTGGGAATTTGCTGGAGGATATCACCGATTACAGCCTCGGATATGGTAGGGCCGGCATTCTGGGCGGTATCGAGTGTTTCCATAAATGCCTGTTCGTCAGTTTTCTTTTCCGAACTGCAGGCCGTCAGGACGGTTGCTATGAGAACGGTAATTAGCTTTTTCATAAGCCCGAAATTAGGTCCACAAAGTTATAAATTCAGTCAACCCGGCCAAAAACCTTACAGCCGTGTTGATTTTGGCCAATATGCCCGGTTACGGGTTAATGGCAGTTGTTTGTTAATGGCGGTGGATTATTTTTTCACCGGTACGCTCACCTTGCCGGTAAGGTCAATGGCCTTTTTAAACCATTCAAAATACAGGGTTACGTAAAAGGCAAGGGCCATAAGCCATATTACCAGCAGGTTAAACGCAAAGGTGCTTAGCCGGGCACCGAAAAGGTTTTTATCCGGGGCATAGAAATGGGTGCGGTAATCAAATATATTTTTAGGCCGGGGGTCTAGAAAAACGGGGTTGATGTTTTGCAGCAGTTCGCCATTGTATTCTTCTATCCGGTTTTTGGTTGTAACGTTTTTAACCAGGTCGGCCAGGCTTTCGTTATAATAGCGGTTTTTGTATTCGTTAAGGTTGTAGGTTGAGCCTTTTTGGTTTTCGCGCTCGTAAATCTTTTTTTCGCGTTCGGCCACGGCTTTGTTGTACACATCCTGGTAGAACTTTTTATAGGCGGGGAAAAAGGCCTCCAGTTGCTGGTTGAAACCGGGGGTAAACATGGCCAGGTTCCAGGGTTGTTCAAAGTTTATCTTTTCAAGACCTTTTTTAAAGAAGTCATCTTTCAATGACTTCCGGATAATCTCCAGGTCTTTTTGCATGAGCACTTTTACCGAATCGGAGGTGGTACTGATGTTTTCAGCGATAAACTTTCGTCTTTTTTCCAGTTCATCTATCAGAAAAGACGAACGGAAGTCGGCCTGGGCTTCAATCTTATCGTAGGTGTAATAGGGTTTTTCGTATGAGTTGTTTATGAACGAGTACACGGCCAGACCTTCGAAGGCCCAACGCGAAGCCATTAGGTCGGCTACCAGGGGTACTTTTCCGCGGGTGCTGATGATTTCGTTCAGCTTGTCGAACCGGAACAGGAGCCCGCTGAGAATCATTTGTGGGATAAGCAGCAGGGGTATCATAACATATACCGTTACGGCCGAGTTGAAAGCTGAGGAGATATTTAACCCCAGCACATTGGCCATGCACGATACGGAGAATAACATGATCCAGTAGGGAAGAATCATGCGCCATTCTACTTCCAGGATAAGGTGGCCGATAAGAACAAACGAAAGGGTTTGTATAGCCGATAAAGTAAACAGGATGATAACTTTGGATAACAGATAACTGTTCCAGCTGAGGTTAAGGAACGATTCGCGTTTAAGAATTTTCCTGTCGCGAATAATTTCTTCGGCACTAACGGTAAGCCCCATAAACAGGGCTACGATAATGCTCATCAGGATAAATGCCGGAAAGTTGTCGTTAAAGCGAAACAGGTATTCCTTCCCTCCGGGGGCGCTGCGGTATTTAATAATGAAGGCCAGAATGAAGGCCAGCAGCGGGGCCTCCAGCAGGTTAATGAGCAGGTATTGTTTGTTGCTGATTTTGGCCAGCGTATCGCGGGTGGTAAAAATGAGGGTTTGCCTGATCCGGTTTGGCAGGTTGAGCGACCGGGGCGGTTCTTCGCGGATGTCGTCCACTTTCTGGATGCGAAAACGTTCACAGTACCACTCGTACCACTGGGCAGGGGTTATTTTGCGTTTGGGTGTGGGCTGGCCATATTCATCTACCACCTTGGCCTCGATGATGTTAAAAATCTGTTCCGGGTTTACATTGCCGCAGGTTTCGCATTGGCCTCGGTTGCTGTCGACCTGCAGGGTAGATTTTTTAAAGTAGGTTACGGCTTCTACCGGGGGTCCGTAGTAGGCCGGGTAACCGCCGGTATCCATAATAATCATCTTGTCGAACATCTTGTAGATGTCGGAAGAAGGCTGGTGGATAACCACAAAGATGAGCTTTCCTTTAAGCGACAATTCTTTAAGCAGATCGATTACATTTTCTGAGTCGCGCGAGGAGAGACCTGAAGTGGGTTCGTCCAAAAAAAGAATGGCGGGTTCGCGTATGAGTTCCAGGGCAATATTAAGGCGTTTGCGCTGCCCGCCGCTTATGGTTTTTTGCAGGGGGTTGCCCACTTTCAGGTCTTTGCGCTGGTCCAGCCCCAGGTCTTCCAGCACTTCCATCACCCTTTTGTGCAGTTGTTCTTCGGTATAGTGTGCAAAGCACAGCTTGGCGTTGTAGTACAGGTTTTGGTAAACGGTAAGCTCTTCTATCAGCAGGTCGTCCTGCGATACGTAGCCTATTACGCCATGTATTTTTTCTTTATCTTCAAAAATATCAAATCCGTTTATGCGGATGGTGCCTTTGGTGGGTTTGGCCAGGCCGGCCAGCACATTGAGCAGAGTGGTTTTACCGGCACCGCTGGCACCCATAATACCAATGAGTTTGCCGGGTCCTTCTGATACCTGTATATCGCGCAGGCCAATGGTGCCGTTGGGAAACCGGAATTCTTCTATTACAGCATTGAACGACAGCTTGGTGGTTTTAATTTCTTCATTAAAATCGGCAACGATGTCGCTGTAGTACAGGGCATCGCCCGACTGGGCTTTTATGGTGCTGCCGTGCGAAAACAGGTACACTCTGCCCGGCTGCATGATGAAGCCGTTGAGCAGCGTAGATTCCTCGCCTGTATATTTTACAAAGTACATGTCTACGCTGCGCACCCGCATGCACACCAGGTTGCCCTGTATGTGAATGTTAACATGCTTGTATTGTTTGCCGGGTTCTTTTTCGCTGCTGTTGCCCAGCAGAATATCCGGATAATTCAGCTCCTGCGGGTTGGCGGAGGTGATAAAATCTTCTATAAGTTTATATTCCTCCGGATTGATATTAAATACCGTTGACACGGTGTTTATAATTTCCATGCGCTGGGGCGAGAAATTTTTGTCAACGGCTACCAGCTCCAGTATCTTAATGAGTACTACAACTTTTTGTTTTTGGGTAAGGGTTTTGTTGATTTTCTTGCATATACCCAGTACGCGTACTGACTCTTTAACCGAGGTTAGTTTAACGCCTCCTGCATCAGGGGTTTTGCCGTATCCCGACTGTTCATCGTACAGGGCCAGGTATTCTTTTACTGAGTCCTGATCGAGTTCGGTACGGAAAAAATTCAGAACGTATTCGCGCTCATTAGCGCTTACGCCGCTATCCTGCTTGGTAATAATGGCAAATAGCTGGGTAAGCGCTTTAAGAATTTCTTCACTCATACCTTAAAACATTCGGTTCCGATTAGGGCCGGGGCACGGGTTCAGTAGGTTTTGAATTCGAAGGGTATCTCCACCAGCTCAGAAAATTCCTGTCCGGCTTCCTGCATGTCTTCGTCATCTTCGTGATAATACCACAGAATTTTCATGCCCTTTATGTCTTCCAGTGCGCTTAGTACATCGAGTATAAGTTTGGAAGAGGCCGTGTTGAAGTACTCCAGTTTAAACACAAAGTCGGTAGTGGGGTTGGGGTCGGCACCGTATTGGCCAATCCACTCCAGCACAGGGCGGTAAAACTCAGCTGAGTCTTCCGGCAATGAGCGGCCGGATATTTCGAAAATGCCGTTTTTCTTGTCCAGAATAATTTTGGGGGTGTCTTCAGTTCCTTCCAGATGCAGTATTTCCATAGTTGTTTAAATTTTTCGTTCAACAAAAATTTAATCGCCACTTTCGCGTGGCACATTTACTTTCAGACAGAAAAAGCAGTACTCGGTGTTCATTTCGGGGAATGAAAATTCCAGTTTTTCGCCCGATTTTCTGGCCATGTCCACAAAGCCGAGGCCGGCACCGCCTTTTTCTGAAATGGTGGTGTTTTTAATGATGTTTTTGTACAACTCCTTTAATCCGTCTTTATCCAGGCTGTTGATGTGTTGCAGGGCGCTTTTGAGTTTTTCTACATTGTGTTTGCGGATGGGGTTGCCGGTCATAATGGAGTAGCGTTGAGGTTCCTTGCCTATAAGAAAGATAGCCGCATGGCTGCGTATTTCGCCATCAACCAGCTCATCGCTGTGTTTAACTATGTTTTGCAGGGCCTCTACCATTACGTTAAAGACCTTTCGCTTTATAGCCGATTCTTCGCCCGATGAGTCGAGGTTGCGTTCGGCCATGGCCAGGATGGATTTGGTGGTTTCCTGGGTAAACTCGCCCTCGTAAACCAGTATGAGCTGCTGGTTCATCATGGTGCGGTGCAGGTTGTAGATAAAATCCATTGCTGTAGGTTATTTAGGTTCGAATTTAGAAGGTTTGGTTGAAAATCGGGTCTTTAAATTATTCAAAATGAACAATTTTTATACATATTAAAATTTTATACCAATCAGCAGCACGTCATCGGTTTGTTTGGTGTCGCCCCGCCAGGTTTCCCACTCGTTTTCAAAGATAACGGCTGCCTCGCGCATGGAGAGGGCGTGTACGCGCTCAATAATTTCGCGTACTTTTTTGGGGCCGAATTTACGGCCTTCCGGCCCGCCAAACTGGTCGGGGTAGCCGTCTGAGCTAAAGTATATCGAGTCCCCTTTCTGCAACTGGATGGTGGTGGTGGTAAAGTTGGTTTGGTTTTTAAATATGCCTCCGCCAATGGGGAACTTGTTACCTTTTATTTCCTCCATGGTTCCGTTGCGCATTACATAAAGGGGGCGGTGTGCTCCGGCGTATTGCACCTGGCGGGTGTTGAGGTTTATTTTGCAGAGGGCAATGTCCATGCCGTCTTTGGTGGTGGCATCTTCATCCTGCCGCAGGGTTTTGGTTACGCCTTCATCGAGCAGGTCAAGAATAACACCGGGTTCGGTAACTTTGCGGCTGCGCACGATGTCGTTCAGCAGGAAGTAGCCAATGAGCGACAGCAACGCACCCGGAACGCCGTGGCCTGTGCAGTCTACCGCGGCAATAAATACTTCGTCTTTCAGCTGCATGTACCAGGGGAAGTCGCCACTTACCACATCGCGGGGCTTGTAGAGAATAAACGAGTCGGGCAGCACGCGGCTTATAACACGGGTGTTAGGCAATATGGCCGTCTGGATGCGCCTGGCGTAGTTAATGCTTTCGGTAATCTTTTTGTTTTTGTTCTGTATTTCCAGCTCAATCATTTTTCTTTCGGTGATATCGTGCGATACCACCAGAACCGACTCCAGCCGGTTGTTTTCGTCAAACTCGGGTATGGCATTTACCTGCATAATGCGCCTGCCCAGTTCGCTGGGGAAATCCATTTCGGTGGCCAGTGTTTGCCGGGTGGCGTTTACCTGTTCTACAATCTGCAGCCAGCTGTTCAGAATGGAGTGGTCCAGTTCCACTTCTTTCACCCTGCGGTTAAGGAACCACTTGGGGCTTTTACCGGTATAGCTTTCGATTACCGGGTTAATGTAAGAGATGATTTCGTCTTCCAGGCGGGTGATGAGGTCGGGTGAGTTTTCGGACAAGGCCTGCATTTTGCTGCGCATGCGCTGCTCCTGCTCGGCACGTCTGCGTTCGGTAATGTCGCGCAGGTTAATGATGTAACCGTGAATGGCCGGGTTGGCCATGCAGTTGGTGCCGGTGGCTTCTACCCAAATGTAGTTGCCGTCTTTGGTTTTATATTCAAATTGTGCAGTAGCTTTTTCATCAGGTGTGGCCTTCATTTTACGGAACAGCCCTTCGTACACTTCGCGGTAGTCGGGGTGCACCAAGTACATATCGCTTTTTCCTACCAGTTCTTTCTGGCCATAACCCAGAATGGTTTCTACCGATGGCGACATGTAACGGATGGTCTCATCTTCTTCATAAATGGTAATCACCTCCGAGGCGTTTTCCAGCAACAGCTGCATGCGCTTCTGGGTGCGGTTTACTTCTTCTATCTGTTTTTCCAGTTCCCGGTTGGTGCGTTCCAGCTCCTCCTGCGTGGCCTGCATTTCTTCGGCATTTTGCCTGAGCACTTCCTGTTTTTCTTTCAGTTCGTTGCTCATGGCCTGCGATTCTTCTAAAAGCCTGCGGGTGCGCTCGTTTACTTTAATGTTAAAGATGGTGCGGGCCAGAATAAGGCTTAGTTCTTCTACAAACTTTACCTGCGAAGGATTAAACTTTTTAAGACCGGCAAACTCCAGCACACCATACACTTCATCGTTGGTGATGAGCGGAACAATGAGGATGCAGGTTGGCCGCTGGTCGCCCAGTATTCCCGAGGTTATGGTAACATATTCGGCTGGAATTTCGGTGCGCAGCACGGTATCTTTCTCTATGGCAGCCTGGCCCACGAGGCCTTCGGCAAAGCGGAATGTTTTTTTAAGATATTTTTTGCGGCCGTAGGCATAGCTGGCACGCATTTCTATTAGTGGCTCCTGTGCGGCTTCATCGTTTACCACATAAAAAGCCCCCTGCACGGCCCCTATTTTTTCCAGGATGAATTTAATAACATCATCACCCATGGTATCGAGCGAATCGTGCATGCGCAGTATTTCGCTTATCTCGGCCACGCCACGCACTATCCAGTTGCGCTCGGTTTCGCGCTTTTCGTTTTCAATCAGGTTGTTGCGCATGTTAATGAGCGACATACCCAACTGGTCGTTTTCGGAGGCCGGTGTAAATTCGGTGTCGTACCTGCCTTCGCCAACCAGCTGCGCAAAACGCGCGCTGTTTTTAAGCGATGCCACCAGGTTGTTTACCTTTTCTGTAACCTGACCAAATTCGTCACGCCGTTTTACTTCAAATGGTTCGGGCAGAATACCCTGTTCTACCATACCCAGCATGTTGCGCATAAAGCTCAACGGTCGGGTAAGTGAACGGGCAAGGAGCAGGCTTGTAAAAAGCGCCAGCAACAGTACGCAGGCTCCGGCCAGCACCATTGTTGTTGTAAGGTTTTTAACATCGCCAAGGGCTTCGGTTTCGTCTATCTTGGCTGCAACAGCCCAGTCGGAAAGAGAAAGCACATAGCCGGTGTACAGCGTTGTTACCCCGCGGTAGTCAGGAGCTGTAATGTAGCCGGAGGCATGGTTAAATATGGCGTTCAGCCCACTTGCAGCAGGTTCATCGGCATTGAGGAGGCGAATGGCCGATCCGGGTTCATGCCGCAGCGGGCTTACCAGTAACAGTTTGCCCGAAGCGGCATCGCGGCGCACCAGAAGTACTTCACCGGTTTTACCCAGGCCATCGGTTAATTTTAACTTGTGATAAAGTGCGTTCATTCCTATTTTTACCAATAACAGGTGGTTATCGGTTACAGGTGCTGCACCATACAGGTAATAATAATTTCCTTCTTTTAGGACAGATGTAAAATATACACCCTGTTTAGCAACTGTAAAGCCCGTTCCATCGGGGTTGGTTAGCATGGTGCCTTCGGGCAGTTGGGGATGGCCGGAGATATAGACTTGCCCGGAGGGAGTAATGATGCAGGCAGTGTCTTCGGGTGCCAGTAATCCGGCCCACAGTGAGTCGCTGTTGGCGGAAAGGCTGGCCGCCAGACGACTAAGACGGCTTTTCTGGTTTTCGAAAAAGGTCTCGGCCTGATCGGCTCGGGCACGGGCTATGGCATCCAGGCTAAACAGGTACTTATCGCGGTTGGCTTTGCGCACATACCCGAAAGTAAACAGGGCTATGGCCGCAACGCCGGCAAAGGAGATGCCCAATATGAGCAGGGTAATTTTGGTGCTAATCCGAATTTTCTTCCACATAGTCGTTCCGGTTTACGCCAGTATTTTTTCTGCAATAATTTGGCATGCGGCTTCTGTCTGGCTGCGTTGTTCGGGCGACAGGGGCGTGAACGAAGCCAGTTCCAGTACACCCACTACCTGACTGTTTAGCAGTACAGGGGTGATAAACATATAACGGGGCGAGGCGCTGCCCAGCCCGGAAATGATTTTGATGTATCCTTCCGGTATTTCATCCAGATAAAGTGGCTTGCCGGTTATGATAAGCTGCCCGATGAGTCCTTCGCCCGCCTCGTATGCAATGCTGTTCTTTTCGTTTACCGGTATGGCATAACCGGCCTGCAATACAGCTGTGCGTTGCCCGTTGGTTTGTTGCACCAGGTAAAAGGCCCCGGCACCGGCCTGAAGCTGGCGGGCAACAGCCTGCAAGAATTTTTCCACAGCCTGTTTTACTGATTTGGCCTGGTTTACTTCATCGGTTATGGCTTTAAGGTTAAGCGAAGCCGTATGGTCGTGCCGGGCCTGATCGTGGGTATCCCGGGAATCATTGCTTTTTTCGCGGTAAACCACTACTTCGTTTCGGGCTGTAAGAGCAATAATCAGCGCACCGGCTCCCGAAAGGAGCGAAACGCCTAACAAAATATAAAAGAAGAGGGGGATGCCGGTTGCGGAAACAAGCAGCAGGTTTAATACGGCTGCTGCACCGGTTAGCAGAAACAGCACAGCCAGCGCCAGGCCGGCGGCGGGTATGGCAATTTTGTTCATCATGTGCGGTATTGCTTATGTAACGCTTTAAAAAAACTCACAATCTGTTCAATTTTCAAAACATGGTCAATGTTTGTTACAGCCATGGCAGCCCGGGGCATGGTGTCGATCATGCATTCTGCCGGATCCTGCACAATAGTCAGGCCGCCCCGATCTTTAATTTGCTTCATGCCCAGGGCCCCGTCTTTGTTGGCGCCAGAAAGCAATATGCCAATGAGCTTATCTTTAAATACATAAGCGCAGGTGCCTAGCGTTATATCAATAGCCGGGCGGGAGTTGTTCACCATCTCTTCGGTTGAGAGCGCAAAATAATGCCCCAGCTCTACCGATAGGTGATAGTTGGCTGGAGGCAGATAAGCGCCCCCTTTTTTAATAGGTTCTTTGTCGTGTGGCTCGGTTACCGGCACCACGCTTTTAAGCGACAGTGCTTCAACAAAACCATGCCGCACATGCTTAAGCCGGTGCAGGCACATAATAATGGGCAACGGAAAGCCCTGCGGCAGCTGCGAAAGGATTTTCACTACTCCCTGAAAGCTACCGGCCGACCCACCGATAACAACGGCTTTATAGCTGTTATTTAGGTTGAAAGTATTCATGGGCCGATGGCAGCACGCTTAATCCTTTATTTTCTTATAAATTTTTTCTTCGTTATTAACCACAATAAAGCGGTTAGCGTAATCGCACCAAATGAGTGATTCTTTGGAGCCAATTGCCAGGTATCCGTATTTGAACAGGCTTTCGTGGAATTTCTTGAGGACCTCGTTTTGCAATGTTTGGTTAAAGTAGATCATCACATTGCGGCAAAGTATCAGGTCGAACTTATTGAATATCTCACCCAGTACCAGATCGTGTTTGCGGTAGGTAACTGTGCTGAGCAGGTCGCGGTTAAACACGGCCATTCCGTTTTCTTCTCGGTAGTAGTCTTTCAGGCTTCCTGCCCCCTGAAAGCGAATGTAATTTTTCTCATTCAGGTCCATGTTTTTAATGGGGTAGGTGGCCATTTTGGCTTTTTCCAGAATATTCACGTCCAGGTCGGTGGCATAAATTTGTACGTTCTGGTGAATACCCATTTCCTTCAGAAGGATGGCCATGGAAAGCACCTCTTCGCCTGAGGAGCAGCCGGCATGCCATATTTTGAACTGCTTGTGGTTAAGCAGAATGGAGGGGATTATTTCCTCGCGCAGCACCCGCCAGAACCCCGGGTCACGGAACATTTCGGTAACATTTACGGTAAGCTCGTCCAGGAATTCGTGGATAAAGGCAGGTTGGTCGGTTAGTTTTCGGATCAGGGCATCTACTGTTAGTTTTTTCAAATCCAGAATGCGCTGTACCCTTCGTTTGAATGACGACATGGCGTAGTTGCGGAAATCGTAGTGATGCTTCTGGTAAATCAGCTCCGAAATCCGCCTTAAGTCGGCTATGTCTATTTCCTGCATGATGAGGGTCAGTAATCAGGGCCTCAAAAATACGGCTGGTGGTTCAGCCCTGAAGAAAAATCGGGTACAAAATCTTACATGCGTGCCCTGTTTTTCTGCCCGGGCTTTTGTTTGCCGTTATTTCAAGGGGTTGAAATTTAACGATTTAAGCTGATTTGCGGTTCAGGCTAAGGTTTTTCATCCGGGTTTATAGCCCTGCGGGTGAGCTCGAGTGCCTCAAGGTTAATGCGAAGGGTTTTTTCCAGTTCCTGCAGCACGGTGTCGGTAACAGCCTCTGCCAGCCGGTTTTCGAGTTCGCGAACGCGGGCTTCCATTTTTTGTTGTTCGGTAAGGTCGTGTGCATAAATGGCAGCTCCTATTATTTCACCGCCCGGTGCGCGCAGGGGTTTGTAATTTACCGAGTAGTCGCGACCGAAATAGTTTTTGGTTACGCTTATGGTTTCACCATTAAACACGCGGTCGTAAATAGACTTATGGTATTCCAGCTCTTCGGCTTTAAACAGGCCAAGCACATTGTAACCTTTTTCGTAGGGAATACCGGATTTGATAAGCTGTTCGAACAGCGGGGCGTTGTTTCGCAGGGCTACGCGGTAAGAACGGTCAATGGCCACAAAAGCATCTTCGGTGGCGTCCATCAGGTTGCTCAGGTAGGTTTCCTTTTGTTGCGATTCACGTAGAATGCGTTGCATTTCTTCCTGCGTGGCGGTAAGCTCTTCCATGTTCTGGCGCATTTCCTCCTCCTGGGCGCGCATGGCTTCTGTGGCCAGGCGACTTTCTTCGAGCAGTCGCTGGGTTTGCTGGGCGGTGCGCACCGAGGCAAGTGTAGATGCCAGGGTTTCGCCAAGTTTTTCAACAAATGAAATTTCATGCGGCTGATAGGGACTGAACGAGGCCAGTTCGACCACGCCATACACCTTGTCTTCCAGTTTTAGCGGAACAATAAGCAAAAACCTAGGCGGGGCATCGCCCAGACCAGAAGTTATGCGCACATATTCTTCAGGAACTTCTTTGAGATACACGGTTTGCTTTTCCAGAAAAGTTTGCCCCAGCAGCCCTTCGCCCGGCTTTATTCTCTGCTGCTGATGTTTTTTGGTGTTGAAGGCAAACAAGGCCAGTAACTCCAACACTGGGTTAGTGGGGTCATCTTCATTCAACACATACAACCCGCCCTGATTAGAATGGGTGTACTGAACCAGCGTGCTGATGATGCGGTCGCCCAGTTGCTGAAGGTTGTTTTGCGATGACCGGAGGATGTCCACAAAATGGGTAAGACCTTCGTTGGCCCATTTTCGCTTTTGCTCTTCTTCGTTAATATGGCGAAGTTTTTCCTGCATGGCAATAAGTGCATCGGCCAGCTTATTCCGACCGGGAACATAGTCTGGTTCCAGTTCGCGGTAATCTTTATTCAAGTTGCCTTCGCCAATGGCGTTCACAAAGTCGCTGGCATCGCGCAGGTTCTCTACCACTTCATTAATACGCCGGGCAACCTCGCCTATTTCGTTCGGTGGCAGGCCGTTGGTATGGTTGTGCTGTGCGGTATTGCTGGCCAGCCTCTCAAGCGGTTTAATCACCTTTCGCTGAAACAACAAAGCAAGGCCTATCAGGGCCAGTGTGTTAATGCCAAGGGTGCCGGTCAGCAACAGGTTAAAGCGGCTTTGTTCCCTGGCGGCCTCACGCTGCAGGTCGCGCACCAGCATATCGAACTGGCTGGCGATGAGCAGTGCCTGGGTCTGCCGGCTCAGGCTGTCGGGGCTGTTGGTATAGACCTGCCAGTCGTTTAACAAAGCAGTTAAAGTAAGCGTGGGCAGTTTTTGCAGAGGTGGGAGTTTTTGGTTGGTGAGAGGCAGGGTGCCGCCATTGCGCAGCAGGTTAAACGAGCGGTTAAGCTGGCGTATGCGGGCCTGTTGCACTGCAGGGGGCCAATCTAATCGGGCTAATTCATTGAACAGGCTTTGTTGCTGCCTTACCAGGTCTGTTTGCCACTGCACGGCCAGCTGCCGCTGGTAATGGCCATAAAGCCACAGCCATTGCAGGGCCATAAGGGTAAAAAAAAGCAGGGCTATTGCCCATGCCCATTGGCGCAAGGTAAGGCCGGAGAGCCGTTTCATGCCGGCAAGTTTAATGAAAATACTGTAACCGGTTACTTTCTGCTGGCTTCCACGTTGTGGGGCAGAAAGGCATACGGCAGCAGGGCCTGGGCCGACGGAAATTTAATCCACTTGTGGTCGTTGGTTTGCATTACCACCTCAAAGTTTTTTTTTTGGTTGCTTTCAAACTCGAGCATCACCTGACGGCAGCCCCCGCACGAGGTGGCCGGCAATAAATCTTTTCCGCCTTTTTTCCTGGCCACCACTACCAGCTTGGTTATGCGTTTATCGGGGTGCTGGGCGGCAGCGGCATACAGGGCTACCCGTTCGGCACACATGCTTAAAGGATAGGAGGCATTTTCGTAGTTGGCACCGGTTATTACGGTGCCGTCTTCCAGCATCAAGGCAGCGCCTACACAAAATTTCGAATATCCGGCATGCGCATTGCCTGCCGCTTCCTTGGCTTTGTGAATCAGATAGCGCGACTCCTGATCCAGATCGTCAACCTGGTTAAACAGTTCAGGATTCTTCATACCGTTGTTTTAAGTTTAGAAAGTTAAAAAATTTTCATATTGCAGGCTATCTGTTTTGTTATGAAAACCATTTTGGTGCTGGGCGCAGGGCGCTCATCTTCCGTGTTGATTGATTACCTGGTAAAGCATGCTGCCGGCGGGCAGTGGCAGGTAGTGGTGGGCGATTTGCAAAAAGAACTGGCCCTGCAAAAATTAAATGACTCTCCTTACGGTGAAGCAATTTTGTTTAATATAGCCGATATTCCGGCCAGCGCGAAAGTTATCGCACGCAGCGATGTGGTGGTGTCGCTTCTCCCGGCACACCTGCATGCATCGGTTGCCATGCTTTGCGTTGAACATGGCAAACATCTTATTACGGCCAGCTATGTTTCGCCCGATATGCAGGCGCTGCATCACCAGGCCCTGAAGAAAGGCGTTTTGCTGCTCAATGAATGCGGCCTCGATCCCGGTATTGACCACATGAGCGCCATGGAGATGATCCATCGTATTCAGGCGCAGGGTGGTGAGGTGTATTCGTTTGAATCGTTTACCGGAGGATTAATTGCACCCCAAACCGATCCGGATAATCCGTGGCGGTATAAGTTTACCTGGAATCCGCGCAATGTGGTAATGGCCGGCCAGGGTACAGCCCGTTACCTGGAAGAGGGAAGGGTGCACTATATTTCCTACGCGCAGCTGTTCAGGCGCATTACCCGGGTAGAGGTAACCGGTTATGGCGATTACGAAGGTTATGCCAACCGCGATTCACTGCCCTACCAGGAAGTTTACGGCCTGCAAAAGGTTAAAACCCTGTTACGCGGTACGCTGCGCTGCAAGGGCTTTTGTCAGGCCTGGAATGTACTGGTTCAGCTGGGTATGTGCGATGATACCTATACCGTGTGGTGCGAAGACTTAACGCACAGCGATTTTACTTCCTTATTCCTTCCGCACGACCATCGCACTGTGGAAGAACGACTCATGGCATGGTTTGGGCTGGAGGCGAACGGTGCCGAGATGCAGCGCCTGCGCTGGAGCGGATTTTTCAGTCAGGAGCCTGTTGGACTGAAGCAGGGAACACCGGCACAGATTACCGAACACATACTAAACAAACGCTGGGCCCTTAAACCGGAAGACCGCGATATGATAGTAATGTGGCATCGGCTTAGATATGAAATAAACAGCACACCGGCTCAAATCCGGTCGGCTTTGGTGGTTACCGGAACCGATGCTACCCGCACGGCCATGGCCACAACGGTTGGGCTGCCTCTGGGCATAGCCACACGGTTACTGCTTGAGGGAAAAATCTCAGCACGGGGTGTGGTTATACCGGTACTACCTGAAATTTACCGCCCTGTATTAAACGAGTTACAGCACCATGGAATATTATTCAGGGAAGAGCACGCTTAGGCGGCATGTCATTCCAAAAATTACCCCACCGGTAACCGGCCCTGCGCGTGGTGTTTGTACCTTGCAACCATGAGTTTCGCTAATCCGGTTTTTTTGTGGGCGCTTGCAGCCCTGGCCGTGCCGGTAATGATTCATCTGTTCAGCTTTCGCAAGACGCAGCGCGTATATTTTTCCAGCAACCGGTTTTTACGGCAAATACATCAGGCCACCGCATCGCGGCAAAAACTCAGGCACCTGCTGGTGCTGGCAGCCAGGTTGTTGTTTCTTTTTTTCCTGATCATGGCCTTTGCGCAGCCCTACATCCCGGCAAAACAACAGGTAACTAATATACGCAGCGTTTCGGTTTATGTCGATAATTCGCTTAGCATGTCGGTTCCGGTGTCGGAAAGAGAGCGGGCATTGGATGGAGCCATCCAGCATGCGCACCGGCTGGCCGAAATATTTCCGCCCGATACCCGCTACCGGCTGCTTACCAACGATTTTGCCCCGTTTTCCAATTCATTTAAAACCAGGTCCGACTTCCTGGAGCTGCTTTCGGGCATTAGACTTTCGCCCATAAGCCGTTCGCTTTACGATATTGGCGTTCGATTGGGCAACGGATCACCCCCCGGAGATTTTTACCTGTTGTCGGATTTTCAGAAATCAACCTTGGGAGAAACCGGCGGTCCCTCATTTGCCGATACCTCACGACATATTTATCTCATTCGGTTTCCGATGCAAAGCCATGAGAATGTATTTGCCGATTCAGCCTGGCTCGACAATCCTTTTATTATACCCGGCGAGCGCAATGTACTGCACGTGCGCATGCGGAATACCGGCCAAAAGCCGGTTGAACAACTTGCGGTTAAGCTGCTTACCGGTGGCGTGCAGGCGGGCAATACCTCGGTTACCATTCCGGCAATGGGAGTAGCCGAAGTAATGTTTAACCTTCCGGCAGAAATGACTTCGTTCAGCCGGCTGGAGGTGCGGTTTAATGATTACCCGGCCGTATTCGATAACCAGCTGTATGTGGCATTGAATCGCTTAGATCGAATACGGGTAGTTGAGATACGCGATACCGGTACACCAAAATTTGTGCAAACCGTTTTTGGCAATACCCGGGTGTTTGTGTTTCAGTCGTTCGCGACTTCCAACCTTAACTATGCCGCGGTTCAGGCGGCTGACCTGGTGGTGTTGAACCAGGTGAACAATCCGGATGCACCGCTTCTGGAAAACCTGCGCAACTATGTTCGGGCAGGCGGAACCCTGCTGGTTGTTCCGGGCACAACTCCGCAGCCATCAGCCATCAGCCGGCTTACCGGCGCACCGGTAATAAAAGTTGATGAAGAGAAGCTGGAAATCAGTCAGCCGGATTTTAACCACCCTTTTTTCCGGAATGTTGTAGAAGACCGCGTTGAACGGCTGGCCCCGTTCCAGGCCAGGAGGGTAATTGACTGGGGCAGGGACAGGGCCGCATTGCTGAAATTAAAAAACGATAACCCGCTGCTTTCTTTATTTCGGCAGGGCAATGGCCGCTTATACCTGTTGGCTTCGCCCTTGCAAACAGAATACACCGATTTTGCTACTCATTTTCTTTTTGTACCCGTTATGTACCGCATTGCCCAGTCGGGCAGGAAGGAAGTACTCAAGCCCTACTATTCGTTGGCCGAAAGCCAGGTGGTACTTCGCACCGACAGTGCCATGGCTGCGGGCGTGGTGCGGCTGGAAGGTGAACGCGCCCTTATTCCCGACCAGCGAATACAGGGCGACCGCGTGGTGCTGGAGTTGCCGCGCCACACCATTGAACCGGGCTTTTATTATGCCATGCGCGGAAAAGATACGCTGGCCCTGCTGGCCTTTAATGCCGATAAGCGCGAGTCGTACCTGGAGCAGCATTCCGAACAGTCGCTAACCGAAATACTGGGCAACAAGCCGCACATAAGATTTATTTCCGGCAGCGCTTTAGGCAATTTCAGCTCAGCATTCCGTGCCGAATATCTGGGCACTCCGCTGTGGAGGTATGCCCTGCTGCTGGCATTATTGTTTTTGCTTGCCGAAATATTACTGCTAAGGCTATGGCGTTAAAGCGGGTTTGCAAAAAAGTCGTTTCTTTGTGGTGAAGTCTATGAAGATTCTCATCAGGTCTGCCCGCATTATCGATCCCAACTCATCTGCTCATCTTAAAGTTAAAAATGTTCTGATTGACAACGGCCGTATAATTGATATGCCGGCAAAATCAGTGGAGGCAGATCGTACGCTGGAAGCCGAAGGCATGCTCCTTACACCAGGATGGTTTGACCTGGGAACCCAGTCGGGTGAGCCGGGTTTTGAGCAAAAAGAAGATCTCGAATCCTTGGCTCAGGCCGCCATGGCCGGAGGTTTTACCGAAATAGCTGTGCTGCCCAATACCCAGCCGGTTATCCAAACCCGGGCAGATGTAAACTACTTTCAGCGCGGCAATACGGGCCGGCTGGTACAAATGCACGTGCTGGCAGCCGTTACGCGCAATACCAAAGGCGAGGAATTTACCGACATGATGGACCTGCACCATGCCGGTGCCATTGGCTTTACAGATGGCCTGAAAACCATCTGGAACACCGACATTTTTCTTAAAACGCTTCAATATTTGCAGGCATTTAATGGCTTATTAATTGACCGACCTGAAGATATATGGCTGAATCTGTATGGCCAGATGAACGAAAGCCCTGTTAGTGCACGGCTGGGTTTAAAAGGCATGCCTGCTCTGGCCGAAGATGTAGCCCTGAGCCGTAACCTGAAGCTGTTGGCTTATGCCGGTGGCCGCTTGCACGTTGCCAGGTTATCCACGGCCCGGGCGCTGCGGTTAATTCGCGCTGCGCGCAAAAGGCTTAACGTTACCTGCGACATAACAGCCTACCAGCCATTACTGGACGACAATCAGCTGGAAGATTTCGATACCAACTATAAAGTGAATCCGCCTTTACGCGGTAAAAGAGACAACGAGGCCCTGATACGCGGCCTGGAAGATGGAACGATTGATGTAATCTGTTCGGGCCATGTGCCCCAGGATGCAGAAAGCAAGCAGGTAGAATTTGACCAGGCCGAAATGGGAATAATTAGCTTGCAAACAACGGGTGCAAACCTTACGGAATTGGCCACCCGAATTCAGTGGCAAGTACTCCTGGAAAAAGTTACCGTTAATCCGCGCAAGATACTGGGGCTTTCCCAGCCGGTTATTGAGCCCGGAGAAAAGGCCAACCTTACTCTGTTTAACCCTCATGCTGTATGGACTTTTGACGAGCAAAGCTGCCGGAGCAAATCCCGAAATTCGCCCTGGTGGGGAAAAACGCTTAAAGGCAAAGCGGTGGCGGTTTTTAACAATGGCCGCTACCGGATTTTCGATTGACAGCCATGTTCAAAAGATTATTCTTCATAACACTTAAATACGGTCTTCTGGCAGCCCTGTTAAGTCTGTCGTTTATTATCAGCATGTATTATCTGGGGCGTTATCCCTTCTTGGTGTCGCCATTTTTGGATTTCCGCATTCCCCTGTATGCCATATTTTTATTTTTTGCCTTGCGCGAGTTTCGCGATTATCACCAGCAGGGGGTTTTGTATTTTGTACAGGGCATGGCCGGAGGCACGTTGCTGGTACTCTGGGCCGGTGTGGCAGGGGCCCTGGGGCTTTGGCTTTTTGCTGCCACCGAGGATGGTTTTGTGGCAGAGTACATTGAAAAAACCATGGAATACCTTAAGGGTTTTCCGGAAGAAGATATTCAACGTATAGGAAAAGAAGTATACGAGCGTAATTTGGAGCTGCTTCCAACGACTAATGCCACACAGCTGGCCTCGCTGTACCTGGTGCAAAGCCTGGTTATTGGTCTGCTTGCGGGCGTTATCATGGCGGTAATGCTCAGAAAACAACCTTCAACCTGAAACCCTTTTTACAATGGAAGAGCAAACCCAACCCATCATGCCCACCACGCGGTCAGTTGGCCTGAAGTGGGGCATAATAAGCGCACTGTTTTCGATACTGTTTTTTTTAATACTGGTTATTGCCGGGGCAAATGCCTTCGATAATAAATGGGGATGGATAGGCGGCATTTTTTCCATCATTTTTATGGTGCTTGCCCATCGCGAATTCAAACAACAGGGTGATGGTTTTATGACATACGGACAGGGTCTGGGAATATCTTTCTGGATGGTATTGATATCTACGGCTGTGGCGGGTTTGTTTACCTATATCTATTCCAACATTATTGACCCCGCCACCATGGAGCAATTCTATGAGTCGCAGCGCATGCAGATGGAAGAACGCAACATGCCCGAGGAGCAGATAGAAGTCGCTCTGGAATGGACCCGCAAGTTGTTTTGGGTTTTTTACGTTGTAGGTGGCATACTGGGCGGAATGTTTATAGCCCTTATCGTAAGCATATTTACACAGAAAAGAAATCCGGCACCTCCGTTTTAGAATGAAGCTTGCTGCCAACCGGGGGCCCTTGGGGCGGGTGGTAAAATATGCCGGAATCACAAAACTTTTTACCAGATTTGTGGCCGGCAACCCCGCATGACAGAGCTTAGCATCATTATACCCGTTTATAACGAAGAAGAAAGCCTGCGCGAACTATGCCAGTGGATTAACCGGGCGCTCGCACAGGAGCATTATTCTTATGAGGTAATTTTTGTGGATGACGGCTCAACCGATGGCTCGTGGGAACGCATAAAAGAACTGGCAGCTGAAGACGGGCGCATAAAGGGAATACGGTTTAACCGCAACTACGGCAAATCGGCTGCCCTGCAAACCGGTTTCCGGGCATCGGCCGGCCGCGTAGTGGTTACCCTGGATGCCGACCTGCAGGACAGCCCCGATGAAATTCCGGAGCTTTACCGCATGATTGCCCACGAAGGATACCAGCTTGTGTCTGGGTGGAAGAAAAAGCGCAAAGACCCGATAACCAAAACACTGCCTTCCAGGTTCTTTAACTTTGTAACCCGCAAAATTTCGGGCATACCTATTCATGACTTTAACTGCGGTTTAAAAGCCTACCGAAGCGAAGTGGTAAAAAGCATTTCGGTGTATGGCGAAATGCACCGGTATATTCCGGTAATAGCCCGGTGGGCCGGGTTCAATAAAATAACCGAAAAGGTGGTAGAGCACCACGAACGCAAGTATGGCTACAGCAAGTTTGGGTTCGAACGGTTTGTACGCGGTTTTCTGGACTTGCTCACCATTATGTTTGTGGGGCGCTTCGCCCTTAGGCCCATGCATTTTTTTGGCACGCTGGGCATCCTGTCGTTTTTGGCTGGTTTTTTGTTTACCGCCAAGCTGTTCTGGGATAAAATTAACGCCATATATTTTTCGGGCACACCCTTAAGGCGCGATATTACCCAGCAACCTATATTCTATCTGGCCCTGGTGGCTGTAATTATCGGAGTACAGTTGTTTGTAACAGGCTTTCTGGCCGAACTCATTGCGCGGCAGTCACTTTCGCGCAAAGATTACCTTATTGCCGATCGTGCCGGCTTTGCCGAAAAAGAAAAGGCAGGAATCTGAATTTATTTGGATAAACAGTTAAGGGGTAAAGTAACGGTAAACTCCGTACCGGATCCATACTGCGAATTTACCTGCACGGTGCCGCCCATTTTTTTACATATTTCTTTAACGATATAAAGACCCAGGCCCGAGCCTTCGCCAAAATGATGTGCCCGGTAAAACATGGTGAACAGGTTTTTAAGGTGGCTTTCTTCAATGCCCACACCATTATCGGTAATGGTAAGGTTCCAGTGGGTTGCGCTTTTTTCAGCTTGTATGCGGATAAACGGTTCAGACTTGGCCGGATCGTAATATTTTACGGCATTGCTAATGAGGTTGGAGAGGATAATCTGTACGCGGCTGCGGTCGGTGTGTACCTCAAAACCTTCGGGCACAAGGTTTTCAATTTTCTGTTTGCCAAAGTCTTTCATGTGGCTTAACCGGGTAAGTTCTTCCTGCACCAACGCGTGCAGCTTAACCGGCTCATAGTTAACTTCCGTGCGCATGTTACGCGAATGGTTCAGTACGTCACGGATAAATTCATCCAGTTTTTGTACCCGGCCGCTGATGAGCGAAATAATATGTTGTTGTTCTTCGGTTTTCTGCGACAACCGGTACACGTTAATAAGCCCGAGTATGGAACTTAGCGGGGCGCGCAAATCGTGCGAAACGCTGTAAGCAAACTGGTCCAGCTCTGCATTGACTTTTTCCAGCATGGTGTTTTGCTTTAGCAAGATGCTTTCGGAATGTCTGTTTACATCAATCAGAAAATATATAATAAACAGACAGGTAAAAAATGAGGCCAGAAAATTAATGGTAAGATATAGCTGTGCGTAAGCCAGGGGTACTACTTCGCGTTTAACCAGGTTATGATCGGTCCAGTAAGCCAGCAGAAAAAGCCCAAGGCTCAACAGGCTGAATCCGACAGCCAGCTTAGAGTGGCGGTAACCCAAAAGGGCAAATGCAGTGAGGGAAGTACAAATAAAATAAGTGTATATGCCGGTAAAATGCGGGTCATTATCGGCAAATACAAATACTGTTAGGTTAATGGTAAGCAGAAAAACAACGGAGGCGGCAAGAAAGTAACCACGGCGGTTAAGTATAAGGCATGCCAGGGCGGCGGCAATGGCAAGCAGGTAAAAGGGATAGTTACCCTTTACGCCTGTAAGGTAATCGGCTACCAAATAGAAAATGGCTACTTTAATGCTGAGCAACGATAACAAAACCCGCAGCCATGCCGATTTATAGTCAAAGTGCGGCAGAGCATCTGCCGGCCCGATAAGCAACTTAACAATGCGTGCACGTGGTAACATGCTTGCTTTTACAGCAAAGATAGCTGTCGTAAAAATATGTACAGCTTACAGCTTTTCGAGGAGTATGTACAGAAAAGTTTTAACCGCCTCGGCATAATTACCCACCCGTATATTTTCATTTTCGGCATGCTGATTATTGTCGGGGTTTACCGTAGGCACGGCCACAGCCGGGATGTTGAGCGTGGTAACAAACGGTGATATGGGTATGGATCCGCCGGTCATGCGAATGCGCACGGGGTCTTTTCCGAATGCCCGGTTCAGGGCGCGGGTAAGCCATTTTCCGGTTTCGGAATCGAAAGGTGTTTGAAATGGCCCGTACGATACACTGTATCTTACGGAAGCCAGGCGAGGGTGTTGTGCCCGCTCTTCCTCCGTAGGTTCTTCTTTTGTAAGATAATAACCCTGTTGCTTTATGTGGTTTAGGATAAGTCCTATTAATCGTTCGGCCTGGCTGGAAGGCACCAGGCGTATATCTATTTCGGCCACGGCCTTATCTGGTATAAGGGTGCGTGCCTCCTGCCCCACATACAGGGCGTCCAGCCCGCGGATGTTGAGGGTAGGGTATTGAAGCGACTCCTGAAAGTTTTCGCCAATTTTATCGGGTTCGGCAATGCCCAGAAATTTCCGGATTACCTGTTCGTCATCGGGTACTTGTTTCAGAACAGCTTTTTCTTCCGGTGTAAGAGTTACTCCGTCATAAAACCCCGGTATGGTTACACGGCCGTCGGCATCTTTCATAGAGGCGAGCAACTGAGCCAGCCGCATGGCCGGATTGGGGGTGTAGTTACCGTAGTTGCCGCTGTGTACGGGCCTGCGCGGTCCGTAAACGGTAAGGGTCATTTCGCAAATACCACGTGCCCCGAAACTCAGCGTAGGGAGGTTTGAAAAATGCCGCGGTCCGTCCAGAATAATTAGCCTGTCGGCTGCAAGTTCTTTGCGGTATTGATTAACGGCATGGGGCAGGTGCGGGGAGCCCAGCTCTTCCTCAAAATCCATGATAATCTTTAAATTGTAGTTGGGCTCAGCGTTAAGTTCTTTCATGGCATCCAAAGCGGCTAAGAAGGCGGCTACGGGGCCTTTGGCATCGGAAGCCGACCGGGCAAAAATGCGCCAATCGGGGTTATAGCCTTCGTACAGTCTTTCCCATGATATGATATGCCAGTTACCCTGTTTGTCCTGTTCTTTCAGTACGGGTTTCCACGGGCTTTCCTGGTTCCATTTTGAGGGGTCAACGGGCTGCCCGTCCAGTTGCAGGTATATTAACACAGTTTTTGAGGCATTTCGAAAAAATTGTGAAGCGAGCAACAACGGAACGGTAGGCGTGTTAAGTCTTTTGGTGGTAAAGCCACGCTTCGCAAAGGCCTGCTCACACCATTGTACATTTTTTTCGATGTCGGCCGGGTAATGAGCATCGTTGGGAAGACTCAACAATTCGTAGAACAGCTTAAACGACTGTACGGTGTGGCGTTCTGCAGATTTATCAATTTGGGCATTACCAGGTTGTGCCTGCAACGAAGTATATGCCACTGCCAGAGCAATTACAGAAAATCTCATCTTTTTTCACCTAAATATTTATCCGGAAGTGTAAAGCCCAGGCTTTCGGCACACCATAGTATGGTTACTATATAGTACCGGGTGCCATCGTAAAACAATTGTATGCTGTTAATACCCCTGTTGGTAGCCGGTCCGTTTTCACTTTCGCGCGTCTCGTAGGTGCTGAACACGTGGGTAATGGTGCCAAACTGCTCGGTAACGCGGTGCAGTTCGCTTTCAAAGAAACCAGAGGGTATCCGGCTGCTGAATAATTGCACATACTCTTCGGGCGTGATGGAGCGGAGCGCCAGTTGCCCCTGTTGATTTTTAACCGTAGGAATGAGGCGGGCATCCGGAGCAAACAGATACCGGAACCGCTCCCAGTTCCGTTCTTCGCCTGCGCTGCCCGATATAACATGGTATAAGGCCTTTACAAGGGCATCGGCCGACTGTACATCGGCCTGATAGGGCGACTGGCCTTGGGCCGCAAAGGTTAAGGCGGCCATCAGTGATAGTAAGCTTATTTTCATGAAGGGTATCTTTAAGCCCTCAAGTTAGAAAATACCTGACTGTGGCGGAAACCGCCTGTCAACTGCTTAGATTTGTGCATGATGCAGGGCATACCCCGATTTTCGGTAATTGTCCCGGTTTACAACCGGCCCGATGAGTTGCGCGAACTGCTGGAAAGTTTAACCCACCAAACTTACCGGAATTTTGAGGTATTGGTGGTTGAAGACGGTTCATCCGTTCGCTGCGATGCGGTGGTACAACAGTACAGCAACCGGCTGGCTGTTCAGTATCTATATAAGCCAAACACCGGTCCGGGCCCAAGCCGTAACTTTGGCTTTGAACACGCACGGGGAGAGTACCTTGTAGTATTCGATTCCGACTGCGTTGTGCCACCCCATTACTTCGAAGTGGTTGACGTGGCCCTGCGAAAGCATGCATTCGATGCCTGGGGTGGTCCCGATCGCGGACATGAGGCTTTCACACCGCTGCAGCAAGCTATGGCCTTTACCATGTCGGCTGGTATTACCACAGGGGGTATACGGGGCAGTGGTAGCAGCGCAACCTTCCAGCCGAGAAGTTTCAACATGGGCTTTTCAAGGACAGTGTGGCTGCACACCGGAGGATTCAGGTTTACACACCTGGCAGAAGATATTGAACTTAGTGTGCGCATACGCAAAGCCGGCTTCAAAACTGTGCTGCTTCCGGATGCTTACGTTTATCATAAGCGAAGAACATCCTGTAAACAATTTTTTCATCAGGTAGCCAACTTTGGCAGGGGAAGGATACGTGTGGGCAAAGCGCACCCGGGCGAAGTTAAACCGGTACACTGGCTTCCTTTTCTTTTCCTGGCAGGCACCTTGTCGCTGCCGGTATGGCTGTTGGTGTGGTGGCCGTTGTTTTTATTGGGGGGCAGCCTGCTTACCGCCTTTCTTGTTGCCGTGGTCTGGCAGGCATATAAAACTACCCGTTTACTTAAAGTGTCTTTGCTAACAGCTCCTGCTGCTTTTATTCAGCTTACCGGATATGGTTATGGTTTTATCTCAGAATGGTTAAGAAGTTTTAGTAAAGCGTAAGGCATAACGTGTAACTGGTAACATTAAATATATTTTACAAACCCTTTCGGCCTGTGATGCAGCAGTAGACATTTAGCGTTTTATATTTTTTGGTTTTAGGTTTTTTCTATATTTGAATTATCTAAACCTACCTACATGAAAAAGGTCATCCTAAACACGGCTGCTTTCTTTGCTGTGTGTTCAATGGTCGGGGCTCAGGCTACTGCTGAAATGGAGGCGGGGTATTATGTGGTGGTGGCAGCTTATGCACCAACACGCGAAGCATATGCAAAAAAATTCACCGAGGCTTTACAGGCCGATGGCATTACGGCCAAATACGGCTTCAATACGTCCAGAAACCTGTACTTTGTTTACCTCAGCCACCATACCAGTCTGATGGCAGGTCTTGAAGAGATGAAAAATGTACGCCAGCAAGGTCGTTTTACCGATGCATGGGTGCGCGTTGTACCGGGTGTAATGGCCCCGTCTGTTCAGCCTGCAGTGCAACCAGCTGCACAGGCCCAACAGCCTCAGGCCGAAACTCCTCCCCAAACAACCCCGCAACCCCAGCCTGTTGCTGAAGCCCAACCCGAAGCGCAGGCTGAACCCGATGAACCTGCAGAAGAGAAGGAAGAAAAAATTATTCAGTACCCGGTAATGACCCTTGGCAACACAGAGGTTTTCATTAGCCTGTTTGATGCTGCTACCAACCGGATAATTGACGGTGAAGTACAGGTAATTGATACCGAAAGAAATCGCCTGATAACAAAAGTAAAGGGCAATGAATACCTGATGCTGCCTGACCCGAAAACCCAGTCGGGTTTGCTTACGCTTATAGCCGAGGTATTTGGCTACCGCAAGCAACAGGTAGAGATAAACTATCCGTTACCGCTTAAAGACACCGTAAAACCGCACATCGACCTGATGGGCACCACGCTGGCCGTACTGTTCGATATGGTGCGCTACCGGAAGGGCGATATCACCACCCTGTACAATGTGTACTTCTTTAACGATGCTGCAGTTATGCTGCCCGAATCCAGATACGAACTCGGCCAGCTGCTGGAGATGATGAAAGAAAACCCCCGATACCGCATACGCCTGCACGGACACACCAACGGCAACTACCACGGACGGATACTTGCGCTGGGGCCCGACAAAAATTATTTTTCGCTTACCGGCGCACGCGAACGGATTGGCTCGGCAAAAGACCTGTCGTATGAGCGCGCCTCCACCATTAAGCAATACCTGGTTGATAACGGCATTGCCGCCGACCGTATCGAGATAAAAGCCTGGGGCGGTAAACGGCCGCTATACGACAGGCACGGAGCCAATGCACGGAAAAATGTAAGGGTAGAAGTTGAAGTACTGGAAGACTAAAACCCGGTTTAAAGCCCTTACCTAAAAGATATTTGCTGCAGCAAATCGTTTCGCCATATTTATGGTAAACTTACGGCCATGAAACGCGTGCTTTCCAGCTTCTTTCTCATTATTAACTATAAGACACTTATCGTTACCGCACTGTCGGTTATCTCTACCTATGCCTGCTATCACTATGGCCTTACCGCCCGGTTTCCCGATATGCTGGTGGGTGTAGCCATAGTGTTTCCGGTGGTGTTTTCTATTGGATCGGCCTATAACCGCAGGGAGACGGCTCTTCAGCGCCTCTCTGATTTCAAAGGACATGCCATTGCCATTTACTATGCTGTACGCGACTGGCCTGCGGAAAAAAATTCGGATATACCTAACCGTGTGCGTGCGCTTACCGGAGAACTTACACGCCTTATGCGAACCATGTTTTTAACAGTGCACCGAAATTCCTGGCAGGAAAATGAAAGGAATATATACCAGCTGTTTTCTGAATTATCGAAGCTTACCATGGAGTTGCGGAACGTAGGGGTGCAGAGTGGTGAAATATCGCGCATAAGCCAGTACGTAAGCAAAATGATTATTGCTTTCGATAACCTTAAAATTATTCATGCTTACCGCACGCCTGTTACCCTGCGCGCCTACAGCAAAGTGTTTATCTATATTTTTCCCATTATTTACGGCCCCTATTTTGCCAGTACCTTCAGCGATTATTCGGCTCAGCTGGAATACGTTATGCCCATACTGTACAGTTTTATTCTGGTAAGTTTAGACAACATCCAGGACCACCTGGAGCATCCGTTTGACGAGGTAGGGGAAGACGATATTCGTATTGATGACCGTGAAATTGCGGGACTGATGGAATAAAAGTTACGCCCGCCGGGCAAAGCAACCGTGCACAAGCAGTAGTTCCCTGCCCGTTTATTTGGCATACGCCACGCTGCGCTTTTCGCGTATTACGGTAACTTTTATCTGGCCAGGGTATTGCATATCGCGTTCAATTTTCTGCGATATTTCAAAACTCAACTGGCTGGCACGTTCATCACTAACCTTTTCGGCATCGAGTATTACACGCAGTTCGCGGCCGGCCTGAATGGCATAGCATTTTTCAACACCTTCAAAGCTCATGCCCAGTTCTTCCAGCTCTTTAAGGCGTTTAATATACTGTTCAATAACTTCGCGGCGGGCGCCTGGCCGTGCTCCGCTTATGGCATCGCAGGCCTGAACAATAGGCGCTATGAGGCTGGTCATTTCAATTTCATCGTGGTGGGCGCCAATGGCGTTGCACACTACGGGGTGTTCTTTGTATTTCTGTGCCAGCTCCATACCTACCAGGGCATGGGGTTTTTCCAGTTCTTCGGGCCATACTTTGCCAATGTCGTGCAACAGGCCGGCCCGTTTTGCCTGTTTTACGTTCAGGCCGAGTTCGGCAGCCATTATGGCACACAGGTTGGCTACTTCGCGCGAATGTTGCAGCAGGTTTTGGCCGTAAGAAGAACGATAGCGCATACGTCCCACCAGTTTTACCAGTTCGGGATGGAGCCCGTGTATGCCCAGCTCTATAACGGTGCGTTCGCCAATTTCAATAATCTCCTCTTCAATGTGCCTGGTGGTTTTGGCTACTATTTCTTCAATACGGGCGGGGTGAATGCGCCCATCCTGCACCAGGCGGTGAAGCGAAAGGCGGGCTATTTCGCGCCTTACCGGGTCGAAGCCCGAAATGATGATGGCTTCGGGGGTATCGTCAACAATAAGCTCCACGCCGGTGGCGGCCTCCAGGGTGCGTATGTTACGTCCTTCGCGGCCGATGATTTTTCCTTTTATATCATCACTTTCCAGATTAAATACTGATACGCAGTTTTCAATAGCATGTTCGGTGGCAGTGCGCTGAATGGTTTCGATTACAATTTTGCGCGCTTCTTTGGTGGCTGTAAGGCGGGCCTGTTCCATGATGTCTTTAATATATGAGGCGGCACGGGTCTGTGCTTCTTCCTTAAGTGAGGCCACAAGTTGCTCGCGCGCTTCTTCAGCTGTGAGGCGTGAAATATTCTCCAGTATTTGCACCTTTTGCTGGTTGAACCGCTCCTGTTCTTCCCTGCGCTTCCGCACGATCTCCAACTGCTGTTGCAGGTTTTCCTGCAATTCGTTGAGTTCGGCTTCTTTGCGTTTTACCTGTTCCAGTTCGCGACTTACCTGTTGCTGCAGCTGCTTTACCTTTTGTTCGTTGCTGATGATGAGATTTTTCTTCCGGTTGGCTTCTTCCTCAAATTCGGCTTTCATTTTGAGGATTTTTTCCCTGGCCTCCAGAATTTTGTCTTTCTTGAGGTTTTCGGCTGCTATTTCGGCTTCTTTAATAATGAGAGAGGCCTTCTTCTGGAGTTCTTCCTGGTTTTGTTTGAGCTTGCGTTTGTAGAGCAGCTGGCCGATAAGAAAACTCAGGCCTATGGAGGCGATGGCGGCAATGCCAGAAACTATTAAAATATATTGGTTGCCCATAGAACAAAGCGTTAAAGGTTAAACACTTGTTCGGAGCGGCGGGCAGGAATTAAAGAATTGACTGGGAAACGATGTGGTTCAGGTGGTTTACTTTTTCGGCCAGGGCCTTTCCAAATGCCTGTTGTTTTTCTTCCGAGGACATTTTTTCCACCAGGCTATCGAAAGCCACCATGGCCAACAGGTCCTGTTTATCTTCTATGCCGAATTGGCTTTTGTAAGCGGTAATCCGTTCATTAATCAGCCGCCCTGCCAGTCTTACCTTTTCTTCATCCTCAGGCTTTACCTTCATGGGGTATTCGCGGTCGGCTATTTTTATGCGTATGGATAGCTCTTCCATTTTACCGGCTTACAGGTTTATCGGCTTAAGTAGGCAATGCATCTGTCGATTTCCCTGATATAGTCGTCAACCTTTTTCTTTAATTCCGAAGCACTTCCGTCTTCCGAACGTAAATTATCGACAAGTTTAGCGATTTTTGCCTGATTTCGGAAATGTTCCAGTTGTTCTTCGCGGCTTTGCAGCAGTTGCCGGAGTTCCTGGTTTTCGGTTTTAAGCTGGCGCATCTCTTCTTTCAGGCGTTTATGCTCGTTTACCAGCACGGTTAGTTTGCGTTCCAGTGCGGTGAACTGGGTTTTAAGTAATTCCTGCTCCATGCAAATTATTTATTGTCTTATTGCAGCTCCTAATTTTTGCCGGCAGGCGTCCATTAGTCGCTGCATGGTTTGGTCTATTTCTGCGTCCGTAAGGGTTTTGGTTTCATCCTGCAGGATGAGTCCCAGCGCATAGGCTTTTTTACCCTCCGGAATTTTATCTCCTTCGTACACATCAAAAACCAGCACTTCTTTAATGAGGCGGTTTTCGGTGGCGAAGATAAGCGACTGTATCGTTTCGAACTTCACGTTTTTGTCCAGCACCAGCGACAAGTCGCGCCTTACTTCGGGGAAGCGCGGTACTTCCCTGAACACGAACATAGGATTTGCCCGGCTGAAAAGCAAGGCGCTGTTCAATTCGGCAAAGAATACAGGCTGTTTAATGCCAAAATCTTTTAGAATAGCCGTGCTTACCTTGCCCATTACACCTATTGGTGTATGGTTTGTGGATAACTCAGCGCCATAGGCAAAGCGCGGGTCGGTTATTTCATGTTGTGTTATGGCTTGCAGCCCGGTTTTGTCCAAAATGTCGTGCACATGCCGGGCCAGGTCGTGCCAGGTTACGGTACGGGGCGGCCGCTGCCAGTTTTCGGCTTCGGCCAGTCCGGTAATAAACAGGGCCAGGTGTTCTTCTTCGAAGTATCCCGTTTTTGTTTTTCCGTACACCTTTCCAAACTCAAAGAGCTTAAGGTCTTTTTGCCGGCGATTAATGTTGTAAGCGCATACCTCCAGGCCGGTAAACAATAAGCTTTGCCGCAATATGCCCTGTTCTTCGCTAAGTTTGTTTAAAATTTCAATGGGTTGGGCCCCGAACTGCAGCCCGTGTTTTTGCTGGTATGACAAACGGGTTAGCGAGTTGGTCCATATTTCATAAAAACCGGAACCGGCCAACATACTGCCCAGGGTTTTACGGAATGCATCCGGGCTGTTGGGCGGAAACTCTGACAGGAAACCGGCTGAAGGGCAGGGAGCCAGTGCAAGGTTATCAAAACCATAGATGCGAAGGATTTCTTCCACCACGTCGGCTTCCTGTGTAACATCCACGCGGTAAGGTGGAACACTTACGGTGTAGCTGTGGCTTTCGGCCCGGGTAACTTCAATATCCAGTCTTTTTAGAATGGAAAATACTTCATCGCGGCTTAAGGTTTTGCCAATAAGGCGGTTAACATTTTTATCGCGCATGGTTATGGTACGGTTCGGTACCGGATTGGGATAAACGTCAACTATTTCGGAAGTTATGGTTCCGCCTGCAATCTCTTTAATAAGCAGTGCCGCGCGCTTTAATGCGTATAGGGTAAGATTCGGATCAGTACCGCGTTCAAACCGAAAGGCGGCATCGGTTTTAAGTCCATGATGCAGCACGGTTCTGCGGATGTACTCCGGTGCAAAGGTGGCGCTTTCTAGAAATACGCTGGTGGTTGTTTCGGTAATGCCTGAGTGTTTTCCGCCAAAAACGCCAGCTATGCACAGGCCCTTTTCTTCATCGCAAATCATCAGGTCGGTGGCCAGCAGGGTGCGTTCGCGGTCATCGAGTGTAACAAAGGGGGTGCCTTGGGGCAGGGTTTTAACAATTATATGCCGGCCGGCCAGGGTGCTGGCATCGAACGCGTGCAGGGGCTGACCACATTCGTGAAGTACAAAGTTGGTTATATCTACAATGTTGTTAATGGGTTTAAGGCCTATGGCAAGGAGCCTGTTCTTGAGCCATGCGGGCGACTCGCCAACTTTTACTCCGCTAATGGTTACACCCGAGTAGCGCAGGCAGGCTTCGGGGTTTTCGATGGTTACCCTAACCGAAAAGCCGGTGTTATCAACGGCAAAATGGTCAACCTTAGGCCATTGTATTTCGCGGTTGAGCACGGCTTTGAGGTCGCGGGCCACGCCAATGTGCGAGGCGGCATCGGCCCGGTTAGGGGTAAGGCCTATTTCAATGCGAAAGTCGGAGTAGGGTTGGTAATATTCCGATGCCGGCGTGCCGTTGGGCAGGGTGGTGTGCAACACAATAATGCCTTCATGATTACCGGAAAGGCCTATTTCATCTTCGGCACAAATCATACCTTCTGACAGTTGGCCCCTTATGGTTGTGGTTTTGATGGTGAAGGGCTGGCCCTGCCAGGGATACAGGGTTGTGCCCGGCAGGGCAACAATAACCTTTTGGCCGGCGGCCACATTCGGGGCGCCACAAACAATTTGCAGGGGCTTGCCGGTGCCTGCATCAACTGTGGTAACCGAAAGCCGGTCGGCATTGGGGTGGCGCGAACAGGTTAGCACCTGGCCAATAACCAGGCCTTCGAGATTTCCTTTCAGGGTATGGAAGGGCTCAATGTTTTCAACTTCAAGGCCGGTTGCCGTTAGTAGCTTGCCGGTTTCCTCGGGTGTTTCACTCAGGAGGATATAATCTTTAAGCCAGTTGTAGGAGATGGTCATGGTAGTGCAAAATGTGCCTTGCGGGCAGGTAAAGGTTCAAAAATAAACGATTGGATTTATTTTAGAGAACTATAGTCCGGAACAACCATTCTGGCAATGTGCGTGCAGAAAATGCGATGCCCCAGATTTTACTTTTTGTAGTTCATCTCGCCTGCGCGTATGGGGATGGGCAGCAGATTTTCGGGCGGGGGCAAGGGGCAGGAATAGTTGCTATTGTAGGCACAATAGGGATTGTAGGCCAAGTTAAAGTCGAGTACAATGGTCGAAGCGCCTATCTGCTTTTCAATATCCAGATAGCGACCGCCACCATAGGTTTCGCGGGCGCTGGTTTCATCGCCAAAGGCAAGAAACAGGGTGCCTCGATAGGGGCCGGCATCGGCAATTTCCAGAATCAGCAGCCGGTTTTGCCGGCCGTGCAGCTCGAACTCGGCATAGCCATAGGTGAGGTATTTTTTTTCCCGCCCATCGCTGGTGCCCAGGGTAACGAGTTGCTTGTGTGGGTCAGGCACCAGGCGGGCGATGATACGGTAGGCGGGATCAACGGCAAAGTATTTTAGCCCGGTAAAGGTCGTGTCTCCGGCAAAGGGCGAGTCGGGACTGGTTTTGAAGTTGTGGTCTTTCCCGGCGCGGTGCTGTTCAATTTTTTTTATGTATTCGTCCTGCCCTTGCGTACCCGTAAGGATGTAGAACACTGCCATGAGCGCTGATACAGCCAGCATAATCCAGAGGAGTTTTTTCATAGCAACCCTTCGTCTGCAAAGCTAAGATAACTTTTGCCGGCTACGATAAGGTGGTCCAGCAACTGGATGTCAATAAGCTGTCCCCCTTCTTTTAGTTTGCGTGTCAGGTCCCGGTCGTGCTGGCTGGGTGTGGGGTTACCCGAAGGATGGTTATGAGCCAGTATAAAGTGGCTGGCGCCCGCATCGAGTGCATGTTTAAAGATAACTTTTGGGTCAACGTAGGTGGCATGAATACCGCCCAGGCTTATTCTCTGTTTTCTGATAAGCTGGTTAGAACGGTTAAGCAGCAGCACCCAGAATTCTTCCTGGGGCAGATCCAGCAGGTCGGGCCTGATGATTTCAAAAGCCTGGGCTGCCGAGGTTATTTTTGGTCGTTCTTCGGGGGCAGCGTCATTCCTTCTGCGGCCCAGTTCCAGGGCGCTTACTATGGCAATGGCCTTGGCCTGGCCTATGCCTTTTATCTTCATCAGGTCGGTAACCGTAAGGCGTGCCAGTTCATCGAGGTTGTGGTTAACCCTTTGCAGCAGGTGCTTGGCCAGGTCAACCGCACTTTGCGAGGCTGTACCGGTACGGATAAGGATGGCCAGCAGTTCGGCATCGGTTAATGAGCTTTTTCCTTTAAGCAGGAGCTTTTCGCGCGGGCGATCCTCCTTTGCCCAGTTTTTGATATTTAGAAAGCCGGTAGGCGGTTTACCCATGCCCTAAAAATAAAAATTCCCGGCAAGTAGAACTTCCGGGAGGCAGGTGGCTGGCTTAAAGGTTGTTATTTAAGCGAATTTACATACCCTGCCAGGCGCGATTTCTGGTTGGCCGCCTTTTTCCAGTGGATGATGTTTTTCTTGGCCAGCTTATCGAGCATGCTGCTCACTTTTTTGAGCAATTCTTCAGCTTCGGTCTTAGAAGTGGTGGCCTTTAGCTTTTTAATAAAGGTACGGGTGGTTTTATGCTGGTAGCGGTTCCGTTGCCGGCGGGTTTCGCTGGAACGTATGCGTTTTTCGGCTGATTTGTGGTTTGCCATGAGAGCTTTTACTTAAAGGACTGCAAAAGTAAGGCCTTGGCTCCTATTTGCCAAATATCTGTTCAATTACCCTTAACCTCTTCAAAAAGCAGGTTTATCTCGGGGTCGGGCGTAATGCGGGCGGGCCGTGAGGGGGCTGGAAGGGTAAAAGTTTGGTTTTTGCGGGTAATGACCAGTTTTTCTATGCGTTCGGCTCCATCAGAAAAGGTGAGGGCTACTTCGAGGTTTAAATGAAAAACGGGGTCCGGCTGGAGCTGATTAATCGTAATGGCTACGTTTCCGCTCTGGTACTGCCAGGATATCTGCAGGCGGGGTATGGAGACTTGGTACAGCCATTGTCGGAAAAAGATTTCCAGGTTTTGCCCCGAAGCGGCCTCCATTATTTTTCTGAAATCTTCGGTAAGGGCATTACTAAGCGAAAAGGTTTTATAATAAAGACGTATGCCTGCAAAAAAGGCTGAGTCTCCAACCTGCCGGCGCAGCATGTGCAATACCCAACTGGCGCGCTCATAAACATGGGGCGACAGCAGATCAGGGAAATGGGTTATGCGGGTGTCGATTACCGGTGCGGGCGATTTGGCACAATGGTTAATTACCCTGCTGCGGTCGCGCTTCATAAGTTCTTTTCGTCTTCCTTCGCCATAGGCATGCTCCATATACACATGGGTAAAGTAGGTGGCAAACCCTTCGCTTAGCCATACATGGTGCCAGTCGTTTTCGGTGGCCGAGTTGCCAAACCACTGGTGGGCAATTTCGTGAGCAATAAGTCCTTCAACCTGCATCTTTCCGCTAACTGAGTTTTCAAAGTAGAATATGGTGTTGGCGTTTTCCATGCCACCATACCGGGTGGTAGATTGTACATTGGCGAGTTTTCGGTACGGGTAGGGTGCCAGTAGGCTGTCGAAAAACTTTAATATCGTTACTGCCGGAGCATAATCAGCAAAGCCTTCGGTTTGGTTCTGCGGATATACCCACGCTTCTACCGGAATATGGTGAACAGTATCGAGCAGGCGAATGGCAAAACGGGCCGCTCCTATTACCATTACCTTGGTGGGCAGGGGCACGTCTTCGCGCCAGTGGGTAAGTTTTTGCCTGGCTGTAAGGTGGCTTTCTTCTATCCGTATGCCATTGGCCACTACCTGATAATGCGAAGGCGCAATGACGATAAACTCAACGGCCGATTTATCGTAGGGATGGTCGATACAAGGCAACCAGTGCCGGGCTCGGTCGGGCCAGTTATCGCCAAAAAAGGTACGTTCGCCATACCGGTTGCGGCTAATAATGAGGCCGTCGGCCGGAATGCCCCCATAGCGAATGGTAATTTCGCTTTCCTGCCCTTGCGGTATTTGGGCCGGAAAGAGCATCTTAAGCCGGTTGTTGTGATGATTGAAAATTAACAGGCGGCCCTGCAGGCGCACCTCCTCCACCTGCATACCTTTTCCCTGGGCATCGCCTGCCAGGTCGAGTTCCAGTTCCTGAATGGCCTTTCGGGTATAAAAACGAATGGTAGCCATGCCGGCAATGCGGTTGGTGGTGTCGTTCAGTTCAATTCTGAAGATATACCGGGTAACGTCAACCGCCTCATTTCGCGGATAGTTGTCGCTGGCCAGTACGGGAAAGACAAAGAAGAGCAACAGAAGGCGGATGATCATGGCATGTGATTTTGATGGTAAATTACACCGCATGAGGCGAGTTGTACAAACGCTGGCAATTGCTTTACCTGCCCTGCTGTGTGGCGGATGGGGTTTTTATGCCCATCGACAGATTAACCAGCTGGCGGTTTTTACACTTCCGCCGCCACTCATTGCTTTTTACAAAAAGCACCACGCCTACATAACCGAGGCCTCGGTTAACCCCGACCGAAGGCGCTTTGCTGTTCCGGAAGAAGCCCCCCGGCATTACATTGATATTGACCATTTTGGCGACAGCGCAGTGTTTACCATGCCCCGGCAATGGCAGGATGCCGTTGCGAAATATACTGAAGATACCCTGAAAGCCTATGGCATTTTACCCTGGCACCTGTTAACAACCTATTATCGGTTACGCGATGCTTTTTTTGTGCGCGATGCCGCACTGGTGCTGCGCCTTTCGGCCGACCTAGGGCATTATGTGGCCGATGCCCATGTACCGCTGCACACCACCGAAAATTATAATGGGCAGTTAACCGGGCAGGAAGGCATTCATGCCTTCTGGGAATCGCGCGTACCTGAGCTCATGGCCGGGGAGTACAACTTCTGGGTGGGGCGTGCCAGGTACGAACCCAATATCGTGCAGCGGGTGTGGGAGACTATTGTTCAGTCGCATTTAAAAGTAGACACCGTGTTAATGGTTGAGCGGCAGCTTGCAAACGAATTCGGAGAGCGCAAATATTCATTCGAAACGCGCGGCCGCCAGACCATGCGCGTGTACAGCCGCGAATTTGCTTATGCCTACCACAAAGCCCTGAACGGCATGGTTGAGCGGCAAATGCGGGCCGCAGTGAAAATGACGGGCGACCTGTGGTTTAGTGCCTGGGTCGATGCCGGCCAGCCCGATGTGCAGGAATTACTGAACTATAAACCCGGTGAGGCTGAGCTGGAACGGCGCAGGCTGGAGCTGGAAGAATGGAAACGAGGTGTACTGCGCGTACGCCCGCATGAAGATTCGGACTGATAAATTTCTTAAACCTGTCCTGTTTTCACTATACCGTATCTGTCAAAAAAATCCCCGCCGGAAGTTTCAGGCGGGGAGTGAACGAGTTACGGTGCAATCAGGAAATCAGTTTATCTGCTTTTTTCTAACCGGATAGTACACCTCTGTAATCCACTTGCTGGTATCGGGCTCCATGCCCGGGTCGGTAACGTAAACTTCCCATGGTGCTCCTGTAATTTCCAGGTTTTTAAATGTAATGTACTTGTTTACCTGGTCGTGTGTGGCACTCAGGGTATGGTAATCGCCTTTATGTACGGCTTTCACTGCCAGGCCCCCCGGGAGTTCGCTCACCTTTACCGATGCGGGCAGTCTGGCACCGGCATCTACGGGCAAAGCACAAACCATCTCCATTTGTTTGGTTTGTTCGTCCCACTTCGGGTACAGGCAAAACGGATAACCCGCCAGTTGAACTTTGGCGCGTTGCAGCGTGCCCATAAGCTCGCCATACGATTTGGCCATGGCTTCAGTTATGGCTACGGGGTTTTCAAAACTCATTATGGTTGACTTACCAATGTACCGTACCGGCGGTGTATTTTCTTCGGTGATGGTAACAGTAAACACCGGTTTGGCTTCTGCAATTTCCTTCAGGTGCGACAGGTTGTAAGCAAAAGCTTTTTGCATTTCAGATTTCATAAGGGTGGCAGCCATTAGGCGCATAAACGGGTTCATGCCCATATCTACCTCAAAACCCGTTGTAACTTTGGTGACACTTCCCTGGGGCTCAAAGGTGTACCACGACAAGGCCGTGCCCTGCTCCATAAAATCAAGGTCCATTTTTACCAACTTGTCGGGCACGCTCTCGGTAATGGTCATCTTGCCCTTGCCTGCTTTCTCGCCCTCCCACTGGTAAAAGGCACCAACTCCTGTTTTGAGATCGCCATAGGCGGTTTTCATATCATCTTTGTACAGGTTTTGCCAGTACGACCAGGCGGGGTGCCGTTCCAGGTTGTTTACCTCTTCGAACACATACGCTGCAGGTGCAGAGATTTCGGCTGTTTGGGTAATAACTACTTTACCCGGAAGCATAAATCCAATTACCACCAGAACCACAATCAGGCCTGCGATAACCCAGAGAATTTTTTTTAACATGATACGGGGGATTAAGATGTTAAAGGCAAGCTAGGGATTTTTCTTTAAAAAATTTGATAATCACCGGTAAATTTTAAATCTTCGGTAAATTTAATCCCCAAGCCCATGAATGCACTTGCCAACCCTAATTTGGTACACATTAACTATGGTCTTCGCATTGCCGGCGGCCTCATTTTGTACTTTCTGGTTATGAAATTTGCCGGTTTGCTGCATGTGGTTGAGTTGCGCCTTCTTAATCTTTTTATACTAATCGGAGGCATTTATTATGCCCTGAAAAAATTTCAGCAAACCCATGGCGCGCATATTCATTATTTCCGTGCGCTGATAACCGGCTTTGCTACCGGAGCGGTGGGCTCGCTGGTGTTTGCCGCCTTTTTATTTGTTTATGTGTCGCTGCTGGATCGCGATTTTATGCAGTATCTGATTGAAAATGAGCCCATGGGCCGGTTTTTGAATCCCTACATTGCTTCGTTTATTGTGGCCCTGGAAGGGGTGTTCTCAGGCCTGCTGGTAACTTTTATTCTCATAAACTTTATTGATACCGATGAGCCTTCGGAGGGCTGATTAACCCTTCGCACACAATATCACTGAACGGCAACTGAAAGTTTGCCTGTTGAATATTTTTTTGTCGGATATTTAGCTCACCATGCGATACGAAAAAATTCCCAACAAACTGTTTATCGAAAACCGGAAGCGGCTTATCAAAATGCTTAAACCCGGTTCGGTGGCGGTAGTCAATGCCAACGATATTATGCCCACCAATGCCGATGGCACGCTCCGGTTCAGGCAAAACAGCGACCTGTTTTACTTAACCGGTGTTGATCAGGAAGAAACCATTTTGGTACTGTGCCCGGATTACCCCGATAAAAAATACCGCGAAGTATTGTTTCTGCGCGAAACCAACGAAACCATTGCCACCTGGGAAGGACATAAGCTAACCCGCGAAGAAGCCCAAAGCCTTACCGGTATAGAAACGGTATTGTGGTTGTCGGAATTCAAGAGGTTATTTCACACCATGATGGTGATGGGAGGGGTGGAGCACGTGTACCTTAACACCAACGAACACTATCGAGCCGATGTGGTGGTGGAGAGCCGCGATTCCCGCTTTATTAAATGGTGCCGCGAGAAATATCCGCTTCATAAATACGAAAGGCTGGCACCGCTCATGGCCGGGCTGCGTGCAGTTAAATCCAAAACCGAGATTGACCTGTTGCAGAAAGCCTGCGACATTACCGGCAGCGCATTCAGGCGGATACTTAAGTTTGTAAAACCCGGTGTTAAAGAATATGAAATTGAAGCCGAACTGGCGCATGAATTCCTTCGGCAGGGTTCGCGCGGATTTGCCTATGAACCGATTATTGCATCGGGCGCCAATTCGTGCGTGCTGCATTACATTGATAACAGCGCCACCTGCCGTTCCGGAGACGTGTTGTTGCTGGATGTAGGTGCGGAATACGCCAACTACAATGCCGACCTTACCCGTACTATACCCGTAAACGGCCGCTTTACCAAACGACAGCGCGAGGTGTATAATGCCGTGCTGCGGGTGCAGCGCGAAGCGTTTAAGCTGTTGCGCCCGGGTACACAGTACTTTACCTACCACCGCGAGGTACAGAAAGTCATGGAAGCAGAATTGATCCGCCTTAAGCTGCTGGACAAAACCGATATTAAAAACCAAAACCCCGATAAACCCGCCTGCATGAAGTATTTTATGCACGGCACCGGCCACCATCTGGGCCTGGATGTGCACGATACCGGCAACATGTTTGATAAAATAAAGGAAGGTATGGTGTGGACCGTTGAACCGGGCATTTACATCCGTGAAGAAGGCCTGGGCATCCGTCTGGAAAACAACGTGGTGGTAACCAAAAACGGCCTTACCGACCTGATGCGCAACATACCCATTGAAGCCGAAGAAATTGAAGATATAATGAACAGCAAGTAGAAAAAGCATGAAGGCAAAAGTTGTTGTTGTATCAGCCATATGGATAGGAATTGCTGTGGTGCTGCAGGCTCATGAATTTTGGATGGAGCCTGACCGCTTTCGCTACAGGCCTGGCGAAGTGATGAAGCTGAACTTTATGGTAGGCGAACAACTTACCGGTGAACGCTGGAACCTGCAAAAGCATCGGGTTATCCGCCTCGACCATCACACGCCTGCCACCGTGCAAAGCCTGGCCGAACTTCTAAACATGAGTTCCGAAGGCAACCACCTGGAAATGCCACTGAACGATGAGGGAACCCATCTTTTCGTGCTGCAAAGCAACAATGCGTTTATAGAACTGCAGGCCGCTGAGTTTAATGCCTACCTCAAGGAAGATGGACTGGACGATATACTGAAGTACCGACAGCAAACCGGCAAGATAGATGCGCCTGCACGCGAATATTATCAGCGTAACGCCAAACTGCTGGTGCAGGCAGGCAGCAAAACAGCTGATGTGCACCGGAAAATTACCGGACTGCCATTGGAAATTATCGCGCTGCAAAACCCCTATGCAGTAAAACTTACCGGCGAAATTAAATTCAGGGTATTATTTGAAGGCAAACCCCTGCCCTATACCATGGTAAAGGTGTGGAACCGCAAAGACGGCCGCACCTTTAGGCAAAACCTCTACACCGAAAAAGACGGCACCGTTACCACCCGACTTAGCAACACCGGTTTGTGGATGTTGAGCTGTGTAAAAATGGTTCCTGCGCGCGAGGCCGGTGCCGACTGGCAGAGTTACTGGGGCAGCCTGGTGTTTGGACTATAAACACTGTTATGAACGATATTTTTCATTCTTCGCAAGCACCGCAACCTGTAGGCCCCTATCCGCATGCCCGCCGGGTGGGTAACCTCTTGTTTCTTTCGGGTGTGGGGCCGCGAAAGCGTAACAGCACCGAAATTCCGGGTGTTACCCTGGACGAGCAGGGCAATGTGTTGGCCTATGATATCGAAATACAGTGCCGGGCGGTTTTCGAAAATGTAAGGCTTATACTGGAAGAATGCGGAAGCCATTGGGACAACCTGGTTGATGTTACCGTTTTTCTAACCAACATGAAAAACGATTTTGCCCGCTTTAATAAAATTTATGCCGAATACTTTAACACCAATCAGCCCTGCCGCACCACTGTTGAGGTAAACGCTTTGCCTACACCCATAGCCATTGAGCTTAAGTGCATCGCAACCATTTAAGGTACGTTTTTACACGGCAAAGCTTTCGCCACACCCACAGGTGCGCGAAGCATTGGGATTAATAAACTGAAAGCCCTTGCCATTCAGGCCATCAGAAAAATCCAGCGTGGTGCCCAGCAGATAGAGCAGACTCTTTTTGTCTACAAGTATGCGTATGCCCTTGTCTTCAAAAACATGATCGGCTGGCTGTGCGGACTCATCAAACGATAAATCGTACATCAGGCCCGAACAGCCGCCACCCTTTACGGCAACCCGCACATAGGGTTCAGCACCCTTGCCTTCTTTGGTGTGAAGTTCCAGCAGCTTTTCTTTGGCTTTTTCTGTAACCGAAATCATAGGCGTTGTAAGTTAAGAAACCGGATTCAATACTACGCTGAAAACGGTTATGGTATTCATGTCGCGACCATAATACAGTTTTTGCAGGGCGTCCATAATGTTGCTGGCCCTGAAGTAAGAGGTATGCAGTTCGCGCTGTCCGCGAACTACCCACTGTATGGTGTAGCTGTTTTCTTTTTCCTTATAATTCTGAACATAGTCCAGCATTTTGCGCAGGGCATCGAGCTTGTCGGTGCCCGTTACACTATGGAACAGAAAGGCCTGGTTATGCCGGGGGTTTATGGTAATCAAGTCCAGTTTTACTTTACCATCAGTAGAACCGTATTCAAAAACCAGGTCAGACGACCGTAACCCCAGATGGTCCTTGATTTCCTGTTGTATGCGTGCCGCCTCTACATGAATTTCGCTCACCGTTTCCATACTAATAAATTTACAGACAAAAAACTTGGCAACCCCCTTGAAAGTTCGGAGTTTGGGCAGTAAAATTAGCAATTATGCATAAACTGGAACATATAGGAATAGCGGTAAAGAATATGGACGCAGGCAATGCACTGTTTGCCCGTTTGCTGGGCTTGGAGTGCTATAAAATAGAAACGGTTGAGGCAGAAGGGGTAAAAACTTCGTTTTTCCGCGTTGGTGATGTAAAAATTGAATTGCTGGAACCCACCCGCCCCGACTCGCCTATAACGAAATTTCTGGAAAAGCGCGGTGAAGGTATTCACCACCTGGCCTTTGAGGTAGATAACATTTATGCAGCCATAGATTATTACCGCAGGCTGGGCTTTGAACCCATAAACCCCGAACCCAAAAAGGGAGCTGATGACAAGCTTATTTGCTTTCTGCATCCCAAAACCACACAGGGTGTTTTAATAGAATTGTGCCAGTCGGTTACCGACTCTTAGGCCTTATGCTCTTCATTTTCGGAAAGGGCGGAATATCGCGCTGCCCAAACTGGATGGCATTGTAATATTTCTGCTTTTTTTTCCCTACCCTTGTTTCGTAATAGGGTTTGGGTAAGGTGCCGCATCCGGTTGTTAGGATTAAAGCCACGACTGCGCAAAAAATCGTTTTCATGACGTGGCATTTTTCTATTTAATACCCGGCTTGCGGCCAGCCAGGCACTTTTGCTTACAGAAGTGTACTTTTGCCGGTTAAATAGCCAACCCTAACCGATAAATTACTGTTACCCCATGAGCGAAAAACGTACGGAAATAAGCCAACTGGGCGAATTTGGACTGATTGAGCGGCTAAGCAGCCACATTGTAACGGTGCGACCTGATACCGTTGCTGGCATTGGCGATGATGCGGCAGTGATAGATGCGGGTAACCATTATTTACTTTGGACAACCGATATGCTGGCAGAGGGCATTCACTTCGATTTGTCGTTTACGCCGCTGCAGCACCTGGGTCATAAAGCCGTAACAGTAAATGTGTCGGATATTGCTGCCATGAACGGTGTACCTTCGCATGTTATTGTAAGCCTGGGTTTGAGCAACCGTTTTTCGGTTGAGGCGGTAGAGGCACTTTACGAAGGCATGCGGGCGGCATGCGAACAATACGGTGTTGACCTGGTGGGAGGTGATACCTGTGCTTCCCGTTCGGGCCTTATTTTGTCGCTGTCGGCAATTGGCAAAGCCGGAAAAGATGAGGTAGTAAAACGCAGCGGTGCGAAGCCCAAAGACATAGTATGCGTTACAGGCGATTTGGGAGGCGCCTATATCGGATTACAGGTTTTGCAGCGCGAAAAAGAAGTGTATATGGCCAACCCCGATATGCAGCCCGTGCTGGAAAAATATGCCTATGCCGTTGGGCGACAGCTTAGACCCATTGCCCGAACCGATATTATACATGAGTTACGCGAAGCTGGGGTAAGGCCCACCGCCATGATTGATGTGAGCGATGGGCTGGCATCGGACCTGTTTCACATCTGCGCCCGCTCAAAGACGGGCGTCAGGCTGTTTGAAGACAAGATACCCATTGATGCCCAGGTATATAATACCGCTGCCATGGAGTTTAAACTCGATCCCGCTACCTGCGCCCTGAACGGAGGAGAAGACTACGAACTACTCTTCACCATTAACCCTGCCGATTTTGAAAAAATAAAAAACCACCCAGACATTCATTTTATCGGCTACATTACCAACAACCCCGATGAACGTATTCTGGTAACTAAACAAAATAACCTGGTAACCCTGCAGGCGCAGGGATGGAATCACTTCCGGCCGGCATCTGAAAGCGGCAAATAAATGCGAAATTCCGTACCCTGGTTTTCTTTACTTGCAACCTCAATACGGCCATTATTTAATTCTATAAATTTATAACACAGTATAAGGCCCAGGCCGGTGCCACGCTCGTTGGCTGTGCCTTTCTGGATGGCCACATTCTGGTGGCTTAGCAGGCGCGTAAGATATTCCTGGCTCATGCCTATGCCTTCATCTTTTATCGTTATCAGGGCCTGTTCATTATACGGTTCACATTTTATGGTAACCGACTTCCACTCGTGCGTAAATTTTATGGCGTTCGATACCACATTGCGCAGGGCCACATAAACCATGTTTTCATCGGCATAAACCTGCAGGTTGGCGTTGTTTAACAGGCGCAGTTCTACATGTTTGCGCGATGCGGTAAGCTGATACAAATGATAGAGCTTGTTAAGCACTTCATTCAGCGAAAAAAATGCGGGGTTGCACTGAAGGCTACCGGTTTGCGATAAGGCCCAGTACAGGGTATTGTCAACCAGGTCCAATGCGCTGCCAACCGAGTTGCGTATGTTGCGCGCATACGCGGCAATTTGTTCGGGCTTAAGCGTATCTGAATTTTCTTCCAGCAGCGATAAAAATCCTTTAAGGGTGGTAAGGGGCGAGCGAAGGTCGTGCGAAAGAATGGAGAATATCAGGTCTTTCTTTTCATTCAGAGCCTTTAACTCTTCGCGCGATTTTTCAATCTCGGCGGTGCGCTGGCGTAACAATTTTTCCAGTCTTTCCTTGTTCCGTTTGCTTATTCCGGCCTGCACCCGGAAGGCCAAAACGGTGCTTGCAATAAGAAAAAGAACAGATAAAGCTATAAACCACCCCTGCTGCCATAAGGGTAAGGCTATATTGATTTTAAGCGATTCGGCTTCGCTTGTACGCTTATTTACCCTGGTGCGAAGCCGCAGCGTGTAGGTGCCGGGTTTTAAATTCGGAAAGGCTATTTCGCTGCCGGAAGCCTCGGTCCATGTGTGGTCGTGCCCTTCCAGCAGGTATTCTGCAGCATAATTTCGTGGAGTGTTAAAGGCAGGTAACAGGAAATGAATAGCAAACAAGTTTTGGTTTTTCTTCAGGTTCAACTCGTTTTTGTTTCTCAGGTTGGTGTAAAACGGTACATCGGCCAGTTTGTAATGCGTTGCATACAGCCAGATAGCCCTGGGCAGGTTTATGCGCGTTTGTAATTCTTCAGGCTTAAATATGTTAATGCCGTCAATTCCTCCCAGCACAAATTCACCGGTTCGGGTTATAACAAAGGCAAGGCGGTTAAATTCCAGGGCCTGCACGCCCTGTTCCGGCAGAAAGGCAACAAAGTGGCCGGTAGCAAGATTATAGCGCAGCAGTCCTTCATTTGAAGTCATCCATACAGTTCCTTCGTTGTCAGGCAGGGTGCAATAAATGGTTTTATTGTAAATGCCGGGTATATCAACTCTTTGGATAACCTGTTTTTCCTGCTCTGTGTTGGTAAGCCTGAGTTTCCAGATGCCGTAGTTAAACGTGCTTATCCACAGGTGGCCGTTTATTTCATTCATGGCCAGCACCATAAGATACGAGTTGTCCGGGCGGTTGCGGTTGGATTCTACCGGAAAGTAGGTAAAAGTCGAATCAGCGGCATTAAACAGCGAAACTCCACCTTGTACGCCCAGCCACAGGCGGTTAAACGAATCGAAATAAAGCGCAGACGCTCCCTGTACACGCAGTTTACCGGCATTGTCGTTGTAGTTCCTGAAAACTGCCGCCTGTCTGGTTTTAAGATTTAAAACGTGAAAATATCCTGAAGCAAGAGCATACAAAAGGTCGCCTTTTTTAATCAGCTGTCTTACCATGCCGCGCGATATGGCCGAATGGCTGGAATCGAAAAACCTGAAAGTTTGCCGCTGTTTGTCCATTATCAGCAGGCCCGAATTGGTACCGATAAGCAGGTGGCGGTCGTCCAACGCCTCAATGGAAGCGGGCATAAAATGCTGGTTGCTTCCGTTGACGGTAATTTTTATCTGTCGGTTTTGCTGACGCTTCAGATTCAGAAAGTTCAGGTAGCCCCCGTCTGTGCCCACAATCAGGGTGCCATCAGAATCTTCGTACACACATCGAACCATTTTATCCGACAGGCTTAAGGGGTTATCCTGCCCGTGGGTAATGTGCCTGAACAATATTTTTAAGGGTTCGTATTTGTTTAGGCCGCCCGAAGCAGCAATCCATATTATACCGGTTTTATCTTCCATTATGGCATTGCAGTTATAGCTGCTAACCGAATAGGGTGTTATCGGGCTGGGCACTAGTTTGGTGAGTTTGTCTGTTTCGGGATGGTATATGGCAATGCCACCGGCTTTGGTTAGAATCCAGACCTGACCGCGGCGGTCGGTATAAATGCGGTTTATGCGGTTAAAGAAGGGAGATTCAGAAGGACTCAGGTAACGTATAAATTTCTGTTGGCGGGTGTCGTAAACCAGAACACCCAGTTTTTCGGTGCCAATGTATAGCCGGTTGCCGTGCTTATGTAATGCGGTAATCCGGCCCTGCGAAGCAAAGTCTACTTTATCCCACTTCAAAATTAAAGAGTCGATAATTTTATTTTGCTCAATAACATACAACTTGCGCACATCGCCTACCCAAAGGTTGTTTCCGTCTGCCAGTATGGCCGAGGTGCGTATGCTGGAATAATTTTTTACATTGGCTCTTACCAGCGTATCGTTTTTAATGGTAAAGAGGCCGCTGTTGAAAGATGCGGCCCACACGGTTCCCTGTGCATCAAGCGCAAGATGGTTGATAATCGGTGTTCCCTGGGGTGCAGGCAGTGTATGCAGCATGTTTGTTTCATAATTATACACTACCACACCCAAAGTTCGGGTGCCCAAAAGCAGGCGTTTACGTACCGAGTCGTACAGCAGGCAGATAATTTCCTGGTATATCAGCGAGCGCGAGTCGGCAGTTGTATCGAAATGAATAAAGCGAAAGCCATCGTAGGCATACAGCCCGTTAGACGCCACCCAAATTAATCCTTCGTGATCCTGAATAATGTCGGTATATTCGGTTGAGCGCATATTACCCGGTATGACCAGCTGTTCAAATACCGGCAGGCTTTGCTGTGGCTGCCCGGCAGCATCAGTTAGCAAAAGCAGAACTGCAAAGCCGATAAGGAATCTCATCAGTCTTCCGGATAAGGAATAAAAACAAAGTTGGTAAAATCCTCGTCTACCACAAACAGGCAACAAAATTCATCGGGATTTTTGTAGGCATTCTTGAACGATTCCTGCCTGGCTTTATCTATCAGGCCGCGTTGTACAAATTCATCCAGGTACGAAGCGTAATAATTCCATTGGGTATGGCTGATCTGATTATCAACAAGCAACTGACCTATGGGCTGCTGGCCTCTGCACACCGGAAAGATTGGGTAATCCGAAAAGCCGCGCACGCGTATCTGGTAGGCGGCTTCTTTCAGCAAATCGGCTACTTTTACAAAATCGGCCGAGATGGTTCCGAGATATTTTCCGTTGAGCTCCGGATCGTTGGTCATATTATCAGGCTAATCAACCACTAAAATAACATCTTGCACTTTGTATAGGCTGCCAGGGAAGTAAATTTTATATTTCGTAAAACATAAGGTTATGCAATATATCGTTATCGGTTTACTTTGGCTGGCTTCATGGCCGCTGTGGGGGCAGCCCACATCCGCAGCAGACTGGGAAAATTCGTTAAAAGAGCGCAACCTCCGGGCACAGAAGTCTGTCCTGGCCCGGTATCCTGTGCGCAACATTGGTCCTGTTGTACAGGGCGGGCGCATTGTTGATATTGAGGTAAACAACCGTAAAACCACCGAGTATTACGTGGGCTTTGCCTCGGGCGGAATTTTTAAAACCGTAAACAATGGCATTACCTTCGAACCTGTATTCGATGGGGCTGATGTGCCCGGCATTGGCGATATGGCGTTATCGCAGAATAATCCGTTGTTGATGTACGTGGGTACTGGCGAAAAAAACAGCAGCCGTTCCAGTTATGCCGGAGCCGGCATGTACAAAACAACCGACGGAGGCCGAACCTGGCAACATCTGGGCCTTTCAGGAACCCATCACATCGGACGGGTAGCCATACACCCTGAAAACGACAACATTGTATGGGTGGCAGCCCTGGGACCGTTGTACTCGCGGAGTGAGCACCGTGGTGTGTATAAAACCATAGATGGAGGCAAGACCTGGCGTAAGACTCTGTTTGTTAACGACAGTACCGGCATAGTTGATCTGGTTGTGAATACGAAAAACCCTAACCAGCTCCTGGCCTCAGCCTGGGAAAAAGACCGCAAAGCATGGAATTTTAAAGAATCGGGCGAAGGCTCGGCAATATACCGCTCGGATGATGGGGGTGAAACCTGGCAAAAAGCTGTTGTGGGTTTTCCGCAGGGCAGTCAGGTAGGACGCATCGGGCTGAGTGCTTGCCTCAATGACCCACAGGTTGTTTATGCTATTCTGGACAACCAGTACCAGGTGCCGCAACCCGAAAAAACTGCCGCCTCACCTGACAGACTTATAGCCACCGACTTCCGCGAAATGACAGCCGAAGCATTTCTTAAACTGGACGATAAAAAACTGGACGGGTTCTTGCGGGAAAACAGATTTCCGCAAAAATATGATGCAAAAAAAGTAAAGCAGGAAGTGCGCGATAAAAAATATACACCCCGTGCACTTTATGAGTATCTGGGTGGCGATGCCAATGCCAGCCTGTTTAACACCAAAATTACCGGAGCCGAACTGTATCGCTCTAACGACTTTGGAAAAACATGGAAAAAAATGAACAGCTACGATCTGGAGGGAGTGTTTTTTACCTATGGCTACTATTTTTCTGAAATGCAGGTTGATCCTTCAGACTGCAACAAGGTGTATATTTACGGTGTCCCGCTGCTTAAATCGAACAATGCCGGTGTAACCTGGCACCGACTGGATACGCTGCGCGGTGAAATGAGTATTCATGTTGACCACCATGCATTGTGGATTAATCCGGCCGATGGCAAACATTTGCTGCTGGGAAATGATGGAGGCCTTTATGTAAGTTACGATGAGGGCGCCTGGTGGAAGCACATCAACAACATGCCGGTGGGTCAGTTCTATACCGTGCAGGCCGACCTGGAAACCCCTTACAACGTGTATGGCGGCCTTCAGGATAATGGCGTTTTAAAGGGATCGTCCCGTTCCATACCCAACATCAGCAAACACTGGGAGGAAATAGGAGGAGGAGACGGGATGTATGTGGTGCCCGACCCGCGCGACAGCAGGCGGGTGTACTGGGGCTTTCAGTTTGGCAATTATTTCCGCAATGAAGCCGGTAAACCGCCTGCCCGCATAACTCCCCGCCATGACATCGGCCAGCCCGCCTACCGGTGGAACTGGCGTACGCCCTTGTTGCTGAGCCGCCATAATGCCGATATTGTCTATATGGCAGCTCAGAAAGTCTTCAGAAGTCTGAATCGCGGAGAAACCTGGGAAGTGATAAGCGATGACCTGACGAAAAACAGGCCGCAGGGTGATGTGCCGTTTTCAACCATTTCGGCACTGGCTGAATCGCCTGTTAAATTCGGTTTGCTTTATGCCGGCACCGATGACGGTAACCTGTGGATAAGCCGCAACGGCGGAGGCAGCTGGGAAAATATTGCACATCACCTTCCGCAGGAAAAGTGGGTGAGCAGCATATTTGCATCGCCCCATAACGAAGGAACTGTGTTTGTTTCGTTAAACGGTTACCGCAATGACGATTTCAGCACTTACCTTTATATGAGCACCGACTACGGTAAAACCTGGAAATCAATTAAAGGCGATTTACCCGGCTCGGTGGCCAATGTCATTATACAGGACCCCGTTGTGCCCGACCTGTTGTATGCGGGTATGGATAATGGTACATGGGTTAGTTTTAACCGTGGCCTGAACTGGCATTTTGTAACCCCTATGCTTAACGTGCCGGCTTACGACATGATGGTACACCCGCGCGACAACGAGCTGATTGTAGCCACGCACGGGCGCAGTGTGTTTATTATGGATGTAAAACCCCTTCAGGCCCTCAAAGATCCGGGCAAGGCATTACAGGCATTTAACCCGGAGGGCCTGCAGCATAGCGAACGATGGGGGCAAAGGGTTTATCCGTGGGCACAGCAAAATGAACCCCGTGTTATAGTATTGTATTACGTAGGTGTGCCTGCCGAACAAATAAAGGTTGAAGTGCTCGATGAGAAAGGAAATGTATTGCGTACCCTTGCTGCCGAAGGGGAACCGGGCTTTCATCGGTTTATCTGGGATGTGAAAATAAATGGCAATCAGCCGTCAACAGCAAAGAGTAAACAGGCTGCGGTAACTTCTGAAAGCCTGGTCTATGCCGGCAAAGGAAAATACAGGCTAAGATTCAGCAACGGAGACAAAACAAGCGAAGTAACGGTTGAGATAAAATAAACCGGCAAAAGGGTAATGCTAATCAGCACACGAACGCAACACACGTTCGGCTTCCTGAACTTCGACAAGGCCTTTTGCATTGCCCCATGAATTGTAGATATAGGTGGCTATTTCGGCTATTTCCAGGTCGGTAAGGGTGGGTATGCCCGGCATGGGCTGGTTAAAAGTAATGTTATTTACTACCACTTCGCCCGTAAGGCCGTAGCGCATTAAACACAAGGTCTTTTCGGGGTTGTTTTTTAAAAAATCCGAAAGGGCCAGCGGCGGATAAAGATTTTTTAACCCCGATCCGTCGGGTTGATGGCAATTGCTGCAATGCTTTTGGTAAAGCAGTTGCCCCTGCAGGTAGTACTGTTTAAATTTCCTTTCCTGTGCTGTGGTGCATCCGCACAGCAAGGCACCGGGAAGGGCTGCAGTTAATAGCCATTTAGTTAGCCTGTTGGGCATATTCCCTTCTAAGTATGGCAATGTCCTGTATCAGGCGGTTTACATCTTCTTCCGATGTGCCATCGTATTTTCCGCGTATCCTTCGCTGTTTGTCTATCAGCAAAAAGGCACCACTGTGAATAAAACCGTCTGGCTCGGTTTTGTCTTCGAGGGCAGTAACAAAATAGCTTATCTGGGCAATGTTGTAAATAGAATCTTTCTCTCCGGTAACGAAGTGCCATTTGCTGCTTTTTACGCCCAGTTTACCGGCAAAATCGTGCAGGCGGGCCACATCATCGTGTTCGGGGTCAATGGTGTGCGACACGATTACCACATCATCGTATTTCTGAATAGAGTCGTACACCCGCAGCATCTGCGTTTTCATGATGGGGCATATGGTACGGCAGGAGGTAAAGAAAAAGTCGGCCACGTATATCTTTCCGGCCAGGGTGAGGTGTGAAACCCTTTGGCTGTCCTGGTCGATGAATGAAAACGGGGCTATGGTGTGGTACACGGTATCTACCCGTTTTTTGCCGCTAACCTCAACTACATCCAGTTGGCGTTCGCCAAGTATGGGCAATTTTTCCTTTTTTGAAGGATGGCATGCAAAAAGACTGAGTATAACTACAAGCCAAACGGAAAAACGGTATGTCATGGTGCTTATCAGAAGATCATTCATTGCATTAAAACGGTGTTCAGCGTTTAGGGGTTCGGCAAATATACGCTGCTATTGTGTAAAGCATATTTCATCATTTTCACTTACCATTCCGCTGGTGTGGGCAATGGCGTTCATGCCAAAATAAATGGCGTTTCCGGTTTTCCGAAAGGCAGCCAGGGTTTTAAGAGGCTCTTTTCCGCGTATTCCGGTATCGGGGTCTACGGTGGTAAGTATGCATCGTGCGCAGGGCTTGACGGCTTCAAAGAGCACCTGCCCGATGGTAAATTTTTTCCAGGTGTCTTCGGCAAAGGGCTCGCTTCCTTCAATTACCAGGTTGGGGCGAAACCGCCTCATGGTAACAGGTTCGAATAACCGGCTATTCAGGTCATCGAGCGATGACTGGCCGATGATAAGGTAGGGGTATGCATCGGCCAGGCTTACATTAGCTGGCACGGATACATGGCGGGGATCGGCCGGCCGTGGGTTTTCTTCGGGAAAACGCACCAGTCTGCACACCAGGCCCAGCTCACGGGTAAACCACCGGCTTATGTTACGATCTACCTCATGCACAGCTACATCATCTCCCCAAACGCGGGCAGTATATTTTACGCTGCTTTGCTGCGACATCTCAAACTGCACCGAAGCAGATGTTTTGCGATGGGTAATCTTCAGCATGTTGCCGGACAGGGAAACGGAAAATAGGGCCATCTGAGGAAGCTCGCGCTGGGTTAAAAAGTGGTTGTTTGCATCAATCAGCATCCAGCGCCGGTCGTATGCAAAGCCTTTTTCCAGTGCCCTGGCTTCCGGGCACCGAACCCCGCCCAACGATTTAACGGGGTAAATCCATATTTCTTTAACCTTGGGGTAAATCAACTTTCTAAATAAAATATTTGTTTACAATCATAACCATAAAAACTCAACCTATGCTAATCATTCAGCCCTTGACCCCTGCCTTTAAACTTTTCGCCAGGCACGTTTGCAGGGTGCTATGGTTTTTTGTAATAACAGCAGGGCTACACACCCCCAATGTATTCGCCCAGCACAACGTGGTACATGCCTCCTTTGGCCTGGCTTCTAATCAGTTTTCTTTTAGTGTGCTGGGTGGTCGGGAATGGAGTTTGGCTAAACGAGAAAAATGGATTTGGGGTGCAGGTGTTCGGTATACGGGTTACCGTGGAACAGAGCAGTATTATGCTACGGCACCTGCCCGCCTAACTACTGGCAGCACGGGCCCCCTGGTGTTGTTCAAGCCCAATATTCCCGGCAATATGGATTCCATACAGATTAACTCTCCTTCTGTGCATGCCGTTAATCTGTTTCTGCAAATACGTTATCGGTTGGCTCAACAATGGCAGGTGGGCTTTAACATTGACATTGCAGGCGCTTCTTTTGGCTCGCGCAAGCCGGCTACTTACATTAACGGAACGGTTATGGGGGTAACTCAGGCAACTCCTTCGTCATTCAACATTTTGCTGGTGAGCGATAATGACCGCGGTTCGTTGAATTCGGAATTTTTTGTTTTGTATCAGCCGGCAGGCCAGCTGGCAATTAAAGCCGGGGCACAGTTTCTGTTTACAGAATACACCACATCAGATAAAGTGCAGCAGGTGCCTGCGGAGAACGACCGGTTCAGAAATAAATCTCTTATGGTAAGCCTGGGCGTTGTAAAATATTTTAAATAAAATCAAACCATTACGGCAATGAAACTAAACAGAACAAACAGCCATTTTGTTAAAATGCAAAGAAGAAACTGTCATTTCCTCTGGATTGCCGCTTTGTTTTTAAGTTGCACCAATCAGGCCCAGCATATGCGCGACATGAAATCAAATATCGTTTAAAAAGAAAAGCCCTTTGTTGCCGAACAGAAGGTCTTTAAAACCGAAGAAGAGTGGAAAAAAATATTGACGCCGGAGCAATACCATATTTTGAGGGAAAAAGGTACCGAGGCACCTTTTACAGGAAAGTACTATAAATTTAATGAGAAGGGTGTTTACACCTGTGCAGCCTGCGGAGCAGAGCTCTTTACTTCGGATATGAAATTCAATTCTGACTGCGGATGGCCCAGCTTTGACCGCGCCATCGAGGGGGGTAAGATCCGATACGTAACCGATACCTCACATGGCTGGATTCGCACCGAAATACTATGCGCCAACTGTGGTTCGCACCTGGGGCATGTATTCGATGACGGCCCCACCCTAACCGGAAAACGGTACTGCGTTAATTCGGTATCGCTAAACTTTTACCGCGAGAAAGAAAAAAAGTAAACGCAGGTAAAAGCCACTTCAGCAACTGGTCTGGTTAAGCAACCAAATTACTTCTTCCAGGCTGTGGCATGCCTGCCCGTTTACCAGCCACATCAGCTCATGGTGGCGTTTAATTTCTATCTGTGTGGTACTTTTTGCCTGCACACAATAGCCGTTTCGTTCCAGTGCATTTTTGGTCCACCAATATTCAGGCCCATCACCGGTTATTGTTACGGGCACATTTCGCCATGGATTGTGCTGTATTTTTCCGGTTTTAAGGTCAAAACCCTTGAAGCGGAAAATGGTGTCAAACACTCCGTTAAGCACCAAATCTTCCGGAAAGCCGCTAAGAGCGTTTTGCTGTTCTCCGGCCAGCCAAATCAGGTCGGCTGTTTGCAGCGCAAGGTCCAGCTCATGGGTGGCTACCAGCACGGCTTTACCCTGGTGGTGGGCTATATCTCTTAACAAATTCATTATTTCTACCCGGTTGTTCAGGTCGAGGTGGGCGGTAGGTTCATCCAATAACATTACGGGCGTTTCCTGGGCCAGCGCCCGGGCAATCATGGTTAACTGAATCTGGCCGTCACTCAGCTCAAGCATTTTGCGGTGGCGAAATGCCGCAACATGGGTTGTGACAATAGCCTGTTCAATTACATTCCGGTCGTGGGCCGAAAGCTGTGCCAGCCAGTTCAGGTAGGGGTAGCGGCCAAAGGCAATTACTTCTTCGGCGGTGAGGTAGAGAGCCGGGGGCCTGTCGGTTAAAACTACCGACACAAAGGTTTCGGTCGGCCCTGGCTTTTCAGCCGAAAGGATGACCTCGCCCGAAAGAGGCTTTTGCAAGCCTGCCAGGGTACGCAGCAGGGTAGATTTGCCAATACCGTTGGGGCCCATGAAGCAAACCAGCGATCCTGCCGGCAGGACCAGATTGAGGTTTTTCAGAAGCACCTGTTTTTGAGGCTTCTCATACCCAACGGAAAGATTATGGGTTTGCAGCAAAACAGCCTTATTGCTCATACCCAGGTTTTCTTGTTGCGCATAATAACCCAGATCACCACCGGCGACCCCACCAGGGCGGTGACTACGTTTATGGGAAGTACCCGAGCACTGCCTGGAAGCTGGGCTGCCAGGTCGCAAAGCAACATCAGTGCGCCACCGCACAGCAATGTGCCCGGAATAAGCTGGCGGTGATTGGCCGTTCTGAAAAGCAGGCGGGTAAGGTGCGGTACTGCAATGCCTACAAAACCAATGGGTCCGCAAAAAGCGGTTACCGCACCCGTAAGCAAACTGGTACATATAATAATGAGTAGGCGGGTGCGCCCGGTGGCAATGCCCATGCTGCGAGCGTAATTTTCACCCAGCAGCCAGGCATTTGCGGCTTTGGTAAGGATGGCGGCCAGCAATGCCCCAACAGCCAGGGCAAGGGTAAGCCATATCAGTTCCGTATAATTCAAATGCCCCAGGCTGCCCATGGTCCACATAAAAAAATATTGCTGCAGCTCGGCACGGGAAAAGTAATGCAAAACACTTACCAATGCCGAAACCAGTGCGCTTACCATCAGGCCGGTAATAAGCAGTGAAGAGGCATCCTTTAACAGATAGGCGACCGAAGTCATTAGCAGAAAGACCAGTGCACTTCCCGCAAACGCTGCAATTAAAACCGAGGCGCTGCCCGATGGGAGGGGCAAAACGCTTCCGGTCATAATAAAAAGCGCCACGAAAAGGCTTGCGCCTGCACTTAATCCCAGCACATCGGGTCCTGCCAGTGGGTTTCTGAAATAAGTTTGCATAAACAGGCCGCTTAGCGAAAGGGCGCTACCGGCCAGAAGGGCAGTGAGGGCTTTGGGTAAGCGGTATAGCCAAATCAGGTCAGCCCAGGCCGGCTGTTCAGGCACTTTACCCGATATGATTTTTAAAACCTCGGCCGGGGGAATAAACACACTGCCCGACAGCAGATGAGCCACCACCAGCAGTATTACTAAAAGAGAAAGCAACCACCAACGCACCAGGGTACCATTTTTCAGCATCAATGATAGGAAAAACCCTATTGCGGGGTAAGCCGATTTTAAAAAAAAGAGGGGCGGGTTTGCTAACTAAATCCTATATCCTATCTTTGCAGTCCTTTTTTGCGCGAAGAACGCGCAAAAGCCTGAAAAACAAGCATTAAAAGGTTTACCCATGCCTGGAATTATAGGAAGAAAAATCGGGATGACCAGCATTTACGGTGCTGATGGGCAAAGCATTGCCTGCACGGTAATTCAAGCCGGTCCCTGTGTGGTTACGCAGGTAAAAAATGTTGAAACAGACGGATACCGGGCCGTACAGCTTGCCTATGGCGATCGCAAGGAAAAGAACACGCCCAAAGCGCTTATTGGTCATTTTAAGAAGGCGGGCACCACACCCAAAAAAGATATAGTAGAGTTCCGCGACTTCAGAAAGGAGTTTGAAGGCATTGTTGAAGTTGGAAAAGAAATCCGTGTAGATCAGGTATTCAATGAAGGCGATTTTGTAGATGTGGTGGGCACATCGAAGGGCCGCGGTTTTCAGGGCGTGGTAAAGCGCCATGGTTTTGCTGGTGTAGGCGAGGCAACCCACGGCCAGCACAACCGTTTACGTGCGCCGGGTTCAATGGGTAATGCATCGTTTGCTTCGCGGGTTATTAAAGGTAAGCGCCTTGCCGGGCGCATGGGTAACGACCGCGTAAAGATTACCAACCTGAGGGTAATGAAGATTATGCCCGAACAGAACATTATTGTGGTAAGTGGTTCGGTTCCGGGCGCTAAAAATTCAACTGTAATTCTGCAGAAGTGATGGAAGTAGCCGTAGTAAAAACCAACGGAGAAAAGACTTCGCGAAAGGTTGTCCTTTCCGATGCCATATTTGCTGTTGAGCCAAACGACCATGCCATTTATCTGGATGTGAAAAGCTATTTGGCCAACCAGCGCCAGGGTACGCACAAATCCAAGCAGCGCAACGAAATCTCCGGTTCAACCCGAAAAATCAAAAGGCAAAAAGGTACCGGCGGAGCCCGGGCCGGTAGCATCAAAAACCCGCAGTTCCGTGGCGGCGGACGCATATTCGGACCCGTACCCCGTGATTATTCCATTAAAGTCAACAAGAAAATAAAAGACCTGGCCAGAAAGTCGGCCCTTACCTACAAAGCCCGCGAAAACGCCATTGCCGTACTCGAAGACTTTACCTTCGAGCAACCCAAAACCAAAAACTATCAAAATCTGCTTGCTGCCCTTTCGCTGGCTGATAAAAAAACTTTGCTGGTACTGCCCGAAACAAACAAAAACATCGTTCTGTCGGGCAGAAATCTTAAAAATACCAAAATCACCACGGCCGATCAGATTAACACCTACGATGTGTTGAATGCCGATGCGTTGATTTTGCTGGAAAGTTCCGTTGCCAAGGTTGAAACCCTGTTAAACAAAGTGTCATGAGCGTACTGAAGCGTCCACTTGTAACCGAAAAAGTATCTGCCCTTAACGAAAAGGGTAAGTACGGTTTTATTGTTGATATCAAAGCCAACAAAATAGAGATTAAGAATGCCGTAGAAAAACAGTATGGCGTTAACGTGGAAAAAGTTAGTACCATGCGCGTGATGGGAAAAGAAAAGGTTCGCTATACCAAAACCGGCACCTTAAAAGGACGCAAGCCCAGCTACAAAAAAGCAATTGTAACCCTGGCCAGCGGAGAGGTAATAGATTTTTATAGCAACATTTAAAGACAGAGAGCGTCATGGCGTTGAGGAAACTAAAACCCGTTACCCCCGGCACCCGCCACAGGCTGGCGCCCTCGTTTGACGACATTACGGCAACACGTCCGGAAAAGTCGCTGGTGGTAACCCGTAAAAAAACGGGTGGCCGCAACAACGATGGGCACATGACCATGCGGTACATTGGCGGGGGACATAAACAAAAAATACGTCTGGTTGATTTTAAGCGAAACAAAACCGGCATTCCGGCCACCGTTAAATCCATTGAATACGACCCCACCCGTTCTGCGCGTGTGGCCCTGCTAAGCTATGCCGATGGATATAAAACATACATACTGGCCCCCGATGGTCTGAAAGTAGGACAGGTGGTAATATCCGGTCCCGATGTACCCCCCGAAGTTGGCAATGCGCTGCCTCTGGCTAACATACCACTGGGTACTATTGTACACAACGTTGAGCTCAAGCCCGGAAAAGGCGGTGCCATAGCCCGCAGCGCCGGCACATTCGTGCAGCTTATGGCACGCGAAAACGGTTTGGCAACACTTAAAATGCCCTCGGGCGAAATGCGCAATGTACTGGAAACCTGCATGGCTACAGTAGGGGCTGTTTCCAATGCCGACCACATGAACGAAAGCATCGGTAAGGCCGGCCGCATGCGCTGGAAGGGCAGAAGGCCACGCAACCGCGGCGTATCCATGAACCCGGTTGATCACCCTATGGGTGGTGGCGAAGGCCGCGCCTCGGGCGGACACCCGCGCTCGCGCAAAGGCCTGTATGCCAAAGGAAAGAAAACACGGCACCCCAAAAAGTATTCTGATAAAATGATCATATCCAGGAGGAAGAAATAACCATGGGACGTTCAGTTAAAAAAGGACCTTACTGCGATTTTCGCCTGCTGAAGAAGGTAGAAGCCATGGAAAAAGCCGGCAAGAAGTCGGTTATTAAAACCTGGTCGCGCAGGTCAACCATCGTGCCCGAATTAATCGGCCACACCTTTGCCGTTCACAATGGAAATAAATTCATACCGGTGTATGTAACCGAAAACATGGTAGGTCATAAGCTGGGCGAGTTTGCGCCCACACGCACCTTCCGCGGCCACTCCGGTAACCGGAAAGAAGAAGGTAAGTAAGTATGGAAACCGAAAAGAAAATTAAACGATCGGTGTTAAAGCGCCAGAAGCGCGAAGCGCGCAAACAGGCCGCTGAAGGCGGACCTATAACAGCCAGTATGCGCAACGTGCCCACTTCTCCCCGCAAAATGCGGCTGGTAGCCGATTTAATACGCGGTGAACGCGTGGCACGCGCCCTCGATATTTTGAAATATCAGGCCAAATCGGGAGCGCCCAAACTGGAAAAACTCCTCCTTTCGGCCATTGCCAACTGGCAGGCCAAAAATCCCGATGGCAAACTGGAGGAAGCCGATTTGTATGTAAAATACATTTGGGTAGATGGCGGCCGCATGCTTAAGCGCCTGCGTCCCGCACCTCAGGGCCGCGCCTACAGAATACGCAAACGCTCGCACCATGTTACCCTTGTATTAGACAGCCTGAAAAAAGAAGAAACAGTAACCGCTAACCAAACGAACGCATAATGGGACAAAAGGTAAATCCGGTAGGCTTGCGCCTGGGTATTATACGCGGTTGGGATTCCAACTGGTATGGAGGCAAAACCTTTGCCGATAAACTGGTGGAAGACCAGAAGATACGCAAATACATCGAAGCCCGCATCCCCAAAGGAGGTATATCGAAAATCGTAATCGAACGCACGCTTAAGCGCATTACCCTAACCATCCACACCGCCCGGCCGGGAGTGGTTATTGGCAAAGGCGGAACCGAGGTGGATAAAATTAAGGAAGAGCTAAAACACCTCACCGGCAAAGATGTTCAGATAAACATCTTCGAAATTAAGCGCCCGGAACTCGATGCTAAACTGGTTGGCGAGTCCATCGCGCAGCAAATTGAAGCCCGCATTTCTTATAAGCGCGCCATGAAACAGGCCATTGCCTCTGCCATGCGCGTAGGTGCAGAAGGAATTAAAATAAAAGTTTCCGGAAGGCTGGCAGGTGCCGATATGGCACGTGTAGAACAATACAAAGAGGGTCGCGTACCCCTGCACACCCTCCGTGCCGACATTGACTATGCCGTAACCGAAGCACAAACCGTTTATGGCAAAATAGGCATAAAGGTGTGGATATTTAAAGGCGAAGTGTACGGCAAACGCGACCTCTCGCCCAACGTAGGTATGGCCACGGGCACTGTAGCCCCTTCGGGCCGCGGCGAACGCTCAGCGCGCAGGCGCGGTGAAGGCCGTAGCGGAGAACGAAGAAAAAGATAGGAACTTACAGAGGTGAACTGTTTAACTGTTTAAGAACATGCTACAACCCAAACGCACCAAATACAGAAAAATGCAAAAGGGCCGTGTAAAGGGAATGGCTACCCGGGGACACACCATTGCATTCGGTTCATTCGGCCTCAAATCGCTTGAAGGCGGCTGGATAACCGCCCGCCAGCTTGAAGCCGCCCGTGTGGCCCTTACCCGAGCCATGAAACGCGAAGGACAGGTGTGGATTCGCATTTTCCCCGACAAGCCCATCACCAAAAAGCCAGCCGAAGTGCGGATGGGTAAAGGTAAAGGTGCACCTGAATACTGGGTTGCCGTGGTAAAACCGGGAACCATTTTATTCGAAGCTGGCGGGGTAAGCATGGCAACAGCCCGCGAAGCCTTGCGGCTGGCCGAAGGCAAGCTGCCCATTAAAACCAAATTTGTTGTTCGCAGAGATTACGTTGAAGGTCAGTAAGCCATGAAAAACACAGAAATCAGAACCCTGACAGTTGATGAGCTGCGCGAAAAAATAGGCAGCGAAAAAGAAAACCTGCGTAAACTAAAGTTTGCCCACCGGATATCAGCCATCGAAAACCCGATGCGCATCCGCGAAACCCGCAAACTTATTGCGCGGCTTAGTACTGAATTAAGAAAAAAGCAATTGGAAAAATAAAAGCGCATGGAACGAAATAAAAGAAAAGAACGGATTGGCACCGTATTGAGCAACAAAATGCAGAAAAGCATTACCGTTGCCGTACACCGCCGGGTAAAACACCCTATTTATGGCAAGTTCGTTCAAAAAACCACCAAGTTTCTGGCTCATGACGAGAAAAACGAGGCCGGAATTGGCGACACTGTGCGCATCATGGAAACGCGCCCGCTGAGCAAACGCAAACGCTGGCGCCTGGTTGAAATTGTTGAACGCGCTAAATAAGTAAGGTCATGATCCGAACCGAAACCCGACTAACAGTTGCCGATAACAGCGGAGCAAAAGAAGTGCTTTGCATGCACGTGCTGGGCGGCAGTGGCCGCAGATATGCCTCGGTAGGCGACAAGATTGTTGTTACCGTTAAATCGGCATTGCCTACCAGCCAAATTAAAAAAGGTACGGTTACCAAGGCCGTTGTGGTGCGCACCCGTAAAGAAGTGCGCAGAAAGGACGGCTCATATATCCGCTTTGAAGACAACGCCGCAGTATTGCTTAACGCACAGGATGAACCCCGCGGAACCCGCATATTCGGACCCGTGGCACGCGAACTCCGCGAAAAGCAATTCATGAAAATTGTTTCACTGGCCCCCGAAGTATTGTAATATGGAAAGAAAGTATAACAAGCAGCCCAAGCTGCATATCCGCAAGGGCGACATGGTTAAAATACTGGCCGGTGACGACAAAGGCAAAACCGGCCGTGTGCTGGAAGTATTCCCCGAAAAGCGCAAAGCCATAGTTGAGGGCATAAACGTGGTAACCAAGCACGAAAAACCCTCGGCCGGCAAGCCCGAAGGCGGCATTAAACGCACCGAAGCACCCGTGCACGTAAGCAACCTGATGCTGATTGACCCTGCCTCGGGTAAACCTACGCGCGTGGGAAGAAAGCTGAACGAAAAAGGCAAATTGCAGCGTTACGCAAAAAAAACAGGAGAATTCATTAAGCCATGAGTACCCCAAGATTAAAAGAAAAATATAAAAAGGAGATTATCCCGGCCCTGCAAAGCAAATTCGGTTGTAAGTCGATTATGCAGGTGCCGAAAATCGAAAAGATTTGCATAAACAAAGGCGTGGGTGCAGCGGTGGCCGATAAAAAACTCATCGAACAGGCCATCGAAGAAATAACAGCCATAACCGGGCAACGTGCAGTACCCACCAAAGCCAAAAAAGCCATTTCCAACTTTAAGCTGCGCGAAAACATGCCCATCGGGGTGCGCGTTACCCTTCGCGGTAACCGCATGTTCGAGTTCATGGACAGACTAATGAATATCGCCCTTCCGCGCGTGCGCGACTTTCGCGGGGTAAACCCCAAAGGCTTTGATGGCCGGGGCAACTACACACTGGGTATCCGCGAGCAAATTATCTTCCCGGAAATATCCATTGATAAAGTTAATAAAATAAGCGGCATGGACATCACCTTTGTCACCACGGCAAAGACTGATGAAGAAAGCTATGAGTTGCTCAAGGCTTTCGGAATGCCCTTCGCAAACAAAAATTAAATATATAGTATGTCTAAACTTTCCATTATAGCCCGTCAGGCCAAACGCGAAAAACTGGTGGCCATTTATGCCGAAAAACGCAAACGGCTTAAAAAAGAAGGCAATTACCTGGCGCTCGACAAGCTGCCGCGTAATGCCTCGCCTGTGCGCCTTCGCAACCGGTGCAAACTCACCGGCCGCCCCAGAGGTTACCTGCGCAAATTTGGCGTTTGCCGCAACGTATTCCGCCAAATGGCCTCCGAGGGCAAAATACCAGGCCTCACCAAAGCCAGCTGGTAAGGCAATTTTGACATACTGACCGGTTGCTGAGTACCCAGGTCGGCTGTAATCCGGAGGTGCCGGAACACCCGAAACCAGGTAACAGTTTGGATAACCAAAATTGTTAGGTATCTTTGCAGCCCGTTTTTTTGCGGGCTGCTTTATTTTAAAGCAGAAAAGAAGGAAACAGTATATGACTGACCCTATTTCAGATTATTTGACCAGGTTGCGTAATGCCATAAAAGCCAACCACCGCGTGGTAGAAATACCCGCCTCGAACCTTAAAAAGGAGATAACCAAAGTGTTGTTCGACAAAGGTTATATCCTTAACTACAAGTTCGAACAGGGTAACAATCCTCAGGGAGTTATTAAAATAGCCCTGAAATACCACCCCGAAACCCGTGAACCCGCCATCACCCGGCTGGAGCGCATCTCTACTCCGGGCCTTCGCAAGTATGTAGATACTTCGCGCCTGCCCCGTGTGATGAACGGCCTGGGTATAGCCATCCTTTCTACTTCGAAAGGGGTAATAACCGACAAAGAAGCCCGCAAACTGAATGTGGGCGGAGAAGTTTTGTGTTACGTGTACTAAAAAGCCGCATCCGTCATGTCGCGTATAGGAAAGAAACCCATTAACCTGCCAGCCGGAGTAACCTTTAACTACGCTGCCGAACAGCACACAGTAACCGTTAAAGGACCTAAAGGTGAATTAAAGCAGCAGATACACCCGGATATAACCATCCGGCAGGAGGGCAATACACTTGTGGTTGAACGCCCCACCGACCAAAAGCGCCACCGCGCCATGCATGGTCTTTACCGCGCCCTTCTGGCCAACATGGTCGAAGGCGTTACCAAAGGCTACAGGCACCAGCTCGAGCTGGTGGGTGTTGGTTTCAAAGCCAATGCACAGGGTAACGTGCTGGAGCTTAGCCTGGGTTATTCGCATAATATTTTTATGGCCATTCCCCAGGAAATAAAAGTGCAGGCAGCGCAGGAAAAAGGGGGTAACCCTACCATTACCCTGGAAGGCATCGACAAGCAGTTGCTGGGCCAGGTGGCCGCCAAGATTAAATCCCTGCGCAAGGTAGAGCCCTACAAAGGAAAAGGTATTCGCTTTGTGGGTGAGTATGTGCGCAGAAAAGCCGGTAAAGCAGCCGGAGCCAAGTAACCGTATTATTAATAGCATTGCAGAAACATGGCTACAAAAACTGATCGCAGAATTCGCATAAAAAGAGGTATCCGGAAAAAAATATCCGGAACGCCCGAACGCCCGCGCCTGTCGGTTTTCCGCAGCAATACGGGAATATATGCCCAGTTGATAGACGACACCAAGGGCGTTACACTGCTCTCGGTATCAACCTTTGAACTGGGCAACAACACAAAGCTTAATATTGCCAATTCGCGCCAGGCCGGACTCAAGCTGGCCGAAAAGGCAAAAGCTGCCGGTATAGAGCACGTGGTATTCGACCGAAACGGCTATCTGTATCATGGTAATGTGAAGGCTTTTGCCGAAGGTGCGCGCGAAGGTGGGCTTAAATTTTAACCGATAAACGAAACGATATGTCAGTAAGTAATATCAGTACGGTAAAAGCAAGCGAAATTGACCTTAAGGAACGGGTAGTAGCCATACAGCGTGTAGCCAAAGTGGTAAAGGGCGGACGCCGCTTTAGTTTTGCTGCCATAGTGGTAGTAGGCGATGGCAATGGCGTGGTGGGCTACGGCCTGGGCAAAGCTAACGAAGTAACCGATGCCATTACAAAAGGAATTGATGACGCCAAAAAGCACCTGGTGCGCGTACCTATTATAAAAGGTACCGTTCCGCACGAAGCCATCGGCAAGTTTGGCGGAGGGTACGTGCTGCTCAAGCCGGCTGCTCCCGGTACCGGTGTTATTGCCGGTGGGGCCATGCGTGCCGTGCTGGAAAGCGCAGGGGTGCACAATGTGCTGGCCAAATCAAAGGGATCGTCTAACCCCCATAACGTGGTTAAGGCAACATTTAAAGCCCTTACCAGCATGCGCGATCCCGTTGCAGTGGCTGCTAAACGAGGTGTTTCGCTGACAAAAGTATTTAACGGTTAAACCCATGGCCAAAGTACGTATTACCCAATATCGCAGTTCAATAAAGCGTCCGCAGGACCAAAAGCGCACACTCCAGGCGCTGGGGTTGGGGCGCATCAATAAAACTGTTGAAGTGGAACTTACCCCGCAAATAGCCGGGATGATCCGCAAGGTGAACCATTTAATTACCGTAACCGAACTTTGATTATGAAGTTACATACTTTAAAACCTGCAGAAGGCTCAGTTCGTACCAATAAACGGTTGGGACGTGGACAAGCGTCGGGAGGAACTACCGCAGGACGAGGTCATAAAGGTGCCAAGTCGCGATCAGGGTATCATAAGAAAATAGGCTTTGAAGGTGGACAGATGCCCCTGCAAAGGCGCGTACCCAAGTTCGGTTTTAAAAACAACAACAAAGTTACCTACAAGGCTGTAAACCTCGATGTGCTCCAGTCATTATCTGAAAAGGTTACTGACATTACCCCGCAGGTTCTGGCTGATAACGGAATAGTAGGAAAGAAAGACAAAATAAAAATTCTGGGACGCGGTGAACTGAAGGCCCGCCTCAACGTACAGGCACATGCCTTTTCGGAAACCGCACGCCAGGCTATTGAACAAGCTGGAGGAAGCATAACCCGCATTGCCTGATGAAGCGGTTTTTTACTACCATACGGAACATCTTTTTAATTGAAGACCTGCGTGTGCGCATCCTCAACACGCTGGGTTATCTTATTATTTTCAGGTTGGGCTCTTTTATAGTGCTGCCCGGCATCGATCCTGAAATACTTGCCGCCAATGTAGCATCGGGTGGTATTTTCGATCTGCTCAACACTTTTCTGGGCGGTTCCTTCAGCCGGGCCTCCATTCTGGCGCTGGGCATTATGCCCTACATTTCAGCCTCCATTATTGTACAGCTTCTAACCTTCGCTGTTCCGTACTTTCAGAAATTGCAAAAAGAAGGCGAGTCCGGGCGCAAGCGCCTAAACCAGATGACGCGCGTACTTACCATCTTCATCACCGGTTTTCAGTCATACGGCTACATCCGGGGTACAATACCTCAGGAAGCCATTACCAATCCGGGATTCTTTTTCTATTTCTCATCCATTACCATCCTTATTGCCGGCACCATGTTCTGCATGTGGCTGGGCGAGCGCATTACCGACAAGGGCATCGGAAACGGTATTTCCATGCTTATTATGATTGGCATTGTTTCGCGTTTTCCTGGCGCCCTTATTGACGAAGCCGTAAACAACCGCGGCATGCAGGGTGCACTGCTTTTTATCATTGAGCTGATGGCCCTCTTCTTTGTGGTAATGGGTGTAATTTTATTAACTCAGGCCACCCGCCGAATACCCATACAATACGCCAAACAGGTAATTGGCAACAAGCTGTATGGCGGTAAGCGCGATTTCATACCGCTAAAACTCAACTCTGCCGGAGTTATGCCCATTATTTTTGCTCAGGCACTTATGTTTATTCCGGCGTTAATAGCCGGCATCTGGCGCGATACCGACATTGGTGCCTACATTGGTTCGGCTTTTTCAGACTATACCAGCTGGCAATACAACCTGTTGTTTGGTGTACTTATTCTGCTGTTTACCTTTTTCTATACAGCCATTACCATCAACTCAAACGACATTGCTGATAATCTCAAACGCAGCGGTGGGTTTATACCCGGTGTAAAGCCCGGAAAGCAGACCGCTGAGTTTATCGATACGGTTTTATCAAGAATTACACTGCCCGGAGCGTTGTTTCTGGTTGTTGTTGCCGTGCTGCCGGCATTTGCCGTGCTGGCAGGGGTTGGCCAGAACTTTGCCCAGTTTTATGGCGGCACTTCATTGCTGATTATGGTGGGAGTAATACTCGACACCCTGCAGCAAATTGAAAGTTACCTGCTGATGCGGCACTACGAAGGAATGATGAAATCCGGACGTGTAAAAGGACGTTCTCAGTTTGCTGCGGCTTAAGTGTGCAATGATTCACTTAAAGACCGATGAGGAGATCAACATTATCAAAGAGGGGGCCCGTATTCTGGGTCTTACTCATGGTGAAGTTGCCTCGCATATCCGGCCGGGTGTAAAAACATCCGAACTGGACAGGATTGCCGAAGCGTATATCCGCGACCACGGAGCGGTGCCATCGTTTAAAAACTACAATGGCAGCTTTCCCGCCTCCCTCTGCATATCGGTAAACGATGTGGTGGTGCACGGCATACCAGGCAATTACGAGTTGCGCGAAGGCGATGTGGTATCCATTGACTGCGGAGTTTACTACAAAGGATACCACACCGACTCAGCCTACACCTACCCGCTTGAGGGAACAGACGAGAAGGTGCTGTTGTTGCTTAGCCGCACCTACGAATCACTCATGCGGGGAATAGCACAGGCAAAAGCCGGAAACCGGGTGGGCGACATCAGCTACGCCATCCAAAGCTTTGTGGAAAGCTTCGGATACGGTGTGGTTCGCGAGCTGGTAGGGCACGGAGTAGGCAAAAACCTGCACGAAGAACCGGAAATACCCAACTACGGCAAGCGCGGCAAGGGAGTGAAGCTGGTGCCGGGAATGGTGTTTGCCATTGAGCCCATGATTAACATGGGTACCCGAAGAGTGGTACAGGACCGCGATGGCTGGACTATCCGCACGGCCGACAGCCGGCCCTCGGCACATTACGAACATATGGTGGCCATCCGGGAAAATGAAACCGAGGTGTTAACCACACATGAATATATAGAACAACGTTACGCTTATAAATGGCGAAGCAAAAGTCAATAGAACAGGACGGTACCATAACCGAGGCATTGTCCAACGCCATGTTCCGTGTACAACTGGAAAACGGGCATGAAGTGCTGGCGCATATCTCGGGTAAAATGCGGATGAATTATATCCGCCTGTTACCGGGCGATAAAGTAAAGCTTGAAATGTCGCCCTACGACCTTACCAAAGGCAGAATTGTGTTTAGGTATAAATAAAAATTAACGGCAAAGACATGAAAGTAAGAGCATCCATAAAAAAGCGCAGTGCCGATTGCAAAATTGTAAGGCGCAAAGGCAAACTGTACGTTATTAACAAGAAAAATCCGCGCTATAAGCAGCGCCAGGGATAAACCATAATTAAAACCACAATCATGGCAAGGATACAAGGAGTTGATATTCCGGACAACAAAAGAGGCGAAATAAGCCTCACCTACATTTATGGAATTGGACGCCGGTCGGCCCAGAAAATACTCACCCAGGCTGGGGTAGACTGGAATAAGAGGGCAAAAGACTGGACCGATGAGGAGTCGAATGCCATACGTTCCATCATAGCCGAACAATACCGGGTTGAAGGGGCCCTTCGCTCGGAGGTTCAGATGAACATTAAGCGGCTTATGGACATTGGCTGCTACCGTGGCCTGCGCCACCGCAAAGGCCTGCCCGTGCGTGGCCAAACCACTAAAAACAATGCCCGCACGCGTAAAGGAAAACGTAAAACCGTGGCCAACAAGAAGAAAGCAACAAAAGGCTAAACCGTTAAGCTGATAATAACTGTTAACTATGGCAGCTGAGAAAAAGAAAGACAAAAGCAAAAAACGTGTGGTGAATGTGGAGGCCACCGGACAGGCACACATTAAAGCCACCTTTAACAATATTATCGTTTCCTTGACCAACTCAACCGGTCAGGTTATTACCTGGTCATCGGCCGGAAAGATGGGCTTTAAAGGGTCGAAAAAAAACACCCCTTATGCCGCCCAGATGGCCGCCCAGGATGCCGCCTCGCGTGCATTCGAACTAGGTTTGCGAAAAGTAGAAGTGTTTGTTAAAGGTCCGGGAGCCGGCCGGGAGTCGGCCATACGCACCATTCAAACAGCCGGCATAGAGATTACCGCCATCCGCGATGTAACACCATTGCCGCACAACGGATGCCGCCCGCCCAAGCGCAGGCGCGTTTAAATAAACTGTAAAATGAAAAAAGCAAAGTAAAATGGCACGATACACAGGTCCCAGAGCACGCATTTCCAGACGATTCGGTGAGCCCATACTGGGCGATAACAAGGCCCTTCAGAAAAAGAATTTTGCCCCCGGTATGCACGGCCGTGGCAGGAAGCGCAAGCAATCGGAATATGCGGTGCAGTTGGCTGAAAAGCAAAAAGCCAAATACATATACGGTTTGCTTGAGCGGCAATTTGCCCGTGTGTTCGACATTGCCTCGCGTAAAAAGGGTGTTACCGGCGAGGTATTGCTCCAGCTGCTGGAAGCCCGCCTGGACAACACAGTGTACCGCATGGGTATTGCGCCCACCCGAAGGGCGGCCCGTCAGCTGGTTCTGCACAAGCATATTACCGTAAACGGAAACATCGTGAATATTCCCTCCTACACCCTCAAACCGGGTGACAGGGTGGGTGTTCGCGAAAAGTCCAAATCACTTGAGGCAATAACCAACAGCCTGGCGCTTCAAAGCGTAAACAAGTACCCGTGGCTGGAGTGGGACGGCAACGAAATGGAAGGTAAACTTATTCACTGGCCAACTCGTGCCGACATTCCGGAAAACATCAACGAACAGTTGATTGTCGAACTCTATTCCAAATAAACCTGATTAATCTCAAGATATTATGTCAATAATAACATTTCAAATGCCCGAAAAGGTGGTGATGGAGAAGGCCGATGATTTTCACGGCACCTTCACCTTCAAGCCACTCGAAAAAGGCTATGGCGTAACCATAGGCAATGCATTGCGCAGAATACTGCTTTCTTCGCTCGAAGGCTACGCCATTACCGGCATCAAAATTCCCGGCATTCTCCATGAATTTTCAACCATTGAAGGAGTGGTGGAAGACGTAGCCGAAATTATCTTAAACCTTAAACAGGTACGGCTTAAAAAAGTGGGCGAAAGCTTTGACGGAAAGATTACCGTTAATATTAAAAAACAAACCCAGTTCAAAGCTGGCGATATTTCGCGCTTTACTTCGGCTTTCGAAGTGCTTAACCCTGATCACGTAATTTGCAACCTCGATGAGAGCGCTCACTTCGAAATTGAGTTAACCATCGAGAAGGGGCGTGGCTACGTGCCGGCCGAAGAAAATAAGCCCAATGAACAGGTGTTTGGGTACATTCCCATCGATGCCATCTTCACACCCATTAAAAATGTGAAGTACAGCGTTGAAAATACCCGCGTGGAACAAAAAACCGACTACGAAAAGCTGGTTATCGAAATCCAGACCGATGGGTCCATTCATCCGGAAAAGGCTTTGGAAGAAGCAGCTCACGTACTCATCAAGCACTTTGCACTATTCTCTGATAAATCAATGGAAATTGAAACCATCAGAGAAACAGAGGTAGAACAGGTTGACGAAGAAATGCTGCATATGCGCAAGCTGCTTAAAACCCAGCTGCACGACCTCGATCTTTCGGTGCGCGCCTACAACTGCCTCAAATCGGCAGGCGTGAAAACGCTGGGCGATTTGGTGCAGCTGGAAATATCCGATATGATGAAGTTCCGCAACTTTGGTAAAAAATCACTTGCCGAACTGGAACAACTGGTTGCTGAAAAAGGTCTGACCTTTGGTATGGACCTGTCGAAGTATAAACTTGACGAAGAGTAAAATACCATGAGACACGGAAAGAAAGTTAATCACCTGGGCCGTAAGGCCGGTCACCGCGAGGCCATGCTGTCTAATATGGCCACCTCGCTTATACTGCATAAACGCATTTTTACCACCGTGGCCAAGGCCAAAGCGCTTCGCAAATACGTAGAGCCCCTTATTACTCGGGCCAAGACCGATACCATGCACTCGCGCAGAATGGTGTTTTCCTATCTGCAGAATAAAGAATCGGTAAAAGAACTGTTTAGCACCGTGGCTTCGCGTACCGCCGAACGGCCCGGGGGCTACACCCGCATAATTAAATTGGGCGAAACCCGTGTGGGCGACAGTGCCGAAATGTGCCTGATTGAACTGGTGGATTTTAATGAAATATACGGCAAGCAGGCTACCGTCAAAAAAGCCAAAACCCGCAGAGGAAGAAGCAAAGCAAAAAAATCAGAAACAGCCGCAACAGAAGCCGCAGCTCAGACCGGTGAAAAAGGCGGCAGTGAAGAGAAAACCACCAATGAATAACCGCACACGTTTTCAGATAAAAGGGATTGGCACAGCGCCAATCCCTTTTTTATTTTCAGACTTAAAAAAGCCCTTACGGGCTCTATAACTTATCACACGTAATCTTAATTTTGTTCACCAAAAATAATCTGTGACCAAAAAAGCATACTTATTACTGCAGGACGGCCTGCTGGCAGAAGGCACCCTGGTTGGCGTTCCGGGTACTACCGGAGGCGAAATTTGCTTTAATACCGGCATGACCGGCTATCAGGAAATCTACACCGACCCTTCCTACTTTGGGCAAATTGTAGTTACCACTGCAGCCCATATAGGCAACTACGGAACACTTGACGAAGAACAGGAATCGGCGGGGCCAACAATAAGCGGTATTGTGGTTAATGAATTTTCGTGGGAATACAGCCGGCAAACAGCTACCCAAAGCCTGCAGCAATACCTGGAAAAGCACGACATTACCGGCATTTGCAACGTAGATACACGCATGCTGGTACGGCATATCCGCAATAAAGGCGCCATGAATGCGCTGATTTCATCCGAGCTAACACCCGAACAGATGCTTGCGGAATTAGCCAGAGTGCCCTCAATGGAGGGCCTGGAGCTGGCTTCAAAGGTAACAACCCCTCAACCTTATCTGGTGGGAAGCGAAAGCGAAATACGAATTGCTGCTCTCGACCTGGGAATCAAGAAAAGTATTTTAAAGAATCTGTGTCGCGCCGGCAGCTGCGTAAAAGTGTTTCCGGCACGCACCACATTTGCCGAAATGGAAAAGTGGAATCCCCACGGCTATTTTATTTCCAATGGCCCGGGCGATCCGGCAGCTATGGATTATGCCATCAATACCGTAAAGCAAATACTGGCAGCCGGTAAACCATTGTTTGGAATTTGCCTGGGGCACCAGCTGCTCGCCCTGGCCTGTGGTATTTCAACCTATAAAATGCATCACGGCCACAGGGGGCTTAATCATCCTGTTAAAAATCTGCTTACCGGACTGGGCGAAATGACCTCACAAAATCATGGCTTTGCTGTTAACGAAAAAGATGTAATGAACCACCCAGATGTGGAAGTTACCCACATCCACCTTAACGATAACACCATTATGGGTATACGGCTTAAAAACAAAAAAGCTTTTTCGGTGCAGTATCATCCCGAAGCATCGCCGGGGCCCCATGATTCGAGTTATCTTTTTGATGAGTTTATGAAGATGGTGCGCGAGGATGCAACGCAGCCAGTTGGCTGATAACACCGGCAAATTTTATAACAGATTACCAAACAGTAAACCAAAAATATGAGTCTGATAGAAAGCGTTCATGCCCGGCAGATACTCGACAGCCGTGGCAATCCTACCGTTGAAGTCGAAGTACAAACCGAGAGCGGAGCCTGGGGCCGTGCAGCGGTGCCGTCGGGCGCATCAACCGGTACGCACGAGGCCGTTGAGCTACGCGATGGCGATAAGAAAAAATACATGGGTAAAGGGGTGTTAAAGGCTGTTGAAAATGTAAATGCCAGAATTGCACCCGAAATTGTGGGCTACCCGGTATTTGAACAAAACCTGCTCGATGCCATAATGATTGAACTGGATGGTACCCCCAACAAGGGTAAGCTGGGCGCCAATGCCATACTTGGAACCTCGCTGGCTATTGCACGCGCTGCGGCCATGGAGTGCGGCATGCCCCTGTACCGCTATTTAGGAGGGGTTAGCGCTAACACCATGCCTGTACCATTAATGAACATCCTGAATGGCGGCAGCCATGCCGATAATGCCATCGATTTTCAGGAGTTTATGGTAATGCCTGCCGGTGCAGGCAGCTTTTCTGAGGCCCTGCGCATGGGCACTGAAGTGTTCCATACCCTTAAAAAAGTGCTGCACGAAAAGGGGCTGTCTACCAACGTGGGCGATGAAGGAGGCTTTGCACCGAACCTCAAATCGAACGAAGAGGCCATTGAAGTGGTGCTGAAAGCTATTGAAAAAGCGGGCTACAAACCCGGTGAAGATATTTTCATTGCGCTTGACCCCGCAGCCTCTGAGTTTTACGATGCCAAAGCCAAAGTTTATCACTTCAAAAAATCCAGCGGAAGAAAATTAAAACCTGCTGAGATGGTAGAGTTCTGGGCCGCCTGGGCCAAAAAATATCCCATCCTGTCGCTTGAAGACGGCATGGCCGAAGACGACTGGACAGGATGGAAGGCACTTACCGAAAAAATTGGTGACAAAGTGCAACTGGTGGGCGATGATTTGTTTGTAACCAATGTAAAACGCCTGCAAAAAGGCATTGACCAGGGAGTTGCCAATGCCATCCTTATAAAGGTTAACCAGATAGGCACCCTCTCAGAAACCATCGATGCCGTTAACCTGGCCAGGCGGCACGCCTACCGCAGCATTATGTCGCACCGGTCGGGCGAAACAGAAGACAGTACTATTGCCGACCTTGCCGTGGCGCTCAATACCGGCCAGATTAAAACCGGATCGGCCTCGCGTTCAGACCGTATGGCCAAGTACAACCAACTGCTGCGAATTGAAGAAGAGCTGGGCGAAACAGCCCGTTTTCCGGGAAGGAAATTCTAAAGATTAAGGCAGTACAGTGCGGAGCGAATTGAGCCACTTGAGGGCACCCGATATTGCTTAATAAATTTTTCCTTACCTTAGAAATATTTTTTAGGCTCATGAAGATACGCATACCCCCGATATTCCGGAATTTTTACGTGGTAACCGGCCTGGTGTTTTTAATCTGGATGCTGTTGCTGGATCCCAACGACCTGATAAGCCGACTTCGGCTGTCGGCTCGTCTGCGCGCTCTGGAACACGAAAAGGAATACTACCAGGAAAAAATCAAAGAAGTGGAAAAGGACCGGCAGGAGCTGTTTGGCAGTAATGAATCGCTGGAAAAGTTTGCCCGCGAACGGTACCTGATGAAAAAGGAAAATGAAGATGTATTTGTTATAACCGAAGAACAATGAGAGTCAAAACCCTGGTTCTGGCGGGTTTTATTATGCCCGTTATGCTCATGGCACAGCGCGAGGTGGGCAGCACGTCCGACTGGTCGTTGAACAACAGGGCCTACATGGGATTTGGCCTTAGTGGCCTCAATTTTGGGCAAGATGCCTTCTACGGCCGTTTTTTTTCAATTGGAGCTTCGGGACAGCTGGGATACATGCTCACCACCCACCTTTCGGCAGGGGGAGGGCTGGAATACAACTACACCACTTATCAGGACGCAGGCGTGAAAAATTATATGTACAATTTTTTCCCTTACGTCCGCCACAACATTAGCAATTTCTTTATTCAGTTTGAATATAACCTGGTAACGATAAAAATTACCCAAAGGGGCCTGCCCGATTCTTCCGGAAATTTTGAGCGCCTGTTTGGCGGCATTGGCTACACCAGTCCGGCCGGTCGGAACAGTTACTTTAATATGCTGGTATCTTACGATTTTCTGTACACCAATACCAGTCCGTTTGCTTCACCACTTTCCATCCGCTTTTTCTTTACCGGATGGCCGGGACGCTGAGCTTCCGGGCAAGCTCGTGCAAATCATTTAACACCACCGGGTTTACCGGAATGCCCTGCTGCAGGCGCCGGGTTGAGGTTTCGGCCTCCGGGTCACCGGGAACGAATACCCTTTCTTTGCCTGCTACCGGTTGGGCACTTCGAAAGCGCCTTAGCCAGTTATCCATGTGATGCTTAAACTCTTCTGCCGGCCGGAAAGCATCAATGCGCATGGCCCCTAAAAAATGTCCGATACCGGCACCAACCGGGTTAGATGTGGGCTGTAAAAATGCCACAAAAGGAGGTACCCACGGACCATAGTTGGCACCCGAGAGCACAGCCGACAGAATATCGACCATCGCACCCAGGCCGTAGCCCTTATGGCTACCGTGTTCATAATCGCTGCCCAGGGGCAGCAGCGCCCCGCCTTCTTTTAACTCAAACGGATTGACAGAGGGTTTGCCGTCTTTGGTTTGTATCCATCCGTGAGGGGCATTTTTACCTAAGCGTTGTAAAATTTCCAGCTTTCCGTTTGCGGCAGTGGTAGTAGCCATATCCAAAACAAAGGGTTGTTCCCTGCCGGCAGGAATAGCAACGGCAATAGGATTAGTACCCAACAGGCGCTCGGTTGAAAAGGTAGGAGCTACAAGCGGACTGGCGTTGGTCATGGCTATGCCTATCATATCGTGAGCCAGGGCAAGCATGGCATGATGTGCGGCAATACCAAAATGGTTGGAGTGCCGCACCGCAACCCAGCCCGTTCCGCACTGTGTGGCTTTTTCTATGGCTACATTCATGGCAAAAGGTGCAACTATTAATCCCAGGCCACCATCTCCGTCAACCACAGCGGTGGAGGGAGTTTCATGCACAACGGTTATGCGGGGTGAGGTGTTGATGCGGCCGGCTTCCCATAAGCGAACATAGCCCGAAAGCCGGGCCAGGCCATGCGAATCAATACCTCGGAGATCGGCATCGAGCAATACATTGCCGGCAAGCCGCGCATGTTCGGGCGAACAGCCCATTTTTTCAAAAACTGTAATAGCAAAAGCTTTTAATTTCTCTGATTCAAATACGGGCCAGTCCATGCCGGGCAAAGATAAACAATCATGCACGCCCATGTTTATCTTCAGGTTGTCATGAAAAAAAATCTACCTTGCCTTGTGAAAACCAGCATTACCGCGCATCTGGCAGACAAAACACAGTTGTTTATGAGAAAATTTGCAATTACAGCCTTGCTTATAACCAACCTGGTAATGGCCCAGACGGAAAAAACAGCCGAATCGGATATTTCAAGGGTAACCGTGTTCTTAAACCGAGCCCAGGTAACCCGGCAGGTTAAAGCACATGCAGAGGCAGGAAAAAATACCGTTGTGGTGCGCGGATTACCCGCCGCACTCGACCCGCAAAGTATCCAGGTGCGTGTACAGGGAAAAGCCGCGTTACTGGGCGTGGCCCATCGCCACAGTTTTATAAATGAACTGTTGCTGCCGCCAGAGTTAAAGAAGCTTAAAGATTCAATAAATTTTTACAACCGCCAGCTTACGCTCGAACAACAAAACCGGGAGGTGCTCGACAAAGAAGAGAAAATGCTGCTGGCCAATCAGCGCATCGGAGGAACAGATCAAAATCTTACCGTTAATGAATTGAAGGCCATGGCCGATTATTTCAGGTCCAGGCTTACCGAAATAACCCTGTTGCGCCTGAAGGCCGATGAAAAGACAGCATGGCTCAAAGAGCGGCTTGAAAAACTAAACAGGCAGTATAATGCACAGAATGAGTTGTATAAACGCAACACCAGCGAAGTGGTAATTAGCCTGCTCACCGAAAAAGCTGGTTATGCCGAAATGGAACTGTCGTATATGGTAAACAATGCCGGCTGGCAGCCGGTATACGATATACGTGCCCTGAATACGGATGGCCCGGTGCAGCTGCACTATAAGGCTCAGGTGCACCAAAGTACCGGCGAGGACTGGAAACAGGTAAAACTTAAGTTATCAACAGCCAATCCTGTGTTGGGTGGCATTAAACCCGAACTGGATGTTTGGTATCTGGATTTTCTGTACCCCATGACTCCCCGGGCCGCTGCAGCAAAAGATGTAAGGCGTGCTGTAGCTGAAGTACCGGATGAAGAAGTGTTGCTTGCGAGCGATGAAGCTACCCTTGCAAACTTTACACAGGCTGTTCAAACTTCACTGAACACCGAGTTCGATATCGGACTGCCTTATACCGTAACATCATCAACACAGCCGATAACGATCGACATTCAACGTTTTGATGTGCCGGCCACTTACCGGTATGCTGCGGTGCCCCTTCTGGATAAAGATGCCTTCCTACAGGCACACATTACCGGTTGGGAAGAATACAACCTTATACCGGGCGAAGCTCAGGTGTTTTTTGAAGGTACCTATGTGGGTAAAACCTACATTAATCCCGGACAAACCAACGATACGCTTACCGTATCCCTGGGCCGCGACCCGCGCCTGATCATTAAGCGCGAACAACAAAAAGATTTTACCTCCCGAAAAACTGTGGGCTCGAATATACGCCAGTCCAAAGTATGGAATATTTCCTTGCGCAACACCCGCACCGTGCCGGTTACCATTTTGGTTGAAGACCACATTCCGGTTTCGCGCAACAGCCAGATTGAAGTTACCCTGATGGATTCGGGCGGTGCGCGCTACAATAAAGAAACCGGTAAATTATCGTGGGAAATAACCCTGCAGCCCAACGAATCGAAAACGGTAGGGTTTGCCTACGAAGTGAAGTACCCAAAGGGCCGGCAGATAAATCATTAAGTGGCATTTAATGCCACCGCACCGCTTTGAATGGCAGGTTGCCAAACCATAGATTGAAGTAGTAAATTAGGTAAAAAGCCAGGCTTGTGCTATAATTATTGCCTTAAAACAGCTTTATGAGGCCACGAATGTTCGGCATTGCCGTAGTAGCAGCCATGGCGGGCTTTTTGTTTGGATTCGACACCGTGGTTATTTCCGGTGCCAACCTGCCCATTAAAGAATTGTGGAATACATCGCCCTGGTTTCATGGATTTTTTATCATGTCTATGGCCTTGTGGGGTACCGTGCTTGGCGCCTTAACGGGGGGCTGGCCCACGGATAAATGGGGCCGCAAGCCAACACTTTTCTGGATTGGTGTACTCTACACCGTATCGGCTGTGGGGTCGGCACTGGCACCCGAACCTTTTTCTTTTTCTTTCTTTCGGTTTATTGGCGGGGTTGGCGTGGGCATTTCTTCAGTAGCAGCACCTGCTTACATTGCCGAGATTGCCGAAGCCCGGTGGCGTGGTCGGCTGGTGGCTGCCTACCAGTTTAATATTGTTTTCGGTATTCTGGCCGCCTTTATATCAAACTACCTGTTACAGGGTGTAGGCGGATCCAACGACTGGCGATGGATGCTGGGCATTGAGGCATTGCCGGCACTGGTCTATACGGTGCTGGTTCTGGGCATACCCGAAAGCCCGCGGTGGCTGGCCGTAAAAAAATCAGACAGGGCCGGAGCACGCCAGGCCCTGATAAACCTGGGAGTTGCCCAACCCGATGAGCTCCTGGCCAGGATTGAGGCCAGCCCGGCAGAGCAACAGACAAAAGTTAACCTGCTAAGCCGCGAAATCAGAAGGCCGGTAATGCTGGCTTTCTTCATAGCTTTTTTTAACCAGCTTTCGGGCATAAACTTCATTTTGTACTACGCCCCCGAAATACTGGAGCGGGTCGGGCTGGCCACGCGCGATTCGCTCTTTAACTCAATAGCGCTGGGCGGGATAAACCTGATATTTACCTTTGTCGGGCTTTATCTCATTGACCGGTCGGGCAGACGGGCGCTGATAATCTGGGGTTCGTTGGGGTACATCCTAAGCCTGGGCATGGTGGCGTATTCATTTTTTACTGCAGCGGGTGCCGGCTGGCTGCTCGTATTTCTGCTGGTTTTTATTGCCTCGCATGCCGTGGGGCAGGGAACCGTTATCTGGGTTTTTATAAGCGAGATATTTCCCAACAGGGCACGTGCGGCAGGGCAGGCCTTTGGCGCCAGCGTGCACTGGGTACTGGCGGCCATCATCACGCTGGTTACACCCGTATTTCTGGATGCTGAAAAGGGACTGCTGCGCCATCAGCCCGGATATATATTTTTATTCTTCATGGCCATGATGGCAGCCCAGCTCATATGGGCCATTGGCTTCATGCCCGAAACCCGGGGCCGGACTTTGGAAGAAATAGCTGCCGGTGCCGAATCAGGTGTTCACAGATAATCCAGTCGCTCCAGAATGCCTTCTTTCATGGCATACGATGAAACCCGGATGGAGGTAAACCGGTGCTGATCCAACAGAAACCTGATCAGGCAGCAGGCCACCACAATCATGTCAACCCGCATTTCTATCATACCCGGAATAGCCAGACGTGCGTTGCGATCTTTTTGAATCAAATCGGTATAGATCTCCTCAAATCCCTGAATGGTAAGGGGTGTTTCGGGAGCATTGGGATCCGATTGGATTTGGTATTTTAAACAGAAAATATCGCTAAGCGTATCGAAGGTTCCTGATGAGCCGGCAAGTGTTTTAGGCATGAACTGCCAAATAGCCTGTAAAACAGGTTTCATTTCTGTTGCCAGAAAAGCCGAAAGGGCTTTTATCTCTTGCGGAGCAATAGGGTCGTGGTGGTGAAATTTTTCCATCAGTCTTTGTGCTCCTATTTCGAGGCTGGTATGCCAAAGCATGCGGCCTTCACCGGCTATAATAAATTCCACGCTGCCTCCGCCAATATCAACAATCAATGCCTTGTCGTTTTCCAGTCGTAAGGCCTTATTTACTCCGTAATAAATAAACTGCGCTTCCTCATCACCCGAAAGCACCCTCACGGCAATGCCTGTTTCGGCCTGTATGCGGGCAAGGAAGGCCTGTTGGTTGCGCGCCACACGAATGGCACTGGTTCCAAATGCCAGTACCCGGCCCACCTGTTTTGCCTGCAGGGTTGCGGTAAAATGCTTAAGCGTGCCAATGGCGCGTTCTTCTGCGTCGGGCAAAATAATTCCCTGATTAATACCACCCTGCCCGATTTTAACCGCCTGGCGGTCGCGGTAAATAATCGTCCAGGCATTGCCTGTTTTTTCGGCTATAAGCAAATGAAAGGTATTGGTACCCAGGTCCAAAATGGCAATACGCGTATTCATTAAAAAAACAGCCGAATATACAGGATAGCTTTGGTTATATTTCGGGCATAATGGCCGAATATGAGTTCAAGAAAAATATCAGACCCACAGCTGCTCGAAAAATTCACTGAGCTGGAGCGAAAGAATCAAGAAGCTATGCTCGGTGGGGGCGAGGTCCGCATCGAACAGCAGCACAAAAGGGGTAAGCTAACCGCCCGCGAACGCATAGAACTGTTGCTGGACGAAGGTTCGTTCGAGGAGCTGGGCCGGTTTGTTATGCACCGCTGCCGCGACTTTGGTCTGGATAAGGAACACTATCTGGGCGATGGTGTGGTTACCGGTTACGGTACCGTTAACGGCAGGTTAGTATATGTCTTTTCGCAGGACTTTACCGTGTTTGGCGGATCGCTTTCGGAGGCACATGCCGAAAAAATTGTAAAACTGCTGGATCTTGCCATGAAAAACGGTGCTCCTGTTATCGGGTTAAACGACTCGGGCGGGGCCCGCATCCAGGAGGGTGTGGTATCGCTTGGCGGCTATGCCGACATTTTTTACCGCAACACACTGGCTTCGGGTGTGGTGCCGCAAATTTCGGCTATCATGGGGCCGTGTGCAGGCGGAGCGGTTTATTCGCCTGCCATAACCGATTTCATCTTTATGGTTGAAAACACCTCCTTCATGTTTGTTACCGGTCCCAACGTGGTAAAAACCGTAACCCACGAAGATGTTACGGCCGAAGAACTGGGCGGAGCATTAACCCACAGCACACGGAGCGGCGTAACCCACTTTTCCTGTGCCAACGAAGTGGAGTGCATCAATCAAATAAAAAAACTGCTGAGCTATATCCCGCAAAATTGCGAAGATGACCCTCCCCGATTACCCTATACACCAGGTAACGAAATTCGCGAAAAGCTAAACAACATTATTCCGGCCAACCCCAACCAACCCTACGACATGCGCGAAGTGATTGAAGAGGTTGTTGACGGGGGCACGTTCTTTGAAGTGCATAAAAATTTTGCCGAAAACATTGTCGTGGGCTTTGCCCGCCTGGCAGGCCGAAGTATTGGGGTAGTGGGCAATCAGCCTGCCTCGCTTGCCGGCGTGTTGGATATTAAAGCCAGTATAAAAGGTGCACGTTTTGTGCGTTTCTGCGACAGCTTTAACATACCCCTTCTGGTGTTTGAAGATGTACCCGGCTTTTTGCCCGGCACCGACCAGGAATGGAATGGTATTATTACCAATGGAGCTAAACTGTTATATGCTTTTTGCGAAGCCACCGTGCCGCGCGTTACGGTAATTACCCGCAAAGCTTATGGCGGTGCCTACGATGTGATGAACTCCAAACACATTGGTGCCGACCTGAACTTTGCCTGGCCAACAGCCGAAATTGCCGTAATGGGCGCAAAAGGAGCTGCCGAAATTATTTTCAGAAAAGAGATAGCCGAAGCAGAAAACCCCGAAGCCAAACTGGCCGAAAAAGTGGAAGAGTACACCCGTAAATTTGCCACCCCTTACCGGGCAGCCCATCGCGGTTATATTGATGAAGTAATATTCCCCGACCAGACACGAATTAAACTCATACGCGCCTTCGCCATGCTCGAAAATAAAGTGGCAACGCTGCCCAGGAAAAAACACGGAAATATACCTTTGTAAAAAAACCAGATACACTATGGATAAGAAAAGCACCAAATTTTTATACGATTACCTGAACAACGCTTCGCCAACCGGTTTTGAATATTCCGGTCAGCAAATCTGGCTTAACTATTTAAAGCCCTATATTGACGACTATCTGGTTGACGTTTATGGTACGGTTGTGGGTATTGTTAACCCCAAGGCGAACTATAAAGTGGTAATCGAGGCCCATGCCGATGAAATTTCGTGGTTTGTAGCCTATATTACCGATGATGGCTACATTTATGTAAAGCGCAACGGAGGTTCGGACCATCAGATAGCCCCTTCCAAGCGCGTAAATATCCACACTGCAAAAGGAATTGTAAAAGGTGTGTTCGGTTGGCCGGCCATACATGTACGCGATGCCGCAAAAGAAGAACCTCCCACCCTTAAAAACATTTTTATTGACGTAGGTGCCGACTCCAAAAAAGAGGTAGAAGAAATGGGCATACACGTGGGCTGCGTGATTACGTTCGATGATGAACTCATGGAAATGAATAAAAATTTTCTGGTAGGCCGTGCACTGGATAACCGCATGGGAGGTTTTATGATTGCCGAAGTGGCGCGCAGGCTCCATGAAAACAAAAAGAACCTTCCCTACTGCCTTTATGTGGTTAACTCGGTTCAGGAAGAAATTGGCCTTCGCGGAGCGGAAATGATTTCGCGCAGGCTAAAACCCGACCTGGCCATCTGTACCGATGTAACGCACGACACCTGCTCGCCCCTGTACAACAAAAAAGAAACGGGGCATATAAAGTGCGGTAGCGGCCCGGTACTGTGCTACGGCCCTGCCGTACAGCACAACGTACTGAAAATGATCATTCAAACAGCCGAAAAGAAAAAAATACCATTCCAGCGGCAGGCGGTAAGCCGCTCAACCGGTACCGATACCGATTCTTTTGCTTATTCGGCCGAGGGGGTGGCTTCGGCCCTTATTTCCCTGCCGCTGAAATACATGCACACCACGGTTGAAACGGTGCATAAAGATGACGTGGAAAACGTAATAAAACTTATTTACGAAGTGCTTTTGCAGGTTAAGCCCGGCCAGGACTTCAGGTACATTAAATAAAAAAATCAACTAAAATCTTACATCCATAAGAAGAGGCTGATGAACGCCCCCCGCACTTTTGTCGGGGGGTCTACTTTTGTACCGTAATCAACCGGAATAAAAGAATGAAAAGCATCAGAAAAACCCTCTTGTCGGTATTTGCGGCTGTGGCCGTTTCGGTAAATGCCCAGGACCGGCCCCTTCACGAAGTGTATTCTATGATGATGTTCAACTTTGTGAAGTATGTACAGTGGCCCGACCACTCCACCAGTGGCGATTTTGTTATTGGCGTTATTGGGAACAACGAAATTTACAATACCCTCAATGCATGGTATGGGGGCAAACCCCGCGGCAATAAAACATACGTCATTAAAAAATTCAACTCAGCTGCCGATGTTACCGATTGCCACGTGGTATTTATTGATAAAACCAAAAGCGGGGAATTTGAAGCAGTAAATGCTAGGGTAAAAGGAAAAGGCACGCTGATTATAACCGATAAGGCAGGCCTGGGTGAAAAAGGCAGTGCCATTAATTTTAAATTTGTTGATAATAAACTAAAATTCGAACTTAACCAGAAGGCCGTTGAGGCGGCAAATCTTAAAGTGGCAGGCTCGCTCACGTCAATGGCCATACTTATTTAAGCAAGTAACCCCATAAACCTCTCACATATGAAAAAGCTAATGTTATTCCTGATGGTGGCCGGCGCAGTAATAATAGGCCGGGCACAGGAGCGCCCCGAGCATGAAATTCATGCAGCCATGTTGTTTAACTTTATTAAGTATGTTCAATGGCCCGATGAAGGCGCAGCAGGCGATTTTGTGGTAGGCGTAATGGGCGAAGACAACGTGTTCAATACCCTTAAAGCATGGTACGATGGCAAACCCAAAGGCGCCAAAAAGTATGTGATAAAAAAACTTAATACTGCTGCCGATGCAGCCAGCTGCCATGTGGTGTACCTGGGCAAATCAAAAAGTAAGGAGTTCGAAAACATAAAAAGCGCCATTGCCGGCAAACCGGTGCTTACCGTAACCGATGGCAATGGCCTGGGACAGAAAGGCAGCTGCATCAACTTTAGAGTTATAGATGGCAAGCTTAAATGGGAGCTTAACCAGGCTACCTTCGGCAGCAGCAACCTAAAGGTATCCGGGCAGCTGGCCAGTATGTCTATACTGATTTAATTGCCCGGCCCCACGATGGAGAATGTATCGGAGTTTTTGACTTTAACTTGTTGAATAGGGAGGATATGGATTGGTTTTTCAGAGAGTTGGTTGAAAACTCCGATAACATTTATGTGTTGCTGGATAAACACTTCCACATTCGCTACATTTCATCGGTAGTGCGTAAATACGGGGCCGAACCCCTGTCGCTGCTGGGCAAAAGCATTTTCAACTTTACCGAACCCGATCAGGTTAAACACTGGCAGGACTGTCTTACGCGGGTTAACGACAGGAAAATTTTTGAGGTAGGCCTGAAGCTGGCAGGCGATGAGATAACCTATTTCGATGTAACGGCTTACCCTGTTAAGCATGACCGTGCTGGCGGAGGACAGGTGCTGCAGTTGCACGATGTTACCGCCCGGAAGAAAAAAGAGCAGGAACTGCTGCAATCGAACCAGCAGATGGACCAGGTAATTTATAAAACCACCCACGATCTGAAAGCACCCCTCATGTCGGCCATGGGCCTGCTTACCCTTGCTGAACAGGCCCCCGAACCGCAACGTTCGGAATACCTTACCCTGTTGCGCAGGAGCTTAACCAAGCTCAATGCTTTTATTGAAGAAATGAACCACTTTTACCGAACCGGTAAAATGGCCATCTCCTGCGAGCTTATTAACTGGCAAGAGCTTATTGAAGAGGAGCTTGCCGATCATCGCCTTACCTATCAGCCCGAAAAAATTTCAATAACGGTAAATGTAAATCAACCCGAAGCATACTGGTCAGACCGCCTGCGGGTTAAAACCATACTGACCAACCTGATTACCAACGCTTTATATTTTTCCGACCCGCAAAAAGCCCATAACCTTATACAAATAACCGTACAAGTAAACCCGGCCGAAGCCGTGCTAACCGTACAGGACAACGGCATTGGCATTGACAAACAATACCAGCATCGGATTTTCGACATGTTTTTCCGTGCCACCACCATGGCCCAGGGAACAGGTTTGGGGCTGTTTATTTTAAAAGATACCATGCAAAGATTAAACGGAAGGGTAAGTGTAACCTCCGAACCCGGAGTCGGGAGCACCTTTACCGTTTGCCTGCCCAACATGAAGGCACCCGCCGGCGAGGCAACAGAAGATATACGCGCAGGGTCGCGGAGTTTTTCGTGAGAGGGTCTTTCTTCGCGTACTCTGTGCGTTTTTTATCAAGGCACTCCGTTAACCGGAGTGCCTTTTTTATTTTCGCCCTGTGAACTACGCCACCTTTACCGACCAGATGGGTTATGAGGTAACCTTCCGGTTCCCTCCGCAGCGCATTGTGTCGCTGGTGCCCTCGCAAACCGAACTTCTCAGTAAGCTGGGGCTTGACCTCCAGGTGGTGGGCATTACCAAATTTTGCGTGCACCCGCCCGACTGGAAAAAATCCAAAACCATTGTAGGAGGCACCAAAAACTTCCGCCCCGAAATTATTCGCAGCCTCCACCCTGACTTGATTGTCGGCAACCGCGAAGAAAACCACCGCGAAGGAATTGAAGCATTGAAAAAAGAATTTCCTGTATGGATGAGCGATGTAATAAACCTTGAAAGTGCTCTTGACATGATTCGGGCGTTGGGCAATATAACAGGTTGTACTGGTTATGCGCAGGCCCTTGCCACTCAAATTGAGTCGGGTTTGACTGCCATGGAAACCCTGCCGGGGTTAAGGGCACTGTACCTGATTTGGAAAAACCCCTGGATGAGCGCCGGAAGCCGGACCTTCATACACCAGATGATGTGTTTGGCCGGCTTTATTAATGTACTGGAAAACACACCGCGATACCCCCAGCTTACCGATGATGATATGCGCAGGCTTGCACCAGATGTGGTGTTACTTTCTTCCGAGCCCTATCCGTTTCGCGAAAAACATGTGGCCGAAATCAGGCTTCTGCTTCCGGAAGCCCGTGTTATTTTGGTCGATGGTGAAATGTTTTCCTGGTATGGCAGCCGCATGCTGTATTTCCCAGACTATATCAGGCAGCTTAAAAGCCGGTTAACCTAATACCCATGTGCTGTACGTCATCCCAGAAACGCGGGTACGATTTTTTTACCACGTGCGGATTTTCAATACGTATTGTTTTAACGGCAGCCAGCGGCGCAAAGGCCATGGCCATTCGGTGGTCTTCGTAGGTTTGAATGGTTTCGATGATTTCCGGAAGCTGCGGCGCAGGCTGCAGTATCCAGGTGCCCTGCTGTTCCAGGAGCGTGGCGCCCAACTTGCTTAGTTCGCGTTGCATGGCCGCAACGCGGTCGGTTTCCTTTATGCGCAGACTCTCCAGGCCGGTAAATGTTCCTTTAATGTTACGGGCTGCACATACCACCATAATGGTCTGGGCCAGGTCGGGGCAGTGGGTAAAATCAAGTTGCACGCTTTCCTGTGCATCGCCCTTGTGTTGCAGCAGCAAATCATTACCACGCGGCTGGCAAATAACCCCAAGGCTTTCCATCCAGGTGGCAATAATGCGGTCGCCCTGCAGCGAACGGAGTGTCATAGAGGGCAGCAGAATTTCGCTGTTCCGGGCAAGCGCCGCAAAAGCAAACCAGTAACTGGCAGCCGACCAGTCGTTTTCTACCGTGTAGGATGCGGCTTTGTAGGTTACAGGTCCTATATTAATCTGGTTATCCTGCCAGGCTACCTCCGCACCAAATCTGCGCATCAGTGCGGCAGTCATTTCCATGTAGGGCCGGCTGCCTGCAGGCCCTTTCAGGTTTATATGCAGGCCACCGGGCAAAACAGGCCCAATCATCATCAAGGCCGAAACAAACTGGCTGCTTACATCACCCCGAATGGATACTTCATTGGTTCGGGGGTGAACAATGCCTTTAACTTCATGCGGAGGGTAGCCTTCCTTTTCCAGGTACCTGATTTCAGCGCCCAGTTCGCGCAACGCATCAACCAGTATGCCAATGGGCCGTTGTTTCATCCGCGGGGTGCCCGTAAGCTGGCGTGTGCCTGGTTGCACGGCACTAAATGCAGTAAGAAACCTCATGGTGGTTCCGGCATCTTCGGCATTCCATACCCGATCGGCCGAAGCAAGCAGGTTTTTCATCAGCCGGGTATCGTTGGCTTCAGAGAGGTTTTGAATATCCGAGCCGCCGCCGGCCAGAGCGTCAATAATAAGAACGCGGTTGCTTAGGCTTTTGGATGCCGGAAGGTGTTGAACCTTGCCTGAGAGCCGCGGAGCCGGTTGAAGGGTTATGGTTTGCACGATGTGATGCAAGTTAGCAAAGCAAAATATTTTTTAATGAGCCTGAAACAATTGCTTTACAAATACGGTTTAAATTTGTGTATGAGTTTAACCAAAAAAATAGCACTTGGTTTGGGAATTGCATCGGGTGCGCTGCTGGCAGCCTGGTTGCTAACGGGCGATCGTAAAAAGAAAACCCGTGCATTTGTAGCCAGAAAGACCGAAAGTCTAAAGAGGGCACTTCAGTATAGAAAAAAAGAAGCGGCAACAGATGAAGATGCCATCTATATCTGATTACAACTGCCGGTACTCTTCGAGTGCTGCAGCAATGCACTCCGGACTCACCTCGTAATCCCACACGGCCTGCCCGATTTCTTTTAGCAGTGCCGCACGGATTTTTTTTCCCGTATTTTTCTTATCCTGAAAGCAAAGTTGAACAATGCCGGCCGTATCGTGGCTGTTCCAGTTCAGTTTGCCAAAAACGTCGGTAATGTAGCGGATTATTTGCCGGCTTAGGTGTTGCGGCAACAGCCCTTCATCGCGCGCAATAATCGATTCGGCTGCCAGGCCTGCAGCCACGGCTTCGCCATGCAGAACGGGGCGGTTGCAGGCAAGAAACCAGCTTTCTATGGCATGCCCAAGGGTATGTCCTGCATTGAGTATTTTGCGAATGCCCAGCTCATGCTGGTCTTCTGAAACCACGCGCCATTTTAGCCGGGCCGATTTTTCAATTTGGCGCTGCCAGTTGTGTTGCTTCCAAGGTTTTGCGGTTAGCTCATCCCACCATGCCGGGTCCGATATCAGCGCGTGTTTAAGTATTTCGGCATAGCCTGCCCGTAGTTCGGCCTCCGGCAGGGTGCTGAGAAAAACGGCCGAAAGGAGGGTAAGTGCCGGCTGGCAGAACAGCCCGATTTGATTTTTGTACAACATAAAGTCAATACCCAGCTTTCCGCCAATGCTGGCATCGGCCATGGCCAGCAGGGTAGTGGGAACAAGTATAAAATCAATGCCCCGCTTAAAGGTTGCCGCACAAAAACCGCCCAGGTCGCCCGGCATTCCTCCACCCAGTACAATCAGTGCCGAGCGGCGGTCGAGCCGGGCTTCGGTCATGTGCTTCCATACTTCGGCACAGGTATCCAGGGTTTTATGCACTTCGCCTGCCGGGATAGTAATGTGAATGTGCTGCGGAAGTGCGTGCCTGATAACGGGGTAGCAGTGCAGGGCTGTGTGGGTATCGGTAAGCAGGGCCACAGCCGAATAGGCGTTTTTATTCAAAAAATCCTTCAGGTCAGCCCCGGGCGATTCCGAGATGCGGATGTGTTCAGGCAGCGCCATGTTCGGACCGGTTAAAGATTTGCGTTTGCAAACGGATGGATTCATCGTGGATTATCCGGTACAGTTCGCGCACAAATTCGGCTGAGAGGTTTGCCTGTCCTCCCCACAGGGGTCTGCTTTCCATGATCTCCCTCCATCGTTCGGCCTGGAATACGGCCACGTTGTTTTCTTTTTTGTACTCGCCTATTTGTTCGGCAAGGCGCATGCGGGCTGCCAGGGTGTCGATCAGTTCGCGGTCAATATGGTCAATCTGTTCGCGCAGCTTTTCGAGTTTATTTAAAAACACAGTATTTTCTGATGAAGGAGCATAGGTATGCAGCTGCGCGATGATTTGCTCCAGCGCTTCGGGTGTTATTTGCTGCTGGCTGTCGCTCAATGCCCGGTCGGGGTCCGGGTGGGTTTCAATCATAAGTCCGTCATAACCCAGGTCGAGCGCACGTTGGGTTACCTCAAAAATCAGATCACGCGAGCCGGCTATATGGCTGGGGTCGGCAATGAGGGGCAGTTGGGGGCAGGTGCTTTTAAGTTCAAGCGGTAACTGCCACAGGGGCAGGTTGCGGTACCTCGACTGGCGGAAGGGCGTAAAACCCCGGTGTATGGCAGCTAAACGGCTAATACCGCTTTGGTTAATGCGCTCCAGCGCGCCAAGCCACAGAGCCAGTTCGGGATTAAGCGGGTTTTTTACCCAAACAATCTTGTCTGTTCCTTTCAGGGCATCGGCTATTTCCTGCACCATAAAGGGGTTTACGGTGGTACGTGCACCAATCCAAAGTATATCCACGCCGGCCTGGCAGGCTTTTTCCACATGCTGTGCAGTAGCTACTTCGGTGGCTATCATCATGCCGGTTTGTTGTTTTACCTGGGCCAGCCATTGTAAAGCCTCATACCCCCTGCCTTCAAAAGTTCCTGGGCGGGTACGGGGCTTCCATACACCGGCGCGCATAATGGGTATGCCCAATTTTTTAAGCTTGCCGGCTACGTTTAAAAGCTGTTCGGGGCTTTCAGCGCTGCAAGGGCCGGAAATAATCAAAGGCCTTTTAAAGGGATTAATCCATTCGGTTAGATTCATGGGGCCTGAAGTTACGGAATTGCCATATACTGCCGGTAACAATGCGGTGGGCCGGGTTGTTCTTACCGGCAGGAGCTACTTATTAAAAACTGTTGCCGGTACAAAGGCACCGCCTATATTCGCGCCATGGATACCCACCCCCCTGTTTCGTTCGAGGATACAAAAGCAGCATTTGCCTATCGCACCGATGCCGAGCTTAAAAAAGCCCATTTAATTTTCTCTGTGGTTAACCATCCATGGGTAGCTGGCTTTGCTACCGGGCTGGTAAAGCTGAGCCTTTTACTCCGCCTGCCGGTTGAATCAATCATACGGAAAACGGTGTTCAACCATTTTTGCGGGGGCGAAAACAAGGACGAAGCCCGGCAGGTTATTAACCGGCTGGCGGCTTACCATGTGCGGGCCATTCTGGATTATGCTGTGGAGGGCGAACACACCGAGGCTGGTTTTGAGCAAACGGTTAGCGAAACTCTGAGCAATCTGGAAACCGCTGCCGCATCTGACCATATTCCGTTTTGCGTATTCAAGCCTACTGGTGTAGCATCGGCAGCATTGCTGGAGAAAATACAACAGGGAATAGACCTTAATGCAGAAGAACAATTGGCCTGGCATCGCGTGCAGGAGCGCTTCGATCGGATATGCGGCAGGGCTTATGAGCTGCAGGTACCCGTTATGATTGATGCCGAAGACAGCTGGTATCAGGATGTGGTAGACCGGCTGGCCATGAATATGATGAAAAAATACAACACCCGCAGGGCTATTGTCCATAACACCTACCAGCTGTATCGCACCACCGGTCTTGCCAACCTGCGCAATCACTTTCATGAAGCGGTTATGCACAACGTTTTTTTTGGTGCAAAGCTGGTACGCGGGGCTTATATGGAAAAAGAGCGCAGGCGCGCGGCAACGATGGGATACCCCGACCCCATTCAACCCACCAAGCAGGCCACTGATGAAGCCTTTAATAAAGCCCTTGCTTTTTGTTTGGACAACAAACAACGTATTGCACTGGTATGCGGCTCGCATAACGAATACAGCAACTACTACCTTACGGTGCTCATGGAAAAACACGGACTATTGCCGCAGGATGAACGCGTGTGGTTTGCCCAGCTATATGGCATGAGCGACCACATAAGCTTTAACCTGGCGCGTTGCGGCTACAATGTAGTGAAGTACCTGCCCTACGGGCCGGTGCGTGCAGTAATGCCTTATTTGTTTCGAAGGGCCGAAGAGAACACCTCGGTTGCCGGGCAAAGCAGCCGCGAACTGATGCTGATTCGCACCGAACTGCAAAGAAGGAGGCAGCAGCCGGGCTAACATCTATAAGCAGGCTAAGCTGCCTGACAAAGGCGTTCTTAGCCGCTCCGGTTATAATCCTTATTTTTGCGTTCCAAATTAAACGGATATGTCGTTAACCGAGCAGGAAATTATCCGCAGGCAGGCGAAGGAAGAGCTGGAAAAGCTGGGCATAAATCCCTATCCGGCCGAGACCTTTGAAGTAAACGTATCGGCCCGGGAGATATTGGAAAATTACCCGCGCCATAAAAGCGATTACCGCAACATTTCCCTTGCCGGCCGCTTGATGAGCCGCAGAATAATGGGGTCGGCCTCGTTTGCCGAACTCCAGGACGAAACCGGCCGCATTCAGATTTATGTGCGCCGGGACGATATATGCCCCGGTGAAGATAAAACCCTGTATAACACCGTTTTTAAAAAACTGCTCGACATTGGCGACATTATAGGGGTAAAAGGATACGGATTTACCACCCAAACGGGCGAAATCTCTATTCACGTTACAGAGTTTAAGGTGTTGGCCAAGTCGCTGCGGCCCCTGCCTGTAGTGAAAGAATCGACAGATGAGCAGGGGAACGTAATAAGGCATGATGCCTTTAGCGACCCCGAACAGCGCTACCGCATGCGCTATGTAGATTTGATAGTGAATCCGGAAGTGCGCCAGGTGTTTGTAAAACGCACGCGCCTTATCAACTCCATGCGGGAGTTTCTTAATGCCCGTGGATACCTGGAGGTGGAAACACCCATTTTGCAACCCCTTTACGGTGGGGCAGCTGCCCGCCCGTTTAAAACCCATCACAATACGCTGGATATGACCCTGTATCTGCGTATTGCCAATGAACTCTACCTTAAACGACTTATCGTAGGCGGTTATACGGGGGTTTATGAATTTTCAAAAGACTTCCGCAACGAGGGCATGTCGCGCTTTCATAATCCCGAATTTACTCAGGTAGAGCTGTATGTGGCCTACAAAGATTATTACTGGATGATGGACCTGGTGGAGGAAATGATTGAAAAGGTTGCCATTGACCTGCACGGTACCACTGAGATAAGAGTTGGCGAACACATAATTGATTTTAAAAGGCCATGGAAACGTTACACTATGTTTGAGGCTATAGAGCACTTTACGGGTGTGAATATTTCTGAAATGAACGAACAGCAGCTTCGCGAAACCTGCCACAGGCTCAAGGTGCCGGTTGACGATACCATGGGTAAGGGAAAACTGATTGACGCTATTTTTGGAGAAAAGTGCGAGCCTAATCTTATTCAACCCACTTTTATTCTGGATTATCCCATCGAAATGTCGCCTTTGGCCAAAAAGCACCGCAGCAAGCCGGGTTTGGTAGAACGTTTCGAAGCCATTTGCAACGGCAAAGAAATTTGCAATGCCTTTTCTGAACTAAACGATCCGATAGACCAGCGCAAACGTTTTGAAGAACAATTGGAACTGGGCAGGCGTGGTGATGAAGAGGCCATGACTCTGGACGAAGACTTTCTGCGTGCACTGGAGTTTGGTATGCCGCCCACAGCAGGTTTGGGCGTAGGCATAGACCGCCTGTGCATGATTATGACCAACCAGCCCTCCATACAGGATGTACTTTTCTTTCCGCAAATGCGGCCCGAAAAACCTGTTGCCGTGCTTTCAGAAAAAGAAGCCCAGCGCCTGGGCATTCGCACCGAGTTAATTCCCATACTGCAACGGCTGGGTATCCAGTCGGCCGATCAACTTAAAGACATAAAGCCTTCAAAACTCTTTAATGACATTTGCAGTATGCGCAAGAAGATGAAGCTGAACGATGTGGACAACCCTACGCCGGAAGAAGTAGAGAGCTGGTTAAAGCAGTTGTCGTAGCCACACCTATGTGGATAATCATCGGTTGTCGTAAAAGGGCTTTCTGCGTTCCAGCCGAAGGTCCTGCAGTATGGAAGCTTTGGCGTTTATGCGCAGATGGAACTGGGTAAAAGCCCCAAAGGGTGTCCAGTTAAAGTTCAATGACCAGCAGTGCAGGTCGCGTGAAATACCCAGGTTGGTCATGGTTAGGGCCTTTGCTTTAAAGTCGTAACCGGAGTTAAACACAACTTTCCATTGTTTGGATAACGACACATCGCCTGAAAAATTCAGTGATTGATTAATATTGGCAGGTGTGGTCAGGCCTTTGCTGTAGGTAAGACTGTAGTTCAGGCTAAGCCGCCAGGGTATATCGAAGTCTACATACACGTCAGGATTGTTTAGCAGGTATTGCTTTTCATCTTCCGTAAGGCCCGAGTTGGTTATTTTTTCCCTTGTTTGCTGGTCGTTGTTTCTTCCTTTTGGGTTCAGGTTGGTGCTCATGGCAATGGTGGCCGAGGTAATGCGGCCCAGCTGGCCGCTTTTCCAGGCATATTCGTTTATTCTCCGTTCGGTTTTACGGCCATCTTCGCCGGTTATAGTAACTACGGTGTAGGGATCGAGCGAAGCGCTCATCGAAACATTTAATATATTTTGAAACAATGTTGTGTTGGCAGCCAGGCTAATGGCCGAAAGTTTGAATGAATCGGCCATTAGGTTATAAGAAGAATTAAGCGAAAGGTTATTCAGCAGGTTTATTTTACGGGCTACTGTATCTTTTTGTGTTTTGACTTTAGCCTCTACGGTGTTGGAAACACCAAAGTTTACTGAGCCACTCCGGCCGGGAGAGGAACCACCGTACAAAAACCCCTGGTGCCTTGACTGGTATATTACCTTACCATTCTGATTAATGGCCTGAAAGTAGTTGCTGTTTCGGGTAAAATCGGGCACATAGCTTAATCCAATTGAAGGATTTAACGTATGACGAATGGCTTTTATGTTTCCGCGTTTAAAGAAGTAAGTACCATACAGTCGTGTAACCAGGTTAATGCCGGTGGTGTAATTGGCAATGCGGTTAAAGCCTTTTATGGTATCGGCCACCACCAGTTGGGGTGCGTTGTTTAAAATATCGTATTTCCATGAAAGACGCTGAAAGTACCATGTTTCATTATAGGAGAAAGAGGGTGTAACGGTAAAATATCTAAAAGCTTTAAACGAATATCCGATAGGGATGCTGTGCCTTATTCCGTTCTTTCCGTTCTGAAAAAACACCGAAAAATTTTGCGGCAGAAAAGGAGCAATGCTGTCAGCCGAAGCGTTGCCCATGCGGCCCAGGTTGTTGGTAATGCGGTTGGAGGCCGTCATGCTGTAGCCAACAGAAAAATTGTCGAGAGGGGTAGGCTTTCCGTCTTTGCGCTGAAAGGGGTAAAGGTTTTGCATGTTAAGGGTAAGCGAGGGCAGGGTGAGATCAATTTGACGTGTCAGCAGGTCCTGTGTATGGCTGAAATTAACACCCAGCGTAAAGGGTGTGCCTGCAAATCGTTTGTTGTACGAAACATTGGAGTTCATTCTGCGTGTAGTGTTTTGAAGCTGGGTAGTGTTAACAGAAGGAGGCAAGCCCAGATTCAGGTTATTATTTTGGTTAAACGTATTGGTTGCTGCGTTTACAGAAGCCGAAAACCGCCCGGTTCCCTTGCTTTGCGGTGAATGACTCCAGCTTATTGAAAAATCTTTGCTAACCGACCTGTCTTCTATGCGTTCAACAAAGCGATACCGCGAGTAAGTGAAGTTAAAGTTACCGGTATAATGATAGCGTTTGTTGTAGGGCAACACAATTTTTCCGGCCAGGCCGCCTTTAGAATACACATCGGCAAGTAACGACAACTTCATATAGTCGTTAATGTCAAAAAAATATCCCATATCGCGCAGGTTAAAGCCCAGCCTGCGGTCTTCGCCATAGGATGGAAAAATTATACCCGATTTGCTTTTTCGTGGGGCAGGAAACATACCGAACAAAAAGCCTGCGGGGTATAGGGGCACATCGTTGAACTCCAGGTAAAAGGGTCCGGCAACAATCTTGTCGTCTGGTATGGCTTTGGTTTTTGTGGCGCGTATAACGAAATGCGGATGTTCGAGGGTGCAGGTGGTATAGCTGTTGCGCAGGCTAAGCAGCTCGTTCTTCTCGTTTTTATAAACTACATCACCGTGCAAAATGCCATCGCCCTGTTTGGTTACCACTTCCGAAATGCGGGCGCGACCGGTTTTGAAATTATACACAATGTCCCTGGTTTCGTACACTTCCGGTCCGTTTTTAAAAACCGGAAAGCCCACCCTTCGGCCCAGCGAATCGCGTCTGCCCTGGGCCGTAAGCGTGTATCGGGCGTAGTCAATAACAATGTCTTCGGCTTCCAGCTCAATGGTTCCGTACTTTATTCGGGCATTGCCATACAGCCAGATGGTTTTCCCATCCAGGCTGGTGTGAATAGAGTCGCGGGCTGAATAAATGATGGTGGTTTCAATATCGCCTTTTGCCGGCGGCAGGCTATCGGCAGGGTTTTTGAGTGTATCCAAAACAACCGAATCGGGTTGCTGGGCCAACGCTGCGTAAAAGCCAAGCAGCCCGGCAACGGTAAACCACCGGTAAAACCGTGGTAATAGGTTGAAAATACCGCTTAATTTCACAATTTTGCGCAAAGGTATTGCAAAAACCACACTTAAAAAGGCATGGTAAGAAACCTCATCCGTCTTGTTCTGCTTACAGCAATTACCTTGCTAAACTCATCCAATACGCCCTTATTGCGGGAATATAAGGTTGATGTGATTGTAATTGATGCCGGGCATGGAGGCAAAGACCCTGGAACCATGGGCAAAGGGGGCCACCGCGAGAAAGACATAGCCCTGAATATTGCGCTTAAACTTGGCGCCTATATCAGCAAAAATCTTCCGGATGTAAAGGTGTTATACACCCGTAAGGACGACCGGTGGGTGCACTGGGATGATCGGGCCAACCTGGCAAACCAAAACAAAGCCGATGCGTTCATCTCCATCCATGTAAATTCCAGCCCGAGTTCGCAGGTGTATGGCACCGAAACCTGGGTAATGGGGTTGCACAAAACCGAGAGCAACCTGGAGGTGGCCAAACGCGAAAATTCGGTGATTTTGCTGGACGAAAATTCACGTGAACGGGCTGAAGGATTTGACCCAAACAATACAGAATCGTACATCCTGTTTTCATTAACCCAGAGCGCCTACACCGAAAGCAGCCTGAAGCTGGCCGCCAAAATACAGGAGCAGTTCGAAAAACGGGCCGGCCGCAAAAACCATGGCGTAAAACAGGCCGGTTTTCTGGTATTGTGGAAAACCGCTATGCCCAGCGTGCTGGTGGAAGTGGGCTTTTTATCGAACCAGAAAGAAGAAGAATTTCTGGCCTCCGAATATGGACAAGATATTCTGGCTTCGGCTATTTTTCGGGCCGTGCGCGAATACAAAATTGAAGTGGAATCTCTAAATTGAAAGAGCTAACACAAACCCATTTTGCATGAAAATTTCAAAAGAAGTACGCGTAGGCCTGTTCATGGTCCTGTCGCTGGTATTGCTCTATCTGGGGTTTAACTATCTTAAAGGAATTGATTTCTTTTCATCGCGCAAGAAGTACTACGCCATTTTCGAAAATGTTGATCAACTTATGCCCTCCAACCCGGTTTATCTTAACGGCGTAAGCGTAGGGCGGGTGAGTGACCTTCAGATTAACCAGAAGAAAAGCATTGTGGTGGTTGAACTTGAAATTGACAGCTATGTGCGCCTGGGCGATTCATCGGTAGCCATACTGAATGGCGACTTTCTGGGCAACAAATTCATTATGCTGAACGTTGGGCGCATTACCCGCGAGCTGAAGCCGAAAGACACCCTGCGGTCGGATGTAGCCAAAGGCATTACCGACTTCCTGGCCGAAAATGCCGAACCGGTAGCCAATAATCTGCAAAATACCTTGCGGAAACTTAATATTCTGCTTGATAATTTAATCCGAAACGCCTCCAGACTCGACACTGTGTTTATCGGATTAACCGAAACACCGGCACTGATGAATGCAACCATACGCAATACCAATCATAAAATCGACAGTGTTTCGGCTGCGATTACCCATATTTCTGCAGATTTGCGGAAGGTACTTAATGAACTGATCCCATCGGTCTCCAATCTTAAAACCTTTACCGATTCACTGAAGTCGGTGCAGGTTAGCCGAACGCTTAAAAACATTGATATAACCCTGGGGAAAGTCAATCAGTCACTCGACCGCTTCAGCAGGGGCGATAATACCATGAGCAGGCTAATGACCGAAGACACCCTGTATGTAAATTTAAACAGGTTGCTCCTGTCAATCGATTCGCTGGCGGTTCATCTTAACGAAAACCCGCGTCATTTTCTGGCGCCCCTGGGCAAAAGCCGCAAAAAAATACAACGGGAACTTAAAAAGCAGAGGCAGTCAGATCAATAATCTTATTCATTGGGCATGGCAGAAAACAACCTGGAGTTTAACCGCAATGAAGATCATTTTAAACAGCTTATTCACCGGCTTCATGTAAAGGCTGAACGGGTAAAGCTGGGTGGCGGTGAAAAGAAGATTAAAGAGCAACATGAGCGCGGCAAACTTACCGCCCGTGAGCGCATAGCCTGCCTGCTCGATAAAGATAAACCCTTTCTGGAAATAGGATTGTTTGCAGGCGAAGGCATGTACCGCGAATATGGCGGCTGTCCGTCGGGCGGGGTGGTAACCGGCCTGGGTTACATTAACAACCGCATGTGTGTGGTGGTGGCCAACGATGCCACCGTAAAAGCCGGAGCCTGGTTTCCGATAACAGCCAAGAAGAACCTGCGTGCGCAGGAAATTGCCATGGAAAACCGGTTGCCTATAGTTTACCTGGTTGACAGTGCCGGAGTGTTTCTGCCCATGCAGGACGAAATTTTTCCCGACAAAGAACACTTTGGCCGGCAGTTTCGCAACAACGCGCGCATGTCGGCCATGGGTATTGTGCAAATAGCCGCTATTATGGGAAGTTGTGTGGCCGGGGGAGCTTATTTGCCCATTATGTCGGATGAGGCCATGATTGTAGATAAAACCGGTTCCATTTTTCTGGCCGGCTCTTATCTGGTAAAAGCCGCAATTGGCGAAGAGGTAGATAACGAAACCCTGGGTGGCGCCACCACCCATTGTGAGATTTCGGGTGTAACGGATAACAAGTTTCCGGACGACCGGTCTTGTTTGGATTACATACGCAGGTTGTTTGATAAACTGGGGCATAATGCCAAAGCCGGATTTGACCGCACTGCACCGGCACCACCCAAAGCCAACCCGGCAGAAATTTACGGGTTAATGCCGGCCGACCGCGTGAAGCCCTACGATATGCGCGAAATTGTCTACCGCCTCGTTGATAACTCGGAGTTCGATGAATACAAAGCGCTGTACGGAAAAACCCTTCTTTGTGGTTTTGCCCGCATTGATGGCTGGGCGGTAGGTATTGTGGCCAACCAGCGCAGTGTTGTAAAAACCAGAAAGGGCGAAATGCAGATGGGAGGCGTTATTTATTCCGATTCGGCTGATAAGGCCGCCCGCTTTATTATGAACTGTAACCAACGGAAAATTCCGCTGGTATTTATACAGGATGTAAGCGGCTTTATGGTGGGCAGTAAGGCCGAACACGGCGGCATTATAAAAGACGGAGCCAAGATGGTAAACGCCATGGCCAATTCAACTGTGCCGAAGTTTACCATAGTTGTTGGTAATTCATACGGTGCAGGCAACTATGCCATGTGCGGAAAGGCCTACGATCCGCGCTTAATTGTGGCCTGGCCCACCGCACAAATTGCGGTGATGAGCGGGGCTTCGGCTGCCAAAACCCTGCTGCAAATACGCATGGCTACTCTTAAGGCACAAGGCAGGGAAATTTCAAAAGAAGAAGAAGAAAACCTGTTAAAGGAAATAACCAACCGTTACAACGAGCAGTTAAGTCCGTATTATGCCGCTTCCAGGCTATGGGTTGACGCCATCATTGATCCGCTCGAAACCCGGCAGGTTATTTCCATGGGCATAGAAGCAGCCAACCATGCACCTGTTGAAAAATTCAATGTTGGGGTTATTCAAACCTGAACTTATTTTTTACAAATTGTATAAATTGCCTTTGTGAACGAACGGGAATTAAAAGCGCTGGTTTCGCTGCTGGACGATGACGATGAGCAGGTGGTTACCGAAGTAACAGCAAAAATACGTACGCTGGGTCGTGAGGTTATTCCCTATCTGGAAGAACAGTGGGAAACGAATTTTAACCCCAGGGTACAACAGAAAATTGAGAACCTTATTCACGATCTGCACTTTGGCTGGCTGCGTCAGCAGCTGCTGGAATGGTATCGTTCGCCTGAACAGGATCTGCTGGAGGGCATGTGGCTGGTAGCCACGTATCAATATCCTGATCTGGACCTGCAGAAATTACGTCTGGATCTGGAACAGATTTACCGCGATGCCTGGCTGGAGGTTAAACCCGACCTGAACCCGTTTGACCAGATTAAGATAATGAACAGCGTTTTTTTTGGTAAACTTAAATTCTCAGCCAACACCAAAAACTTTCATTCACCGGGCAACTCGCTTATTAATGTGGTGCTTGAAACCCGAAAGGGTAACCCTATTTCACTTTGTGTTATCTACTTGTTAACTGCACAAAAACTGGGCCTGCCTGTTTACGGGGTTAACCTGCCCAATTTGTTTGTGCTAACCTACAAAACCGATAAACTGCAGTTTTATATAAATGTTTTTAACCGAGGGCTGATTTTTTCCAGGCAGGATATTGAAAATTATATCCATGAGCTGCACCTTGCCCCCAACCCGGTGTTTTTTGAACCCTGCAGCAATCTGGATGTTATTCGCAGGGTGTTGCGCAACCTTATTATGTCGTTCGATAAAATGGGTGAGCATGCAAAGGCCGAAGAGGTTAAAGAGCTGTTGCTGCTGATTGCCGAGGGCGATGACCTGGGTATTTAAAAATATCTGCTATTATTAAATTCTTTCCAATACTTTTTCAATGAGGCTGTCCATAGCCGTTTCGTAGCGGTTCATGAATTTTTTGGAGCTTCGGTTGGCCAGAATAACATTCAGACTAACCACTTCGTGGTCCAGCAGGCGGCCCATTGCATACAGGGCAGAGGTTTCCATCTCCAGGTTGGTAAGCCAGAAATTACTTGCCTTGTTGTGGTAGTAGGTTAAGTTTTCCAGCAGTTTCGGGAAACGGGTGGCAATGCGCACGTTTCTTCCCTGCGGGGCGTAAAAACCCGGTGCGGTAACGGTATTTCCCTTTACCATATCGCTGGCCAGTCGTTTTAGCAAAATTTCTGAACCTTTTACCACGTAGGGAGTAAAGGGCAGGCCGGTTTTTCGCCTGATGTCTTTGCCAATACGCTGCTCAAACAGCGAATGCTTCAGGTGGTAAAATTGCATGAGGTTGTCCAGCCCTATGGCAAATTCAGAAACCAGGTGAGTGCCCGGTAGGAGATCTTCCTGCAGCGCACCCGATGTACCGATACGGATAATTTTCAGGCGCTTTTTCTTTGATTTGGGCTCGCGTGTGCGGAGGTCGATGTTCACAAGCGCATCCAACTCGGTAAGTACTATTTCTACGTTATCTGTACCGATGCCGGTGCTGATTACGGTTATGCGTTTTCCGTTAAAGCGACCGGTATGGGTAATGAACTCCCGTTTGTTCATTTCGAACTCTATTTCATTGAATAGCCGGCTTATGCGGTGCACGCGGCCCGGATCTCCCACCGTAATGATGGTATCGGCAACGTGTTTGGGCAGCAGGCTGAGGTGATAGACGCTTCCGTCGGGGTTAAGTATTAAATCGGTTTCGCTAAAGCGTGTCATAACTCATTGTTGGCAATTTTTTGCTCGTAGCCCGTATCAATTTTCAGATGTTTGCCCTGTGCAGCCCGCACTGAAAGTTCATCACACCGTTCGTTTTCAGTATGCCCGGCATGGCCTTTTATCCACACCAACCTGGGATTATACTTTTTGTGCAGCGGAATATACCGAAGCCACAAATCGGCATTGGCTTTCTTTTTGAAGCCGGTTTTTTGCCATTTCCATAACCAGCCTTTTTCAATGGCATTTACCACATATTGCGAGTCGGTGTAAATGGTTACCGGCAGGCCTTCTTTTTTAAGCGACTCCAGAGCGGTAATTACGGCCAGTAACTCCATGCGGTTGTTGGTGGTAAGCCGGTAGCCTTCGCTTATTTCTTTACGATAGCTGCCATATTGCAATATAATCCCGAAGCCGCCCGGTCCGGGGTTGCCCAGTGCGGCGCCATCGGTATAAATGTTAATCATGTGTTATAAACCGACATTATCCTTAAAAATCTTCACAGCAATAGCCAGCAGGATAACTCCGAATACCCTGCGCAGCACAGCCAGTGCCGATTTACCCAGTTTGCGCTCCAGCCAGGATGAGCTACGCAGCACAAAGTAAACAATGAACAGGTTAAGCAGTATGCCGATAAGGATGTTCACCTCTTCGTAAACGGAGCGCAGCGAGAGGATGGTGGTAAGGGTGCCCGCCCCGGCAATAAGCGGGAAGGCCAGCGGAACGATGGAGCCCGAGCCTTTTGCTTCGGGGTCGTCTTTAATAAGGGTTACGCCCATAATCATTTCCAACGACACGATAAACATAATGATGGACCCGGCTACGGCAAAAGAAGAAACGTCAAGCCCGAACAGCTGTAAAATAGATTTGCCAAGGAACAGAAAACCCACCATAAGAATGGCCGAAATAAGTGTGGCCCGTTCGGCATAAATACGGCCTTCGCGTTGTTTGATGAGAATTATAAACGGAATAGAGCCGATAATATCAATTACCGAAAACAAAATTAGCGTAACGGAGAGTATTTCCTTAAGACTGGCCATAAACTGAACGGGCTGCAAAGCTAACACAAAAAAACCACCCATTGCCGGGTGGTTTTAAGCCGTAACAGGTTGTATTCAGAAGTTCAGAACAGGCTAAGGGGTACGCCAACAGTAAACTGAATGACCCGGTTTTTGGTATCGCCCTGTATATCCTTTTCCCGGATGTTGGTTAATCCTAAACCATACCGAATATCAACAAATATTTTGTTAAACAGCGTTATGCCCGCACCACCCTGAAGGCCTATATCTATGCGTTTATCCAGGTAGATATCTTCACCTTCGTAACCTTCAGGTTCTTCATCAAATTTTACCGAACCCTCAATTTCTCCTGACACCGGAGGTTGCCCGTCACCGGGATCATAGTAATACCGGTAATTATGCTTTCCGCCCAGGCCGTATCCTACTGAAGGCCCCAGATTAACATGAATTTTAAAGGCATCGGGGCCCAGTGAATAGCGCAACAGTACCGGTATTTCCAGGTAGTTGTAGCTTAACTTGTTTGACTCTTCATAATAGAAGAACCCATCGCCCCCGCTATAATCGTATTTAAATCCTTTACGAATGTAGTTCAGTTCAGGCTGAACTGCGATGTTTGCAGTAATGGGCACCACTACTGCTATGCCGAAGGTATAGCCGGTTTGGGATTTAATTGCGCCCTGGCTTCCAAAATTATCCGTACTTATCGAGTTGGTGGCAACCGTCAGGCCGGCCTTTGGAATGATGGTTTGTGCCGAGGCAGCCAGAAAAAAGCCTGCCAGCAACGGCAAAAGAATAGTTTTTTTCATGGAGGTAAGAGTTAGTGGTGGGTTAAATGTATTCAAATGTACCACAATTTTTATTAATAAACTACAGTTTTGGGCTGCGTTCGTACTGTAGCCAAACCGTCAAAACGGGCTATTGCCCCTTTTTCTGAAATTGGCATTATAGGTAAGGCTTAATTGCAGGGTGTGGTTTCGCTCGGCTTTAAGCCCATCGGCTTTTATAAGGTACTGTTGCAGGTAGCCCAGTTGAATATTACCGTTGGCCGAAAACTGATATCCCAGTGCTCCGTACAGCCGGTTCTGATCTAAATAATTTCGGCCGAAATGGGGCCCGAATTGAATAAATAGTTCATTGTACAGGCTGGCAAATAACGTATGAGGTCCCATTTCTTTGTTGGTTATAGGGTAGTTTACCAGGAAGCGATAGCGGATGCGGTTGCGGTACACGTAGTTGGTGGTTTCATTGCTCCCGTTACCCTGCAGCCAGCGTTGTTCCGGCCGGAAGCGGTGGTTAAGGTAAAACCTTTCCAGCCGGTGGGTAAGCGTTAAGGTTTGCCACAGGCGGTGTTCGGTAAATTTTTCAGGCACCGGCTGTTCGCCATACGGCCATGTAATGATGTGGCCATAACCCAGGGTGAGCACGGCTCCATCGGTAAGTTTGTAATCTATTCCCAACCGCAGCAGCGATTGTTGCCAGTTTTTTATCCAGTTTGCTCTACGCCATTGGTATTCGGTATGCAGGCTTATTTTTTTGGATATGCTATGGTTGCCGAAATACATAAACCACCCGTTATACTGCGATGCTATTTGCTTCTGGGCAAAGGTTATGGAATGTGTACCGGCAATAACGAGAGCAATTAAAAATGATTTTTGGGTCATAATGCGTACAAAAACAAACGAGCCCTCATTCCCGATCAATTTACGAAATGGGGTACCGTTCTTCATAAACAAAGAAAGCGGATTTTTTAACCCGCTTTCCAATTTTTCGGATAAAAGTAATTAGCGGCCAATCAGAATACCCACGCTTATTTGCAGGGCTCTGTTTTTGGTGTTTTCGTTATTACCCCAGTCGCTAAAGCCCATACCGTAGCGCAGGTCGGCAACAATGCGATTGGCGATAACTACGCCACCTCCCAGTTGCAGCCCAACATCGGTTTTGTTTTCAATGTACTCATCCCGGCCTTCATACCCATCTGGTTGGCGTTCATATCTGACTTTAAAATCGTAGCTTTCGCTAAATGGTCCATTACCGGCATCGATGGTACCTTCATATTCACCGCTGCCGCCCAGGCCCAGAGAAAACGACGGGCCAAACTGTGTGTAAATCCGCAGGGCATCCGGGCCGAAAGCATATTTAAACAATACGGGCATTTCAAGATAGTTTAATGTGTATTTGGTTGTTGAGCGCGTGCTTAAACCAATTAGCGGATCGTTAAAGGAGTACTCCTGGGTGGAACCTTTTTGTACAAACAACAGCTCGGGCTGGATGGAAAAATTTCCGATCTGAATGTTGTAGCCCACACCCAAAAGAAAACCAGCTTTTAACTTTTCCTTCAGGTTGCTGCCGCTCATTTCTTCGGATGAGGTGCTGGCCATGGAAAGACCCGCCTTGGGTAACAGCTGGGCATAACCCATGCAAACCGACAGGAACAGCAACAGAGATAACAGTTGTTTTTTCATGGCATTAAACGTTTGGATTTAAAATTTTTAACGATGTAATATTACGGTAAACTCAGATAAAACGATACATAAAATCCATAAGTTTTGCTATTTCGCTCCGCTTCAGTGCCGGAAAGTTGGCTATTCTAAAGGTGTTTTCTTTCCAGATTCCGTAGCCTTCTCCCAGTAAAAATCCGGCTTTTGATGCCTCGCTTTTTACTTTGGTAACCACATCCGGTTGGCCTTTTATGGCCAGAACGGTAAAAGATCGCACAGTTTTATTTTGTACCAGCAAATTAAGCTGCGTGCTTTTGGTATCAAAAAATACCGCCCATTTTTTAAACCGGTTTTTTACTGCAACCTGAATTTGTTCAATGGTTTTGCTGTCGGCAAGGCTGCGCATTAACAGATAAACAGTCAGCACATTGGGCGTATACGAGGTTTGCCATTTCTGCCGCATTTCTTCCAGGTATAACAAGCTATTGTAATGATTGGTGTTGCCCACTGTTTCAGCGCGATGCAGGGCGGCAGGCGAACACACCAGTATGCCCATGCCGGCAGGCAGGCCAAAGCATTTTTGCACTGAAGCAAACCACACATCGGCTTGTTGCCAGGGTAAATCAATACCTCCCATAGAAGAAGTGGCATCTACGGCAATGAGGGTTGCAGGATTCAGGGTTCTGAATTTTTTCAAAACCCCGGGTGTAAGTTGCGTGCCGTTTGAGGTTTCGTTTTGGGTAAGGCAAATGACATCGGCACCTGCGTACGTTACGGGTACGGGCGCCTGTTGCAGATCGAATTCAGCCGGAAGGGCCTGTACCAGGCGTGCGGCATACCGGTGCCATTTTTGGCCAAAGGCGCCATTAAATATGTGCACGCTTTTGCTGCCGGTGAGCGACTGGGCTACGATTTCCCAGCATTCGGTAGCTGAAGACACAAAATACAGTGTATAGCCATCAGGCAACTTAAGTTTTTGGCGGAACAACGCATCGGTTTGGCGGTAAATATCCATGAACATCGCGCTTCGGTGGTTAATACTAACCACCCCTTCGCGGCATGCATCGGCCATATAACGTGAAACTTTCGGGTAAATGCGCGATGGACCCGGATAAAACGAAATCATAATTGCCACAAAGTATTTATGTGCGTCTGTTCAGAAAGTAGGCAATACCCAGGGCGTAGCCTTCCAGGCCCAGCCCGGCAATAAGGCCTGCGCAACGGCTGGTGATAATGCTTTTATGCCGGAACTCTTCCCGTGCATACACGTTCGAAATATGTATTTCCAGCACCGGTGCACGTATGGCAGCAATGGCATCGTGCAGGGCAACCGAAGTGTGGGTGTAGCCGCCGGGGTTGAATAAAATGCCATCAAACTGAAAACCCGTTTCGTGCAATTTGTTGATGAGCTCTCCTTCTATATTCGACTGGAAATAGTGCAGGTCGGCCTGCGGGAAACGTTGTTTGAGCTCTTCAAAAAAGTTTTCAAAATCCCGGTTCCCGTAAATGGATTCTTCCCGAACCCCAAGCAGGTTAAGATTGGGGCCGTTAATGATCTGGATTTTCATAAAACAAAATTCGAAAAGAAAAAACGATTAAAAAAAGAAATTCCCGGTCAGGCACTGATATCCGCGTAAATTTGCCTGAAAGTACAGGATGACCTGGGAAACGGCCATAAAGCAATACCGGCATTACCTGAAGCTGGAGCGCTCGCTTTCTGATAACACGGTGGCAGCTTACCTGCACGATGTAACCCTGCTGCAGCGGTATTGCCAGCTTCATAAAATTGGTGAAAATCCGGCTGGTCTTACAACTGCCCGGCTGCGCGGATTTTTAAAATACCTTAACGACCTGGGCATGAGCGCCTACAGCCAGGCGCGCATTCTTTCGGGTATAAAGGGTTTTTATAAATACCTGTTGGCCGAAGAGTGGATTGACCGCGACCCTGCCGAACTGCTGGAGGCACCACGCATTGGCCGCAAACTCCCCGATGTGCTTTCTTACCCCGAAATAGAACAACTCTTCAATGCAGTTGATTTATCAACCCCCGAAGGCATGCGCAACCGCGCCATGCTGGAAGTGTTGTACGGTTCGGGTTTGCGCGTGTCCGAACTGGTTAACCTGCAGCTAAGCAATGTGTACTTTGACATAGGCTTTTTACGGATAATTGGCAAGGGTAACAAAGAACGGCTTGTGCCATCGGGGCGCGATGCATTGAAGTATCTTAAACTTTACATTGAAGAAGTAAGGGGGCGGTACCCGCACAAACCAGCACAAAAGGGGCATGAAGCCTATGTGTTTCTGAACCGTAACGGCAGAAAAATTACGCGGGTCATGGTCTTCACCATCATCAAAAATCTGGCCGCTTCCATCGGCCTGAAGAAGCACATTAGTCCCCATACCTTTCGTCATTCATTTGCCACGCACCTTATTGAAGGTGGGGCCGATCTGCGTGCGGTGCAGGAAATGCTCGGGCACCAGTCTATTACCACTACCGAAATTTATACCCACCTGGACCGCGACTACCTGCGCCAGGTGATAACCGAATTCCATCCGCGCAGCTAAACTGCCCCGGTAACCGGCTGCCGATTTTTCCGGCAACCTGAAGAATTTGTAATTCTTTATGCTTAATTTGCGTCCATTAACCAAAAGCTATGAAAAAAATAATTGCAGGTTTCTTATTACTGTTATTTGCTGCTCCGGTATTGTATGCCCAGGCCCCTCCGGGCAAGGGCGGAAAACAACTTAACGTAGGGCTAGGTTTTTCTGACTGGGGCGTACCCGTTTATGTGGGTGCCGATTTTGGCGTACACGATGACATTACCATTGGCCCTAAACTTTCGTACAGAAAGCGCAACTACAGGTTTTTCGGGTCAGACTTCAGCCAAACCCTTATCGTGCTGGGCTTTAACGGCAACTATCACTTTAACCGTTTGCTGAACCTCGAAGATAAATGGAACCTTTATGCCGGTTTAACACTGGGCTATTACCTGTGGTCCGATAGTGAGACGGCCGGTGCAGAAGGCTCGGGCATTGGGCTTGATTTGCAAATTGGGGCCCGTTACTTCTTTAACGATAAACTGGGCATTAACCTTGAGTTTGGCGGAGGCACGGGCGTTGGGGCTGGTAGCATAGGCCTTACCGTTAAACTGTAACGACTTCCTGTTTTTTTATTAAAAGCCACGCGGTGCGTGGCTTTTTTATTGCTGTTCTTTTGCATTTTTGCTTTCATGTACACCAGGTTTATCCGGCCCCTGCTTTTTCTGCTTCCACCCGAAACGGCACATGTACTTACCATGGCCTGCCTTAATCTTTTCTGCCGGTTGCCGTATGGCAAAAAGCTGCTGCGCACCTGGTACAGGGTTGATGATGATACATTAAAGAAAACAATACTGGGTATAACCTTTCCCAATCCGGTTGGGCTGGCGGCCGGTTTTGATAAAGATGCCCGTTATACAGGTGCGCTGGCCTGCCTGGGCTTTGGCTTTATTGAAATAGGAACACTTACCCCTGTGCCGCAAAGCGGAAATCCCAAACCGCGGTTATTCAGGTTACCAAAAGATAAGGCCCTTGTTAACCGAATGGGTTTTAACAACCAGGGGGCGGCAGCGGCTGCATGCAGACTCAGAAACCGCATACCGGGTGTAATCATAGGGGGTAATGTGGGTAAAAACAAAAACACACCCAACGAAACTGCTTTGCGCGATTATCTGGCATGCATAGATGCCCTGTATGATGTTGTTGATTATTTTGTGATAAATGTAAGCTCGCCCAACACACCGGGTTTGCGTGAATTGCAGGATAAACAACCGCTCAGGCAGCTGTTGTCGGGAGTAAAGGCCAGGCTGCTGGAAAAACCTGCCTACAAACCGATGCTGCTTAAAATAGCGCCCGACTTAACAAACGAACAACTGGATGAAGTGATAGCAATACTGAAGGAAACAAAAACCGACGGCATTATTGCCACCAACACCACCGTTTCGCGCGATGGGTTAAACACCTCTCCGGATGTGATAAAAAAAATCGGGCCAGGCGGTTTGAGCGGTAAACCGCTGCAGCAAAAGTCAAATGAAATTATCCGTTACCTCAGGAGTAAGCTGGGGCCCGGTTATCCGATAATTGGCGTGGGAGGTATTATGACAGCTGAAGATGCCATTGAAAAATTAAAGGCCGGTGCCGATTTGATTCAACTGTACACTGGTTTTGTGTACCGGGGGCCTGCCCTGGTAAAGCGCATCCTGCTAAAGTTAAAGCAAAGCCATAAACAAGCCTGAGTCATTCCTGCTGCCTGACGTGATATTGAGTAATGGTGCAAATGCCCCGTGCTGGAAATGGGCAGCAGGCTCAACCAGCATCTGCAAGCGGATATGGCGTGTACATAAAGTTAAAAAACTTACATTACGCAAATGAAAATCAAAGCAATTGCGAATTTTAGTTAATTGATTTTCAATATTTTAAGAAAATGATGGATAAAATATTTTACGTATCAATTTCTGTGGATTATGTATTTTTACAGGTAATTTCTGTGGATTATGTATTTTTACAGGTATGCGGATATTCTTTTGGGCGTTTGTCTTTATTTTCACAGGTTGTACGGGGTGGGCTCAAACAAAGCAATTTATGGCTGTTTACCGCCAGAATTATGCACCCGGGGAGCCGGTTGACAAATCCGGTTATCTGATCTTTGACAATACGCACAGCCTTTATTATTTTAATCGTTCACAGTCTGAGAATATTCAGTTTGTTGATGAAACGGATAGCGAAATGTATATTGACGTTCGCGATGAGGAGGGCCTCTCTTTTTATACACATTTTAACTTGCTTAAACAAATCAGCAGGTATTATACGCCGGGTGACGAATTTGTGATTCTTACCGAGGAAAACAAGACAATAACCTGGAAAACAGGTAATGAGCTGAAAAAGATTGGCAACTTTATTTGCCGTAATGCAACCACATCTTTTAAAGGCAGAAAATGGAATGTTTGGTTTACAGAAGAGATTCCGGTGCCGGCCGGTCCATGGAAGTTGTTTGGGTTACCCGGGCTGATTGTGGAGGCCGAAGATGAAACCGGAACATTTTATTTTTATCTGGAAAGGCTAAGCCAGCATGATGGCAGCGTTCCCATTAAACCGCCTGTAAAAGGATTAAAAGTTAATGGATGGGATGAATATTTCAAACTATTAATATCACGACTCAACCGTCTGAAGCGATACCTGGAATCGCGGGAAGGTTTAAGTGTAAAAATTTCTTTCGATAATAATATTGAGCGAATTGAAAATCAATAGTATGCGCAGGTTAATATTTCTCAAAATTTTCATTCTGGTTGCTGCATGTGCTTCCTGGAAGAAGCAGGAAAATCAGGCTGGTACGTATGAGCTTATATTTAAAAAATACAAAGAAGATAATTCGGCCGGAACCTGTAGGGTAACGGCAGAAGTAAGACATGAGCTGCCAAACGGGAAGATTGTTCGTTATACTTTGCAGTCGGTAAAGAGAACCTGCAGTGAAGCCGAGGAGGACATACGTAAAGGATACAATGCTTTAAAATCGCAACAAAATTAATTAGGTGTTTGGGGTGAACTCCGGTTTATTTCGTGACCATACAATAATTCTGTTTCGTAGTTGCTTCACATTATTTGTTTATGTTCTGCCGGCTTATATCAGCCTTGCTCAGGAGGCACAAACCATCGAGGGGTATATTTCAGATACATTCGGCAAACCACTTCAATATGCAGTTATTTTTGTCGAATCGAACAATACAATTTATTCTTTTTGCCAATCAGATTCATTGGGATATTATAGGTTAGCAATCAATGCTCCTGTTGAAGAGCATGCTTATCTGGTTGTTAGACTATTGGGGTATAATGAAGTCCGTTATTCCTTTAGGGAAGTAATTGGAAAAAGTGCAAAACGCTTTGATGTTGTGCTGCATGAACGCGTTGAACAACTTGATGAAATAATTGTAAGGTCAAATGCAGCCGGGGTCTTTTTTAATGACACTACCACCATACATATTCAGACAAATTCAGTCGAAAAGCAAACCATAGAAGATATAATTAGGCAATTACCCGGTTTTAGCGTTGACGATGACGGAAACATTGGATACAAGGGTAAGCAAATTAAAAAAGTTTTTCTGGAGGGCGCTGATTTAACAGCGGCTAATTATAAACGTATTACGCGCAACATGCTGGCCGAAAACGTTGCAAAAATTGATATAATCGAACACTTTGTCGAAAACCAGCTATTGGGCGGCATAGTGCACTCCAATGAGGTAGTTTTGAACTTAAGCATAGACTCCTTAAAGAAAAGCAGGCCTTTTGGCAATGTGGATGTTAATGTTGGTAATAGTTACTACCGCCACCTGGTTGGAAACGGCTTTCGTGTTAATAAACTTCATAAAATCAGCATTCAGGCTTCTACCAACAATGTTGGTAAACGGCAGGATGGGGAAGCATCATCGCTTCTTAGGGAGTTGAATACTGATGTTTTCAGTTTCGATGTTTTGAACACTCCCGTTCTGGAATATACCCTAAATCTGCCGGGTAGCATAGGAAACGCCAATATCAACAATGAACACTATTTTGGCCTGGCGGGTGCTGTGGGTAGCAAAAAGCAGAACTTTTTATGGAACTATGATATGAGTTTTCTTTCGGATAAACGGCGGGTAATGCAAAAAGACAGTTTATCGGTCAGGCCTGATCAGGATGTTGATAGCCGGTTTAACTGGTGGGCAGACAATTCCATTCGAAACGCCATACAAAATGTTTATGCAAGGAACCGGATCATGTGGAGAATAAACTCTGCCAACCAGCTTGATATATCCCTTTATTTTAACCGTAGCTTAAGTGATACCCGTAGCCTTTTCAGGCAAATCATTCAATCAAGCAATATCAATGAAGCCGATTCGGTAGAAAAATTTTCTCATGCATCTTTTATGGAGACCCAGGCATATGCAGAATTTACAAGTAAGCTGAGTACTAATAAGGCATTTCTGATAAACCTGGCAGTGGGCGGCAATAAGTATCCTCAACACTTATCGTTGTTTAGCAATCTGAAAAGGTTTACACTTCCTTTTGTCCTACAGGATACCTTTCAGGTGATTAACCAGAATCTGGTTAACCAGAGTGAACAAGTGATTGCCAGAATGAAATTTGTTTCTTTGGTTAACAGACTGTCTTATGAAATCTTCAATGAGGTTTCATACAGTAAGGCATATTTTAGTCCTGTTATTTACAATACTGATTTTGCTGATACCAATCAACTGTCTGTTAACCGGTTTTTTAATGAACTGGGAGGAAGAACTGCTTTCAGATGGAAAGGTGTTTTTTTAGAAAATGTATTGTCAGGTCGGTTGTTTCGCTTTACGCACCAGGGCTATTACTTTTTTCCTTATCTGAATACCAGTATATCGGCTTCCGTTTCGAAATATTCAAAATGGAGTTTTCAGTTGTTATATACCCGGAATTTTCCTGAAATTCATCAGGTTACAAGCTTTTATTATCTAACTGATTTTAACTGGATTAATGCCGGTTTAGGCAGTATCCGTAGCCGGAAAAATCTTTTACTGACTACTTCATATACTTATGAAAATCTAAGCAAGTTCTGGAAAGCAGATTTCACATCAGGGGCACGCTTTTTTTATCCCGACTTTGTTTCAAGCACTGAAGTAACACCCTTGCTCAGCTATCAGCAAATCTCCGCTTCACAGAGTACAAAACTTGAATTTCTGCAACTAAAGATAGAAAAATTTATTCCCGCATTAAATATTCGTCTGGCATCGGGTATGGAAGGCAACCGGCTGTTCTTTTACAATTATGTAAATACCACAGGTCTCAGGAATAATAAAATCACAACCTTAAATCTTTCGCTGGAAACGGGAACTTCATTTGCTATTCCGGTGAATTTTTTTATCACGGCCAGGATAAGTAAGATACAGGCAGAAACACACTTTGAGAATACGCAAACAACAATAAATAATGCCAATTCTATTTCGCAGATACGTTTTGCACTTCAGTATAAATGCAGGAATGTAACAGGCCGGATGATCTGGCAACGATTTTGGTTAGCCGGGTTAATGTACGATCAGGTGGACGGTTCTTTATTTTACAGGCCCTCAGCCAGGCCATTTACTTTATCAGTCAATTTTCAAAACCTCACCAATCAGAAATTCTTATATCAGTTTACCCAAACCGACCTGTACTATTCACGCACCGGTTATTCTTTGCTGCCCGCAATATGCTTATTGGGGTTAAACTGGTTATTTTAATGTTTAACAGAAAAGCATGTATTCGTTTTCTTCTTTTATGTTCGGGTTACCCCATTCTTTCCCCTCAAACCTGTTAGGGCAATGCTTTTAAAAGTCAGTAATACGGGTAATGTCATGGAATTTTAACAATCGGGCACGAATGCCAATCATAAATTCATGTGCCATGTAATTTTGTCCAACTGATTTATTTGTGGGCAGTTCGAAGATATAACCTACCCGCAGCATATCGCCTAAGTTAATTTTCATCATGGCACCATAGGTGTGCAGGTTTCTTGAAAACAGTCCAAGGGTATAGCTATCATCGGCATTTAGCACAATTCCAAAGTCTGAACTTATGGGGGCGCCTGTTGCGAGGCGGGTCATTACAAAAGGTTTTAATTTCAGGCGGTGTGACAGGGTAATGAGGTAGGCCCCCATGCCGTACATCTGCCGGCTGTATAACATAATATCGATTTCATTTTCTGTTGTGGTTTTGCCATCGAGCATTTTAGGAACCGATAAGCTGACAAATAGATTATTGGAAGAAAAGATTATTCCTGCGCCAAAGGTAGGGCTCATTTCACTAATCCGGCTTTGAAACTTTGGATCGCCCGGATCTATAGTCAGGTCTGTAAAGTCATTCCGGTAATTCACTACACCAGCCTGTAAACCGAACGAAATCCTGCTGTTTTCATTTACCGCAATGTGGTAGCCGTACGATACCAGAGCTTCGGTTGTTTTGTTGGCGGCAATTTCGTCTTGCAGCAGCGTTAACCCCAATCCCATTTTGTTTCCGTTCAGCGCCATATGCCCTGAGGCATTCAGTGTAACCGGGCTTCCATCAAAGCCAGCCCATTGCACGCGGTAAGAAGCCAGGCCTGTTAAATCTCTCGAAAAACCTGCATAAGCCGGGTTTATGATAAACGGATTAAAGATGTATTGCGAATACAATGGATCTTGCTGCGCGCGCACGGCAGGAACGATCAGGCACGCAAATGTTATATATACAATTGCTTTAATAAGCGCGGCATTCCGGTATTGCCTGGGCATGTCTTTAGCCCTGTAAGCTGGCTTGAAAAAGTGTGCAGCCGATAGATTATGTAATGTTTTCATGTTTACCGCATTAGGGTGATGTACCCGGTTAATGGTTTGTTGCCCGACAATTCAATTTTATAGAAGTATGTACCTGAAGGTAGCTCGATTCCGTTTTTACTATGGCCGGTAAATACACGATCGATGTTGTTGTAGTTCTCTATGTCAAACACCAGGTCGCCCCAGCGGTTAAAAATCATTACACGGTTTTGGGAAGCTCCTTCCACCACATCAATGTATTTAATGAACAGAAAATCATTGTATCCGTCACCATTGGGTGAAAGTCCGTTGTACACCACCACTGAGCCTACTACTTCAATATCAATAACCTGTTGAATGCACAATCCGGCCAGGTCGCAAACTTCAAGGGTAACACGGTCGGTGCCCGTGAAGGGATTTCCGGTATAATCAATTTGCAAAAAGTAGGAGGCATCAATGGTAGCCGTTACACCCCGGGCTGTTTGGTTATTAATTATTCTTAGTGTAGAAAAATCGATATTGTTATCGGGGTCATTGATAATTTCAGTGAGGTCAACTGCAACTTTTCCTTCAATTTGTGAAGCAAGCGGTGATGGGTTTATTACAGGCGGTGCATTGGTTGGGTTGCCACCGCAAGGAGGAGGCAGTACGGTAACAACTACAGGATCGGAAGGCAGACTTGGACAGTTGGCGCCTGTTGTTTTTACAATGAGAAAGAATACACCGGTTTGCGTTACTGTAATGGTTTGCGCAGTGGCCCCGTTCGACCATACATATTCAAATCCGTTTGGCCCGGTTAAATCAACCGAGCCCGTTCCGCAAATGGTGGTATTTCCGGTTACTGTAATGGTCGGTTTTTCGGGTGAAGCAATTACAGTAACCGTAACTTCATCTGATGGCTCGCTTAAACAAACGCCATTTCCGGTCTGAACTGTGTAAGCACCCGCTGTGGTTACTAAAATCTGTTGAGTAGTTTGTCCGTTCGACCAACTGTACTGGCTGAATCCAGACGGGGCTGTAAGGAAAACCGAACTTCCTTCGCAAATACTCAAACTTCCCGAAGGATTTATTGTGGGCCTGGATAACAGTATAACATTGGCATTGACAGCCACCCGCGAACTTTCGCAATCTGTTACCGGATCATAGATCGACACATAGTATGTAGCAGAAGCTGAAAGCGTGGGCGTGGTAAAGCTGGCACCTGTAAATAGCAGGTTGTTTAATACCGGACTGTCATACCACCGATATTGTTGGGTATTCGTGGCGCCTGTGGCAGTAAGTGTAAGCTCACCGGCACCACAACGGTTAACATCAGAAGCAGAGGGGGCCGGAGGGGGTATGCATGCCGATACGGAAAAATTTTCGGTAACTAAATGGCTCCAATTTCCTTCTGAATCTTTAATTTGAACGGTTAGCGTGTGTGCTCCGGTTGGTACTCCGGTCATATCAAGTGCTACCAGTTGATCGATGGTTGCCCCGGGTACGATGCCCGGTATCGGAATAGCCGTGCCAATGCCTTGTTCGTCATCAACGAAATATCTGGCTGCAACAATCTCGCGTGAATCCGTGTTGATGGGAGGCAAAAGATAAAAGGTTTGGATACTGGCATGACTCCACCGGCCTTTATCATCGCGGTAGCGAAAACCAATTTGGTGAAATCCTGAAGTAAGTGCCGGAGGAATGCTAATGGGCAGTGAATTGCTTTGGGGGTTTCCGGGTGTAACCGGCAGCGGGGTATTATTGCCTGGCCCCAGGTCCACATCAAAAAAATATTCAAGTTGAGTAATGCTCGATGCGGGATCAACTGTAACGGGTGGGATAAAATAAAAACTTTGGGTGCTGGTATGACTCCATTTACCGCGGTTATCCTTGAATCTGAAACTGATGAAATGAAAGCCGGGTGCCAGTGATTCTATGTTGACGTTCAAAGCCGGAATAGTTACCGTACTACCCGGTGCGAATAAAACCGGGGTTCCATTACCAAAGCCCGGGTCAGCATCAAAAAAATACTCAGCACTTACCAGGTTGGTGGCTGTTACTGGAACGGTGGTGATGTAAAATAATGAGTGAGTGGGATGCGACCAGGTTCCATTGTTTTGTTTTACCCTGAAACCCAGAATATGAAAACCAGCACTTAACGCAGTGGTGTTAACGTTAAAACTAAAGTTTACATTGGCTGATGGTGTAGAAACAGAAACCGCAGTGCCGTTGCCATTTCCCGGATCGGTGTCAATGAAATATTCTGCGCGGTTAATCACCTGCGCGAACATGGGTATGCTGGGCGTGCATACCATGAGTGCGATGCACGCAAGGCTATATAGTTTAAAATGAGGCAACCCTTTTTTCATTTTGATTAACCCATCAGTTAGTTGTTAACCTTTCCCTGTACCTGCACATTCAGGGTGCCATTGGGCTGTATGGTAGCATTTTGAATATTTACTGCGGTTACCTGCGGAATAGGTGGCATGGGCGAAGTATCGAACCCGCTGCCCGGGTCGCCACCTGAAGGAAAAGGATATGATCCTCCATAAATGCCGGCATCAGTCCCATCGGTAGCGAAGGGTGCCTTGCCGGGTGAACCCGCCTGTAGCCGGTAGTTAAATGTTGTATTGTATGTATCAAAGTTTGAAACCGAAACAAACTGCGGGTTCGCTCCGGTTAGGTTGCCTGCCCCTGAGTTTGAGCCTCCGCCTGAACCGAGCCACGTAGCTTCGAAAATATTTGTTGGACTATATTGTGAGGAGCCTCCAATGGTGTTTTGGTTGGATATATTTTTATTGAACGTGCAGAAAACAACTTCCCCGTTAAAAATATTACCAGATGAACGAACGAAAACGTTATTGCTGACAATAACATTCCAAAGACTAGCTAAATTAGCTGATGATAAAAAAACATTGTGATCGATTAGAACCGTATTGCTGTTGAAACCTGAAATGATGCCAGTTATAATATTATTGGCAATGATGATGTTGGTTGATGAATTGCTGGTTCGGGAACCTGAAGGTCCAGATATGCTTGCAATAATGTTATTGAAGATTGTCCACCCCGAAGCAGGTTTTGAACTATTGAGGTATGTGTACACAGAACCTGTTATTCTGTTTCTAAATAGCGTTATATTTAAACTCGCTAATGTACCCGTTAAATTGATACTTCCCTCAACTAAAAGCCCGCATATAACTGAACCGGAAGGGTCGGTTGAGCCATCCCGGAACAGGTTAATCGGTCCGGTACGTGTGGGTTGCCCAAACTGATTGTTGGGCCCGTACCCCGCACCAATTATCACCAGTCGTTTTGAAATTTCGAGTGTGCCATACGAAAAAGGTGATCCGTATACATACAGCGTATCGCCTGCAGCCGAAGCGTTATGCGCAGCAATAAAACTTGCGTTCCCGCCCCCGGTAGTGGTAGTAAACTGTGCGGGCCGGGATGGGTCGTTGCTTACAGTGCGAACCGTAGCCCAAACCATAAGGGTGCTGCCCAGCAAAAAGAAAATAGTGGTTTGTAAGGTTTTCATATAAGAAAAGAGTTTATGTGTTTTTGTTTTGTTTATTTGAAAAATCTAATGTGATGCTGTTGTTTTTTGCCGGCCTTTTACAGAGCCGGGCCAGCGCTAAACCTGTAAGTGCAATACCGGCAAGGCTCAGCACATAACCGGCAAGGCCTTCGCGATATGCCTGATGATGCCATGCCGCGCTGGCGGCCTGATGGAGAAGTTGCTCACTGGCATTGCTGCTGGTGGCGTGGTAAGCAAGAATTGTCATTCCGGTAATGAGCAGCAGTGTGCCAGCTATCAGCATCAGGGGGTCTTTCAGGTTTTTCATGGCCGGAAAAGCTGGTACAAAGATGGGAGCAGTCCGGCCGGCAGGTTAACGTAGGGGTTGCAAAGTTTACCGATTTTGAGGATTTTCGGTTATAACTACCCGGAAGCGTATTCGCTGGGAAGTTTGCCAAACTCTTCCTTAAAGGCTTTGCTGAAGTGCGACAGGTTTTCATAGCCTACCTCGTAGGCAACCTGCGAAACGGGGCCCCAGCGGGCGGCCAGCAGCTGTGCGGCACGCTGCAAACGGATTTTACGGATAAAGGCAGAAGGAGAAAGGCCGGTTAGTGCCATGAGTTTGCGATAGCACTGTTCACGTCCCAGATTAAGTTCTGCGGCAAGGGCTTCAACGGAAAGTTTATTATCGGCTAAATGGGTTTCTATAAAGTTTTTAGCCTTTAGTATAAATTGTTCAGAAGCCGAAACGGCTTTTACGGGTGTGGCCTGTGAAAGTAAATTTAGCTTAATGTGTTGCTGCAGTTTTTCACACAGAGATACTAAGTTTTGTACTTTGTAAATAAGTTCCTGTTTATGAAAAGGCTTAACCAGGTAATCGTCAGCACCGGTTTGCAAACCGCTAAGTTTATGCTCTTCAGCGGCTTTGGCTGTTAGCATAATAAACGGAATGTGGTTGGTGTATACATCTTTTTTTATCCGCTCACAAAATTCCAGGCCATCCATTTCGGGCATCATCAGGTCGCTTATAATAACGTCAGGAATTTCATGGCGGGCTTTTTCCAGTCCTTCTTTGCCATTCGGGG
>FWPU01000201.1_pt1 | contig 191004 bp, 173 predicted proteins | sample 2228361 | NCBI WGS metagenome assembly FWPU01 (sample SAMEA103939777, study PRJEB20133) | metagenome | reverse complement strand
GGGCGCGGCCGGCATCGCCGAGCCGCGGGCTCGCGAGCGAGAGTGCGATCGAGGCTTCGAGATCGAGCAGCCGGTCTTGTCCGTTGCTCGCTCCCGTCGCCCCACCCGAAAGCTCCGCGGTCGTTGCGGATCGGGCTCGGGATCCGGAGCATGGGTCGCTCCCGCCCGCTGGCCGGTTCGAAGTTGCCGAACTGCATCGGGCTCGGGATCCGGAGCATGGGTCGCTCCCGCCCTTCGCACTCATCGGCTGGCCTCGATGCGCAAAATACGCATCCGTTGACGGAATCTTCACCCATTCGCCGTTACACCCACGGATGGTGGAGAAGGCGCCGCCCGAACCTCTGCCGGCAACCCGAGTCCCACCCTGGCGCGGAGCTAAGCCACGAAAGCATTGACGGAACCTTGCCGGGCGGGCCAGAGACCCCCCCCCGGCATCAACGGAATTTTCACCCTTTCCATGCCATATCGCCGGACGGTGGAAAAGACGCCGAGCAGACCTCTACCGGCGGGCCGGGTCCCACCCTGGGACGGGAGGATACGAGAGAAGCGTCAACGGAGCGTTGCCGGCGGGCCGAGAGTCAGCGGCGCGGTCACCGGGGCCGGCGGGAAGGGGTGCCGGGGACGGGCAGAGGCGGTTCCGCCTCCGGGGGGCCATCGGGCGATCCCGATCGGCGCGGCGAGGCGGAGGTCGCAGATCGCAACCTCCGCCACGGGAGCGCACCGGCCGCTGCGCAGGTACGGACGAACGCGCCCGCGGTCGCTGCCCCGAGCGCGGCGAAGAAGCGCCGGTGGCCGAAGCGGCGCACGATCCCGGCATGGTGCACGGTGGCGAGGGTGAGCGCGGTCTTGCCGATGCCCGGTCCGCCGCGCACGAGAACGAAGCGGTGCGCATCGGGCAGGGCGAGCAGGCCTGCGAGCTCCGCCTCGCGGCCCACGAACGGCTCGGGGCCGCCGGCAGCGGCGCGGGGACAGGGGCCGGAGGGAGAGACGCGGAGCCGCGCAGGAGCTCCCCGATGCGGCGCAGGATCCGAGGATCGGCGCGCGCGATCCGGTGACCGAAGTGCTCCGCGAGCTCCGGTGCCGCCAGCAGCCGCGCTCCGGGCGCTTCGAGGAACGGCGCGCAGGCCTTGCGCAGCGCCTCGCGCGTGCGCGCCTCCGGCAGCAGCGCGCAGGGATCGGGCTGTTCGTGCAGGGTCCGGAACTTCGCGATCCCGGGTGCGGCGCGGCGCACGAACTCCGCGTCGAACCCGTCGGCGGCGATCGAAGGATGCTCCACCGCGGCCCGCGCGGGAAGGAACGTGTGCGCGGTCGGTGCCGGTCCGGGCCGCCTTCGTCCCGCTCGCCCGGAACCTGCCCCGGAGCATTCGCCGCGACCTTCCCGCAGAAGCCCGGGAACCACGGGAGCCGGGGTCGCAGCCGGGGGCGCGCGGCTACCCGTCGAAGGGACCCGTCCGTCGCCGGAGAGCGGACGATCGGTCACCGTGCGGTCGGCGGCCGTTCCGGGAAGGCGCAGGACGTCGTGGACGGACGGGATGCCGGACCGGGCGGGGATGGTGAGGATGCCGGCGACGCAGCCGGCCCGGCACGCCCCGGAAGGCGGGCCGGGAATGCCAGAAAGATCCGTTACGGTACGAAGGGTCGTCGCGGGCCACGGCCGTCCGCGTTCCTCCCGGGTCGGGGCGAGCGGAAACGGACAGGGTCCGTTTCGATGCCGGAGGAACGGCGGATCCGCGAGCCGTCGTCCCGGCGTCGGCCCCGGATCGCCTCCGACGCGAGAAAGGCCCTGCCGCCGGCACCGTTCCGGTGCAGCGCCGCCGCGCGCTTCCGCCCGCCGGCGCTTCCCGCCGCCTGGCCGGCAGGCCCGGGAGCGCGGCCGGAAAGCCGCCGCGGGCTGGAAAGTCGCGCGCTTCGTGCCAGATCGCCGGCGGACCGCTCCGGATCCCGCATGCGCATCGCCGACCGCCTCGCCCGTACCCGCCTGCTGCCCATGGAGCTTCGCGGCTTCTTCGGCCTGCCCGGCAGCCGGCCCTGGCGGGTGCTGGCATGCCTCCTGCTCGCCAGCACGGCGGAAGGGATCGGCCTCGCCTCGCTGCTGCCGGTGCTCGCGATTGTCACCGGTGAGGGCGAGCCGTCCGGGTTCGCCGCCACCATCCTCGCCCTCACCGGCCGCCTCGGGCTGCCCGCCGACTTCGGTCCCCTGCTCGCCCTTGTGGTCGCTGCCCTGCTGTGCAAGGCGGCACTCATGATCCTCGCCTACCGGGTGATCGCCGCCACGGCCGCCGGGGTGACGGCGGAGCTGCGCACGAGCCTGCTCGGCGCCCTGCTCGCGGTCCGCTGGCCCTATTATCTGCGCCAGCCGGTGGGCCGGATCGCCAACGCCATGGGGGTCGAGGCGGTGCGTTGCGGCGACGGCTATGTGGTGACCGCCAACGTCTTCGTCTTCGCCATCCAGAGCCTCGCCTATCTGACGCTCGCCTTTCTCGTCTCCTGGCGGCTCGCCCTGCTCGCGATCGCCACCGGCGGGGCGATCGTGCTGCTGCTCTCGGGCTTCGTGCGCCGGGCGGGACGGTCGAGCCGCAAGAACACGCGTCATTCGGCCGGCATGAGCACGCTGCTCGCCGACACCCTGCAGGGCATCAAGGCGATCCGGGCGATGGCGCGCGAGGCGCCCTTCCTCGGCCTGATCGTCCACCACATCGACCGCACCCGCCGCGCCCTGTTCCGCCAGGCGGCGGACCGCGAGACGCTCGGCAGCCTGCAGGAAGGGATCCTGGCCCTGCTGCTCGGCCTCGGCCTCTGGGTGGCGCACGACGGGCTCGGCCTGTCCGGGGCCGAGCTCGTGGTGAGCGCGCTCCTGCTGCTGCGGGCGGTCGCCACCGTCAACAAGGTGCAGAAGGCCTGGCAGGCGACGAGCATGTACCGGGCGAGCTTCGAACATCTCGATCGGCTGATCGCCGAGGCGCGGGCGATGGCCGAACCCGTGGGCGGCCTGCCGCCACCGCCGCTTGCCCGCGCGGTGCGGCTCGAGCGGGTCGCCTTCGCCTGGCCGGATGCGGCGCCGGTGTTCGCGGACGTCGATCTCGTGATCCCGGCCGGTCGCATCACCGTGCTCACCGGTCCTTCGGGTGCCGGCAAGACCACCCTCGTCGATCTCGTGCTCGGACTGCTCGAACCTGTGGCGGGCCGAATCCTCGTCGACGGGGTGCCGCTCGCGCAGATCGACCGGCGGCTCTGGCGGCAGCAGATCGGCTACGTGCCGCAGGATCCGGTGCTGCTGCACGCGAGCGTGCGCGAGAATCTGACCCTCGGCGATCCGGCGGTCGACGGGGAGGCGATCCGCCGGGCGCTCGCGATCGCCGACGCGCTCGACTTCGTCGGGCGTCTGCCGCAGGGTCTCGACACGGTGGTCGGCGAACGCGGAGCGGCGCTCTCGGGCGGCCAGCGCCAGCGGCTCGCGCTCGCCCGGGCCCTCGTCCGCCGGCCGCGGCTGCTCGTGCTCGACGAGGTGACGAGCGCCCTCGATGCGGAGACCGAGAAGCGCATCTGCGACCATCTCGTGGCCATGCCCGACCGGCCGACCATCCTCGCCGTCACCCACCGGCCGGCCTGGCTCGCCATCGCCGACCGCATCGTCGAGCTCGGCGAAGGCGGGCGCGTGCGCGTGCGGGAGACGGCGGTGGCGGGCTGAGAAGGGAGGCGGGACGCATGGAGACCCGGCGGAACGCGCGCCGACTTCTGGAACGCTGCTCGCGGAACGCGAAGAGGCGATCGCCGGACGCCTCGACCCGCGCTTCGGCTACGGCAGAGCGTCCGCCCCGGCGGTGGCGAGGGCACGGTCGAACGCGCCGGGCCGGGCGGGCAGCGCCAGGAGCTCGTAGCCGGCCTCGACCAGCCGTTCCGGATCGGCGAGCCGCGCCGGATCGTCCACCGGATGCAGGGCGTCGTCGGCGATCCGGAACACCCGCATCCCCCGGTCGCGGGCGGCGGCGGTGGCGGCGAAGGCGTGGGGCCCGCCGTGGTCCTCGAACAGCAGCGCCACCTCGCCGAACTCCTCGAACGGCGTGTTGCGGACGATCTCCGCCTCCATGCCCTCGACGTCGAGCTTGACGAGCAGCGGGACCGCCGGATCCGCGAACTCCGCGATCAGGGAGGCGAGGGTGCGGGCCTCCACCTCGACGGTGTCGGCCTCGTCGGCCCAGATTTTGCTGCCCGCGACGTGCCGGCCCCAGTGACCGCCGGAAGCGGTGAAGGAGACGGTGGCGCGCGGCTCGCCGACGACGGCGCAGGCGCGGATGGCGAAGCGGTGGCCGTTGGCGGCGCGGGTCCGTTCCAGGATCGGCAGGGTCTCCGGTGCCGCCTCGACCGCGAGCACCGGATGGGCGCCGAGCTCCGGACCGCTCACGAGCGCGCTCCAGTAGCCGAAATTGGCGCCGCAGTCGAGGAAGCGGAACGGAACCCCGCGCAACGCGTGCAGCAGGGCGTGGATCCCCGGCTCGTAGACGGTCCCGCACAGAAGCCGCTTGCCCCAGTAGCGGTCGTGGCAGGGAAAGAGGAACCGGCTGCCGTCGGCGAACACCGCGGCGAGCAGCGTCGTGTCCGCCCCGGGCAGCCGCGCGAGCAGCCGTCGCAGCGGGCCGGCGCCGTGCCGCAGCGGCGGAGGGGATCGTTCGAGCCGGGCCCAGAGCCGGGCGAGGGCCGCGTGGATGCGGGGTGTGCCGGCAGCACGCCGGATCCGCCAGCGCGGGCGGACGGCGGGAAGCCGGACGGCGGCGCCGCCGGCCGCGGGCGGGACGGAGGCCGATCCGGCGGTGCGGGAGACCGGGGCGGCGATGGGCGGAGGCATGGCAGCTCCGTCGCTGGACGCGGACCCGCCCGATCTGGGCGGACGGCCGCCGCATGCCAAGAGGGCCTCACTCCAGCCCGGCCCGGCGCAGCCCCTCGAGGAAACGCTCGAGCGGCTCCGGATCGCGATACGGCGGCACCTCGCGCCAGTGGGCCAGCGAGAAATCCGGTTGGACCCGTTTCACTGCACACGCGTGTACGCGGGCTTCCTCCATCCGGCCGAGCAGCGCGCAGGCGGCCGCCGCCATGCGGTGGGTCTCGGCGGGATCGCGCATGCGCGCGAGCGCTTCGAGCGTCCCCTCGTAGTCGCCGAGGGTGAAGCGGGCGTCCGCCAGCACCCAGAGATACCAGTCCGGATGGAAGGGATTGAGCGCCATCGCCCGGTCGATCAGCCCGAGCGCCCGCTCCGCCTCGCCGACATAGGTGAGCGCGTCGGCCTTCTCGACCAGGATGTCGGCATCGTTGGGGTTGAGCTCGAGCGCCTCGCGATAGGCTTCGAGGGCGGCCTCGTGGTGCTTGCGGTAGAGCTCGGCGAAGCCGAGTTCGGCGAAGCCGCGGGCATCGAGCGGGTCGCGGGCGATCGCCTCGCGCGCGAGCTCGACGGCGCGCCCGAGGCAGGCCGCGGGATCCTCCTCGAAACGGTAGCGCCAGGAGATGTTGAAGGTCCGCGACAGCCCGGCCCAGGCGCGGCCGTATTCGGGATCGAGCTCGCGGGCGCGGGCGAACAGCCGGCGGGCGTGCAGGGTCTCGGCGCGCCGCCAGGTGAGGGTGAGCTCCCAGCCCCGGAGCACGAGGCCGTAGGCCTGCAGCTCCTCCGGCGGGCGGGTACGGGCGCGCTGCTTCTCGCTCTCGGTCATGCGCACCGCGAGCCGCGCCGCGAGCGTGGTGACGACATCGTCCTCGAAGGCGAAGATGTCGTCGAGACGCCCCTCGTAGCGCTCGCGCCACAGCGCCCGGCCGCTCTCCGCCGCGGCGAGTTCGGTCTCGAGCCGGATGCGCGGGCCCGACCGCCGCAGGCTGCCGGTCAGCACGTAGCGCACGCCGAGCCGGCGCGCCACCGTCGCCGGATCCTCGCCCGTGTCGCGGAACCGGAAGGCGGTGTGGCGGGCGATCACGAAGAGATCGCGGAAGCGCGAGAGATGGCCGATCAGATCGGCGGTGAGGCCGTCGACCAGGTGCCGGTCGGCGGGATCGCCGGAGAGCGGCACGATCGGCAGCACCACCACCGAGGCGAGATCGAGCGGCAGGACCGCCCTCCCTCCGGCGGGCTCCGCGGACGGCTCCGGGCGGGCTGTGGCGACGGCCGCGTCCTCGACCGCGAACACCTCGAGCGGCTCCTCGATGTGCCTGAGCCGGGCGAGGCCGAGACTGCGGAAGGCGAGCCCCTCCTCGCCGCCGACCGCCCGGCGCACGGGCGCGGTGACGCAGATGCCACCGGGCGGGGCGAGGGCCTCGATGCGGGCGGCGACGTTGACGTGATGGCCCGCCACCCGCGCGCCCGCCACCAGCACCTCGCCCTCGTGGATGCCGATGCGGAAGGCGAGGCGCTCGCCGGCGACCGACCACACCGCCTGGTCGCGGAACTCCTTCTGTGCGGCGAGGGCGAAGCGCAGGGCGAGCGGCGCGCTTTCGAACACGGCGAAGACGCCGTCGCCGGCGGTATCGACGAGGCGGCCGCCATAGTCCCCGACCAGCACCCGCAGGAGCTCGAGCGCCCGCTGCACCCGCTGCCAGGTGCCCAGTTCGTCGCGCTGCATGGAGCGGCTGTAGCCGGCGATGTCGGCGAACAGCAGCGCCGCCCGGCGTCGTTCCGGAACGATGTCGGGGGCTCCCGGCATGTCGGCGCCCGTGCTCCTCCTCCGCGCCCGAGCATAGGCGCGCCGGCGGCGGCTGGCGAGAGCGGAGCCGTCGCACCGGCGGGAGCGACCGGCCGGGATTCGCCCCGGCCGGCCTCCGGAGGGGTCACGCCCGGGCCGCGGCCGGCGGGATGTTGGGGTTCACCCGCAGCCGGTTGTCGGGATCCCACACCGCCTTGAGGGCGGCGAGCCGGTCGAAGCTCGCGCCAAAGACCTGCCGCATCCGGCCGGCCTCGTCCCCGGGCACGAAGTTGACGTAGGCCCCGCCCGAGGCGAACGGCGCCATGCGGTCGAACAGCTCCCGCGCCCAGGCGATGCAGGCCACGTCGTCGGCCGGGTCCCGCCAGCGGGCGTGGACGTTGACGAGGAACGTCGCCCGCCGGTGCGGGAAGGCGGTCGAGGCGGGATCGACGCGCGCCGCCCGGCCGCCGAGCTGGGCGAGGAAGATCTCGCACGCCTCGCCCGGAAGCCGTTCGGTCGCCTCGACCAGGAGATCGATCAGCCCGTCGTCGAGATCGTCGAAATTGTGCGACTTCCAGTAGTTGCGCGCGCCTTCCGCGAGCAGCGGATCGAAGGCCTGCTGCCAGGCGGCGAAGGGATGCGGGCCCACCGCATCGGCGATCGGCGTGCCGAGGGCGCGGAGCGGCTCCAGCGCCCGTTCGCCTTCGGCCACATCACCGGCATGACAGCAGGCGAAGATCAGCACCTCCCGGCCGTGCCATTCGGGTGGCAGGAAGGGCAGCGGCGGGGCCTTGCGCAGCACCGTCCAGACGGTGAGTTCGTCCGGCATGCGCGCGGCGAGCTCGCGGAAGCGCCGCAGCAGCTCCGGTGCCGCCGCCAGCGGGTGCACGATCGGCCCCGACAGCACCTCCGGCCCGACCGGGTGCAGGTCGAAGACGAACTCCGTGACGATGCCGAAATTGCCGCTGCCGCCGCGGATCGCCCAGAACAGGTCGGGCTCGCGTTCACGGTCGATGCGCAGCCGGCGGCCGTCGGTGGTGACGATCTCCGCCTCGCGCAGGCTGTCGACGGTGAGCCCGTGGGCGCGCGACAGCCAGCCGTAGCCGCCGCCGAGGGTGAGGCCGGCGATGCCGGTGGTCGAGTTGATGCCGGTCGGCACGGCGAGCCCGTGCGGGGCCGTGGCGCCGTCGACGTCGGCGAGCCGGCAGCCGGCCGCGACCCGGGCGGTGCGGTGCTCCGGGTCGACCCGGACCTGCCGCATCGGCGACAGGTCGATCTGCACGCCGCCCTCGCCGCGCGGCTCGACGCCGAGGACATGCACGAGCTGCTCGCCGCCTACCGCAGGGAAGTGTGCGCCGGGCTCGCCCGGCACGGCGGCCACGCGACGGGGTTCCCGGGCGACGGGGTGGTGGCCTGTTTCGGCTGGCCGGAGGCGCGGGAGGACGCCGGCGAGCGGGCGGTGCGGGCGGCCCTCGACATCCTGCGGGCGGTCGGGACCATTCCGACGCCGGACGGCCGGCATCTGCGGGCGCGGATCGGCATCGCCACCGGCGAGGTGGTGGTGGAGCGCGACGCGGCGGGCGCGGAACATCTGGTCGGCGGCGCGCTGCACCTCGCCTCCCGCCTGCAGGAAGTGGCCGATCCCGGAACCGCCGTGATCGCCGCCCCGACCCGGGCGCTCCTCGGCGGGCTGTTCGCCCTGGCACCGCTTCCGGGTCTGCGGCTCGAGGGCTTCGACGAGCCGGTCGACGCCTTCCGGGTCGAGGGGGAGCGGCGCGCACCGAGCCGCTTCGAGGCCCGCCACGGCGAGCCGCCGGCCCCGCTTCTCGGGCGCGACGCGGAGCTCGCCCTCCTGCGCGAACGCTGGCAGCGGGCGGTCGCCGGCGAGGGGCAGGCGGTGCTGCTCGTGGGCGAGGCCGGCATCGGCAAGTCGCGGCTTTCGGCGGCGCTGTTCGACGAGGTGCGGGAAGCGGGCGGCATCGTGCTGCGTTACCAGACCGCACCGCACCGCACCGAAAGCCCGCTGTGGCCTGTGCGCGAGCAGCTCGCCGAGGCGGCCGGCATCGAGGAAGGGGCGGGGGACGCCGAAAACCTCCGGCGGCTCGACGGTCTGCTGCGCCGGGCGGAGGCGGAACAGGCGCTCTCGGACGATCTCGCCTGGGCCGGCGAGCAGGGCTTTCCGATCTGGCGGGCGATCGGGCTCGTCTGGCGCGGCCGCTTCGAGCTCGAACGCGGCATGCCGCGCGCGGCGCTTTCGACCCTCGACGAGGCGACCGAAGCGGTGGCCGCGACCGGCACCGGGGTGATGGACGAGTATCTCTCGGCACTGCGCGGCGAGGCGCTGCGCCTTCTGGGACGGCCGGCGGAGGGGCTCGCCTGCGCCCGCGGGGCGCTCGCCGGCATCGCCCGCAGCGGCACCGCCTGGGCGGAAGTCGAGGTGCTGCGGATCCTCGCCCGCTGCGAGCTGGCCACGGGCGACGCCGGGGCGGTGGCGACGCTGGAGCGCGGCCTCGCTGTCGCGGATGCGCAGTCGGCCCGGGTGCCGGCACTCCGGGTCGCCTGCGATCTCGCGGAGCTGGCGGCGGATCCGGAGGCCCGCGAGGCGGCCCGCGGCCGGCTCGATGCCTGTCTTGCGGCGATCGCCGAACCGGAGGGCCTGCGGGACGTCGTGTACGCACGGAGACTCCGCGCCGCCCTCGCCTGAGCGCGGCGACGGGGTGCCCCGTCCGGCGCGGCCGATCCGGCCCGCGTCTTTCCGCGTAAGCATTGCGGCACTATTGTCCGGCTGCCGCCGGACGTTCCGCGAGCCGGGAAACGCCGCCCATGTCGCCCCTCACCTCCGCCCCGCCGCCGCGCCGCATCTTCGAGGTCGGCATCGCCGAGCGCGCCCTGCGCAGCGGCCTCGCCTGCCGCATCCTCGACCACGGCAGCCGGCTCGCGATGGCGGTCGAGACCCTGCCGGAGGAACAGGCGCGCATCCTGCTCGCCGCCGGCTTCGGCCGGGTGCGCCTCGTGCTCGCCGGCTGGCGGCTCGCGAGCCTCGGCTTCCCGGTGCCCGGCGAGGAGGTGTTCGCCATCGCCCTCGAACGCATCGGCAATCTCGGCCATCTCCGGGCGCTCGCCGATCCGGTCCGCCGGCTCGACGGGCCGCTGCCGTTCGACGCCTCGCACATCGGACCGGCGAGCCGCAGCGAGGCGGCGGCGCTCGAACTGTGCAAGCTCGCCGGCCTGCTGCCGGCGGCGCTGGTGACGGACGGGGAGACCGGGCGGGACCTGCCGGTGGTGGCCGAGACCGACGTGGTGTCGGTCTTCGCCTACCGCGAGTGGGCGGCGCGCAGCCTCGAGCCGGTGGTCGAGGCCGAGGTCCCCCTCGCCATGGCCGGAAAGGCGCGGTTCGTCGCCTTCCGCCCGGCCGACGGCGGCATCGAGCAGTATGCGGTGGTGATCGGCAGCCCGGCCGAAGGCGAGCCGCCGCTGTGCCGGCTGCACTCCGAATGTTTCACGGGCGATCTGTTCCATTCGCTGCGCTGCGACTGCGGCGAGCAGCTCGAGGGGGCGGTGCGGCGGATGGACGAGGAGGGCGGCGGGGTGCTGCTCTACCTGCGCCAGGAGGGTCGCGGCATCGGCCTCGTCAACAAGCTGCGCGCCTACCGTCTGCAGGGCGAGGGCATGGACACCTTCGAGGCCAACATGCACCTCGGCTTCGAGCCGGACGAGCGCGACTTCCTCGCTGCCGCCACCATGCTGCGGCGCCTCGGCATCGGCGAGGTGCGGCTCCTGACCAACAATCCCGCCAAGGTCGAGGCCCTCGCCCGGCACGGCGTGCGCGTCGCCGAACGGGTGCCGCACAGCTTCGCCGCCAACCGCCACAACCGCTTCTATCTCGAGACCAAGGCCAGGAAGCACGGCCATCTGATCGACCTCGGGGCGCTGCGCGAAGGCGGTGGCGAACCGGGCCGGCGCGGCGTCGCCTGACGGCGGCCGCGTGGCCGGCATCGGCGCGCGGCTCGGCCTGCTGCGCTCGCATCTGCTCTACCGCCATCCCTTCGCGCACCGCCGGCTGGTGCGCTTCTACCGGAGTTTCCTCGAACCCGGCGGCCTCGCCTTCGACATCGGCGCGCATCTCGGCAACCGCAGCCGGGCGCTGCTCGCCCTCGGCTTCCGGGTGGTGGCGCTCGAACCGCAGCCGGCCTTCGCCCGCAGGCTCGAAGCCCTCGCCCGGAGCGAACCCCGGCTCGGTGTCCTGCCCCTCGCCGCCGCCCGGACGCCCGGGTGCCTGCGGCTCGCCGTGCCCTCCGCTACCCCGACGGTCGCCACCGCCGCTCCGGGTTTCCGGGCCCTCATGGAAGCGGAAGGCGTGGGCTACGACCGCGAGATCGAAGTCGAGGCGACGACGCTCGATCATCTGATCGCCCGCTTCGGTGTGCCGGACTTCGTCAAGATCGACGCCGAGGGCATGGAGCCGGAGATCCTCGAAGGCCTGTCGGTGCCGGTTCCGGTCCTCGCCTTCGAACATCTGCCGCAGCGGCGGGACGCCACCCGCGCCTGCCTCGCGCGGCTTTCGGCCCTCGGCCGCTACCGTTTCGACTTCGTCCCCGGCGAGCGCAGCCGCTTCACCTTCGGCGAACCGCCCGATGCCGCCACCTTCGCCGCCGCCCTCGACACCCCGCCGCTTTCGACGCGTGCAGGGGATGTCTACGCCTTCGCCGACGCTACGGGCTGACCGGCGATACCGGCAGATCGGCCCGGGAGTGCGCCCGGCAGGTGCGGATCCGGCAGCAGACCCGGCACGATCAGGCGCACGACCGCGATCCCGACGTCCTCGCGCGAGAGATCGACCCGCAGCACCTGCGGAAAGCCGGCTCCGACGAGATCCCCGACCAGCGCCTCGACATCCTCCGCGAAGTCCCCGCGTCCGGCATCCGGCACGGTGGCGAAATCGAGGCTTTCGGGATCGTCGAAGAGCAGCGTCTGCGCCCGGGCCCGCGCCGCCCGGGCGTCCGGCGCGAAATCCTCCGGGTCGAGATCGTCGCGGGCGCCGGCGATGGCGGTGAGCCGCACCTGCGCCGCCTCGAACAGCGCCCGCCACAGCGCCACCCTTGCGGTGGGATGACAGCCGGCGCCGATGGCGGCGTGGCCCTCCGGGTCGGCCCGGTCGCGCAGCAGGCAGAGGAAGGACGCGAGCGGGACGACGGCCGGCGTGCGCCAGACGGCGACCTCGAGACCGGCTTCGGCGAAGCGGGCGAAGAGCGTGCGGGCGAGCGGATCGCCGACCGTCGCCGGATCGAGCCGAAGTTTCCGGCGGTCTTCGGGCGGCAGGCGGTGGAAACGGTGGCTCGCATCGCGCTCGACGAGCTCGCACAGCGCGTGCAGCGTCGCCTCCAGGATGTGGTTGCCCGAGGCGAGGCCGTTGGTCGTGGCGAGAAAACAGCCCGCACCCTCGAACAGCGGCAGGGTCCAGTCGGTCTGGACCAGTTCGAAGGGGACGAGCCGCGGCGGCCCGCCCGCGAGGTCTCCGGCCTCGATCCAGGGGATCCGGCGGTCGGGCGGGGCCCGACCGAGGCCGGCTGCGGCGAGGGCCGCGAGATCGGCGAGCGGCCGGCCCGCGGCTTCGAGATCGCGGCTGCGGGCGAAGACGAGCGGCCGGTCGATGCGCTCGGCGTGCCAGGTCTCGATCGCTTCCATCGCCGCCGAGACGAAGGCGGCATCGCGGTCCACTCCCTTGCCGAGCGACACGGCGACCGAGCGCGACAGCGGGCGGACCGCCATCGCGACGGCGAGGCCGATGCGGTCGAGACCGTCGAGAAAGCCGATGCGGGTGATGCCGAAGCGGGCGAGCTGCGGTTCGAGCCGGGCGCGGGTGACGGCGGGCGGCACGAGGCGCGCCCCGCCCGTCGTCCAGCCGCGCGGAGCCGGACCGGGAGGTGAGGGAGTTGTCCACGGGACATCCGCGGAACCTTCGTCCATCCGCGACTTGTCCCCGGAACCTCCGGAACGTCCGTTCGCGCGGCTTCCGCTTTCTCCGGCCTTCCCCGCGGTTCTGAACAGCTCTGTCCCCGATTCTGTGGATAAACCGTCACCGTTCCGTCACATCCGCCCGCGCCCGTCGGGCCTTCAGCCGCCGCTCCCCGGGGGCTGCCGGCGATCGGCGCGGGCCGCCTCGCGGGCGCGGGCGATCAGGCCTTCGAGGGTGGCGCGGTCGGCCATGCCCGGCACCACATGGTCGCCGATCACGAAGGCCGGGGTCCCGGAAATGCCGAGCTCGCGGGCGAGGCGGTCGGAATCCTCGAGATGTTTCCGCACGTCCGGCCGCTGCATGTCGGCCTCGAGCCGGGCGAGGTCGAGGCCGAGCGCGCGGGCGGTCTCGCGGATGGTCTCCGGGGTCAGCTCGTCGAGCTGCATCAGCGCCATGTGGAACTCGGGATAGCGTCCCTGCCGTGCGGCGGCGAGGGCGGCGCGCGCGGCGAATTCCGATTCCCGGCTCAGGATCGGCCACTCCCGGAAGACGATCCGCAGATCCGGATCGCTCTTCGCGAGATCCATCACCGTGGGCGCGATCGCCCGGCAGTAGGGGCAGCGGTAGTCGAAGAACTCGACCAGCGTGACATCGCCCCCGGGATTGCCGGCGACCGGTGCGCCGGGATCGCGCTCGAGCAGCTCGCGGCTGTTCTCGAGCGCCTGCCGCCGGCGGTCGGCCTCGGCCTGCTGCTGGCGGGCGCGCAGGGTCTCGAGCGCCCGCAGCACGAGTTCGGGTTCCTCGCGCAAAAGTTCCCGCACGGTCTCGCGGATCGCGGCGCGCTCCGCCTCGTCGAAGGGCTCCGCCGCGGCGGCCGGCAGCGGCAGGAGGAGCAGGACGGAAAGGAACAGACGACGGAACACGCCCGGATCTCCGACGATGGTCCGGACCGGTTGTGGCGTGCCGGACAGCGGCGGGCAAGGGACGTTAACGGTTCGTTCGGAAACCGGCGCAAGAATGCCGCCCGACCCCGACGGACCATTTCCGGAGACGGAGCGCATGCCTGCCCTGCTCACCAGTCTGACCCTGCGCACCGCGGCGATCCTGCTCGTGGCGCTCGTCGCCACCGGCGTTCTCGTGCTCGGTTCCGTCCGGACCGGCCAGACGGTGCAGGACGCCGTGCAGAAGGCGAAACGGGATGTCACGCAGCTCGAGGACGACGTGATCGCCCTCGAACGGCTGGTCGGCGAAGTCCGCTACGACATCGTCCAGATCCAGCAGTGGTTCACCGACCTCGCCGCCACCCGCGGCGAGGACGGGCTCGACGACGGCGACGAGAAGGCGAGGGAATTCGGCCGGCTCGCCCTCGACCATCTGCAGCAGGTGCAGGCCGTCGCGGACCGGCTCGGGGAGTTCGAACTGGCCGCGGCAGCGGAAGCGGTGGCGGAGCGGATCCCGGAATTCGTCGCCCGCGGCGAGGCGCTCGCGCGCGCCTATGTCGAGGGAGGGACGGCGGCCGGCAACGCCTTCATGCCGGAATTCGACGCCGTGTCCGGGGCGATGGCGGAGGCGGTCGACCGCTTCCGGTCGATCGCGAACGAGGTGCGCGACCGTCTCGTCGGCGATGTCGACCGGTCGCTCGCCGTCCTCGAAGCCGGCGCCGCGCAGGCCATGCGCGCGACCGTCACCTTCGGCGCCGTCGGGACCGGCGCGGTGCTGCTGGCGGCGCTGTTCGTCGCCTTCGGCATCGTCCGGCCACTGCGCCGGCTCGCCGTGGCGGTCGCCGACGGGCGCGAGGGTGCGCTGCCCGGGCTCCGGCGCCGTGACGAGATCGGCGCCATCGCCCGGGCCGTCGACACCTTCCGGCAGCGGGTGGCGGAGGCGGCGGAGGAACGGGTCCGGTCGATCCGGGACCTCGCCGACGAGCTGGAGCGGCGCCTCTCGGAGATCACGGCGTCGGTCGCCGGCAACATCCGCGAGATGTCGGCGGCGGTCGAGGAGGTGAAGCAGTCGGCGGACGAACTCGAGGCCGGCACCAGCCGCGCCAATGTCCTCGCCGAGGAGGCACGGGCGTCGGCGGCGGGCGTGTCGGCGAGCACGCAGGAGCTGGCCTCGGCCGTGGCCGAGATCGCACGGCAGGTGGCGCGGGCCGCGGGCTCCACCCGCGAGGTGGTGGAGATCGGCCGGCACACGCGCGAGAGTCTCGACCGGCTCGCGCAGTTCGCCGATGCCATCGGCGACATCACCCGCACCATCGCCGAGATCGCCGAGAAGACCAACCTGCTCGCGCTCAACGCCACCATCGAGGCGGCGCGGGCCGGCGAGGCCGGACGCGGCTTCGCGGTGGTGGCGCAGGAGGTGAAGGCGCTCGCCGGCCAGACCGGCGAGGCGACGCAGTCGGTGAGCGGTCAGATCGAAGCGGTGCGCGCGGCGGCGCGGGCGGCGATCGAGGCCGTGGACCGGATCCTCGGGCGGATCGGCGAGGTCGACGAGGTGGCGGGGGCCATCGCTTCGGCGGTCGAGCAGCAGCACGCCACCACCCGCGACATCAGCGCCGCGGTGGGCCGCGAGGCCGACCAGGTCGACCGGATCCGCAACGAGATCGCGCTCGCCGCCGACATCGCGGGCAGGAACCGCGACCGCGCCGACCGGGTGGCCGAGCGCACCCGCGCCCTCGACGCCATCGCCCGCGAGCTGCGCGAGGCCCTCGTCCGGCTCGTGCGCACCTCGGCGCCCGAGACCGACCGGCGGGAAGCGCCGCGTCGGCGGGTGCAGCCGGAACTTCCCGTCACGGTGCAGCTCGACGGTGCCCGCCACACGGTGAAGATCCTCGACGCCTCGGCCGGCGGGCTGCGGCTCGAGGCCTTCACGGCGGCCCGTCCCGGGGCGGATCTGCGGATCTCCGGCGGCGGCCTGCCCGATCTCCCGGGCCATGTCGTCGCGGTCACGACGCGTGGCGTCCACGTCGAGCTGCGGCCCGAGGGGGCGGCGGCCGAAGCCTGGCGGCAGTGGCTGCAGCGGCACGGGGTGGCGGAGGCGGCCTGAGTCCGGCGGCGGCCGGGGCGGACGGGACGAGACGACGGGCTCTCGGGCGATGGTCCGGACCGGTTGTGGCGTGCCGGACGGCGGCGGGCAAGGGCGGTCGGCTCAGGCGGCGAGCCCTTGCGGCAGCGGAGAGCGGAAGCTGTCGCGGATGTGGGCCTGCAGGCGGTCGACCAGCACCGTGCTGCGCTCCCCGCCACGCAGCAGCAGGATCTCCGCGTCCGGCAGCGGCGGCAGCCCTTCCTGTTCGCCGAGGACACGGAAGCCCGGACGCAGGGTGTTGCGGGTGACCGGGGCGACGGCGAGACCGGCGTCGAGCGCCGCGTAGATGCCGGCGATGCTCATGCTGGTATAGGCGATGCGGAAGCGCCGTCCGATCGCGGCGAGCCGTTCGGTCGCCGCCTGCCGGAAACAGCAGCTGCTCGCGAAGCAGGCGATCGGCAGGGGATCCCGCAGATGCACCTCGTGGCGGGTCGAACCGACCCAGACCACGGGTTCGCGATGCAGCAGTTCGCCATCCGGCTCGCCCGTACCGCGGGTCACCAGGGCGAGATCGACGCTGCCGCGGGCGATCCGGGCGATCAGCTGCTCGGAGGGCTCGCACACGAGTTCGACGCGGACGAGCGGGTGGGTCTCGGCGAAGCGGGCGAGGATGCGTGGCAGGAAGGTACTGGCGTAGTCGTCCGGCGCACCGATGCGCACGTCGCCTTCGAGCGGGTTGTCGTCGAACACGGCGAGAGCCTCGGCGTGGACCTGCAGCAGCCGGCGGGCGTGATCGAGCAGGAGGTGGCCGTCGGCCGTGAAGGCGAGACCGCGGCCCCGACGGAGGAAGAGCGCGCGGCCCACCGCCTGCTCGAGCTTCTGCATCTGCATGCTGACCGCCGACTGGCTGCGCCCGATCCGTTCGGCGGCGGCCCGCAGGCTGCCGTGATCGGCGATCGCGACGAAACTGCGCAGGAGATCGAGATCGAGCTGGCGGGGCATCGGCCATCCTTCAGGAAAACTGAAGTGAAACATTAAAACTATCCGTTTGTCTGGTCAATCCGCCCGGGGCACACGGTCGGAGCACCCACCGGCGGAGAACCCCCATGCGTCGGATGACCGTTGTCCCGTCACCCGTCCCGTCCGGGAGGCTGCGGCTGTGGAGGCCGGTCGCGGCGCTGCTCGGAGTCCTGCTGCGGATTCCGCGCAACATGCGCGACCGGCGGATCCTCGCCGGCCTCTCGGACCGCCAGCTCGCCGACATCGGGCTCGGTCGGGCCGATGTCGACCGCGAACTCGCCCGGCCGCCGTGGGAGGAGGTGGACTGGGCGATGCTGGAACGGCAGCGGCGTTTCCGGTCGCGTGGCCTGCCACCGTGGACGGGACTGGTGCGCTGAAGGATCCTGCAGGGCCGGGCCGGCGGCGGAGTGCGGGGCGACGACAGCCGGCCCCGTCACCCCCCGCCGCACCGGCGGCCGCGGGTCAGGAGATCTCGAGGCTGTCCTGTTCCTCGAGCCGCTTCGGCCGTTCGATCCGGGGCTCCTGGCCGCCGCGCAGGACGGAATTGCCCATATAGAGCGTGCGCTGGTCGATCGCCGGCGGATCGAGCCAGTCCGATTCGCGCATCTGCCCGGAGAGCCCGTAGACGGCGAGCGCGTTCTCGTAAGTGACCTTGCGGATCCAGTCTTCGGGGATGCCGCGCCGGCGCATGAGTTCGGCCGTCTTGGGCACGGCGAGCGGATCCGAGATCCCCCAGTCGCAGGCGGAATCGACGATGATGCGCTCGGGGCCGTAGCGGCGCACGATCCCGGTCATGCGCTCGTTGCCCATCTTGGTGTGCGGATAGATGGAGAACGCCGCCCAGTAGCCGCGCTCCAGCACTTCGGCGACCGTCTCCTCGTTGTTGTGGTCGATCACCACCCGCGCCGGATCCATGCCGTGCTCTTCGAGCACGTCCATGGTCCGCTGCGTGCCGCGTTTCTTGTCGCGGTGCGGAGTGTGGATCATGATCGGCAGGCCGAGCTCCTTCGCGAGCTCGATCTGCTGGCGGAAGTAGCGGTCCTCGAGCTCCGACTGCTCGTCGTAGCCGATCTCGCCGATCGCCACCACGCCCTCCTTGAGGGCGAAGCGCGGCAGGATCTCGATCACCGCCTCGGCGAGCGCCTCGTTGTTGGCCTCCTTGCTGTTGAGGCCGATGCAGCAGTAGTGGCGGATGCCGAACTGGCCGGCGCGGAACCGCTCGAAGCCGCAGATCGCCGCCAGATAGTCGATGTAGGTGCCGACGTGGGTGCGCGGCTGGCCGACCCAGAAGGCGGGCTCGATCACCGCCACCACGCCGGCCGCCGCCATGCGCTCGTAGTCGTCGGTGGTGCGCGAGATCATGTGCGCGTGCGGGTCGATGTAGAGGGAACGGGTCACGACGGCTGCTCCCTTGCGCCGAGTCTCGCGGCGAGTGCCTGCCAGGAGGTGCGTCCCTCCCGGACCGCCGCTTCCAGGTCCGGATCCTTCGCCAGCACGGCGGCGGCATCGGGATCCGGACTCTCGGAAAGCGCGAGCGCCGCCGCCTCGCGCTCGAGCGGATCGGCCGAGGCGAGGGCGGTCGCCAGATCGTCGAGCATGCGACCTTCGGCGAAGGGCCCGACGCAACGCCAGAGTTCCGGATCCACCGGACGTCCCGCCGCCCGGCGCTCGTGCGCGTAGTCCACCAGCATGCGGGCGAGGTCGGGATTGCGGCGGTCGTCGAGCCCCCGGATCGGCCACAGCCGGCTGCCGACGAACAGCGCCTTGAGGATCATCTGGTTCCAGGCGGCCTCGTCGAAGCGCTCGGTGGGGTAGGGGTTGCGGTGCGCCACCGCCTCGAACACCGGCCGCATGTTGGTGCGTGCCCCCTCGCGGGCGCGGGCGACCAGCAGATGCTGGCCCGGATAGAGCGGCAGGCCGCGGTAGAAGCAGACGAGCTCGCCGACATCCGCGGTTGTGAACAGCGTCTCCAGCAGCCGCGCGAAGGCCTCCTCGTCGCCCTCGAAGCGGGCGAGCAGGAAAGCGAGGCGGGCGGCCTGGTCGATCGACCAGTCGGACGGGTCCCAGCCCGGCCGGGCGCGGCCGGCGGCTTCGAGCTCTTCGGGAGAAAGGGCGAGATCGGCCTTGCCGAGCCGCCGCGGCGCGAACCCGAGGGCGATGTAGAGGGCGCGGTCGCTGGGCTCGCGCGCGAGCCGCTCCAGCGTCTCTTCGAACCAGGCCGCCCCCTCGGGCGGAGCCCGGCGGACGACCCAGTCGCGCAGCAGTTCCGCGGGCGTGCTCACGGCCTCCTCCGCCTCAGGGCGAGAACTTCTTGCTCAGCACCCAGGCCACCACCGCCATGCGCTCTTCCTCGCTGTAGACGTCCTTCCAGGGCGGCATGCCGCGGAAGCCGTAGGTGACACGGTGGTAGACGAACTCGGGCGTGTACTTGCGCGGCTGCAGCTTCGGCGCCTTGCCCGGATAGGCGTCCTTGCCGTGACAGTGCCGGCACTGCTCCTCCCACACCCTGCGGCCGAGCTCGATGTTCGCCGGATCGTTCAGGAAGTCTTCGGTGAACTCGGGGATCGGCTGGTCCTCGCCGGCGTCCGCCGGCCGGGCGGCGGGGAGGAGGAGCAGGGCGGCGAGGAGGGCGGTCGCGAAGACACGCGGCAACGGGGACCTCCGCGGATGTTCCGGAAAGATGCAGAGAAGATGGCCCTTCCCCGGAGACCGGGGAAGGGCCATCGGCCCGGGACCTCGACGGTCCGCGCCGACCCGACGGATCACTCGGCCGGCACGATTTTGTAGATGGTATCGAGACCGCCCACCGGGCCGGTGGTGAGCGAGGTCAGCACATAGACCTCACCCTCGGCGTCCTGGGCGAAGGCCAGCACGTAGGGCAGCGGCCCGTCCATGTTGGTGACCTCGATGTGGTCCATGCTCCAGCTGCCGTCGGCGTTCTCCGTGGCGATGAAGAGCTGGCCGTTGCGCGTGGCGAAGGTCTTGCTCCAGTCGCCGAAGATGTACTTGCCCTGCCAGGGCTCGTACTTGCCGCGGTAGACGTAGCCGCCGGTCACCGAGATACCGAGGCAACCGTCCGGCTTGGCGGTGCAGTTCCTGTACTCGAGGATGGGCATGATCAGCCCTTCCTTGTCGCACTCCGCCGGATGGTCGTTCGGATTGACGTAGTCGAAGCAGTGGGTGGCTTCCATCCGGCGCCAGCCGTAGTTGCCACCCTTCACGATGATGTCGACTTCCTCGAAGCTGTTCTGCTGCACGTCGCCGCAGAACAGGCGATGGTCACCGCCCATGTCGAAGGAGCAGCGCCAGGGATTGCGCAGGCCGTACGCCCAGATCTCGGGCAGCGCGTTCATGTCGCCGACGAAGGGATTGTCCTCGGGCACGCCGTAGGGTTCGCCGCCGTCGACGTCGATCCGCAGGATCTTGCCGAGCGGCGTGGTCAGATCCTGGCCGTTGCCCTCGGTGACGTTGTGGCCGATGCCCCAGTCGTTGGCGTAGCCGCCGTCACCCGTGGAGATGTAGAGCATGCCGTCCGGGCCGAAGCCGATCCAGTGGCCGTTGTGGTTGAACTGTGGCCAGTCGATGGCGGTGACGATCCGTTCGTAGTTCGGATCGGCCTTGTTGGGGTCGTCGGCCGAGACGCGGTATTCGGCGACGATGTTGGTATGGCTCCACCAGAACTCCTTGGCGAGATCGCTCTCGAAGGAGATCGGCGCGCTGTAGGCGACATAGAAGCGGCCGTTCTCCTTGAAGTCCGGATGGAAGGCGATGCCGAGCAGCCCCTTCTCGTCGAAGTCCGACCACTGCGGCTTGAGCTTGTGGCGGATGTCGAGGAAGGGCTCGGGCAGGAGCTCGCCGTCTTTGGTCAGGATCTTCACCCGGCCGTCCTGCTCGATGATGAACTTCCGGTCGTCACCGTTGGGCTGGACCATGGCGAGCGGGGCCGTGAGCCCGGTGGCGACGGCCTCGAGCTTCGCCTTGACGGCGGCATCGGCCGGAAGGGCGGTGGCGAGGGCGATGGTGGAGACGGAAGCGAGCGCGAGCGTGCGCCACATGTCGGAACCTCCCCGAACGGGTTTCGTGTGCAGCAATGGCCGGACCGGTCCGACCGGCGGCGATCCTAGCCGGGTCCCGATTTTTGTCCAGCGCCGCCCTCAGCGGTCGTCGATCAGGAAGCCGTAGGGGATCTGGCCGGCGGGGACCGATCTGATCACGGTCAGGCTCTCGGTATCGACGATGGAGACGTCGTCGGAGAGCCCGTTGGCGACGAAGAGGCGCTTCTCGTCGGCGGTGAGCGCGAGGCCCCAGGCGCGGGCGCCGACGAGGATGTACTTCTCGACTTCCCGGCTCGCCACATCCACCACCGCCACATGGTTGGCCCGCCCGAGCGCCACATAGGCGCGGCGGCCGTCTTTGGTGATCACGATGTCGACCGGCGTCACCTGCTCGCGCCGGAAGCCCTGCGGCAGGAAGTCGATGCTCTCCTTCACCTCGAGCCTGTCGACATCGATGATGTTCACCCGGCCGGCGAGTTCCGCCGAGACCCAGAGCTCCTTCCCGTCGGGGGTGATGGCGAAGCGGCGCGGGCGGGTGTCGGTGACGATGTCCCTGATCACCTCGTCCGCCTCGATGTCGACGACGTGCACCAGATTGGCGGCCTCGGAGGCGGCGAACACGAGCCGGCCGTCGCTCGTGATCAGCACCCCTTCCGGCTCCTCGCCGGTCTCGTAGTCGGCGAGGAACTCGCCGGTCGTCACGTCGTAGACCGAAAGCGTCGCGTCCTCCTCGTTGGAGACGTAGAGCCTGCGGCCGTCGGGATGGAGATCGAAGGTCTCGGGATCGGGAACGCCGGTGATGCGGCCGACGAGCTCGCGGGTCGTCGTGTCGTAGATGGCGATCTGGTCGTCGTCGCCGCAGGCGACGTAGAACTGCGTGTGGTCGGCGCTGAAATGCATGCCGCGCGGCCGGCCGCAGGCCTCGATGGTCTCCACGGTCTCGCCCTCGCGCGTCATGACCGTGATGGTGTCGCTCTTCTCGTTCGAGACGAAGACGAGCCCGGTCGGGGTACGGGCCGTGGCCGGCAGGGCGGCGGGAAGGGCGAGGGAAAGGACGAGGATCGCGGCAGAAAGGGCGGGGGACGAGGACGGCATCGAGGCGCTCCCTGTTTCCGTCGGCGCGCTTCCTAGCAGCATCGCCCGGGGCTGTCATCCGGGCGGCGTGTTGACGCAGACTTGCCGCAGGGGTAGAGCACCGTCATCCCGAATCGGGGGGACCGACGATCAGGAGGCTGAACCATGCAGTCGAAGAACACCATTCTGCGCCGGCTCGCCGGCGGCGTCGCCGTGATCGGACTCGTGGCGCTCGCCGGCGGTGCGGGGGCCCAGGAGACCGGGAAGACCACCGTCTACGGCGATCTGCAGTTTGTCACCCGGGACATGCTGCTGCGGGCTGCCGGCGACGGCAACAATTTCCTGCATCCGCAGCACAATTACGCCCAGACGCGTTTCTATCCCAACAGGCAGATCAACACGTCCAACGTGCACAGACTGCGGCCGGCCTGGATCTTCCAGACCGAGGTGGTCGACACGATGGAAGTGGCGCCGATCGTCGTCAACGGCGTCATGTACGTGACGACGGCGTTCAACCACGTCTACGCGCTCGATGCCGAGACCGGCGAGCAGATCTGGCACTACAGGCACAGGATGGGGCCGATCACCACCTACTGCTGCGGCCCCAACAACCGCGGCGTGGCGGTCTCCGGCAACCGGGTGTTCATGGGCACGCTGGATGCCAAGCTCGTGGCCCTCGATGCCAGGACCGGGAAACTGCTCTGGGAGACCGAGATCGCCGATCCGGAGCTCGGCTATTCCGAGACCATGGCGCCGATCGTCGTCGAGGACAAGGTGATCATCGGCACCAACGGCGGCGAGTACGGCATCCGCGGCTTCGTCAAGGCCTTCAGTGCCGAGACCGGCGAGCTGCTGTGGACCTTCCACTCGATCCCCGAGGGTGACGCGCATCTCGGCGAGTGGCGCGAGACCGACCCGATGGGCCGTTCGCTCAACCGCGACATCGCCGCCGAGAAGAAGCGTCTCGAGGAGATGAAGGCGGCGGGCGAGGACGATTTCTGGAAGCGGCTCGGCGGCGGCGTCTGGCAGACGCCCGCCTACGACCCCGAGACCCGCCGGCTCTATTTCGTGGTCGGCAATCCCTCGCCCGATCTCGACGGCTCCAACCGGCCGGGCGACAATCTCTACACCGACAGCCTCGTGTCGATCTCGGTGGATACCGGCGAGTACGTCTGCCACTACCAGTACATCCCGCACGACGTGTGGGATCTGGACGCGGTGAGCCCGCCGATCATCACCACGGTGAAGGACGAAAACGGCAACGACGTCAAGGGCGTGCTGCACGGCAGCAAGCTGCCCTACGTCTTCGTCCACCGCGCCGACGACTGCAGCCTGATCCGCTGGTCGGAGGCGATGGTGCCGATCGAGGATCTGTGGGCGCTGCCGACGCCGGAGGGCACGCGCATGCTGCCGGGTGCGAACGGCGGCGTGGAATGGTCGCCGATGGCGATCAATCCGGATCTGCGTCTCGCCTACGCCATCAACCTGCACCAGCCGATGACCTACCACGTCGAGAGCACACCCTATCCCGGCGGCAAGCTGTGGCTCGGCGGTGCCTTCAAGGTGATCCCGGGCGAGGAGCAGTGGGGCAACGTCACCGCCGTCGACTACGACACCGGGAAGATCCGCTGGCAGGTGCGCACCGAGCAGCCGATGATCGGCGGCGTGCTGGCGACCGCCGGCGGTCTCGTCTTCACCGGCGAGGGCAATGGCCTGTTCAAGGCCTACGACGCCGAGACGGGTGCGGTGCTGTGGAGCTTCCAGCTCGGTGCCGGCGTCAACGCGCCGCCCTCCTCCTACACGGTGAACGGCCGGCAGTACATCGTCGTCGGTGCCGGCGGCAACGCCCAGCTCGACTACAAGCGCGGCAACGACATCGTCGCCTTCTCGCTGGTCGAGTGAGGCGGCTTCGGGTCACGGGGGAAGGCCGCCCGCGGGCGGCCTTCTTTTTCGCATCGAAGGAGTGGAGATGAACAGACTGCTGCCCGCCGTTCTCCTGACCTTCTGCCTCGCCGGCACGGCCGTCGCCGACGAGATCGGGGATCTCGCGCAGAGCTGCGCCGCCTGCCACGGCGAGGTCGGACAGCTGCCGGTGGACCCGGCGTATCCGATCATCGCCGGCCAGCAATTCTACTATCTCTACGTCCAGCTCAAGGATTTCGCCTCGGGTCTCAGGGAGAACGAGACCATGCAGGGGGTGGTCGAGGGCATGGACAAGACGACCATGCAGGCGGTGGCGCAGTACTGGTCGGAACAGCCCTGGCCGACCACCACCTTCGAGGCGAGCGAGGAGGACGTGGCGCGCGGCGAGCGGGTCGCCGTCTCCGGCCAGTGCAGCGCCTGCCATCTCGGCGGCTTCGAGGGCAACAGCCGGGTGCCGCGGCTCAGGAACCAGCAGCCGGGCTATCTCGAGAAGACCATGCTCGACTTCAAGCACAAGCGGCGGAAGAACGCCCCCGACATGAACGCGCTGTTCGCGGACGTCGACGACGCCGACATCGCGGCGCTCGCCCGCTATCTCGCCGCACTCTGACCGTCGGCGCCTCCCGCCGCCGGCCGCACCTCGAGCGCCCGGCGGGTGTCGCCGTCGCGGGCGAGATCGAGGGCCGTGCGGCCCTGCCGGTCCCGCACCCCCGGATCGGCGCCGCGCGCGAGGAGGAATGTCGCCATCTCCGCGTGCCCGCGTTCCGCGGCGATCATGAGCGCCGTCATGCCGCGGTCGTCGCGCGCATCGAGCGGGGCGCCGGCCTCGAGCAGCAGCTCCGCCGTCGCGATCCCGTCCTTCGCCGGCACGTCGTTGCCGTGGCCGGCGGCCCACATCAGCGCCGTCAGATCGTGGCCGTAGCGGCGGGCGGGATCGACGCCCGCTTCGAGCAGCCGCGCGACGATGGCGGAAAAGCCGCGGGCGGCGGCGTAGACGATCGGGCTCTTGCCGGTGACATCGACCGGATCGGGATCGGCGCCGGCGTCGAGCAGCGCATCCACGAGCCGACGGTCGCCGGCGAAGGCGGCGGCGGCGAGCGGGGCGATGCCCTGGGCGTCGCGCCGGTCCGGGTCGGCCCCGGCCGCGAGCAGCCGGCGGACCACATCGCGACGTTTCGCCTCGACCGCGAGCCGGAGCGGCGTGCGGCCACGCAGGTCCGGCCGGTCGACCTCCGCACCCCGCGCGAGCAGCAGTTCCACGAGGTCCGCGTGGCCGGCTTCGGCCGCGACATGCAGCGGCGTGTTGCCGATGCCGTTTCTGGCCGCGGGCGAGGCGCCGGCGTCGAGCAGCTCCGCCGCGAGGTCCGTGCAGCCCTTGCGGGCCGCCTCGAACAGGGCGAAGTCGCGCTGCCGGCGATCCTCCAGCACCTGTGGCCGCAGCTGGGTGCGGGCGAGATCGGTGCAGATCTGCGCGTGTGCACCCGGAGGTTCGCCGGCTGCGGCCGGGATCGCGAGGAAGGCGACAAGCAGCGCCGCGACCGGTGCCGGTTTTCCACGCCCGCGCCGCTCGCGGCCGGTCCTGTTCCGCCGTTCTTCCATGGTCGGCATCCTCCGGGTGTGGCACCGTCGCGACGGAGTTGTAGGCGTGGCGGCGGACGCCGGAAAGCCGCGGGCGGAACGGAGCGGAGCGGGAAGCGATGTGGCGGCAGGACACGGGCTGGGAGTGCGTGGCGCTCCGGGGTGTCACGGTGCGGGTGCGGGTCGGGCTGCACGCGTTCGAGCGCGAGCGGCCGCAGCGGGTGTCGGTGGACGTCGAGCTGTACCGGCGGCACGACGGCGGCAGGCGCGCGGACCTCGCCGCCTGCCTCGACTACGACCGGCTGCGCCGGCATCTGGTCGAGGCGTGGCCGGCCCGCCCGCACACCGACCTGCTCGAGGATCTGGCCGAGGATCTGGTCGCCTTCTGCCTCGAAGATCCGCGGGTCGAGGCCTGCCGGGTGACGGTGCGCAAGCCCGACATCTACGCCGGGCAGGGCGTGCCCGAGGTGCAGCTCTACCGGCTGCGCGAAGGCTCCGCCTGATCGTCCGCCGCGGCGTGCGGGCCGTCTTCCGGTCCGGCGGCACACACCCGGTTGCGGCCGGCGTGCTTGGCCCGGTAGAGGGCGCGGTCGGCGGCGGCGAGACAGGCCTCGAGATCCTCGCGGCCCGGTGCCGGCAGGGCGACGCCGATGCTCGCGGTCACCGGAATGCGCCGGCCGCGGAACAGGATGTCGAGGCCGGCGATCGCCGCGCGCAGACGTTCCGCCACCAGTTCCGCCTCGACCGCATCGGCCCCGGCCAGCAGCACGGCGAACTCCTCGCCGCCGAGGCGGGCCACGAGATCGCCCGAGCGCAGCAGCTCGCGGCAGGCGGCGGCGACCCGGCGCAGCACCAGATCGCCCGCGGCGTGACCGAAGGTGTCGTTGATCTGCTTGAAATGGTCGAGGTCGAACAGCAGCAGCGCCACCGGCCGGCCGCTCCGGCGCGCCCGCTCCAGCATGCGCCGGCCGCGGTCGAAGAACTGGCGGCGGTTGGCGAGCTCGGTGAGCTCGTCGACGGTGGCGAGCCGCCGCAGTTCGCGCTCGATCTGCTTGAGGTGGGTGACCTCGCTCCTGAGCACCACGGTCCAGCCGCCCGGCACGCGGTGTTCGCGCACCACATAGTGCCGGCCGGCGGCTTCGAGATCGCAGGGCGTGCCGTCGGCGCGGCCGTGCAGGGCGAGGCGGGAGGCGAGATAGCGGGCGCGCGCTTCGCCATCGAGCTCCGGCCGGTGGCGGTCGAGATAGTTCTCGATCAGGGCGAGATAGCGGCGCCCCTCGAGCTCGCCGGGCGTGCCGCCGTGCAGCGCGGCGAAAGCGCGGTTGCAGAGCACGAGGCGGTCGTCCGGGTCGAACAGGGCGAAGCCGTCGGTGAGCACCTCGGTCGCCGCCCGCAAGAGCCCGTGCGCCTCCTCCGCGGCGTTGCGGGCGCGGGCGAACTCCCGGGCGAGGGCCCGGAGCTCCGCCTCCGTGCGCTTGAGGGCGGTGATGTCGGTGCGGCACAGCACGATCGAACCGTCGGCAAGGCGCCGCTCGTGGATCCACAGCCAGGAGCCGCCGCCCTCGACCTCGCGCGGCTCGCCCGTGGCCTCGCGGTGCATCCCGAGCCGGGTTTCGAGCCACAGCTCGAAGGCCTCGTCGTCGAGACCGAGGCGGCGGCGGAAAGCCGGAAGCCGCTGCAGCTCCTCGAAGGTCAGGCCCGTGAGCGCTTCCGGATCGGCGCCGTAGAGGGAGGCGAAGGCGCGGTTGCAGAGCACGAGGCGGTCGTCCGGGTCGAACAGGGCGAAACCGTCGAACAGCGCCTCGGTGGCGGCACGGAACAGGTTGTGGTTCTCCTCGGCGCGGCGTCGCGCTTCCTCGAGCCGCCGCTCGGTCTCGACCCGCTCTGTGACATCCTGGAGGATGCCGAAATAGCCGATCACCCGACCATCGGCATCGAGCCGGCAGAGACCGCGGGTCTCGACGTGACGGATGCCGCCGTCGGGACGCAGGATCCGCGCCCGGTGGGTGAAATCCCGTTTCTCCGCGATCGCTTCGGCCCAGGCCTGCCGGCGGGCTTCGCGGTCGTCGGGATGGAAGATCGCGAAGCGGGACTCCGCGTCGAGCGGGAAGGCCCCGGGTTCCAGCCCGGCGATCCGCCAGATCTCGTCCGACCAGGTGAAGAGGTTGCGCTCGAAATCGTAGTCCCAGAAGCCGAGGCCGGCGATGCGGCCGGCGAGTTCGAGCTGGCGCAGCCGCCGTTCGATCACCGCCGGCGACGGATCGGCGGGTCCGTGGGCGGACGGGAGTTCGCCTCCGGGACGAGTCCCCGACCGGACGACAGGGTTCAAGGTTGCGCGTTTCCATCCGATTGCAACGTCGGATAGATAGATCGCATCGCAGATCGCGCAAAGCGGAGATTGGCCGGCGGGCCGCCGGGCCGCGGCCGGATCGTCCCCGGGTGCTTGTCCGCAGGGAGGAATTCGGGAAAATGCCGCCTGCCGTCGGAAGGGAGGAAGCCCGTGGCCGCCGACAGCCATCTGGTCCGTGACGCCTTCGCCTTCGTGCTCGCCGGCGGCCGCGGGTCGCGGCTCATGGAGCTCACCGACAGGCGCGCCAAGCCGGCGGTCCATTTCGGCGGCAAGGCGCGCATCGTCGACTTCGCCCTCTCCAATGCCTGGAACTCCGGCATCCACCGGATCGGTGTCGCCACCCAGTACAAGGCGCACAGCCTGATCCGGCACCTGCAGCGGGGCTGGAGCTTTCTCAGGCCCGAGCGCAACGAGAGCTTCGACATCCTGCCGGCGAGCCAGCGGGTGTCGGAAGAGCTCTGGTACCGCGGCACGGCGGACGCCGTCTACCAGAACATCGACATCCTCGAGAGCTACGGGGTCGGCTACATCGTCGTGCTGGCGGGCGACCACGTCTACAAGATGGACTACGGCCGCATGCTCGAGGACCATGTCGCCCGGGGGGCGGAGGTGACGATCGGCTGTGTCGAGGTGCCGCGCGCAGAAGCCAGCGCCTTCGGCGTCATGCATGTCGATGCCGACGACCGCATCGTCGACTTCCTCGAGAAGCCCGCGGATCCGCCGGGCCTGCCGGACCGTCCCGACCGCACGCTCGCGAGCATGGGCATCTACGTCTTCGACACCGCGCTGCTGTTCGAGGAGCTGCGCCGGGACGCCGCCGATCCGCACTCGAACCACGATTTCGGCCGCGACATCATTCCGCGCATCGTCGCCCGCGGCGGTGCCGTCGCCCACCGCTTCGAGAAGTCCTGCATCAAGGCGGAGAGCGAGGCCGAGGCCTACTGGCGCGACGTCGGCACGGTGGATGCCTATTTCGAGGCCAACATCGACCTCACCGGGGTGGTGCCGGCGCTCGATCTCTACGACACCAGCTGGCCGATCTGGACCTACGCCGAGATCACCCCGCCCGCCAAGTTCGTGCACGACGAGGAGGGGCGGCGCGGCATCGGCATCAGTTCGCTCGTGTGCGGCGGCTGCATCGTCTCGGGCGCGGAGATCCGCCGCTCGCTGCTGTTCACGGGCGTGCACGTGCACTCCTATGCCCGGCTCGAGGAGGCGGTGGTGCTGCCGTACTGCGACATCGGCCGCGGCGCGCGGCTCACGCGGGTGGTGATCGACCGCGGCGTGCGCATTCCGGCCGGGCTCGTCGTCGGCGAGGATCCGGAAGAGGACGCCCGGCGCTTCCGGCGGACGGAGAAGGGGGTGTGCCTGATCACCCAGGAGATGATCGACCGGCTGCAGGCGTGACCCCGCCCGGCTGGCACCCGGCGCTCGACGGGCTCGTGCGCGAGCTCGTGGCGATCCCCGAAGTCGAACGGGTGCTGCTGTTCGGCTCGCGCGCCACAGGCGGACACCGGCAGCGCAGCGACATCGATCTCGCCGTCCTGTGCCCGGACGCCGATGCCCGCGTGTGGGCACGGATCGAGGAGCTGGTCGAGGAAGCGCCGACGCTGCTTCCGATCGATCTCGTCCGCCTCGACGAGGCGGATCCGGAACTCGTGGCGCGGATCCTGCGCGAAGGCATCGTGCTGCATGAACGCCGGTCGTGAGCGGGCGGAAGACGCGCTTCGCGCCTTCGAGGCGGCGACGGCCCGCCTCGACGAGGCGCTCGCCTGGCCGGACGATTCCGTCCGCGACCGCGATGCGACGATCCTGCGCTTCCTGCTCGCCCGGGAAACCGCGTGGAAGGCCCTCCGCCCCGCCCTGGCGCTGCAGGGGATCGAGGTGCGCAGCCCGCGCGAGGCCTTCCGCCGGGCCTTCGCCCTCGGCTGGATCGAAGACGAGCAGCCGTGGCTTTCCATGATCACCGGCCGCAACCTGATCGCACACACCTACCGGGAGGCCACGGCCGAGCGCATCCATCGCGACATCCGCCGGCATGCGCCGGCGCTCGGATCGCTCGCCCGGCGGCTGCGGCTCCTGTACGGCGGTGACGGTCCGGCGCACGGGAAAGGAGCCGGATCGTGACCCGCCTGCGCGTGCTCTCGGTCGCCTCGGAATGCTTCCCGCTGGTCAAGACCGGCGGGCTCGCCGACGTGGTCGGAGCCCTGCCCGCGGCCCTGGCACCGCAGGGCGTCGAGATGCGGGTGCTGCTGCCGCGCTATCGCGGCATCGGCCCGGGCCTGTGGGAGGTCGCGGAGGTGGCACGCCTCGCGGATCTGCCCGGCGGCGAGGGGCGGATCCTTGCGGCCCGCCACGCGGCGGTCGGAGCGCTGTTCCTGCTCGACATGCCGCAGCTCTTCGACCGGCCGGGTAGTCCCTACCAGGATCCTTCCGGCGCCGACCATCCCGACAATGCGCTGCGCTTCGGCGCCCTCGGCGCGGCGGCGGCACGCCTCGCCCGAAACGGTATCGCCGGCTTCCGGCCCGACATCCTGCACGCCCACGACTGGCAGGCGGGGCTCGCTCTGGCCCATCTGGCGTTCGGTCCGGGACCGCGCCCGAAGACCGTGTTCACGATCCACAATCTCGCCTATCAGGGCCGGTTCGAGGCCTCCTGGCTCGGCCCGCTGCAGCTGCCGCCGGAGAGCTTCCGCATCGACGGGGTCGAGTACTATGGCGGTATCGGCTTTCTCAAGGCCGGGCTGTACTATGCCGACCGCATCACCACGGTGAGCCCGACCTACGCCCGCGAGATCACCACCCCGGCCATGGGCATGGGGCTCGACGGGCTGCTGCGCGCCCGTGCCGCCGATCTCACGGGCATCCTCAATGGCCTCGATACCGGGGTGTGGGATCCGGCGACCGACCGTTTCCTCGCCGAAACCTACGACGTCGCCACCCTCGAGGCGCGGCAGGAGAACCGGCGGCAGCTCGGGCGCCGTTTCCGCCTCGATCCCGACGATGCGGCGCCGCTGTTCGGCGCCATCGGCCGCCTCGCCCACCAGAAGGGGTTCGACCTGCTGCTCGCCTGTCTCGACCGGCTCGTCGCGCGCGGCGGCCGGCTCGTGCTGCTCGCGAGCGGCGATCCCGCCCTCGAGGCCGCCTTCGACGCGGCGGTTCACCGCCATGCCGGAAGGATCGGCTGCATCTTCGCCCACGACGAGGAGGTGGCGCACCAGATCCAGGGCGGTGCGGACGCGGTGATCGTGCCCTCGCGCTTCGAGCCCTGCGGCCTCGTCCAGCTCGCCGCCCTGCGCTACGGCTGCGTGCCGGTGGTGGCGCGCACCGGCGGGCTCGCCGACACGGTGGTCGACGCCTCGCCGATGGCCACGGCCCGCGACGCCGCCACCGGCATCCAGTTCCCGCCCGGCGATCCGTGGGGGCTCGAGATCGGCCTGCAGCGCACCTTCGAGCTCTGGCGCCGGCCGGAGGTGTGGCGGCGGCTGCAGGAAGTCGGCATGGCCGAGCCCGTGGGCTGGGACCGGGCGGCGGCGGAGTACGCCGCGCTCTACCGGGAGCTCTGCTCCTGCGCCGCGACGCCTGCTCCGGATGCGCAACCGCCGAGCAGGCTTCGATAGAAGGCGACGAGCTTCCCGGCCTGCGATTTCCAGTTGAACCGCTCGCGCACCAGCCGGCGGCCGCGCTCACCCATGGCGCGGGCGTCGTCGGGATGCGTCGCGAGCCAGCGGGCGACGTCCGCCGCGGCGCGCGGATCTTCGGGGTCGACACAGAAGCCGACCCGGTTGCCCTGCACGAGGGCGCGCCACACCGGAAAGTCCGAGCAGATGATCGGCAGACCGGCCGCCATGTATTCGAAGAACTTGGTGAGCTCCTTCTCGCGATAGTGGGGGGTGTCGGGGAACAGGGCGATTCCGGCGGTCAGGGGCCTGCGATACACTTCGAGAATGCGGTCCCAGGCGATCCACCCGCCGGAGGTTTCGAGCTCGAGCCGCGGATCCTTCCGGCGGAGGTCCTCGAGCCGTGCGAGGAGATCCGGGTCGGGGCAGCGACCGGCCATGACCAGGGAACTCCCCGCCGGGAGATGGTCGAGCAGGGAGAGGTGGTTCGTGGCGCCGCGGCCGCGGGTGATGCTGCCGGTGTAGACGAGGCGGGGACGGTCCGGAAAGCTGCGCTCGAGGCAGAAGAGCGGATCGTCCGGATCGAGACGCGCATAGTTCAGGATCTCGACCGCTCCGGGCGCGAAGGAAGCGTAATAGCGTTCGGCGATCACCGTCGGCACCCGACCCGTGAACGAGCGCACGAGCAGCCGCACGGCGGCAGCGACCAGCGGACGCAGCGGCCGTGGGATCCAGGCACGGTCGTAGGCGGCGGTGACGAAGTCCTCGTGAATGTCGATCACCACCCGGCGGCCGCGCAGGGCGAGCCACAGCGCCCGGGGGAAGAGTTCCGGATCGTGGACGTGCAGGATCGCCGGATCGTGGGCGAGGGCGGTGCGCACGGCAAGCCGCGCCGTGCGCAGGAAACGCTCGCCGCGGTTCCGGTAGGGCGGCACCGGCACGATCGTCACGCCGTCACGCTGTTCCGGCACGAGCGTCGGCGCCACCAGCAGCACCCGGTAGCCGGCTTCCGCGAGTGCCCGGCATTCGTGGAAGATGCGCGGATCGGTGGGATGGTGGTGCGAAGTGACGTGGGCGACGCAGACCGGCCGGTCCGCCACCGCCGGCCACCATTCGCGGGGGCCCTTCACGGCGCCACCGGCAGGGAGCGACAGTCGGGCGACCCCCTCCGGTCTTCCCGCTGCCAGGACCAGGCGAGCAGGTGCGCCTCTTCGGGCAACGCCAGTGGTTCCGCGTGACGCTCGAGCAGTGGCAGGGCTTCCGCATCGAGGGCGTGGGGGGCTCCGAGGTGCGACCGTGGGGCGAGGAACAGCCCGCTCGGATAGCATGTCAGCACCAGCTCCAGCGCTTCCGGGTCGCCGATCACCGGTCTGCCGGTCCGGGGATCACGACCGAAATCCCGACGGCTCCCGGCCGGCAGTTCGGCGAATTTCGAGCGGTTGTAGAGGATGTCGTGGCGGCCGAGGAAATAGAGGGCACCGAGCTCTTCGGTATCGACCACCACCGCGACCCGCCCGAGCAGGGGAGCGAGGGCTCCGGCTGCCCGGCGCCAGTCGGTCGTCGGTTGTTCGCCCGGGAGGGGAATGTCGGCGATCACGGTGGCGGTCCGCAGCCAGAACGGGTTGACGACGGCGAGGGCGAGGAAGGCGAGGGCGACGAGGGCGGACGCCGCACCGCGCGAGGCGGACGCGGGAAGGGCGAGGACGCCGGCGAGGCCGTCGCGCAGGCGCGCCGCGAACCCGGCGAGGGCCGGCCACAGGGCGGCGAGGCCGATACCCCAGATCACGAACAGCAGCGGCTGGGCGTAGGCGATGTAGCGCAGGCTCTTGGGCCCGGCGAAGGAGTTGAGGAGGAAGGCGACGGCGAAGACGACCGTCGCGAGGCTGCCGGGGCCGGGCGCACGGGCCCAGGCGACGAGCGCCAGAATGCCGGTCGCCGGCCACAGGGTCGGATAGAACAGAACGTACCAGAGGTGATAGAACCAGAAGGCGTCGCGCTGGTCGGCGTTGAACAGCGGGACCGCGCGGTACTGCCGCCACAGCTCGGCGAAAAGGCCGTCAGCCCAAGCGACGGCGAGGACCGCCACCGCCAGCAGGACGAGACCCGGCGCGAGCAGGGATTTCGTGCGGCCGGAGAGTGCCGGACTGGCGGAAAGCTGCCACAGCAGCAGCGGCCCCGCCCAAGCGGCGAGGGCGGCGAGTCCGAGGAGCGTGGTCGGCTGCAGATATGCGGCGAAGGCGAACAGGCCGCCGGCCGCGAGGCCCCGCCAGAGCAGGCCGCTCCGGTCGTGCCGGCTGCGGAACAGATCGTGGACGAGCCACAGGCCGAGCGTGAAGGCGAGGGTCTGGACGGCGTAGAAACGGCAGAACTGGGCGATCAGGACGGCGAAGGGGGAGACGGCGTAGAGTCCGGCCGCAAGCCAGGCGGCGGCCTCTCCGGCTTCGCGGCGCACCCAGAGGAACAGGACGCCGACGAGCAGCGCCGTCGCCAGAACCGAGGGCAGGCGGGCGGTGGCGAGGCTCTCGCCGAACAGACGGAAGCTCTGCGCCACGATCCAGGTGAAGGCGTAACCGCGGGTGTAGAGTCCCTCGGCGATGCGCGGCTCTCCGGTCTCCAGCAGTCCCCTGGCCGCGAGGATGTGGTAGAGCTCGTCCGGGTGCGGTGCCCGGTCGAGGTTGACGGTGTAGAGGAGGAGCGCCGCCAGGCACAAAAGCGCCGGTGCGGCGAAGCCGGCTTCGGGCCGCAGACCGATCCGGCGGACCTCCGCGGCGGCGGGCGTGAAGACGGATTTGCCGGAGGATCGGTTCATGCCCTGCTGCGCAATCGGGAGGGGGTGGCCCGACACCTAGCTGCAACCCGCCGCATTGGCCAGAGGATGCCCGAGGGGCGCACTGTCGGGTATGGCCCGGCCGGGCCCGGGACGGACGGCCATCGGCTTCGCCATCGTCGATCGGGATCACGGATGGAAAAGGAAGAACAGTCGTCGGTGGAGATGCGACCGGAGACCGGAGACGGGCCGTCGGCGGCCGGGGGCGGGGAAGGGCGTCTGCGCGCCCGCGTTCTGGCACTGCGGCGGAGTTCCTTCCTGCGCCGCCTCGCTCTCCTCGCGGGCAGCGTCGCGATCGGACAGCTGTTCCTCTTCGCGATCACGCCTCTGCTCACCCGACTCTACGGTCCGGAGGCATTCGGCCGTTTCGCGGTGGTTCACGCTTTCGTCGCCCTGGTCGGCAATTGCGGCCTGCTCGGCTACCCGAATCATCTGCCGTTGTGCCGGCCGGGGGAGGTGCTGCCCTCGCTGGCCGGACAGCTGTCGATCTTCGTGCTGCTGGCCGCGGGGTTCGTGGGAACGGTCGCGGTTTCGGGCGACATCCTCGCCGCCGCGACCGGTCTGCCGCCGGCCGCCGTACCGCTGGCGGCTGCGGCGGCGCTGCTCCAGCTCGCGATCCTGCCGACACTCTATCTCCTGGTCCGCGACAACGAATTCCGGCGTTACGGACAGTTGCGGCTGGTGCGGCTGGTCGGCCAGGGAGTCGGGCAGGTGACGGCCGGTCTCGTGGCCGGCGGTGTCGTCGGGCTCGTGCTCGGTCTGATCGCCGGTCAGCTCGCCGCCCTCGCCATGGCCTCGCGCCGCCTGCTCCGGGACCTGCGGCAGCTGCGGCCGGCGCACCTGCGGGACGGCCTGCGCTACATGCGCCGTGAATGGAGCTATCCGGCTCTCATCACCCCCGCCAGCCTGCTGACCGAGGCGGCGCAGTCCCTGCCGCCGCTGCTGACGGCGGCGAGCTTCGGACCCCATCCGGCGGGCATGCTGCTGCTCGCGAGCCGGCTGTTCGGCATGCCGATCCGCCTGCTCGCACACACGACCTCACAGGTGCTGCTGGCCGATCTCGGTGCGGCCGGTCCCGCTGCCTCGCGCCGCCTCGTGCGGCGCGTGCTGCAGGTCTCCGCCGCGGGCGGTCTCGCCATCGCCGGCCTCTGCGCGATCCCCGGCGATCGGGTCTGGATGCTGCTGCTCGGCGGGGAATGGGAGGGATTCGCGACGATCGTGCGGCTGCTGGCCGTCCATTACGGACTGCTGTTCGTCTTCGAATCGGTGCGGAGCGTCTTCCTGCGCGACGCCAAGCTGCTGCTGTTCCTCAACAGCGGCGTCCCGGTCGTCGCGGCGACGGTGCTGTTCGGTGTCCTCCCGCACCACGGGCTCGGCTTTCACACGGCGGTGGCTCTCTTCGTCGTGGTGTCGGCCGTCACCACCGCGACGATGCTCGGATTCCTGCTCTCCCGCCGCCGGGAACGGCCCGCCGGTCCGGAGATCTGAGAGGTCGCCCGTCACGACCTCCGTTGCAGCAGGTGGCCGAGGGTGGCGAGCCGGCCGATGTGCGAGGCGTCGAAGTCTTCCGGTGTGGCCGAGGACGTGAACAGGCCCTGCGACTGCAGGAAATCGAGGGCCGTGGCGACGGCGTCGCTGCGTCGCAGCCAGTCCCGCCAGTCCTGCGGATCCCACTGGCTCATTCCCGGTTTGGCGAACAGGGAACGTCCGAGAACCCGCTGCGCGAGCTTGCGCAGCCCGCGCCGTGCGAGATGGCGCGCGAAACGGGGCGCGTCGGCGAGCAGGGCCCCGGGTTCGATGCTGGCGGACATGCCCTCGTCGGTGGTTTCGATGGCCGCGATGTCGGGCCGCAGACGGGTGATCTGCCGGCGGTGCCAGAGCCGGAAGATCTTCTGCCGGACGGGCAGTCCGATCGCCGGGAGAGCGCACCAGGGCTCGAGGAACGGCGCCCAGCAGGCGAGCCCGGCATTGACGTAGGCGCTGAGGAAGCGGCCGTAGAAGTCGGGAGCCTTGCTGCGAAGATAGAGGAGCGAGCAGGCACGGGCCTGATCGGAACCGGCGAGGGGCGCCCAGCGTTCGAGATAACGGGCCGCGACCGCGTCGCGACTCCGTCGGCCGGCATCGGTGAGCACGGCCGGGGGCAGATCGATCCCGACATAGCGCAGTGCATACAGCCGGCGCAGGTCGACGGGGCCGTGATAGCGGGGAAAGGCGTGCGCGAACGGGAAATCGGAGAGCAGTTCGCCGCCGCCGCCGTGCACGACGAGCTGCCGCCCCCGGCGCCGGCGGGCGAGGGCGAGCCGCCGGTTGCGCGGGGTCGCGGCGGCTTCGATCTGCCCGTCGAAGAAGGTGACGGACTGGAGGAACTCCCGGTCGAAATCGCCGGCGGGCGGCGCTTCGAGATGCAGCGGGCGACCGAGGGCGGCGGCCACCCGCCGTGCGATCCGGCTGTCTTCCGACTGCGCGGTCGCCGAAAGGGCGGTCTCGAAATCGAGACCACAGGCGTCGGCGGCACAGGCGAGCAGCCGGGAATCCAGCCCGCCGGTGAGGTCGAGACTCGGTGCGAGACGGGTGCAGAGGGAGGCGCGCTCGCGGAATCCCTCGAGAAAGAAATCGGCCGCAGGAGGCGGCGGCGGGGCCACGGAACGGCGTTGCCGGATCCGGAGAGTTCCGTCCGGTGCGATTTCGAGGATGTGGTCGGGAGCGAGGCGCCGGATGCCGGCCGCGAGCGTGGCGGGGGCATGGGTAAAGCCGATCACGAGGAATTCCATCGCGGCGTCGATCGCGACCCCGTGCGGCTCTTCGTCGAAGAGCGACAGGAAGCTGGTCGAAACCCGGCGGCCGTTTTCGTAGATCCGGTACAGCCCGATGCGATCGGTGGCGATCGATGTGACCCCGGTCGTCTTGTCGAAGACGAAGAGCCCGAACACGCCGTCACAGGCGGCGACCACCGAATCGAGGTCCTCGGTTTCGAGTCTCCTCCGGATCTCGTCGAGACTCGCCGTCCCGGCCTCCGCCGGCGGCAGGAGCGGACAGCCGGCGGCGAGGACGAGCCGGCGTCCGTCCTCGACCCGCGTGATCCGGTCGCAATCCGGCAGTTCCAGCACCGGACGGGCCGGATGATCGAAGGGTGGTCGCATGGAGCATGCTCGCAGGAGAGTGCGGCGCAGGATAGGACGTGCGGGGACCGGCGCAAGGGGCGTCCCGGTGGCCGGACCGGAATCCGGCCACCGGGACGTACGATCAGACTCCGACGTCCGCCCGGGTCAGTCGCACCGGGGTCACCCTCGAATGCACCGACGTGCCCGTGATCACCGTGCCGGTCTCGGGACCGTGCTGGATGTTTCCTGTGTGCGCCTCGATCCGCGTCCCGGTCGCGGGCTCGGTCATCCTCGCGTTCCACTGCTTGCCGACCGTGACCGTGCCGTCGCACCAGGCGAGCGTCACATTCCGTGCATGCGGGAACAGGGTCTCGTCGGGCGTCCCCGCCATGATGTCGAACCGACAGCCGACGGTCCTGCATCCGTGGAGCAGGACCGGACCGTCCATGATCTCCGCATGGCGACCGTTCTCGTTCCAGCAGCCGCGAAAGATGTTGTCGCCACCGTAGCGATGCCGCATCACGCTTGCCTGATCACCGATCGCCGTGCAGTATTCGACGAGATTGCCTCGTGTTTTGATGCTCAACTCGCAGTCGCCGGTATTTTCCAGAAGGCAATGGTGGATCCAGTGGTTCGTGATCTTCGACCGGTCATCGTGATTGTTGCCTATGGCGATGGCCTCACGCACCCGGTCGTGATACTGATCGGTCTTGAACGGCATGTCGTGGAACCAGCACCAGCCGATCTCCGCACCGACATGATCGTCCACGCCGGACTTCTTGTTCGTGAAGATGGTCTCGTTGGACGGGGACTGTGCGTCCTTCGATGGGCAGGTGAACTCGCAGAACAGGATCCTGGCGCCGCGACCGTTGAGCAGCCGGATGGCGGTCCCGAACATGTTGAACCGGCACCGGAGCACGTGATCGTGATCTCCCGTGATCCTCAGGAACCACGAGTTCGTCGAGTTGAGGCAGTCGAGACCCCACACCCAGACGTGGTTCGCGGAAATCTGCAGGCCGCCGCCGGTAAGTTTGGCGCCGAGCTTGTTCGCGGCGCGGAGGACGATCGGATCTTCGTTCGTGCCGCTTGTGGAACAGGTGAACGGTCCTTCGTAGGTGCCGTCGAGCAGCACGATGTGGTCGCCGGGCCGCGCGCCGGCGAGGGCCGCCGTCAGCTCCCCGGCGCTGCCGACGAGGATCGTTCTCCGCGGTTCGGGCAGAGCGGGTTCTCCGGTCCGGATCCCGTCGACGCGGATCCGGACGGTTCCGGTTCCTGTCGCCCCGGCCGCATCCCGGAGCGTGAAGGAGAAACTGTCGTGGCCCGTGAACCCGGCAAGGGGGGCGTAGCGGACCAGCGATCCCACCACCGAGGCGACGCCGTGCGCCGGAGCGCCGACCGCTTCCACGGTGAGAGGCAGGTTTTCCGGATCAAACGCAGCGGCGAGCACGTCGATGTCGACCGACCGCCCGGCCCGGGTGGTGACCTCGACGGATCCGACCACGGGCGGGAAATCGCCCATATCAGGTCGCTCTTCAGACCCCGTCGCGAGCACCCGCCAGGGGGCCAGGATGTTGTCGGCCTCGAGGGCGGACAGGGCCTGCGACAGCACGGTCGCGCGCAGCCGCAGCTCGCCGATCGTGCCGATCCAGGAGCGGTCGGGCTGCAGGGCGCCGAGACCGATGCTCAGGGGCTGGCCGGCCGGAATCGCGGTCGTGCCGGTGACCGCCACGTTCTGCTGAGCCTCGCCACCCGGAGGATGAACCCCGACCCAGCTCGGCAGCACTTCCCGGCCGTCGATGTGGAGCTTCGGCAGCTCCCCGCTCCTCCACGAAGCGCCGATCACCATGGGCGTCGCGCGCTGCAGATCGGGCGCGCCCTCGAGCTGGACACTGCCGCCGGAGGTCATGAGGGCGAACTTGAGGGTCGAAGGCGCGCCGCCGAAGAAACCGGGATTGATGTGGGTCAGGACGAGGCCCGCATCGCCGGCGGAAGCGCCCGGGCTGCCCTGCTGGATGATCCGCGCGGGCCGCTGCTGTCCGACGATCGCGGGATCGGCGCGGACCACAGCCGTCAGGCCGAGGGCTTCGAGTCCATCGAGGAACGAAGCGTCTTCGAGACGAAGATCCGCCCCGCCATCGAACCGGCCGGCGGGGCCCACGAGTTCGTCCGGCACCACGCCGGTGGCGACGAGATCCCGCCCCCGGCCGCTGCGGTCCCGGCCGGTGACCGGATCCCAGACCGCGAGATGGTCCTGCCACGTCGCTGCCGGATCCGCCTCGGAAGCCGTCAGTCCCGTCTTCCCGTAGTAGAGGAAGAGGGTCAGGGTCGTGGCGATGTCCCAGGCGGGGATCCGCACCCAGGCGACGAGCGATCCTGCCTGCGGATCGTAGCGCTCGATCTCGTGCGCGAGCTTCGTGCCGTCCCCGAGCTCGAAGCGGAGATCGAACCCGTCCGGGCTCTCGATCCTGCCGCCGTTCGCCACGGACTTCAGCCAGTCGCCCTCCTCCTTCACCAGCAGCACGAAGCCCTCGATCACTTCCGGGGCCTGCTGGCGGGCCGGCAGCAGGATGCGGCGGCGGAAGCGGAAGCCGTTCGCGAACACCTCCGCCGGCGGCTCGGCCGGCGTCACCGTGATCCGCACCGTACCGGTGGCGACACCTCCACGGCCGTCGTTGATCGTCCATGTGAAACTGTCCTCGCCGGAAAAGCCGGGATCCGGCGTGTAGACGAGCCGGCCGTCGGCATCGAGCGCGAGACGGCCGTGGCGCGGCAGCGAGAAGCCCGCGAGCCGCAGCGGATCGCCGTCCGGATCGCTGGCGTGGGCGAGCGGATCGAAGACGAGCGGCGTGTCCTGCGGTGTGGTCAGCGTGTCGTCGTTGGCGGCCGGCGGCAGGTTGGGGCGGACCACCCGCACCCGCACCCTGCCGGTGGCGAGGCCGCCACGGCCGTCCCCGACCGTCCATGTGAAGCTGTCGGTGCCGCTCCAGCCGGACTGCGGCGTGTAGGTCACGGTGCGGTCGGAGTTGACGGTGATGCGGCCGTGCTGCGGCACGCCGAGCGCCTCGAGACGCAGCGGATCGCCGTCGGGATCGCTGGCGCGGGCGAGCAGGTCGAGTGTGAGCGGCGTGCCGTCGGTGGTCCCGACCTCGAGATCGGCGGCCACCGGATCGCGGTTGGCGCCCGCCACGCGGACCGTGACACTGCCGGTGGCGACGCCGCCGTTGCCGTCACCGATCGTGTAGCCGAAGCGGTCGATGCCGGAGAAGCCGGGCTGCGGGACGTAGCGGATGCGGTCCGGAGCGACGAAGCTCGCGGTGCCGTGCACCGGCTGGCCGATGGCGACGAGCCGCAGCGCGTCGCCGTCGGGATCGGCGTCGTTGGCGAGGACCGGAATCTCGATCGCCGTGCCGGCGGCGGTGTCGGCTTCGTCGTCGTTCGCGACGGGCGGCTCGTTCGGCGCCAGCACCGAGACGGTGACGGTCCCGGTGGCGGTGGCGCCGGCGGCGTCGCGGACGGTGTAGGTGAAGGAATCGACCCCGGCGAAGCCCGGAGCCGGCGTGTAGGTGAGGGTCCCGTCCGGGTTGGCGACGACGATGCCGTGCGCCGGCTGCGTGAAGCCGTCGAGCACGAGCCCCTCGCCGCTGTCGTTGGCGAGGGGGTCGATCACCACGGCGGTGTCGACCGGGGTGAGGACGATGTCGGGTGCGGTGGTGGGCAAGGTCCGAGGACTCCGGTGTGATAGGACACGCGTCCTATAACCGGATTTCGAGCCTACTTCAACCACCTGTGGTGGCGGCTGCGCCCGATGCCGGCCGGTGCCGCCCCTGCCGTCCGAGCTTCGCCACGGCCGGAAAGGCCTGCCGACGATCCAACCGGGAATAGAAACGGCGCCGCGACCGTCTCGTCTGCAAACCCGGCCCTCCGCGGTGGCCGTCACGATCGGACAGCAACGAAGGAAAACGACGATGCCCACGAAGCGCGGCCGCGCATTGTCCGGCGGCCTGTTCAGTCTTCTGGTCTCGGGCCTGCTCCTCGGTGTCTCCGCTCCGGCAGAGGCCTGTCACAAGTATGTCAGCGAGCGCACCGGCGAGACCGGTTGTACCGCGAAGAAGGCCGACCAACTCTACGCCAAATCTGCCCAGTCCTCGTCGTCGGTAGAGACCTCGAAAAGTAGCAATGATACGAAAAAAGACGCTTCGGTTTCATCTGGCAGAGCCGGAACCACCACAAGAAGCAATTCGACCTGGGATTCCGGCATGAGCTGTGCCGGACTGGACATGAGAAGCATCGAGCAGTGGCGGGGTCGCGAAGTGACCGTCCGGCATACGTGGGCGGGAAAGACTCTCGAGTCGGCGGTGCAGTTCTTCGAGCAATCTCCATATCGGAAGTATGTTCAGGAAAACAGGAAGAAGATCGTGATCGCCGTACCGATGGTAACGGCGGGAGGCAGCCTGAGCGAATGCGCCGCGGGACGGTACGATGGCTATTTCCGCGCGATCGGCGAGGCACTCGCGGCCAATGGTCGTCCCGATACCATCCTCAGCCTCGGCTGGGAGTTCAACGTCACCTCCTGGCCGTGGTCGGCGGTCCGCAAGGAGGAAGACTTCAAGGCCTGCTGGCGGCGGGCCGTCGGCGTCGTCCGCTCGGTCGCGCCGCAGGCGCGCTTCGCCTGGACTCTCGCCAGCGGCAACAAGCTGCAGGACTGGCGCGACGCCTATCCGGGGGACGAGTGGGTCGACGTGATCGGCGTGCACTACTACGACCGCTGGCCGCCGACACCGACGCAGCGGGAATGGGACGCCATCGCCAGCAATCCGCCGGACCTGCGCCGGCGCACCGGCATCGAGACGGTGGTGGCCTTCGCCCGCGAACGTGGCAAGACCTTCGGCGTCGGCGAGTGGGCCGTCTCCGACGGGCTCTTCGGGGGTTCGGACAATCCCCTCTTCATCGAGAACATGTACGGCGTGTTCAAACGCAACGCGGACATCGTGGAGTACGAATCCTACTTCAATTGTGGCGATCGGAACGTCTACGGCGTCTGGCCGCCGAGCGTCAATCCGCGCGCGTCGGAGAAATACCGCGAACTCTGGTGAGCACGGAGAGCCGCCGGCACGCCCCGGCCGCAGGCCGGGGCGTACGCGTCACGAGCGGATGCGGCCGAGTGTCTCGCGGGCGAGGGCTCCGACGACGATCCTGCCGGGGCGGCGGGCCAGGCCGGCGGCCGCCGGCCGGGGGGCCGGGACGTCCGGAGCCGTGGCCGGTGGCAGCAACAGCAGGCCGAGCATGGCCATCAGCGCCTGGTGACGGGCCAGGGGTTCGTGCGTCATGGCGGCGGCGAACACCACGACGAACATTCCGAGGAGCACGAGGGCGAGCTGGTCCCGGGCGAGGCGCTGCAGGGGGAGATGGCGCAGCACCGACCAGAGCAGGAAGACGAACAGCAGCAATCCGATCAGTCCGTAATTCGCAAGAATTTCCAGGATGATGTTGTGTGGATGGGTCCCGGCCCGCTCACCCCTGCCTTCGGCGACGCTGAAGCCGGCGACACCGAGACCGAAGAGGGGGTTGTCGATCCAGTATTCGATGGCCATCGTGTAATAGTCGAACCGGTTGCGTTCCAGAACGACGTCGACGTTCTGCGATTCCTTCAGCAGGGTGGCGAAACGCCGGATGGTCGTGGTCTCCAGGCCGGAACCGACGAGGGTGGCCAGTATCGCCACGGCGACGAGTCCGAGGCCCATGGCGATGCCCTGGGCCGTCGACATCCGGAGCGGCCCGCGGGCAGCGGGAAGGTTGGTGATCGCCACGACCGTCAGGCAGCCGAGCACCGCCGCGAGGAACGCGCCCCGGCTGCCGGCGATGGAGAGGAAGGCGAAGGCGGCGAGACAGCCCGCAGCGAACAGGATCTGCCGCAGGGAGCCGAGGCGGGCGAAGATGGCGAGGGTGAACATCGCTACCGTGCCGGGAGCGACGGCGTGCCCGACCAGCAGATAGGCCCGGCCCTTGCCGAATCCCATGGCCTTCAGCGAGGCGGTCATGTAATACATGAAACTGCCGTGGACGGCGTAGATGGCGAGGCCGATGGCCGCCATCGATGTCGCCAGAAGACAGACGGAGAGGACGAAACGGATCACGCGGTCACGGTCCGGCGCGATCACGAACGCGGCTGCGCAAAGCGACCAGAGCAGCATGGTCAGTTCGAGAAACACCGTTTCACGGGCAAGGGCACGTGAAGGGGACCAGCCCATGCTGAAAATCGTCCATGCAACGAACAGCAGATAGGCGGCGAGACAGGTCAGTGCCCGCAGATAGATGCCGCGGCGGAAAACGATCGCGAGAGCGATCGGTGCGGCGACGACAGCGAGCAGGATGTTTTCGTCGACCGGAAGGCTGACCCCCAGAAGCATCTTCAGAGCATTGGCAGAAAGCCCGAGTGCGAAGAGAAACTCGAAACTGAAGACGGTCCACAGGAGCAGTGCGACCGGCGACAACGGGCGGTCGGACGCGGGTACGTCACCGATCGATGTCTGCCGGAGCATCGGGCCGCTTCTCCGAGAAGGTCGTCCGGGTCTGGCCGACGGGCGCAGCGGCACCCGTACGTGGCACATACCGTGGAGCCGCCGGCCGGACAAGACGAGGTGGCCGGCGCGCGTATCGCCGGATGAGCGGAAGCCCGCTCAGTTCACGTAACCGAGCCCGCGCAGGCGCTCGAGCGTCTCGGGGTCGATCGCCTCCGCGCCGCCGGCCCCGCCCGTCACCTTCCGCCACAGCTCCATGTCGGCGGCGTGCAGGGCGGCGAGCGTGCGGTGGTGCAGCCAGCGCTGATAGAGGCCGAGCAGGCTCGTCCACGACCAGCCGCCGCCTCCGGCATCCCGCACATGGGTGAACAGCAGCCCGAATGCGTCGTCGAAGCCGAAGGTCCAGGAACGCTTGAAGACGTAGGGCGACCCCAGCAGCTGCAGATCGCCGCGGAAGAGCGAACCGCAGGAAGCGCAGGGATCGGCCCGGCGCATCGCCGTCGGCTCCTCCGAGACCACCACCCGCCGCCGCCAGAAGTCCGGATCGCGTCCCTCGACCAGGGGCACGAGCGAATCGCCGTGCAGCAGCAGTTCCGAACGGTCGACCCCGGCCAAGTCCAGCAGGGTCGGGGCGAGATCGACGAGCCCGACGGGCTCCGCGATCCGCCGGCTCTCCGGCCATCGCTCCGGCCAGACGAGGACGAGCGGCACCCGGGTGACGAGCGGATAGCCCGGCGGATGATGGTCCCACATCCGGTTGCCGAGCAGCCCGCGCTCGCCCAGGAACTCGCCGTGGTCGGAGGTCAGCACGACGAGCGTGTCCTCCGCGAGGCCGCGCTCCTCCAGCATCGTGAAGAACCGCTCCAGCACCCGGTCGTTGTGGCGGATCTCGGCCTCGTAGCGCTGCCGCCGTCCCTCGATCGTCGGGGTGTCGACCCATTCCGGGTCGTAGACCGGGTTGCGCGTCACCGCCGTTCCCGTCTCCGGCTGCCGCAGGTCCTCCGGCGGATCGTAGGCGGCGTGCGGGTCGAGGATGTGCAGATAGAGGAAGGCGTTGCGGTCGCGGTTGCGCTCCAGCCAGTCGAAGACCTGCGGGTCCGTCGTCACCTTCTCGGCCCGCCCCCGCACCTCGGGGCCGGTGCGCATGGAATCGAAGCCCTGGTGCAGGCCGGCGAAGGGACCGGCGTTGCCGTTCTGCACGAAGGCACCGGTGACAAAGCCCTGCGCGCGGAGGATCTCGGCGAGCGTCAGCTGGCGGTCGGAGAGCACGTCGGAGAAGTGCCAGAGGCCGCTCGCGCTCGGATAGAGCCCGGTCATGAAGGAGGCGACCGAGGGGCGGGTCTTGGTGGCCTGGGCGAAGGCCCGCTCGAAGACGACGGCCCGCTCCGCGAGCCTCTCCTTGAAGGGTGTGGTTGGCCGGTCGTGGCCGTAGAGGGAGAGCGAGGCGGCGCGCTCGGCATCCTCGAGGATGAAGACGATCCGGAACGGCTCGCGCGGGGCCGAGGACAGCATCGGGCTCGCCCACAGCGCGACATTGTCCGGCGGACCCTGGACGGAAAGCTCGATCCGCCCGGCCCGCCCGGCGAGGGCGGCGAGATCGACGCGGATCTCCTGCCAGCGCTCGCTCTCCACGACCTCCTGCTGCCACAGCACCTCCGGCTCGCCCTCTTCCGGCAGGAACCGCAGGGCGAAGCGCACCGGCCTCTCCGGGCGCAGCACCGCCACCGCGGCGTCGAAGCGCGGCGCCTGCTCCGGCACCGTCACCGGCCAGACGAGACGCTGGTCCGGCCACATGAACAGCACCGGCCGGGTGTCCTCTTCGAGGCTCTCGGACTGGCTGCCGCGCACGGCGTGGGCGTAACGGGCCGCCCTGCCGACGAAGCGGATCCAGTCGATCTCGACCACCGCACCCGGCCGGTCCGAGGGCTGCAGCAGCAGACGGCGGATCCGCTCGCCCGGCTCGAGGCCGCGCTTGAGGACGTTGCGGGCGTCGATCACGTAGGTGTGGAAGCCGTCGGTGTCGCGGAACTGCAGGTCGATCTTGTGGCGCCAGAGCTGCAGGCTGCGCCGGTCCGTGCCTTCACCCTGCCAGCCGAGGCGCAGAAAGCTGCCGCCGCTCGCGCGCATGCGGATCAGGATCTGGCCGACGTCGTCGCGCGGGATCGCGAGGCCGTCGAGGACGTAGTAGCCGCCGTCGGTCGCCGTCACCCGCAGCAGGCCGTCCGCGACCGAAGCCGGTGCGGCACCGTCCCGCGGTTCGAAGGCGGGGCGATCCGCGCCGTCGAACTCGAGCGCGAGCAGGGTCGAGACATCCTCTGTCGGTACGGCCTCGGGCGCCTGTGGCACTTCCGCCCGGTCGAGGGCCAGATCGAAGCGCAAAAACGGCCCGGTCTTCGGGTTCTCCGGCAGGGTGGCGAGCGCATAGTCCTGATATTCCGGCCGCGCCCGCTCCGCCATGGCGCGCGCCCGCTCCACCACCCGGCCGGCATCCGCGGCGAGGCCGCCGAGATCGAAGCGCCAGAAGTCGACGGCCTGCACGGCGAGGAACAGCAGCAGCAGGAGGGCGAGCGCGCGTCGGATCATCCGGAGGATCTCCTTCTTCCGGTTCCGGGCCGCCGGCTCAGGCGAGCCGCCAGGCGAACTTGAGGGCGAGCGAGACCACCACCATCACCACGAGCGCCGGCACGAGCCAGCCGGCGAGCCAGTCGGGGCCGGAGGGCAGGACGCGGGGCTGCGGCAGCTCCAGCGTCACCGCCGCGATCTCGGTGGGTGCGGGCAGATAGCCGGCGGGATTGCCCACGAGCGCGTTCCACCACTGGCGCGGGTGCAGCGTGCGCACCGGTGCCGCAGGCGGCAGCGCGAACAGCACGTCGCCCGTGGAATCGCGCACCGTGATCCGCTCCCCTTCCGCCGGCCAGGGGATCTCGAAGCGCCCGGGGGCGAGTTCGCGCACCTCGCCGCCCTCGAAGACGAGGGGCGGCAGCCGTCGCCCTTCCTCGGGCTCGAAGCTCACCGCCACCGGCTCGCCCGGCTGCGGCAGGCGTGCGTCGAAGGCGTTCGAGAGGAAGGCGAGGACGAAGATCACCGGCAGGCCGGCGAGCACCGCCGGACCGAAGGTGAGGCCGAGCTGGCGGAAACTGAGGGCGAGGTTGCGGCGCAGGAGCGGCGCCATGTCGGAGAACTCGCCCTCGAAGCCGGCGAGCTTCGCGCGCAGCGCCGCGGTCTCGTCGCGCAGCGCGGCAAGCCTCCGCTGCGGCGAGATCAGCCGGTAGACCAGCATCGAGAGGAAGGCGCCGACGGCCGACCACAGCAGGATCCTGAGCGCATCCGGAAGGAAGCCCGAAAGCCACCCGTCGACCGCGGCGAGCGCCGGTGCCGGCCAGTCGAACAGCCCGTATTCGCCCGCAAGCGGGCCGGGTTCGGAGAGATCCGGATACTGGGCCGAAAGCGAGGCGCGCACGAGCTTTCCGACCTCCCAGATGCCGGCCGGGGGCGTTTCCAGGGGGAAGGAAGTGAACAGCACGCCCGGGACCGCCGGCGGGTCGATCAGGTGATCGCCGCTCCACTTGCGGTCGTTGTCGACCACCACCGGGCCGTCGGGCACGCCGCCGAGTGCTGTCTGCCAGGAGGCGCGGTAGTCGGGCGCGTAGCCGACGAGGATGTCGGGCGCTTCGGAGACCCGCGGCCCCTCGTAGACCTCGGCCGCATCGTAGGCCTTCTGCACCACCCGCCGGCCGGTCAGCGGGTCGGTCAGCGCCTCGAGGCGGCGGATGATCTCCGCCTTCAGATCCGCGACCTCTTCCTCGCGGACGATGCCGAGCGCCTCGCGCCCGCGGCGATTGAGGAAGATGCCGTTGAAGCCGAGGGCGTAGGCACGCGTCTTCGTCCAGTCGACGTTGGCGAAGAGGCTCTCGCTCGCGGGTGCGCCGGGCTTCGTCGCCATGAAGCCCTGCTCCACGAGCCAGCGGTTGAGGTGCACGCTCCGGCGGTAGTTCTCGAAACCGTGGTCGCTCAGCACGATCAGCCGGTCGGCGGGCCGCATGGCGTCCAGCACGCGGCCGAGGATGCGGTCGGCCTCGCGATAGATCTCGCGGATCGCCTCGCGGTGTTCCGGCGCGATGTCGCCGTGGCGCGGGTGGCCTTCGTCGATGCCGCGCCAGAACATGTGGCTCACCCGGTCGGTCTGGACGAAGACGGCGACCACGAGCCCGCGCTCCTGCCGCCCGAGGGCGTCGAACAGCATCTTCTCGCGCTCGGCGAGGATGGTGCGCATCATGTCGAGCCAGGCCTGGTCGGAGATCACCTCGGCATTGAGCGAGGAGGTCTCCTCCGGCATGCCGATGGTGTGGAACGGGCCGATGCGGGAGGCGAGTTCGGCGGCGTACTCGTCGGGATGCGAGAGCGCGATCACCGGATCGCGCGGATCGATCTGGACCGGCGAGACGTAGAGGCGCAGATCCGGAAAGCCCTGCACGAGATGCAGCCGCACGAGACCGGAGACCCCGAGCAGGCCGGCGAAGGAGAAACGCACCTCCACCCAGTCCGACCAGTCCCCGGGCGCGAGCTCCGCGACCGTGCCGTCGAGATCGACGCGCACCCGGCCGCCACCCGCGTCTTCGATCACGAGCGGCACGGCGAGCGGCTCGGGGTCGCTGCGCAGCGGATGCGGCGGCCCTTCGAACACCGCCTCGATCCGGCCGCCCGCGGGCGTCACCTCGACCCAGCGTCCCTGTTCGGTGCCGGCCGGCGCCGGTCCCGTGGCGTAGACCGTCCAGGTCCCCTGGGTGCCGAGCAGGTCCGGCACCCCCATGCCCGCGAGCACGGTGCCACCGGTCTCGGGCGGGAAGGTGGTCGGCACCCGGAGCACCGTGGCCTCGAGCCCGCGGCGGACGGCATCGAACCAGAAGGGGGTGCCGGAGCGCCGGCTCTCCACCCGGCCGGAATCGAGGGGCAGGCGGAAGCCGAACAGGTCGATGGCACTCTCCGGCGGCCGGGTGTCGGCGATCGCGTATTCGGGGCTGTAGGTGAGCGGATTGCGCGAGAGGAAGTCGAAGAGCCCGTGCGCACCCGGCTGCAGGCCTGTGACGAAGCTCGCCCAGGCGACCGGCGACTGCGGCGGGTTGGTGGTCGGGAGCCGGTGGTAGCTGCCGCGTTCCGCGAGCTTCGCGAAGTTCGCGAGCGTGCCGTCGGCCATCCAGGCTTCGGACAGCTCCGGGTCCATGCCGTCGAAGCCGAGGACGATGGTGCGCCCCTCGCCGCGGGCATGACCGGTGGCGAAAACGAGCAGGAGCAGCGCGGCGGGGAGCGTGCCGGAGAGGCGTCGGAACATCGGCGGCGGTATCCGGATGGCGGGGAGATGCAGGCCGTCGGCATTATCGCCTTCGCGCAACGGCGGGCAAGGATCGCGTTCCGGTTCGACGCCCGGAGGAAGGCGCCGCCGTACGCCGGAGTGCGGAAGCCGCCGCGCCGTGGCAGGATGGCGGCGGTCGCGGTCCGGAAGGAGAGGAGGCCCCCGTGTCCGGCATCTGGGAAGTGTTCGCCCTGCGCTACGCCAGCTTCGCCGCGCGCACCCGTCGCGAGACCTTTCTCGGCGTCGATCCGCACGATGCGGCGCCGATGCCGATCGACTACTACGTCTGGCTCTTGCGCGACGGCGAACGCACGATCCTCGTCGACACCGGCTTCGACGCCGGAGAGGGAGCGCGGCGCGGGCGGCGGATCGAGCGGCTGCCGCGCGAGGCGCTCGCCACGCTCGGCGTCGATGCGGCGGAGATCGGAGACGTGATCGTCACCCATCTGCACTACGACCACGCCGGCACGCTCGACGATTTCCCGGCCGCCCGCTTCCACCTGCAGGAGGCGGAGATGGCCTACGCCACCGGCCGCTGCATGACCTATGCCCATCTGCGTCAGGTCTACAGCGTCGAACACGTGGTGGGGATGGTGCGGCGGGTGTTCGCCGGCCGGGTGGTGTTCCACGACGGCGCGGGCGAGGTGGCGCCGGGGGTGACGGTGCACCGCATCGGCGGGCACGCGAAGGGCATCCAGGCGGTGGTGGTGGCGACCGCCCGCGGGCCCGTGGTGCTGGCCTCGGACGCCGCGCACTATTACGAGAACTTCGAGGAATACCGGCCGTTCATCATCGTTCACGACGTCGAGGCGACGCTCCGCGGCTACGACCGGCTGCGGCAGCTCGCGGGCGGCGATCTCTCGCGCATCGTGCCCGGGCACGATCCGCTGGTGATGGCGCGCTATCCGGCGCCGGAGCCGCGGCTTTCGGGTATCGCCGTACGACTGGACGTGCCCCCGTCCGCCTGATTGTCGTGCCGGGTCTGGAAAAAGAGCGGCGTCACGGGTAATTGGGAGTGGCCGGTCAGCAGGTTCGCACCGACGGTCCCGTCGGGGACGGAAGGATCGTGCCGCCGGAAGGTCCCCGGCCTTCCGGGTGTCGCGGTTCCGGGCGTGACGGCCGGAGAGGGTGGAGGAAGGGGACGGACCGCATCCGTCCGCCCGAGTCGGGACGAGAGGAAGCATGACGCGCGCGCAACCGGTGGATCTCGGCCAGCGGCTCTTCGACGGCGGCGAGACGGTCGATCTCGTCTCGGTCTTCCGCATCCTCTGGCGGCGCAAGTGGTCGGTGCTGCTGATGGCGGTCCTGGGTGCGGTGGCGGCGAGCGTCTTCGCGCTGCAGCTGACCCCGACGTATACCGCCACCGTGACGCTGATGCTCGATCCGACCCGGCCCAATTACGCCGACATCGAGGAGGTGGTGACCGGCCTCCCCAAGGACGCGCCGGTGATGGCGACCCAGATCCGGCTGCTGCAGTCGCGCGCCTTCCATGCCCGGGTGATGGAGGATCTCGGCCTGTTCGACGATCCCGAGTTCAATCCCTTCGCCGGGATGGGCGAGGGGGCGGTGCCGCTGGCGCCGCGCGAGGGGCTCGAGAAGCTGCTCTCCTTCGTGCCGCGCGAGTGGCTGGTCGCCGTCGGTCTCGCCGGAGAGCCGCGCCCCCTGCTCGAGAGCGAGGCGGCGCTGCGGGCGCGCGAGATCGCGCTCGGACGGTTCGGCAGCGCGATCGAGATCGTCGCCGACCAGTCCTACGTCTTCCAGCTCGCCTTCACCTCCGAGGATCCGGAGAAGGCGGCGCGGATCGCCAACCGCATCGCCGAGATGTTCGTCGACGACCAGCTCAAGGCCAAGCTGGTGACGACGTCGCGGGTCAATGCCTGGCTCGAGGAACGGCTCGCCACCCTCAAGGACGAGGTGGCCCGCGCCGAGGCCGAGGTGCAGCGCTACCGGGTCGAGCACAATCTCGTCACCACCGGCAGCGACCAGGGGCCGACGCTCTCGGATCAGGAACTCGCCGACCTCAACCGCGAACTCATCGTCGCCCGCGCCCAGCTCGCCGAGAAGCAGGCCCGGCTGCGCACCATGCAGGAGGCGCGGGCGAGCGGCCGTCTCGACGCCGTGCCCGAGGTGGCGGCCTCACCCGTGATCCTGAACCTCAGGAACCAGGAGAGCCAGCTCGTGCGCGAGGAGGCGGAGCTCGCCACCCTCTACGGCGAGAAGCATCCGCGCATGCAGCAGCTGCGCCGCGAGAAGGCCGATCTGCAGGCGCGGATCCAGGGCGAACTCGCCCGGGTGGCGCAGACCCTCGAGAACGATCTGCGGGCCACGGCGGCCCGGGTGGCGGCGCTCGAGGCCCAGCTCTCCGGCGTCAAGGCGCAGACCGCCGTCAACCGCGAGGCCGAGGTGCGGCTTCGGGAACTCGAGCGGCAGGCCGAGACCAGCCGCCAGCTCTACGAGGCCTTCCTGCAGCGCTACAAGGAGACCCGCGAGCAGCAGGAGACCGTGCAGCCGGACGTGCGCATCGTCGCCAAGGCCTCGGTGCCGAGCGGCCCGAGCTCGCCCGGACCGCAGCTGTTCGCCGCCGCCGGCTTCGGCGTGTTCCTCGTGGTCGGTGCGATCGTCGCGATCGTGCGCGACCGCATGGACCACGGGCTCAGGAGTGCGAAGGAGGTGGAGGCGGTGCTCGGCCTGCCGACCCTCGCCCGGGTGCCGGTGCTGAAGCTGAAGCGCGGGCAGCCGCCGCACCGCTATCTGATCGAGAAGCCGCTCTCCGCTTATGCCGAGGCGATCCGCTCGGTCTACACCGCCCTCAAGCTCGGCAGTGCCGACCGGCCGCCGAGGATCGTGCTGGTCACCTCCTCGCTGCCCGAGGAAGGCAAGACGACGCTGGCGGTGAGCCTCGCCACCTTCGCCGCCCGCTCGAACAAGCGCGTGCTGCTGGTCGATCTCGACCTGCGCCACCCCAACGTGCACCGGACGCTGGGCTGGCAGGTCTCGGCCGGGCTCGTCGAATATCTCGCCGGCGAGCGCACCCTCGAAGAGGTGATCTGCCACGACCTCGAGACCGGCATCCATTTCCTGCCGGTCAAGGCGCAGACCACCAACCCGACCGATCTGCTCGAAAGCGCGAAGCTGCGCGAGACCCTCGACCGGCTCGCCGCCGAGTTCGATCTCGTGGTGCTGGACACCGCCCCGCTCGCCAGCGTCACCGACGGCAGGCTCGCGGCGCTGTTCGCCGACAAGGTGATCTTCGCCATCCGCTGGGGCGAGACCGACGAGGCGGCCGCCGTCGACAGCGTGCAGTCGCTGCGGGAGATCGGCATCGAGCCGGCCGGCGCCGTCTTCACCATGGTCGACATCAGAAAGCACGCGCAGTACGGCTACGGCGACATCGGCCGGTACTACGGCAAGACCACCAAGTACTACATCGACTGAGCCGTCGGCGACCGGGGCGCGGAGGGGGCGGCTCAGTCCGGCTCCGCCTCCGGCGGCGGTGCCGGCCGCGGCCGCAGGAAGCGGCCGACCAGCATCGGCGCCACGAAACCGGCCACCGCGGCCACCCACAGGCCGACCGCGAGCGGGCTCGACCAGAGGATGCTCCAGTCGCCGTTCGAGATGGTGAGCGCGCGCCGCAGGTTGGCTTCCATCTGGTCGCCCAGCAGGAGGCCGAGGATCACCGGCACGAGCGGCACGTCGAGCTTGCGCAGCAGGTAGCCGGCGACGCCGAAGCCGATCATCACGAAGAGGTCGAAGCCGCTGCGGCTGATCGAGTAGATGCCGACGAAGGCGACCATGGCCACGGTCGGCATCAGCACCCACTGCGGCACCAGCAGCAGCCGCACGAACAGGCCGACGAGCGGCAGGTTGAGGACCAAGAGCACGAGATTGCCGACGAAGAGCGCGGCGATCAGCCCCCACACCACCTCCGGCTTCTGCTCGAACAGCAGCGGTCCCGGGGTGACGTTCAGGGTCATGAGCATGGCGAGCAGCACCGCCGTGGTGCCGCTGCCGGGCACGCCCAGGGTCAGCATCGGAATGAGCGCGCCACCGGCGGCGGCGTTGTTGCCGGCCTCGGGTGCCGCCACGCCGCGCGGATCGCCGCGGCCGAAGGTGCGATCGCGGTCGGCGACGCGCTTCTCCAGCGTGTAGGCGAGGAAACTTCCGAGCGAGGCCCCCGCACCCGGCAGCACGCCGGCGAAGAAGCCGAGCAGGGTGCCGCGCAGCATGGTCGGCAGGCAGCGCAGCAGGGTCGAGAGCGGCACGGTGATGCGGCCGATGCCGACCCCGAGGGCGGCGCCGACGCCGCCGTGTTCGAGGAACAGCAGCACCTCGCTGATGGCGAACAGGCCGACGATGGCGACGAGGAAGTCGATGCCGTCGTAGAGGTGCATCTCGCCGAAGGTGTAGCGCAGCGCCCCGGTCTGGAAGTCGGTGCCGATGGTGGCGAGGATCAGGCCGAGGGCCGCCGCCATCGCCGCCTTGGCCTGGTTGCGGCTGGCGATGCCGCCGAGGGTGGCGAAGGCGAGGGTGAAGAGGGCGAAATATTCCGCCGGGCCGAACAGCAGGGCGACGCGGGCGAGCAGCGGCGCGAACAGCACGAGCCCGACGGTGGCGAGGAAGGCGCCGACGAAGGAGGCGATGCCCGAGAGCGCGAGCGCCTCGCCGGCGCGCCCCGCCTTCGCCATCGGATGGCCGTCGAGGGTGGTCATGAGCGCCGGCTCGTCGCCCGGGATGTTGAGCAGGATCGAGGAGATCCGCCCGCCGTACATGGCGCCGTAGTAGACGCTCGTGAGCAGGATCATCGCCGGGGCGGCGTCGAGCCCGAGGGTGAAGGCGAGGGGGATCAGGATCGCCACCCCGTTCGAGGGGCCGAGCCCCGGCAGCGCGCCGATGATCGTGCCGAGGAAGCAGCCGAGCACGGCGAGGCCGAGATTGGTCGGCGTCAGGGCGACGGAGAAGCCGTGCAGCAGATGGGCGAGGATGTCTTCCACGGGCTCAGATCCCGGGCGGACCTGCGGGCAGCGACAGGCCGAGGACGTGACGGAAGAGGAGGTAGAGGCCGAGGGCGACGCCGATGCCGGTGGCGGCGGCGGCCACGGGCGTGCCGCCGAGCCGCCAGGAGAGGACGAAGACGGCGAGCGCGGTGGCGAGCGGGAAGCCGAGCGGCTCGAGGGCGAGGGTGTAGAGGACCATCACCGCCACCGCGAGGCCGATCTCGACGAGCCGCCGGGGCGGCGGCCAGTCCGGTCCGGGATCGGGGCGCAGCAGCGGCACGAGGCTCGCCACGGCGAGTGCCGCCGCGACGATCACCGGAAAGGCACGCGGGCCGATCGGATCGACCATGAGGCCGGTCTCGATCGCCCGGGCGCCGGCGATCCAGCCGATCGCCAGCAGAAGACCGACCGCCCCGAGGATCCGGTCGCTCACGGCCCGCGCCCCTTCCGCCGCTATTTGACGAGGCCGATCTCCCGCGACAGGGCCTCGATGTCGGCCACCTGCTGCTTCACGAAGGCCTCGAGATCCGGGCCGAAGCGGCCGAAGGGCATGAGCCCGTTCGCCTCCATGACCTCCTTCCAGAGATCGCTCTCGTAGACCCTGCGGATCGCATCCACCCAGAAGGCGTAGGCCTCGTCGGACATGCCGCCGGGGGCGTAGAAGCCGCGCCAGTTGGCGCCCATGGCGTCGATCCCCTGTTCGGCCGCGGTCGGGATGCCGGCGAGATCGCCCGCGAGCCGCTCCGGGGCGAGGACCGCGAGCACCTTCACCTGGCCCGCCTCCATGAAGCCCTTGGCTTCCGAGATGTCGCCCGAGAAGGCCTGCACGTGGCCACCGAGGAGTGCGGTGACCGCCTCGCCGCCGCCGGCGTAGGCGATGTATCGGATCGCGGCGACATTTTCGATGCCGGCCGCCCTGGCGGCGATCAGCACCTTGAGATGGTCCCAGCCGCCGACCGCACTGCCGCCCGCGATCGCGACCGAGCCCGGATCCGCCTTCATCGCCGCGAACAGGTCGGAAAGGCTGTTCCACGGGCTGTCGGGGGCGACGGCGATGATGCCGTAGTCGGCGCCCACCGTGCCGATCCAGCGCACCATGTCGGCGGTCATGCCGGCATAGGCCCCCTGGGCGAGACGGGTGGTGGTGGCGGTGGAGGCGGCGACCAGCAGACTGTCGTCCGTGTTGCGCTTGCTCACCACATGGGCGAAGGCGACGCCGCCGCCACCGCCCGCCATGTTGGTGACCTGCACCGGGTTCGCCACGATGCCGAGATCCTGGAGGGCCTTGCCGACCTGGCGGCAGGTGAAGTCCCAGCCGCCGCCCGGGTTGGCGGGGGCGATGCATTCGACATTGCCGGGCTCGAAGGCGCCGGCGGCCACGGGCGAGGCGAGGGCGAGCGCGGCCGCGAGGCCGAGGAACCGTCGTCGCGATGCGGGCATGGATGCCTCCTTCCTTCCGTCGATGGTCGCGCGGACCGATGGTGTCGGGGCACGGACCCGGCCCCGGCGTCCTGCATAGACCGCGGCCGGCCGTCCCGGAAGGCCGCGGGTGCGACCGTGGCTTCAGGAAGACCGGCGGCCGCCCGCGAGCCGTTCGCGCAGCGGGCGCAGCTTGTGTTCGAGATGGCGGGCGAGGAGCTCCCCGAGCCGTCCGCCGTCGCGGGCTTCGAGGGCATCGAGGATGGCCTCGTGCTCGGCCATCGCCTCGGCCCAGCGGGCGGGCGACAGGTTGGCGGCCCAGCGGTAGCGCAGGATGCGGGCATTCAGCGTGCGGTACTGCTCCCCCAGCACCGGATTGCGGCAGGCGGCGACCAGCCCGAGGTGGATCGCCTGGTTGGCGGCGAAATAGCGGTCGAGATCGCGCGCGTCGAAGGCCTGCCGCATCGCCCGGTGGGTCTCCCGCAGCGCCACGAGCTCCGCTTCGCCGATGCGCACGGCGGCGAGCCGGCCGACGAGCTCCTCGAGCGCCGCCATCACCTCGACCGTGTGCTCGAGCTCGGCGAGATCGAGCGGCGCCACCCGCGCCCCGCGGTTCGGCTCCAGCACCACGAGCCCCTCGCGGGCGAGGATCTTGAAGGCTTCGCGAAGCGGCGTGCGCGAGACCCCGAGCCGGGCCGAGAGCGCCACTTCGCCGAGCCGCTCGCCCGGGGCGAGGCTGCCGTCCAGCACCAGCCGGCGGAGCCGGTCGGCGGCGAATTCGGCGAGCGGCCGGCGCGGGATGCCGGCTGCGGCGGTCACGGCAGCAGCTCCGCGAGCAGCGCGAGCGCATGGCGGGCAGTGCGCCCGGTGCCGAAGGCGATCTGCTGGCGGCAGCTGGTGCCGTCGGCGACGAGCGCGGTATCGGACGTCGCGGCGCGCACCGCGGGCCACAGCGCGAGTTCCGCCATCGCCTTCGAGACGGAAAGCGTCTCCGCCCGGTAGCCGAAGGCGCCGGCCATGCCGCAGCAGGAAGAATCGAGCATCCGCACCTCGGCACCCGTCGCCCGCACGAGCAGCTCCACCGTGTCGCCGGCGGCATCGAAGGCCTTCTGGTGGCAGTGGCCGTGGACGAGGATGCGGCCGGGGGCGCGGGTCCGATCCGCCGGCAGCTCCGTGCCGTTCTTCACTTTCCGGTTCAGGAACGTCGTGCAGAGCATGGCATAATCCGCAATTCCTGCCGGAACTTCGTCCTTCAGGAGAGCCGGCGCCTCGTCGAGCAGCGTGAACAGGCAGGCGGGCTCGAGCCCGAGCACGGGCACACCCTTTCCGACGTGCGGGGCGAGGGCCGAAAGCAGGCGGGCGAGCTCCCGCTTCGCCTCCTCCACCATGCCCGCCGCGAGGAAGGTGCGGCCGCAGCAGAGCGGGCGTTCTCCCGGCGGGTCGACGAAGACCGGGGAAAAGCCCGCGGCTTCGAGCAGGCGGCAGGCGGCCGTGGCGTTCTCCGGCTCGAAGTGACGGGTGAAGGTGTCGACGAACAGCACCACCGGCCCGCCGCCGTCGCGGGCCGGTGCCGGGGGGCGGAAGGGGCGGGCGAAGCGCGGCAGCGGCCGCTCGCGGGAAAGCCCGAAGAGCCGCTCGCGCAGCCAGCCGCTTCCGGGAAGGGCGGCGAGGGCGTTGATCACGGGCGCGAGGCGGGAGGCCGCGGGCGCCCAGCGGGGAAGATTCGCGATCAGGCGTTCACGCAGGGGTATGCCCTGTTCCGCGTAGACGCGTGCCATCACCTCGATCTTGATGCGCGCCATGTCGACCCCGGTCGGGCACTCCCGCCGGCAGGCCTTGCAGGAGACGCAGAGCTCCAGCGCCTCGCGGACCTCGCGCGAGACGAGGGCATCGGGGCCGAGGCGGCCCTGCAGCACCTGGCGCAGAAGCTGCGCCCGGCCGCGGGTCGTGTGCTTCTCCTCGCGCGTCGCCCGGAAGCTCGGGCACATCGCCCCGCCCGCGAGCTTGCGGCAGGCGCCGTTGCTGTTGCACATGCCGACGGCACCGCGGAAGCCGCCCCAGGGCCGCCAGTCGAGATGCGTGCGGAGTTCGATCGGCCGGTCGTCGGGCTTGAAGCGGAAGAGCGCGCGCTCGTCCATGGGCGGCGCGTCGACGATCTTGGAGGGCGTGGTGTTGAGCACGCCTTCCGGGTCGAACAGCCGCTTGACGTCGCGGAAGGCGGCGACGAGCCGGGGGCCGAGCAGGCGTGAATGAAATTCCGAACGCACGATGCCGTCGCCGTGCTCGCCCGAATGGCTGCCGGCAAGGCGCCGTACCGCCTCGACCGCTTCCTCGGCGATCTGCCGCATGCGCCGCACCTCGACCGGATCGGCGAGGTTCAGGACCGGCCGCACGTGCAGACAGCCGGCGCCGGCGTGCGCGTACCAGGTGCCGCGCGTGCCGTGGCGGGCGAAGATCTCTTCGAGCGTGTCGGTGTATTCGGCGAGACGTTCTGTCGGCACCGCGCAGTCCTCGATGAAGGAGACCGGCTTGCGCGCGTCCTTCATCGACATGACGATGTCGAGCCCGGCCTTGCGGATCTCCCAGATCTCGCGCTGCAGCGCCGGCTCTTCCGCCCGCACCACCGCCTTCGGGTGGCCGAGATCGGCCATGCAGGCTTCGAGCCGGTCGAGGGCGGAAAGAAGCGGTGACCGCTCTTCGCCCGCGAACTCGACCAAGAGAAGCGCGTCCGGGCTCCCTTTCACGAACTTCGGCAGGCTCGCCCGGAAGGCCGGGATTGTGGCCGAGAGTTCGAGGATGGTGCGGTCGACGAGCTCCACCGCCGAGGGCCCGAGCCGGACGATCGGGGCGGCGGCCTCCATCGCCGCCCGGAAGGTCGGGAAGTGGCACACGCCCAGGACCCGGTGCGGCGGCACCGGCGCCAGTCGCAGTTCGATCTCGCGGAAGAGCGCGAGCGTGCCCTCGGATCCCACGAGGATCTTCGCGAGATCGAGGGGGCCAGAGGGATCGAGCCGGTCGAGGTGGTAGCCCGCGACGTTGCGGGCGACCTTCGGCCAGCGGGCTTCGATCTCCGGCCGCTCGCGGTGGAGGATCGCGCGCAGCGCGGAGACGATCTCCCCGATCCGCCCTGCGGGCGTGCCCCCGACCGGCCCGGCGGTGAAACGGGTGCCGTCGGCGAGCGTCGCTTCGATCGCAAGCACGTTGTCGATCGTCCCGCCGTAGACCAGCGAGCGGGCGCCCTGGGAGTCGTTCGCGGTCATGCCGCCGATGGTGGCGCGCGAAGCGGTCGAGATGTCGACCGGGAACCACAGGCCGAAGCGGGCGAGGTGCCGGTTGAGCTCGTCCAGCACCACGCCCGGTTCGACCCGCACCCGCAGGCCCTCGCGGTCGACCTCGCCGATGCCCCGCATGTGGCGCGAGCAGTCGAGGATCAGGGAACAGCCCACGGTCTGCCCGGCCTGGGAGGTGCCGCCGCCGCGGGCGATCACCGAGATCCCCTCCTCGCGGGCGATGGCGAGCGCGGCTTCCATGTCCGCGGCGTGTTTCGGGCAGACGACGCCGATCGGCTCGATGTCGTAGATCGAGGCGTCGGTGGCGTAGCGTGCGCGGTCGTCGCGGCCGAACAGCACCTCGCCCTCGAGGTGGCGGCGCAGCTTCGCGGCGAGGGCCGGATCGCCGCGGCGGCTCGCGGCGGCGCGGAACAGGGTGGTCACGGGGCGTTCCCGGGCGGATCGCGATTCTGCATGCAATCTACACGCGCCGCCCGCGACCGCCAGCCGTCCGGTGGCCTGTCAGCTCCCCCTGCCGGGGGCGTCGCTGAAGAACGTCTCGAACTTGCCGGCGACCCCCTTCCATTCGTCGGCGTCCGGTGGCGGCGTGCCCTTGCGGGTGATGTTGGGCCAGATCTCGCTGTACTTGCGATTGAGCTCCAGCCACTTCTCCGCTTCCGGCTCGGTATCGGGCAGGATCGCCTCGGCCGGGCACTCCGGCTCGCACACCCCGCAGTCGATGCACTCGTCCGGGTTGATCACCAGCATGACCTCGCCCTCGTAGAAGCAGTCCACCGGGCACACCTCGACACAGTCCATGTACTTGCAGCGGATGCAGGCCTCGGTGACCACGTAGGTCATGGGGGGTCTCCCGGGAAAAGATGTACAGACTTGGCATCTTCTAGCGCCGCGGCCGCCGGCGGGCAAGGCCGGGGCTTGCCTGTGGCACCGCCTGCGGCATGCTGTCCACGGTCTCCGCCCGGATGCGTCGCCGCATGCGTCTCACCCGCTACACCGACTACGCGCTCAGGGTGCTGATCTACTGCGGCCTCGCGCCCGACGGGCGCGTGACGATCCGCGAGATCGGCGAGGCCTACGGCATCTCGAAGAACCATCTGACCAAGATCGTCCACGATCTCGGCCGCCTCGGCTATCTCGGGACGGTGCGCGGCAAGGGCGGCGGGCTGCGGCTGGCGATGCCGCCCGAAGAGATCCGGCTCGGACAGCTCGTCGCCACCCTCGAGCGCGATCTGGCGCTCGTCGAATGTTTCGGGGACGGCCGCTGCGACTGCCGGATCGCCGGCGACTGCCGGCTGCAGGGCATGCTCGGCGAGGCACTCGAAGCCTTCTTCACCACCCTCGACCGCTGGACGCTGGCCGATCTGCTGGCGCCCGCGGACGGCCTCCGCCGTCGTCTCGGCCTGCCGCAGCCGGCCTGAAGCGGACGGACAGATCGTCGCAGCGCCACGATCGCGGCTTCAAAACATTTAAAACATATAAATCTTATGAGCCGGGACCGACCGGAGCCGTCCGATGACCGGCTGGTCGATGCGCTATCTCGATCGCGCGCGCATGCTGCCCGAACGTCCGGTGGGCGAGCGGCTGCGCGACCATCGCGAGATCCATCCGCCCTTCGATGCCGCCACGGCCTCCGCCCAGGCGGCGCGTTGCGAGCAGTGCGGCACCCCGTACTGTCAGGTGTACTGCCCGCTGCACGACAACATCCCGGACTGGCTGGCGCTCACCGCCCAGGGCCGCTTCCGCGAGGCCTTCGAGCTCGCCCGGGCGACCAACAACATGCCCGGGATCTGCGGCCGCATCTGCCCGCAGGACCGGCTGTGCGAGGCGAAAGGGGCCTGCACGCTCGAGCAGAGCGGCCACGGTGCCGTCACCATCGGCCATGTCGAGCGCTGGCTTGGCATCGCCGGTGAGGATCTGCCCGGCGTGCTGCCCGCCCTCGACTGGCTCGTGGACGCCTGCCGGCCGCTCTGGGGCGAGCCGTCGCGGGCGGAATGGAGTGCCGCCGGCCGCCGGGTGGTGGTGGTCGGCGGGGGCGACACGGCGATGGACTGCATCCGCACGGCGCTGCGGCAGGGCGCGCGCGAGGTCCTCTGCCTGTACCGCCGCGACGAGGCGCAGCGCCCCGGATCGCCGCGCGAATTCCGCCACGCCGAGCGGGAAGGCGGGCGGTTTTTCTGGCGGGTCGCGCCCGGAGCGATCGAGCCGGCCGACGCCGGCGGCGACGGACCTTCGGTCCCGGTGGGGCTGCTCGCCGCCGAACCGCTCGCGATCGGGCAGCGGCGGCAGCTCTGCGTCCGGGCGCTCGCCACCCGGCCGATCCGCGCTTCCGACGGCAGTCTGCGCTACGAGCCGGAGCTCGCGAGCCCGACCGTGATCACCGCCGACCTCGTGATCGTCGCCGCCGGCCTCGCCGTCGAGCCGCCGGAGCGGTGGACGTCGGGCCTGCTCGGGGCGGATGCGCGTGGCCGCCTGCCGGTCGATCCGCGCACGCACGCCACCCCGCTCCCGGGCGTGTTCGCGGCCGGTGACGTCGCCCGCGGACCGTCGCTCGCGGTCCGGGCGATCCGCGAAGGCCGCGGGACGGCGGCCGCGGTCGCCGCCTGGCTCGACAGCGAGAGCAGGCCTTCCGCAGAATCGCTTCCGGAACGGAGCGAAACGCCATGGACTGGATCGTGATCTTCGCCGAACTCGCCACGCTGCTGTGGTTCCTCGCCTTCTCCGGCCTCCTGCACGCCACCCGGCAGGCCGCCGCCGGGCGGCCCGCGCCGCGTCTCGACGCCCGGGGCCGGCGGGTGACGGTGCACGCCCGGATTGCCCTCGTCTCCGGCATCGCCCTGCTCTTCCTCCTCACCGTCCTGCAGCTCGCGGACCATCTGCTCGGTCTCGGGCTGGTGCGGATCTTCTGAACGATCTTCCGGAGGAGAACCGGCCATGCGCACGCCCCTGTGGTTCCCGCCGCTCCTGATCTGGGGACTGGCGCCGCTGCCGCTCTGGATCTGGCTGGTGCTCGTCTGGTTCGTGTGAAGCCCGCGCCTCCCGCCGTCTCCGCCCCGGCGCCGGCGGGAGAGGCCGCATGCCTCGCCGGCGCCCTGCGCGAGGACGCCGCGACTGCGCTATCCCGCTTCTGTCCGGCGCGCTCCGGCGCCGGAGAAGGTGTCCTGCAGCAGGAGGATCCCGCCGTGCACGACTGTCCGCACCGTCCGATCGACCGCGCCCTGCGCGAACGCCGCCGGGCGCTCGCCCCCGACATCGAACGCGCCTTCGAGGCCTTCTCGCAGAAGGTCTTCGCCCCGGGTGCGCTCGATGTGCGCACCAAACAGCTGATCGCCGTGGCGGTGGCGCACGTCACCCAGTGCCCGTGGTGCATCCGCGGTCACACGAAGGCGGCGCTCGCCGCCGGCGCCACGCCGGAGCAGCTCATGGAGGCGATCTGGGTCGCCGCCGAGATGCGCGCCGGGGCCGCCTGGACCCATGCCACGGTCGCCCTCGACGCGGCGGAGGCGGCGCGACCGTCGCAGGCGGAGGAACGACGCTCCGGCTGATCCCTCTCGTCGGGGCGGGGCGGTGCGGCTATGGCTCCGGCGCATCGCCCCGGAGGAGGAGAGATGGCGGAGCCGGTCGCCCGTTTCCCCGTTGCCGATCTCGCGGACCTGCCGGAAGATGTCCGCGCCCGCATCCTCGAGGTGCAGGAGAAGGCGGGGTTCGTGCCCAACGTCTTCCTGCTGCTCGCCGGAAGACCCGCCGAATTCCGCGCCTTCCTCGCCTGGCACGATGCGCTGATGGAGAAGGAGGAGGGGCTCACACGGGCCGAGCGCGAGATGATCGTGGTCGTGACCTCGGCCCTGAACCGCTGCCTCTACTGTGTCGTCGCGCACGGGGCGATCCTCAGGATCCGGGCGAAGGATCCGACCATCTCCGACATCCTCGCCGTCGACTGGCGGAAGGCCCCGCTCGCGCCCCGGCAGCGGGCGATGCTGGCGTTCGCGGAGAAGCTCGCGCGCGCGCCGTGGACGGTCGAAGATGCCGACATCGAGGCGCTGCGCGCGCACGGGTTCGACGAGGAGGCGATCTGGGACATCGGCGCGATCACCGCCCTCTTCGCCGCCAGCAACCGGCTCGCGCATCTCGCCGATCTCCGCCCCAATCCGGAATTCTTCGCCCTCGGGCGCGGCCGCTGACGGCGGTTGCGCCTGCGCCCCCCGGATCGGCTGGAGTGCGGGAAGCGGCCGCCGATCTCCGGAGGAGCCGCGGCGGCAGGGGAGGGGCCGGGACGGCGTCGGGAGGCTTCGACCGGTTGATCGGACGCGGGCAACGACGCCCCGGTGCCGGGCGGCCCCGCAGCTCACGCCGGGATATGCCGGTATTGTCCGATTTCGTTGGAGCGGGAGACGGGATTCGAACCCGCGACCCCGACCTTGGCAAGGTCGTGCTCTACCCCTGAGCTACTCCCGCACGCGGACGGCTCCGGCCCGCGGCCGCCGACATAGGCGGATCGCGGCGGTCTGGCAAGATCCGCGACCGGGAAATGCCGTCGCGCCCGGCCCGTTAACCGGATCGCAACCTCCGGCGGCGAGACTGGCGGCGGTTGCCGGAGACGCGCACGACATGGAACCATCCGGACCGCCACGCGACGGGCCGGCGCGCCCCGACCGTGGCGCGCGGGACTCCCGCGGCCGGCCGGGCACGGGAGGGAGGATCGCGGCGACGGTCCTCCTTCTGCTCCCGTTCGCCGCGGCGCTTTCCTGCGTGGTGGCCCCGGGCGTGGCGGTCCCGGGTGTGGCGGTGCTGGGCGTGGCGGCGCTCGGGCTGGCAGCCACGGCCACGCTCCGGGCCCGGCGCGACCGGCAGCGGATGCGGCAGCTCGAGGGCGCCCTCGATCTGCTCGAACACGGCTTCGCCCTCTACGACGCCGACGACCGGCTGGTCTTCTGCAACCGCGCCTATCGCGAGATCTATCCGCGCAGCGCCGCGCGCATGGTGCCGGGCGTGAGCTTCGCCGACCTGATCCGCTACGGCGTCGAACGGGGCGAATATGTCGAGGCCCGCGACGATCCCGAGGGCTGGATCAGGAGACGGCTCGCCCTGCACGAGGCGGCCGACGGCCGGCCGATGCTGCAGCCGCTCGGCGACGGCCGCATCCTGCGGGTGAGCGAGCACCGGACCGCCGACGGCGGCCGGGTCGGGCTCCGGGTCGACGTCACCGAACCCGAGCGCAGCCGCCGGGCGCTCGCCGAGAGCGAGGCGCGGTTCCGGGCCCTCGCCGAACACGCGCCGATCGGCATCTGGCAGCTCGATCCGGCGGGGCGCACCGTCTACGTCAATCCGGCCCTCCGCCGCATGCTCGGCCGCGATCCCCGCGATCCGCCGGAGGCGCCGGAACTCCTGCTGCCGGCCGAAGGGGTCCGGCTCGTGCGGGATCTGCTGGCGCGGGGAGAGGATGCGGCCTCCACCGGGTTCGAGCTCGTCCTGTCGGTGGCGGGCGAGACGCGCTGCCTCGCCGGCATCGCCACGCCGCTCGCGCCCGCGGCCGGCGGCGGCCTGCTGCTCACCTTCCTCGACGTCTCCACCCAGCGGCGGGCGCTGGCCGACCTCGAACATCTGGCCCTGCACGACCCGCTCACCGGGCTCGGCAACCGGCGGCTGTTCGAACGCGAGGTCGACCTGCGGCTGCAGCGGGGCGGGCCGTTCGCGCTGGTGCTGGTCGACATCGACGATCTTTCGGCCGTCAACGCCCGTTTCGGGCACGGCGAGGGCGACCGGCTGCTGGTCGCCGTCGCCGGACGTCTGCGGCGCTTCGTCCGCACCGGCGATCTCGCCTTCAGGCTCGGGGGCGACGAGTTCGCGCTCTTGGTCTCCGGCATCGCCGATCCCGGCACGCTCGCGGGCCTCCTCGGGCGTCTCGCCGCCGCGCTCGCCGCACCCCCGGAACCGGACGCGGACGACGAAGACTCCGTCGCCGCATGGCCGGGCGCCTGCGTCGCCGGGGCCCTCGCACCCCTCCACGCCCGCACGCGCGAACGGCTGCTCGCCAATGCCGAACTCGCCCTCGCGCTCGCGCGGCAGCGCGGCCGTGGCCAGACCACGGTCTACGAACCGGGTCTCGCCGAGGCCCGCAGGCGACGCCTCGATCTGCTGCAGCGGCTCGAACGGGCGATCGCGGAAGACGGGCTCGAGCTCGTGGCGCAGCCGCAGATCGGCCTCGCCGACGGCCGGCCGCGCGGCGCCGAGATGCTGCTGCGCTGGTTCGATCCGGTCGAGAAGGAGCCGGTGCCGCCGGCCGAGTTCGTCGCCCTCGCGGAGGAGAGCGGGCTCATCTTCCGTCTGGACGCATGGGTGCTGGAGCGGGTCTGTGCCTGGCTCGCCGGACTCGGCCTGCCGGCGGACCGGCTGCCGCGGCTCGCGGTCAACGTCTCCGCCGCCCACGTCGTCCGTCCCGAGCTGCCGCAGCTCGTCGCCGACCTCCTCGCGACCCACGGTCTGCCGCCCCACTGCCTCGAGATCGAGGTCACCGAACATGTCGTGCTCGCCGACCGCGAGCGCGGGCGGCGGTTTCTCGGAGAACTGCACCGGCACGGCGTGGCGCTCGCGCTCGACGATTTCGGCACCGGCTATTCGAGCCTCGCCTATCTCGCCGATCTGCCCTTCGACCGTGTGAAGATCGACCGCAGTTTCGTGGCCGGTCTCGAAGGCGACCGGCACCGCCGCACGATCGTGCGGGCGATCACCGGCCTCGCCCGCGGCCTCGGCATGGAGGTGGTGGCGGAAGGGGTGGAGACCGCGCGGCAGCGCGACATCCTGCTCGGGGAAGGCTGCGATCTCGCCCAGGGCCATCTGATCGCGAGGCCGATGCCGCTCGACCGGCTCGGCGAATGGCTGCGGGACTGGGACGCGGAGGCCTGGCGCCGCGAAGTGGAGGCGGCGCGGCTCCGCAAGCCGCCGGGAAAGCGCTCCGCGAACCGGCGCCCGGTGCGCGCGCGGCGGACGGAGGAGTGAGCGATGCCGGGGAAGGAGCGAATCCGCCGGGTGCGCGCCCGCTCGCCTTTTCCACCCATCGGGGGCAGGAAAGGGGTGCGTTCCGACCGGGAGGAACACCCGTGACCGCCTACGTTCTCGCCGAAGTCGACATCCGCGACCCCGCGACCTACGACCGCTACCGCGCCCGCACGCCGGAGATCGTCGCCCGTCACGGCGGCAGGTTCGTGATCCGCGGCGGCGATCCGGAATGGCTCGAGGGCACGGGCGCGCCGCGCGTCGTGCTGATCGCCTTTCCCGACCGCGCGGCCGCCCGCCGCTTCTACGATTCGCCGGAATACCGCGAGATCGTCGGCCTCCGCTGGCAGGCGGCGGAGAGCCGTCTCGCGATCCTCGACGGTGCGGACTGAGTCCGGGCCGACACGCCGGCCGTCACCCGAAGGCGTAGACGCTCATCGCGAGGCTGCCGTATTCGAAGCTCTCGAAGAGCCTGCGGCCCCTGCCGCCGCCGGCCCCGGCGGCGACGAAGAAGGGCAGCAGATGCTCGTCGGTCGGATGCGCCCGCTCCGCGAAGGGGGCGAGCTCGCGCCAGCGGGCGAGCGCGTCCGTGTCGCCGGCTGTGACCGTCTCCCCGAGCCAGCGGGTGAACGCCGTGGCCCATGCCGGCGGTGGCGTGCCCTCGGCCGCCCCGCCGCGGCGCAGATGGCCGAGCGCGTCCCCGAGATTGTGGGTGGCGGCACCCGTGCCGAGGACCAGCACCCCTTCCTGCCGCAGCGGCGCGAGCGCCCGGCCCACCGCCAGATGGTGGCGGGCGTCGCGCCCGGGCTGCACCGACAGCGGAACCACCGGGATGTCCGCTCCGGGATCCATCAGCGAAAGCGGCACCCAGATGCCGTGGTCGAGCCCGCGGACGGGATCGAGCCGCACCTCGAAGCCGGCCTCGCGCAGGAGATCGGCGGCGCGCGCCGCGAGCTCCGGATCGCCCGATGCCGGGTATTGCAGCCGGTAGAGCGCTTCCGGAAAACCGTAGAAATCGTGGACGGTCTCCGGCCGTTCCGCCGTCCCGAGCGTGGGAACGTCGCTCGCGAAATGGGCGGAGGCCGCGAGGATCGCCCGCGGCCGCGGCAGCTCGCGGCCGAGGCGGCGCAGATACTCGTGCGCCCGGGTGCGGTCGAGCGCGAGCGTCGGCGAGCCGTGGCTCACGAACAGGGCGGGAAGGGGTGCCGTGCCCATGGCCGCCTCACCCGCGGCCGCCGAAAGCGGCGCGATGGTCCGAGACGAACTCGCGGAAGCCGCGCGCCGGCCGGCCCGTCACCCTTTCGACCGTATCCAGTACCTGCGCGAGATGCCCCGCCGGCGCCAGCGCCCAGAGCTCGGCGAGACCCTCCGCGAGTTCCTCGGGCATGCCGGCGGCGCGCATCGCCCGCTTCGCGTCTTCGAGGCGCACGGGCAGGTAGCGCACCTCGCGGCCGAGCACGTCCGTGAAGATCCGCGCCATCTCCTCCCCGCCGAGTGCCTCCGGGCCGGTGAGCGGCAGGGCGCGGTTCTCGAAGCCCCCGTCCAGGAGCGCGCGCACGCCGACGGCGGCGATGTCGCGGGCGTCGATCCAGCTCACCCGGCCGCCGTCGAGCGGCAGGTGGAAGGTGCCGTGGTCGCGGATCTCCGCTGCCGACATCAGCAGGTTCTGCATGAAGAAGGTCGGCTGCAGGAAGGTCCAGGCCATGCCCGATTCCTGCAGGTCCCTCTGGTTCTCGCCGTGCATGCGGCCGAGCCGGAAAGGAGAGTCGGGATCGGCGCCGAGGCCGGTCGACATCACCACCTGCCGCACACCCGCGGCCTTCGCCGCCCGGATGGCGTTGCGGCGCATCTCCACCTGATCCGTGGCGAGCGGTGCGACGAGGAAGAGCTTCTCCACGCCTGCGAAGGCGGCGGGCAGGGTCTCCGGCCGGCCGAGATCGGCGATCACCACCTCCACGCCCTTCGCCACGAGCGCCTCCGCCTTCGCGGGATCGCGCAGGAGCGCCCGGAACCGTGCGCCTTCCGCGAGCAGCAGCCGCACGACTTCGCTGCCGATGTTGCCGGTCGCACCGGTGACGAGGATCATGCTTCCCTCCTCGAAGAGCGGTCCGTCACGCCGGACGGCGGGGAAACGGACGGGTTCCTTGCCGAGGGGTAGGGAGTATGGTAGCTTTTCACAAGTAGGTACCTCGTGGTAACCAGGAGATGACGGAGAACCGACCGCGCCATCCGCCCCCCGCCTGTCCGGTCGACGCGCTCCTGCGGCTGCTCGCCGGCGCCTGGACCACCTCGATCCTCTGGCACCTGCACACCGCGGGGCCGCTGCGCTTCGGCGAACTCAGGCGGCGGCTTTCCGGCATCTCGGCCAAGGTGCTGACCCAGCGGCTGCGCATGCTGGAGCGCGAGGGGCTCGTGTTCCGCCGGCACGTGCCGGTGATCCCGCCGGAGGTCACCTACGGGCTCACGCCGCGCGGATCCGAACTCGCCGCCGTGTTCGACGGGCTCGCGGCGGTGGCGCGTCGCTGGGCGGAGGAGGAACGGGGGGAAGCGGGGTCCCGGCCGCGTACGGCTGTCGGATCCCGGTGAGAAGACGCCGCCCGCAGGCGCGTGGGCCGCGCCGTTCCGCCTTCCATGACCGCCGTCCAGCGGAGCTTCGCCATGCGCTACGGGTTCGTCGGTCTCGGCCGTCTCGGCCGGCATCTCGCGAGGAATCTCCTGCGGGCGGGATTCCCGCTCGTCGTCCACGACCTGCGGCCGGAGGCCGTGGCGGCACTCGTCCGCAACGGTGCGGAGGCGGCGGATTCGCTCGCCGCACTCGCGGGCCGCGTCGATGCGGTCGTCACCTGCCTGCCCTCGCCGGCCGCGGTCGCGGCGGTGACCGGGGAGCTGTTCCGGCATCTGGCACCGGGCAGCGACTGGATCGAGACCAGCACCAACGATCCGGATCTCGTCCGCGAGCTCGCCGCGCGCGCGGCGGAGCGCGGCATCGCCACCCTCGAGGCACCGGTGACGGGCGGCGTGCACAGGGCCGCGAGCGGCGAGATCACGGTGCTCGCGGGTGGTCCGGAAGAGGTCTTCGCCCGCCACCGGCCGGCCCTCGAAGCCATGGGCGCGCCGGTGCTGCACATCGGCCCGCTCGGCGCCGCCTCGACCGTCAAGCTCGTCACCAACATGCTGGCCTTCGTCCATCTGGAAGCGGTGGGCGAGGCGCTCGCGCTCTGCGCCCGCGCCGGCATCGATCTCGCCACCGCCTTCGAGGCGATCCGCGCGAGCTCCGGCAACAGCTTCGTGCACGAGACCGAGAGCCGGGTGATCCTCGCCGGCAGCTACGACATCGGCTTCACCATCGACCTCGCGCTCAAGGATCTCGGACTCGTGCGCAGGATCGCGCACGCCCGGGGCGTGCCGCTGCCGCTCGCGGCCCTCGTCGAGGAGCGCTTCTTCGAGGCCCGCGGCCGCTACGGCGGCGATGCGTTCTCGCCGATGATCGTGCGCCTGCTCGAGGACGCGCTCGGCATCGCCCTGCGCGCGCCCGGCTTTCCGGCGAGCCTCGAGCCGCCGGAGGAGGACGGCGCGGAGGCCTGAGCGGCTTGCGGAGGAGGCGAAAAGATGGCTTGCTGCCGGTGCGGCCGGGGCGGTGCGGGTCCGCGACCCGACCGCCCGCAGGGTCGCGACGCGAGGGAGGGAGAGGATCGCATGCAGCTGTTGCGCATCGTGACCATGGTGGCGGTCGCCCTGCTGGGGGCCATCCCCTCCGGCACCACCGCCGCGCGCGAGCTCAGGTTCGCCAATTTCGCCCCGCCCGCCCATACCATCACCGCGAGCGTGATCGAGAAGCTCGATGCCGCGGTGTCGGCCGCGACCGGGGGCAGGATCACGGTGCGCGGCTATCACGGCGGCGAGCTCGGCGCCGGTCCGGCCGAACAGTATGTGCGCGCCGTCCAGGGCGCCGCCGACATCGTCTGGGGGCTGCCGGGCTACACCTCCGCGCAGTTCCCGAAGACCATGATCGTCGAGCTGCCGGGCGTGGTGCCGCCCGACGGGCGCGGCTACCGGGCGCTGTGGGCCGCCTTCGCCGACCATCTCGCCGCCGAATTCCCCGGCACGAAGGTGCTGGCGCTCTGGACCTCGGAGCCCAACGTCATGATCATGCGCGAGAAGGTGGTGCGCCGTCCCGCCGATCTCGCCGGCCTCAAGATCCGGGTCGCCGGGGCGACGGTGGCCGAGACCGTCACCGCCCTCGGCGGGACGCCGGTGCAGATGCCCATCGGCCAGGTCTACAACGCCCTGCAGACCGGGCTGATCGACGGCGTGTTCACCGGCGCCTCGACCCTCGTCGACTTCCGGCTCGACGAGGTGGCGGACGTGATCGTGCTGGGGGCCCCGCTCGGCCGGCTGAGCTTCTACACGGTGATGGGGCTTGCGAGCTACGAGAGCCTCGATGCCGAGGGCCGGGCGGCGATCGATGCGGCCGCCGGCGAGGAACTGTCGCGCTCGGCCGAAGAAGCCTGGCTCGCCACCGCCGGGGCGGCGCTCGATGCGGCGCGGGCCGATCCGAAGAACCGGGTGATCGAGCTCACGGCGGAGGAGATCGCCGCCTTCGAGCAGGCGGTCTCGGGGGTGACCGCGGGCTATGCGGCGAAGGTCGGTGGCGAAGAGGTGCTGGCGATCATGAAGGCGGCCGCACGCGGCGGCTGAGCGCGTTGCGGTTCCTGCGCCGCGTCGCGGACGGGCTCGCCCGCCTGTCCGCGGCACTCGCCGCTCTGGCCCTGCTGTTCACGACCGGCACCGTGCTGGTCGACGTGGTCGGGCGCGCCTTCGGCCATCCGCTCTACGGCGCCCAGGACCTCGTCGGCATGGCCGCGGTCGTGCTGGTCTTCGGGGCCATGGCCGAGGTCGGCCGCAGCGGCGGCCACATCGCCGTCGATCTCTTCGCCGCCCGCTTCCCGGAGGCGCTGAACCGGACCCTCGATCTGGTGATCGCCCTCTTCGGGGCGGCGATCTTCGCGGCGCTCGCCTGGACCACCTTCGAGAGCGCGCAGCTGTCGCGGCTCCTGAATCTTTCGACCAATCTCCTCTATCTGCCGAAGGCCTGGTTCCAGTATGCCGTCGTGCTGTTCTGCGCCATCTGCAGCCTCGGCCTGCTGGTGCGGGCGGCGGATCCCGCCGGTGCGGGCGGCCGGCGCGATCCGGAGGGTGGGGAGTGAGCCCCGCCACCGTCGGTCTCGTCGGCATCCTCGTCCTGTTCCTGCTGCTGGCGCTGCGGGTCCCGGTCGCCTTCGCCATGTTCCTCGTCGGCTTCACGGGGCTGGTCCTGCTCGACGGCTGGGCCGCCGCGAAGAGCCTGCTCGCCTCGGAGGCGTTCACGCTCGCCTCCTCGCCGGAACTCGTGGTGATCCCGCTCTTCATCCTGATGGGCAATGTGGCGAGCCGTTCCGGCATGAGCCGGGAGCTGTACGATGCCGCCTACGCCCTGATCGGCCCGGTGCGCGGCGGGCTCGCCTCGGCCACCATCCTGGGCTGCGGCGGCTTCGCCGCGCTCTCCGGTTCCTCGGTCGCCTCGGCCCTGACCATGGGCCGGGTCGCGCTCGCCGAGATGCGCCGCTTCGCCTACGACCCGAAGCTCGCGACCGGCGTCGTGGCCGCGGGCGGCACCCTCGGCATCCTGATCCCGCCCTCGACCGGCTTCGTCGTCTACGCCCTCCTCACCGAACAGTCGATCGGCCGGCTGTTCCTCGCCGGCGTGCTGCCCGGGCTCCTGCTGCTCGCGCTGTTCCTCGCCACCGTCGCCGTCCTCTGCCGGCTGCGGCCGGAGCTGGGGCCGCCCGGACCGCGGACCACGGGACGGGAGAAGCTCCGCGCGCTGGCCGGTGCACTCCCCGCCGTCGCGGTGGTGGTGCTCACGATCGGCGGTCTCTACGCGGGTCTGTTCTCGCCGGTCGAGGCGGCGGCGGTCGGGGCCGGCATCGTCCTGCTGTTCGCCGTCGCCACCGGCCGGCTCGGCCCGTCCGGCCTGTGGCAGGCGGCGCTCGAGGCGGTGGTGACCACCGCGAGCGTGATGGCGATCGTGATCGCCGCCCATCTCCTCAACCCCTTTCTCGCCATCGCCCGGATCACCGACACGCTCGGCGGCTTCCTCGGGGCGCTCGCCCTCGGTCCGACCGGCACGCTGCTCCTGATCCTCGCCGTCTACCTCGTGCTCGGCTGCTTCCTCGAGGGCTTCGCCATGCTGGTGCTGACCCTGCCGGTGTTCTTCCCGGTGGTGGTCGGGCAGGGCATCGATCCGATCTGGTTCGGCGTTCTGGTCGTGCTCACCCTCGAGATGGGGCTGATCTCGCCGCCGGTCGGCATCAACGTCTTCGTCGTGCGCTCGATCGCGGCCGATGTGCCGCTCGCCGACATCTTCCGCGGCGTGCTGCCGTTCTGGCTCGCCATGCTGGCGACGCTCGCCATCCTCGTCGCCTTCCCCGAGATCGCCCTGCTCCTGCCCGAGACCGCCTTCGGCTGAGACCGGACGGTCGCGGCCCTTGCCATCCGGCGGCCGGCGGTGTTGGTTGCGGCGCGCCACGTCATGCAACGGGGGAGTGCCATGAGACTGCTGCGCTTCGGCGAACGCGGCCGCGAAAAGCCCGGCATGCTCGACGCCGCCGGCCGCATCCGCGATCTCTCGGGCCATGTGTCCGACATCGACGGCCGCACGCTGGAGCGGCTCGACGAACTCCGCGCGATCGACCCGGAAAGCCTGCCGCTGGTCGAAGGGGAGCCGCGCATCGGCCCGCCCGTTGCCGGCGTCGGCAAGATCATGGCCATCGGTCTCAACTATTCCGATCACGCCGCCGAGACCAACGCGAAGGTGCCGGAAGAGCCGATCCTGTTCATGAAGGCCACGAGTGCGATCACCGGGCCCTACGATGTCATCGAGATCCCGCGCGGCTCGGAGAAGACCGACTGGGAGGTCGAACTCGGCGTGGTGATCGGCCGGCGCGCCAAGTACGTCGAGGAGAAGGACGCCTTCGACCACATCGCCGGCTACTGCGTGGTCAACGACGTTTCCGAGCGCGATTTCCAGATCCACCACTGCGGCCAGTGGACCAAGGGCAAGAGCCACGACACCTTCGCCCCCATGGGCCCCTGGCTGGTGACGAAGGACGAGGTGCCGGATCCGAACGAGCTCGATCTCTGGCTCGAGGTGGACGGCCACCGCTACCAGAACGGCAACACCCGCACCATGATCTTCCGGGTGCCGTTCCTCGTCGCCTATCTCTCGCGCTTCATGACGCTCGAGCCCGGCGACGTGATCATCACCGGCACGCCACCCGGCGTCGGTCTCGGCCAGAAGCCGCCCGTGTTCCTGCGCCCGGGTCAGACGGTGCGACTCGGGATCCAGGGCCTCGGCGAGCAGCGGCTCACCACCGTCGCCGCCTGAGCCGGGCCGGCGGGATCAGGCGTCGGGCGGAATCACGCCCTTCCTGATCAGGATGTTGCCGTAGAAGCGGCGTTCGCCGGTCTGCACCACGGCGAAGGCCTGCCGGGTGCGTTCGTAGAAGGCGTGCCGCTCCAGCCGGCCGAGCGGCACCGCCCGCCCCTCGGCGCGCGCGAGGATGGTGCGGAACTCGCGGCACACCTCGGGCTCGGCGTCCGGATCGCCGACCACCTCCATGCGGACGGCCGGCTCGTCGACGAAGCTGTCGAGCGGCAGCAGCGAGAGCACGGCCTCGAGCACGCGCGGGCTTCCGGCGCCGGGCACGCGCACGAGCCGCCGCGCGCAGGCCTCGGCCGGGAAATTGGCATCGACCAGGGCGAGCTCGTCGCCGTGCCCCATGGCCGCGAGCAGCGCGAGCAGCTCCGGCGTCAGCAGCGGATCGATCCCCTTGAGCATCTCCACCTCGATCGTGGCCGCGCCGACGATGCCGCGCCCGTCCGCCGGCGTCGAGACGGAGGGTGGGGGCGGTACGCCCCGTTCCGTGCCGCTTGCCCGGGGATCGCGCGATCGCCATCCTCGCGCCGTGGAACGGAGGAGAGCCTGTGATCCGGGACGCGACGGACGTTTCCGGCAGCGGGCGCGGGCTGCGGGTCGCGGCGACCGGGCTGCTGCTCTGGCCGCTGCTGCTTCTGGCCGCGCACTGGGGCGGCATCGACAAGCTCGGCTGGAGCCTGCTGTGGCTGCTGCTGCTCGCGGCCGTCGGCTTCGCCTTCCTGCGCTCTTCCGACCAGCCCGCCTTCGGACCGGCCAACACCCTCACGCTCCTGCGCTTCGGCCTCGTGCTGCTGCTGTTCGAACAGGCCGGCTGCGACGAACCCGACCCCGCCGGATCCTGGCCGCTCTTCGCCATCGCCGCGGCGGCGCTGCTGCTCGATGCCGCCGACGGCTGGACCGCCCGCCGCTTCGCCTGCGCGAGCCCGTTCGGCGCCCGCTTCGACATCGAGGCGGACACCGCCTTCCTGTTCACGACGGCGCTGATGCTCGCGCTCTCCGGCCGGGCCGGCTTCTGGGTGCTGATGTCCGGCCTGCTGCGGCCGCTCTTCCTGCTCGCAGGCGCCCTGCATCCGCCGCTCGCCGCACCGCTCGCCCCGAGCCGCAGGCGCGCCTTCGTCTGCGGCCTCGCCGCGACGCTGCTCACCCTCGCGCTGCTGCCGCCGCTTCCGGCCGGAATCCCGGCAGCGCTCGCCGCCCTCGCCACGACAGCACTCCTCTGGTCCTTCGCCGTCGACATCCGGGCCCTGCTCGCCCGCCGATGACCGCGCGCCTGCTCTTCCTGCCCTTTGCGGCGGTGCTGCTCACCGTCCTGCTCGATCTGCCGATGGACATCACGGCGCTGCGCTATCCCTGGTTCTGGGCGCCGCCACTCGAGCTCGTGCTGGTGGCCGCCCTCGCCCTCGCCCTCGGGCCCGCGCGCGCCCGCCTCGCCGGGCTCGTGGCGGTTGCGGTCCTGCTGCCGCCCGTGCTGCTGGCCCTTCTCGAAGCGCTGGTCTTCGGCCAGTTCGGACGGCCGCTCCGGCTCTCGACCGATCTGCTGCTGCTGCCGGTGCTGCTCGACGTGGTGCGCGGGGAGGTGCTGCCGGCACCCCTGCTGCTGGCCGGGGGTGTGCTCGCCCTCGCCGTGCCGCTGCTGCTCGGCTGGTCGATCCACGGCGTCGCCGCCGGTCTCGCGCGTCTTCCGGGCGGACCGCAGCGGCGCGCCGCCGCCCTGCTGCTGCTGGCCGGACTTGCCGCCTTCGGCGTGCAGCGCGTGTGGGGTTCCGACTGGCGGCACTGGCGTCTGGTCTCGACCGACGGCATCGGCCGGGTGGTGCTGCAGCTCCGCTGGCATCGCCGGGTGAGCGAAGAGCTCGCCCGGCTCGATGCCGCCATCGCCGCCGATCCGCTGGGCCGCGATCCGCCGCCGCTCGCCCGTCTCGAAGGCGTCGACGTCGCGATCCTGTTCGTCGAGTCCTGGGGTCGCGTGGCGCTCGAACGCCCGCCCTTCGCGGACGTCCTGCGCCCGAAGCTCGCGGCGTGGGGCGAAAGGCTCGAAGCCTCCGGCCTGCACCTCGCCTCCGGATGGCTCGAATCGCCGACCATCGGCGGCCAGTCCTGGCTCGCCCACGAGACCCTGCTCACGGGGCTCCGGATCGACAACCAGGCGGCCTGGGAGCTGCTGTTCACCCGGCAGCCGGTGACGCTCGCCCACCTCTTCCGGCGCACCGGCCACGACACCCGGCTCGTCATGCCGGCCATGACCCGCCCCTGGCCCGAGAGCGCCCGGCTGGGCTTCGACCGTCTGCTGTCGGCCGGGGATCTCGGCTATGCCGGCCCGCCCTTCGGTTTCGCGCCGGTCCCCGACCAGTTCACCCTCGCCGTGCTGGCGCGGCAGGCCTTCGCCCGTCCCCGTGGCGTCCGGCCGCCGGTGTTCGCACAGGTGGTGCTGGCAACGAGCCACGCCCCCTTCACCCCGGTGCCGGAGCTGCTGCCCTTCGAGGAGCTCGGCGACGGCCGCGCCTTCGCCCGGTTCACCGCCGACGCCGAGACTCCCGCGCGGATCTGGAGCAGTCGCGAACGCATCCGCGAGGCCTATGCGCGGGCGGTCGGCTACAGTCTCGATGCCGCCTTCGCCTTCGCCGCCCGCATTGCCGACCGCTGCGCGCTCCTGCTGATTTCGGGCGATCATCCGCCGGCCGCGAGCCTCACGGGCGACCATGCCCGTACCGTGCCGGCGCATCTCGTCACCGGCGATCCCGAGCTGCTCGCCCCCTTCCTCCGGGAGGCCGGATTCGCGACGGGTGCGCTGCCGGATGCCGCGGCCCCTGCGACCGGCATGGAGGAAGTGCGGGATCTGTTCGTGCGCGCCTTCCGCAGCGGGTCCGGCCCCTGTGCCCGCGGGGTGGCGGCGGACGGTCTCAGAACAGCGCCGGGACCGCGGTCGTGAAGGGCTGGACCGGGCAGGGGCGCGGTTCCTCTTCGCCCGGCCGCACCTGCAGCGTCTCCACGAGGCTGCCGTCGCGGTCGAGCCGCGCCGCCGAGAGCGGCCCGCCCTGTCCGGCGCCGCTGTCGAGATGCAGGAGCCGCGCGCCGCTGCGGCCGGTGCGCAGCCGCAGCACCCCGTCGCTCAGCGGATCGTGACCGGCGATCACCAGCAGATCGCCCGGCAGCCGGTCGAGCCAGCGGTAGATGCGCACCGGCCTGCCGTCGGCGTACCGTTCACCCGTCACTTCACCGTAGAGCGCCATGGCCTCGAAACGCTTGGGAAAAACGCCGACCGGCGGCAGCATCGCCGGATCCAGCGCGCCGTGCACCATGACGCTTCCGCCGAGGCCGAGGACGAAGGGCATGGTCGGATAGATCCGCCGGAACCAGTCCTCGAGCGCCCGGCCGTCCGGGGCCGCGTGCAGCTGGTCGAGGGTGTCGGCGAGGTCCTCGTCGATGTAGGTGCGCCGGCCGAGCAGGGTGCGGAACAGCTTGTCGTCGTGATTGCCGCGCAGGAACAGGCCGCGTTCCTCCTCCACGAGCCGGCGGACGAGGCGCAGCACGCCGGGCGCATCCGGGCCGCGGTCGGTGAGGTCGCCGAGGCTCACGAGGAACAGCGATTCGGCCCCGGCGAGGGCGACGAAGGGGGCGAGCAGGCGGTCGTGACCGTGCACGTCGCCGACGACGAGCACGCCCGCGAAACGCTCCGGCAGTTGCAGCAGGCGGGCATGGGACATGGGGGAGGCGAAGCCGATTTCGCGCCGCTTGGCAAGCCTCGCGGCCGCGGCCCGCGGTCCCGGGCCGGTCGCGGGTGACAGGCGGCGCCGGAGCGTGCAGGCTCGCCCCGTCGCCGCGGGATCCTCCCGCCCTGTCCGGAGCCCGACCGTGACCCACCCCGCCCGCGTCCACATCCGCCGCGACAGCCCGGAGAACAGCGCCGGCCGCTTCGTCCTGTACTGGATGCAGCAGGCGCAGCGCGCCCGGGCCAACCCGGCCCTCGAAGAGGCGGTGCGGCTCGCGGACGAACGCGGGCTTCCGGTCGTGGTCGGCTTCGGCCTCGACGAACACTATCCGGATGCCAACCTGCGCCACTTCGCTTTCATGCTCGAAGGGCTCGCGGAGACCGCGCGGGAGCTCGAAGAGCGCGGCATCGGCTTCGTGCTGCGGCGCGGCCGCCCGCCCGAGGTCGCCCTCGATCTCGCGCGGCACGCCCGCATCCTCGTCTGCGACCGGGGGTATCTGCGGCACCAGCGGCAGTGGCGCGACCTCGTGGCGGAGCGCGCCCCCTGTCCCGTGGTCGAAGTCGAGGGCGAGGTGGTGGTGCCGGTCGAAGCCGCCTCGGACCGGGCCGAGATCGGGGCGCGGACGCTGCGGCCGAAGATCCGCCGCCTGCTCGACGCGTTCCTCGACCTGCCGGACGAACGCGGGCCCCGCCGCCGGGCGGCGGCCGATCTCGAGACCCTCCTCGATCCCGACGATCCGGAGGCCCTCCTTGCGACCCTCGATGTCGACCGGAGTGTCCTGCCCGTCCGCCGCTTCCGCGGCGGCACTTCCGAAGCGGAGGCGCGGCTCGCGCGGTTTCTCGAAGAGCGGCTCGAAGGTTATGCGGAAGCCCGCAACGATCCGGGCCGCGCCGCCACCTCGGAGCTCTCGCCCTATCTGCATTTCGGCCAGATCTCGCCGGTGGCCGTGGCGGTCGCGGTGCAGGGGAGCGGGGCCGGCAGCCCGCAGGACCGGGCGGCTTTCCTCGAAGAGCTGGTGGTCCGCCGCGAGCTCTCCTGCAACTTCACATGGCATGTCGAAGACTACGACCGGTTTTCGGCCCTTCCCGGCTGGGCGCGGGCAACGCTTTCGGCGCACGCCGGGGATCCGCGGCCCGCGCTCTACGACATCGAAGAGCTCGAGGCGGCGGACACGCACGATCCCGCCTGGAACGCCGCCATGCGCGAGATGCGCGAGACCGGCTACATGCACAATTACATGCGCATGTACTGGGGCAAGAAGATCCTCGAATGGTCGCGGAGCCCGGAGGAGGCCTTCGCCACCGCGCTGCGGCTCGACAACCGCTGGTTCCTCGATGGCCGCGATCCGAACGGATATGCCGGTGTCGCCTGGTGTTTCGGGCTGCACGACCGGCCCTGGCCGGAGCGGCCGGTGTTCGGCAAGGTGCGTTCGATGACGGCAGCAGGCCTCGCCCGCAAGTTCGACGTCGGGGCCTACATCCGCCGGGTCGATGCCCTCCTGCGGGCGGAGGACGGAAAACAGATGACGGAAGACGGATGACGGAAGACAGATGACAGATAACAGAGGTCGGATGTCGGAAGGCGGAGAACGGATCGCGGACGACGGCGCCGGGGCACGGACAGTGGAGGTCGTGGACGGCTTCGGGTGAGATCGTCCGGAGCCGGCCATCCGCCCTCCGCGCGTCATCCGACCTCCGTCATCCGTTCTCCGCCTTCTGTCATCCGTCTTCCGTCATCTGTCTTCTGACATCCGTCATCCGTCTTCCGTCCTCCGCCCTCCGGACCCGTGCTCAGGCGGCGCTGCGCACCGTCTCCAGCAGCTCGCGCAGCCGGGTCTCGAGCCGCCCGGTCCGCTCCGCCGTCTCCGCGACGAGGCGCGTCATGGCGGCGCTGCGTTCCCGTGCCTCCCGCGCCTTGCCGTGCAGGGTCTGCATCCGTCCGGCGACGTCTTCCGTCCCGCCGGCCACTTCCTGGGTGTTGCGGGCGACGTCGGCGATGGCGGCGTTCTGTTCCTCGACCGCAGCGGCGACCGCGGCGGCGATGCGGTCGAGCCCGTCCATCGCCGCACGCACTTCGTCGATGGCGTTCACCGCGCCGCGGGTGGCGGCCTGGACGGCGTCGATCCGGCCGGCGATCTTCCGGGTGGCCTCGGCGGTCTGGCCGGCGAGCGACTTCACTTCCTGCGCCACCACGGCGAAGCCGCGACCCGCTTCGCCGGCCCGTGCCGCCTCGATGGTGGCGTTCAGCGCCAGCAGGTTGGTCTTCTCGGCGATGTCGGCGATGAGCCCGACGATCTCGCCGATCTGCTCGGCGGTGGCGGCGAGCTCGTTCATCGTCCGGTCGGTCTGCTGGACGCGTCCCGCCACCTCGCGGGTCATGCCCGAAGAGCGGCCGATCTGCTCCGCGATCTCGCGGGCCGAGGCGGCCAGTTCCTCGACGGCGGCGGCGATGGTGCCGACATTGCTGCTGGTGCGCCGGGTGACCGCGGCCGCCGTCTCGCTCTCCGAACTCGCGGCGCGGATCTCCCCGTCGACGGTGCGGGCGTGGGCCTCGAGTTCGCCGACGAGCCGCCGGAGTCCGTCGACGAGGGTGCCGAACTCCTGCCCGAAGCGGTCGGCGAGCTCTTCCGCCGCACGCCGCCGCTCGGTCTCGGCCGCCTCCCGGGCCCGCCGTTCCTCTTCCTCGAGCCTTCCGACCGAACGGATGCCGCGCAGGGCGAACAGGGCCGAGACCCCGATCGCCGCGAGGACCCCCGCGAGCGCGACCGCGAGACCCACGAGCGCCCGGCGGCGGCTGTCGGCGGCGATGCCCGCGATCTCCCCGAACAGCGCCCGTTCGGCCGCCGCGATCCGGTCGAGCGCCGTCTCGCCCGCGGCCCGCCAGCGGTCCGCATCCACCCCGCCGAGCTGTTTCACTTCCGGTGCCCGCTCGAGGATCGCGACGAGGGTGCGGAAGCCGTCGGTCCCGAAGGCGGCCGTCACCCCGGCGAGCGCCGGATCGCCGAGGCGCTGCGCTTCCGTGGCGACGGTCTCGAGCAGCCGCTGGCTGCGCGCGAGGGCACCGATGAAGCGGCGGTACGCCTCCGGCTCGAAGAAGCCGCGGTGGGCGAGGGCGAGACCGTGGGCGATCGCGCTGCCGGTCGCGCCCGAGAGCTCGACCAGGGTGTCGAAGAGGCCGGCGCGGCCGGCATCCAGGCGCGCCGTCGTGGCGGTCAACATCTGGACGAGCGGCTGCCGCAGGGCCAGGACGAGCGGGTCGTAGCGGGTCACGGCCTCTGCCGGGGTCAGCGCCGCCCGGTCGATCTGGACGCGAAGGTCGGCGAGGCCGTCGAGCGCATCGAGAGCCTCGGCGAACCCGGGCCAGGCGGCGGAGCCGCCATCGGCGACCGCCCGGGCGGTGGCCTCGCGCAGGCGGTCGGTCTCCTCCCGCGCCGCCGCCAGCGCCTGCATCGCCTCGACCCCGCCGCCGGCGAGGAAGGCGGCCGTGAGCGTGCGCTCGCGCACGAGCGCATCGTGCAGCGCCCGCGGGCCGGAATCGAGGAAGGCGATCGTGGCCTGCGTGCGCTCCGCATCCGACAGGGCGCGCAGCTGCGGCCACAGGAGGAAGGGCGTGACCGCGAGCAGGGCCAGGAGCGGCGGCACGGCGATGGCGAGGATGCGACGCTGCAGGGGTGACATCGGGGCTCCGCGCACTGGTGACGGCCGCGTTCTGGCACGCGTTTCTTGCCATTCCGTTAACGCCGCCCGCCCCCTTACCAAAGGGCCGGCGGAGGCGTAGACAGGCCTGGCGCCGGATGCAGCAGGAGGACGCCCCGTGAGCGAACGTGCCCGTCGCATCGTGCTCGCCCGCAGGCCCACAGGCGCGCCGAAACCGGAGGACTTCCGGCTCGAGGACGTGCGCGTCCCGGAGCCCGGTCCGGGTGAGGTGCTGGTGCGCACCCTCTGGCTGTCGATCGATCCCTACATGCGCGGGCGGATGAACGACGCGCCGTCCTACGCCCGGCCCGTCGGCATCGGCGAGACCATGGTCGGGGAATGCGTCGGGGAGGTGCTCGACAGCCGCGCCGAAGGCTTCGCGAAGGGCGACCTCGTGCGCGGCATGGGCGGCTGGCAGACGCACTTCGTGCTGCCGGCCGGGGAGCTCGCGAGGATCGACCCGGAGCTCGCCCCGCCGGCTGCCTTTCTCGGCGTGCTCGGCATGCCCGGGCTCACCGCCTGGGCGGCACTGCTCGAAGTCGGAAAGCCGCAGCCGGGCGAGACGGTGCTGGTGCCGTCGGCGGCAGGTGCCGTCGGCACGGTCGCGGGGCAGCTCGCGAAGGCCCGCGGCTGCCGGGTCGTCGGCATCGCCGGCGGTGCGGAGAAATGCCGTTACGTCACGGAAGAGCTCGGCTTCGATCTCTGCCTCGACCGCCACGAGCCCGATCTCGAAGGCCGCCTCGAGCGGGCCTGTCCGGATGGTATCGACGTCTATCTCGAGCTCGTCGGCGGCGAGGTGCTGTGGGCGGTGCTGCCGCTCCTGAACCTGCATGCGCGGGTGCCGGTGGTGGGCGGCATCGCCTGGTACAATCTGCCGTCGCTGCCGGAGGGGCCGGACCGCACGCCGCTCATGATGCGCCGCATCCTGATCCGTCGCCTGCAGCTCACGGGCTTTCTCGTCTGGGACTGGCAGCATCTGGAGCCGCGCTTCCGCGCGGAGGTGGCGGCGATGATCCGCGAGGGGCGGATGAAGTGGCGCGAGCACGTCTACGAGGGGCTCGAAGAGGCGCCGCAGGCGCTGATCGATCTCCTCGACGGCCGCGCCATCGGCAAGGTGCTGGTGCGGGTGGCGCCGGAGCCGGCCCGCTGAGGAGCCGTCGTCCGCACCTTCCGTGGAGACGGGCCGGATGAAGAAGGATCTCGCGACTCTCCTCGGCGGGCCGCCGCCCTGGATCATGGGGGTGCTCAACGTCACGCCCGATTCCTTCAGCGACGGCGGGCTGCACTACGAGACCGCGACCGCGGTCGCCGCCGGCCGGCGGATGCGGGAAGAGGGGGCGGCGATCGTCGACGTCGGCGGCGAATCGACCGCTCCCGGCAGCCGGCCGATCGCGGCGGAAGAGGAACAGCGCCGGGTGCTGCCGGTGGTCGAAGCCCTCGCCCCGGCGGTCCCGGTCTCGGTCGACACCTACCGCGCCTCCACCGCCGCCCGCTGTCTCGAACGCGGGGCGGTGATGGTGAACGACGTCTCGGCGCTGCGGGCCGATCCCGACCTCGCGCGGGTGGTCGCCGACCACGGCGCCGCGCTCGTGCTCATGCACGCCAAGGACGCGCCGCTGCCGCACGCCAGCGACCGGCCGGCCCGCTATCGCGACATCGTCGCGGAGATCGGCGACTTTCTGCTCGGGCGGGCGGAAGTGGCGCTCGCGGCCGGCGTGCGCGAGGAGCTGCTGCTGCTCGATCCGGGCTGGGGCCGGTTCGTCTCCCTCGACCCTGAGGACAGTTTCCGGCTGCTGCGCGAACTCCCCCGGCTGGTCGAACGGCTGCGGCCGTTTCCGGTGGTGGTCGGGGTGTCGCGCAAGGGCTTCCTCGCCGCCGATACGGCCGAGCGCGACGCGCTCTCGCAGCTCACCGCCCTCGATGCGGTGGAAAAGGGCGCGGCCATGGTCCGCACCCACAATGTGCGGCTGATGCGCCGCTTCCTCGAAACCGCCTCACGCCTCGGGCGGACACTGCCGGAAGGTTTCCGCGCCCCGGTCCAGGTCCGCTAGCAGTTGCCGCGCCGTGCAGCCGAGCACGGGATGCCGCCAGTCCGGCCAGATGGCGACGAGCGGCTCCAGCACGAAGCGCCGTTCGTGCAGGCGCGGGTGCGGCAGGACGAGGTCGGGGCCGCGGAGCACGCGATCGCCGAGGGCGAGCAGATCGAGGTCGATCGGCCGCGGCTGCCAGCGGCGGGTCTCACGCGAGCGGTCGCGGCCGAGGGACCGTTCGATCGCGAGCAGCTCTGCGAGCAGATCTCCGGGCGGAAGCGGGCAGTCGAGCAGGACGACACCGTTCAGATAGGGCGGCTGCGGGGCGGGGTCGCCCGGAAGCCGCACGGCTTCGGTCTCGATCCAGGGCGAGCGGGCGAGGAGCCGGCCGCAGCCGGCTTCGAGCGCGCGCACCGCGGCGTCGAGGGTCGCGGCACGGTCGCCGAGATTGGCCCCGAGTGCGACGAGTGCGGGCTCGAAGCGGAAGGCAAAGGCAAGGGGCACGGATCGTCTCTCCGCACGGCATCCGCGCCCCAGATGGTCGCGCCGTCGCGGTTTTTCCGCAGACCGGACCTCAGCGTTCGAGGCCGCGCCGGCAGAGCTCGCGCACCATCGCCGCGCGGCAGCGCACGCCGAACTTCATGTAGATCCGCCGCAGATACGTGGCGACCGTCCAGGGGCTGAGATCGAGCACCGCCGCCACCGTCTTGTTGGGATAGCCGCGGGCGACGAGGCGCGCGATCTCGAGCTCGCGCGGGCTCAGCCCGTTGGTCTCGATGGAGAAGGCCCCGCCTTCGCCGGTAGGCGCCGGTTCCGGCGGTCCGGAGTCCGGCCGTGGCCGGGGGAGAGCACCCATGGTTTCCTCCCGATCCCGATGGCTGGCACCGCCCGCTGCCCCGACGACCGACCGTCTAGCACGAAACCGGATACCGGGATGTGACAATCGGCATCGGACGGCAGGCCGCCCTCCGGCTCAGGACGCGATCCGCCGCGGCCGGAAGGGCACGACATTGCCCGCCGATGCCGCCGGGGTACCGCGGGCGAGACCGAGCGACTGGGCGCTCGTCAGCCATTCCTCCGCCCATTCGCCGATCGCCGTCACCAGCGTCTCGAACTCGCTGCGGCCCTCGGCGAGGATGAAGGGCTGGGCCAGCCAGTGGATGATCTCGCGGCCGGCGATGCCCATGCGGGAGCGCTGCGAGGCCACGGACTTCTCGCGCAGGTAGCGGTGCAGCACCTCCTCGAGGGTGTCCCAGGCGTTGTCGCTGCCGAACTGGCGGCGCACGTCCTCGGCCTCGAGGATTTCGAAGGCCTGGCGCAGCAGCTGCAGGAGTTCGACCGTCAGCACGTTGACGTCACCGTAGGACGCCTGCTTGAGATTGGCGCGGAGATCGAGACCCGCCCGCCGGACCGCGGCGACGCTCGCGAAGGAGGGATCCGGCCCGCTTGCCGTGCCGCGGACCGTCTCCGCCACCCGCTTGTCGCGGAAGAGCTGCGCCACCTCCATGCAGAAGCCGGTGAACAGGCCGTGGAAGGCGTCGTTGGGGCGCGCGCCGGCGGGTGGCGGGGCGTCGGTGTAGCCGAGCACGCGGCGGTAGGCCTGCATGCGCTGGGCGCGGGTGTAGCGCAGCACTTCCTTGCGGTCGAAGCGGTAGAGGCCGAGGGCGCCCGGACCCGAGGAGAGCCGCAGCGTGCCGGCGCGGAACAGTTCCCGCAGCTTGAGCACGGCGCGGAACACGCCGAGCCGTTCGTGCTGGTAGCAGTAGTAGAGATCGCCGATGGCGAGCAGCCGCTCGGAGACCACCGCCTCGTCGTAGGGAGGCACGCCGGGCGGGGTGAAGACCTCGCCGATGTCGCCGGCGGCCGAAGGCCCGAGGCCGAGGCGTTCGGCGTCACCGCCGTCGGGCGGCGGCGGGGCCGACGCTTCGAGATGGCGGGTCAGCGCGTCCTCGAGCCCGGCGACCTGCGTGTTCAGCAGCTCCCGCAGCTCGGCGTCGCCCGGCCGCTGCGACGCCGCGAGGCCGGCGAGACGGGTGCGGATCGCGGCGATCTGTCCGAGCAGGGTGTAATATTCGTCGCGCGACGCCATGGCCGGTTCTCCTCGATCGTTCCGTGTCGCTTCAGTCGCTCATCGGCGCCTGTTCGGAGGGAGGCGTGTCGTCGCCCCGGGCCGCGGAGCCCGGAGACGGCGGACGCCCGTGGAGTTCGGCATCGAAGGCCAGGACCAGGCGCGCGAGCCGGTCGAGCGCCATGGCGGCGGCGTCCGCGGCCTCGCCCGAGAGGCCGAGGCGGCCGGCGAGATCCCGGCCGGCGGCTCCCGACCAGAGGGCACGGAGCTGCCGGCTCGCCTGCCGGACCCGTTCCTGCTGCACCCGGCCGCCGAGGCGGGCGAGCTTCTGGAAGCGTCGCGGCTCCAGCTCCGCCGCCCGCAGCGCCCAGGCGAGGGCCGGCCCGTCCCCGGTGATCGGCACCGCTTCGAGCTCGCAGGGGCCGATACCGAAGCCGGCGAGCACGTCGCGCACCACCACCGCCTGATCGGCGATCTGGCCGGCACAGCGTTCGATCCGCTCCGCCCAGGCGACGAGCCCGTCCCCGCCTGAGCCCTCGAAGGCCTCGCGCAGGCAGCCGAGCGTGTCGGCGGCGAGATCGAGCAGGGCGAGCTGGCGTTCGTCCTCGACACTGTCCTCGCCGGCCGCGAACAGTTCGCGCAGCTCGCCGAACAGTCCGCCCTCGCCGTCCCGTTCGCCGAGCAGCCCGGCGAACCAGCCCTCGACCAGGAGCGGGACCGCCTCGCCCTCGAGCTCCGCCCGCAGCGCGTCGAGGTCGGTGCGGATGTGGTCGAGCAGGCGGCGCACGTCGTCCGGGCACACTCCGGGCCGGCACATCTGCGGATCCAGCTCGTCGAGGGCGCGATGGACCACCGGCAGGAGTTCGCGGGTGCGGCGTGCCAGCATCTCGTCGCGGGTATGTCCGGCATCGAAGCCCTCCGCCGGACCGGCGATGCGGAACAGCACGGCGCCGGTGCGCGGATCGGTCTCGCGCAGGAAGCGGCGTCCGATCTGCGCGCGGAGTCCTTCGAGCTCGTGCGGGGCGAGATCGGCGATCCTGCGGTCGCGACGCAGCAGGCTGCGGATCGGGCCGCCGCCGAGCACGCTGGTGAAGGCGCGATCCAGCCATTCGAGCCGGTCGTTGCCGGATGCGGCGACGGTGCCGGGAAGGGTGGGGCTCATGGCGTCATCTCCTGCCGAGCGCTTCGAAGAAATTGCGGGCGATGCGGGCGGGCGGCGCGTGCCGGCGCTGCAGGGCGATGCGGGCGGCGGCGATCAGGAAGCGTTCGGGAACGATCCCCGGATCCTCGCCGCGCGCGAGCCGCTCCGCCGCTTCTTCGGCCATCGCCAGATCCTGCCGGCGGAAGCTCACGACCTCGGAGAGCGTGCGATCGCCGAGCTGCGGGAAGGGGGTGAAGGCGACGATGTCGACGACCCGTTTCGCCGCCTTCGGGAAGGTGTCGAGCAGCTCCTTCGGAATCCGCGCCCGCGCCCGGGCCGGGGGATAGAGGGAGAGCCAGGCCCTGCGCAGGGCCGCGGCCTCCGGCCCGAAGCCCGTGCGGGCGAGCAGTTCGAGGTCGAGCAGGGTGCGCAGGAAGGGCACCGGATGCACGGCCGTCGGCGAGAACTGCACCACCGCCGCCGGCGACTTGCCGACCACGTCCAACAGCGAATGGACGAAGGCCGGGCCGATCAGCAGCACGCCGACGAGATCGGCGAAGATCTCCTTGTGCCAGCGGACCCAGATGCGCACCACTTCCGGCGGGATGCCGTCGCGCCGCAGCCGCCTCGCGAAGCGGCGCGGGATCGCCTGCCAGAGACCGAGATCGGCCTGCAGGTTGTGGCCGACCTCGTGCGGCACGGCACCGAGCGTCCAGGGCGCCACCAGCCGGTGGTAGGGCAGCTTGACCAGCGGGAAGGGGTTGGGCAGCCGGCCGAGACGGGTGAGGCGGACCTCGCGCCGGAAGGTCGCGGGGCCGCTGCCGGATTCCATGTAGGAGAAGGGCGCGGGCGAGGGGATGGGGCGTGCCCGGCCGAGCCCGCCCCAGACGTACTGGTAGCAGTCGAGGGCGATGCGGTCGCAGGCGAGCAGGCGCGGCGCGAAGCGGGTGGTCCGCTGCTCGAAGATGTCGCGGTAGAACTGCCAGACCTTCTCGATCGCGGCGACCGCGAGGGTGCCCGCGTCCTTGGCCCGGGCGGCGTCGTCGAAGGCTTCGCGCGACGGCGAGGCGGCGGCCGCCCGGCTGGCGTCGGCCTGGGTGCGGGCGGCGGCGACCAGCAGCCGGCGCAGGCTGCGGATCATGCGGTTGACGGCGGCGAGATGGGCGGGTCCCGGGGAGGCGGCGTCGGTGCCGAACTCGGCGCGGTCGAAGGGGCGGATCATGGCGGCGGCGCGCGCCGCGTTCACCGCCTGGCTGTCGAGCCAGCGGACGAGCTCGCGGCCGGCGGAGACGGGCGCGGGTGTGCCGAAGCGCACCTGCACCCGTTCGCCGGGGTGAAGGACCGGCAGGGAGGCGGATGTCGTCACTGCCGTCGCTCCCCGGGCCCGACCGTTCAGCCGGCGGAGCGGGCGGCGCGCACCACCCGCGGCTTGACCGTCCGCACGATGCGGCGCGAGCGGTGGATGCAGGCCCGCCGCTTCCGCGGATCGCGCAGCACCCGCGCGGTCTGCCGGGCGAGGGCGCGCCTGACGGTGCTGCCGGTGACCGGCCGGCCGCGCGCCACCGTCGTCAGCACGTCACGGGCAGCACCCCTGGCGATGACCGGCAGGGTGCGGATCGCCTGGCGGCCGGCCCGCGAGCGCAGCATCCGGCGGCCGACGGAGACCACGCCCCGGGCGAGCTGCGGCACGACCCGTTTCGCCACCCTCGCGGCGACCGGAACGAGGGCGCTCGCCGCCTTCGCCGCGAGCGGCGCGAGCGCCGCCAGGACCGGCAGGAACTGGTCGGCCTCCTCCTCGCTCTCGGCTTCGGCGATCTGGTCGACGAGGAGCTCCATCAGCACCTCGGCCTCGGCCTCGGCGAGACCGTTTTCGAACATCTCGTCCTCGAACAGTCCGAGCTCGTCCTCGCCGGGAAATTCCTCTTCTTCCTCGCCGAGCAGGCTGCCGAGGACCGGTCCGATGGCACCGATCAGGTCGCCCAGGAACGGATCGCCTTCCCCGAGCGGATCCTCGAGATCGAACATTTCCTCTTCGAGATCGGCTTCGTACATGCTGCCTCTCCTTCGCGGCAGTGGGGGGACGGGAGTCAGCGCTCGGCGCCGAGGATCTTCCGGCGCGACAGGCGCCTGCGGGCGATCCGCTGCTTCAGCACGCGGTTCTTCGCGAGTGCCTTCGCGACCTTCGTCGGGCTCGCGAGGGTGCGGGCGGTGTGCCTCGCCATGGTGCGGACCGCCGCCTTCGGGGTCGGCGGCCTGCCCTTCGCCGCCCGACGGGCGAGACTCTTCGCGGTCTTCCTGACGATGCTGCCGACCACCGGCACGAGCGGCCGGGTGCGCGGCGAACGGCGCAGGACCCGGGCGAGCCGCACGGCCCGCTTCACGAGCACCGGCGTCATGCGGCGGATCTGCACCGGCCCGGGGCCGAGGATGTGGATCGTCACACCGCCGACGAGTCCCGCCGCCTCTTCCTCGCTTTCGGCCGCCGCCGCGGTCGCGGCGAGCCATTCGGCGAGGGCCTCGGCTTCGGCGGACAGGCCGGGGACACGGTCGTCCTCGTCCTCTTCTTCGAATTCGCCCTCGTCCTCGTCTTCGGCGAAGAGTTCGTCCTCGTCCTCGAACAGCCCGAATTCGTCTTCCCCGAGGCTCTCCCCGAACATTTCGTCTTCGAGGAGTCCGTCCTCGCGCAGGAGCCGCGTCGCCACCGATGCGGCAGCACCCCCCGCCGGGCCCATCACCGCACGCGCCGCCACCGGCGCGAGCCGGCGCAGCAGCGGCTTCAGGCGGCCGAGGCCCTTGCGCAGACGCCGGAACAGGCGGCCGAACTCGTCGGCCTCGTCCTCGAACAGCGCTCCGGTCTCGCCGTCGGCGAAGCCTTCGCCCTCGCCGACCGCCATGTCGAAGCTCTCCTCGAGCCCGGCTTCGTCTTCGGCGAACCGCTCGTCCATGGGAGTCCTCCGTTCCGCTGCTGCGGCACGACAGGCAGTCTGCGCCGGAACGGAGCGCGGCGCACGTCGCCGGAGCGGAGGGACCGGAACGGGGTCACCGGGGCGGTGTCGCCCGTCCGTGCGGCACCGACCGGGCGCCGCGTCTGCGTCCTTGCCCTTCTCCGGACCGGAGGGCATCGTTGCGCAGAATGGAGGCTTCGGAGAGACCGGAACCGTGTCCGACATCCTGTTCGTGCTGCCGGGGCCTAAGGACCGGCGCTCCGGCGGCACCCTCTACGACCTGCACCTCGTGCGCGGGCTCGAAGCCGCGGGCCTGGCGGTGCGCGTCGAATGGCTCGCGGAGCGCTTCCCGTTCCCGACGGCGGAAGACCTCGCGGCCGCGGAGCGGCTGTTCGCCGCGATCCCGGAAGGTGCGCGGGTGGTGGTCGACTGCCTCGCCCTCGGCGTGCTGCCCGACGTGGTGGCCCGGCACGGACGGCGGCTCGCCCTCACCGCACTCCTGCACCATCCGCTCGGCTTCGAGCCGGGCCTGCCACCCGAGACCGCGCGGCGGCTCGTGGCGAGCGAACGCGCGGCGCTCGCGGGTGTGCGGCAGGTGATCGTCACCTCGCGCACGACGCGCGATCTGCTGGTCCGCGAGTTCGGCGTGCCGTTTTCGCGGATCACCGTCGCCCCGCCCGGGACCGATCCGGCATCCCCCGCCGCGGGCTCGGGATGGAACCCGCCGCAGCTGCTCTCGGTCGCCTCGCTCACGGCGCGCAAGGACCATGTGGGGCTGATCCGGGCGCTCGCGCATCTCGCCCACCGTCCCTGGCGGCTCGACATCGCAGGTTCCACCACGGTCGATCCCGCCACCACCCGCGCGGTGCAGGACGCGATCGCCGCCTTCGGCTTCGGGGATCGCATCCGGCTTCTGGGCGAACTCGCGGGCGAGGCGCTCGAAGAGGCTTACGCCCGGGCGGATCTCTTCGTCTCGGCCTCGCGCTTCGAGGGCTTCGGCATGGCGATCGCGGAAGCCCTCGCGCGGGGGCTTCCGGTCGTCGCGGTGCGCGGCGGAGCGGTCGAGGAGCTCGTGCCGGAGACCGCCGGCATCCTCGTCGAACCCGGCCATCCCGCCGCCCTCGCTGCGGCGATCGCCCGCCTGCTCGACGATCCGGCACTGCAGGCACGGCTGCGGGCGGGAGCGCTCGCCGCGCGCGAACGGCTTGCGGGCTGGGAGGACACGGTGCGCACGGTGCTGCGCCTCTTCGCCGCCGAACCGGTCACGTGAGCTTCTCCGCGGCCTGGCTGGATCTGCGCGAACCCTACGACCGCGCCGCCACCGCCCGGGAGCCGCTCGCCGCCGTGCGCGCGGCGCTCGCGGCGAGGAAGGGCCTGCGGGCGGTCGATCTCGGCGCCGGCACCGGGGCGGCGATCCGCACGATCGCACCGCTTCTCCCCCGGCCGCAGCACTGGATCGCCGTCGAACGGGACCCGGAGCTCGTGGCCGAAGGGAAGCGTCGGCTCGCCGCCGGCCTGCCTGCGGGCGTGCGGGTGGAATGGCGGGAGATCGACCTCGCCACCCCGGAGGGACTCGCCCGCGCCGTTCCGGAGGGCACGCACCTGGTCGCGGCTTCCGCCCTCTTCGATCTCGTCTCGGGGTCCTGGCTCGAAGCGCTCGCCGGCCTTCTCGCCGCGCGTGGGGCGATCTTGTGGAGCCGGCTCACCGTCGACGGCCGGATCGGCTTCGATCCGCCCGATCCTTTCGATCCGAGGGTGGTGGAGCTGTTCCGGGCCCACCAGCGCACCGACAAGGGGTTCGGCCCCGCCCTCGGGCCGGAGGCGCCGGAGGTGCTGCGGAAGCTGCTCGCACCCCTTCCCGGCCGGATCGTCGAGGCCGCGAGCGACTGGGAGCTCGGGCCCGCCGACGTGGCGCTGCAGGAGGAGCTGATCCCGGGCTTCGCGCAGGCCGCGGCGGAGATGGCCCCCGGGGAAACGGCCGCCGTCGGGGCCTGGCGGCAGAGGCGGCGCACGCACCTGGCGCGGGGCCGTTCGCACCTTCGCGTCGGCCACCGCGATCTCGCCCGGATCCCGCCGCCCGTGGCGTGAGGGCGAAGGATCCTGCCGCCCACGGGATCGACGGCCGCGGGCGGGCCCTGCAGCTTCGCCGCGTCTTCGCGGGAGCCGGAGCGTGCGTCTTCTGGGTTGCGAATGTTTCGCGGTCGAAAATCCGCCGCCCTCCTTCGGCGGGCCGTATTTCGTGCTCGTCCGCCTCGAGGCCGCCGGGGGTGCGGTCGGCTGGGGGGAGATCTACGGCGCGCCCTTCCATCCCCGGGTGGTGGCGGCGATGGCGGAGGACGTGTTCGCCGCGCATCTGCGCGGCGAGCCCGCTTCCGACACCGAACGGCTGTTCCGGATCGTGCGGGGGCGCAACTACAGCGCCCGGCCGGATCCCACCCTCTATGCCGTCTGGAGCGGCTTCGAGATGGCGCTCCTCGATCTCGTGGGCCGCGAGGCGGGGCTTCCGGTGCACGTGCTGCTCGGCGGCCGCGCGCACGCGAGGCTCCGCTGCTACACCTACATCTATCCGGGCGAGGGGCAGGGCGAGGAGGTCTACGACGACCCCGAGGCCGGGGCGGCGCGGGCCGCGGACTATGTCCGCGCCGGCTGGACGGCGCTCAAGTTCGATCCCGTGCGCCCCTATTCCGCCTTCGACCCGCGCGAGCCCTCTTCGGCCGAGCTCGCGCACGGCGAGCGCTACCTGCGCAGCCTGCGCGAAGCGGTGGGCGATGCCGCCGATCTGCTGGTCGGCACCCACGGCCAGTTCACCCCCTCGGGGGCGGTGCGCTTCGCCCGCAGGATCGCCCCCTTCGATCCGCTCTGGTTCGAGGAGCCGGTGCCGCCCGGCGATCCCGGGGCGATGGCGGAGGTAGCGCGCCGCTCGGGCCTTCCGGTCGCCACCGGCGAACGGCTCGTCGGCCGCGAGGAGTTCCTCGATCTGATCGAGCGGCGGGCGGTGGCGGTGGTGCAGCCGGCGGCCGGCCGCGTCGGCGGGCTGCTCGAGGCGCGGAAGATCGCGGCCCTGGCCGAGACCCGCCAGGTGCTGTTCGCGCCGCACCTCTACGCGGGGCCGGTCGAGTGGGCGGCCAATCTCCAGCTCGCCGCCGCCTGTCCGAACACGCTCCTGGTCGAGACCATCGCCGACAATCCCTTCTTCCGGGAACTCGTGCCGGACCTGCCGCAGGTGGTGGACGGGTTCGTCCTGGTGCCGGAGGGGCCGGGGCTCGGGATCACGGTCGACGAGACGGTGGTCCGCGCACACCCCTATACGGGGACACGGTTGCATCTGCAGATGGCATCGCAGCCGGTCTTCCGCCGCGGCGGCTGAGCCGCGGGCGGTCCGCGCCCCGGAGTGTGTCGGCGGCGCACGATCCCGCGGTGCGGCGATTGTGCGGTGCACAAAAAGGCTGAAACCGGGCCGGCGACGTGTTAGATGTGTGCCGCACGGGCCTTCGCGCCCGTGTTTTTTCACGCGCCTGCGTGTGTCGTCCGCTTCCGGAGAGGTCCCGATGAACCATCTCGACGAGCTCGAGGCCGAGAGCATCTACATCCTGCGCGAGGCCTTCGCCAAGCTCGACCGGCTCGCCATCCTCTGGTCGCTCGGCAAGGACAGCAACGTCGTCCTCTGGCTCGCCCGCAAGGCCTTCTTCGGTCACGTGCCGTTTCCGGTGATCCACGTCGACACCGGGAAGAAGTTCCCGGAGATGTACGCGTTTCGCGACCGCTACGCGAAGGAGTGGGGGCTCCGGTTCATCCGCGAGGAATGCCCGCCCATCGAGGAGGTCGACCCGACCCTGCCGCCCGCGACCCGCTCCGCCGCCCGCAAGACGCTCGGGCTGCAGAACGCGGTGCGCAAATACGGTTTCCAGGGGCTGATCGCCGGCATCCGCCGCGACGAGGAGGCGCTCCGTGCCAAGGAGCGCTACTTCAGCCCGCGCGGCGAGGACAATTCCTGGAACATGAAGGACCAGCCGCCGGAGTTCTGGAACCAGTACATGACGGATTTCCCGCCCGGAACGCACGTGCGCGTGCATCCGATCCTGCACTGGACCGAGATCGACATCTGGCGCTACACGAAGCGGGAAGGAATCCCGGTGATCGATCTGTATTTCGCGAAGGACGGCAAACGCTACCGCTCGCTCGGCGACATGGACATCACCTTCCCGGTGCCGAGCACGGCTTCGACCATCGACGAGATCATCGAGGAACTCGAGGCGACGAAGATCCCCGAGCGCGCCGGCCGGGCGATGGACCACGAGGCCGAGGACAGTTTCGAGCGCCTGCGCGCCGCCGGCTACATGTGAGGACGGGGAGAACGGCACCATGACCACCGGCACCCGTCCGCTGAAGATCGTGATCGTCGGCCATGTCGATCACGGCAAGTCGACCCTCGTCGGCCGTCTCCTTCACGACACGGGCTCGCTGCCCGAGGGCAAGGTCGAGGCACTCCGGGCGATGTCCGAGCGCCGCGGCATGCCCTTCGAATGGGCGTTCGTCATGGACGCGATCCAGGCCGAGCGCGACCAGGGCATCACCATCGACACGTCCCAGATCCGCTTCCGCACCGCCAGGCGCCCCTACGTCATCATCGACGCGCCCGGTCACAAGGAGTTCCTCAAGAACATGGTGACCGGGGCCGCCGCCTCGGAAGCCGCGCTGCTGCTGATCGACGCCGAAGAGGGCGTGCAGGAGCAGTCGCGCCGGCACGGCTATCTGCTGCAGCTGCTCGGCATCCGGCAGGTGGCGGTGCTGGTCAACAAGATGGACCTCGTCGGCTTCTCGGCCGAACGCTTCGGCCGGGTGGCCGAGGACTACCGGGCCTATCTCGCCGGGCTCGGGGTGGAGCCCGTGGCCTTCGTGCCGGTCTCGGCCCGCGAGGGCGACAACATCACCGCCCACAGCCCGCGCATGCCCTGGTACCAGGGACCGTCGGTGGTCGAGATCCTCGACCGTTTCGAGCCGGCGCCGAAGCCGGTCGACCGGCCGCTCCGGATGCCGGTGCAGGACGTCTACAAGTTCGACCACCGGCGGATCGTCGCCGGAAGGATCGAGGCGGGAAGGCTCAGGGTCGGCGACGAGATCGTCTTCTCGCCCTCGAACAAGACCGTGCGGGTGAAGTCGATCGAGGCCTGGAACGTGCCCGAACCGCTCGAAGAGGCGGTCGCCGGCCAGTCGATCGGCATCACGCTTTCCGAGCAGATCTTCGTCGAGCGCGGCGACATCGTGAGCCACGTCGAGGACGCGCCGATGGAGACCACGGTCTTCCGCGGCCGGCTGTTCTGGCTCGGGGAGAAGCCGCTCGAAGTCGGGCGCAGCTATACGATGAAACTCGCCACCACCGAGGCGACGGTCACGGTCGAGGCGATCGAGCGGGTGATCGACACGAACGATCTCTCCTCCCGGCCGGCCCGAGAGATCGCGCGCAACGGCGCGGGCGAGGTGATCCTGCGCAGCCGGCGCATGCTCGCCCTCGACCCGCACGACGCCAATCCCGCCACCGGCCGCTTCGTGCTGGTCGAGGACTACCGGCCGGTGGGCGGCGGCATCGTGTCGATGGAGGGCTATCCCGACCAGCGCCGGCTGGTGACCGTCAAGGCCACCAACATCCACGCCGTCGGCCATGCGGTGACGCGCGAGGCGCGGCACGCCAGAAACGGCCACCGCGGCGGCGTGCTGTGGTTCACGGGCCTCTCGGGTGCCGGCAAGTCGACCCTCGCACTCGCCCTCGAGCGCGAGCTCTTCGCCCGCGGCTTCCAGGTCTACGTGCTCGACGGCGACAACATCCGCACCGGGCTCAACGCCGATCTCGGCTTCGATCCCGAGGACCGGGCCGAGAACATCCGCCGGGTGGGCGAGGTGGCGGCGCTGTTCGCCGATGCCGGCATGCTCGCGATCTCGGCCTTCATCTCGCCCTATCGTGCCGACCGCGAGCGGGCGCGGAAGGCCGCCGGGGATGCCTTCCACGAGATCTACGTGTACGCACCGCTCGAAGTGTGCGAGCAGCGCGATCCCAAGGGTCTCTACCGCAGGGCGCGGGCCGGCGAGATCCCGGAGTTCACCGGGATCTCGAGCCCCTACGAGCCGCCCGAGACGCCGGAGCTCGTGGTGCCCACCCACGAACTCCCGCCGGAGGACTGCGTGGCGCTGCTGGTGCGCTATGTGGAGGAGAACTTCCGGGTCTGAAGTTCCGGCCCGATCCTTCCCGATGTCGCGAACGGCCCGGTCTTCCGGGCCGTTCGTCTTTCCGGACCGGGACCGGCTGCGGCTTCCCCGACCTCGGGAGGAATCCGCGCGATCTCTTTCGATCCGCGTGGTGTGAGGGCGTCCGGCCGACGGAGCCTCCCGGCGCGCGACGAAAAAAAGGCGGCTCCCTCCGGAGAGGGAGCCGCGACCACCATCGGCCAGGGAGGGAAGGGAAATCCGCGGCGGAGAGGCCTCGTCTCCGTCCGCGTCCGCAACCGAGATTACGGATTTGCGCCGGCGCGAGAACCGCCGGGGGCGAATGCCTGCCATGCGGTAACCGCATGGTTACTTCCATCCGGGACGCGATCCGCCCCACCGGCGGCCCGGTCCGCGCGATTCCGCCACCGGAGGGGATGAGAGCCCCCGGGTCCGCGTTTTCCCGAGCTTGAGGGGATGCGCGGCCGGTCCGGTCGCCTTCAGGTTTCGTCGAGCATTCCCCTCGAAGACCCGGACCTGCGGACGGGCCGCGCCGCATGTGCGGCGCCGGGGAGACGGACATGGACCGGATGGCTGCGGAATTTTCGGCGGATGTCGCGGAACCGTTGCAGCGGTTCGCGGAAGATCGCCCGGCACCGCCCCGTAACGGCCGGGAGAGCGGACGCTATCCGCTCGATCCCGCCCGGCTCGCGCGCGTCAAGGCCGCCTTCACCACCCGCCACCTCGATCCCGCCCGGGCGCGCTTCCTGCTGCGCGGCGACGGGATCGTGCCGCGGGCCGGCGACCTCATGCTCGCCCGGGTGACCGGGCTCGGCCATCACGTGCAACGCCCGCGAACACGCCGAAGCCTTCCACGAGGATGCGGCGCGGCGCGGTGTGACGGTGCTGGCGCCGCTGTTCGACGGGGAGGACTTCCCCGACTACCAGCGTCTCGGCCGGCGCGGGCTCCGGGCCGATCTGGCACTCGAAGCGATGCTCGCGCGGCTCGCGCTCGAACGGGGCGCGGAGATCCGCCGCATCCGGCTTTCCGGCTTCTCGGGCGGCGCCCAGTTCGCCCACCGCTTCACTCTCGCACATCCGCAACGGGTCGAGAGCCTCGTGCTGGCCTCGGCCGGCTGGTACACGTGGCTGGATCCGCGCAGGAGGTTCCCGGCCGGGATCGCGCCGGCTCCGCATCTCGCCGATCTGCGCTTCGAACCGGCCGCCTTCCTGCGCCTGCCGGTGCTGGTGCTGGTCGGCGAACAGGACCGGGATCCCGCGGATCCGTCGCTGCGGCACGCGCCGCGCCTCGACCGGCTGCAGGGTCCGCACCGTCTCGCCCGCGGCCGCCGCTGGGTCGAGCATCTCCACGCCACGGCCGCCGGGCTCGGCATCGACGGCCGCTGGACCTTCGACCTGCTGCCGGCGAGCGGCCACGATTTCGGGACCTGCGCCGATCCCGCCCGCGGCGGCCTCGTGCGCCGGACCCTCGCCTTCACCGCCGCTCCCGTCTCCGTTCCCGCTCCTGCCGTCACCTGAGGAGGAGACCGTGCCCGGGCGTTCCCCGCTCTCCGCCTGTCTGCTCCTGCTGCTCGCCGCCTGCGCCGGTCCGCTCTACGCACCCGCGCCCGACCACCGGCCGGGCGACCGTTTCGTCTACCGTGACGCCGAGGGGAAGGGGCGCGTGTACGAGGTCGTGGCGGCGGGTCCGGAGGGGGTCGAATGGCGCACCGACAGCGGCGTGCGGTTCACGCGCGTCGATCCCTTCGCGCCGATGGTGGCCTGGGACGGCCGGACCAGCACCGGCCGGCTGGTCGCCATGGAGCGCGAAGGCGGTCTCTGGCCGCTGCGCCGGGGGGCGCGCGAGACGATCCGCGCGGAATTCGTCAGAACGTCGAAGAAGACCGGCAGGGAAGAGCGTTACACCGAGATCCGCGAGTGTCGCGTGAACCGGCCGCGCGCACGCACCGTGCCGGCCGGGACCTTCACCGTGTGGAAGGTGATCTGCACCCGCCGCCGGGGCGAAGACGGCGGGGTCGACCGCACCTGGATCTGGTACTGGTCGCCCGGCCTCGGCCAGTGGGTGGAACGGGTGACGAAGGACGCCGACGGCAGCCGCGAAGAACTCGAACTGGTGGCCTTCACACGCGGCTCCTGAAGGCCGGCGGCCGCCCGCCTTGCGCTCCCGCCCGGCGCACCTCACATGCCGGGAGAACCGGCCGGGGAGGAGCGCCCGTGTCCACCGTCCGCCACGTCCTCTGTCCGCACTGCTTCGCCAAGAACCGTCTGCCGGCGGAGCGCGATCCGCTGCAGGCGCGCTGCGGCCGCTGCCGGGAGAAGCTCTTCGCGGGCACGCCGGTCGAGCTCGACGCGCGGCATTTCCGAAGCTTCGTCGAGGGTCACGACATTCCGGTGCTGGTCGATCTCTGGGCGCCCTGGTGTCCGCCCTGCCGGGCGCTCGCGCCGGCGATCGCGGAACTCGCGCGCACCCACGAGCCGCAGCTCCGGGTCGCGAAGCTCGACATCGACCGTGCCCCCGACCTCGCGTCGGCCCTGCACGTCACCGCCGTGCCGACGCTCCTGCTGTTCGACCGGGGCCGCGAGGTGGCGCGGCATTCCGGCGTGCTGTCGCACCGGGCGCTCGCGGACTGGATCGCGCGCCATCTCGGCGACGGCGACGATCGCCGCCGCGCCGCCGCCGGCTGAGGCGAGGCCCTTTCAGTTCCGGAAATCACCGGAGGCGAGCATCCGTTCGACGGTTTCGAGGAGCTTCGGGATGTGATTGCAGACGACATCCCAGACGATTTCGGCATCGACTCCGAAATAGCCGTGGATCACGACGTCGCGCATCGCAGCGATGTTCCGCCAGGGAACTTCGGGATATTGCCGAAGGAGGTGGTCGGGAAGATGTTTCACGGCCTGGCCGACGACCTCCAGATTGCGCAACACGGCATCGAAGGTGCGATCGTCGGCGACGAACCGTGCGAAGTCGAGCCCCGCCGTCCAGCGCCGGATCTTCGCACAAGCCGTACGGATGTCTTCGAGCCGGAGTGTCGGATCACGCGACACGCAGTGCCTCCCGTTCGACACGCCGCCGAAGGCGGGGGCTGAGAGCGCGCGGTGTGGCGAGGTCGATCCTCCGCCCCAGCCGCTCCCCGAGCAGGGACCGCAGCTCCACGAACCGCTCCAGAGTGGCCGGACCTTCGAACTCCACCAGAACGTCGACGTCACTCTCCGGCCCGGCCTCGCCGCGGGCGAAGGATCCGAAGACAGCCAGCGAACGCACACCGAGTGCGGCGAGTTCGGGAGCAAGCCCGCGCAGACGCTGCAAAATCTCCTCGCGTGTGCGTGCAGGTTCCATGGGGGCGCCGTTGCGAATCCTCTCCGGAGACATCGTGCCACGCGACCCGTCTTTCCACCATCGCTCCGGCATCGGACTTCGGGAATGCCGCCCGCCGCGCCGCCGCCGGCTGACACCGGGATACGACCGCCGGCCGGCCGGCCTCGTCGCCGGCCCGTCGGCGCGCTAGAATGGATCGTGATGCGGTCAGGAGCGACCCGTGGGTGAAGCGACGGCTCCCGATCTCTCGATCGTCGTCCCCCTCTACAACGAGGAGGACAATGTCACACCGCTCTTCGAGGCGATCCTCGACGTGGTGCGCGCCCTCGACCGGCGGGCGGAGCTGATCCTCGTCGACGACGGCAGCCGGGACGCCACCTTCGAACGCGCCTGCGCCCTGCCGCGCCTGCCGGAGCTGCCGCTCCGGATCGTCCGCTTCCGCCGGAACTACGGCCAGACCGCGGCGATGGTGGCCGGCATCGACCACGCCCGCGGCCGGGTGATCGTCACCATGGACGGCGACCTGCAGAACGATCCGCGCGACATCCCGCGCTTTCTCGAAAAGATCGGGGAGGGCTACGATCTCGTCGTCGGCTGGCGGAAGGACCGCAAGGACCACTGGTCGCGGGTGTGGCCGTCGAAGATCGCCAACTGGCTGATCGGCAGGGTCACGGGCGTGCCGATCCGCGACAATGGCTGCTCGCTCAAGGCCTACCGCGCCGATCTCATCCGCGAGATCCCGCTCTATTCCGAGATGCACCGCTTCATCCCGGCCATGGCCTCGCTGGCTGCGGCGCGGATCGCCGAGATCGAGGTGCGGCACCATCCGCGCCGCTTCGGCCGCTCGAAATACGGCTTCTCGCGCATCTACAGGGTGTTCGTCGATCTCCTGACGATCCGCACGCTGCTGAGCTTCGCCCGCCATCCCTGGGCCTGGCTCGGCGGCGCGAGCGCGGTCTCGGCGGCGGTCGCGATCGCGGCGCTCGCCGCCGCCTTCGTCGCCGCCGTCGACTACGGCTACGGGCCGAGCGTGGTCTGGAGCGGCATCGCGACGCTCACCGGATCGCTCGCCATCTTCACCCTCGTGCTCGGCTTCCTCGCCCAGCTGGTCTGGGCCGGCCGCCGCGAGCAGCTCGCCCTTTTCCGCCGTCTGGCGGTGCGCCGGACGGCGCCGCCGGCTCCCGGCTGAAGGGCATACCGGGATCTGCAACCGCGAAGCGAATTCTCCACAACCGCGCCGATGTCCTTGCGTTTTCGTCCGGAAAGGGGTTCCTCCGCGATGCCGGACCCGTCCTCCAGCCGGAAGGCTTCCGCCATGAGCCGCGCTCCTTCCTCCCCCGCCACCGGACCGCGCCTCAGGGTCGCCGGCGGCCGCGATCTGTCGCCGCCGGTCGCGGAGCGGCGCCTCGACGGTCTTCTGACCGTGATCGTCACGGTCGGCGACGAGGAGCCGGAGATCGCCCGGCTGCACGCCGGCATCCGTGCGGCGACCGCCCCGCTCGCGCGCGAGGTCGAGTTCCTCTACCTCCTGGACGGCGCCCCCGGAGCCACCCGCGAGGCGCTCGAACGGCTCGCCGGCGAGGGCGAACGGCTGACGCTGCTGCAGTTCCCGCGCGCCTTCGGCCGCGCCGCGGCGCTCTCGGTCGCCCTCCGCGAGGCCAGGGGGGCGTTCGTGCTGACCCTGCCGGTGGACGGCGAGGTGGAGGCTGCGGAACTGCCGAAACTGGTCGAGGCTCTGGAGCGGGCCGATCTGGTGGTGGCGGCGCGCACGCTCGACCGGCCTCCGGTGCCGGGACGGGTGCGCAAGCTCGAATGGCTCGCCCGGCTGATGCTGGGCAATCCCTTCACCGACCTGCGCTGCCGGGTGCGGCTGATGCGCCGGGCGGTGGCCGACGAGCTCGTGCTCTACGGCAACCAGGACCTGTTCCTGCCGCTCCTCGCCCAGAGTGCCGGCTTCCGGGTGGTCGAGGTGCCGGTGCGCGGCCGGCTGGTGCGGCCGCCGGCGCGCGGCATCGACCTCGGCCTGCTGCTGGATCTGCTGACCGTCTTCTTCCTGTTCAAATTCGTCCAGAAACCGTTCCGCTTCTTCGGCGGCATCGGCCTCGGCCTGCTCGCCGCCGGCGGTCTCGCCACCGCCTGGCTGATCTTCGAACGGCTGGTGTTCGGAGAGCCGCTCGCCAACCGTCCGGCGCTGATCCTCTCGACGCTCACCGTCGTGCTCGGCATCCAGGTGATGGCCGTCGGGCTGATCGGCGAGATCGTGGCCTTCGCCCACGCCCGCAGCCTCAAGAACTACCGGATCGAGCGCATCGTCGAATGAGGAGGGAGGCGCCGTCCGCCGGTGCCGCGCGGGAGTGGCGATGAGCATCGCCGACGCCCGGGAGATCGAATCCGGCCGCACGCTCGAGACCGAAGCGCTGGTGGTCGGCGCCGGTGCGGCGGGGATCACCCTCGCCCGGGCGCTGGCCGCGCGCGGCTTTTGGGTGCTGCTCGCCGAGGGCGGCGGTGCGAAGCCGGATGCCGCCACCCAGTCGCTCTACGAGCTCGACTGCATCGGCTATCCGCTGCGCCCCAACCACATGAACCGGGCGCGCGAATTCGGCGGCAGCTGCAATCTCTGGGCCGGCCGCGCCATGCGCCTGCAGCCGATCGACTTCGAGGCACGACCCTGGGTGCCGGAGAGCGGCTGGCCGATTCCGGCGTCCGAGATCGACCGCCATCTCGACGAGGCCGCCGCCATCCTCGATCTGCCCGGCGGTGCGGAAGCCTTTTCGCTCGACGCCTGGCGCCACCGGCTCGGGGCCGCGGAAAAGCGGCTGCTGGAGGCCGGCGCCTTCGCGCCCGCCATCTCCCTCTGGGCCCGCCGGCCGAAGCGCTTCGCCCGCGACCATCGCCGCGAGCTCGCCCGCTCGCCGGAGATCCGCGTGCTGCTGCGGGCCAACGCCGTCCGTCTCGAAGCCGATGCCTCCGGCCGGCGGATCGGGGCGGTGCACTTCGCCACCCTCGACGGCCGGCGCTTCGCCGTGCGGGCACGGTTCGTGATCCTCGCCATGGGCGGGCTCGAGATCCCGCGCCTCCTGCTGTGGTCGGACCGGCTGGATCCGCGGCTTCTGGGGCCGCGCCGCGATCTCGTCGGCCGCTTCTTCATGGACCATCCGCGCACCGCCTGTGGGCGGGTGGTGCTGCGCGGGGATGCCGATCTGACGCTGATGCGGACCCTGCCGGTCGCCCGCGGCAAGGTGCAGCTCGGCCTCGCCCTGGCGCCGGAAGTGCAGCGGCGCGAAGGGCTCTTGCACCACTACGCCACCTTCGAGGAGGAGGGTTCGGGCTACGCCGAGGCGCACTGGCACACGGCGATCGAGCTCGGCAAGGTGATGCTGCGCCGCGGCCACGCCGGAAGCCGGCTCGATCTCGAACGCGTGCGGCACGCGCCGAAGGTCGAGGACTTCCGCTATCTGCTGTCGCCCAAGGAGATCCTGCCGCACGATCTGTGGCGGCTCTGGCGGTTCGCGAAGAAGCGGCTGCGGCGGCGGCGGAAGGAACAGCGGTACATCGTCGTCCATTTCTGCGAACAGCCGCCGGATCCGGAGAGCCGGGTGCTGCTCGGCGACGAGCCGGATGCGCTGGGTGTGCCGCGGCTCCTGTTCGACTGGCGCATCCCGGATTCGGTGGAAGCGAGCCTGCGGCGTCTCGAAGCCGAGATCGCCCGCGCCCTCGAAACGACCGGCCTCGGCCGGCTCGAGCCGGGGACGGGGACGCCGCGCTGGACCGACGCCTCGCACCACATGGGCACGACCCGCATGCATCCCGATCCGGAGCGCGGGGTGGTGGATCCCGACTGCCGGCTGCACGGGATCGCCAATCTCTGGATCGCCTCGAGTTCGGTCTTCCCGGCCTGCGGCCACGCCAACCCGACCCTCACCATCCTCGCCCTCGCCCTCCGCCTCGCCGACCATCTGGCGGCCGGCCGCGCCCGCCTCGCCGCCTGACCCCGCCTCCGGAGCCGCATCGGCGGTTGCCCTTTCGTGAGCGCGGCGTTTCCGATCCGGCATCCTGCGCCGGACGAAAAACGCCTTTTACCTGTTGTTTCGGGGGTTCCGGCGCGAACGGACTGCGAATCCTTTTCCGGGGGCGCGGATGTCCGGGGAGGGAGCGGATGCAGCGGCACTTCGGGGATTCCGACCTCTTCGCGGCGGTCGAGGATCCGGCGGCCTGGCAGGCGGCGCTCGATGCCACGGCCTCGGGGCTCGGAGCGGCGGCGGACGGCATCGGCGTGCAGGATCTCGCCACCCACGTCTTCGAGGCGGTCGCCGCGGTGCGGATGGATCCGGCCTATGCGGAGAGTTACCGCCGTCTCGCCCACCGCAATCCGGTCTGGCAGGCGATCGGCCGGGAGCGGCGCCCGCTCGGCGACTGGATGGTGATGCCGCGGACCGCCTTCGAGCGCGAGCCCCTGTGGCGGGAATGGTTCCGCCCGCAGGGCTTCACCGGCGTGATGGCGGCGCCGATCCTGTTCGAGGGCACGCGCTGCGCGGTGACGGTGGCCTTCTCCGGCGGCCGGCGCCGTTTCGACGACGACGCCCTCGCCCGGCTCGAACGGCGGGCCGGCATCTTCGCCCGGGCCCTGCGGCTGCGACGCGAGCGGGAGGGGCTGCGGCGGCTGCTCGCGGTCACGGAGGAATTCCGGCAGGAGCAGGGCGAGGCGCTGCTGCTGCTCGACCGCGAGGGGCGGGTGCTGCAGGCGACGGAGCTCGGCGAACGGCTGCTCGCGGAAGGCGACGGGCTCCATTTCCGCCACGGCCGGCTCGCCTGCCGCTGGTCGGAGGACGGGGCGGGATGGGACCGGCTGCAGGCGATGGCGTGGGCGTCCGGCCGTCACGGGCCGCTGCCGCCGCTCCGGGTGCGCCGCTACGGCCGGCAGCCGCTTCTGGTCCGGGCGTGTCGGCTGCCGGCGCGCTCGCTGCTCGATCCGCCGCTTCTCGTGCTGCAGGTGCGTGATCCGGAGCGGATCCGACGGCCGTCGCCGGCCGCCCTCGTGCAGGCGTTCGGCCTCACCGCGACGGAGGCGCGCACGCTCCTCGTGTGGCTCGAGACCGGCTCGGGCCGGGAGACGGCGCGCCGTATCGGCCGGTCGCCCGACACCGTGCGCAGCCATCTCGACAACGTCATGGGCAAGTTCGGGGTGAGGGGGCGCTTCGCCCTTCTGCAGCAGCTCGCGGCCTGGGGGCTCCTGCAACCTCCGGGCGAATGAAACCGGAAGACGTTTCTGCGGCATCCGGGGGAGGCGGAACGCTCACCGACGGGTTACCATGGACGCGAACCCTGCGGGGAGGAAAACGGAAGAAAGGGGAACGGCGCCGCCGGGTATGGTTGTCTGACGGATGTCATTCCGTCCGTCCGGTAGCGGGCTAGAGTATGTCTTGAAGAACCTTCCGGGTCTTCCTCCGGTCGTCTGACGACGCCCGATACATGGAGGATCGTGTCCATGACGAGCACACTCGTCGTCCTGATGTGCACGGCACAGCCGGTCCATCTTCCCTCGTTCGACGGTGTCGCGGACTTTCTCGCGGTGGAACCGCGCTGCGTGGTCGAGACCAGCTCGAAGACGGTCGGGCCCACGGGCGGCATCGCGCCACCCGGTTTCTTCGAGTCTCTCACGCGCGGTCAGGCCATGGCGGCCGATCTCTTCGCCATCGAGAACCGTTCCCACCGGATCGCCAGGTTCTGGTGCGTGCCGTTGCCGGAAGAGGCGGTGCAGGCGCGCATCTTCCGCCAGAACGCCTGAACGGCCGGGCGCCCGGACAGCCGTCAACCCCGGTCGCTCTCCGGCAGGAGCCGCAGGCGGTTGCCGGCGGCGGCCTCGACCCGCACGCCGAAGGGCCGGCTCTCGCGCTCCAGCACGCCCGCGAGCCAGTCGCGATCCGCCCGGGGCGCCGTCTCGAGCCGCATGCGGCGGATGCGGAAGACGGCGGCCTCGAAGCTTTCGGGCTGCCAGGGCGGGCCGCGGAAGGAGGGCAGCCAGGCGACGGCGAGATCGTCGCGGAACTCCCCGTCACCCTCGATCCCCTCGTAATCGTTCAGGAAATCGCCGCAGCCCCAGAGGATCGGCACGCCGTCCGCGATCTCCACCGCCCTGGCGTGGTGCGAGGAATGGCCGTGCACGAGGTGGAAGCCCAGCTCCACGAGCCCGTGCGCGAAACGGCGGTGATCGGGCGGGATCCCGTAGCCCCAGTTGCCGCCCCAGTGGATCGAGGCGAGGAGCAGATCACCGGGCCGGCGGTGCCGCTCGACGAGCTCGCGGATCCGCGCGAGCGTGCGTCCGGAGAGGTCCTCGAGCAGGTGCACCCCCGGCCGGTCGGGGCGGGCGGCCCATTCGGGCGGGATGCCCGACGAACCGTGCTCCATGGCGAAGACCAGCACCCGGCCGCGGCCGGGAAGCCGCAGCACCGCCGGTGCGGCCGCAAGGGCGGCGTTCCGTCCGGCGCCGGCCGGACGGATGCCCGCGCGCTCCAGATGTCCGAGCGTCTCGAGCAGCCCCTCGAAGCCCCAGTCGAGCACGTGGTTGTTGGCGAGCACCGCGCAGTCGATCCGCGCTTCCACGAGCAGCGGCAGGTTGTCCGGATGCATGCGGTAGTTGATGCCCTTGGGCCAGGGGCGCGGGCTCGTGGTGATCGCGGTCTCGAGATTGACGATCCGCAGATCCACTTCCGGCGAGCGGAACAGGGCGAGCGCGTCACCCCAGGGCCAGCTCCAGTCGACCGGCTTCGGGATCTCCCCGTGCGCGCGCTCGGCGAGCCGCACATAGTCGCGGGCGTCCCGGACATAGGGCTCGAAGATCCGCGGATCCGACGGGTGGGGAAGGATCTGGTCGACGCCCCGGCCGCACATGACGTCGCCCGTGAGCAGCAGGCGGACCGCCCGCGGCTCCGCACCCGCACCGCGCGTGTCCTCCGTTCGCGCCACGGCCGTTCCCCCCGCGGCGAGCGCCGCGAGCAGCAGCCGGCGGGAGAGCCGCATCCGCCCGTTCCTCCGCGTCTCCACGACTGCGATATGGGAAGGCCGCGGCACAGCCGCAGGGCTGCGAGCACACCTTCCTCCCTTCGGAGCCGGGCGACGGGCATCGCTCTTGCGGCGGCGGCGGGACGGAGTTAAACTTATTAAAATCTCCCCGCAACAGGGCTTGCGCCGCGGAGAGGCGGCGTGACGGGCCGTCGAGGTGCAGGATCCGTCGCGGTCGTGGGCTTCCGGCGCGGTTGTCCGCGGGTTTTCGGACGGTTTCGCGGGGTCCGGGCGGACTGCGGGCGGATTCCGCCCCTCAGGTCAGCCGACGGGTGGCGACAGGGTGGCGGCGCGGCGCAGGTCGAAGGCGAGCACCCGGAAGGTCGTGTCGACCAGATTGCGGGCGAGGGAGAAGCAGCGGGCGCGGGCGAGGCCGTAAGCGCGCTTCAGCGTGCCGAACACCGGCTCGATCCGCGGCCGCACCGTCTTCACGACGAGGTTCGCCGCCCGCTGCCACGGCCGCAGCCCGCCGCGGCGCGGGTTGTGGGCGATCACCGGGGCGATGCCGCGGGCCTCGAGCCCCTCGCGCAGGTCTCTCGCATCGTACGCCGCATCCGCCCACACCCGCCCCACATCCTCCGGCACCACCGCCTCCGCCACGGTCCGCTCGTGCCGCGAGGCCGGCGTGAGGGCGATCCTCCGCACGATGCCCGTGTCCTCGTCGACGGCCGCGTGCAGTTTGTAACCGAGCGTCGGATCCCGACCGTTCCGCGCCGCCCGGTCGGCGTCCGGATCGACCGGCCTGCCGTCCTTGCGCCGGTTCTTCGACGACGCGGCGCTCCGCACCAGGGTGGCATCGACGATGCTCCCACGCCGCAGGACCAACCCCCGGGCGCGCAGCTGCCGGTCGACCTCGGCAAGAAGACGCTCCGCCAGACCCCGCTTCGAAAGCTCGTCCCGAAAGCGCCACAGGGTATTCTGGTCGGGCGTTTTGCCCGTCAGCCCGACCCCGAGGAAACGCCGGAAGCGCAGATCGTTCCGCAGCAGCTGCTCGGCCTTCGGATCCGAAAGGTTCCACCACGCCTGGACCAGCATGGCCTTGATCAGGACCCGCAAGGGATAGCCCGGCCGCCCCACCGGCGCGGCGTAGATGTCCTTGCAGACCGCCTCGAGCGCCGACCAGTCGATCAGCGCGTCGATCTTCTCCAGCACTTCGTCGCGTCCCACCGCCTCCGGCAGGAACGCCTCCGCGAAATCCCGCTGCCGCTCCACACCCCGCCGCATCCCACGCGCCTCCGTCCCACCCGCGACCCTCGAATCACACCTCCACGCCAGCGGCAAGGGGGTTACGGGGAGGGCTTGAACTTTATACCCATTTCCCGACTTTTGCAGATGATATTTTTGCGATCTGACGGGTCTGCAATTTCCAGATCTTTTCCGAGATCGAATTGAACATGGCCCGAGATACGGTGTGTTTCGTCGTGCCGGAACAGGATGTCCGACATCGTCCCGAGCCAGGCGTAGGGACCGTCGAGGGCGAGCGCGATCGTCCGGTCGGTCGCCTCGCGGGTCTGTTCCAGCATCAGAAGGAACTGAGGATGGCGGTCTTGCCGGACGAATTGGTGCCGGACAGCCCGGTGATCCGGCCGCATTCGAGATCGGCTTCGGGCCAGGACTTGAAGTTCGTGAAACGCAGACGTCGCAGCACTCCGCCTCTCCCTCACCCGCCGATGCGGCCCGCATAACCCGCCCGGGCGATGTCGGATTCGGCGATGTCGACAACGAGCTCCTCGAGCCCTTCGGAGCCGGGGCCGAGGCGGCCGTCGCGCACCGCCCGCGCCATGCGGTCGAAGATCCAGCGCGCCACCACTTCGGTGGTGCTGTTGCGGCCGGCGAAGTCGGGATGTTCGTCGAGATCGCGATAGTCGATCTCCGCGAGCACCTCGCGCAGCACCGCGGTTGCCCGGCCGATGTCGACGAGCATCCCTTCCGCCGTCAGCGCCGGCCCACGGAACTCGACATCGACGACGAAGGTGGCGCCGTGCCGGCGCTGCGCCGGGCCGAACAGCTCGCCGGTGAAGGAATGGGCGATCATCACCCGGTCGCGCACCCGCACGAAATACATGGCCCTACTCCCGGACCGCACAGAGGATGGTGATCTGGCCGATCTCCGGCCGTGCCGCATCCTGCTCGCGCAGGAAGGCCTCGAGCCGGCCTTCGGCTTCGAGCTGCCGCAGCCGGGCGAGCGCCCGTTCCAGCTCGTCGGCCGTCACCAGCGCCCAGAACGAATCGCCGGCCCGCCAGCGGGGATCGGACGGCCCCCGCGGATCGAAATACGCTTCGCCCATGGGCACCGCGTCGAGCGGCACGAAGGCGCCCCGCCAGGCGAGCCCGGCGTCTTCGACCATCTTCCGCACGAGCCCGGGCGGCGCGTAGCGGGCACGGAAACGAGCCGCCGCCTCCGGGAGCAGTGCATGGTACCAGTAACCGCGGCCGATCTGGTGGGGAAAGCAGGTGTCGATCACCAGCACGCCACCCGGCCGCAGCACCCGGGCGCATTCCGCGATCGCCCGCCGCCAGCCGGCGAAGGGATCGTCGGCGGTGCCCGGCAGATGGTGCAGCATCTGGATCGCCGTGACGACGTCGAAGACGGCATCGGCGAAGGGCAGGTCGAGCACCGAACCGGCGACGAGGGTGGCGCGTCCGGCGGCGATCGCGGCTTCGAGCTTGCGGCGGGCGCACGCCAGCATGGCCGGCTCCAGATCGAGGCCGGTCAGATGCCCGACCCGGTCCACGAGCACCGCCGCATAGTTGCCGGTGCCGCAGCCGGCATCGAGCAGCCGCACCTCCGCGAGCGGCCGGCGGGCCTCGGCGATGCAGCCGAGAAGGACGGTCTCCCCGACCGGTCGCCGGGTCACGTCGTAATGGGCGGCGGTGCGGTCGTAACGCTCGTAGACGCTCATTCCTTCTCCCGGATCCAGCCTTCGAGGCAGCGGCCGTTCTGTTCGAAGCGCTCGTGCACCAGAACGGCGGTGCCGGCGAGGGCTTCTTCCAGCACCTCCGGCCACAGGCAGTGTTCGCGGCGGGTGCCGTGGCGGAGATGGTCCCCGGGCCCGAAGGAGCACAGCAGGATGCGGCCACCGGGCCGCAGCAGTGTGAGGAGCCGCCGCCACTGCTCCGGGGCCGGGTTGTAGCGGATCACCACGAGACCGTCGAACGGCCCGAGCCCTTCGAGGGCCGCAGGGTCGTCGAGATCGGCGGCGCGCGTCGCGACCCGCACGCCTTCGGCCCGCGCCCGCCCGTCGAGCCGGGCGAGCGCCGTCTCCGAGATGTCGATGCCGGTCACATCGAAGCCCCGGCGGGCGAGGAAGAGGGCGTTGCGGCCGGCACCGCAGGCGACATCCAGCACCCGGCCGGGGCGGAGATCTCCCACATGGCGGACGAGGAAGGGTTCGGGATGCGGCAGGTCGTGGCTTCTCGTGCGCCAGCGGTCCTCCCAGCGTTCGCGGTCGGCGAGGCTCATTCCCGCACCCGGCGTTCGCGCTCCAGCAGCGTCTTCTTGCGCGCCTCGCCCCAGCGCCAGCCGCCGGGCGTGCCGTCGCCGCGCACCACCCGGTGGCAGGGGACGAGGAGTGCCGTCGGATTGGCGGCACAGGCGCGGGCGACGGCGCGGGCCGCTCCGGGACGGCCGAGGCGGGCCGCGACCTCGCCGTAGCTCACCGTCTCCCCGGGCGGGATCCGGCGCAGCAGCTCCCACACCCGCGCCTCGAAGGCGGTGGCGGCGACATCGCGCGGCAGATCCGGGGACAGGCGCGGATCGTCGAGACAGGCGAGCACGCGGCGCACCATCTCCTCGAGTCCGGGGTCGGCCTCGACCCTCCGGGCCTGCGGGAAGCGTCCGCGCAGCTCCCGCTCCAGAAGCTCCGGACCGTCGCCGAAGGCGAGCGCGCACACGCCCTTCTCCGTCACCGCGAGCAGCAGCCAGCCGAGCGGCGTGGGGGCGAGGGCGAAGCGGATGTCGGCGCCCCTGCCTCCGGCGCGGTAGCGCGAGGGCGTCATGCCGAGCCCGGCCGCGGCCTCGGCGTGCAGCCGGGCGGGGCCGGAGAGGCCGGCCTCGTACATGGCCGGGGTGACGTCCATGCCGCCCGCCAGCAGATCGCGCAGCCGTCTGCGGCGGAACGCCATCGCCCAGCGTTTCGGGGTGGTGCCGAGGATGCGCCGGAAGGCGCCGGAAAGCCGCTCCGGTGTGGTCCCGAGCCCGTGTGCGAGTGCGACGAGCGGCGGCACCGTCCCGGCCTCCGCGATCGCCCGGCAGGTCCGTTCGACGAGGGTGCGGTCGGCGTCGGCCTCGCGCGGGCGGCAGCGGCGGCAGGCGCGGAAGCCCGCCCCTTCGGCCGCCTCCGGCGTGTCGAAGAAGCGGAGATGTTCCGGCTTCGGCCGCCTCGCGGCGCAGGACGGGCGGCAGTAGATGCCGGTCGTCGTGACCGCGTAGACGAAGCGGCCGTCGGCCCGCCGGTCGCGCCGGAAGACGGCTTCGCAGCGCGGATCGGGGGAAGGGCAGGGGGCAGCGGCCGGCATGGCGGGACTCCTTCCGGAACGATCCCGAGATGGCGCCCCCGCGCCCGTTCCGCCATCCGCTTTCCGGGCGCGAATGTCCGCCGCGCGCGGGCGGCGGCGATCAGAACGGCAGGCGCCCGGCGATCGCCTCGAGGCCGGCGCGGGCGCATGCGGTGTCGGCCTCGCCCGAAGGCCCGCCCGAGACACCGACCGCACCGACGATGCTGCCTCCGGCCTCGATCGGCACGCCGCCGCCCAGCACCAGCACGCCCGGAATGTCGTGCACGCCGGCGTCCACTTCGCCGGCCCGGGTGCGCTCCACCAGCGCGAGCGTGTCGGTGCGGAAGCTCACCGCGGTGCGCGCCTTGAGGATGGCGGCATCGACCGTGTGCGGACCGGCATGGACGTCGCGCAGCAGCGCCTGCGGCACGCCCGCGCGGTCGACCACCGCCGCCGCCACCTGATGGCCCCGGTCCCGGCAGAAGGCGACGGTGGCGCGCACCACCACCGCGGCGAGATCGGGATGCAGGGCGCGGAACTCCACGAGCCCCGCTTCTTCGGCGCGCGGCTGCGGCGCGAGGGCGAGGGTGGCGGTGAACAGGAGAAGGGCGACTCCAGAGCGCATGGCGGACTCTCCGACGATGTCAGCGACCCGTCCGGGAGGCCCGGCCGGCCTCCCGCCCCGGATCTCCGACATCCGGGGCGCGCGGTCCTTGAGCGGAATCAAATATGCCGGCCGGAGCCGTGCCGGGACAGGTTGACGATGGCCCGCCCGCGGTCTCTTCTTCCGCCACCGGGGCCGCCCGCACGCCGCAGCGGCACCACGTCATTGTTCTCCGCCCTCGAACCAGGGGACGAACGGCCATGCCACAGATCGACGTCGACGGCGTTTCCCTCCACTACATCTTCGACGGCCCGGAGAAGGCGCCGGTGCTGATGTTCGCCAATTCCCTCGGCACCGATCTCGATCTCTGGGACGGGCAGACGCCCGAATTCTCGGCGCTGTTCCGCATCCTGCGCTATGATATGCGCGGCCACGGCAAGTCCTCGGACGCGCCGGGCGAGTACCGGATCGACGATCTCGGCCGCGACGCGCTCGGGCTCCTGGACGCGCTGGGCCTCGAGCGGGTGCATTTCTGCGGTCTCTCGCTCGGCGGCATGGTCGGCCAGTGGCTCGGCGAGCACCACGGCGACCGGCTCGCCTCGCTCACGCTCTGTGCCACCGGCTGCCGCATCGGCGCGCCGGAGATCTGGAACGAGCGCATCGCGCTGGTGCTCGGCCGCGGCATGACGGCGATCGTCGATTCCGTGCTGCAGCGCTGGTTCACCGAGGAGTTCCGGCGCAGGGAACCGGAGGAAGTGGAGCATGTCGCGCAGATGCTGCTCGACACCTCGCCCGCCGGCTACGCCGGCTGCTGTGCGGCGATCCGCGACGCCGATCTCTGCGACGGTCTCGGGACGATCTCCGTCCCCACCCTGTGCATCGCCGGCCGCCACGATCCGGTGACCACGCCCGAAGCCATGGAGGCCCTCGCCGCGCGGATCCCGGAGGCGCGCTTCGCCGTGCTGGAGGCGGCCCATCTCGTCAATGTCGAGGCCTGCGCCGCCTTCAACGACACGCTCGGCAAGTTCTTCACCGAGATCGGCGCCCTCTGAGCCCCGCGGCCGGACGGCGACGGATGGCGGGACGACGGGCCCGGGCCTTCTGGGCGACCGCACCCTTCGCGGGCGAGATCCGGAGCGCGCGGCTGCCGGCGCCGAGGCCCGGCGAGGTCTTGGTCGAGACGCTCTTCTCCGCCATCAGCCGCGGCACCGAAGCCCTCGTCTGCGCCGGCCGGGTGCCGCCCGACCAGTCCCGGGCGATGCGCTGCCCCTTCCAGGAGGGGGAGTTCCCCTTCCCGGTGAAGTACGGCTACAGCAATGTCGGGCGGGTGCTCGAGGGGCCGGAGGATCTCGTCGGGCGGACGGTCTTCTGCCTGTTCCCGCACCAGAACCGCTTCGTGGTGCCGGCCGATGCCGTCCATCCGCTGCCCGAAGGCGTGCCGCCCGGGCGCGCCGTGCTCGCCGCCTCGATGGAGACGGCCTTGAACGGCCTGTGGGACGCCGCCCCGCTCCCCGGCGAGCGCATGCTGGTGGTGGGGGCGGGCGTGGTCGGCGCGCTCGCCGCACGCCTCGCCTCCCGCATTCCCGGCATCGAGCTGCGGCTCGTCGACATCGATCCGGAGCGGAGCACGGTGCTGCGCCGGCTCGGCATTCCCTTCGCCCTGCCGGAGGAGATCACCGGCGAGGCCGATCTCGTGCTGCACGCGAGCGGCGCCCCCGAGGCGCTCGCCCGGGCGCTCTCCTGGCTCGGTTTCGAGGGCCGGGTGGTGGAGCTCTCCTGGTACGGCGACGCCCTCGTGCCGCTGCCGCTGGGATCGGCGTTCCACAGCCGCCGGCTCACGATCCGCTCCTCCCAGGTCGGCCATGTCGCACCGGCCATGCGGCCCCGCTGGGACCGCAGGCGGCGCATGGCGAAGGCGCTGGAGCTGCTCGCCGATCCCGCGCTGGATGTGCTGATCACCGGCGAGAGCCGCTTCGAGGAGCTGCCGGAGGTGCTGCCGCGGCTCGCCCGCGAGCCGCGCGGCACGCTCTGCCACCGCATCGTCTACGGCAGCTGAGATCCGCCCGCGGCGGCGTGCGGACGGCGATCCCCCGGCGGCAGGAGAGAGGCGGCGGGCGGCAGCAGCGGCGTGTCGGCGCGCAGCAGCACGCCCGCGAGCGGTCCGCTGTCGTGGCCGAGCCGGCGCAGCTGCAGCCGGGCCGGATCCTCGCCCGGCATGGTCACCTCGGGCGGCGCCGGACGGAAGCCGAAGCGGGCGTAATAGGCCGGATCGCCGACGAGGAAGACGAGGTCCCCGCCTCCCGCCGCCGCCCGCGCGAGCGAGATCTCGACGAGTGCGGCGCCGATGCCGCGGCCGCGGAGCGCGGGTTCGATGGCGAGCGGCCCGAGCAGCAGCGCCGGTCGCGGCCCGAGGCGGATCGGCCAGTAGCGGATGGCGCCGACGAGGCCGGCTTCGTTCTCGGCGACGAGGCAGAGATCGTGCACGGGCTCGAGGCCGGTGCGGTAGCGGTAGGAGACCTTGAGCCGCCGGCGGATGCCGAAGGCGCGGTCCAAGAGGTCCTCGACGGTGTCGTGATCGGACGGCTGTTCGTGACGGATCCGGAGCACGGGCGCGACCTCGACGGGAGGGGGAGCCGGCACGCCGCGGTCGGGGCGTGCGGGGAGGAGCGGAGCGGCGATCAGCCGCTTCGTCGTCGGAGCGCCAGTCCTCGTCGGCGGATCCGCAATCGCGTCATGGCGCGGCCATAGGGGCCGCACCCGCGGCTGTCAACCGGCGGCTGCCGCGCCGCGTCTTCCGGCATCCCGCTGTCGCTTTCGGGCTGGCGCGCCGGGTCCGCCGCCGTAAGCAGGGGCCGGCGCGGCAGGGGAGACGGACGATGCGGGGACAGGCGCGGGCGGTGGTGATCGGCGGCGGCGTGGTGGGCTGCAGCGTGCTCTACCACCTCGCGAAAGCGGGCTGGCGCGACGTGGTGCTGCTCGAGCGCGACGAGCTCACCTCGGGCTCCACCTGGCACGCCGCGGGCGGCATGCACACGCTCAATGCCGATCCCGAGATGTCGCTTTTGCAGAAGTACACCATCGACCTCTACCGCGAGCTCGAGCGCGTCTCCGGCCAGTCCTGCGGCATCCACCTGCCGGGCGGGCTGATGCTCGCGGGCGACCGCGACCGCCTCGACCAGCTGCGCACCATGGTCTCGCGCGGCAAACATCTCGGGCTGGACGTGGAACTGGTCGACATGGCGGAAGCGGCCCGCCGCATGCCGCTGCTCGACCCATCGCACTTCGTCGGCGCGCTGTGGGACCCGAACGAGGGCCACGTCGACCCGGCCGGCGTGACGCGCGCCTACGCCCGCGCCGCGCAGATCATGGGCGCGGAGATCCACCGCTTCACGCCGGTGCGCGAGCTCGTGCCGCTTCCTTCCGGCGAATGGCAGGTGGTGACCGACAGGGGCACGATCCGCTGCGAGCACGTCGTCAACGCCGCCGGTCTCTGGGCGCGCGATCTGGCCCTGAAGAATGGCATCCGGCTGCCGCTTCTGGCCATGGAGCACCACTATCTGGTGACCGAAGAACTGCCGGAAGTCGCCGGGCGCAGCGAGGAACTGCCGCACGTCATCGACTTTCCGGCCGAGATCTACCTGCGCCAGGAAGGCCGCGGCATCCTGCTCGGCACCTACGAGAAGGAGGGCGTGCCCTGGGCCGAGCGGGAGACCCCGGCGGATTTCGCCAACGAGCTGCTGCCGCCCGATCTGGAGCGCATCGCGCCGCGTCTGGAGCAGGCCTTCGCGCATTTCCCGGTCCTCGCGCGTGCCGGCATCCGCCGGGTCGTGAACGGCCCCTTCACCTTCACCCCGGACGGCAATCCGCTCGTCGGGCCGGTGCGGGGTCTCTGCAACTACTGGTGCGCCTGCGGCGTCATGGCGGGATTCTCCCAGGGCGGAGGTGTGGGCCTCGCGCTCTCCCGCTGGATGGTCGAGGGCGATCCCGGCACCGACGTGTCGGGCATCGACGTCGCCCGCTTCGGCGATGTCGCGACCCGCGCCTGGACGCGGGCGAAGGTCGTGCAGTTCTACGGCCGCCGCTTCTCGATCACCTATCCGAACGAGGAACTGCCGGCCGGACGGCCGCACCGCACATCCCCGATCCACGACCGGCTTGCGACGCTGGGCGCGGTCTTCGGCGAGAGCCACGGGCTCGAACACGCGCTCTGGTTCGCACCTCCCGGGGTGGAGCCGGTCGAGATCCCGAGTTTCCGCCGCTCCAACGCCTTTCCGCACGTCGCGCGCGAATGCCGGGCGGTGGTCGAACGGGTCGGTGTCTACGAGACCACGGGCTTCGGCCGCTATCTGGTCGAGGGGCCGGGGGCGGAGGCCTTCCTCGACCGCCTGCTCGCGGGCGCGATGCCGAAGCCCGGACGGGTGACGCTCAACCCGATGCTCGCGCCTTCCGGGCGCATCCTCGGCGATTTCACCTTGGCCCGCCTCGCCCCGGACCGATTCTTTCTGTTCGGCTCCGGCCCGGCCGAGGGCGTGCACCTGCGCTGGTTCGAACAGCACCTTCCGGATTCGGGCGTGCATCTGCGCTCGCTGCGGAGCGGCCTCGCGGGCCTCGCCCTCGCCGGTCCGCGTTCGCGGGAGCTGCTCCAGCGGCTCTCGGGCGAGGACGTGTCGAATGCCGCCTTTCCCTTCCGCGCGGTGCGGGAGATGGAGCTCGCGGGCGTGCCGGCGGTGGTGGTGCGCCTCAGCTTCACGGGCGAGCTCGGCTACGAGATCTGGTGCGCGCCCGACTTCCAGAGGCGGCTCTTCGATGCCGTGCGCGAAGCGGGCGAAGACCTCGGCCTCCGGCCCTTCGGTTCGCGGGCCCTCGACAGCCTCCGGCTCGAGAAGGGCTTCGGCGCCTTCTTCCGTGAACACACCCGCGACCGCACCCCCTTCGAGACCGGCCTCGACCGCTTCGTGAAATTCGAAAAGGCCGACTTCGTCGGCCGCGAGGCGCTGCTGCGCCTTGGCGACACCCCGCCCGCCCGCCGCATCCTGCTGTTCGCCGTCGAGGCGGAGGACGCCGACTGTTGCGGTAACGAGCCGGTGTTGGCCGACGGCGTGCCGGTCGGGCGGGTGACCTCGGGCGGCTTCGGTCACACGGTGGGGCGGAGCCTCGCGCTCGCCTTCGTCGAGGTGGCCGCGGTGGAGGCGGCGGAGACCCTCGACATCGAGATCCTCGGCATCCCCCGCCGGGCGGAGCTGCTGCGCACGCCCCCGCGTGATCCCGAAGGCGTGCGCATGCGGAGCTGAGGGTTCAGCCCTTCCCGAAGATCACCACCACCCGGCGGTTGCGGGCGCGCCCCTCCTCGGTGTCGTTCGAAGCCACGGGTTCGCTCTCGCCGCGACCGACCGGCCGGAGGCGCTCCGGCCCGACCCCGAGGCGGGCGAGTTCGAGTGCCACCACGTGCGCACGCAGCTCCGACAGCACGAGGTTGAAGCGTTCGGAGCCGACGCTGTCGGTGTGGCCCTCGATGCGGATCGGACCCGGGCGCAGCTGCGCGAGCCGGGCGAGTTTTTCGAGGGTCGCACGTGCCTCGGGCTTCAGCTCCCAGCGGCCGAAATCGAACAGGATCGCCTCGCCCAGCGTCACCTCGAGCCCCTTTTCGGTCTCGGTCGCACCGAGCTCGCGGATCAGGTCCTCTTCGGGCTTCGGCGTGGCTTCGGGCCGGCTGTAGCCGGCGAGCCGGATGCCGGTCACCAGCACCGGGTCATCGGCCAGTGACCCCGGCGCCTCGACGGTGCGCCGGAAATACAGGCTCAGGACCGCCGGCGGCACCGCCGCACGGAAGGGCTTCTGGCCCACATAGGTGCCGTCGACGAAGAAGCGGACCCGTCCGCGGCGCACCTGGATCGCCACGTGGTGGTCCTTTGCCGGTTCGACGCGGCGGACGAGGTCGAGGCAGCAGTCGAGGTTGCCACGTTCGTCTTCCTTGGCGCCGAAGCGGGCCTCGTCCACCCCGATCCACGCGCCGATCAGCTCGTCGTCGGGAAGGATCCGGCGCCCGGCCAGTTCCTGTGTGGCTGCGGAGCCGTGCAGGCGCAGCCGCATGCCGGGTCTGCCCGTCTCGAACACGTGCACCGTGAACTCCAGCGCCCACTCTTCGGGCAGTTCCGGCAGCGTCAGCCAGATGGTCGTGCCGTGGTCGAGCGGGCGGATCCAGATGCGGTCCCGGAACCGGGCGCATTCCCAGGAACCTTTCAGAACGCGCCACTCGTCGAGGAACTCACCCACCGGACAGCCGGCGAGGTCCGCTTCGTAGATCACCCGCTCGCCCGGCTCGAAACCGTGCCGCTCGCCACCGCCCTCGATGCCCTGCGCCCGTACCGGCGCCGTCGCCAGCAGGAGCAGAAAGAACAGCGTCGTCAGAGATCCGACGAACCGTGCCGCCATCGTCTCCTCCCGCACCGGCCGGCCGCCTTCGCCGAAGGCCCGGAAGGAGCCGGCCCCGTTCACGAAATGCCGATTCCAGAATAGGTTGCGGCCGCACGGAGCGGAAGGGGACGGGGGTGAAGGTGCTCGTACAGCGGGTCCGGGAGGCGCGGGTCGAGGTCGCGGGGGAGGTGGTCGGGGAGATCGGCCCCGGGCTTCTCGTCTTCCTCTGCGCCGAGCCCGGCGACGACGATGCGACCGTGGCCCGGGTCGCTTCGAAGATCGCGCGGCTCCGGATCTTCGAGGACGGTGCCGGGAAGACGAACCTGTCGGTGCTGGACACCGGTGGCGAAGTGCTGGTGGTGAGCCAGTTCACGCTCGCCGCCGACATCCGCCGCGGCAACCGTCCGGACTTCTCGGGTGCCGCCCCGCCGGATCTCGGCGAGCGCCTGTATCTCGCCTTCTGCGAGGAGCTGCGCAACCTCGGGCTCCGGGCCGCCACGGGCCGCTTCGGCGCGCGGATGCGGGTGCATCTCGTGAACGACGGGCCGGTCACCATCTGGGTCGATTCGGCCGCCCTCGCGGGATCGGCGAAGGGCCCTTAACCGGTCCGGGTCTCCTCCGTCTCCCCGGGCGCCACCGCCTTCTCCGGTCCCGGGCCGCGGAATTCCGTGGCGAGCAGAAAGGTCTCGGAGGATTCCTTCCGCGTCGCCTCGGGCCGGAGAAAGCGGATCTTCGCGAACATCGGCTTCGCCCTCGAAGCGATCGCCGCCTCCGCACCCCGAAGGAGTTTCATCAGCAGATGGCCGCCGGGCTTCAGGACATGTGGCGCGAAGTCAAGGATCGCCTCGCCCGCGGCCTCGGAGCGCAGCCGGTCGACGCTCCGCACCCCGGTGGCATCGGGGGCGAGATCGCTCAGGATCACGTCGACACCTCGCGGGAACCGTTCGCGGATCGCCGCCTGCACGGTCTCCTCGAGGAAGTCGCCTTCGAGGATCTCGACCCCTTCGATCGGCGCCATCGGCAGCCGGTCGACCGCCACCACCCGGCAGCCGCGCTTTTTCGCGTACTGGCTCCAGCTCCCCGGCGCGGCGCCGAGATCGAGCACGGAAAGGCCGGGCTTCAGCAGCCGGAACCTGCGGTCGATCTCCTCGAGCTTGTAGATCGAGCGCGCCCGGAAGCCCTCCTTCCGCGCGCGGGCGACGAAGGGATCGCTCTGCTGGCGGGCGAGCCAGCGGTGCTGGGAGGCGGTGCGTGTCTTCCGGGTCACGGTTCGCTGCAGAAGGCGGCGGGCGGCGTCCGTTCCGCGCCGGTGGAGTGTCGCGGGTTCCGTGGGCAGAACTGGCGCGCTCCGGCCCGAGGAGAAGGGGGCGGCGGTTCCGCGGGACGGGGCGACACCATGAGAGTCGACGGCCTCGTTCCGACGCCGGACGCCGCCCCTCCATCGGGCGGACCGTCGTCCCCTGCGCGGGCCGGTGGCGGACATCGGAGAAGGGGCCGCGCGGGCCTGTTTCGGCCGGTCGAGTCCCACCCTGGCGCGGAGCTGTACCACGAAAGCATTGACGGAAGCTTGCCGGGCGGGCCAAAAAACTGTCCCCGACGTTAACGGAATTTTCACCCTTTCCATGCCATATCGCCGGACGGTGGAAAAGGCGCCGAGCAGACCTCTACCGGCGGGCCGAGTCCCACCCTTGGGGCGGGAGGATACGGGCAAATGTTTAACAAACCATTGCCCGCGCACGGAGAATCGTCCCACCTCCGTTAACGGAGTTTTCACTCCTTCCGTGCTACGCGCCCGGACGATGGAGAAGAGCCCGCGCGGACCTGTGCTTGCGACCCGAGTCCCACCTTGGGGCGGGAAGATACGAGAGAAGGATTAACAGGCTATTACCGGGCGCACCAAAATCCTGCTCTCGCCCTTGACGGAATATTCACTCCTTTCGTGCCATAACAGTGGACGGTGGAAAAGGCGCCGAGCAGACCTCTACCGGCGGGCCGGGTCCCACCCTGGGGCGGGAGGATGAGCACGAACTGTTAACAGAGCGTTGCCGGCGGGAAAGAACGCCGGGTGGTCACCGGGGCCGGCGGGAAGGGGTGCCGGGGACGGGCAGAGGCGGTTCCGCCTCCGGGGGCCATCGGGCGATCCCGATCGGCGCGGCGAGGCAGAGGTCGCAGATCGCAACCTCCGCCACGGGAGCGCACCGGCCGCTGCGCAGGTACGGACGAACGCGCCCGCGGTCGCCGCCCCGAGCGCGGCGAAGAAGCGCCGGTGGCGAAGCGGCACACGATCCCGGCATGGTGCACGGCGGCGAGGGTGAGCGCGGTCTTGCCGATGCCCGGTCCGCCGCGCACGAGAACGAAGCGGTGCGCATCGGGCAGGGCGAGCAGACCTGCGGGCTCCGCCTCGCGGCCCACGAACGGGTCCGGGGCCGCCGGCAGCGGCGCGGGAACAGGGGCCGGAGGGAGAGACGCGGAGCCGCGCAGGAGCTCCCCGATGCGGCGCAGGATCCGACGATCGGCGCGCGCGAGCCGGTGACCGAAGTGCTCCGCGAGCTCCGGTGCCGCCAGCAGCCGCGCTCCGGGCGCTTCGAGGAACGGCACGCAGGCCTTGCGCAGCGCCTCGCGCGTGCGCGCCTCCGGCAGCAGCGCGCCGATCGGGCTTCCGGTCGAGGGTCCGGGACTCCGCGATCCCGGGGGCGGGGGACGAACTCCGCGTCGAACCCGTCGGCGGCGATCGAAGGACGCTCCACCGCGGCCCGCGCGGGAAGGGACGCGTGCGCGGTCGGTGCCGGTCCGGGCCGCCTTCGTCCCGCTCGCCCGGAACCTGCCACGGAGCATTCGCCGCGACCTTCCCGCAGAAGCCCGGGAACGACGGGAGCCGGGCCCGCATCCGCCCGGGAGCGCGTCTGCCGCGAGCGACGCCGTGCCGGCGGCGATGCGGGCGAAGGCCGCCCCGGTCCCGGGCAGGATCGTCTCGACATGATCGCAGGCGAGGGCAGGGGAGCGGGACGCTTCCGGATCCGGTGCCGCGCGCTCCGGTCGCCGCGCGGGGGCCGCGGGGATTCCGCCCCGCCCGAAGCCGGGCGCGGTCGTGCCGGAGAGCCGCGGACAGCCGTCCGCGGCGGGCCGCGGCGATCGGGACCTTCCGCGCCGGCTCCGGCGACACGCGCGGGCGGACCGCGCCGGTCGCCGGGTACACCGCTGCGCCCATCGTCCCGCGACGGCTGGCACGGTGTGCGATTTGCGCCTAGATTGCGGCCGCGGCGCCGTCCGCCCGCCCCGGACCTGCCGGGCCGCCGGTCCGTCCCGCCGTCCGCCCGCAACCCGCTGTCGCCGGAACCGCTGTCCGCATGTGTGCCGCCGCTTCCTGCCCGTCCCGCGACCGCGGCCCGGATTCCGGCGAGGCCGTGGCGACGGTGCGGGGCGATGCGGTACCGCGTTCCGGCCGGCCGCTGCGGGTGCTCTACCTGGTCCCCGGCCACCATCTGCTGCCCACGGTCGGCCCCAGCCGCAACGTCCTCTCGCTCGCCCGCGCGCTCGCCCGCATGCCCGGGATCGAGGTCGCCGTCGCCTTCCGTCGGGTGCTGCAGCCGCCGGCGGCCGACGGGGTGGAGGTGCTGGAACTCGACCCGGACGGACCGCGTCCCGAGGATCCGCGCGACGACGCCGCCATGCGTGGCATCGGCGCGGCCGAGGCGGTGCGCTATCTGCGGGCGCTGCACCGTTTCGCCCGAAGCCGTCTGCCCGGCTTCGACCTCGTCCTCGAGAAGAGCTGGCTGTTCTCGGGCTGGCTCGCGGGGCGGGCGCTCGCGGCCGGCCGGGTCGGCGTGGCGATCGAGAATTTCGTCCCCGATCCCGCCCGCTACGCGAAGGAAGGCCCCGGCAAGCGGCTCCGGCTGGAGCTCGGGTTCCGCATCGCCCGCCACAATCTGCGGCGGCTGCCGTGCGTGATCGTCGAGACGGAGAGCCTGAAGCGCGGCCTCGTTACGGCGTACGGCCTCGCGCCCGAACGGGTGGCGGTGGTCGGCCTCGGCCTCGACCGCGACCTCTTTCGGCCGCGGCCGCAGGCGGAGGCGCGCGCCCGGCTCGGGATCCCGCGGGAGGCGACGGTCTGGCTCTACGTCGGGGTGCTGGATGCGACCCACGATCTCCGGCCGGTGCTGCGGGCGCTCGCCGCGGCGGATCCCGCGAGGCGGCCGGAGCTGCATCTCGTGGGCGAGGGGGCACGGCGGGCGGAGTCCGAAGCCTTCGCGCGCGAACAGGGACTTCCCGTCCGCTTCCACGGCCGCCGGCCGCACGAGGAGGTGCCGGAGTGGATCGCGGCCGCGGATCTCTGCCTCGCCCCCTACGACGTCTCCGTGTTCGCGAACCACGAGCTCGGCTATTCGACCCTCAAGGTGCGGGAATATCTCGCCTGCGGCCGGCCGGTCGCGACCGTGGCGAGCGGCGTGCTGCGCGAGCTCGTGCGCCACGGCGAGAGCGGCTTCCTGCTCGATCACGACGAAGCCGCCTGGCGCGCCCTGCTGGACGCCATGCCCGACCGCGCCACCCTCGCCCGCATGGGCGAAGCCGCTGCCCGCACGCCGCTTCCCGGCTGGGAGGACACGGCGCGCGGCTATCTCCACCACTGCCTGCCGCTCCTCGCCCGATCCGCGGAGACCGCCGGCCGATGACCGCGCATCTCGTCCTCGTCTGGCTGCATCTGGTGGCGGCCGTGGTGCTCACGGGCCTCGCCCTCTACTGGACCATCCTGCGCCTCGCCCTGCCGCGGCTCGGACACGGCGCGCGCACGGCGGAGCTGCTCGCCGCGGCGCATGCCGCCCGCTGGCCGCACGTGGTGGTGCCGTGGAAGCTGCGGATCCCGATCCCGCTTCTGGGCCTCCTCGTCACCCTGTTCCTCGCCGCCACCGGTCTCGCCCTCGGGGACGCCGGTGCCGATCCCGGCCTGTGGCGGGCGAAGCTCGCCTTCGTGGCGCTGCTCGCCCTCGTCCAGCTCGCCTTTCTCGTGCGCATCGCCGGCTGGACGATCTTCGCCCAGCTCCCCCTCGCGCTGCTGATCACCCTGCTCTCGGCGATCGCCCTTCGCAGCTGACGGATTTCCGATGGCCCTCTACCGGTTCTGCCTCGTCCTCCATCTCCTCGCCCTGAGCCTGTGGCTCGGGCACATGTTCGTCTGGGCGGTCTTCGTGGGGCCGGCCAACAAGCGCATCGAGCCGCCGGAAGTGGCGGAGACCGTGCGCACCGCGAGCGTGTGGATGGGCGGGCTCGGCTGGCCGGCCCTCGCGCTTCTGGTGCCGACCGGTCTCTACATGCTGTCGGTCCGCGGCATCGGCCCGGCCGAACTGTTCTCGGGCGAGGCCTTCGCCATGGCCGGCGGGACGGCGCTCGCGGTCAAGCTCGTGGCCGTGCTCTGGATGGTCGTCTACCAGGCGGTCTGGGCGCACCGGCCGGCACCGCTCGCCATCTGGACCGACATCGCCGCGGCCCTCGTCGTGCTCGCGAGCTCCGTCGCCTTCGTCCGGGGGATCGGCTGATGCCGGCGAAGATCCTCGTCCTCGGTTTCGAACTCGGCGACGGCCGGCTCGGCCGGCAGTGGGCGGAAGCGGGGGACCTGCCGGAGATCGCGGGGCTCGTGGCCCGCGGCATCTGGCGCGAGCTCGCGACCCCGGCCGAACGGCTGCACGTCTCCGCCTGGCCCTCCCTCTACACCGGCGTGGGCCCCGGCGGGCACGGCGTGTACTTCACCTTCCAGCCGGCACCGGGCATCCAGGGCTGGCAGCGCTTCGCCCCCGGCATCTACGGCCGGCCGACGGTCTGGAAGCTGCTGGCGGAGGCCGGCCGGCGGGTGCTGGTGTTCGATGCCCCCTACAGCCATCCCGAGGAGGGCTTCGCGGGCGATGCCGTCTTCGACTGGGGGAGCTGGGCCCGCTATCTCGACACCACCGGCGTGCCGGGGGAACTCCTGCGCCGGCTGCAGCGCACATGCGGCCGCTATCCGCTGCCCTGGGAGGCGCACGAGCTCGGCCTGCGGCCGCTGCCGCCGGAGGAGGTGGAGCGCGAACTGGTGCGCGCCGTCGAAGCGAAGACCGCGGCGGTCGCCCGGACGATGGCGCAGAAGGATTACGATCTGGTCTTCGCCGTCTTCGGCGAGACGCACGTCGCCTCGCACTATCTCTTCGATCCCGCATCGGACCACGCCCGCATGCGGTCGGTGTGGCGGGCGCTCGACCGGGCGGTGGGCGAGCTTGCCCGCGCCGCCGGCGAAGGGGCCACCCTCGTTCTGGTCTCGGGCGACGCGGTGAAGCCCAACCGGGCCGGCTGGCACCTGCTGCCGGAGGTGCTGTTCCGGCTCGGCCATTTCGCCTCGGCCGAGTTCGCGAAACCGGGGGAGGGGGCGGAGGCCGCGGCGCCGAAGACCGGCTTCGATCCCGTGCGTGCCCTGCGCGACCTGCTGCCGAAGGACTTCCGAAAGCAGCTCGCGGGATTCCTGCCGCGCAGCCTGCGCGACCGGCTCGCGAAGCGGGTGGATACCGCCACGATCGACTGGTCGAGGACCCGCGCCTTTCCGCTGCCGACCGATCTCGAGGGCTGCATCCGCGTCAATCTGCGGGGCCGCGAGCCCGAAGGCACCGTCGAACCGGGGGCGGACTACGAGGCGCTGCTGGACCGGCTCGAGAGCGAACTCTCGGCCCTGCGGCTTGCCGACGGCACGCCGGCGGTGCGCGAGGTGATCAGGAGCGACCGTGAATTTCCGGGCGTGCGCCGCGACCGGCTGCCGGATCTCGTGGTGCTGTGGAACGACGCGATGCCGGTCGACCGCCTCGTCTCGCCGGCCATCGGCGAAGTGGCGGGCGTTTCGCCCGATCCGCGGCCGGGGACCCACGGCGGCCCGGGCTTCGCCCTCACCGTGCGGGCCGGCGGCGGCGGGGCAACGGAAGCCACAGGCACAGTGTACGATCTCGCACCGGGCCTGCTCGCCGCCTTCGGCGTCGCACCGCCGGGGCACATGCGGGGCACCGCCTGGCCGGAGCTGGCCACCGTCCATCGAGGGAGAGAGCATTCGTGAGCGTCGCCGTCCTGCAGATCGGCGCCGGCATCCGCGGCCGGCACTGGATCGGATTCGTGAAGGCCCACCCCGGGGTGCACCATGTCGGGCTGGTCGAGCCGGACGCCGGCAACCGCGCGAAGGCGCAGGAGATGCTGGGGGCCGAGGTGCCGGTGTTCGACGATCTGGACGCGGCGCTCGGCGCGGTGCGCGCCGATGCGGCGCTGATCGTCAGCCCCTCCGCCCTGCACGCGGAGCAGACCATCCGCTGCCTCGAAGCCGGGCTCACGGTCATGGTCGAGAAGCCGCTCGCCACCTCGGTCGCCGAGGCGCGGCGGGTGGTGGTGAAGTCGAAGGAGACCGGCCGGCAGGTGATCGTCGCCGAGAACTACCGCTTCTTCCCGGCCGAGCGCACCGTCAAGAAACTGCTGGAGGAGGGTTTCCTCGGCCGCCTCGACCACATGGCGCTCACCGACCGCAGGCGGATGCCGCGCGGCACCGAGGGCGACTGGCTGTTCCGGATCCGCTATCCGCAGCTGCAGGAGATCGCCATCCACCATTTCGACAGCCTCAGGGCCTTCGCCGGCACGCCGCCGGTGGCGATCGCCGCGCGGGTGTGGAACCCGCCCTGGAGCGACTACGCGCACGGCGCCAACAGCGAGGCCTTCGTCGATTTCGGCGGGGTGCGGGTGCAGTATCTCGGCACGCTGATGTCGCACCGCTTCGGCTTCTCGCTCTGGATCGAGGGCGAGAAGGGGGTGCTGTGGACGAACCGCAAATGGGTCTTCTTCCGCCCCGCCGGCAGCCGCTGGTTCCGGCCGCTGCGCAACGTGAAGGTGCCGCCGGGCGACGAGAAGCCCTATCCGCAGGGCGGCACCACCTCGCTGCTGAACAGTCTCGTGGCCGCGGTGCGCGACGGCACCCCCGCCGAGACCCGGGCCGAGGACAACATCTGGACGGTGGCCATGGTCGAGGCCGGACGGCGCTCCGACGAGGAGGGGCGGACGGTGCCGGTCGGCGAGGTCTGCCCCGGGCCGGTGGCGTGAGCGGAGGGGCGGCATGAGCGGGCGGCGGCTTCTGGTGATCGGCCTCGACAGCGCCGATGCGGCGCTGATCGAGGCGTGGATGGCGGAGGGTCACCTGCCGGTCTTCGCCCGGCTCGCGGCCGCCGGCCTGTGGTCGCGGCTCGGCACCACCGCCGGGGTGATGCACGTCTCCGCCTGGCCGTCGCTCTACACCGGCTGCCATCCCGGCCGGCACGGTCTCTACCACGCCTTCCAGGTGCGCGCCGGCGACCGCCGCATCCACCGCACCGATCCGCGCTGGCGGGCGGTCGAGCCCTTCTGGGCGACGCTCGATCGCGCCGGCCGGCGGGTGATCGTCATGGACGCCTTCATGGACGCGCCGGTCGAGGGTTTCCGCGGCATCCAGATCCTCGAATACGGCACCTGGACCTGGTTCTGGCACCCGGACAGCCGCCCGGCCGGCATGCACCGCGAGATCGTCCGCCGCTTCGGCCGCTATCCGGCGCCCGAGCACACCGACCAGGTGACGATCCCCGACCAGATCCGCTTCCGCGACACGCTCGTGCGCGCCGCCGGGGTCAAGGGACGGGCGGCCGCCTGGCTGCTCTCGGAGCACCCGTGGGACGTCGCCTTCGTCATGTTCGGCGAGCCGCACGGCGGCGGTCACTATCTCTGGCACGGCGGCGATCCGGACTATCCGCTGCGGCCGGCGGAACGGCTGCCGGAGGGCTTCCTGCCGCTGCGCGATGTCTACGCCGCCGTCGACCGGGCGGTCGGGACGGTGCTCGATGCCGTGGGCGAGGTCGACCTGCTGGTCGTCTCCGGCGACGGCATGGGGCCGAACCATTCCGCGTCGCATCTGATGCCGGAACTCCTGCACCGGCTCGATCTGCTGCACGCCGCCGGTCTCGGCGGGAAGAAGGAAGACGCGCCACCGCCCGGGCTCGCCGCGCGGCTGCGGCAGATGATCCCGCTCGCGGTGCGCCAGTCGATCTCGCGCTGTCTGCCGCGCGAGACCCGTCGCCGGCTGGCGATGAAGTGGATGAACAGCGGCATCGACTGGTCGAAGACGCGCATGTTCTGCATCCCCAATTCCAACGAGGGCTATTTCCGGATCAATCTGGCCGGCCGCGAACCCGACGGGCTGGTCGCCGCCGAGGAGTTCCGGGCCCTCGTCGAAGAGGTCGCGGCCGAGCTCGGGGCCCTCGTCAATCCGGCGAACGGCCGCTGCATCGCCCATGGCGTGCACCGCATCGACGAGGTGTTTCCGGGGAGCGAGCGGCCGCACCTGCCGGATCTGGTGGTGAGCTTCGATTTCGACGCCCGCGCCACCGACCGCATCCGCGGTCCGCGGACCGGCGAGATCGCCGGTCCCGCCCCCTGGGAGGTGCCGGCCCACTACACCGGCAACCACCGCCCCAACGCCTTCCTGCTCGCCGCCGGACCGGACATCCGCCGGGCGCCGCTGCCGGCCGGTGCCCACATCCTCGACCTCGCGCCGACCATCCTCGCCCGCGCCGGCATCGAACCGCCGGCGCACATGGACGGCCGGCCGCTGCCGCTGTTCGCGGACGCCACCGCCGTGCCGGCCGGGGAGTAGGGACGGTGTGCGGGCTCGCCGGGATCCTCCACCTCGACGGCCGCCCGGCCGGCGAGGCCGAGCGGCGCATCCTCGCCGCCATGCTGGAGACCATCGCCCACCGCGGGCCGGACGACCGCGGCATCGACACGCTGGGTCCGGTCGGCCTCGGCTCGGTGCGGCTCGCGATCCTCGATCTCTCGCCGCGCGGCCACATGCCGATGTTCACGGCCGACGGCCGTGCCGCGATCGTCTACAATGGTGAAGTGTACAATTTCCGCGAGCTCCGCGACGGGCTCGCCCGCACCGGCGTCGCCTTCCGCTCCGACAGCGACACGGAGGTCGTGCTCGAGGCCTTCAGGCGGCAGGGGCCGGAGGCGCTGCACGGCTTCCGCGGCATGTTCGCCTTCGCCCTCTACGACGCGGATGCCGGCCGGCTCGAACTGGTGCGCGACCGCTACGGGGTGAAGCCGCTCTATTTCGCCGAGGACCGCGGCCGGCTGCTGTTCGCGTCCGAGATCAAGGCGCTGCTGCCGCACCTCTCGACCCGCGCGGCGGATCCGGCGGGGCTCGCCGAATGGTGGCTCTACCGCAATCTCGACGCCCTCGCACCGCGCACCCTGTTCGCCGGCATCCGCCAGGTGCCGCCCGGCCACAGGCTCGTCGTCGAGGACGGCAGGATCCGCCTCGAGGCCTGGTACGACCCGCTCGCCCACGTCTCGCACGCGCGTTTCGCGGAGTTCCGGAAGCTGCCGGCAGCGGAAGTGGTGGAGACGGTCGGCGGGCTGCTCGAGGAATCGGTCCGGCTGCGGCTGGTCTCGGACGTGCCGGTGGGCGTGCTCCTTTCGGGCGGGCTCGATTCGAGCCTCGTCACCATGCTCGCCGCCCGCAGCCAGCGCGATCTCACGGGCTTCCACGTCTCGGTCGCAGGATATCCCGATCACGACGAGCGGCCGTACGCCACCCGGGTGGCGGAGGCCGCGGGCATCCCGCTCGCGGTCCTGGAGCTGCGGCCCGAGGATTTCCGCACCGGTCTCTGCGAGGTCGCCCGGCTCGAGGACCTGCCGCTCACGCACCCGAATTCGGTCGCCTACTACCGCATCGCGCAGCTCGCGCGGTCGCGGGGGGTGATCGTGCTGCACTCGGGGGAGGGGGCGGACGAGCTGTTCGGCGGCTACGCCTGGAGTCACCGCCGCCGGCTCCGGCTGCTGCGGCTGCGGCCCTGGCTCGACCGGCTGCCCGGCAGGCTCAGGGACGCGCTCACCCTGCTCGCCTACGGCATGGAGGAGCTGCCGGTCACCGCGCACCGCTTCCGCGACGCCCTGCCGGCGACGGTGGTGGCGCTGGATCGGGGCCTGCGCGAGGAGGCGCGGCGGCGGGCCGAGGAGGCCTACGCCTTCCTCGCCGATCCCGCCGAACGGGCGGTGATGGCCGGCACCGTGCTCGATCTCGGCGATTTCCTGGCGCCGCTGCTGCGGCGGCTGGACCGCACCACCATGGGGGCGTCGGTGGAGTGCCGCGAGCCCTTCCTCGACGTCGAACTGGTGCACGCCGCCCTCGCCCTGCCCGCCGCCTACAAGGTCGGCCGGCGTGCCGACAAATGGCTGCTCAAGGAACTCTGCGCGCGCCATCTGCCGCGCGATCTCGTCCACCGGAAGAAGATGGGCTTCCCGCTGCCGCTTTCGGAATGGCTGCGGCCGCTCGCCCGGCCGGAGGCGTTCCGCGGCGGGTTCCTTCTCGGCGAGGCCGGCTTCGCCCCCGCCGCCGTCGACCGCATCCTCGGCGAGGTCGACCGCCGGCCCTACGGCGCCTTCGGGCTGTTCGCCCTCGAACTCTGGGGCAGCCTGCACCTGCTCGGGCAGGAGCCGGAGGAGGTGGCGGCCCGCTTCGGCCTCGCGGCACCGTCGCCGGCCCCCTCCACCCCGGCCCTCGCAGCGGCGGGCTGAGCCGTGGCCAGCCTCACCGAGAAGGCCGCCCGCGGCACGCTCTGGCACATCCTCGCCCAGGGCACGGTGATGGTCTCGGCCTATGTCGTGGCGGTGGTGCTGGCGCGCAGCCTCGGGCCCGCGGCCTACGGCGTCTACGGCCTCGTCTATTCGGTGCTGATGACGGTCGAGCTCGTCGGCCGGCTCGGCATTCCGCAGGCGGTGAGCCGGATGATCGCCGAGGAAGGCGGCAGGACCGACCGCCTCGAGGCGACCGGCTTCGGCCTCGCCGCCCTCGTCTATCTCGGCCTGTTCGCGGGCTTCTGGCTCGCCGCCCCGCAGCTCGCGACAGCACTCGGACTGGAGGCGGAGACGGGCACACGGCTGTTCCGCATCGCCGCCCTCGACATCCCCTTCTTCGGCCTGTTCTTCATGGCCATCCACGTGCTCAACGGCCACCGCGAATTCGCGAAGGAAGCGGTCGCCAACATCGTCTACGCGGCGACCAAGGCGGCCGGCATCGTGCTGCTGGCGTTCCTCGGCGCCACCGTCGAGGGAGCGCTGGTCGTCAACGTCGTCGGCTCCGCCGTCGGGCTCGCGCTCCTGTTCGTCCTCGTCGGCCGGGTCCGCTTCGCCCTCGACCGCGGCCTCGCGCGACGCATCCTGTGGCTCGCGGTGCCGGTCGGTCTCACCGGCCTCGGCACCCAGGTGACGATCGGCGTCGATCTCTGGTCGCTCGGCCTGTTCGGCCGGGGCATCCCCGAGGAGGTGCGCGGCTGGTACGTCGCCGCCCTCAACATCGCCCGCATGCCGAACGTGCTGGCCTTCGTCATGACGGCGGTGCTGATCCCCTCCCTCGCCCGGGCGCTCGCCGGGGGCGAGCCCGATCTCGCCCGGCGCACGCTCGCGGGCGCGCTGCGCTTTCTCGCCCTCACCCTGCTGCCGGGCTGCGTGCTGGTGGCGGTCGAGGCGGAGGCGCTCTTGGCCCTGCTGTTCTCCGCGACCTACGCGCCGGGCGGCGGATTGCTGCGCATCCTGATCTTCGGCCACGGCCTGTTCAACACGCTGTTCGCCACCGCGACGGCGGTGCTGATCGCCGTCGGTGCCCAGCGCACGGCCGCGGTGATCGCGCTCGCCGCGGTGCCCGCCGCCTTCGCCCTCAATGCCGTGCTGGTGCCGCTCTCCGGTGCGGAGGGTGCGGCCACGGCGGCGCTGCTGGTGCCGGCCGCGGCGGCCATCGCCGCCGCCTTCGCCATCCGCCGCCGGCTCGGCCCGATCCCCGATGCCGCCCTGCTGCTGCGCGCCCTGCCGGTCGCCGCCGCGCTCGGAGCGATCGCCTGGCTGGTGCCGGCGACGGGGCCGTGGCTTCTGGTCGAGCTCGCCGGGCTCGGTCCCGTGCTGCTGCTGCTGGCCGCCACGACCGGCCTGCTCGGCCGGGAGGATCTCGCTCCCTTCCTGCCCGAACGGCACCGTGCCCGGCTCGGTCTCGCAGCACCCGCCGCCGGCCGGGAGCGCTAGCGACCGGCCGTCACCGCAGCGCCGGACTCCGTCGCTGTCTTTCCGCGAAGGCCGGGCCCGCGTCAGGCCGGAAGCGCATCCGCCGCGAGCGAGGCCTTGCCGGCGGCGATGCGGGCGAAGAGCGCGCCCGTCTCGGGGAGGATCTTCTCGAAGTAATGGCGGGCGAGGGCGGGGTAGCGGGTGGTCTCCGGATCGAGTGCGGCGAGCTCCGGTCGCTGCGCGAGTGTCGCGAGGATCCCGCCCCATTCGAAGGCGAGCGCGGTGATGCCGAAGAGCCGCAGATAGTCGTCCGCGGCGGCGACACCCTCCTCGGGATCGGCGATCCCGCGCCGGGCGATCTCGAGCGAGGCCCGCTGCAGGCGCGAGAACGCCTTCGCGAGCGGCGGCAGCAGGGGCGCGAGCGCCGGGACGTCACGGGCCTGTCCGAGGAAGGCCGCCGCCGGGTGGAAGAAGCGGCGCAGGAGCCGTCCCGTGCCCTGCGCCATCTTGCGGCCGACGAGATCGAGCGCCTGGATGCCGTTCGTGCCCTCGTAGATGCGGGTGATCACGGCATCGCGCACGAGCTGCTCGATGCCGTGCTCGCGGATGTAGCCGTGGCCGCCGTAGACCATCTGGGCGGCGAGGGTGGCTTCGAGCGCGATGTCGGTGAAGTGCGCCTTCACGACAGGCGTCATCAGCGCGCAGTAGTCCCCGGCCTTCTGCCGCTCCGCGGGATCCGGATGGTGCTTCGCGCGGTCGATCTCCATCCCGACCCGGAGTGCGAGGATCCGCGCCGGGATGGTCCGGGCGCGGATGTCGAGGAGCAGCCGCCGCACGCCCGGATGGACGACGATGGGATCGGCCGGCAGGTCCGGCCGCACCGGCCCCTTCGGTGCGCGCCCCTGCAGGCGTTCGCCGGCATAGAACCGGGCCGCCTGATACGCCGCCTCGGCCAGCGCCAGCCCCTGTATGCCGACCCCGAGCCGGGCCTGGTTCATCATCGTGAACATGGCCTTCATGCCGCCGTGCGGCTCGCCGACGAGCTCGCCCTCGGCCTCCTCGAACAGGAGCTCGCAGGTGGGCGAGGCGTGGATGCCCATCTTCTCCTCGAGCCGGGCACAGACGACACCGTTCGGCTCGCCCGGCCGCTCCCAGTCCTCGAAGCGGAACTTCGGCACGAGAAAGAGGGAGATGCCGCGGGTGCCGGCGGGGGCGTCCGGCAGGCGCGCGAGCACGAGATGGAGGATGTTGGCGGCGAGTCCGTGATCGCCCGCCGAGATGAAGATCTTGCGGCCGTCGATGCGGAAGCGGCCGTTTGCGAGCGGCTCCGCGCGCGTCCGAACAAGCCCGAGGTCGGTGCCGCACTGCGGTTCGGTGAGGCACATGGTGCCGGTCCACACGCCCGCGGCGAGCTTCGGCAGAGAGCGCCGCTTCTGCGCTTCGCTTCCCCAGAGTTCGAGGGCGTGCGCCGCCCCCTGCGCGAGGCCCGGGGTGATGCCGAAGGCCATGCAGGCCGAGGAGACCATCTCCATGACCGCGAGCTGCACCACGTGCGGCAGGCCCTGGCCGCCGTACTCCGGATCGATCGTGAGCCCGCACCAGCCGCCTTCGGCGAAGAGGCGGAAGGCCTCTTCGAACCCTTCGGGCAGCACCACCCGGCCGCCTTCGAGCCGCGCCCCCGTCTCGTCGCCCGGACGGTCGAGGGGCAGCAGCACCTCGCGGGCGATCTTCGCCGCCTCTTCGAGGATCGCCTCGACGACGTCTCCCGAGGCGTCCGCGAAGCGTTCGAGGCCGCCGATGCGCTCCCCGAAGCCGAGGAGCGGCAGGGCGAGGCGGAAGGCGGCAAGCGGCGGTTCGTACACCCGCATCGGTATCTCCGGAGGTCAGTTGCGAAGCGGCCGGCCGGTCTCGAGCATGTGCTCCATGCGCGCGAGCGTGGCTTCGGTGCGAAGGAGCCGCAGGAAGGCCTCGCGCTCGAGCGCCATGACATGCGCTTCGGAAACGGGCTCGACGTGGTCCGCATCCGGACCGCCCGAGAGCACGTCGGCGAGCGCGTCCGCCACCACCCGGTCGTGCGGCGTGAGCATGCCTTTGAGGTCGAGATCGTGCAGCGCAAGCCCGAGCGCGGCCTTGCCCGTGGGCCCCGGCAGCCGCAGCTCTTCGGGCTCCGGCGGCCGGTAATCTTCGGCCATGGCGAGCGCCGCCGCCTTCGCTTCGGCGAGCAGCCGGTCGCGGTTCATCACCACCGGATCCTCGGCCGAGAGGAAGCCCAGATCGCGCGCCTCGAAGGCGCTTCTCGCGACCTTCGCCATGCCGATGGTCTCGAAGGCCTGCATCAGCGGGGCCACCGGCCCCTTCGGACGCTTCGGATCGCGGGCGAGACGGGCGAGCAGGCGCGCACAGCCGCCCCAGGCCGGGACCAGCCCCACGCCGCACTCGACGAGGCCGATGTAGCTCTCGATGTGCGCCACCACCCGGTCGGCCGCGAGCAGCATCTCGCACCCACCACCCAGCGCGAGGCCGGAAGGGGCGGCGACCACCGGGAAGGGGGCGGTGCGCAGGGCGGTGTAGACCTGCTGGCCCTTCTCCACGAGTTCGCCGACGGGATCGAAGGCGGCGACGTTGGCGGCGAAGAGCGCGAGGCCGATGTTGGCACCGGCCGAGAAGTGCTCGCCCTCGCCCGAGAGGACGAGGGCACGGAAGCGGCCCGGCACCATCCCGATCGCGCGGGCGAGGAGATCGATGACGTCGGGATCGATGGTGTTGAGCTTGGTGTGGACCTCGAAGCAGAGCACGCCGTCGCCGAGATCCCAGAGGCTCGCCGAGCCGTTCTTCGCGACCGGTTCCGACGCCCGCTTCACGTCTTCGAGCAGCAGCACGCCCTCCGGGCGGACAACGGGGAGGTAGTCCCCCGAAAGCGCGAGCCGCTGGAGCCGGCCCTCCGCGACCCGGTAGAAGCCGCCCACAGCCTTCGCGGTCGCGAAGATCTCCGGAAGCGCGACGCCTTCGGTGGCGGCGAGACGCAGCAGACGGTCGACACCGATCGTATCGGCGAGCTCGAAGGGTCCCTGTTTCCAGCCGTAGCCGGTGCGCATGGCGCGGTCGATCGCCTCGATGTCGTCGGTGACCTCGCCGAGGATGCGGCCGGCGTAGGCGAGGGTGCGCAGGATCACCGCCCGGGCGTAGGCAGCACCCCTGTCACCGGCTTCGAGAAGCGCCCCGGGGCCGCACGTCTTCGCGAGGTCGACCGAGGCGAAGGCCGCCTTGCGCACCGGCCGCCATTCGCCGGTCTCGAGATCCACCACCTCCTTCACCCGCCCGCCTTCACCTTCGCGCCGGCGGTAGAAGCCGCCTTTGCCCTTGCGGCCGGTGTAGCCTTCGGCGAGCAGGCGGGAGAGGATCGGGAGATCGAAGCCCGCCTCGTGCCAGGGATCGTCGGGCGGCAGGGTCGCGGACAGGCTGGCTGCCACCTTCGGCACGAGGTCGAGGCCCACGAGATCGACGAGGCCGAAGACGCCGGTCTTCGGAAAGCCGAAGGGCCGGCCCATGACGAGATCGGCCTCCTCCACCGAAAGGCCGAGCTCGCGGGCGAAGCGGACCGCACAGCCGATCCAGAAGGCGCCGAGCCGGTTGGCGACGAAGCCCGGGCGGTCGGCCACTTCCACGACCGACTTGCCGAGCCTCCGGTCGCAGATGTCGCGAAGCCGCGCCACGGCCTCCGGATCGGCGTCGGGCGGGACCACGAGTTCGAGAAGCCGCATGTAGCGCGGCGGGTTGAAGAAGTGGGTGACGAAGAAGCGGCGCGCGAGCCCTTCCGGCATGCCTTCCGCGAGGAGCGCCCGCGGCAGGGTCGAAGTGTTGGTGGAAAGCAGCGCCGTGTCGTCGAGATGCGGCGCGATCTTCGCGTAGAGCCGGCGCTTGACCCCGACGTCCTCGACCACCGCTTCGACCACCCAGAGGCAGCCCGCAAGACGGTCGAGGTGATCCTCGAGATTGCCCGGGCGGATGCGGCGGGCGAAGGAGGGGTGGGCGAGGGGAGCCGGATCCATCCGCGCGAGCCGGGTGATCGCCTCCTTCGCGAGCCGGTCGCGGTCCGCGGCACCTTCCGGCACGATGTCGAGGAGTTCCACATCGAAGCCGGCGTTCGCCATGTGGGCCGCGATCTGCGCCCCCATCACGCCGGCGCCGAGTACGGCGAGGCGTTCGCGGCTCATGCCGCGCGCTCCAGCACGGTGGCAATCCCCTGACCGCCGCCGATGCACATGGTGGCAAGGGCGAACTGCCGGTCCTCGCGCACCAAGAGCTGTGCCGCCTTGCCGAGGATGCGCGCGCCCGAAGCGCCGAGCGGATGGCCGAGGGCGATCGCGCCGCCGTCGAGGTTGAGCTTCTCCTCCGGGATGGAGAGCTCGTCGACGACGGCGAGCGCCTGGGCGGCGAAGGCCTCGTTGAGCTCGACGATGTCGATGTCGGAAAGCTGGAGGCCCGCGCGCGAGAGCGCCCGGCGCGTCGCCGCCACCGGGCCGATGCCCATGATCTCCGGTGCGCAGCCGGCAACCGCCATGGCGCGGATCCTCGCCATCACCGGGAGCCCGTTCGCGCGCGCGAACCCCTCTTCGGCGACGATTACCGCCGCCGCCCCGTCGGTGAGCGGCGAGGAGGTGCCGGCCGTGACCGTTCCGCCCCTGCGGAACGCGGGTTCCAGCGTGGCCAGCCGTTCGAGGCTCGTGTCCTCGCGGATGCAGCCGTCCTCTTCGATCGTGCCGTCCTTCGCCACGACCGGCACGATCTCGTCGCGGAACCGGCCCGTCGTGCGGGCCGCGGCGGCCTTCCGGTGGCTTTCGAGGGCGAAGCGCTCCTGCCGTTCGCGGGGGATCTTCCAGCGCTCCGCGACGTTCTCCGCCGTCTCGCCCATGCCCATGTAGGCCTGCGGGAAACGCGCCGCGAGTCCGGGATGCGGCATCGGGTTGAAGCCCGGGATCGGCACCCGCGTCATCGATTCGACCCCGGCGCAGAGGAACAGGTCGCCGGAGCCGGTGGCGATCGCGCCTGCGGCGATGTGCGCCGCCTGCATCGACGAACCGCAGAAGCGGTTCACGGTCACCCCCGCGACATGTTCGGGAAGGTCCGTGAGGAACACGGCGAGCCGCGCGAGGTTGAGGCCCTGCTCGGCTTCGGGGAAGGCGCAGCCGACGATCACGTCCTCGATCTCTTCCCGCGGCACCGGCACCCTTTCGAGCAGGCCGCGCAGCGTCTGTGCGAGCAGTTCGTCCGGGCGGACCCGCGCGAGCGCCCCCCGGTTCGCGAAGTGGAAGGGCGAGCGGGCGAAGCCGCAGATCACGACCTTTCGGGACATGCGGAGACCTCGTCGGTGCGGGGGGAGGGGATGGCGATCGCCGGGCCGTCGGGCTTCGGTCCGGCGAGATGGGCGAGGGCCTGGGCGCGGATCCCGGCGAGTTCGGCGAGGGTGCGGTCGATGTCGCGGCGCTGCTGTTCGAGCCGCCGCATGCGCTGCTCGATGCGGTCGAGGAGATAGCGGGTCTGGGTGAGCCGGTCGGGATCGGCGTCGTAGAGGGCGAGCCACTCGCGGATCTCGCGCAGGCTGAAGCCGAGCCGCTTGCCGCGCAGGATCAGGAGCAGCCGCGCCCGGTCGCGATGGTCGTAGACGCGGGTCTGTCCCGCGCGCTTCGGGGTGACGAGCCCCTTGTCCTCGTAGAAGCGCAGCGCCCGCGGCGTGGTGCCGAGTTCGGCCGCGAGTTCGCCCACCGTCCAGAACCGTTCCGCCATCTCCGTTCCTCCCCCGCTTCAGCCCCGTCCCGCCGCCTGCCGCTTCGCCATCTCCTCGGCGACGAGTTCCTTCTTCGAGAGCTTGCCGATCATGGTCTTCGGCAGGCTGTCGCGGAATTCGATCTCGCGTGGCACTTCGTAGGGTGAAAGCTTCGTCTTCAGAAAGGCGACCAGTTCCTCCGCACTCACCGACCTGCCCTCGACGAGCTTCACGAAGGCCTTGGGGATCTGGCCGTAGTGCGGATCCGGGACGCCGATCACCGTCGCTTCGGCGACCGCCCCGTGTTCGTAGATCGCCTCCTCGACGATGCGCGGATAGACGTTGTAGCCGTGGACGATGATCAGGTCCTTGATGCGGTCGACGAGATAGACGTAGCCGTCCCCGTCGAAATGGCCGACGTCGCCGGTCCTGAGCCAGCCGTCGACGAACACCTTTTCCGTCTCTTCCGGCCGGTTCCAGTAGCCCTTCATCACCTGCGGCCCGCGCACGCAGAGTTCGCCCTTCTCGCCGGGGGGCAGGGCCCTGCGCGGATCCTCGAGATCGCGGATCTCGACCCGCGTCGAGGGCACCGGCACGCCGATCGAGCCCGCCCGCGCCCGCCCGTCGAAGGGATTGCAGGTGACCACGGGTGAAGCCTCGGTGAGGCCGTAGCCCTCGACCACCCTGCAGCCCGTGCGCGCCTCGAAGCGTTCCCGGATCTCGACCGGCAGCGGCGCACCGCCGGAGATGCAGCAGCGCAGCGAGCGCAGGTCGTAACGGCCGGTCAGCGGGCTCTCGAGCAGGGCGCCGAGAAGCGTCGGCACCACCGGGAACAGGGTCGGGCGCTTCCTGTGGATGGCGCGCAGCACCTGCTTCAGGTTGAAGCGCGGCAGCAGGATCATCTCCGCGCCGACGCCGACCGCCACGTTCATCACCACGGTCATGGCGAAGACGTGGAAGAGCGGCAGCACCCCGAGCATGCGCTCGCCGCCCGGCCGCATGTGCGGATCCCAGGCGATCACCTGCTCGCGGTTGGCGACGAGGTTGAAGTGGGTGAGCATGGCGCCCTTGGGCACGCCGGTGGTGCCGCCGGTGTACTGCAGCACGGCGACATCGCCGGGATCGACGTCGGCCGGACGGAAATCCGGAGCGGGCTCCGCCACCAGCCGCGCGAACGGGACGACGGGCGCATCGGCCGGCGGCTTCGCGAGCTCGCGGCGTTTCAGCAGCCGGAACAGCAGGCCTGTGGGCTGCGGCAGGGCCTGCGCCATGGAGCAGACGATCACCCGGTCGAGCCGGCCGCGGCCGGCGATCGCGAGCGCCTTGGGCAGCAGCAGCGCGAGATCCATGGTGATCAGGATGCGCGCGCCGCTGTCTTCGAGCTGCCGTTCGAGCTCGCTCTCGCTGTAGAGCGGGCTGCAGTTGACGACGATGCCGCCGGCCTCGAGCACGGCGTGGTAGGAGATCACGTAATACGCCGTGTTAGGGAGGAAGAGGGCGACGCGGCTGCCCTTCTCGACGCCGAGCCGCCGCAGGCCGGCGGCCGCCCGCCGCACGAGCTCGTGCAGTTCGCGCCAGCTGTGGACACGGCCGAGGAAGTCGACCGCCGGCCGGTCCCCGAAACGCTCCGCCGCACGCCCGAGGGCGGCGAAGAGCGGCTCTTCGGGCGGGTCGATGTCGGCCGGCACGCCCTCGGGATAGGCGGAGAGCCACGGACGGTCGGTGGCGGTCACCGGCATGGGCGGACCTCCCGAACCGGACCCGCCGCGGACATCCGGAAGGAACGGCGCCGCGCGGTCCAGGCCTTCGGGCATGCAGGAGAACGCCGATTGACGTTTACGTCAAGAGGGTTTCGCGGCGTTCCCATGCTCCTGTCCGGCCGGGACCGCGTCGCGAGACGACGGCGCAGCAGCTCCACGTTGCGCAGATTGGCCCGGAAAAGGATGTCGAAGAGGTCACCGGCGACCGGAACGACCCCGAAGGCGGTGTCCAGAAGCAGATTCGCGAGCATCCGCAGCAGCAGCGCGGGCGGTGCGTCGAGGCGCCGGGCCTCGAGCAGGATCACGAGCGCGAGCGCCGCCGACAGCAGGTCGCCGGGACCGAAGACGAGACCGGGGATCCCGTCGAGGCCGATGCGCACGCCGGTGCCGGGAATGCGGAAGCACGCATCGGGCAGCCGGGCGAGCCGTTCCAGCCGCCCCAGGGCGCGCAGGCTTTCCTTGCCGCCGGAGATGTCCGGCACGGAGAGCTCCCGTCCGGCTCGCGCAGACGACGCAGAACACGCCGGCCTCTTCGCGGTTCCTGGCGCTCCGGTCCAGCCCGGAGAACCGAAGGCGCCCCCGCTGTCTATTCAACTGCTACGATATGTATTGAATATGGTGAGGCGACATTCTAACTGTGAATTCCGTCCATTCCCACGGGGGAGATGCCCATGCGCGCAGGCCTGTTCGCCCTTGCGCTCCTTCTCGCGCCCTTCGCCGCCCGCGCGGAACATCCGGGGCCGCTCGTGTCTCCGGAGTGGCTCGAAGCCCGACTCGGCGATCCCGGCATCCTCGTCGTCGACATCAGGAGCGAGATCGACGGCACCACCGAAGCGGACTTCGAGAAGGCGCACATCCCGGGCGCGGTGCGCTGCGACTATCTGCGCTGCGGCTTCCGGGTCGAGGCCGGCGGCGTGCCGGGGATGCTGCCGACGGTGGCCCAGCTCGAGGCGCTCTTCGGCGATCTCGGCGTCGGCGAGGACGAGCTCGTGGTGCTGGTCTCGGGCGGCGTGAACCCGACCGATTTCGGCAGTGCCGCGCGCGTCTACTGGACGCTGCGCTACCTCGGCCACGACGAGGTGGCGATCCTCGACGGCGGCTTCGCCGGCTGGACCGCCGATCCGGCGCGTCCGGTCGAGAACGGGCCGGCGCCGATTCCGGAGCCCGAGCTGTTCGAGGCGCGGATCCGCCCGGAGCTGCTGGTGGAGACCGCCGACGTCGAGGCGGCGATCCGCGAAGGCGGTGCGGTGCTGGTGGATGCCCGTCCGGCGGCGCAGTACGTCGGCAGCGACCGGCATCCGGCGGCGAAAGCCTACGGCCATCTGCCGTCCGCCTGGAACCTGCCGCAGGAGGTCTTCTTCGTCCCCGGCACCGGCCGGCTGCTGCCGGTGGAGGCGCTCGCGGAGGTGCTGCCGGAAGAGCTCCGCGGAATCTCCGGCACCATCGTCTCCTACTGCAACACCGGCCACTGGGCGGCGACCGACTGGTTCGTGCTGCACGAGCTCCTGGGCTACGGGGACGTGCGCCTCTACGACGCCTCGATGGTCGGCTGGACGCGGGATCCGTCGCGGCCCGTCGAGACCGGCCCCGGCATCATGGCGCAGGTACGCGCCTGGCTCGAACGCTTCGGCGGCTCCTGAGACCCGGAGATCGTCGTTCCGCCGCAGCCGGACCGGCGGTTCGCCGGTCCGGCACGGTCTTGCCCGCGTCCGTCCGTCGCCGTACCTGCGGATGCGAAGCCCGCGGGCGTGGCGGAACCGGCAGACGCACGGGACTTAAAATCCCGGGGCCTTCGGGCCGTGCGGGTTCGACTCCCGCCGCCCGCACCAGTGTTCCGGCCGGTCGCCGGGCGTGATTTGTCATAATCCAGCTTCCCGCGATTCCCGGAAAGCCGATTCCCGACAACCGCACGGAGTTCCGCGCCGCACCCGAAGTCCCGGCTCGCGCCCGCCGGTCACGGTGCGGCGATGGTGATGCCGCCGTCGATCCTGAGCGTCACGCCGGTCATGCTGCGGGCGGCATCGGAAGCGAGCCAGACCAGCGCCGCCGCGATCTCCTCCGCCGTCGCCAGGCGGCCGAGCGGCGTGCGCTGCCGGCGCGCCTCGAAGCCGGCGTCGTCGATCACCGAGCGCGAGCCCGGCGTCTCGACCGGCCCCGGCGCGAGCGCCACCACCCGGATGTTCTTCGGCCCGAGCTCGACCGCCTGCTGGCGGGTGAGCGCATCCATCGCCCCCTTGATCGCCGAATACACGCCGGCGTTGCGGATGCCGTAGAAGACCGCGACCGAGGACATGGTGACGACGAGCCCGCCGCCGCGCGCCTCGAGATGCGGGGTCGCCGCCTGGATCGACCAGATCGCCCCCTCGATCCCGACCGCGAGCATCTGCCGCACGATGTCGGGTGGCATCTCGACGAGTGGTGCGAAGTGGAAGCGCACGGCGTTGGCGGCGAGGATGTCGAGCCCGCCGGCCTCGCCCACGAAGCGGTCGGTGGCAGCGAACACCGCGTCGCGGTCGGCGACGTCGCACACGACCGGCAGGATGCGGCCGGCTCCGGCATCGGCCCTGCCGAGATCGGCGAGGGCCGCCTCGTCGACGTCGAAGGCGCCGACCGTCGCGCCGGCGCGCGCGAGTGCTTCCACCATCGCCCGGCCGATGCCCTTCGCCCCGCCGGTGACGATCGCCGCTCTTCCCGGGAGATCCGCCGTCATCGCCGTTCCTCCCCCTGCGCGGTCCCGCGCTCTTCCAGTTCGATCCCCGAACGCGCCTCGAGGTGGCGCACGATCTCGGTGTGGTCCGCACCCTCCGGCAGGGCCGCGCGCGCTTCCTGCCAGAGGGCCGCGCACAGGCGCGAGAGCGGCGCGTCCACCTGCAGCCGCCGGGCGAGCCCGGCCGCGGCCTCGAGGTCCTTCGCCATGAGATCGAGCGAGAAGCCCGAGGCGAAGCCGCGCGAGAGGATGTGCTGGCGGAACTTGTTCTCGGTGCTGTTGTTGCGGCCGGTCGAAGCGTTGAGCACGTCGACGGCCATGGCCGGATCGAGGCCGAACTTCGCCGCCACCAGCAGCATCTCGGCCGCGACCCAGAGACCGGCCGCCGAGACCATGTTGTTGAGCGCCTTGAGGGCGTGGCCGGAGCCCGCGGGGCCGGTCTCGAAGATCCTGCCGGCGAAGCTTTCGAGGAGCGGCCGGCAGCGGGCGAGCGCTTCCGGATCGCCGCCCGCCATGACCGCGAGCGTGCCGGCTTCGGCCCGCGGCACGCCGCCCGAGACCGGCGCGTCGACCAGCGCGATGCCCTCGCCCCGGAGCCGCTCCGCGAGCGCGCGGGTGCCGGAGGGTTCCGAGGAGCTGCAGTCGACGACGACTTCGAGCCGGCGCTCCGCCGGCGGCACGGCGAGGGCTTCGTGGACCACTTCGCGCACCGCCCGCCCGTCCGGCAGCATGCCGACGAGCACCCGCACCCGCCGGGCGATGTCCGCGGGCCCCGCCGCGACGCTGCCGCCGTGCGCGGCGGCGAAACCCTCCGCCCGGGCCGGATCGCGGTCGTGGAGGTGCAGGCGGAAGCCGGCGGCGGCGAGCCGCGCCGCCATCGGCCGGCCCATGTTGCCGAGACCGACGAACCCCACCTCCTCGGGTGGCACGAACGGCTCCGCCATCGCCTCCCCCGCGGCTCACCGCACCCTTCCCTGCCCCGCCCGGCCGCGCCTGTCGAGGCGGGAGATCAGGCCGGGACCGGGAATGTCAGGCCGACCTTGGCCGCGATCTTGCGGGCGAGATCCGTGAAGTCCCGGTGACACGCCCTCACGGCATCCATGTGCGCGCCGATGGCGCCATCGGCGGGGCGCAGCAGGAACATCGGCTTGCGCGCCTCCATGGCGAGCGGCATCAGGCTCCGGTAGTGTTTCAGGAGCGCGAGACAGAGCGGATCCTCCGCAGCATCCCGTGGCGCCTCGTCTCCGGGTTCCGCGAGCACGCTTTCCCTGTAGGTGCGCGGGATGCGCTCCGCCCAGCGCTGGTAGGCCCGTACCGGCCGATCGAGCCGCACGACATGCTGCATCACCACATACCCCGCGGGCCACATGCCGGGCTCCGGCATGATGATCTTCGCGTCGAGCCCGAGTTCCCGCGCCTTGTCACGCCGGCTCTCCCAACCGCGGCGCCATTCCCGCAGGGTCGGTCCGAGATTGCGGAGACCCTGCAGCGAGAACAGGTCCGGAGCGAGCGGGACCACCACGTGCTCGCTCGCCACCAGGGCCGCGCGGTTGATCGCGCCGAGATTGGGCCCGACGTCGCACAGGACGAGCTCGGCCCCGACTTTGTTTGCCGCGCGTCGCAGGGCCCGAAAGAAAGCGGTGGTCACCCGGAAGGCCGCCGGATCGCCGTCGAGACATTTCGGCCAGGTCTCGGACAGCCGGTCCTCGAAGCGCGACACCCCCATGTCGCCGACGAGCAGATGCAGGTCGTAGCCCTGCGAGTCGTCGACGAGTTCGACGTGCGGGTCGGCGATGTCGCCCGTGCCCTCGAGGATCGGCTGTACGACGCCGAGCACGGTCTGCGGATGGTCCCCGTCCGGCCACAGTTCCTCGAGCCGGTCTTCCTCGAGGAACATGGCGCTCAGGTTCGACTGCGGGTCGAGATCCGCGGCCAGGACCCGCAGCCCCATGCTGCCGTACATCCAGGCGAGGTGGTAGACGAGCGACGTCTTTCCGACACCACCCTTGTTGTTGAAGAAGGTGACGATCTTCATCGGCGCTTCCACACGGTGACGTGGAACCGGGTCGGCTCGTCGAGCCGGAAGTCGGGTGGCGGGTTGCCGTTGCGCTGGAGCTCCCGCCTCGCGAGCGGTATGCCGTAGCCGAAGCGCTGGACGAATCCCAGCACCCTCATCGCTTCGGCCAGCTGCGGATTGCGGTAGTCGGTGGCGGTGCCGAAATTTTCCGGCGTCACCTGTCCGTAGAGTCCACCGGGGTTGGCGATCTCGATACGGTCTTCGAACCAGTGGACGGTCACGGGCGCCCGGCTCGCTTCGTAATCCCTGTGGATGAGCGCGTTGCGGGCGAGCTGCTGCAGGGCCGCGAGTGGATAATCGGGAAGACGCGTTTCGTGACTTTCGGCATCCATCTGCACGGTGATCGTGATGTGTGCCCGGAAGATCTCGTCGAGGCCACGGGCGACATCCGGCAGAGTACCGTCGACCCGCTTGTCGTCTTTCACCGGGTCGCCGAGATCGGCACCTGCGATACGCAGGAATTGCACCCAGGCGCCGGGCACCCAGCGCAGTGGATCACGCCCGAAGATCAGAACAGCCGCATAGTTCGGCTGTCCGCTTGTCGAGAACCGCAGGGCTTCGAGCTGTTGTTCGATGCTTCGGCCGTTCGCTTCGAGGATGTCGGGGGCGATCGCCGCCGGCAGATATTCGCGGCGGAACCGATCGAGATCGAGATCACCGAAGCCTGCGTCGGGCACCGGCCGCAGGTCGAAGGGAAGATCGCCGGCCCGCCGGCGCTCGGCCAGACGGATTTCTTCTTCGGGTGTCGCCTGCCGGTTGGTGCTCCCGACCCGGACCCATACCCGGCCGTCGTAACGGACAGGCGGGACTGCGGACGGGTGGACCAGGAGAGCTGCGACTTCGCAGCCGTCGACCACGAGACGGCGGACATCGACCGGGGGTCGGGGCAGGATGTTGCCTTCGTCGCGGATCTGCGAGAGATCCCGCAGCAGGCGATCGTCGACCACGAGCCCGGCACAGCGGCCGTCGTCCTCGAGCCCGACGAAGAGCACACCGGGTCTGCCGCTGTTCGCGAGATCGTTGGCGAAGGCGCAGACCGTACGACGGATGCCGCTGCGGTCCGAGGGCGAGCGCTTGAATTCGACATGCGGGCCCTCCCGCCTCTCGCGGGCGAGCCGGATCAGCTCCTCGTCGGTCATCCGCGGACATGTCCTCGCGAACGGGCAGGCATCGGCCCCGCATCCCCGGCCGTTGGCTCTCCGGGACATATATCGGGAATTCCGGCCGATGGCATGGGCCCGCGGACGTTTTCCGTTGCCCGGTCCGGACTTGCCCCTCCGGAGCCGGGCGACATGTCGGAAGATGGTGCGGAGCGAGGGAGCGGAACGCCGGGCATGCGGGCGCTCGAAGTGGATGCGGCGGGGCTGTTCTGCCCGGAAGGAGGGTTCCACGTCGACCCGCACCGCGGCGTCGAGGTCGCCGTGATCACCCACGCGCACGCCGATCACTGCCGGCCCGCAACCCGCGTCTGCCACGTCGCCGCGAGCGCCGTCGAGCTCGTGCGCCGGCGCGTCGGTGCGGAGACCACCATCGTCCCGCACTCCTTCGGCGAACCCTTCCGCCTCGGCGAGGCCACCGTCTCGCTGCATCCGGCGGGGCACATCCTCGGCTCCGCCCAGGTCCGGATCGAGGCCGCGGGCGAGGTCTGCGTCGTCTCGGGCGACTACCGGCGGCAGACGGACGGCGCTGCGGAGCCCTTCGAGCCGGTTCCCTGCGAGGTGTTCGTGAGCGAGGCGACCTTCGCCCTTCCCGTCTTCCACTGGCCCGACCCGGAGGAGGTGTTCGCGGAGATCGCCGCCTGGTGGCGGGAGAACGCTGCCCGCGGCCAGAACAGCGTCCTCTTCGCCTACGCCCTCGGCAAGGCGCAGCGCATCCTGCACGGGCTTTCCGGGCGCATCGACCGCGAGATCCTGCTGCACGGGGCGGTCCTGCCCTTCGCCGAAGCCTATCTGCGCGCGGGCGTGCCGCTCGCCCCGTTCCGGTCGCTTCCCGATCTGCCGCGCGGGGCGAAGCTCACGGGCGAACTCGTGATCGCGCCGCCGCAGGCGGCGGGCACCGCGTGGCTGCGTCGCCTCGAACCCTGCGCCACCGCCTTCGCCTCGGGCTGGATGCGCATCCGCGGCCTCAGGCGGCGGCGCAACGTCGACCGTGGCTTCGTGCTGTCGGATCACGCCGACTGGCCGGCGCTGCTCGCGACGGTGCGCGAGACCGGCGCGCGGGAGGTCGTGACCACGCACGGTTACGCCGGGACCTTCGCGCGCTTTCTCGAAGACGCGGGCATTTCCGCCCGGCCGCTGCCGCTGTTCGCGGCGGGCGGAGACGAGGACTGAGGAACGCTTGCGGGACTTCACGGCACTGCTCGAAGCGCTCGACCGGACGACCTCGGTGAACGCGCGGATCGACGCGCTCGTGCGCCATTTCGCGAAGGTTCCGCCGGAAGACGCCGCCTGGGCCGTCCGGTTCCTCACCGGCGACCGGCCGAAGCGGCCCGTCTCCTCGACCCTGCTGCGCGCCTGGGTGGGCGAGCTCACCGGCCTTCCCGACTGGCTCGTCGCCGAATGCCGGGCGCAGGTCGGCGATTCGGCCGAGACCGTGGCGCTGCTGCTCGACGCCCTGCCGCCGGCGGGAGAACCGGAACGCCGCGGGCTCGCCGCCTTCGTCGAGGAGGAGATCCTGCCGCTTTCCGCCCTGACGGTGGACGAACGGCGCGCGCGCGTGCTCGCCGCCCTCCGGAGGCTTCCGCCCGCCGGGCGCTTCGTCTACGTCAAGCTGCTCACCGGCGCCTTCCGCAGCGGGGTCGCGAAGACGCTCGTGGTGAAGGCGCTCGCGCGGCTTTCCGGGCTCGATCCCGCCACCGTGGCGCACCGGCTCTCGGGCGAATTCCGCCCCTCGGCGGAAGCTTTCCGGGCCCTCCTCGCCGCGGACGGAGGCGCCGCCGACCCGTCGCGGCCCTACCCCTTCCATCTCGCCTCGCCGCTCGACGGCGATCCCGCAACCCTCGGCCCTCCGGAGGACTGGGCCTGCGAATGGAAGTGGGACGGCATCCGCGCCCAGCTCCTGCGGCGCAGGGGTGGCGTCTTCCTCTGGTCGCGCGGCGAGGAGGCGATCGGGGAGAGCTTCCCGGAGCTCGTGGAAGCGGCGGCCCGGCTTCCTTCGGGTACCGTGCTGGACGGCGAGATCCTCGCCTGGGACGAAGCCGGCGTGCGCCCCTTCGCCGAACTGCAGCGCCGGCTCGGGCGCAGGCGGCTGCCGGCGGAGATCCTGCGCGAGGTGCCGGTGGCGTTCCTCGCCTACGATCTGCTCGAAGAGGGCGGGAGCGACATCCGCACCCTGCCCTTCGCGGAACGCCGTGCCCGGCTCGAACGGCTGGCCGCGGGCTTTCTGCCGCCGCTCCGCCTGTCGCCGCTGCTCGATGCCGCCACCTGGCCGGAGCGGGCGGCACTCCGCGAACGCGCCCGCGAGGTCGGCGTCGAGGGGCTGATGCTGAAGCGCCTCGGCGGGACCTACGGGGTCGGGCGGGTGCGGGGCGACTTCTTCAAGTGGAAGGTGGATCCCTTCACCGTCGACGCGGTGCTGGTCTACGCCCGGCCGGGAAGCGGCCGGCGCGCCAGCCTGCACACCGATCTCGGCTTCGCCGTCTGGCGGGATGGCGTGCTCGTGCCGGTGGCGAACGCCTATTCGGGCCTCACCGACCGGGAATTCGCCGAACTCGACCGCTGGGTCCGCCGCCACACTCTCGAGCGCTTCGGTCCGGTGCGCCGGGTGCAGCCGGTCCAGGTGTTCGAGCTCGCCTTCGAGGGGATCGCCCGCTCGAAGCGCCACCGTTCCGGCCTCGCGCTCCGCTTTCCCCGCATCCTGCGCTGGCGCCGCGACAAGACGCCGGAAGAGGCGGACCGCATCGAGACCCTCGAAGCCCTGCTGGCCGGGCCCGCGGACACCCCCGACACGACCGCCTCCCGGGCGGCTTGCGGCCGGACCGCCGCCCCGCCAGACTGACGGCCGGCGGTTCAGGGGCCGGAACATCCGCCGTGAACGACAGCGGTCTGCGCGCCGTCGCCTATTTCGAGGCGACCGCCCGGCTCGGCAGCGTGTCCCGGGCGGCGGAGGAGCTCGGCCTCTCGCCTTCGGCCGTGAGCCGCCAGATCCGCCTGCTCGAGGGCCAGCTCGGCACCCGCCTGTTCCGCCGCGAGAAGCGCCGTCTCCTCCTCACCCTCGAGGGCGAGCGGCTGTTCCGCACCGTCGCCTTCGCGCTCGCCGCCATCCGCCAGGCCCGGAGCGACCTCGCCGAGGCACGGCCGTGGCGGGACCTGTCCGTGCGGGTGAGCCCGAGCTTCGGCGTGCGCTGGCTCGGTCCGCGGATCGCCGGTTTCGCCGCCGCGAACCCGGGCTGGAGCATCCGGGTGGACGCCACCCCCGAGACGAGCGATTTTCTGGTCGAGGCGATCGATCTCGACATCCGCTACGGCTTCGGCGACTGGCCCGGTCTCGCCGTCGAGGAGCTGGTGCACGATCTGGTGCTGCCGCTCGCGAGTCCGGCGCTCGCCGCGGCACTCGGCCGGATCGCCGATCCGGCGGCGCGGCTGCGGGCGGCACCGCGCATCGACAGCGTCAAGGCCTTCTGCCGCTGGGAGGGGTTCGCGGCCCTCCAGGGGCTGCCGCCGTTCGGCGATCCCTGCCCGTTCCGCTTCGACCGCTCCTCGATGGCGATCGAGCTCGCGCGGGCGGACGGCGGCATCGCGCTCGAGAGCCTCGCCCTGTGCCTTCCGGAGGTGCTGCGCGGCGACCTCGTCCCGGTCACCCCGGAACTGCCGGTCGTCGACATCGCCGCCTACTGGCTCGTCTGCCCGCCGCGCCACCTGCACCGCCGCATCGTGCAGCGCTTCCGCGAATGGCTCGCGGCCGCGGCCCGGCGGCACGAGCAGGAGGCGCGGGAACGCCTCTCCGCCCTCGGCCTCGCGCTGCTGCCGGTGGCGGGCCGGGATCTCGTGCGCGCCCGGGTGGACCGTGGCCGGGCGGTCAGTAGAGGGTGAGGGCCGGCAGGAAGGAGAACAGCAGCACGATCGCCACGGCGGCGAGATGGAAGGGCAGGAGCGCCCGGGTGGTGGCGCCGATGGAACAGCCGGCGAGCGCCGCGGAGATGAAGAGGGTGGTGCCGACCGGCGGGGTGTAGAGGCCGATCGCGAGCGCGAGCACCATGACGATGCCGAGCTGCACCGGATCCATGCCGATGTTCCCGCCGATGCCGACGAACAGCGGCCCGAGCAGCAGGATCGCCGCGGGCAGGTCGAGCACCGTGCCGACGAGCAGCATGACGAGGTTCAGGACCAGAATCACCGCCCACGGCTCCGAAAGCGAGCCGAGCAGGGCGGCGGCGAGCCGCTGCGGCACCTGTTCGGCGGTGAACACCCACTGCACGGCGGCCGAGGCCATGATCACGAACAGCACCACCCCGGTGGTCGAGGCGGTGTCGCGGAGCGCCGCGGCGAGCCGCGGCAGGGTGAGGTCGCGGTAGACGAAGGCGCTCACGAGGAGCGCATAGGCCACGGCCATGACGCTCACCTCGGTCGGGGTGGCGATGCCGAAGCGCAGGGTGACGATCACGAACACCGGCATGGCGAGCGCCGGCAGGACCGCCGCGATCCGCCCGCGCATCGCCCGGATCCCGCCGGCGAGGGGGGCGCGCGGCAGCCCGAGCCGGCGGGCCTCGAGCGCCACGACCGCGATCTGGGCGGCCGCCAGCAGAAGCCCCGGCAGGATGCCGGCGACGAACAGGTCGACGATCGAGACGTTGGCGACGAGACCGTAGAGGATGAGCGGAATCGAGGGCGGGATCAGCACCGCGATGGTCGAGGAGGCGGCATTCACCGCAGCGGCGAAGGGCGCCGGATAGCCGGTGCGCAGCTGCACCGGGATCAGCGCCGCCCCCATCGCCGAGGCATCGGCCACGGCCGAGCCCGAGACGCCGCCGAAGACCACCGAACCCGCCACCGAGGTGTGGGCGAGGCTGCCGCGCAGCCGTCCGAGGAAGAGACGCGCGAGATCGACCAGATGGCTGCCGAGCGCTCCCGACATCATGAGATGGCCGGCCAGCACGAAGAACGGCACGGCCAGCATCGGGAAGCTCTGGGTCGGCGAGTAGAGGCGCTGCAGCAGCACCGCGAGCGGCCGGCCCTCGACCCCCAGCACCCCCGCCGTCGCCCCGAGCAGGGCGAAGGCGACCGGCACGCCGAGCACGGCGAGCAGCCCGAACAGCAGGACGAGGGCGAGGCTCAAGACGGGCTCTCCCGGCCGCCCGTCACGGTGGCGCCGAGGGCGAGCCGCAGCATCTCGACGAGCGCCACGAGCGCGAGGGCGGCGAAGGCCCAGACCAGGGCCGCATAGCCCCAGACCTGGGTGATGCCGAGGGTCGAGAGGCTCTGGAAGGAGGCCGCCCGCAGCACCGGCGGGCTCGCCCACAGCACCGGCAGGCTCGCGGCCAGCACGAGCGCCTGCACGAGCATCGCGAGCCTCCGGGCGGCGGCCGGCCCGAGCCGGTCGAGGAGCAGCCGGATCGCCACATGCCGCCCCTCGCAGGCGGCGAGCACCATGCCACAGGCGACCACCCAGGGCAGCAGCAGGGCGTGGATCTCGTAGGCCCAGGCGATGCCCGAGGCGAAGAGATAGCGCAGCAGGACGTTGCTCGCGAGCAGGACGAACATGACCGAGAGGCAGAGCGTCGCCCCGAAGGCGTGCAATTGCGCGAGCCGCGCGAGGAAGCCGTCCGCGAGCCGGAGCACCGGGGACTCCGCCCCCGTGCCCGGAGCCTCCGCCGGCATCGCCGTCACTCGTGCCCGGCCGCCCGCTTCAGGGCCGCGACCATCTCCGGATGGTCCTTCGCGAAGCGGTCGTAGACGGAGGCGGTGGCGGCGCGGTAGGCGGCGCGGTCGGCCGCGCCGAAGACCACACCTTCCGCTTCCATCTGCGGCTTCAGCTCCGCTTCGCTCCGCAGCACCATCTCGCGCTGCATCGCTCCCGCCTCGCGGGTCGCCTCGAGCGCGCAGCGGCGGCTGTCCCCGTCGAGCTCCGCCCACCAGCTGCCGCCCGCCAGCACCGGTGTGGATTCGTACTTGTGGCCGGTGAGGGTGATGTAGGGCGTGATGGTGTGCAGTTTCGCGCTCCAGATGTTGACGAGCGGGTTCTCCTGTCCGTCGAAGACGCCGGCCTGCAGCGCCGAGGGCAGCTCCGAGAAGGCGAGCGGGGCGGGACTGGCGCCGAGCGCCTCGAAGATCGCCACGGTCATGGGGTCGGGCGGGGTGCGGATCTTCATGCCGCGGATGTCGGCCGGCTGCGGCACCAGCTCTTCGCCACATGGCTCACGTGGCGGATGCCGTTGTCCCAGAAGCCGAGCAGCTCGAGCCCGACGCCGCGCACCCTTTCGGCGAGCATGCTGCCGACCTCGCCGTCCAGCACCTTCCAGGCGGTGGGCAGATCCTCGAACAGGAAGGGCAGACCCAGGAGCCCCACTTCCGGCACCAGCTGCGCGAGCGGCCCCTGGCTGTTGGCGGTCACCTGGATCACGCCGGAGATCGCCGAGGTCAGCATCTCCACATCGTCGCCCATGGTGGCGGCCGGCGCCACCTTCACCGTATGGCGGCCGCCCGTGCAGCTCGTGAAGAGTTCCGCCCACTTCTCGGCGGCAATCGTGCGGGGATTGCCCGGATGCGCCCCGTGGGCGAAGATCACCTCTCCGGCACCGGCCGGCGCCGTGGCCAGCACGGCGGCCACCGCCACACCCGCGAGCACGCCCGTCGTTCCGCGTCCGTGCATGGATCGTCTCCCTTCCCTTCGCGGTCCGCGACCACCGCGGACCCGGACCTCAGTGGATCAGCAGGCCTCCGTTCACATCCAGCTCGATGCCCGTGCAGTAGGCGGACAGATCGGAGGCGAGGAACAGCGCGCAGCCGGCCACGTCCCGCGCCTCGCCGGCCCGCCCCATCGGGATCGTGGCGAGGATCGCCGACAGACGTTCGGGCGACAGCCGGCCGGCGGTGATGTCGGTGGCAATAAAGCCCGGGCAGATGGCGTTGACCCGGATGCCGTCCGGCGCGAGCTCGCGCGCCATCGCCTTGGTGAGGCCGAGCACGCCCGCCTTGGCGGCCGAATAGTGCGGGCCGCCGAACACCCCGCCGCCGCGCTGGGCCGAGACCGAGGACAGGTTGACGATCGAGCCGGACCGCCGGGCGCGCATGTGCGGGACGACCGCCTGGCTCGCGTAGAGGGTGCCGCGCAGGCTGACATCGAGCACCGCGTCGTAGTCCTCGGGGCGGATCTCGAGGAGCTTCAGCGGCTGGGTGATGCCGGCGTTGTTGACGAGCACGTCGATGCGGCCCCAGTCGGCCGCGAGTCCGTCGGCCACCGCGCGGCAGCGCTCGCGGTCGGTGACGTCGCAGGCGAGCCCCACATGCCCCTCGCCCGGCAGGCTCGCGGCCGCTTCGGCCGAGCGCGCGGCATCGAGGTCGAGGATGGCGACGCGCGCGCCGTGTTCGGCGAACAGCCGCGCGACGGCGAGGCCGATGCCGCGCGGGCTCGCGGCGCCGGTGACGATGGCGGTGCGTCCTTCGAGGAGGGCGAGGCTCAAGGCCGGTCTCCGGATCCGTCGAGGAAGCCGCGCACGCGTTCGACGACGCGACGCACGGACAGGCCGTACATGTCGTGCAGGGTCGGAAGCGCGCCCGCCTCGAGGAAGGCGTCGGGCAGGCCGATGTGGCGGAAGCGCTTCGGGATCGTGCCGGATTCGAGCAGCAGCCGCGCCACCGCCTCGCCGAGACCGCCCACCACCGAATGGTTCTCGATCACCACGACGAGCGGCCGGCCACGGCCGGCTTCGGCGAGGATCGTCGCCGCATCGAGCGGCTTGATGGTCGGCACGTGCAGCACCGCCGTGCCGATCCCCTCCGCCGCGAGCCGTTCCGCGGCATCGAGCGCGCGCATGGTGGCGAGGCCGGTCGAGACCACCAGCACCTCGCCGCCCTCGCGCAACAATTGCGCCCGCCCCAGCGCGAACCGGTAGTCCGGACGGTGGCGGGTGAGCACCCGCGGCACCCGCCCGCGCAGGATGCGGGCGTAGACGGGCCCGGGGTGGGCGGCGATCGCCGGCACCATGCCCTCGATGTCGTCGGCGTCGCAGGGATCGACGATCACGAGATCGGGCAGGCCGCGGAAGATGGCGAGGTCCTCGGTCGCCTGGTGGCTCGGTCCGTAGCCGGTCGTGAGCCCCGGGAGCGCGCAGACGATCTTCACCGGCAGGTACGGCTCGGCGATCTGCATGGCGACGAAGTCGTAGGCCCGCCGGCTGGCGAAGACGGCGTAGGTGGTGGCAAACGGCACGAAGCCCTCGCGGGCAAGCCCGGCGGCGGCCCCCAGAAGCAGCTGCTCGGCCATCCCCATCTGGTGGAAGCGGTCCGGGAAGGCTTCGGCGAAGACGTGGAGATCGGTGTATTTGGCGAGGTCGGCCGTGAGCCCGAGGATGCGCGGGTCCTCTTTCGCGAGCGCCACCAGGGCGTGGCCGAAGGGCGCCTGCACCGTCTCGTAGCCCTCGGCTTCGAGCGAGGCGATCATGGCCGAGGTGCGCAGCCCGCCCGTCGCCTGCGGGCGGCGCGGCTCGTATTTGCGGCGGGCGGATTCCCGGGTCATTGCGGCCGGCTCCGCTCCAGAACGGCGAGCGCCTCGTCCCATTCGTGCGGCTCCACCCGCACGAAGTGGGTGATCTCGCGGTTTTCGAGGAAATCGACGCCGCGGCACATGCGGGTATCGAAGATCACCACCCGCGGCCCCGGGAAGTCGGTGGTGCGGGCCACGTCCAGCGCCCGCACGACGGCGTCGAGGTCGTTGCCGTCGACCCGCTGCGCGTGCCAGCCGAAGGCGCGCCACTTGTCCTCCTCGGGCACCCGCAGCATGGCGGCACGGGTCTTGCCGTCGGCCTGCTGGTCGTTGAAGTCGACGAGATTGATCAGATTGTCGAGGCGGTGCTGGACCGCGCCCATCGCCGCTTCCCAGACCGCACCCTCGTTGAGCTCGCCGTCGGACATGAGATTGTAGACGAAGGCGGGATTGCCCTTCCGCCTGAGCCCGAGCGCCATGCCGACCGCGACCGTGAGCCCCTGGCCGAGCGAACCGCCGGTGATCTCCATGGCCGGGGTGTAGGTGCACATGCCGGACATCGGCAGGCGGCTGTCGTCGGCGCCGTAGGTCTCGATCTCCTCTTCCGGGATCACCCCGGCCTCGATCAGCGCCGCATAGAGGGCGATGGCGTAGTGGCCGACGGAGAGCAGGAAACGGTCGCGGCCCTCCCATTCCGGATCGTCGGGCCGGAAGTTCAGGGCGTGGAAGAAGCAGGCCGCCAGCACGTCGGCGATACCGAGCGCCTGGCCGATGTAGCCCTGGCCCTGGACCCGCGCCATGCGCAGCGCGTGGCGGCGGATGGCGAAGGCGCGCAGGGCGAGCGGCACGTTCGCGCGGCGCGGCGGAGCAGGATCCGTGGACACCGGAGCGGAGCCTCCCGCGGGGTTGCGGCCCCTCTTCTCGCCGCCGCCGCCGCTCCTGTCTTTTGCGAAAATGTTTACAGCTGTGCGATCCCGTTTCACGATCCGGGCGGTCCCGCGGCGCGACGGAGTGGCCCTTGGCTTCGGATCCGCTGCTGCTCGGCATCGATCTCGGCACCTCGGCGGTGAAGGCGGTGGTGATCGACGGCAGCGGCCGGGTGCACGCCCGTGCCGCCGTCGAACATCCGCTCTCGGCCCCGCAGCCGAACCGGGCCGAACAGGATCCCGCCGACTGGTGGGACGCCACCTGCCGGGCGCTCGATGCCGCCCTCGCACGGCTCGCAGACCGGCGGGCGGTGCGCGCCATCGGCCTCAGCGGCCAGATGCACGGGCTCGTCGCCCTCGACGCCGCGGACCGGGTGCTGCGGCCGGCGATCCTCTGGTGCGACCAGCGCGGGGTCGAGGAGGGCGAGGCGATCACCGAGGCCGCGGGCGGCCTCGACGGGCTCCTCACCCTCGTGCACAACCGCCAGCTCCCGGGCTTCACCGGCGCCAAGATCCTCTGGATGCGCCGCCACGAGCCGGAGCTCTTCGGCCGCATGCGGCGGTTCCTCCTGCCCAAGGACCATCTGCGGCTTTTGCTCACGGGACGGCATGCCACGGACGTCTCCGAGGCTTCGGGCACGGGCCTGTTCGACGTCGCGCGCCGGTGCTGGTCGGAGCCGCTGCTGGAGATCGTCGGGCTGCGCCCGGACCAGGTGCCGGAGGCGGTCGAATCGTCCGTCGTCACGGGCGGACTGCTGCCCGAGGTCGCCCGCCGCTTCGGGCTCGACCCCGGCATCCCGGTCGTGGGCGGCGGCGGTGACGCGGTGGTCCAGACCACCGCCACCGGCATCGTCGATGCCGGCCTCTACGGCATCACCATCGGCACCGGCGGCATCGTCTCGACCGCCGCCCGCTTCTGTCCGGACAATCCCGAAGGCCGGCTGCAGATCTCCTGCGGCAACGCGCCCGACCGCTGGCACGTGATGGGGGTGGCGCTGAGCGCCGGCGGCTCCTTCCACTGGCTGCGCGACCTGCTGCGCGAGGTGGCGGGCGAGGAGCTCGGCTTCGACCGGCTCGTGCAGCTCGCGGAACGTGTGCCGCCGGGGTCCGGGGGGCTGCTGTTCGCCCCCTTCCTCTCGGGCGAGCGCTGCCCGCACATCGCGCCGCACGCGCGCGGCGCCTGGATCGGCCTCACCCGCGCCCACGGCCTCGGCCATCTCGTCCGGGCGCTCGCCGAAGGGGTGGTGATGAACCTGCGGGCGATCCGCGATCTCTGCGACCGGGTCGGGCTGCCCTGCCACGACCTCCGGGTCTCGGGCGGCGCCGCCGCTTCGGCTTTCTGGCGGCAGCTCGTCGCCGACGTCTTCGGCCGCGACGCCGTGACCGTCACCCACGCGCAGGAGGGCGGGGCCTTCGGGGCGGCGCTGCTCGCCGGGGTCGGCATCGGCGTCTGGCCCGACATCGACGCGGCCACAGCCGTGATCGGCGAGACCGGACGCACACCGCCGCACCCCGCGCACGCCGCCTTCTACGACCGGCTGCAGCCGCTGCACGCCGCCCTGTTCGACCGGCTCGCGCCGGTATTCGACGCCCTCGCCGCCCTGCCGCCCGTGGAGTGAGGCCGCGACCCGCACGGATCGCGGCCCCGGCGAGCCGCTTCGATCCCGGTCAGGCGCGCGCCCCGCCCGTCACTTCCGTCCGGGTCGGGATCTCCCCGTCGGCCGGCAGTTCCTTGACGCCGGTGATCATCGCCTTCACGAGGTTGACCCGCTCGCGCAGGCTCGTGAACACGACGCCCGCGAGATGCAGCGGCACGAGACCGAAGATCAGAAGGTTCACGGCGGTCTCGTGCAGATCCTCGACCCAGTCTTCGCCCCAGAAGGCGTCGAGAGTCATCATCCAGCCCGAGACGGTCACGACGAGCAGGGTGACGAGCAGCGCCACCACCATCGCCCCGCCGAGCGGATTGTGGCCGAGATGACGCGGCTCACGGCCGCGCAGGACATCGAGGGCGTAGCCCAGAACCTCGCGCGGGCCGCGCACGAAATCGGCGAAGCGGGCGTGGCGGGTGCCGGTGAAGCCCCAGACGATCCGCACCAGCACCGCGCCGAGCACGACATAGCCCGTGAACTTGTGCACGCTGCGCCAGTCCTCGGTGAACCAGGCGACGAACACGCCCGTCACCACCGTCCAGTGGAACAGGCGCACGAGCGGATCCCAGACGCGGACGGGAATGCGGTCGGTCGTGGTCTGCCGTGCGGTCGCCATCGTCTCGCTCCTTCTGTCGGCCGGACACGTTCCCCGGAAGAGGACGCGGCGGGAGTCCCCGCCGCGCCCGCCGTCTCAGCCCTCGACGTTCTTCTGGAGTTCCTCGCCGGTCCAGGGGTCGATGTAGACCTCGACCTTCTTTCCTTCCTGGATACCGTAGATCTCGTAGCAGCCGCCGCTCGAGATCTTCCACTTGCGGATCTCGTAGCCCTTCCCGACGTACATCTGCTGCACCTTCTCTTCGGGGAGCTTCTCGCCCTGGCCGGTGCAGGTGGGGCCGGCCATGGCCGGAAGCGCCGCCAGGCCGAAGGCGGTGAAGGCGGCGAGAGCTGCGATCTTCGTGTTCATGGGTCGTCCTCCGTGGATGGGTCGTTCGGGACGCCCCTGTTGTGGAGGACGAAGCTTGCGGGAACCCTGTGGTTTCCTTGCAGGAAGCTTGCGGAACCTCAGGTTCTGCGGAGCGGCAGCTCGATCGTGAAGGCGGCTCCGCCCCCGACCCGGTCGTGGGCGTAGACCCTGCCGCCGTGCAGGCGGGCGACGTCGTAGACGATGGCGAGGCCGAGCCCGGCGCCGTCCTGCGCGCCGCGGCGGCCCCGCACGAAGGGGCGGAACAGCTCGGCCGGGCTCTTGCCCTCGAGCCCCGGCCCGCGGTCGAGCACGGCGATCACGCCGCCCGCGGTCACCCGGATCTCGACCGGCGTGCCGGGCGGGGTGTGGCGGAGGGCGTTGTGCACGAGATTGGCGACCGCCCGCCCGAGGGCGTCGCGGTTGCCGCGGACCGGCACCGTCGCGTCCGGCAGATCGAGGACGAGATCGCGCTCCGAGGCGGCGGCGAGCGGCGCCATCTCGGCCGCCACCGTTTCCGCCACCTCGCGCAGATCCAGATCCTCGTCCGGCACGATCTGGCCGCTCTCGAGACGGGCGACGGCGAGCAGCTGGTCGACGAGACGGCTCATCCGCTCGAGCGAGGCCTCGAGCTGCCGCCGGTCGGGAAGATCCACGGGCAGGGCGTCGATGCGGGCCCGCAGCGCGGCGAGCGGGGTCCGGAGTTCGTGCGCCGCCACGGCGGTGAAGCTGCGCTGCTGGGCGAGCGCGTCCTGCAGCCGGTCGAGCAGGCGGTTCACCGCCTCGACGAGCGGCAGCAGCTCCTCCGGCACCTCGCGCGTTTCCAGCCGCAGGTTGCTGCCCGGCTCGATCCGGGCCGCCTGCGCCGAGACGCGGGCGAGCGGCGCGAGTCCGCTCCGCACGGTGACGATGGCGAGGGTGGTGCCGACCACGGCGACCATGAACAGCATCGGTCCGAGCTCGAGGGTGAACTCGGTCGCGATCCAGTAGCCGTAGTCGCGCAGCTTCGGCGGCCCGCGCCGGGCGACGATCCTGACCGGCACGCCGGCCGGGGTCGGCAGTTCCTCGATGAAGCCGAACTCGTGCTCGGGCGAGGCCGGCGGCCCGAGGGTGAAGATGCCGGGCGGCCAGTCGCGGATCGCCTCGACGCTGTCGGGGCTGCCGGTGACGTGGTCCCAGGTGAACAGCACGCCGCCCGTGGTCGTGTCGTAGACCCGCAGATGCAGCGCGTTCAGGGCCGCGATGCGCCCGAGCAGCTCGTCGGAGAGCCGCAGGTCGAGGGCGGATTCGCCGGGCGCGCGACCGTCTTCCGCCTTCCGCACGCTCGCGGCGATCGCCTGCGTCAGATCCTCGAGCTCGTATTCGAGCTCGATCTCCTTGAGCAGCGCGTAGGCGAGCGTGGTGACCGTGGCGCCCAGCAGCGTCACCGCCGCGAAGCGCCAGACCAGCCGCCGGACGAGCGAGTGCCGGCGTCTCACGACGGCAGCGCCCGCAGCATGTAGCCGAGGCCGCGGAAGGTGCGGATCTCGACCCGCGCCCCGGCCCCGGCGAGCCGCTTGCGCAGGCGCGAGACGTGCGATTCGAGGGTGTTCGATTCGATCTCTTCGTCGAAACCCCAGAGCGCGTCCTCAAGCGCGCTCCGCTGCACCACCCGGCCGGCGCGGCGCACGAGCGCCTCGAGCAGCGCCCGTTCGCGCCGCGGCAGCTCCAGCGGCGCGTCGTCGACCGTGAAGGTGCCGCTGCCGGGATCGAAGGCGAGATTGCCGGCCTCGATGCGCTCGCCGAGATGCTGCGCCGGCCGCCGCAGCAGCGCCCGGATGCGGGCGAGCAGTTCCTCGTGGGCGAAGGGCTTGACGAGATAGTCGTCGGCGCCGGCCTCGAGCCCCGCCACCCGGTCGGGCACCGCGTCCCGGGCGGTGAGGATCAGGATCGGCACCGGATCGCGCCGGCGCCTGAGCCGGCGGACGAGTTCCAGCCCGTCGCCGTCGGGAAGACCGAGGTCGAGCAGCACGAGCTCGTACCGCTGGCTCTCCACCGAGGCCGTGGCATCGGCGAGGTCCATGGCCAGATCGACGGCGAAGCCGGAGCGCTCGAGGTTGCGCCGTACGGCATCGGCGATGTCGGGATCGTCCTCGACGAACAGCAGCCGCATCGCGTCCGTCCTCCGTGGCATCCGCCCGGCCCGCCCGTGCCGGCCGGAAGGTGGGTTGCCGAGCTTGCGGAAAGCTTGCAGCGGGCTGTCGCCGGCGCAACCCTGCCGCCACCTGCGGGCCGTTCCCGCCGTCTTCGGAGCCTCTCTTGCGCCTCCTGCTGCTGTTCCTCGCCCTCGCGATCCTCTTCGCCCTGCCCTTCCTCTTCTTCGGAGAGGGCTTCGAGGCCGCGCTCTCGGGCGAGGCGGCGGTGCGGTGGCTCTCGGGCTTCGGAGCGTTCGCCGGGCTCGCAGGTCTGCTGCTGCTCGCCTCCGACCTGCTGCTGCCGGTGCCGGCGAGTGCCGTGCTCACCGCCCTCGGCATGCTCCACGGAACCCTCGCGGGCGGTGCGATCGGCACCCTCGGGCTCGTGCTCGCGGGCCTTCTGGGGTGGACGCTCGGCCGTGTCTTCGGACGTCCGCTTGCCGCCCGGCTGTTCGACCCCGAAGAATGGGCGCAGGGCACAGCACTGTTCGCCCGCTTCGGCGGCCTCCTGGTCGCCGTTTCCCGCGCCCTGCCGCTCCTGCCCGAAGTGGTGAGCGTGGCGGCGGGGATCCTCGGCATGCGCCTTCCGCCCTTCCTCGCCGCACTTCTCTGCGGGGCGGTGCCGGTGGCCTTCGGCTTCGCCGCCTTCGGCGCCGCCTTCGCCGACCGGCCGCTCGCGGGCCTGGTGATCTCCCTCGCCGTCCCGGCGGCGCTCTGGTTCGTACTCCGGCCGCTTCTCGCCCGGATCGCGGTTCCGGCCTCAGGTGCCGCGCACGAAGCGCTGGAGTGCGAGGGTCAGGGCGAAGCCCGCGGGGCCGAGGAGCGCGGGCCAGCCGGCGACCGCCAGAAAACACCCGTCGAGGAGACAGATGGCGGCAATGAGCCCGACCACCGCCCTGGGCACGTCGCCGGGCCCGCGGCGGGCGAAGAAGCGCAGGCTCGCCGCCGTTGCCGCGAGCAGCCCGAGCCAGGACAGGAGCCCGAGCGGGTGCGCGTTCGCGAACCAGAGGCCGATCAGCGGTGAGAGGGCGAGAAGCGCGAGCGGCCAGGCGGCCTCGATGCGGGCGAGGTTCTCCTGCCGGGCGACGTATGTGAGCCCGACCACGTGCGCGAAGCCGGCCGTGGCTGCGAGCAGCAGCGCCGGTCCCGGCGCCGGCGCGATGCAGGCGCCGGCCGCGACATAGGCGAGACCGCGGCAGGCCCCCATGACGAGCGGGCTCCAGGGCGCCCGCTTGTGGTGGAAATCGTAGAGCAGGATCGCGGAGGCGAGCACGAGCCCGGTGGCAACCGCAGCCGTCGGATCGCGCCCGCCCGAAGCCGCCGCCACGAGCAGGAGCGCGAGGCCCGCGAGCAGCAGCAGGATGCCTCCGAAATACACCGTCTCGGGCGCGACGGCACCGGAAGGGATCGGACGGCCCGGCCGTTCGCGCGCATCGATCGCCGCATCGAAGGCGTCGTTCAGATACATGCCGGCGACGTAGAAGGCGGAGAGCGCGGAAATCACGGCGAGCAGCGTCGGATCGCCGGGACTTCCGCCCGCGAGCAGGAAACCCGCGAGCCCGTTGGTCCACACGGTGGGCAAATTGGAGATCCGCCCGAGGGCGAGAGCGGTGCGCAGATCGAGACCGCGCGCCCTCAACGCCTGCTCCCGAGCCGGTCGCGCACCCAGAGCAGTTCGCGCGCGACCGCTTCTTCGATCTCCACCTGCCGGAAGGCCTCGGGCAGCACCTCGAAGGTGTAGGTCTCGACCTCGAGATGCCGGCTGACCGGTCTCTCGCGCTGGCGGTCGAGGACGCGCGCGAGCACGTCCTGCGTCGTCGCGAGCGGCCCTTCGAGCTCGGCCATGAACACCGGCACGTGGAAATGGATGCGCCACTCCTCCGCCTCCTCGCCGGCGGCGAGGGCGGCCTGTGCCTCGTCGAGATCGGTGTGGCGGGAGAGCCGGCCGGAAGGCGTGCGCGCCACCACCTGGTGCAGATAGACGGCATCCTCGAAGGGCCGAAGCCCGGCCGCGCCCTCCGCCGTCACCGGCGAGAGCCGGAGTGCCGCCGAGAGCTGCAGCTTGGGCACGGCGATCGCCCGCCGCTCCAGGAGATCGAGGCTCTCCTCCACCTCCTCGAACTCGACCGCGGCGTGGCAGACGTCGAAGCAGATGCCGAGATGCGGGCGCAACGCCTCCTCCGCCGCGCCGCGCGGCAGATCGGCGAAGCGGGCGAACTCCGAAAGCGCACCACGTATCGCGAGCCGGTCCTCGAAGAAGCGCACGAACTCCTCCGTGGTCTCGACCATGCAGGCGGGCTCGGGCTCGACCGCGAGCGCGATCCTCCGTCCCGTCCGCCGTTCGATGTCGACGAGATGCGCGGTCGCCCGCAGAAGGTTGGTCGCGATCGCTTCGAGCCGTGCGGGTTCGGCCGCGAGCGGGCGGAAGGTGCCGGGCACGGTGCTGATGCTCCCCTCGCCTTCCTCGGGGAGAAGGCGCGCGAGGAGATCTGCGAGCCGGTTCGTGTAGGCGAGCCGTTCGGGGGTGCTCCAGTCGGGCTGGTAGACCTCCTCCTTGACCCGCGTGCCGTGGAAGGGGCCGTAGGGAAAGCCGTTGAGGGTGAAGACGTAAACGTCGAGATCGGCGAGCAGGCGGGCGAAGCCGTCGAAGTTCCGCGTGTCGTCGAGGGCTTCGGCGGCGATCGCCGAGAGCCTGAGGCCGAGGCCGAAGGGCCGGTCCGGGGCGACCCGCCGCTTCACCTCGGGAAGGTGGCGTTCGAGGGCGGCGCGCACCTCTTCGAGGCGCTCGCCGCGGTGGATGTTGGTGCAGTAGGTCAGATGGGTGCCGTCTTCGCGCTGCAAGGCGCCGCCTCCCGCGGATGCGGGCGGAAGCTAGCGGCGATCGCGCCCGCCGCCAACCGGCGTCACCGTCCGGTCACGAAACCGTCGCGCGGTTTTCCCACGGGCGGTAGAAAGATCCCAACGGCCCGGCACCAGGGGCACGGGCCGCCCTACCCGGTTCCAGCAACAGGGAGGATCCCCTTGAGACCGTTCCGCACCACCCTTCTCGCCGGCAGTTCGCTGCTGGCGCTCGCCCTCGCCACACCGCTCGCCGCGGCCGGACCGAAATCGGTCGAATTCCTCGGTATGGCCGCACCCTCGACACCGGCCGACATGGCCCGCGCCTACAGCGAAGCGGGAGTGAAATACGTCTACGAAGACGGCCGCGAGGAGACCGTACCGCTCGCCTGGCACCAGCTCTACACGAACCGCGAGCGGGTCGCCGGCAACGTCTACGAGGCCGGCCGGCTGTTCGACGCCTGGGGGATCGGGCTCACGGATCCCTTCGGCGAGCCGGTGATCGCCGAGACGCCGGACGGCACCACCATCCTCGATTCCGGCGGCCTCACCACGCCCGCCGGCGAACCGGTGAAGTTCCACGTGGTGCAGTGGGAATACGACTGGATCATGTCGGACGGCACCAACCTGCGCAAATCCGACTGGTATCCGCGCATGCCGATGAGCGCCAACGTCAACCGGCTGGCGCAGGATCCGGTGACCGGCGGACTTCGCGTGATCTCGCAGGACTTCGTCGATTTCTCGGCGGTGGGAGGGCTCTGGATCGCCTGCGCCGCCACCCGTACGCCGTGGAACACCCATCTGCTCGGCGAAGAGGACTACGACCTGTTCGATCGCGGCAAGGTGGAGAAGTCGATCGCCGGTCTGAACGATCTCTACTATCGCGGCCAGGCGGAAGCGAATCCCTACGATTACGGCCACGCGGTCGAGATCGCCGTCGGACCGGACGGGCGGCAGCGGGTGATCAAGCACTACGCCATGGGCCGCGCCTCCTTCGAGGTGGCGGCGGTGGCACCCGATGCGAAGACCGTCTATTTCGGTGACGACGGCCGTTACGTGGCGCTCTTCATGTTCGTCGCCGACCGGCCGGGCGATCTGTCTTCCGGCACCCTCTACGCCGCGAAGTGGATCCAGGAGAGTGCGGAAGGCGCCGGCCGGGCGAAGCTCGAATGGATCCGTCTCGGCCACGGCAGCGATCGCGAGATCGCGGCGATTGCCCGGCAGGAGCGCTTCTCGGCGACCGAGAGCACGATCTTCGAATTCGCCGACGGGCCGCAGGAGGGGTTTGTCGCCATCCAGGCGGGCCTCAAGAAGCCCGAATACGTGAAGCTGCAGCCGGGCAAGGAGAAGGCGGCAGCCTTCCTCGAGTCCCGCCGTTACGCGGCCCTGCTCGGTGCCACCACCGAGTTCAACAAGATGGAGGACGTCGACTTCGATCCGGTGACGAAACGGGTGTTCGTCGCCATGTCGCGGATCGAGGAGGCGATGCTCGAAGGCGACGGCGGCCCGCGCGACGACATCCGGCTCGCGAAGAACGGGGCCGGTGCGGTCTACGCCATCGAGACGTCGGGTGGCGTCACCGACACCGAGGGCAATCCCATCGACAGCGAATGGGTGGGCGTGTCCATGGCGGCCTTGCCCGGGCTCGTCGGCCGCGATCTGCCGGAGCCCGACGCGCTCGGCAACGAGGCCGATCCGGAGCTGATCGCCGAGCCCGACAATCTCGCCGTCGCCCCCTCGATCCGCACCCTCTTCGTCTACGAGGACAGCGGCGGGCACACCAACAACTTCGTCTGGGCGTACAATCTGGATACCGGCGCGCTCGCCCGCATCGCCTCGGTGCCGGCCGGTGCCGAGACCGCGGGCAGCTTCGTGGTCGAGAACTGGAACGGCTACGCCTACATCATGCTGAACTACCAGCATGCCGCCGAAGACCTCGACGAGCGGAAGATGGACGAGGGCCTGAAGGCCGGGCTCGCCACCCGGCTCGATCCGTTCACCGCCGGCATCGGCTATCTCGGGCCGCTGCCGGCGTTCGCCGCGGCGCCGACGAAGATGGCCGCGAAACAATAGCGGAAAGCCGCTCCGGCAACCGTCGACGGGCGGGCTCCGGCCCGCCCGTCACGTTTTCTGGCGGGCTTCGAGCCAGGCGATCGCCTCGACGATCCGCGCCTCGTCCATCTCGTGCACCTCGATGCCGCGGCCGATGGCTTCGAGCAGGGTGACCGTGAGCTCGCCGCCGAGATGCTCGCGGAATTCCGAAAGCCCCTGCAGGACCAGGAGCCGGCCCGAGGCGTCGCGGGAAAGCAGCGCCGGGTGCCACAGCCGGAAGCCGAGATGTTCGAGGAGCGCGCAGATGCGCTCCTCGGCACCCGCTTCGAGCAGCCCCGCGGTCACCGAATAGCGGGCGTCGAGGGCGATGCCGATCGCCACCGCCTCGCCGTGGCGGAGATGGTGGCGGGTCATGGCCTCGAGCCGGTGCGCCGACCAGTGGCCGAAGTCGAGCGGCCGGGCGCTGCCGGTCTCGAACGGATCGCCGCCCTTCGCGATCTGCCGCATGTGCAGCTCGGCGCAGCGGCGGATCATGGTCGCCATGGCGGCACGGTCGAAGAGGGCGAGCGCATCGGCGTGGCGTTCGAGCCAGGCGAAGAAGGCGGCGTCGCGGATCAGTGCCACCTTCACCGCCTCGGCCATGCCGGCGATCTTCTCGCGCGGCGGCAGCAGGTCGACGAAGTCGAGATCGTTCAGCACCGCGAAGGGCGGGGCGAAGGTGCCGACGAAGTTCTTGGAACCGAAGAGATTGACGCCGTTCTTGACGCCGACGCCGGAGTCGTTCTGGGCGAGCACGGTGGTCGGCACGCGCAGGAGCCGCACGCCGCGATGAGTGGTGGCGGCGACGAGGCCGACGGCATCGAGCACCGCCCCGCCGCCGACGGCCAGGACGAAGGACTGGCGGTCGATGTGGTGCTCGTGGAGCTTCGCCTGCATGTGCTCGACGAAGAACAGCTCGTTCTTGATGCGCTCGCCGCCCGGGACCGGGAAGGGCGGGGCGACGAGCTCGAGGTGCCGGGCGTGGGCGCGCGCGTAGGCCGCGATCTCGCGCGGCAGCTGCGGCCGGACGGCGAGCAGGCCGTCGTCGACGAAGGCGAGGATCCTGTGCCGGCGGTCGGGCTCGAGCCGGCGGACGGCATCGAGCAGGGCCGGATTGCCGGGCCGGAACAGGCCTTCGGTGAACACCACGGGATAGTGGTATGTGACCGTGAAGCGCTGGTCGTAGACGGTGGTGCGCCCGCGGGCCACGGGCCCCTCCGGATCCTGCTGCGGCATGGCTCCTCCCCCTTCCGGGCCGCGCCCGGCCCGTGCGGCGACACTGGCGGCTTTTCCGCGCTCCGTCCAGTGGCGGCGCGGGGGCGGCACTATGCCGCCTTCCGCGCCCGGAGGTGGGTGGGGCGGAGGCCGCCGCAGGCAACCGCGGCGGCGAGCCGGCGGCGGACGTCGAGCCAGTCCCCGTAGACCCGCTCCCCCACCGCGGCGATCAGGGCTGCGCGCAGTTCGCCCCCGATCCGCCGCACCTCTTCCGCCGCGAGCGGCGCGTACCAGGCGTTGCGGTCGCGGGTTTCCACGTCGACGAAACCGGCGGCCCGCAGCGCTTCCTCGTATTCCGCCGCCGTGCCCATGGCGAAGTCCAGATGCGCCACCTCCAGATAGCGGCGGAAGTCCTCGAGTTCGAAGGCGTCTTCGCTCCTGAGCCAGTCGCTCGCAGCGAAGGTGCCGCCCGGCCGCAGCACCCGCCGGATCTCGCGGAACAGCGCCGGCCGGTTGGCGACGTGGACCAGCGAGTCCTTGCTGAAGACCAGATCGAACGCGGCATCTTCGAAGGAAAGCGGGCCGGGTTCGACGAGGCGGAAGGAGACGCGGTCCGCCACCCCCGCCCGTTCCGCGAGCAGGCGTGCCCGTTCCACGAGCTGCGGTTCGACGTCGATGCCGGTCACCTCGCCGGCACCGAGATCGCGCGCCAGCACGATCGCCGGCCCGCCGACGCCGCAGCCGACATCGAGCACCCGCGCGCCTGTGAGATCGAGGCCGCGCACGATCTCCGCCACTTCCGCAGGCCCGCCGGGCGAGAGGAAGCCCTCGCCCCAGACGGCCTCGAGGCGGACGACGAAGTCCTCGGGATACTGCGGCTTCCGACTCACCCCGAAGCCTTCTCCCGCCGCACCGTGATCGCGGGCGGCCTGCGCAGGGTCTGGTAGACGACGCAGTAGCGCTCGGTGAGCTGCAGCAGCTTCTCCACCTGCTCTTCGGGCGCGTCGGTGCCGAAGCGGAAGGTCAGGCGGATGTCCGTGAAGCCGACCGGGGCCTCACGGTCGACCCCGAGCGTGCCGCGGAAATCGAGATCGCCCTCGACCAGCACTTCGGCATCGCGCAGCTCCACGCCGAGGGCGGTGGCGACGGCATTCAGCGTCACCCCGGCGCAGGCGGCGAGCGCCTCGAGCAGCATGTCGCCCGAACAGAGCTGGCTGCCGTCGCCGCCGGTCGCCGGATGCAGGCCGGCGCGCGCGAGCCCCTTCGCGGTCTCGACCGAACAGGCGATGCCCTCGTCGAGCCGGCCGCGGGCACGCAGCGTGATGCGGGCGGCCGCGGGATCCTCGCGGTAGCGGGCCTTGAGCGGGGCCTGCAGGGCTTTCAGGGCGTCGGCGTCCACGGGCGGTTTCTCCCTCGCGGTCGGCGCGCAGGCTAGCGGCGGCAGGGCGTGCGGGGAAGGCGGGGGCGGATCGCGTCCGCGCGAGGCCGTGATATCGGCCGGTCTCGACCCGGGTGAGCGTCCGCCGTAAGCTGCCGCGGTCCGCGATCATGGTGACAGGGAGGCCGGAATGACGACGCCGCGTCCGACGGGGCCCGCGAGCCTCGACAACAGCTTCCTCACCGAGACGGTCCAGGTCTGCGTGGTGACCCGCGACTGGCGCCGGACGATGGAGGGCATGGTGCGCCTCGGCATCGGTCCGTGGCGGGTCTACACCTTCGATTCCGACACCAACCTCACGCAGACGCAGATCCGCGGCGTGCCGCAGCCACTCGCCATGAAGCTGTGTCTGAGTTTCGTCGGCGGGACGATGTGGGAGATCGTCCAGCCGCTGCGCGGCCCCACCATCTACGAGGACTTCCTCGCCCGGCACGGCGAGGGCATCCATCACGTCGCCTTCGCCTGTGGCGACCGGCCCTGGGAGGAACGGGTGGCGGAGTTCGAGCGCCGCGGTTTCGCCTGCATCCAGTCCGGGGTGTGGATGGAACGCGTCCCCTGGGCCTATTTCGGCACCGAGGAGGCGACCTCGACCATCTTCGAGATCTTCGACATTCCACCGGACTTCGAACTGCCGGAACCCGAAGAGTGGTATCCGGCACCCCCGCCCGCGGGCTGAAGCACGGGCAGGGGATTCCGCCGGCGACCGGAACGGAATGGAACGGAGGTCCGCCGCCGCTCTGCGATCGGCGATGTGCGGCCGCCCTCTCACCTCTCCCCTGCGGCGGTGCGGGCGAGCTCGTGGAGGACCGCCATCGCCTCCCGCTCGCGCCCGTCCGGGACGAAGAGATGGTCGTGGAAGACACCCGCGACCGGGTTCACCGGCAGGCCGCGGGCCGCGAGTGCGGTGGCGATGCGGGCGAGGAAGCCGACCGCATCGAGGGCGGAATGCACGGCGAGCGTGATCCGCCGGCAGGGAAAGCCGTGGGCGAGCCCGAGGGCTTCGGCTTCGGCGCGCGGCAGGACCAGCGTCACCCCCTCCTCTTCCCGCAGCAGCATCCGCGGCCGCAGTCCCGCCGGCACGTCCTCCTCCGGCACGGTGGCGAAGACGTAGAGCTCCGGATCGCAGCGCGGATCGAGGTTCGCGAGCAGCCGGTCCGGATCCCTTCCGCCTTCCATCTCCCTCTCTCCCGCCCGCATCGCCGTGTCTCCTGCCGCATCCGGTCGTCGAGGCGCACCCGCCCGCTCGGGCACGCTTTCCCCGGGCCCGGTCTTCCGGCTATCCGTACCCCGTGGCAACGGCGGAGCCGTGAGCGTGACCATTCCCGAAGGGCAGGAGCTCGTGATTGCGATCCTGCGTGTCCTCGCCGGACGCGAGGGCGCGATCGCGCGGTCCGAGATCTCGAGGCCGTCCTCACCGATGCCGGCTCCGGACCGGACGACACGCCGACCGTGGACCTCCGGCGGACGGCCGTCCGCCGGATCCGCCGGGCGCTCCGCCGCCTCGAACAGGAGGACGCGGTGCGGCGGATCGAACGTGGCGTCTATGTCATCACGGAGCGCGGCCGGGAGATCCTCGCCGGCCCACCCCCCAAGCCCGACAACTCCGACGATCCGGAAGAGGTGATCGAGAGGGCCGCGGCACGGCTCCGCCGGAATCTGGCAACGGAGCTGCTCACCCGCCTCCGCACCCTCCCGCCCGCGGCCTTCGAGCAGCTCGTCGTCGAGCTGCTGCTCGCCATGGGCTATGGCGCCCGCGGCCGCGGCGTGCGGGTCGGGCGCAGCGGCGACGGCGGCATCGACGGTATCGTCGACGAGGACGCCCTCGGGCTCGATACCGTTTACCTGCAGGCCAAGCGCTACGGCGAGGGCAACAGCGTCGGCCGAGAGCAGCTGCAGGCCTTCGCCGGCGCGCTCCTCGGCCACGGCGTCCACAAGGGGGTGTTCGTCACCACCGGCCGCTTCACCCGGGAAGCGCGCGCCCGGGCGGAGGGCCAGCGGAACCGGCGCATCGTGCCGATCGACGGCGAGCGGCTCGCCGAGCTCATGATCGACCACGGCGTCGGCGTGCGCACGCAGCGCACGATCGAGATCCGCAGCCTCGACGAGGACTGGTTCGAGGGGCTCGGGGGCTGAAGCGGATCCCCCTCAGCCCGCACGTCCTTCCTCCCGACACAGGAGGAGAAAGCGCCGCACCGCCTGCTCCGCCCGGCGCACGAGGATGGCGGCATCGGGCCGTTCGAGGCCGAGCAGCACGCGCGTGTGCCAGGGGCCCACGAGCAGGCCGAAGAACAGTTCGGCCGCGGCCCGCGGATCGCCGACCGCGATCCCCTGCCCTTCCGCTTCCGCCAGCACCTCCGCCACCCGCGCCATCGCCCGCTCCGGCCCGCAGGCGTGGAAGGTGCGCGCGAGCTCCGGAAACCGCGGCGCCTCGGCGAGCACCAGACGGTAGAGGGCGACCGCCTCGGGTTCGGTGACGAGCTCGACGAACCGCACGGCGAAGCGGCGCAGCCGGTCGGCGAGGGTCGCCCCCGCCTCCATCCCGGCGAGCGGCTCGAGCAGCGCCCGGCAGCGTTCCTCGACGATGGCACCGAACAGCGCCTCCTTGCCGGCGAAATGGCTGTAGAGGGTCGCCTTCGAGACGCCGGCCGCGGCGGCGATCGCCTCCATCGCCGTGCCGGCGTAGCCCTGTTCGAGAAACAGCCTTCGCGCCGCTTCGAGGATCGCCTGCCGCCGGTCGCGGCCGCGCCCCGCATCCGTCGTCGGCATGTCCGAAGCCATCCGCGCCTCCCGGAGCCCGTCCGCGAAGGATAGCCGGTTCCACCGCGGAACGCAGCCTTCGCGGTTTCTTCCGTTCCGCAGGGAACCGATCGGCCGCCCGGACGTCTGTCCCCAGGGACCCCCCGAAGGAGGACGCCACCCGTGACACGCCGGACCCTGCAGCGACTGCTGCTCGCGAGCCTGCTCGCCACCACCCTGCCGCTCCTTTCCGCCTGCGACGACGGGCCGGCCGAACAGGCGGGCGAAGCCGTCGACGAAACCGTCGAAAAGGCCGGCGAGGCGGTCGAGAACCTCGGCGAGAAGGTGCAGGAAGCGACCGAATAGCGCAGCATCGCCACCGCGGAACGAAACCTCGCGGCTTGCCCGTACCGCTGCCGTCCCTATAACTGAACCGAACCGTTCAGTTCAACGGGTCGGTGGCGGTGCGTGCATGGTTCCGACGGCTCGCGACCCTGCTGGTCGGGCTGCTGCTGCTGGCCGCGGGCGGTCTCGTCGCGGAGCGCTGGTACACGAGCTGGCGTTTCCTCGAATCCACCGACAACGCCTATGTCGAGGGCGAGATCACGCCGGTCGCGGCCGAGGTCGCTGGCACGGTGGTGGAGCTGCGGGCGGAGGACAACCGGCCGGTCGCCAGGGGTGATCTGCTGCTGCGGATCGACCCGTCCGAATATCGCGCCGCCCTCGAACGCGCCGAGGCGCAGCTCGCGGCCGCCCGTGCGGCGCTCGCCGTGCTGGAGCGCCGGCTCTCCCTTGCCGATGCGAAGATCGCCGCGGCCGGAGCGGAGATCGCGGCAGCCCGGGCCGATCTCGCCCTCGCGGAGAAGAACCACGCACGGGCCGAGGCGCTCGTGCGCCGCAGGGCCGCGGCCGAGCAGACCCTCGACGAGGCGACGGCCGCCCTGGAGCGTGCCCGGGCGCGGCTCGATGCCGCCGAAGCGGCACGGGATGCGGCGGTGGCCGAGAAGCGGGTGCTCGAGGGCGAACGGGCGGCGGCCGAAGCGGAGGTCGCCCGGGCGCAGGCCGAACGCGATCTCGCGAAGATCCATCTCGACGACACGGAGATCCGCGCTCCGATCGACGGAGTCGTGGGCAACCGCGCGGTGCGCCTCGGCCAGACCGTGCAGCCGGGCCGGCAGCTGCTCGTGATCGTGCCGACCCGGGTGTGGATCGAGGCCAATTTCAAGGAGACGCAGATCGCCCGGATGCAGCCGGGGCAGAAGGTGGAGATCGAGGTCGACGCCTTTCCGGACACGCCCCTCGAAGGCCGGGTCGAGAGCCTCGCCCCGGCGAGCGGCGCCGAGTTCTCCCTGCTGCCGCCCGAGAACGCCACCGGCAACTTCACGAAAGTGGTGCAGCGGGTGCCGATCCGGATCGCCCTTCCCGACGGTCACCCGCTCGAGGGCCGGCTCGTGCCCGGGCTGTCGGTCGTGGTCACGGTCGACACCCGCGGGCCCGGGCCCGGCAGCGCGCAGGCCGCCACTTCCCGATGACGGCCGAGGTCGTCGCCTTTCCGGCATCGCCGCGGCGGCCGGCGACGGACGCGATCCCGGCGCGCACGCTCCTCGCCTACCTCGCGATGGTGCTCGGCCTGTTCATGGCCGTGCTCGACATCCAGATCGTCGCGAGCTCGCTGTCCGAGATCCGGGCCGGGCTCGCCGCCTCGCAGGACGAGATCAGCTGGGTCCAGACCTCCTATCTGATCGCCGAGGTGGTGGTGATCCCGCTCACCGGCTGGCTGCAGCGGCTCCTGTCGACCCGCATCCTGTTCGTGCTCGCGGCCGGCGGCTTCACCGTGACCAGCGTCGCCTGCGCCACGGCCTGGAGCATCGAATCGATGATGGTCTTCCGGGCGCTCCAGGGCGTCTTCGGCGGGGTCATGATCCCGACCGTGTTCACCGCCAACTATGTCATGTTCCCGCCCGGACGGCAGGCGACGGGCACGGTGATCGCCGGGCTCGTGGCGACCGTCGCGCCCACCCTCGGCCCCACCCTCGGCGGCTGGATCACCGAGACCTTCTCCTGGCACTGGCTGTTTCTCGTCAACGTCGGCCCGGGCATCCTCGTCTGCCTCGCCGTCTGGCGGCTCGTCGACATCGACCGGCCCGATCTCTCGCTGCTCTCGCGCATCGACTGGACCGGCATCCTGCTCGTCGCCCTCTTCCTCGGGACGCTCGAATACGTGCTCGAGGAGGGGCCGGGCGAGGACTGGTTCGATTCGCCACTGATCCGCTGGCTCTCCCTGATCTCGCTCGCGAGTGCCGCGGCCTTTCTGTGGCACGAGCTGCGCACGCCGCATCCCGTGGTCGATCTGCGCGCGTTCCGCGACCGGAACTTCACGATCGGCTGCATCCTGAGCTTCGTCGTCGGCATGGGCCTGTTCGGCTCGGTCTACCTGCTGCCGCTCTTCCTCGCCTCGGTGCGCGGCTACGGCGCCCTCGACATCGGCATCGTGCTGATGGCGACGGGCCTGTTCCAGTTCCTCTCCGCCCCCCTCGCAGGTGCGCTCGAGAAACATCTCGACGTGCGGGTGATGGCAGCCGTGGGCTTTCTGCTGTTCGGCACCGGTCTCTGGCTCAACGCCTCGATGACCGCCGAGTCCGGCTTCGCCGAACTGTTCTGGCCGCAGGCGGTGCGCGGGATTGCCATCATGTTCTGCTTCCTGCCGATGACCGCCCTCGCCCTCGGCAGACTTCCGCCCCACGAGGTCGGCAACGCCTCGGGCCTCTACAATCTCATGCGCAATCTCGGCGGTGCCATCGGCCTGGCACTTCTGGATACGCTCTTCGAGCACCGCTTCGACCACCATTACGAGATGCTGCGCCAGAGCCTCGATCCCGCCCGGCCCGGCATCGTCGAACAGGTGGAGGGGCTCGCCGCCATGCTCTCGACCCGGCTCGGCGACGGGCTGCAGGCGGAACTCGGGACGCTCGCGCTCCTGAAGGGGCTCGTTGTGCGCGAGAGCCTCGTGCTCACCTGGAACGATCTCTTCCTCGCGCTCTCCCTCGTCTTCGCGCTCGCGCTTTTCGCCCTGCCCTTCGCGCGCCGTGTCGGACACGCCGCGGCCAGCGAAGCGTTGGTCGCACCGGAACGGCCGGACGGGGAGGAAGCGGCGGAAGGAAGGGGCCCGGTCGCACCGCTGCGCGTCGCCGCGGAGTGAGGCGGAACCGCTGACGCGGTCTCCGCCGCGGACTATGATGGTCGCGGATTGCGAAGGACCGGGAGAGGATGAGCGAGCCGGCACGGCAGGAGCAGCCCGTCGGGGTCGGGGAGTTCCTCGCCTTCGGGGGCGAGCCGGACGTCCGTTACGAGCTGGTGGCGGGCGAGATCCGCGCCATGGCGCCGGCGGGTGCGCGCCACAACCGCATCCAGGCGGCGGTGGTCCACGCCCTCGAACGCCGCCTTTCCGGCCGCCGTCCCTGTGCGAGCTTCGGCGAGGCCGGCATCCGGATCTCGGAGGAGGATTTCTACATCGCCGATGTGGCGGTGAGCTGCCGCGAGGCGGAGGACGCGCCGGGCGTGGCCGAGCCGCTGCTGCTGGTCGAGGTGCTCTCGCCCGGAAGCCGCGCCCACGATCTCGGCACGAAGCTCCCGGCCTACAAGGAGATCGCCTCGGTGCGCGAGATCTGGCTCGTCGATTCCACCCGCCGCTGGGTCGAGCACTGGGTGCGGGAAGAGGAAGGCTGGCGGGCGCGCGACGTGATCGCCGGCGGCGTCCTCGAAAGCCCGGTGCTCGAAGACGGCGTCACCCTCGACGAGCTCTACGAGGCGAGCGGGCTCTGAAGAGGCGGGCGGGCTCTGGAAACGGCGGTCGCCGGCCGCAACCGCACCCCTTCCTCCGCCCGTCCGCGACGCCGACACGGAGCGCGTGATCCTCGTCCGGGACGTTCCGTCTCCGGTCGGGAACTTTCACGCGCTCCGCCGGTTCGGTCCGGTGACGGACCGCCTGTATGGAAAATCCGGGAAACGGGACGTCGGTGGCATCGACCCGCGACCATCCGCGCATACGGCAAGGAGGATACGCACCATGAATGCGAGGAGCGAGAAGGGCAACGAGGTCGATCTCTCGGCACTGCAGGAGGAACTCGCGCGACTGCGCGAGGACGTGGCGCGCATCGCCGGCACGCTCGGCGAACTCGGCCGCAAGGGGGTCGAGGAGGTGAAGTCGGCGGGCGCGGACCGGGTCGAGGAGCTGCGCCGCGAGCTCGAACAGGTGAGCCGCGAGGTGCAGCGGCGCGGGCGGGACGCCGTCGCCGGGGTCGAGGAGACGGTGCGCGAACGGCCGTTCACGAGCGTGCTGCTCGCCTTCGGCCTCGGCCTGATCCTGAGCCGCCTGCTGCTCGACCGGCGCTGAGGCCGCGCGTGCGGTCGTTCGCGGCCCTCCTGCTGCCGGCGCGTGCCCGGCTGCAGCAGGCGGCGCGCCAGTCGGCCGCGGCGGCCGCCGCCGGCCTGCTGGCGCTCGTCGCCTGCGGCTTCCTCCTGGCCGCCCTCTACATGGGGCTCGCCCGGCTGATCGGTGCACCGCTCGCGGCCCTCGCCACGGGCCTGCTGCTGCTCCTGCTCGCGGCTCTCGTGTTCCACCTCGGCCGGCGCGGGACCCGCCGGCCGGAGCCGGAAGCGGCCGATCTCGCCGGGCTCGCGGCGCGGGCCACCCGCGAACGGCCGTTCGAGACCCTGCTGCTCGCGCTGATCGCGGGCGCGCTCGCCGAGCAGATCGGGCGTGAGCCGCGCCGCTGAACGGCCGGTCCGAACTGCACGAGACGACCTTTTCGCCGTTGTTTGTCCACAGAGAGGAGATTCTGACACGAGCAGGAAAGAAACCTCCCTTCCCGCCGCCGGCGAACGGCACAACATCTATCCGCAGGCGGCGGAGGTCGCACGCGGTCTCTCCGGGATCCTCGCCGACAGCCATGTCCTGCTCGGCAAGACGCACGGCTTCCACCGGAACGTGACGGGTCCGCAGTTCGGGAGCCTGCACGAACTGTTCGAACAGCAGTACCGCGAGCTGTTCGAGGCCATCGACCAGATCGCCGAACGCATCCGGGCACTCCAGACCACCTTCGCACCGGTCGATGCGCTGCTGCCGAAGACGTTGACGATCGCCCAGATGTCGGCGATCGGGACGAGCAGGCCGATCAGGCCGCCGACTTCGATACCCATGCCCTTCTCCGGAAGAAACGGCGGCACCGGCCGCAGCCGGCGCCGCCCGTTCTCACATCTTTTCCTTCGTCTTCTCGGCGGTGTCCTCGATGGCGTCGCCGGCCGCCTCGATGTCCTTGCCGGCACCGGCGATGGTGTTGCAGCCGGCGACCAGGAGCAGGGCGCAGAGGGAGAAGAGCGGCAGCAGCGCCGCGAGCCGCGTACGGCGGCGGGGATGTGCGGGAATGCCGGCGGAAGCGGACACGACAGTCTCCTCGTGGGTTGCAGGAACACCGCAACAACGTCTCCGCCGGCCATCGGTTCCAAAAGCCGGAATGGTTCCGCCCGCCGCCTGCGCGCACGCGTCCCACTTCCCCCGGAGAGCACGGCACCTTTTATCCGGACTCGCTGATGGATTTCCCGGGAGATGTTCCATGGCCACCGACTGGCTCGCCCTCGAAAAGGAGTATGTCGCCCGCTCGCGGGTGCTGCACCGCGACGGCGGAGCGCCGTGCGCCGCCTTCCGCGAGCTCGTGAAGGCGACCGGCACCGACGGTGCCCTCTCGCACCGGCACAAGGAGCTGATCGCCCTCGGCATCGCGATCGCCACCCGCTGCGAGGGCTGCATCGTCTTCCACACCCGGGCACTCGTGCGTCTCGGGGCGACGCGCGAGGAGATCCTCGAGACCATCGGCGTGGCGATCGAGATGGGCGGCGGCCCGGCCTCGGTGTACGGCGCCGCGGCGCTCGACTGCTACGACCGGATGGTGGCGGCGAAGGGCTGAGCCGGACGGCGGGCGGGAAGCGGCGGAAGTCTCCTCATCCGTCCGCTGCCGTAGCGAGCAGGGCTTCGATCTCCGCCCGGTCCGGGAAGGCGGAGAGCGTCCCGGGCCGGGTGGTCTTGGCCGAGGCGGCTCCGACCGCGACCCGGAGCGCCGTCTCCCGGTCGACCCCCCGCTCCCGAAGCCCGAGGAAGGTGCCGGCGAGCACGTCGCCCGCACCGGTCGTATCGACCGCTTCGACCTTCGGTGCCGGCACCCGGATCGTGCCCGCGGCACCGGCGAAGAGCGCCCCTCCGGCGCCGAGGGTGACCAGCACCTCGCGCACCCCGGCCGCGTGCAGGAAGCGGACCGCCGCCTGCGGGTCGCTCTCTCCGGTGTGCAGCGCGAGTTCGGCGGCATTGGCGATCACGAGGCCGATCTCCGGCCACAAGTCTCCGTAATCGAAGGGCACGGGCGCGAGGTTGACGGCCGTCGTCATGCCGAGATCCCTCGCCCGCGCGAGGGCGAAGGCGAGGCCCGCGCGATCGAGATGGCCCGAGACCAGCAGCCGGTCGCCGGGCCCGAGCCCCTCGAAGGCGGGGGCCAGCACCTCCGGGCCGAGCCCCTCCTCCTGCGCGACGCCGACGACGGCGTTCTCGCCGCCCGGCAGCACGAACACCAGCGACAGCGGGCTCGGGCCCGGACGGCGGAGGAGGAAGCGGGTCTCCACCCCTTCCCGTTCGAGCCGCGCACCGATCGCCTCCCCCGCCGCGTCCCGTCCCACGGCCGCGACGAGCCGCACCCGTGCGCCGGCGCGTGCGGCCGCCACCGCCTGGTTCGCCCCCTTGCCGCCGAGATCGCCCTGCATGCCGCGGGCGAGCACCGATTCCCCGGCCTGCGGCAGCCGGTCGAGGGCGAGGATCCGGTCTTCGGCTGCGATCCCGATCACGAGCAGGGGCATGGGAGTGTCCTCCGGAGCCTCGGGGCGCGCCCCGGTCTGCGCGATATTGCGGGAGGATGGGGAGTTCCTCTATATCCGCGGCGATGACCGAGCCCTGCCCGAGTTCCACCGAAGCGCCGCTCGAGGCGCGGATCGATGCGATCCGCGCCGAAATGCGTGCGGAATATCTCGAACCTCACAATTTCCCGTGGATCGTCGGTTTTTCCGGCGGCAAGGACAGCACCGTGGTCTGCCATCTCGTCTTCGACCTGCTGCTGTCGCTGGCACCGGACGAACGACGCCGGCCGGTGCACATCGTCGCCAACGACACGCTGGTCGAGAGTCCGCTCGTGATGGCACACATCGCCGCGGTGCAGGCGGAGATGCGCCATGCGGCCGAAGCCTGGCGCCTGCCGGTCCGGGTGGTCACGACCCGGCCGGATCCGGATGCGACGTTCTGGGTCAATCTGATCGGCCGCGGTTATCCCACTCCGAACCGCTCGTTCCGCTGGTGCACCGACCGGATGAAAATCCAGCCCACGAGCCGCTACATTCTCGATCAGGCGGCAGCCTCGGGCGAGGTGATCCTGCTCCTCGGGGTGAGGCGGGACGAGAGTGCGACGCGCGCGGGTTCGGTCGCCCGCTACGACAACGGCCGGAGGCTCAATCCGCACAACGACCTCAAGGGCTGTCTCGTGTTCCGCCCGATCGTCGATCTTTCGACCGACGACGTGTGGGAGTTCCTTGCAACCACCCCTCCGCCCTGGGGCGGCAGCCACGAACCCCTCATCCGTCTCTATCGGGATGCCGGCGGCGGCGAGTGTCCGGTTGTGACGTCTCCGGACGACGCGCCCTCCTGCGGAACCACTTCGGCGCGCTTCGGCTGCTGGACCTGCACGGTGGTCGAGAAGGACCGTTCCCTCGAGGGATTTGTCGAAGCGGGCTTCGCGGAGTTCACGCCACTGATCGAATTCCGCGAATGGCTCGTGTCGATCCGCAACGACCCGACCCGCCGTCTCGCGCGCCGGCGCGACGGCCGGATCACGGTCGCAGCGAACGGAAAATTCGTTCCGGGACCGTTCACGCTCGCCACCCGGCAGGAGATTCTCGACAGGTTGCTGGCGCTGCAGGAGCGTGTCGGCAGACAGCTGATCAGCGAGGACGAGATTTCCCGCATCAAACGCATCTGGGCAGAGGACGTGCTTCGTGCGGCCGAGAGGTGGGCCGCGGAAACATCCATGTGAGAGGAGAGGCAAGAAGTTGTCTCGCGACATCGTGGTGCTTCTGGCGCAGGAGGAAGGGCGGCGCCTCGTGGAGGAGCATTGCCGCCGGATCGGGCTTCCGGTCGCCGATCTCGAGCGACTGATCGAGGAGGCGATCGACAAGCAGCCGATGCAGCGTCGCCGCGCTCTCTGGCAGGCGTTCGACGAAGTGCTGGATGCCGATCCCGCAGAGGAGAAGCCGTGTTCCTCCGCTCCCTGATCCTCAGAGACTGGAAGGCTTTCGAAAGCCAGCGGTTCGAATTCCCGCGTCCCGAACCGGACCGGAACGTCGTCCTGATCGGTGGCAGAAACGGTTACGGCAAGACGTCGCTGTTCGAGGCGATTGCCCTCGGACTGTTCGGACGGGACGGCATCCGGCTCGTCACCCGCGCGGCCCCGGCGGCGGACGAGACGTCCATTCGCAAAGCGTATCACGACTTCCTCAGGAAGGCGCTCAACGGGAGAGCTCTCGAGCGAGGCCGAACCAGCTGCCGGGTCGGGCTCGTCTTCGAGGACGAGCGCGGAGAGCGGATCGAGCTCGAACGCCGCTGGCATTTCATGCCGGACGGGACGCCGAAGATCGGCGAGAACGGCGAAGAGATTTCGATCCTGAAGGGCGTCGTGCGGACACCCGTCCGCCCGCCGAGTGACGAACCCGATCCGGAAGGCTGGATCCGGGGCTGGATCGCCCGGACCTTCCTTCCTGTCACCCAGGCTGCGTTTTTCCTGTTCGACGGCGAAGCCGCCAGCATCTACGCCGAACGTAACATGGGTGTGCAGGTGCGCGAAGGGATCGACGGGCTGCTCGGCCTCGTCTGGCTGCGGCAGCTCGCCGAAGACCTGCGCGATTATGCGAAGCAGCGCGGACGCGAAGTGCCTTCGGATGCCACGACCGAATCGCTACGCCAGCTGGAGGCAGAGATCGAGAAGAGGAAAGAGGATCTCCGCCAACACAAGGTACGCCTGGATGAGGTCGAGCGGCAACTTGCCGAGGCGGAAGCGCTCCGTGACGCAGCCATACGAGAATTGTCGGGTTATGGCTCCGGAACCGTGGCAGAATACAAAGAGTTGGTCGAGAAACGCGCGAATTGTGAGAAAGAGTACGAAACTGAGCGGGATAAGCTATTTCGCCTCGCGGAAAAGGACCTCCCGCTCGCCCTGGTCGGCCGGCGTCTCCTCGATCGTGTTCACGAGCGCCTGGAGAAAGAGCGCCGGCGGGAGCAGTGGGAAGCGGCGGCAGCCGAGACGAGGGAGCGTGTCGCAGCGGTCTTGCAGGCGGTCGAAGACGAGCTGCGTTCGATCCGCCCGCCGCTCTCCCCCGATCAGTCGAGAGCCGTGCTCGATGCGCTCGCCTCCGGGCTCGAACGGCTCTGGCACCCACCCCCGGTCGATGCCGCCGAGGCCATGCGGCACCTCCATCTTCTGGGGAAACGGGAGCATGTCCTGTCGCGCCTCGAAGCCGTGCGTGCGCTCGCCCGCGACAGGATCGCCGAACCCGTCCACAAGATGGCCGAGGTGGCGAGCCGGATTCAGCGACTCGACGACGAAATCCGTCGCAGCGAGGTCACGGCCCCGCAACTGGAGCAGAAAAAACGATCTCTGAGCCAACTCATTCAGCGATGTGATGGACTCAATAGAGAAAAAATCCACCTAGAGAACTCAATTCGATCATTGGAGAGTGAACTCGAATAGATGTACAAAGACCTCGCGCGGCGCAGAGTAAAAATCTGTCAGTCGGTCAGACCGGCCCGACTGGCCCGGCGTGCCGAGGAGATCGCGGCAATGCTGGACGATTTGCTCGCCGAGGCATGGCGGATGCAGAGGGAACAGGTCGCCGAGGCCATGACGGTGGCGATCCGGGCGATGGCGCATCGGTCTGAACTACTCAATCGTGTCGAAATTACGGACGCGGGCGAAGTTCTTCTGTTGTCGCCTGGAGGCAGGAATCTGCGCGACTATGACCTTTCAGCGGGGGAGAAGCAGATTTTCACACAAGCTTTGTTTTCCGCCATAGCCCGCGTAACAAATCGCCAGTTTCCTCTGATCATTGACACTCCACTCGGAAGACTCGATATCGAACACAGAAAAAACATTCTCAAGTACCTTTCGGCAAGAAATGGACAAGTTATTCTTATATCGACAGATACGGAAGTTGTTGGGCAATATCTGGACGCGATCCGTTCCCGTGTCCAGAAAACCTACCGGCTCGAGAATCAGACGGACGGGAGCTTCGGGACATCCTGGGCCGTCGAAGGCTACTTCCCCGGGCAAGGCTTCGATACCGGACATGCGTGACGCCGTGATGGGACCGAGCCTCGACGAGATCGCGACGGCCGGCTTCCGCGCCACCGCTTCGGCCCACAGCGCAGCGAAAGAGCTCAAGGACGCGCTCGGTTTCGGCGCGTTCAACGTCCCTGCCCGGCTGGCCATCGCCCGATCACTGGCGATCCCCGAACCGCCCAAGATGCCGGACGGTGAACCGGGCATGACGATCAAAGGGGAGACGTTGTTCGGCAGCAATGTCGAGCTCGCGACCTGGGTTTCCCTGTTCATCGAATATTACGGGAAGACTCCCGAAAGCCTTGCGGAGTTCCAGACCTGGGTGAGAGCGCACTGGACACGCGGGGCCAGGCTGCTGCACGAGCTGCTGGAGGAGGCGGATCGCGACACGGGCCGGTTCTGGCGAAGGCTCGCCGAAACCGCGCTGCCGGAACGCGACGAGACAGGGGAAGGTCCGGAGGAACCCGGCGAGCCCGGACCGGAACCAGTCCCCACACCGATCGCCGTTTCCCTCGGAACGGACATGGCCACCGGAGAGAATGTGGTGTGGCGCGTCAATGCGCCCGGAAGCGCACCACACGCCGCTCTGATGGGGGCATCGGGCAAGGGAAAGACCCGCTGCGCTATCGACCTTCTGCACGCGATCCGCGAGGCCACGCCGGTTCCCCTTCTGGCCTTCGACTTCAAGCCCGATCTCACCGAACCGGACAAGGCCCTCGACCGGATCTTCGATGCCACGGTGATCTCGCCGCGGGACGCGCCTATACCGCTCGACGTGCTGCACCTGCCGGAGCGAAGTCCGAACGCCATCACGCTCGCCGCCCAGAAGCTGCGCGACACCCTCGGCCAGCTCAAGGGCTCGGGCTTCGGTGCGATCCAGAAGAGCCTGTTCGTCCAGGCGGCCGAACAGGCCTTGCGCACACACGTTCCCTGCACGCTGGCCCATGTCCGCGACGCCCTGAACGCGCTCTACCAGCAGCAGGGGCGCAATCCCGATGGCGCGACGAGCACGCTCGAGGAACTCTGCCGTCTTCCGCTCTTCGAGCCGAAACTCTCTCCGGCCGAGTTCTTCAGCCGTTCCTGGATCGTCCAGCTGCCGGGCGAGCTCCCGGAGCAGGTCCGGGTCGCGGTCGCCGTCCTGCTGACGGATGCACTCGACCGGCACCTCTCCCGGCTCGGAGACGCGCCGACCGATCCGGAGGGGCATCGTGCGCTCCGTGTCCTGTGTGTCATCGACGAAGCGCACCGGATCCTCGAGACGCATCTGCCCGGTCTCGTCAATCTCCTGCGGGTGTCGCGTTCGCGTGGCGGAGCAGTGATGCTGATCAGCCAGCGGCCCGACGATTTCGACGCGGCCGAAGACGATTTCCTCGCCGACATGAGCCTCGTGCTGTCGTTCGAGACCAATGCGAAAGCGCGATCGGTCGCGCGGCTGTTCGGCTCCAGGGCTAACCTTGCGACACTCGGCCGTGGCGAAGCCTGGGTGAAGCTCGGCGGCGAGCCGGCCGCGCGGCGGGTCCGGATCTGGAGTTGAGAGCGGTGCGGGCGAGCGGCGCTCGCCCCCCCGCTCCGGTTGACCGGTCGGCGGGCGCCCCTTAGATAGCCGGCCCTGAGGAGACGTGGCCGAGTGGCTGAAGGCGGCGGTTTGCTAAACCGTTGTACGGCGACAAGCCGTACCGGGGGTTCGAATCCCCCCGTCTCCGCCAGACCGCTCCCCGCTCCTGCCGGATCGCACCCTGCCACCGCCCCGCACGGATGCGGACCGCGGCGGGCGTCCCGTGCCCGGCGGTGAGTCAGATGAGCCTCGCGACCATCCGCCAGTAACCGCTCACCAGCCGGTCGAGCAGCCGCCGCGCCAGGTCCTCGCCGGGCGAGCCGACGAGTTCGGGCCTGAGCGGCAGCGGGCCACCTTCGAGAATGGCGCGGTCGGGAAGCCGGCGCTGCTGCTGGATGCGGCGGCGCTTCTCCAGGGTCTCGGGCATGTGGCGGATCGTCCACGCCGCCGCCTCGCGCCATTCCCGGAACCAGCCCTTGCGGATCACGCCGGCGAGCTGGGCGATCTCGTAGACCAGGAGCATCGGTGCCAGCAGCAGCAGCGTGCGCGCCGAATAGTGCTTGAGGATGACGAGCCAGCGGTTGCGGATCGTGTAGAACACCCGCAGCCGGCTGTAGCCGCCGAGCTGGCGGATCGACAGGTTCTCGGTGCCGTCGCCGTGCAGCACCAGCGCGTCCGGCACCGACACGATCTCGCATCCCAGCTCCCGCAGCTGCAGGCCGAAGTCGTGGTCCTCGGCGATGTAGAAATAGTCCTCGTCGAACCGCACGCCCTCCGGCAGACGCCGCCGGTCGAGCATGAAACAGCAGGTGACGAGGGAATTGCCGGTGCGCACCTCGACCCGGCGGTCGGCGAGCGGCACATCGGCATGGCGCAGGATCATGAGGCCGAGATAGTGACTGTCGGCCCCGTCGTACTGGATGATCGCGGGATCGCGGGCGTAGAGCACGGTGGCGGCGGCAGCGGCGGCCCGCGGGTGGCGGTCGAGGGCGGCGGAGAGCGTGGCGGCACAGCCGTCGAGCAGCACCACGTCGTTGTCGAGCAGCAGGATGCGATCGCTCACCGCCGCCCGGATGCCGGCGTTGCGCGCCGCGCCGGCGCCGCGATTCTCTCCGAGCCGGAGGATGCGCACCATCGGGAAGTTGCGTTCGACGAAGGCGATGCTGCCGTCGGTGGAGCCATTGTCGACCAGCAGGATCTCGGCGAATTCGTCGGCCCGCGCCACCGCCGCCGGCAGGCTGCGACGCAGGTGCGCCTCGCCGTTGTAGTTGATCATGCAGAGGCTCGGGCGGCACGCCCGGTCGGCCCGCGGATCCGGCGTCGTTCGCGAAGACGGCATGACGGCGCGCACACCAACCGGAAGAGGCTTCCGGTGCCGGCGCGGACCCCGGTCCTCGCGGCACCCCCTTGCGCTATAGGCGGACAGCCGGACCGGGTAAAGGTCCACGCGTGCCGCGGCGTACCCTCCGGCAGCCGCGGTCCTCGACCTCCGGCCGGGGATGCGGCATGCTGGCGGCGGATGTTCCCCGCTCCGCCGATCGCCCGCCGATGCCGCCATCCTTCCGCTTCCCCGACGGTTTCCTGTTCGGTGCCGCCACCGCCGCCCACCAGGTGGAGGGCGACAACCGGCACAACGACTGGTGGGAATCGGAACGGGCCGGGCGGCTGCCCGTCCCTTCCGGCGAGGCCTGCCGGCACTGGCAGCTGTTCCGCGAGGACTTCGCCCTCGCCCGCCGCTTCGGCCACACCGCGCACCGCTTCTCCATCGAGTGGAGCCGCGTCGAACCGGAGCCGGGCCGTTTCGACGACGACGCCCTCGACCACTATGTCCTCGTGGTGGACGAGCTCCGCCGGCTCGGCATCGAGCCGGTGGTCACCCTGCAGCACTTCACCCTGCCGCGCTGGTTCGCCGCCCGGGGCGGCTGGTGGCGCCGGCGGCACCTCGACTATTTCGCCCGCTACGTCGACCGGGTCGCGGGCCGCCTCGCGCACCGGGTGCGCTTCTGGATCACCGTCAACGAGCCGACGGTGTGGGCCAAGCACGCCTGCCTGCTCGGCGACTGGCCGCCGCACCGTGTGCGCGATCCGCTCGCCGCCGCCCGCGCGATCCTCGCCATGGCCCGGGCGCACCGGCGCGCCTTCGAGATCCTGCACCGCCACCGGCCGGACGCCATGGTCGGCATCGCCCACAGCGCCCCCTTCGTCGAGCCGGCCCGTCCCGGCGACCCGCGCGACCGTTTCGTCGCCTTCGTCCGCGAGCTCGCGCTCAACCGCCTGCCGCTGGCGCTGGTCCGCCGGCATCTCGATTTCCTCGGGGTCAACTACTACACCCGCGCCCTCGTCTTCTGGGACACGGGCGGCACCGCGCCGCTGTTCGGCCGCGACTGGCCGCACGCGCACGGCACGGCACCACGGCGCTTCTCCGACATGGGCTGGGAGATCCATCCCGAGGGGCTGTACCACGAGCTCCGGCGGCTCTCCCGCCTCGGCCTGCCGCTGATGGTGACCGAGAACGGCCTCGCCACCGCCGACGAGGCGCTGCGCACGCGCTTTCTCGAGGACCATCTCGCCGCAGTCGCCCGGGCGCTCGAAGACGGCGTGCCGGTGCTCGGCTATCTCTGGTGGTCGCTTCTCGACAATTTCGAATGGGACTCCGGCTTCGCGCCGCGCTTCGGCCTGTTCGAGACCGACTACGCCACCTTCGAACGCCGGCCGCGGCCCGCCGCCTTCCGCTTCGCCGCGATCATCCGCGACCGCAGCCTCGAACCCGTGCCGACGGCGACGCCGGTGCCGCCCGAAGCCTCCACGTCCCCCGTCTCCTGACCCCTGCCCCGACTGAACAGGGCTCCGGAGGCGGCCGAGACTGTGTCCGTCGGCAGGGGGAGGAACCCGTGCGGCTCGGTGCGGAACAGGTGGAAGCGATCCGCCGGACGGTGCGGGAGATCGCGGGCGGGAAGGCGCGGGTGAAGCTCTTCGGCTCGCGCCTCGACGATGCCGCCCGCGGCGGCGATGTCGATCTCCTCGTCGAACTGCCGGAGCCGGTCGACGAGCCGGTGGCCCTCGCGGTGCGGCTCGAGGCGCGCCTCTCGCGCGTCCTCGGCGGACGGAAGGTCGACGTCGTCCTCGACGCCCCGAACCTGCCACGGGCCCCGATCCGCGAGATCGCCCGCCGCACGGGGCGGGAGCTGTGAGTTTGCTCGTCGAGCTCGAACGCCGCGGTCTGCTCGCGGAACCCGCCTGAAACCGACCCCGGCCGTCGCTTCCGGGACCGCCGGCGACGTTCGCGCCCCTCTTCCATCCGTACCGGACGTGGCAGCAGGATCGCGTCGGTGCGGGGTGGACCCATGGACGAAGCGGCAGGCGGACGCCGGGGCGGACGTGCGGCGCGGACGCGGGCGGTGGCGGCACGGGTCGAGCAGCGCCCGTGGAAGATTCCGGAGAATCCCTTCGCGCCGCTCGCCGCCGTCTCGGAGGACGAGCTCGAGACGATCCACGAGGCGGCGCTTTCCGTGCTCGAAGAGACCGGCATGGACGTGCTGGATGCCGAGGCGCGCGACATCCTGAAGGCGGGAGGTGCGGAGGTCGAGACTTCCGGCACGCGCGTGCGCTTTCCGCGCGGCCTCGTCGAGGGCTGCATCGGCCTCGCCCCCGAACGCTTCACCCTTCACGCCCGCAACCCGGAACGGAATCTGCCCGTGGGCGGCCGGCACATGCTCTTCGCCATGGTCGCTTCCGCCCCGAACTGCTCGGATCCCGAGGGCGGCAGGCGTCCCGGAAGCCGCGCCGACTTCCGCCGTTTCGTCCAGCTCGGCCACGTGCTGAACGTGATCCACCTGCACGGCGGCTACGCCGTCGAGCCCACGGACCTGCACCCCAAGATCCGCCATCTCGAAGCGCTCCGCGACATCGCCACGCTGTCGGACAAGGTGTTCCACGCCTATTCGCTCGGCCGCGAGCGGGTCCGCGACGCGCTCGAAATCGTGCGCATCGTGCGCGGGATCTCGCGCGAGCAGCTGGAGGTCGAGCCGAGCGTGCTCACCATCGTCAACACCAGCTCGCCGCTCCGGCTGGATGGGCCGATGGCGGCCGGCATCGTCGAGATGGCGCGGGCCGGCCAGGCGGTGTGCGTCACCCCCTTCACCCTCGCGGGTGCCATGGCGCCGGTGACGGTGGCGGGGGCCGTCGTCCAGCAGCACGCGGAGGCGCTCGCGGGCCTCGTGCTCTCCCAGCTCGCGCGGCCGGGAGCCCCCTTCATCTACGGCGCCTTCACCTCCAACGTCGACATGAAGAGCGGGGCTCCCGCCTTCGGCACGCCCGAATACATGAAGTCGACGCTCGTGGGCGGGCAGCTCGCGCGCCGGCTGCGCCTGCCGTATCGCGCCTCCAACACCAATGCGGCGAACGCCCCGGACTTCCAGGCGGCCTACGAATCGGTCTTCAGCCTCTGGGCCGTCACCATGGCCGGGACCCATCTCGTCAAGCACGCGGCGGGCTGGATGGAGGGCGGCCTGTGCGCGGATTTCCTCAAGGTGGTGCTGGACGCCGAGCTGCTGCAGTGGATCTCGGCCTTCCTCGAGCCGCTTGCGACCGGTCCCGAGGATCTGGCGCTCGATGCCATCCGCGAGGTCGGCCCGGGCGGGCATTTCTTCGGCGCGGCGCACACGCAGGCACGCTATCGCGACGCCTTCTACACGCCGCTCGTTTCCGACTGGCGCAACCACGGCGCCTGGCTCGAAGCCGGTGCCCCCGAGGCGCCGCGGCATGCGCAGCGGGTGCTCGGCCAGCTGCTCGCCGAATACGAACCGCCGCCCATGGATCCGGCGATCCGCGAGGAGCTGGACGATTTCGTCACCCGGCGCATCCGCGAGGGCGGCGTGCCGACGGATTACTGAACGGGGTCTTCCGGGTCGGGGATCCGTCAGGTCCCGGGGAGGTCGCGGAACGACCGGATCTCCGGCCGGAAACGGTGCCCGTCCCCCGGTCCGCGCGCATGGCATCGGCCACGACGGCAGCCGCCCCGGACCCGAGGGCGTCCTCGACCCTCGCTGCGCGCTCCCCGCCGCTCCTGAACTCCGCCGTACCCGCGCCCGACCCTTGCAGGCGGGTGCGGGACGTGATCGGAAGGCGGCGGCAAGGACGGAGATCCTCCCCTGGACGTGATCCTGATCGCCACCCTCGCGGGGTTCGGTGCGGCCGCGGCGACCGCTGCCGGCGCGCTCCCCACCCTCGTCGTCGAGCGCATCCCGCCGCGCCTGCAGGACGGCATGCTCGGCTTCGCCGCCGGCGTGATGCTCGCCGCCTCCTTCTTCTCGCTGATCCTGCCGGCGCTCGAAGTCGCCGAGGCGATGCACGGCAGCGTGCGGGAAGCGGCGACGATCGCCGTCCTGGGGGTGCTTCTGGGTGCTGCCACCATCTGGCTCGTCAACGAGCTCGTGCCGCACGAGCATTTCTTCCAGGGACGCGAGGGCGCCGAGATCCTGGCCCTCCGGCGGATCTGGCTGTTCGTGCTGGCGATCACCATCCACAACATCCCGGAAGGCCTCTCGATCGGCGTCGCCTTCGGCGGCGGCGATCTCGCGAACGGCTTCTCGGTGGCCCTCGGCATCTCGCTGCAGGACATCCCGGAAGGCATGGCGGTGGCGATGGCGCTCGCCGCCCAGAGCTACACCCGCCGCTACGCCGCGCTGATCGCCCTGCTCTCGGGGCTCGTCGAGCCTGCGGGCGCCTTCCTCGGCATCGTCGCGGTCACCTTGGTCCATCCGCTGCTGCCCTGGGGGCTCGCCTTCGCCGCGGGTGCGATGCTCTACGTCATCAGCCACGAGATCATCCCCGAGACTCACCGGCGGGGGCACCAGAACGCCGGCACGCTGGGGCTCATGATCGGGCTTTCGGTGATGCTGTATCTGGACGTGACGCTCGGCTGAGGACCTGCCCGGCTCCCGCATGCGGCTCGACTCCGCCGGCGCGACCCGCCATTTCCGTGACGCTGTCCGATGCGAGGCCGACGATGCGTGTGCGGCTTTCCGAACGTGGCGGGATCGTCATTCCGAAAACGATCCGCGAACGCCTCCACCTCGCCCCGGGAGTCGAGCTGGAACTCGTCGCGGAGCGTGGCTCCCTGATCCTGCGGCCGGTCCGGGAACCGGAGCGGCATGCGCGTCTCGAAGAGGTCGCGGGCTGCCTCGCCCGTGGCCGGCGGCGCCAGCCCGTTCCGGTCGAGGAGATGGACGAAGCGGTCGGGGAAGCCTTCCGGCGGGCGTGGTCGCGCGGGTGACGGTTGCCGTCGGTACCAACGCGCCTCTCGGGCCACTCCGGGCGGCCCCTCGTCCCCGCCTCACTCCGCCCCGAGCTGGCCCGCGAGGTCGGCGAGATCGCGCGCGGTGAAGGTCCAGGGGCCCTCCGGAGCGAGATCACGGCCGGCCTCCGGCCCCCATTCGTCGGGACGCGGCAGGAAGGCGGTGGCGAAGCCGAGGGCGGCCGCCGCCCGCAGATCGTCGTTGTGGGCCGCGACCATGAGGCAGCGCTGCGGCGGCAGCGCCAGCATCTCCGCGGCGCGGAGATACACCTCCGGCATCGGCTTGTAGGCGCGCGCCACCTCGGCCCCGAGCACGGTGTCGAAGACGAGGCCGCCGTGACGGGCGAGATCGACCACGAGCCGGACGTTGCCGTTCGAGACCGGCGCCAGGACGAAGCGCCGCTTCAGCCGGACGAGCGCCTGCGGCACCTCGGGCCAGGGATCGAGCCGGTGCCAGATCCGGGCGAGCGTTTCGGGCTCGCCCGGCGCGAGCGGGCCGAGGCCGAATCCCTCCGCCACCGCGGCGATGTTCTCGGCGTGCAGCACGTCGAGCACCACGAACGGCCGCCGGCCGCTCCGGATCTCCTCCATCGCCGGCTGGTAGCGGGCCCGCCAGGCGCGCGCCACCGCGTCCCAGTCGCGCACCACCCCGCGCGGCGCGAAATGCGCTTCGAGCCCGCGCGCGACGCTGCCGCGCCAGTCGACCAGCGTGCCGAAGACGTCGAACAGGAGTGCTTCGACCGGTTCCGCCATGCCTCCTCTCCCGCCTCACACGGCGAAGCGCTGCAGCGTCAGCAGCGCCGTCATCACCGCGCCGACGATGCCGGCCACCACGAGGCCGAGCAGCACCACCAGCACCGGCTCGACCACGCGCACGAGCTGTTCCGCCCGCGTCGTCAGCCGGGTCTCGTAGTGTCCGGCGAGGAACGCCGCCATCTCGCCGATCCGGCCGCTCTCCTCGCCGACCCGCAGCAGGCCGAGCGCGGTGCGCGGCAAAAGCCCGGTCTCCGCCAGCACCGCGGCGAGCGTGCGCCCCTGGCGCAGCCCAACCGCCGCCCGCAGCAGGATCTCGCGCGCCGCCCGGTTGCTCACCGCCTCGGCGGAAAGCGCCACCGCCCGCGGCAGCTCGACGCCGCTGCCGCCGAGCACCGCGAGCGCCCGGGTGAATTCGGCGGCGATGCGCTCGCGCGCCCGGCCCGAGAGCCCGGGCAGGGCGAGCGCGAGCCCGTCCAGCCGCGCCCGGACGGTCTCGAGGCGGGCGAGCGGCAGACCCGCGAGCAGTGCGAGGAGCAGTACCGCGGCGAGCAGATCGCCGCCATCCCGCAGGAGCCGCGACAGGGCGAAGACGGCCCGGGCGAAGGCCGGAAGCGCCGCCTCGCGGCCGGCCACCAGGCTCTCGAAGCGCGGCACCACGCCGGTGAGCACGAACAGCACTGCGAACAGCGAGGCGGCGGCGAGGATCACCGGATAGACCAGCGCCCCGCGCAGCCGGCGGGCGAGCTCCGCGCGGCGGCTGCGGGCCCGGGCGAGATCGTCGAGCACCCCGGCGAGCCGTCCCGCAGTCTCGCCCACCGTCACCACCGCCACCAGCTCGCGATCGGCGAGTTCCGGGGTCTCGGCCAGCGCCCGGGCGAAGCCGTGTCCGGCGCGCACCCGCTCGCGCAGCTGCCGCAGCGCCCGCGCCGTCCGCCGGTCCTCCGCCTCCTCGGCCACCACCGCGAGCGCGGCATCGAGCCGTTCGCCGGCGGCGAGCAGGGTGGCGAGCTCGCGCAGCAGCACTGCATGTCCGTCCGACCGGCGACGGGGCAGGAGGCCGGCCAGCCGCTCGCCCAGGGGTTCGCGCGCCCGCAGCTCGACCGGCAGCAGGCCACGCTCCCTGAGGCGTGCGACCGCCAGCTCGCCGTCCGCCGCTTCGAGCCGGCCCCGCACCCGCCGGCCGTCCGGAGCCAGCGCCCGGAAGCGGAACTGCGGCATCTCAGACCTCCGTCGCCCGGCGCACCTCGGCCAGCGTGGTGACGCCGGCGAGGCACTTCTCGAGCCCGTGCCTGAGCATCGATCCGCCGGATCCGGCCCGTGCCGCCGCCGCGAGTTCGCGGGTGGGTGCCCGTTCGCGGATGCGCGCGCGCACCTCCTCGTCGACCTCGAACAGCTCGAAGATGCCGGTGCGGCCGACGAAGCCCAGCTGGTTGCAGGACCGGCAGCCGGCCTCCCGCCAGAGCACGGCGTCCTGCGGCAGATCCAGACCGACGAGACGGAAGAGTTCGCGATCCTCCGGTTGCGGGGCGACGGGCTCGCGGCACTGCGGGCAGAGCACGCCCACGAGCCGCTGGCCGAGGGCGGCGCGCAGCACCGAAGCGAGCAGATGCGGCTCCACCCCCATCTCGAGGAGCCGCGCCACGGCGCCGGCGGCGGTGTCGGTGTGCAGCGTGGTGAGCAGCAGATGGCCGGTCAGCGCCGCGTGCACGGCGATGTGCGCGGTCTCGGGATCGCGCGTCTCGCCGACCATGACGATGTCCGGATCGTGGCGCAGCACCGAGCGCAGGATGCGCGCGAAATCGAGGCCGATCTCCGGGCGGACCTGGATCTGGGTGACCCCTTCGAGCTGGTATTCGACCGGATCCTCGATCGAGATCAGCTTGCGGGTCCGGGAGTCGAGCCGGGCGAGGGCGGCATAGAGGGTGGTGGTCTTGCCGGAACCGGTCGGGCCCGTGACGAGGATCATGCCGTAGGGGGATTCGAGCAGGCGGGCGAAGCGGCGTTCGATCGGAGCCGGCATGCCGAGTTCGGGCAGCTCCACCCGCCCGCGGCCCTGGTCGAGGATGCGCAGCACCGCCCCCTCGCCGTGCACGGTCGGCACCGTCGCCACCCGCAGGTCGATCGGCCGGCCGTCGATCACGAGGCGCACCCGGCCGTCCTGCGGCAGGCGGCGCTCGGCCACGTCGAGGCGGGCGAGGATCTTGATGCGCGAGACCACCGCCCGGGCGAGCGCGGCCGGCGGCGCGGTCATCTCGCCGAGCCGGCCGTGCAGGCGGCAGCGCACCCTGAGGTGCCGCGGCGTCGGCTCGATGTGCACGTCGGAGGCCCCCATGCGCACGGCATCGGCGAGGATCTGGTCGACGAGACGCACGACCGGTGCCGTCTTCGCCTCTTCCTCCCCGCTCTCCGCCGGATCGCCCTCGTCGAGTGCGGCCTCGCCGAGGATGCGCGCCACCGCCCCCGCCCCCTGGTCCCAGTAGCGGGCGTGCGCCGCCTCGATCACCCCGAGCTCCATCGCCATCGGCACCACCTCGAGGCCGGTCGCGACCGCCGCCGCCCGGACGAGATGGGTGTCGGTGGGATCGGCCATGCCGAGCCAGAGATGCGCGCCGTCGGCGGCGAGCGGCAGGATCCGGTTGTGACGCTGGAAGGCCGGGGGGAGCTCGGCCTCGAACAGCGGCGTCTCCGGCACGTCGGCGGCGGTGGCCTCGCGGAAGTCGTAGTGTCCGACGAGGAGCTCGACCCAGGCCCGCTCCCCGAACCGTCCGAGCTGGCGCAGCACCACCGGCACCGGCTCGCCGCGGATCTCCGCCCCGAGCTCGACCTCGCGGGCGGTGGCGGCATCGAGCCGGCCGAGGGAGACGAGCAGGGCGAGCCCGGGATGGGCCGGCGGCAGCACCTCCTCCCCGCCCTCCGGCTGCGGCACCGGCAGCCCCGCGGCCGTCCCGTGCCCCGTCGTGTCCGCACCGCGCCGCCGGAAAGGCCACATGCCGGATCTCCCTTCGCGCCGCCGGCGGCTCAGCCCCGCGCCGAGGCCAGCACGAGGGCGTAGAGCGCGAGCCCCAGCGCCGGGCCGAAGGGCACCGGACGCGAAGGATCGCGCAGCGCCCCGCAGCCGGCGGCGAACAGCAGGCCGAGCGTCCCGGCGAGCAGGAACCAGAGCGGCAGGGCCGCGGGGCCGAGCCAGAGACCGCCCGCCGCGGCGAGCCCGACGTCGCCCGCCCCGAGGCCCTCGCGCCCGCGCAGCCGCCGGTGGGCGGCGCGCAGCAGACCGAGGGCACCGCCGGCGAGGACCGCCCCGGCCGCCGCCGCCCCGAACGAGGGCAGCGCGAGCGGCACGAGCCCGGCCTCGCGCAGCAGCACCGCGAGCAGTCCGAGCCCGGCCACCGCCGCCACCAGCGGATCGGGGAGCTCGAGGCGCGCGAGGTCGACGAGGGCGAGCGCGAGCAGCAGGAAGCCGAGGAGCGCCACCGCGAGCGCGGCCCCGAACGGCAGCAGCAGGAAGGCGGGCAGGGCGACGGCCGCCGCCGTCGCCTCGACCAGCGGATGGCGCGGATCGACCGGCGCCCGGCACCGGCGGCAGCGGCCGCGGCACAGCGCCCAGCTCAGGAGCGGCAGCAGATCGCGCGGCGCCAGCACCGCCCCGCAGCCGTCGCAGCGCGAACGGCCGCGGATCCAGTCCTCGCCGCGCTCGCGGCGCACCCACCAGGTGGCGAGGAAGCTGCCCACACCGGCTCCGAAGAGGAGGCCGAACAGGCCCTGGGCCAGTCCCGATGCCACGCCCGCACCCTCCGCCCGGCTCACATCGCGACCGACGGCGGCCGGGGCCGCGGCAGGGCCGGCCGTCGCAGACCGTTCTCCGGCAGCACCGGCGTCTCCGGCACCGTCGCCCGCACCGGCTCGGGTCGGGGCTCCGGCAGGAGCGCGGCGCCGGGGCCGCGGGCGACCGGGACCACGGCCCCGCCCGGGGACGCGGCGGCCGCCGGGACGACCGGGGCGCCGGCC